>Ga0335073_10000006_pt1 | contig 407500 bp, 372 predicted proteins | sample Lox_Sample_22_FD_207093 | JGI IMG/M metagenome (GOLD analysis project Ga0335073, IMG submission 207093) | Soil microbial communities from Loxahatchee National Wildlife Refuge, Florida, United States - Lox_Sample_2.2 | ecosystem: Environmental > Terrestrial > Soil > Wetlands | place: USA... | reverse complement strand
GCTAGCCGCAATTTCATTGGGATGCAAGCAGCTGGAAACTCACCCTAGAGCTGGTACAAAAAAGCCAGTCCGATCATCTGATGTACACTCTCTCACTCGCGCTGGTACAAAAAGTCGGTCCGGTCACCCGAGGATGAGGATTTGTAAATTCGCCGACCGAATGGGTCGTATTTGAAGGTTATTGCCACGAGAATGTCTCTGGCCGGTGTCAAATCGGTGAGGTCAACTCCTGACTTCATGGGAAGGGGCCATCTTGTTCCCACCCAGCGCGTTTGATCTGCGCCAGTTGATCTCGCTTCTGATGGCGACAAAACCGATAGTGGCGAAGCTCGCCGCATACGCATACAACGCCAGGTCACCTTGGATCGCACGGGAGATCTCCATTTGGTCAAGGAGTCGGAGGACTAGGAGGATAGAACCAAGAGTAGAAACCCAGGCAACGAGGTGGACAAGAGCGATCGCGAGTCGATTCCCTGCCTTTCTATAGGACCGCGTAAGCCAGAGGAAGAACCCCGTGAGCCCCGACGCCGAGCTCCCTAGCATCAATCCCAAAAAAATTGCTGCAAAGGCGAGATGCAAGATTACCCCCTATCGACAGGCTTTGGACAATTTCTCACGCCGAATCGTTATGCCGAGAATGGCTGATCTGATTGTTCTCACAAGGCAACCGTCGCCAATGGGCATCATGGTCACTTGCACGGCCCATTCGGATCACATGATTGGACTGTTAGTCCCAAGCTTTGACCAAATGGCGCACCGAGTGTTGAGGGAATAGCGCTGGCGGCTGATCCCAGCAAGGCCTGACCTAGTTCTGAGGAAGCAACTACCGCCGGGAGCGCGCCTGCTATTCCTCCGGCCCACCCACCGATACCGGCGAATATAGTCTCGCCAATATTGAGCGTCTTACAACGTCGCCCTCGATTCGCAAAAAGCTGCCCAAAAAGATCACCCGCGATACCCGCCTCTGCGCCGAGGCTGCCAATTTCGGCAACAGTTGCCACGCCTTCGGTGGGGTCAATGGCCCCCAAAGCAGCTCCAAAGCCAGCCCCCACTACAGTTGAAACTATAATGTCGGTGGTCGAGCCACCTTGAAGGTAGGCTCCAAGACCACCTTCGACTCCGCCCACCACGCCACCCACGATTATTCCGATTGCGAGTTTTCCGGATGGATCGCGCATAATGGTCGGTCGATTACGCGTGTATTGGTAGAAACTCATACCGGCTCGAAATCGAACCGGATCCTCGCTGAGGAACCTCCCTGAGGATGGATCGTAGTATCTGGCGCGGTAGTAATACAGGCCGGTTTCAGTGTCGAATTCCCGTCCCGTGTACTGGAAATAGTTTCGCAGCGAGCCGGTCGAAGCCGTCGTGTTGCCAAACGAATCGTAGGTATAGTTCTGGACGATTGAGCCGTTCGTGGCGGTCAGCGACGTGACCGAGACCAGCCCGTCCTGATCGTAGTAATCCGTGGTTCCGCCGCGCTGCATGGCCAGAGGCTCGTCGATGTTCGTCGTTTGCGCGTAGCGCGCGACCGTGCTTCCCGTCGCGTTCACGGTTTCGATCAGATTGTTGCCGTCGTAGGCGAAGATGCTGGTCGTGGTCGGGGAGATTTTCTCGATCCTTCTGCCGAACGGGTCGTATTTGAAAGTTTACGCTTGCACCAATACAAAGCCTAAAAAGGTGTTTTGGTTCTAATCTTTCGAAGCGCGTATCCGATTAGGACTATACCAAAGGCCGCTTTCGGAATGAACCTTCGGAGTTCATAGCTATCCAATGTCCCCCTCCAAGCCTCCATAGCGAACGTCAACACGTTTGCAGCGCCGATGACCAAAGCTACGACGATTAAGACCTTTACGACAGTGATTCCAAGATTTGACTGCTTTTGAGCCGGTAATGGCGAATTCGTTGCCATCGAAACTGGCCGATCATTTTGAGGAACATTGAACTGCGACAAGAATACGAAGACGCTTACTGCGAAGGCTAGTGCGGCTATGGGGGCAACTATCTGTGGCTTGTAACCACCCACAAAAATAGACGCGAGACTAACGATTAGAATTATCGTCGCAACACCGGCAAAGGTTCCAACTGCTTTTGCTCTGGGGCTCACAAAGATTTTCATTGGCTGCAACCACACGCAGACTGAGGTTCCTGACTACTAGGTGCGATGAGTCCAAATGCACCGGCCGCATTATCTAGGGTGTCGGCTCCCTTACCGATGGGCGCTAAAGGATTTCCCGGCTCGTTTTCGGAGGGGTTAAATAAATCGAGAACCGTCTCGTCATTTATAGATTCAACGGCTCCTGTTGCCCCGAATGACGCCAAACCTTCAATTGATGACGCGGTTTCGGCTTCTCCGCTACTTCCACCAAGCGCCAAGGTCAAGGCACCTGAGGCCGTCGACAATCCGTTAAAGAGTTGCCCCGCCGATTCTCCCGCGGATACGTTACCTGAGATTGCGCCCGCCAATTGCCCAAGGCCTCCAAATGCCTTCACAGCTCCACTATATACGTTGTAGCCACCGAGCAAGCTTAGGCCCCCAGTTTCGGGTGCCAATGCGATTGGCACAACTGCCTGAATACCCCCAATTGCCAGATCCAAAAGTCCGGCCTCAGCCAAATCCCACCTTTGCTGTGGAGTGACAGGGCAAAGTCCAAAAGGATCCCTGAAGACGTTTGGATTGCTCCGAACATAACTATAGAAATTAGTTCCGGCTCTGAAGCGTACAAGGTCCTCGTTAAGGAACCTGCCCGTTGTTGGGTCATAGTATCTGGCGCGGTAGTAATACAGGCCGGTTTCAGTGTCGAATTCCCGTCCCGTGTACTGGAAATAGTTTCGCAGCGAGCCGGTCGAAGCCGTCGTGTTGCCAAACGAATCGTAGGTATAGTTCTGGACGATTGAGCCGTTCGTGGCGGTCAGCGACGTGACCGAGACCAGCCCGTCCTGATCGTAGTAATCCGTGGTTCCGCCGCGCTGCATGGCCAGAGGCTCGTCGATGTTCATCGTTTGTGCGTAGTGCGCCACCAAACCGCCTGTCGAGTTGACCGTCTGAACCAAATTGTCGCCGTCGTAGGCGAAGATGCTGGTCGCGTTGGGGGAGATTTTCTCGATGCGTCTGCCGAAGGGATCGTATTTGAAGGTTACGGTTCCTTGGGTAGTGTGGGGAGACCGCCGCTCGGATCGAACGGACCAAACATCTCAATATTTCGGGAACGAGCATAGCGCGTTATTTCTTGAATCATTTCGGGTGGCGGATACTTGAGACCCTCGCTTCCCTTTTGTTTCTTGCCATCAAAAACCAATTCGTCGAGCCATATGATCTTCGAGCCCGCCGGCATCTCCGATATCTTGTGTTTAACTTGGTCCAACCCAACCAGAATCGACTTCTTGTTGAAGACCTCCTTCACGGATTTCTCGCGACTGGTGTTGTACAACACAGAGAAGTTCCATTCGCCACTTCTTGAGTCCTGCCAACTGTAAAGCTCATAGAGCGTGTACATCGACGTCGCGTGATTTGGATTGGGTTGTTGGGCCGCAGCGATCGATAAAACGTTCACACAAGCTAACACTACCGTGAGAATGGTTTGTTTCATATGAGTTCACCATCAATTCGGAGCACACATGGCATCGCAAGATTTGTTGTAGCCCCAGGATCTGGCATCTTTGGTCGGGTCGGAAACTTGAGGACCTACCGGCAATTGTCCGTGTTTTGAAGACCACAGGCCGTTTGAATCTTGACGATACCAGTGGTAGTCAGGTCCCAAATCGGGTCCCCCCGGCTCGTGAACGTTCTTGCCGATGAACGGCAAAACCTTGTGGTATCCCTCTGGACAGCAACTTCCGCCAGGATCAAGTATGAAGCCACTCGCCATTGCGGAAGCCTCTAGGGTCTTGCAAGTGAGCTTCTGGGGGTCGGGATTCAGGGGCTTGTCGGTTCCATTGCCCGGCTGCGGCATAGTTGGACCGTGGCCGGGTATTGGGGCGAAGATGCGATTCCAGGCGTAACTAAAGCAGTTATTCCAGAGTTGGGGAGCTAGAGGGCCATATGGGTTATTCCAGGGGCCATTTGGATCATAGACCGGCGGTCCCTGCTGTTGAAGACCCCACGGGTCGATGAGAAGGACCGGGTTATTGGTCGCATAAGGATAGAAATTGGGTCCGGCCGTGAATCGGTCGGGGTCCTCGCTCAAGAACCTTCCGTTCGTTGGGTCGTAGTATCTAGCGCGGTAGAAATAGAGGCTCGTTTCGGTGTCGAATTCACGCCCCGTGTATTCCAGGAAGTTGGTAACTGAACCTGTTGAGTTCGTCAGGTTCCCGAATGAGTCGTACGTGTACGTATTGGCTAAGGCTCCCGCCGAACTGCTCAGCGATGTAATTGAGCCGAGTCCATCGGCTTGGTAGTAGTCGGTGGAGGTTCCACGCTGCATCGCGAGAGGCTCGTCCACGTTTTGGGTTTGTGTATACCGGGCGACCAGTGTTCCCGAGCCGTTGACTGTTTCGATGAGATTATCGCCGTCATAAGCGAAGATGCTGGTAGCGTTGGGCGAGATTTTCTCGATTCTTCTGCCGAAGGGGTCGTATTTGAGGGTGACCGTCCCGCCCGTGCCCGGCAGCGTCACTTGCGCCAGCCGGTTCTCGTAATCCCAGGAGTAATTCGTCGTGTTCCCAGACACCGTCTTGCTCGTCGTGTTGCCGTTGTAGTCGTAGGTATAGCTGGCGTTCGAATTCGAGGTCATTTCGTTCGACACGTTGTAGCTGTACGACGCCACCCCGAGCGAGCTCAGCCGATTGCCCACAGGATCGTAGCTATAGGACTCGGTCGTATTGCCCCCCTGGGTCGCGTTCAGGAGTTCGTAAATCGCATCATAGCCGAAATTCGTCGTGGCCCCGCCTGCCTGACCGGCAGGCAGGCCCGAAAGGTCATTGACCTTTGCCGTGCGGTTACCCGCAGCATCAAGTGTGTAACTTGCGCCGTCAATAGTACTCCTTGGCCCCAAGACGCGCCACGGCGCGCCTTGGGGACCCCCTTTGTAGGGTTTTCCGAGCGCCCTCGCCGGGCGCAGGCGATGCAACACCGAGAGAAGCCGCGACAAACTGTCGTAGTTGTACGTCGTGGTGATGCCGTTGGGCCGCGTGAGCTGCGTCCGCCGGCTGAGCGAATCGTAGGAGAAGCCGAAGGTCCCGGCCCAGGAATTCGCGAGGGTCGTCAGCCGATTCAGCGTGTCGTAGGTGTAGGTGTTCGTGCTGCCGTCCGGGGCGGTGTAGCCCACGCGATTGGAATTGGCGTCGTAGGAGTACGCATTGGTGAAATTCGTGCCGGGGAGGAAGGTGTACTGCGTAGTCGTCCCGATCAGCCGCCCCATGTTGTCGTAGGCGAAGCCGTAGGTTCCCGTGGGGTCGTTCACCTGCAAGATTTTCCCGACTAGGTCATAGGTGTAATCGACGCTCGTAGAATCCGGGTGCAAGGCAAAGGAACAGGGGTGAGGAGTGGTGAGCCGCCCAGGACTCGAACCTGGAACCCGTTGATTAAGAGTCAACTGCTCTACCAATTGAGCTAGCGGCCCACAGAATTTCAGATTATAGCATGCCGGAAAATCTGTCCCAATGTCCCGCGGCTGGTCCGGCGCCCGCAAACGCCCGGCGCTTTTCTACTCGCGGCGCAGCGTTGCCGCGATTTCCTTTGCCACTTGCCGCGCTTTCACCAGGTCGCCGGGACCGAACGATATCGCCGCAACGCGCGCGTGCCCTCCGCCGCCGTATTTTTCGCACAGCGACGCCAAGTTCACTTCCGAATCCGCTTCCTTCCAAGGATTCGTTCCCACGGACACTTTCGCCCGCGTCGGCGAAGCGCTCACGCCCACGGAATACACCGCGTCGGGATACAAATAGTACGGGATGAATTTGTTGTACCCTTCCAGATCCAGGTCGCTCACGTCGAAATAGACGACTCCGCCCCGCGAACGCGCCTGCTCCCGCAAAATGTCAATCGATCGCCGGTGCCTCTCGAGCAGCGGCCCCAGGTGTTTTTGCACCGCCGGCAATTCCACCATTTCTTTCAAGGAAATGTAGCCCAGGTGCGGGATGAGCTTCGGCACCAGGTTCGCTTCCGGCGCCGCTTCGATCACCAGAGCGAGTTGCATGGCCGGCTCCGTCAGGCCCACGGCCACTTCCGACGACTCGAATTGCGCGCCGTCAATGATGTCTCCCCACTGGATCAGCTCCGCCAGGGGCCGCGCGTCAAACCCGAACTTCTCCGCGGCAATCGTGGCCAGAAATTTCGTGCACGATTTAAACGTTGGATCGTAGAACTTCCGCCCCGAATGGTCGGTGCGAAAATGCTCGGCGTCCGCGGGAGTCAAAAACGCGCTCTGGTGGTGATCGAACCACCACGTCAGCTGCGGCGAACTCGAATACTTGAAATCCACGATGGCGTTCTCGTCCCCGTCGAACAGCCCGTCCTCAAACGGTTGCGAAGCCTTGTGCGTCATCCCCGTATACAAAAATTCCGCGTCCGGATGGATGCGCTCCTTATAAAACCGCGAAAAAATCGCGGCCGAGGAGGCCCCGTCGAAGCATCTGTCGTGGAAGCAAACTCGAACCTTCAATTCTCACCCCTGCCGAATCGGTACGGGCTCTCCCGTTGTCCTGAGGAAAGTAAAAAAGAATGGCTGGACACAACGCGGTTGTCAAGTGGTAACCCGGACGCGGGCATTGCCGGGGCAAGCAAGCGGGCGAAATCATTCGCCCCCGCGAGCCCGTCCGGCGAAGAAAAAAGCCTCAGACCCTGCCGAAAATCTTCTCGGAAAGTTCGGCGGCAATCGGAACCCGGAATCGCACTCCCTGGTAAGCCTTGACCATGCAAAGAATCCAGAGCACCAGGCCGACGATGTCAATCAGCCAGGTAAGCAGCGCGAAGATCCCCCAGCCTCCAAGCAAGCTCAGCCCGAACACGGGCAACAGCAGCAAGTGAATCACCGTAAGGCCGCCGAAGATGACGATGGATTGCCGGGCGTGAAACTGCACGCTGGGGCGCTTGTCAATCAGGACGAATATCAGCCCGGTCACCCAGCCAAAAACGTAACTGAGAAGTGCCGCTACGTTTTCTTGCAGTCCGGTCTGCGTTGTGGCGGCCACGGATGCTGCCGCGGAGGGAACGGCCTCCTGAGCCGCCCCGCAGTTCGCGCAAAATCCCGCGTTGTCCGCCACCAATGCTCCGCACTTTGTGCAATGAGGCATCTTTTGTCTCCTCTGTTTTTCGCCGGGAAGCTCTTGTTGGCGCGAAGCCTATCAAAAGCCACTTCCAGCGGCAATAGCATTGCGCCAACCTTGCATCGACCGCTCTCAACCGGCCTCTTTCGGCAGCTGGAAAATGATAAGATTGGGAAGCTTGGGCGGTCGCTTCGGGCGGAAGTGGCGGAACTGGCAGACGCGCAAGACTTAGGATCTTGTGGCCGAAAGGCCGTGGGGGTTCAACTCCCTCCTTCCGCACCAAGTGTTCGGTTTTTGCCGGCATTCGTTGCAACCCTGAGCCGTGGTTTCGCGTCTCATCGCAAGTTTTTCTCGCGTTTATATGCAGCCGCCGTTTGTAGTTGAACTTACGCCGGACTTCTAGATTTAATTTGGATCTACTTATCGGGGGGTGTGGCGTGGTTCGATGCAACATTTGTCATGCGCTATTCAACGAACGGTATCTTGCCTCCCACAAGCGGCTCGCCCACGACCAGCGCGGTCAGGGCAATGCCCGCCCGGCTTCTGAAAAGGAAGCGATTCTCGAAATCGTGAAGCGGTTCGAGGCCCTCCCGCCTCGAAGCCGGAGAAAAGTTCTCGACATGCTCGAAATGCGCGTCGGCCCGCACGAGGAGTAAAGTTCTTTTTGGCCGCATTTCTGTCCGCTTGCAGAATCCGCCTAAAAATTTATTTTTGAGGAGGCGTTCGCATGCCGCGTCAATCCAAATCCAAGGTTTCTAATTCCGCTGGAAAAGTGCGCAGCCGGTTCGCTTCCGTCAATGGCGTTCGCCTGCACTATCTGGCCGCGGGCATCGGCGACCCAGTGATCCTCCTCCACGGCTACGCCGAAACGAGCCACATGTGGCTCCCCCTGATTGCCCAGCTCGAAAGCACTCACACCGTGATTGCGCCGGATCTGCGCGGTGCGGGCGAATCGTCCAAACCGGCCGAGGGATACACGAAAGCGGTCATGGCCCAGGATATTCACGCCCTCGCCCTTCATTTGGGTTTCGAGCGCGTCCGCATCGTTGGGCACGATATCGGCCTTATGGTCGCCTACGCCTACGCGGCGCAGTATCCTGGCGGGGTCGACCGCGTTGCATTGATGGACGCTTTCCTCCCCGGCGTCGGAAACTGGCGTGACGTTTGGCTCATGCGCGATCTCTGGCATTTCCATTTCTATGGAAAGACGCCCCTCGCTCTTGTCCACGGCCGCGAGCGCGTCTATTTCGAACATTTCTGGAACGATTTTGCCGCAGACCCCGCTCGTTCCGTCCCCGAGCGCGACCGCCGTTTTTATGCGAAGGAGTACGCCCGCCCCGGCGGCATGCGCGCCGGCTTCGAATATTTCCGCGCCTTCGAGCAGGACGCCAAGGATTTCGCGCTCTTCGCGCAGACCCCGCTCTCGATGCCCATGCTTGTTCTGACGGGCGAAAAGGCCTCCGGCGAATTCCTGATTCAACAAGCGGGCTTGGTGGCAAGCGATGTCGAAGGCGTGGTCGTTCGCAATTCCGGGCACTGGCTCATGGAGGAAGCGCCGAATCAGGTGATCCCCAAGCTCGTCGCCTTTCTGAATTGCGTTTCTTGAATCAAGGTTGCTGCGTGGCTGAATCGCGGAAGCCCGTCCTCGGGTTTCGCGGCAGCGCAGAGGCGGCGCAACCTGTCCGAGGTGGCGGAAAATTTTCTGCCCCGGCTGTTTCGCCGTGGTTGACGCGCTTGCTTTGATTTCTTATACTGGTATTTCACGAGCAGTGCTGCACGCCGCACTTCTCTGCCCTCCTCCTTCTCGGATTCCGGACAGGCGATCGGCAGACGGAAAATTCGGGCTGCCGCCTGCTTGGAATCCGGAAAAAAATTATGACTGAAGCGACATGTAAACGTGAACTCGAGCTGGAAATCCCGGCCGAGAATGTTCAGAAAGCCGCCGAAAAGATTGCCCGCGACATTGCCCGCGTCGCCCGCATTCCGGGCTTTCGTCCCGGCAAGGCTCCCGTCACGCTTATCCGCCGCCGTTTTGCCGACGATATCCAGGGCGAAGTCCTGCAATCCCTCGTTCCTGAATTTCTCGAAAAGGCTCTCGATGAAAAGAACCTTATCCCCGTGGGCCGCCCCGAGGTTGACCAGGTTCATTTTCACGATGGCGAGCCGCTCAAGTTTCGCGCCGTTTTCGAAGTCCTTCCCGAATTCGATCTGGGCGATTACAAAAATCTCGAGATCCAGATTGACGCCGTCGAAGCCGGTGACGCTCAAGTGGACAAAGCCCTCGACGAGCTCCGCGAACGCGCCGCCACCTATGTCCCCGTCGAGGGCCGCCCCGCCCATGACGGCGATTTCGTCCTCCTGAAGCTCGCCGGCACGCCCGTCGGCGGCGGCGATCCCATTCAAGCGGACAACATTCTTTGCCACATCGGCGCCGAAGAGACCCTCGAGACATTCACTGAAAATCTTCGCGGCGCCTCCGCGGGCGAAACCAAGAAATTCCGCACCGTCTACCCCGAGGATTTTCCGGACACCAAGCTTGCGGGCAAGACCTACGACTACGCCGCCGAAGTTCAGGGCATCAAGGAAAAGAAACTCCCCGAGCTGAATGATGAATTCGCAAAGGATGCCGCCGGCGCCGCCGGGGGCGTCGAAACGCTGGCTCAGCTTCGCGACAAAATTCGCGCCGATCTCCTCGCCGCCAGGGACCAGCAGCAGGCCGCCCAGGCCCGCGAGAAGATCCTCGAAGCGCTCGTCAAGCGCCACGATTTCCCCGTTCCCGCGACCCTCGTCGAGCATCAAATGGACGTGCGCCTGGAACGCCTCGTCCGCACTTTTGCCGCCCAGGGGATTGATCCCCGCGGAGTCAACGTGGATTGGGTCTCGCTTCGCCGCCGCCAACATGACCGCGCTCTCGACGACGTCAAGGCCGAAATTCTTCTCGACCGCATTGCCACCGCCGAAAAGATTGACGCCTCCGACGAGGATCTCGACAAAGAAATCGCCGCATTGGCCGAGCGCGGTGGTGAATCGGCAACTGTTCTTCGCGCTCGCTTGACAAAGCAGGGAGCGCTCGATAGGATGAAATCGAAGTTGCGCAGCGACAAAACGCTTGATTGGCTCTACAGTAACGCCCGGATCGAGACGGCAACCACCCGTGAAAAGTAACGCTTGGTTCGGGCTCCTCAGCGCGCTAAAAGATTCCCAATGAGAAAAATGGACGACGACACGCCGCGTGCCACGACCTTAGTTCCCATGGTGGTCGAACAAACCAACCGGGGGGAGCGGGCCTACGATATCTATTCCCGCCTCCTCAAGGACCACATCATCTTCATCGGCACCCCGATCGACGACCATGTCGCCAATCTGGTCACCGCGCAGCTCCTCTTCCTCGCTTCCGAGGATCCCGAGCGCGACATTTCCATCTACATCAATTCCCCCGGCGGCTCCATTTCCGCCGGCATGGCCATCTACGACACCATGCAATTCGTCAAGCCCGACGTGGTCACCTATTGCATCGGCCAGTCCGCTTCCATCGCCGCGGTCTTGCTTGCCTCCGGCACGCCGAAGAAGCGTTACGCGCTTCCCAATTCGCGCGTCTTGATTCACCAGCCCTGGATGTCCGGATTGTCCGGCCAAGCCACCGATATCGATATCCACGCGAAAGAGATTATTCGCACTCGGGAAGCGCTGAATAAGCTGCTGGCTCATCATACCGGCCAGTCGCTCGAAAAAATTGAACGCGACGTCGAGCGCGATTTCATCATGACCGCGGAGCAGGCCAAGGCTTATGGCATTGTCGATGAGATCATCATCAAGCACCGGTAGGCGCGTTCCAAAGGGTTAGTATCCAAACCGATGACTCTCCTCCGCCTTCTCGACTTCCGTCTTACAATGGGTGATACTTCTGTCAGGGGTGATTTTTCCGTTTTCCGAAAGGGGAATATTCAGTGAAACGGTTCACACCAGAAGAGCCGTTGCGCTGTTCCTTCTGCCATAAAACGCAGGATCAAGTGGAGAAGCTCATCAGCTCTCCCTCGGAATACCCGCGTTCGTACATTTGCAACGAATGCGTCGGGGTGTGCCAGCAGATTCTCGAGGACGAAAAACGGGAACAGGCCAGCCCGGTCAACCGCCGCCTTCCCCGCCCCCCTGAAATCAAATCGTTTCTCGACGGATACGTCATCGGCCAGGACAAAACCAAAAAGAAGCTCGCCGTCGCCGTCTACAATCATTACAAGCGTATCTTTCTCAATCGCCAGCCCGGCGACGTCGAGCTCACCAAGTCCAACATCATGTTGATCGGCCCCACCGGCACGGGCAAGACGCTTCTCGCGCAGACTCTTTCGCGCATGCTCGATGTGCCCTTCGCCATCGTGGACGCCACCACCCTCACCGAAGCCGGTTACGTCGGCGAGGACGTCGAAAATATCATCCTCAAGCTCTTGCAAAACGCCGATGGCGACGTCCAGCGCGCCCAGCAGGGCATCATTTACATCGACGAAATCGACAAGATTTCCAAGAAGGACGAAAATCCCTCGATCACCCGGGACGTTTCCGGCGAGGGCGTCCAGCAGGCCCTTTTGAAAATCCTCGAGGGCACTGTCGCCAACGTGCCGCCCCAAGGCGGCCGCAAGCATCCGCACCAGGAATTCACGCCGGTGGACACCACCAACATTTTGTTCATCTGCGGCGGCGCCTTTGTCGGCCTCGAGAAAATCATCGAACGGCGCGTCGGCCAGAAATCGCTCGGCTTCAACGCCGATACCCAGCCGAGCACCGCTACGCGCCGCAATATCGAAGTCCTCGAACAGGCTCAGCCCACGGACCTGATCCGCTACGGCTTGATTCCTGAATTTGTCGGCCGCTTGCCGGTCGTCGGCGTCCTCAGCGATCTGGACAAGACCGCGCTGGTCCGCATCCTGACGGAACCGAAAAACGCCCTGGTCCGTCAATATCAGCGCCTGTTTGAATTTGAAAATGTCCGCCTGCGTTTCACCGACGAAGCTCTGGAAACCGTCGCCGAGCTTGCCCTCCAGCGCAAGGTCGGCGCCCGCGGCTTGCGCATGATCCTCGAGGACCTCATGCTCGAAATGATGTACCACCTTCCCGCCCAGAGGAAGCTCCGCGACTTCGTCGTGACCGCGGACATGGTCAAAGGACGCGAAATCAACTGGAGCCTGCTTGAAAAAGCCGGCTGAGGACCCAACGGACCCCATGTTCAATCGTGAAAAACAGGATACGCGGCGAGTGCCCATGATGCCCGTGCGCGAAATGGTCATCTTCCCCGAGATGATGCATCCGTTCATCGTCGGCCGCGAAGCCTCCGTCCGCGCCCTTGAAGAAGCTCTGGCGGGCGAAAAGAAGATCTTCCTCGTCACGCAGCACGACGCCTCGATTGACGATCCCAAGCCCGAGGAAATTTATCAGGTCGGAACCCTCGCCAATATCGTTCAGAGCGTCAAGCTTCCTGACGGCAATATCAAAGTCCTCGTCGAGGGCACCGAGCGCGCCCGGATCGTCTCCGTTTCCACCGAAGAGGGCTTTTTCCGCGCCACCGTCAAAGTCGTCGCCGCCAAGATCGAGCCTGGCCCGCCGGTCACCGAAGCCCAGACCCGCGTCACCACTCTCTTCGAGCAGTACGTCAAGCTGTCGCAAAGTTTGAATTACGACACCATGATCGCCGCCGTCCGCGTCGAGGATCCCAGCAAGTTGAGCGACGCCATCGCCGCGAATCTCCAGATCCCCGTCGAGGAAAAGCAGGAATTGCTCGAAATCTTCGACCCTCTCGAGCGGCTTCACCGCGTCGCCGACATCCTCGAGGTCGAAATCGAAAAGCTCAACGTCGACCGCTCCATCAATTCCCGCGTCAAGCGCCAGATGGAGCGCGCCCAGAAAGAGTATTACCTCAACGAAAAATTGAAGGCCATCCAGAAAGAGCTGGGCCGCGGCGAAGCCAACGAAATCGAGCAGCTCAAGAAAAAGATCGAGACCTCCGGGATGCCCGAAGGCCCCATGGAAAAGGCCATGCAGGAGCTCAAGCGCCTGGAAATGATGCCTCCCATGTCCGCCGAGTCCACCGTCTCCCGCAATTATCTCGATTGGCTCCTCGCCGTGCCCTGGAAAAAGAAATCCAAAGAGCTTCGCGACATCAAACGCGCCGAGCAGATCCTCTCCGAGGACCACTACGGTCTCGAAAAAATCAAAGAGCGCATCCTCGAATATCTCGCCGTCCGCCAGCTCGTCAAGAATCCCAAGGGCTCGATTCTCTGCTTCCTCGGGCCTCCCGGCGTCGGCAAGACCTCCTTGGCCATGTCCATCGGCCGCGCTACGGGACGCAAATTCGTCCGCGTTTCGCTCGGCGGCGTCCGCGATGAGGCCGAAATCCGCGGCCATCGCCGCACCTATATCGGCGCTCTCCCCGGCCAGATCATTCAGATGATGCGCAAGGCCGGCACCGTGAATCCTGTCTTCGTCCTCGACGAAGTGGACAAAATGTCCATGGATTTTCGCGGCGATCCCTCGGCCGCCCTCATGGAAGTTCTAGACCCCGAGCTGAATCACGCTTTCACCGATCACTATCTTGACGTCGAGTACGACCTCTCCAAGGTCATGTTTATTTGCACGGCCAACGTCCTGCACACCATTCCTCAGCCGCTGCAGGACCGCATGGAAGTGCTCCGCATCCCCGGCTACACCGAGCAGGAGAAACATCAGATCGCCCAGCGCTTCCTGGTCCCCAAGCAGCTCGAAGCCACCGGCTTGACCAAGGAAAACGTCCAGTTTACCGACCCGGCCGTCTCTCATATCATTCGCCACTACACCCGCGAAGCCGGAGTCCGCAATCTCAACCGCGAGCTTGCCAACATCTGCCGCAAAATCGCCCGCAAAGTCGTCGAAGAAGGCGGCAAGTTCTCAGCCGAGATTGTTCCCGATAATCTCAAGGATTATCTGGGCATCCTCAAGTTCCGCGATTTCTTCGCCGAAAAGAAAAACGAAGTCGGCCTCGCCGTCGGCTTGGCTTGGACCGAAGTGGGTGGCGAAGTGCTCTCCACCGAGACCACCCTAATGCAGGGCAAGGGACGCCTCACCCTCACCGGAAAGCTCGGCGACGTCATGCAGGAATCGGCGCAGGCCGGAATGAGTTACGTCCGGTCCCGCGCCTACCTTTTCAGCCTGCCCAAGGATTTTTACCGCCATCTCGATATTCACGTGCACGTCCCCGAAGGCGCCATCCCCAAGGACGGCCCCTCGGCGGGCATCACGATCTGCACTTCCATCGTCAGCGCGCTGACCGGCATTCCGGTCCGCTGCGATGTCGCCATGACCGGTGAGATCACTCTTCGCGGCAAGGTTCTTCCCATCGGCGGCGTCAAGGAGAAGCTCCTGGCGGCCCATCGACTGGGCCTCCGTACGGTGATTCTCCCGAAGGATAATGAAAAGGATCTGGCGGACATCCCGCCGGAAATCCAGGCGCAGATGTCGATTCATTTCGTCGAATCCATGGACGATGTCCTGCAGATTGCCCTGGAAAGGCCGCTTCCCGTTCCCGGACTTCCCCCCGTGGACGGTGTCGAACCGAAGTTCGCCGCGGATATCGCGCAGGACGAATTGACCAATTGATTTCCTCCGGCTGTTTCACGCTCGGCTTCGCCGCGCTGCACCCCCGCCGGAGAACTCTGGTGTTTCGACCCTGACTGATTTCGTTCCCTGGACGCAGTGGCTGGTTCTGCTCTACCCGCCCGGAGTCCATAGTGCAAACATTTAAACATGCGCCTGATTTTTCAGGCTTGAGAAGGAAACATCTATGAGCGTTAGCCTTGCAGAACTGAAAGACAAGAACATCACCGACCTCTCCAAGATCGCCAAGGAGCTGAATATCCCCGGCTTCTCCGGCATGCGCAAGCAGGAGCTGATCTTTCAGATCCTCCGCGCGCAGACCGAGAAGAACGGGCTCATCTTCTCCGAAGGCGTCCTCGAGTGTCTCCCCGACGGTTTTGGTTTCCTCCGCGCCCCCGAGTACAACTATCTCCCCGGCCCGGACGATATCTACGTCTCCCCTTCCCAGATCCGCAAATTCGATCTGCGCACCGGCGACACCGTCTCCGGCCAGGTCCGTCCTCCCAAGGACGGCGAGCGCTACTTCGCCCTCATCAAAGTGGAAGCCATCAACTTCGAGGATCCCGAAGTCGCCCGCAACAAAATCTTCTTCGACAACCTGACGCCGCTGTATCCGCAGCAGCGGATTCGCCTGGAAACTACGAAGGAAAATCTCACCGGCCGCGTTCTCGACATGCTCTGCCCCATCGGCAAGGGCCAGCGCGGATTGATCGTCGCCCCGCCCCGCACCGGAAAGACGATGATGCTGCAGTCGGTGGCAAACTCGATCACGGCGAACCATCAGGAAATTTCCCTCATCGTTCTGCTGATTGACGAGCGTCCCGAAGAAGTCACCGATATGCAGCGCACCGTCAAGGGCGAAGTCATCAGCTCCACATTCGACGAGCCGCCCCAGCGCCACATCCAGGTCGCCGAAATGGTTCTCGAAAAGGCCAAGCGCCTCGTCGAGCACAAGCGCGATGTCGTCATTCTTCTCGACTCGCTCACTCGTCTCGGTCGCGCCTATAACGCCGTCACGCCGCCTTCCGGCAAAGTCCTCTCCGGCGGTATCGACGCCAACGCCCTCCAGCGGCCCCGCCGTTTCTTCGCTGCCGCGCGCAACGTCGAAGAGGGCGGCTCCCTCACGATTATCGCCACCGCCCTGGTTGACACCGGCAGCCGCATGGACGACGTCATCTTCGAAGAATTCAAGGGCACGGGTAACATGGAAATCAACCTCGACCGCCGCCTCGTCGATAAGCGCGTGTTTCCGACCATCGACATCAATCGCTCTGGCACCCGTAAGGACGAGCTCCTGCTTCCGCCCGACGAGCTCAACCGCATCTGGGTCCTGCGAAAAGTCCTGAGCCCGCTCTCCACCGTCGAGGCCATGGAGCTCCTTCTCGGCAGACTCTCCAAGACCAAGACAAATGCCGAGTTCCTCGCCTCCATGTCGAGCCCGGCCTAGATTCCGTCTTGCTTTCGCGATGTAAGGGGTCGGAGCCTGCCAGCCCGCTGGCGTCGGCTCCGGCCTGAAAGCCTCCCCGAAAATCGGGCTTCAGACTCCGTGTTAGGATCTCTCGTTTAGACCGGCCGTATTCCTCCGCCCCGGAATGGCACTTCGCGTGCTCCCTCTCGCCCGCGCCACATTTCAGGCGGTGCGGCGCGCCTAATCTCTGCATTTGCGGTTTGCAAACGCTCCGTTTCCCTCCGCGGCGTTTCAACCATGGACCATTTCGGGAAGGAGCTTGTCATTTGGAGAAATTCCTCGCCCGCCAGCCGATCTTCACTTCCGGCCGCGTCGTCTACGGTTACGAGCTCCTTTTCCGTTCCGGCCCGGAGAATTTCTACTCCTCTTCTCATCCCGATTTTGCTGCCGCCTCTTCCACCGACAGTTTGCTTCTGTTCGGCATCGAGCGCTTCACCGACGGCCGCCGCGCCTTCATCAATTGCACGCGCGAATTCCTCGTCCGGGAGTACCCTTCCCTGCTTCCCCGCGATCGCATCGTCGTGGAAGTCCTCGAAACCGTTCAAATCGACGCCGAGGTTCTCGCCGCTTGCCGCCGTCTGAAAGAAGCCGGCTTTCTGATCGCTCTCGACGATTTTGTGGACACTCCCGGCGTCCGCCCCCTGATCCCATTCGCCGATTTTCTCAAGGTCGACCTTTCCATCACTTCTCCCGCCGAGCAGCAGCGGCTGGTCCGCGCGTTTCGCCCCTCGGGCCTCGCCCTTCTTGCCGAACGCGTCGAAACTTACGACGATTTCCAGCGCACCCTCGACTGGGGCTACACTTTTTTCCAGGGATATTTCTTCAGCCGCCCTCAGATGCTCACCCGCCACGATATCCCCGCCTACAAGCTCCAGTATCTTCGCGTCCTCCAGGCCGCCAATCACCCGCACATGGATATCCATCTCGTCGCCGAACGCATCAAGGAGGAGTCTTCTCTCAGCTACCGCCTTCTCCGCTATCTTAATTCCCCCGCCTTCCCGCTCCTCACCGAGGTCCGATCGATTCCTCACGCTCTTTCGCTTCTCGGCGAACGCGGCATCCGCCGCTGGGTCTCTCTCGTCGCCGTCGCCTGCATGGGCGAGGGCAAGCCTGTCGAACTCGTCATGCTTCCCCTCATTCGCGCCCGCTTCCTCGAGCTTCTCGCCGTTCCCGCCCGCATGGAGTCTTCCTCGAACGACCTCTTCCTCCTCGGCCTTCTTTCCGTTCTTGACGCCATACTAGACATGAAAATGCCCGAGATTCTCTGCGAAATCGCCATCGGCGAGGAAATTCGCCGGGCTCTCCTGGGAGAAGACAACGGTTTTCGCCGCTTGTTTGAGATTGCCTTGCTCTACGAACGCGGGGATTGGGAGGGAGTTCACGCTTCGGCGGCTCGTCTTTCCATCCCCGACGCCGCGATTCCCGATCTCTTCCTTCAAGCCGTCGATTGGGCCCGCGGCGTCCTCTCGGGCCAGCCCGCCGCCGACCCCGCCCCCACCCTCTAGCGGCTCGATTGGGCGCGCCTCACGGTTGCCTGCCCGCCGGCCGGAGCTCCATTCTCGATTGCTTTTTCAACCCACTCAGCTTTTTGAGCGCGGGGTTTCAGCTCTACGAAGAGTTCTTGCAGCCGTTGTTGTGATGCCCTCATCTTGATTGCGATTTTCAGGGGGAGCGCGCGGCTTCGCCCGCGCGAAATGTTGTTACAGCTCTCGCTGAGGCCCTCTAATCCGCAGTGCGATTTTTTGTGGAAGCGCGGGGCTTTAGCCCCGCGAAAAGCTCGTCCTGGCTTTTGAGGGCTTCAGCCCTGGGTCGTTCCTACTTTCGCCTGCCCGCTCGTTCGTTCTACTTCGCCTCCGCGCTTGCTCCCGCCGCTTCCCGCTCCCTCGCCAACATCGTCACCAGCCGCGCCACTTCCTCCGCATCCATCGCCGTGCTATCCACCACCACTGCATCCGGCGCCCGCACCAGCGGCGACGTGCTTCGCTCGCGGTCCCGCCGGTCGCGCTCGCGTATTTCATCCAGCGTCTGTTCCAGCCCCACGCCTTCGCCCTTCTGCTGGTGCTCTCTCCATCGCCGCTCCGCCCGCGCTTCCGGCGACGCCGTCAGGAAAATCTTCAACTCCGCGTCCGGAAACACCACCGTCCCGATGTCGCGCCCTTCCATCACCACGCCTCCGCGATGCCCCGCTCGCCGTTGCTCCGCCACCAGCACGTGCCTCACCCCCGGCAGCACCGCGATCTTCGACGCCGATTGCGACACTTCCGGCGTCCGTATCCCCGCCGTCACATCCACGCCGTCGAGCATCACCCGCTGCGTACCATCCACAGCCCGCAAGTCGATTTTCGTTTCCGCCGCCAGCGCGTCCAGCGCCTCGCTGGCGTCGAGTGCAATCGCGCGCCGCAGCGCCTTCAGCGCCAGCGCCCGGTACATCGCTCCCGTATCGATGTAGACGTAGCCCAGCATCGCCGCCACGCGCCTCGCCAGCGTGCTCTTCCCCGAGCCCACCGGCCCGTCAATCGCGATGATCAGTTTCCGCACAGTTTCTCGTCAGGGCGCCGCTTCAGCCGTTCCGGCCAGTCGCGAGCGAAGGGAGGCCGTCGCCGAGGCCGCGGTCCGCAGCGAAATTTGTCTTTCTCCCCGCTTCCTTCCCTCTTTGCCTCGCTCCCAATCAGATCCTCTTAAAGGCTCTCGCAATTTCTTGCACCGAATAACGCAGCACCACCGGCCTTCCATGCGGGCAGCTCATCGGATATTCCGTCTTGGAAAGCTCCGCGAGGAGCCACTCCATCTTCGTCGCATCGAGCGGCGTGTTCACTTTGATGGCAGCATGGCACGCCGTCGAAGCCGCGATCTTCGCCTGCAGCGTCTCGATCGAAATTGCCGCGTTTTCACGCGCAATCCCGTCCAGAATCTCGAACAGCAGCTTTTCCGTATCGGCTGCCGTAATTCCCGCCGGCGCCGCCTGGATCGCCACGCTTCGCCCGCCCATCAGCTCGGCCTCAAACCCGTTCGCGCGCAGCTCTTCGGCGATCTGCTCGAACGTCGCCAGCTGCCGCGGCGACAGCTCCACCATCAGCGGCACCAGGAGCCTCTGCCCGCCGATCTCCCCCTCGCGCCGCGCCCGCAGATGCTGCTCGAACAGCACCCGTTCATGTGCCACATGCTGGTCCACGATCCACAATCCTTCGCCGTTCACCGCCACGATGAAGCTGCTGCTCACTTGCCCCAGCGGCTTCAGGTCCGCGATTGCTTCCGGACCCGGCAGCGCTCCCGGCGACGTCGTCACCGCCGCCGCGCCTCGATCCGATCCCGCCGCCTGGCCCAGCGGAAAATCGAGCCCTGTCCCCGCCTCGAATTGCAGCCGCTGCGGCAACGGCAGGTCCGGGGCGCCGCTCAGCTCGAATCCCTCGCCTTCACCCGCCACGAGCGCCGGGCTCGCCAGAAATGAAGTGGGAATTTCCGCCCGCGGTGGCCCGATGGATTCGCTCCCCGCCGTCGCAGCCATCGCCGATGCCGCCACTCCCGGCCCGCCCATCGGAATCGACGCCGCCATCGCTCGCCCCGCGGGAAACCCCGGAATCGGCCGCGAGTTCGCCAGCGCCTGCTTCAGCGCGTCCCGCGTGAAATCGTGGACAAATTGCGGATGCCGGAAGCGCACCTCGATTTTCGCCGGGTGGACGTTCACGTCCACCTCCTCGGCCGGCAAATCCAGAAACAGCAGCACCACTGGAAACACGCCCGGCGGCATGATATTCCGGTACGCCTCGCTGATCGCGTGCAGCAGCAACCGGTCGCGCACCAGTCTCCGGTTCACGAACGCGTAAATTCCGTTGCGGTTCGTCCGCTGCACTTCCGGACGCGACGCAAATCCCGTCGCGCGCACGGTCGCCGCCCGCTCCTCCGCTTCCAGAGGCGCCTCCGTGATCGCGCTCCGCACCGGCGCTTCCACCGCCGGAATTTCCATCAGCTCCTCGAGCGCTTGCCGCCCGAAAATCTGGTACACGCGCTCCGCCATCCGCTCCACCGGCGCGCAGTTCAAGATTTCCTGCGTCGGCGTCTTCAAAAAGAATTGTTTGCCGGGATTGGCCAGCGCGTAGTGCGTCACGAGCGACGCGATGTGCCCCAGCTCCGTCGTCTCCGACTTCAGGAACTTCCGCCGCGCCGGCACGCAGTAAAAAAGATCCGCCACGCTGATCGACGTTCCCGCGGGCAGCCCCGCCGGCTTCACCCCCAGCAGTTTTCCGCCTGCGAATTCGATTCGCGTTCCCTGCTCGTTCTCGCTCGCCGGCTCCGCGGCTCTCGTCTCGAGCGTCAGCCGCGACACCGCCGCAATCGACGGCAATGCCTCGCCGCGAAATCCGAGCGTCGCGATCGACAGCAGATCGTCCGCCGTCCGCAACTTCGACGTTGCGTGCCGCTCGAATGCCAAGAGCGCGTCGTCGTGATTCATCCCCGCGCCGTCATCGACCACGCGTATCAGCCGCTTCCCGCCCGATTCCGTCTCGATCCGCACCGACTTTGCGCCCGCGTCCAGCGCGTTCTCCAGCAGCTCCTTCACCACCGATGCAGGCCTCTCCACCACCTCGCCCGCCGCTATCTTGTTCGCGACATCTTCCGCCAGTATTCGAATTCGGCTCATTCCGTAGGTTCTTTCACCTCCTCGGCCAACACCTGGCCGGATCCCGAGCCTTCGGAGGCCGGGGCCTGCCTGCCGCAGGCAGGCTTCGGCCCCGGCGCCCACCGCCACACTAAGCAGGGGCTTTAGCCCCTGAAGAATCCGGGCTGTATCTTCGTGGGCACGCGTCGAGAACTACTTTCCCGCTCGCTGAAGAATACGGCCAATCCTCAGCATTCATAATAAGATTCGCACGCACGGGATTCATCCGGATGTATTGGACTTTTGCATGCCAATCCTTCTGGTCTCGAATCGTCCAATCGTGAAATCCCTCTTGCCAGATTTCAATCTTCAGCTCGCGCTGCCGATGAATCGTGAATGAGCTGCCTCCTTTGATGAGCTGCACTGACTTTTCGAGGCTTGTCGTGACAGAGGGCGTCAACATTACGTGTAGATGGTTTGGCATGATCACAAATTCATGGAGAAGGAATGCACCCTTCTCTCTGTGGTGCACAATTGTCTCTAAGAGAATTTCCGCATTCTCTGATACCTGAAAGACACTGCGGCCTTGCCAGCATCTTGTCGTGACAAAATACGAGAACCCGGAAGTCGTTCGGTGTCTCGGCGACGCCATTTCTAGATCCTTCAGGGGCTGAAGCCCTCTCAAAACGAACTGCGTACGCCGGGGCTAAAGCCCCGGCCTCCGAAAGCCATTCCCTCAGAAACCCCGAGGGGAGCCGGACTATTTCCTCTCTACCTGCTTCACCGCAATCCCAAGGTCATCCAACTGGTCCTCCGCCACTTCGCTCGGCGACTCCGCCATCAAATCCTGCGCCGCCGTCGTCTTCGGAAACGCAATCACTTCGCGAATGGATTTTTCCCCCGCCAGCAGCATCGTCACGCGGTCCAGCCCAAGCGCGATACCCCCGTGCGGCGGCGTTCCATACGTCAGCGCGTCCAGGAAAAATCCGAACCGCTTCCTTGCCGTCTCGTCATCCAGCCCCAGCGCTTGGAACATCCGCGCCTGAATATCCTGGCGGTGAATTCTTATGCTCCCCGACCCCAGCTCCACGCCGTTCAGCACCAAATCGTATCCCTTCGACCGGCACTCCCACGGCGCCGTTTCCAGCTTATCCAGATCCTCTTCAACGATCCCGGTAAACGGATGCTGCGCGCTCACCCATCTCTTTTCGTTCGCGCTCCACTCAAACAGCGCGAATCCCGTAATCCACGTGAATTCCCACTTCGTGCGGTCAATCAACCCCAGCTTGTCGCCCAAAAACAGCCGAATCTGTCCCGCCACGCCCAGCGACGTGTCGCTGTGCTCGATCTGCTCCTTCGCCGCCGCAGCCACAACCAAATCTCCCGCCCTCGCTCCCACCGCCTCCGCGAGTTTCTTCAATCCTTCCGCGCCCAGCGTCTTTTCGAGCCCCGACGAAATTCCCTCCGCCGTCACCTTCACCGTGTAAACGCCCCTCGCGCCCGCCGCCTTCGCGAACTCCGCGAGCTCGTCCAGTTGCTTCCGCGACCATGCTGCTGCGCCGGGCGCCGCTACCGCCTGCACGTTCCCGGCGAATCCCAGCGTCGCCCGCGCTGCCTCGAAATGCGCCGTCGCGTCGTGCAGCTCCATCCCGAACCGCAAATCCGGCTTGTCCGACCCGAATCTTCGCAGCGCCTCTTTATAATCCAGATGACGGAACGGCCGCTCCGCCTTTACGCCCACCACTTCGAGCGCCCGCACCATCACGCGTTCGATCACCTCGAAAATATCCTGCTGCCGCGGAAACGACATCTCCAAATCGAGTTGCGTGAATTCCGGCTGCCGGTCCGCTCGCAAATCCTCGTCGCGGAAGCACTTCACGATCTGGAAATACCGGTCCATCCCGGAAATCATCAGGATCTGTTTGAAAATCTGCGGCGACTGAGGCAGTGCGTAGAACTGCCCGTGATGGACGCGGCTCGGCACCAGGTAATCCCGCGCTCCCTCGGGTGTTGACCGCGTCAGCATCGGCGTCTCGATCTCGAAAAATCCCAGCTCGTCGAGCGTCTTCCGCATCTCGAACAGGATTTTGTGTCGCAGCTCGATGTTCGCGTGCGGCTTCCTCCGCCGCAGGTCGAGATACCGGTAACGCAGCCGCGTCTCTTCCGCCGCGTTCACTTCGTCTTCGATCTGGAATGGCGGCGTCTTGGAATTGTTCAACAAATGCAGCCGCGTGGCGATCACTTCCACTTCGCCCGTCGCAATCTCCGGGTTCGCCTTTTGCCGCTTCACCACCTTTCCTTCCACCGCCACCACGTATTCCGACCGCAGCTCCTCCGCCTTTTTGTGCGCTTCCGGGTTCAGCTCCTTGTTGAACACGATCTGCGCGATCCCCGCGCGATCTCGCATATCAATGAAAATCAGCTGCCCCAGGTCCCGCCGCCGGTGCACCCATCCCATCAACACCACTTCCTTCTCCGCGTCCCCCGCCCGCAGCCCGCCGCAGTACCCTGTCCTCTTCAAATTTCCCAATGTGTCAAGCACGAGTCCCTTCCCCAATGTGGCGAGTGGCGAGTGATGAGTGACGAGGCAAACCCGACAGTTTTCTCCGGATCGCCACCACCATTTTTTGTATCTCGTCTATTTCGCGAATCACTTTTTCAATTTCTCCCGATCTGCAAAACCCAAGCTGCACGCTCAGAAGTGTCTGGGTTTCGAGCTCTGCTGACGAGCCGTAGGCATGCGATAAGAACTGTAGAAATTCTCCTCGGCCTTGCCTCGCCTGTCCCTCTGCAATGTTAGAAGGTATAGAGACCGCAGCCCGCCTCATTTGCGAAACCAGTCCAAATCTCTCCCCGTCGGGAAAGCGCTGAGTCAGCTCATACACCAACTTTGCAAGCCACATCCCTTTCTGCCAAATCTTGAGTTCTTTGTAGTGCCGAGGTTTATCCTTCTCGAAAGGCATGGCTCCTCCACCCCATCTTTTTCTCGTCACTCGCCACTCGTCACTCGTCACCAGAAATTCGCCACTAGCCACTTCTTCTCTCCGACTCCAAATACTCCAGCAATTCCGCTTCCGCCAGCTTCTTCTGCTCCGCGTCCGCCAGCCGCTTCAGCGTATACATCCGCGACGCCACCTCGTCCTCTCCCAATATCAGCGCATACCTCGCGCCCAGCCTGTCCGCCAGCCCCAGCGACTTCTTGAACTTCATCTCCTCGGCCGGCAGCTCCACCGCGATCCCCGCCTCGCGCAGTTTCCGCGCAATCTCCACCGCCGCCGGATACGCCGCCTTACCCATCCACGCCACATACACTCCCAGCGCTTGCGGTTTCGGCGCTGCGCCCAGTTCCTCAATCGACAAAATCGCGCGGTCCGTCCCAATCGCAAATCCGATCCCCTTCGTCGGCGGCCCTCCCAGCATTTCCACCAGCCCGTCGTACCTTCCGCCGCCGCACACCGCGTTCTGCGATCCCAGCCCCTCCGCCGTCACCTCGAACGTCGTCCGCGTGTAATAGTCGAGTCCGCGCACCAGCCGCCAGTTCTCTTCGTACTGAATTCCCCGCAGTGATAGCTCCTGTTTCAGTTGGGAAAAGTGCTCCCGGCACGCATCGCACAAATGCTCGGAAATCTTCGGCAGCGTCGCGATGATCTCCTGCTCTTCCGCCACTTTTGAATCGAGCACGCGCAGCGGATTCGTCTCAATCCGCCGCTGCGAATCCGTCCCCAGCCTCTCCTTCACTCCGCGCAACGCCTCCCGCAGCTTCTCCACGTACGCCGGCCTGCAATTTTTGTCTCCGATCGAATTCACGTACAGCTTCGTCTTGACCAGCCCCACTCGCCGGAACAAAACCAGCAGCATCTCGATCAGTTCGGCGTCAATTCCCGGCGCGTCCGATGGCCCCAGCACTTCCGCGTCCACTTGATAAAACTGCCGGTACCGCCCCTTCTGCGGCCGCTCCCGCCGGAACATCGGCCCCATCAAATAAAGTTTCACGTTCCCCGGCCGCACGTGCATCCCATGCTCGATGTACGCCCGGCATATCCCCGCCGTCGCCTCCGGCCTCAGGGACATGCTCTGCGGATATTCAACTCCCCGCGACAGAACCTGAGCGGAGGCGACAGCCCTTCTAACCTCCTCAGCGTCCTTGTCCGCTAATTTCCCAATAAGCCCCCCCGTCGCTGGGTTCTGACTGAGTACGTGACTGATTATAGAAAGTGACAAATCGAGCTGCTCGGCAAGTTTTAGATTGGCACCCTTCGGAAATTCGTCCGCATGGACAAGCGTCTTTAGCCGTTCCTGAAACTTTCGGGCAACACCATAGAACCCTCGCAGCAGACCATAATCTGCTGTCCAAACCTGCTCGTTATTCAAGAAGCCCACGAACGCAGAGATTTCTTCCGTATCGGGGCTGCCAAAACCGTACATTTCTTTATTGACAACATCCGTCTCCGCCCCAATCGACCGCGCGAACAACCCCGTCTCTTCAAATATCGGCGTCCTAATTTCGCCGAAATTGTAGCTCTCGAAAACCTCCCGCGCCGTTTGCTCAAACCAATTCCACAGCGCCGAATCCGGCGGCAAGATATCCCGCGTCCCTTTAATCGCCCTAAATTGCTTCGTCTCCGCCATTCCTCTCCTAATCGCTCCTCGCCAAACGGTGGTTCTTCACAAGTCACGAGTCACGCTTTTCCTAGCCACAAGTCACTCGCCACTTTCTGCTCTGTAACTCTCCTTGTATTCCACGTACCTCGCCGCATACGCGTCAATCGACGCCTGATCCTCCGCGGTCAGCGCCCGCCGGAATTTTCCCGGATGCCCCATGAACAGGCTTCCCGCCGGCACTTCCGTCCCCTCCGGCACCAAAGTCCCCGCGGCGACAATCGATCCCGTTCCAATCTTCGCGCCGTTCAAAATAATGCTTCCCATTCCGATCAGGCAGCGCGACTCGATCGTGCAGCCGTGCAGCACCACCCCGTGCCCCACCGTCACGTCGTCTCCTAAAATCAGCGGGTGCGTGTCGCGCATCACGTGCAGTACGCTGCCGTCCTGCACATTCGTCCGCGCCCCAATCCGGATCCAGTTCACATCGCCGCGAATCACCACGCACGGCCACACGCTCGCGTGTTCGCCAATCGTCACGTCGCCGATCACCACCGCGGCCGCGTCCACATACGCCGTCGCCGCCACCTGCGGCTTCTTCCCTCGATATGCTCGGATCAAGTTTCCGCTCCTCGCACGCGCCGCGCGCACAATTCTCATCAGGCGGCGCCCAATCGCCCGCGAACCTAACACACACCTAGTTTCCTAACAACACGACTTACGCCTGGAAATTCTACGGACGATCACCCGCTCGATTGTCATCCCGAGCGAAGCGAGGGACCTGCCCTTTCACTTTTAACGACACGGCCTCTCTTATCAACCGATACGCCATATAAAAAGCCACTGCGGGCAAGCTCCAGCTTATGGCCACTCCGAGCACGGCTCCCCAGAACGTTACTCCAGGATTTTTGAAATCATCGAAAGCTGAAAATGCATTGCCAATGAAGAAAAATGCCCCGGCCACTGCGGACAGCACTCCTAGGCTAAACGCTAGCACTCTCCTGGGACTCATTCACCCCGCCAGCGAAAGCGTCTCACAAAATCTGCACCACCGGCGTTGCCCCCTGCAAATTCACCACCGACAACCTTGCCGCCACATTTCGCGCCATCGCATACATGCTCTTCGCTCCCGGCGCATCTTCTCCCTGCGACACCACCGGCTTCCCCGAATCTCCTCCGATGCGGATTTGCGGATCGATCTCGATCTCCCCCAAAAACGGCAGGCTGAACATCTTCGCCATTTGCTCCCCTTCGCCGTGCCCAAACACATCAATCCTCCCGCCGCAATGCGGGCACGCGAAATAGCTCATGTTCTCCACAATCCCCAGTATTTCCACGTTCACCTGCCGGAACATTTCCACCGCCTTGCGCACGTCCGCCAGCGCCACCACCGACGGCGTCGTCACCACCACCGCCCCGCTCACCGCCACGCTCTGGATCAGCGACAACTGCACGTCGCCCGTCCCCGGCGGCAAATCCACGATCAAATAATCCAGCTCGCCCCACCGCACGCTCCGCAAAAACTGCTGGATCACGCTGTGCAGCATCGGCCCGCGCCACACCAGCGGCTTGTCTCCCGGATTCAGCAGCCCCATCGAAATCATCCGCACTCCGTAGGCCTCGACCGGAATAATCGTCTTCTCGTCGATCGCCTTCGGCTGCTCCGTCGTCCCCAGCATCAGCGGCACGTTCGGCCCATACACGTCTCCGTCGAGCAGCCCCACTTTCGCGCCCATATTTTTCAGCGCCAGCGCCAGGTTCACCGCCACCGTCGTCTTTCCCACTCCGCCTTTTCCGCTTGCCACCGCCACCAGATTCTTCACCCCTGCAATCGGCGCTTTGTCCTGCAACCTCCTCCCCTCCGGCACCGACGCGTCGAATTTCACCTCCACGCTTTCCACCCCCGCCACGCCCGCGAGCGCTCCGCGCACGTCCTTCTCGATCGTCTCCTTCAGCGGGCACGCCGGCGTCGTCAACTGCACCAACAGCGACACCGCTCCGCCCCTCACCTCCACTTTCTTCACCATTCCTAGCGTCACAATATCTTTATGCAGCTCCGGATCGATCACCGCCCGCAGCGCTTGCACCACTGCCGCTTCTGTTGGCCCGCTCCCCATGTGTTCCTCTTTCTTCGCGTCCTCAGCTCAGAAAAATTCCTTCGAGTATCTTTCCATCATAGACTGCCCTCCCCACCCCTTCAAGCGCACCGCATCTCCCGAATTTAAATCCTCTTTTAATCATTCCGCGCTACCGCCGGCGATATCGCACCTGGCTCGCTCATTCTCCCGGACACCCTCGCAGCTCCTGCGCCTCGTGCCCTTCCGGGCTTGGCAATCCTCCCAATACCATTTCTTAATGCCATTTACCGTGATATAATGGCGACATGCGCTCCAAATCCTCCATCGACTCCGCCGGCCGCCTCGTTCTACCCAAACACGTCCGCGACGCCCTCAATCTTTCGCCCGGCGACGCGCTCGATATCGAACTTTCCGCCGATGAAGTCACCCTCCGCCCCGCCAAATCCGCCGGCCTCCAGAAGGAAAACGGCGTCTGGGTCCTGCGCACCGGCGAGCCGCTTCCCCAGTCCGCTGTGGATGAGGTCGCGCGTCGCGTCCGGGGCGAACGCGGCTCCGCAATTCTCGGTGAGGAATCTTGAGGGCCTTCTTCGATTCCTCCGTCCTGCTGGCCACGTTCCTCGCCGACCACGAACACCACCAGCCGAGCATCGAAGCTTTTCTCCTCGCCGGCCCGCGGGAGTCCTCGTGCGCCGCTCACAGTCTCGCCGAAGTTTACGCCACCGCCACCCGCCTGCCGGGAAAGCATCGCGCCGGCGGCTCGCAGGTGCTGCTTTTTCTCGAAAGCGTTCGCGAAAGAATTTCTGTCGTCGCGCTTACGCCCGACGAATATTGTTCCGCTCTAAAGGACGCTGCCGCTCTGGATATCGCCGGCGGAACGGTCTATGACGCGCTCATCGCCGCATGCGCCGTCAAAGCTCGCGCCGATTGCATCTATTCCTGGAACGTCCGCCATTTTCAGCGCCTTGCCCCCGAAATTGCTCGCCGCGTCCGCACGCCTTGACTTCGCTCCCCGATGCCGGTAAATTTCTCTTGCACGCGTTAGGAAAGGCAGTCGCCCCATGAGAGAAATCCAGCCTCTTCTTTGACTCACCCTCGGCCGCGGCTCGATCCTCGCCCGTTGGCCCTCGCGATATCGTCCACTTTTTCAACCCTTTTCTGAGCCCGTATTTGCGTTCGTGTTTCCGCGTTCCCGGAGGCGTTTCCAATGACCCAATTCGCCCTCGAAGTTCAAGACCTCGTCAAAGTTTACGACCGCCGTGGCCGCCCGCCCGTCCGCGCCGTTGACGGAATCTCTTTTTCCGTCCGCCGCGGCGACATTTTCGGCCTTCTCGGCCCCAACGGCGCCGGCAAAACCACCCTCTTGAAAGTTCTCACCACTCTTCTTCGGCCCACCAGCGGATCCCTCCGCATGGACGGCATAGACGTTGTCGCCCAGCCTCTCGAGGCCCGCAAGCGCATCTCCATGGTCCTGCAGGAAACCGCCAACGAGCTCTTCCTCACCGTCCGCGACAATCTCCTCACCTTTGCCCGCTTTCACGGCCTCGATTCCCGCCTCGCACGCGCCCGCGCCGATTCTGTCATGGAAAAATTCCAGATCTCTTCCTACGCTGCCCAGAAAGTCCAGGACTTGAGCGGCGGGTCCCGCCGCCGCGTTCAAGTCTCCAAAGTCTTCATGGTGGATACCCCCGTGGTTTTCCTCGACGAATTCTCCACCGGCATGGACCCCATCCTGAAGCGCGCCGTCCTCGGCTATCTCCGCGAAGAGTCCTCCAAGGGCCGCACCATCGTCCTCACCACTCAAATCCTCGGCGAGGCCGAGGAACTCTGCGACGACATTCTCATCATCAACCACGGCAAGCAAGTCGCCCGCGGCGATTTGAACGCCTTGAAACTTCTCTCCGCCGGCGTCTACGAAATCTCGCTCACCTTTGCCGAGCTTCCTCCCGCGATCGATGCCGATATCGCCGCTCTCGCACCGCTCCGCTCCCGAATTGACGCCAACACCGTCGAAATTTCTCTCAAGGTCGAGGAAGCCAAAGTCCTCGACATCGTCAGCGAGCTTTCCAAAAAAGGCCGCGTCCTCCGCGTCGAAGTCAGCGGCGCCACTCTCGAAGATGTTTTCGTCGAACTTACGAAGGAGGGATGAATATGGGACCCCTGGCCGCCATGGTCTATCGCGAAACCAAGATCCGTTCCACCAACGTCACCTTTCTCTTTTTCGATCTCTTCTATCCTCTCTTGTACCTCCTCGTCTTCGGCGTCGGCGTCAATGCCGCTCTCGGCGCACCTTCTCTCCCCGCCGGCCTCGATTACAACTCCTTCTTCCTCGCCGGCGTCCTCGGCATGGCCACCTTCGGCATCGCCACCAACAGTTCCTGGTCCTTCTTCCTCGACCGCGACAACGGAATCTTCCTCGAAATGCTCACCTACCCCATGCGCCGTTCCGAATACCTTCTCGGAAAAGTTCTCTTCAATATCTGCATCGGCATCCTCCAGGCCGTCATCACCATCGCTCTCGGATGCGCCCTCTTGAAAATTCGCCTCGAATGGCGCCTTCTTCCCATCCTCGTCGCCACCGTCATCGGCGGCACCGCCGCCTGGTTTTTCTTTTATTCCGTCTTCGCTCTTCGCATTCGCCGCAACGACGTCTTCAACGGCGTCGTCAACGTCTCCTATTTCGTTCTCCTCTTCGCCAGTTCCATGTTCTATCCCTTGGCCCCGCTCCCCGCCTGGTTCCGCGCCGCCGCTCTCGCCAATCCCATCACCTGGGAAGTGGACCTCTTCCGTTACGGCTCGATTGGGTACGGCGAACCCCGCCAGCTCCTTCTCGAAGCGATCGCCTTCGCTCTCTTCGCCCTCGCTAGCTTCGCCATCGCCGTTCGCAGTCTCCGCGATCAAGGCTGATTTCCCCCGCGACCGTCACGCTACAACTCCTCGTTCGCGGGCGCCGGTCGCGCGCGCCTCCTTGCAATTCTTCATCTTTGCTTCGCTTGGCTCTGCCTCGCCTTGCTCTGTTTCGCTCAGCTCAGCTTTGCTTTGCTCGGCTCGGTTCTGCTCTGCCCCGCCCTTGCCCTGCCCGCCGCCTTAGAGCATGGCTTCAGCCATGCCGCTCGGCCCCGACCATTCAGGGGTTTCAACCCCTGAAGCCATCGGAAAGCCCACCAAGTCACAACTCAATTCTTCGTCCCTGAAAAGTCCACGCGCATCGTAATTTGATTTTTTTGCCGCTTTGTGCCAGTGTAATTGTGCAAAGATGTTGTCACTCTTCAAAACTCGGACAAGCAATCCCAAGCTTTCGTTGAGCTTTGCCGCCACGCCTGTCTCGCGCCGCCTCCCGGCTCGCTCGCTGTCCCGCCCCAACCTGCCGCTCCAGCCTCGCAATCCCCGTTGGTTTGCTCCAGCCCCTCGCCACTCGTCACTCGCCGCTGCCCTCCTATTCGCAACACACCCGGAAACCGGATTCGCCGTAACTTCCACAAAACACACGCCCGGCCTCCTCCCTAATCGCAACACTTTCGGGACATTGCCTTTCGCCGGTTTGCAGCCCTGCTCCCGAGCCGTTACAATGGTTCTTGCAGCGTTTCGAATTGCCGGCGCCCGGCCATCGCCCTTCGCCGCCAATCATCTCATTCGGCTCGGCCCGCCTTCCGATCGCTTGCGGTCCGGACCCGACTCTAACCAGGACATCCATGGAAGTTGAAAAGATTATTGACGACGTCGTTGCGCGCTTTATCGGCACCAAGCACGAGCGCGATATCAAGCGCATCATGCCGGTCGTGGACGAGATCAATCTCCTCGAGCCGGAGATGAAGAAGCTCGCCGACGCCGATTTCCCCGCTCGCTCCGCCGAACTTCGCAAGCAGGTCCTCGAATCTCTCGGCGACCTCGACCGCGACGACCCCGATTATCGCAAGCGCATGGACGCCGCTCTCGAAGCCGTCCTCCCGCAAGCCTTCGCTCTCGTCCGCGAAGCCGGCCGCCGCACCCTCGGCATGCGCCACTTCGACGTGCAGTTGATCGGCGGCATCGTCCTCCATCAGGGTCGCATCGCCGAAATGAAGACCGGCGAAGGCAAAACCCTCGTCGCCACTCTGCCCGCCTATTTGAACGCGCTCTCCGGCCGCGGCGTCCACATCGTCACCGTCAACGATTACCTTGCCCGCCGCGACGCCGAATGGATGTCGCCCATCTATCGCTTGCTCGGTCTCGCCGTCGGCGTCATCGTTCACGATCTCGACGACGTCCAGCGCCGCGCCGCCTACGCCGCCGACATCACCTACGGCACCAACAACGAGTTCGGATTCGACTACCTTCGCGACAATATGAAGTACGACCTCAAGGATTGCGTTCAGCGCGGCCACAACTTCGCCGTCGTGGACGAAGTGGACTCCATTTTGATTGACGAGGCCCGCACCCCTTTGATCATTTCCGGCCCCGCCGAGGAATCCACCGACAAGTATTACCGCGTGGACAAAATCATTCCCAAGCTCATCCAGGAAATTGATTTCACCATCGAGGAAAAGCACCGCACCGCCACCCTCACCGAAGAGGGCGTCGCCAAGGTCGAGCGCCTCTTGAGCCTCGGCAACCTCTTCGACGCCGGCAACATGGAAATCTTCCACCACGTCTATCAGGCTCTCCGCGCTCATGCCCTCTATCAGAAAGACGTGGATTACGTCGTCAAGGAGGGCGAAGTCATCATCGTGGACGAATTCACCGGACGCCAGATGCCCGGCCGCCGCTGGTCCGACGGCTTGCACCAGGCCGTCGAAGCCAAGGAAGGCGTCAAAATCGAGCGCGAAAATCAGACCCTCGCCACCATCACCTTCCAGAACTATTTCCGCATGTACAAGAAATTGTCCGGCATGACCGGAACCGCCGAGACCGAAGCCGCCGAATTTCAGAAAATCTATAGTCTCGACGTCTGCGTCATTCCCACCAACAAGACTCTGATCCGCATCGAGCATCACGACGTCGTCTACCGCACCGAAGCCGAAAAATACGAAGCCGCGGTCAACGGCATTCTCCAGGAAGACGGCACCAAGGCCGGCGGCATCCGCCAACTCGTCGAACGCGGCCAGCCCGTCCTCGTCGGCAGCATCTCCATCGAAAAATCCGAAAAAATCGCCGAGCATCTCAGAAAAGCCGGCATTCCCCATCAGATCCTCAACGCCAAGCAGCACGAGCGCGAGGCCAAAATCATCGCTCAGGCCGGCCGCAAGGGCGCCGTCACCGTTTCCACCAACATGGCCGGCCGCGGCACCGACATCCTCCTCGGTGGCAATCCCGAAGCTCTGACCCGCGAGTATTTCCTCAAGAACAAAGGCGCGCTTCCTTACGCGCCGGCCAGTTCCGTCATCGGCGCGGGCCCTGGAACCGAAACCGCTGCTCAAGCCGACGCCCAGGCCGATTCCGGGTCTGGCGCCCCGCCCGCCGCGAGCGGCAATGGTTCCGCCACGGCTCCCATGGTCCTCTTCCAGCAGGAAGGTCGCATCTTTCAGGTTCCGCTCGAACAGTGGAAGCCTGTATTCGATCAATATTCCGGCCAGTGCCGCACCGAACGCGAGGAAGTCATCGCTCTTGGCGGCCTCCATATTCTCGGCACTGAACGCCATGAAGCCCGCCGCATTGACAATCAGTTGCGCGGCCGCGCCGGCCGCCAGGGCGATCCCGGCTCGTCCCGTTTCTTCCTCTCCCTCGAGGACGATCTCCTCCGCATTTTCGGCGGCGATCGCGTCAAGGCTCTCATGTACCGCCTCGGCATGACCGAAGGCATTCCCATCGAATCCCGCCTCATCAGCAAGCGCATCGAAAACGCTCAGAAAACCGTCGAAGCCCAGAACTTCGAGGCCCGCAAGCACCTCCTCGAATACGACGACGTCATGAACAAGCAGCGCGAGACCATCTATTCTCTCCGCCGCTCTTTCCTCGAGGGCCGCGACCAGAAGGAAATCGTCCTCGACAAGGCTTCCATGATTGCCGAGGATCTTGTCGCCACTTTCTGCCCCGCCGACCAGCACCCCGAACAGTGGAATGTCACTCAATTCTCCAACGAAGTTCTCAATCAGTTCGGCATTGACGTCAAATCCGCCGGCATGGACCTTGCGGAATTGAATCACTCTCAGCTCGCCGACGTTTTCGTCGAAAAGGTCAAGCAACGCTACGACGAGAAAGAAAAATTATTCGGCCCCCAAGTTTTGCGCTGGCTCGAGCGCCGCATTCTTCTCGATATCGTCGACGCCCAGTGGAAGGATCACCTCCTCACTCTCGACCACTTGAAGGAAGGCATCGGCCTCCGCGGATATGGACAGCTCGACCCTCTTGTCGAATTCAAAAAGGAAGCCTTCCGCCTCTTCGAGGATTTGATGGAGCGGATTGACAACGAATCGGTCCGCTTCCTCTACCTCGTCCGCCCCGCCGAGCCCGGCCAGGCGCCGCCGCAGCCCTCCGCTCCTCCCCCCGGCGCTTCCGAAGCGACTCCGAATCTCGCCATCGCTCGCCAGCTCGACGCCCGCCAGCGGCGCCAGCAGCAAAATCTCCAATTCCAGGCGGGACCCGCGCAAGCCGAACCTCCCAAACCCGTTCGCGCCGCCGCGAAAGTCGGCCGCAATGATCCATGCCCTTGCGGCTCCGGAAAAAAATATAAGAAGTGCCACGGCGCCGCCGCTTGATTCCGCCGATCGCTCACTCGATTTAATAAAACTTTAATTCCGCTCGCCCCGCCGAATGTTTCTTTCGGCACACTCTTCCGGCGCTCTTGAGATTTTGTGATAGGCTTTGCCCACTTGTCCTGCGGCCAGCTGCAATTCAGGACTTCGGGGTGGGAAATGAATTCCGCGATCTCGCTGGTTTGCCGAAGGGCCGGATGTTCCGGCCAGATTCCCTCGGGCTTGTCCGCGGAGCAGCTTTGCCTCAATCACTTTCTCGACGAAGCGTTCGTTCGCACCGAGCAGTCTCTCGAGGCGTGTCACAATGGCTCGCCGCTCAACCAGGCCAATCTCGAGTGGGTACTTTCCGACGCGCTGGCCGTGGTGAAGAATCTCGAAGACAGCGCCGATGCGCCGAATCCCGAGCAGCGCGACCGCATGCTCGAACTCTTGCTGGTGATCGCCAATCTCCACGAGTATCTCGCGCACCACTCCGTGCCCTCGCATCGCCCGGCCTGATCGGCCCGTCTTCGCTCCGCCGCTTCGCGCTCTCGGCCGTTGCCGATTCGATAACATCCACGCACCACTCCGCCTTGAATTTTCCTCCCTTCGGCCCCACGCTATAGATTCAGCCTGGGTCCAGCCCGATGCCCGACGACAACCCCACAAACAATCCGTACAAACCGCAGCAGCCGCGCATTCCCGGCGTTTCCGAGGCGATGCAGCGCTCCTCGCGGGCGGGTGACGCAGCGCCCGGCGGCAATCCCGGCCTCTTAGCGGGGATCGGCGTCGCCGTCGTTTTCCTCGTGGTCATCGTTTTCGCGATTGGCCACTGGATGTTTCGCAAGGCCGTTGCGAAACCGCCCGAGCGAGCGGCGTCCGCGCCCGCCGCGAAATCCGAGCCCGCGCCCGAGCGACCCGTCGAGCAAATCCTGATCGGGCCGGGACCGATCGCCACAAAAGAAGATCTGGCCAAAGTCTGGTCGTCGAAGAGATTTGATTTTCGCGACGCAGCGGCGGGGACAATCATCCAGGCGCTCGCCGTCCATCTTCCCGGAAATGTCTACTGGGGATTTTCGCTGCGCGAACCCTACGGCACGTGCACGCTGCAATATATTTCGGATCTCAACGAGCTGCAATCTTCCTACAATTTCACGTCCAGCTATCCGCTCGTGGCCGATCCCTGCAATCAATCGCTATTCGATCTGACGAAGTACGGCAGCGGTCCGACGGGGCTCGTTCGCGGGCAGATCGTGCAGGGAAATGCGGTGCGGCCGCCCGTGGCGATCGAATTGCGCGTGAAGGGAAACGACATCGTAGCGGTGCGGTTGGAGTGAGCGCGATCACTGCGCTCCAGAATTTATTTCGATTGCTTCTCTTGTCTTACCGGGCTTCCTTCGCAACCTGGGCGGCGCAGCGCTCCACTTCCCGGTTCATTTTTCCCGCGAGTATCATCGCCACCATTTTTTGATCCGCCAGCCAAGACCAGAGCGGATGGCCAAATGTCGCCGGACGATTGTGCTCGACGAAGAAGTGCGAAAACCACGCGAGCGCGTACGGAACGGCAAGCGCCAAAAGAAGCAGCCACGGCCGGCGGAGAAAAATGGCCAGCGCCACGATCGTCCAGCCGGTCAACGTACCCACGGAGTGAAAGAATCGCGTAAGCGGCTGGCGGTGCGCCAGGACGTAAACCGGCCAGAAATCGCCGAACGTCGAGGAGTCCTGCATGGCGGGGATTCTAGCGTAAGCCGGGCCGAAGGCAAGCCGCAATCAATGCCACGTGGAAACACGCCACTCCCCCGCCCAGTTCCGGACGAGGAAGTGGCGCCTGCAGCGAATTCGCGTTCCCGTTAATCGGTCAACTCCTCCACGGAATTCGCAATCATAACCGGCTGCCCGGTGGAGGGATTGATCAGGATAAAGCCCACGACGCGGATGGAAATCGGCTGCGTCCCCGTGAGCGCCGAAAGGCCGCTCAGGTTGATGAAGTTCGTCGCATTCGTGGTCAAGACGGTCAGCGGGCTGGGGAGCAGCACTCCGGCCGTCCAATCGTCGTTCAATTGGAAGCTGCCTGCGTTCCCCGAATTGATGACGGTGCTGCCGGGCACCCACGCCCCCGCCTGGCCCTGGCGGCGAAGCACGACGCGGTGCACGGTCAGCGTGTCGACTCCATTCGACTCGGTGAGTTTTCCTCCGACGTCCACCCGCTGCCCGGCGGCCATCGCTGAATTATTGAAGAGCAGCGTGGACAGCGGCAAGATGATGTGGCCGATGCGGTAAACTTCCGTTCCGTTCAAATTGAGCGTCTCGATCTCCCCGTCGGAAATTCCGTTGATGTCGGGCAATTCGTAGCGGACGTAAAGATCCGCTTGCGTCGCCGGACCGGAAGGCGGCCGGATGCTGGTCAGAAGTCCGCCGAGAACGAAGCCGTCGGTGGAGACCACCTCGACCTCGGAGGCGTTGATATCCTTCGAGACGGGATCCAGTTGCCCGGAAATTGAAAGAACGGTGTTGGTGGTGTAGTCGCTGACGGGGATATCCGAATCATCCATCGTCGTGTTGCCGCCGGTTTCCACCGTCCACTGGCGTCCCTTCGGCCCCTGAACGACGAACGTGTTCGGGCTAGTCGTGCCGACAAACCCGGCGTGAAATTCGTCAATCGAAACGTTGGAATCGTCGGCGGCCAGCAGGGCCATGTGGAAGACGGGATTTACGGCGCCCGTAATCTGGCCGTTCTGGTCGGTCTGAAGCGACTGGCGGAGATCGAATTCCATGCGGAGGCCGACAAGGTCATTGTCCTGCAGCACGAACGGATTGGCGAACTGGACCGTGACGCTCTGCGTCGAAAGCGTGCCGTTGATCGTCGTGATCGCGGGAGGATTCTGAGTGGTATCGATGAAACCGATCACGGGCGAAGAAATCATAACCGTCGCCGACGTGTAAGTTCCGGTTGGAACGGCGTTCAAATCGAGCAACTGGTGCAAGCCGCTCAATTGCGCGAAATCCACGACCTGCGGGTTCGTCAGCACCGGAATGTTATTGGTCCCGTTGTTTATCGTCACGCCGGTCACCATGAGTTGGCAGGAAACGACGCTCGGAAGCGGAGCGTCCGTGCCAACCGTAAATATGGAGCCCGTTTCCTGCTGAGCCGTTCCGCCGCCGTTCCCGCTCGAGCTGCAACTGGAAAGGGCGGCGACCGTGAGCAGACACACGACCGCTGATAGAATTTTGCAATTCCGCATGACATGTCTCCTTGTCGAAGTACGAAGAAAACCGCGGGCCGAAACCCCTGTTCCGGCGCTGTTAGTCGAACCCGCGGGTGCCGAAAAAGTTGTGCGTAGAATTCACGGCAAAAGGCCGCGGGACGCGGAAGGGGTGATGCGTCCGGCAAAAGGAAGATTTCGTTTCCCCGGCAATGGGCACCTTTTGGCAATCGACGCGCATCGTAGTAGGCTGAGATAATTAAGGATGGGTTTCGGGCGGTGCGGGCGCCCGCGGGTTCAAATTTCTTGAGATATCCGGGAGGAATGGGAATGCGCACCAGGCCGGTGCTTTCGATGGCAGTGCTGGCGGCGCTGATTGCGTTCGGCGGATGCAGCAAAGGACCGAACGACGCGGGCATCGTCACCAGCATCAAGTCGGAAATGTTTTCGGACCCGCAGTTGAAGGATTCGTCGCTGCAAGTGAGCTCGGAGAAAGGAGTGGTCACGCTCGCGGGCACGGTCTCGAGCGATGCCGCCCGCCTCGACGCCTATAAGATCGCCTCGCAAACCTCCGGCGTGACGAAGGTCAACGACCAGATGACCGTGCAACCGGAACAAGCCGCCGCGCCCGCCGAAGCGACGCCTCCGAAACCCGAAGCCAAACCCGAACCCGAGCCGAAACCGATCAAGAAAAAGCGAGCCGCGAAGCGCGAGGTGGCCGACGATGTCCAACCGCCGCCGGAGGAAAGCCCGGCCCCGCCTCCGCCGGCTCCCGAACCTGCTCCTGCGCCCGCTCCGGAACCAGCGCCGGCGCCCGCTCCACAACCCACCCCTCCGCCTCCTCCCCCACCGCCTCCGCCGCCGCAGCCCAAGCAAGTGGAAATTCCCGCGGGAACGAGCATCACGATTCGCATGATCGACAGCATCGATTCCAGCGTGAATCAAGCCGGAGAAATCTTCCATGCGTCGCTGGATGCGCCGATTGTGATCGACAACGAAGTGGTGGTACCGCGCGAAGCGGATGTGTACGTGCGGTTGGTCAGCGCGAGCTCTGCCGGGCGTATGACCGGAAAAAGCGAATTGCACCTCGAGCTCGTGAAGCTCGAATTTCAGGGCCGCTCCTATCCCCTCGTGAGCAGCACATATTCCCTGGCCGGAAGTTCGCGGGGCGCGAACACCGCGAAGAAAGTCGGCGCGGGAGCGATTTTCGGAACGCTGCTTGGCGCAATCGCCGGCGGCGGGAAGGGCGCGGCCATCGGCGCGGCGGCAGGAGCGGGCGGCGGCGCCGTGTGGAACGGATTGACGCACGGGAAACAGGTGAAAATCCCGTCGGAAACGAAGCTCGATTTTCAGCTGGACCAGCCGACCACGGTGACCGTCCAGCCGCGAGCGACCTCGACCGCCAGCAACGCCAACTAAACCATTCCATGAGGCTCTTCGGCCGGGAACCAAATTCACGCCGGTACCGGCCATTGGCCTTTCTTGCGGGTTCTCTTCGCGTTTCCCCACTCGATTCGCCGCTTGCGCCCGGGGTGTCCCTTGTTTACGATGAAATGCGCACACGGACATGATCGGCGAAACCATTTCGCACTACAAAATCATCGAGCCCCTCGGCAGCGGCGGGATGGGCCAGGTCTACCGGGCCGAGGATACGAGGCTGGGCCGCCAAGTGGCCCTCAAATTTCTTTCGGCGGAGCTGACGCGCGATCCCGTATCGCTCGAACGATTTCAGCGGGAGGCGCGGTCGGCCTCTTCATTGAATCATCCTGGAATCTGCACCATCTACGACTTGGGAGAGCACGACGGGCGTCCTTTTCTCGTCATGGAGGTTCTCGAAGGGCAGACTCTGCGGGAGAGGATTTCCGGGCGTCCGGTCAATACGGACGCGCTGCTTGATTACGGCGCTCAAATCGCGGACGCTCTGGATGCGGCGCATGCCCGGGGAATCGTGCACCGCGACATCAAGCCCGCGAACATTTTCCTCACCACGAGAGGCCAGGCGAAAATCCTCGATTTCGGCCTGGCGAAACAGACCGCGCGGCGAATCGCCGAGACCGTGGGAGTCTCGACGGCGGCGAATCCGACGACGGACAACCTTCTCCTCACGAGCCCCGGCTCGGCGCTGGGAACCGTGGCCTATATGTCGCCGGAGCAAGCGCGCGGGGAGGAATTGGATGCCCGCACGGACCTGTTCAGCCTCGGCGCCGTCCTGTACGAGATGGCGACGGGCCAGCCGGCGTTCACGGGCGGGACGTCCGCGATCATTTTCGATTCGATTTTAAATCGCACTCCTCCCTCTCCGCTTTCCCTGAATCCGAACCTTCCTCCGAAGCTCGAAGAAATTATCGGCAAGGCCCTCGAAAAAGACCGGGATTTGCGGTACCAGACTTCCGCCGAGGTGAGAGCCGATCTGAAGCGTCTGAGGAGAGATTCGGATTCGTCGCGCGTAAATTCGGGATCGGCGACCGCGTGGACCCGGACCTCCGAAAAAACCCCGGGAGCGGGAAGCGGGGCGGAACAAAAAGCCTCTACCGCCGTGGAGACCGCGACGGCAAGCAGCGTGGCCTCCGGCGGCCGGCTGTGGAAATGGATCAGTGTCGCGGCGATCCTTTGCGCTCTGACGGCTGCGGGCGCGTTCCTTTACCACGAAAAATACGGGCACCACGAAGAGACATCCTTCGCGCAGATGACGATTACCCCCGTGACTTCGTCGGGAGAGGTCCACACCGCGACGATTTCGCAGGACGGAAAGTGGCTCGCCTACGTTTCCGATGAAAACGGAGAACACGGCATCTTCGTGCGGCAGCTTGCCACTGGAAGCGTGGCTCAGGTCGTGCCCGGTTCCGAGGGAGAAGTGATGGGTCTCACGTTTTCTCCCGACGGGAACTATATCTACTACACGAAAAACTCGGAAGGCACGGGGCTGAGCACGCTGTTTCAAATTCCTTCGCTTGGCGGCACACCCCGTCAGCTGATCGTGGACATAGACAGCCCCGTGACTTTTTCTCCCGACGGTAAGCAGATTGCGTTTATCCGGGATTCCACCGTGGCCAAGACGTCAAAGCTCCTGATCGCCAACTCGGACGGGTCGGGAGAGAAATCGGTTGTCACGGCGGAATTTCCATTGATGTTTTCGACGGCGGGCCCGGCTTGGTCGCCGGATGGAAAATCGATAGCCGTGGCGAAAGCGACCAGCGGCGATTTGATGACCTTTCAGATCGAAACCGTTTCCGTAGCCGGGGGCGCCGAAACACGCGTCGGATCGCGCACCTGGACGAATCCGCGCCAATTAGCGTGGCTCCCGGACGGTTCGGGGATTATTTTCCCCGCGACCGAAGACAAGATGTCGTTCAACGCTCAGATTTGGGATTTGAACTATCCCGACGGAAGCGCGCGCCGGATCACGAATGATTTGAACTACTACACGGGTGCGACCATCACGGGAGACGGTTCCACGCTCGCCACCGTGCAACTGACTTTTGCCGGCAGCCTGTGGCAGACGCAGTTCGAGAGCACCGCTTCGCTGAGTCCTCCGAAACAGATTACTTCGGGGATCCAGCGCGCGGACGGATTGGTGGGAGTGACGTGGCCGGCGCAAGACCTGATCTTGTACGCCTACTACACGTCGGGATCGGTAAATCTGGCGGCGGCGAACCCGGACGGGAGCAACCTGCGCGACATCAGCATGCGCCGGGGCATGCCGCTCTTCCCCTCGGCATGCGGCGACGGCAAACATATCGTGCTGACATTGAACCAGCTCGACCATGGAATGTCCGTGTGGCGCGCCAACCTGGACGGCAGCGATTTGAAACAGCTTACGAACGGGCCTCTGGACGTGTGGCCGAATTGCTCGGCGGATGGAAAGTTCGTGGTGTACGACACGGCACTGGGCGCTAATCCGGTCTTGATGAAGGTGGGAATTGACGGCGGCGCCCCGGTTCAACTGAGCCGCGACATGATGCAATTTCCGGTGATCTCTCCGGACGGCAGCGAGATCCTGGCGTCGTATCAAGCCGATCCGGCCCAGCCCGCAAAACTTGCGATCCTGGGCGTCAACGGCGGGGAAATTCGGACGTTGATCGACGTCCCGCCGCAAATGACGCTGGGTGGCGACGGTGGAACCACGCTGGCATGGGCCAAGGATGGGAAGACGATTTTCTACGTCGTCAACCAGGAAGGCGCTTCGACGCTGTGGGCGCAGGGCCTGCCGGCGACGGGCGCAGCCCTGCCCAAGGCGCGGCAAGTGATGAGTTTCGGCCACGGAGTGGTTTGGGCGTATGCGATATCGCCGGACGGGCGGCAAATCGTCTATTCGCTCGGAAGTCCAGTGACCGACGCCGTGCTGATTTCGCATTTCCACTAGGCTGGAGGAGGCCGGCCGGAGAGCCGGAGTTAGCCCGCCGCGGCCGCCTTCGCCATTTCCGAGTGAGCCACGCAGAATTCGACGAGCCGCGATTCCACCCAGAAACGCCCTTCCCGGTTTTTCCCGTTCTCGATTCCCTGCCGCGCGACGAATCCGCAGTGGCCTCCGTGGCGGGGAGAGACAAACGTGATATTCGGATTTTCGCGGAACGCGGCGAAATCGAACGACTCGATGGGAACGAAGGGATCGTCCTGCGCGGTGAGGACGAGCGCCGGCCGCGCGATGGAGGCGACAACGTTCTTGGCGCTCGACTGCGCGTAGTAATCGGCGGCGTCGCGAAATCCGCAAAATTTCGCGGTGATCACGTCGTCGAATTCGCGCACGCTGCGGACCGATGCCAGCGGCCGAATCTCCGCGGCGGGATAGCGGTCTGAAAAGAGGCCGGCTTTGTAGCGCATGCGCCGCCGGAGGTTGCGGACGAAATGCCACTGATAGATGAAATTTTCGGGCCTGGAGAGGGCGTCGGCGCAGGCGGCCAGATCGAGCGAAGGCGCCACGGCAACCACCGCGCGAAGTTCGGCGGGCGCTCCGGCGCCCCATTCGCCGGCCATTTTGAGCACCAGATTCCCGCCCATGGAAAATCCCGCGGCGAATATTTCCGGCAGGGCGTCGCGGACAATCAGCTCGGAGATCACCGTGCGTATGTCCACGCTCAACCCGGAATGGTAGAGCGTGGGCGTCAGCCGCTCCGTCCCGCCGCAGTTGCGCTGGTTGAGCCGCAAAACGTTGAACCCCGCGAGCCAGGCTTTCTCGGCCGAGCCGAGCATATAGCCCGATTCGCTCGAACCCTCGAGACCGTGCAATAGAACCAGAGTGGAATGAGACGATGGATCGGGCTGCCAGTGGCAATCGGCGCGGACTTGCGTGCCCGGCTCCGTGGTAAACAGCCGCGGCCGGGAGGCGGGCAGGCTCGGATATGACCTGCGCCAGAAAACAGCGGCGAGAGTCATGGCGTGGGGATTTTTCAGGAGGAACGGCGGATCGAACTCTTTCACCATGAACCATGGTAAGGATTGAGGCGAAATGGCGCAAGGAGCTTCGGGCGGGCGCCGGGCGCGGCCGCTTGATTTCGCCGCGTGGCGCGCATAAAATAAACTTTTACGTCATGAAAAAACTTTTGAACATGGGATCCTGACCTCCGCCCAGCGATGTTTGCTGGGCTTTGGCGTATTCAGGGGCATTTTTGACCGACAGGAGAGATGGATGATTGACGGAATTCCCCAGGGATTGACGTTTGACGACGTGCTGCTGCTGCCGGGAAAATCCTCGGTGCTGCCCGCGCAGGCGGACACGCGAACCTGCCTGACCCGCCGGATCGCCATCAACATTCCCATCGTGGCGGCGGCGATGGATACGGTGACGGATTCGCGGCTGGCCGTGGCGCTCGCGCGGCAGGGCGGAATCGGCTTCATTCACCGCAATATGTCCATCGAGCGGCAAGCCGAGGAAGTGGACAAGGTGAAACGGTCGGAAAGCGGGATGATCGTAGACCCGGTGACGATCGCGCCCGAAATGTCCGTCCGCCAGGCGCTCGAAATCATGACCAAATACAAAGTTTCCGGCCTTCCCGTCACGCGCGGCCCGAAGCTTGTGGGAATTCTGACGAATCGCGACCTGCGATTCGAGCGCAATCTCGACCAGCCCGTCAGCAACGTGATGACCAAGGAGAACCTGGTCACCGTCCCCGTGGGAACCACGCTGGAAGACGCTGAAAAAATCCTCCAAAAGCACCGCATCGAAAAACTGCTGGTCGTTGACAAGGATTACGGGCTGAAAGGCCTCATCACTGTCAAGGACATCCAGAAAAAAATGGAATTTCCGCTGGCGACGAAAGACGACCACGGCCGGCTGCGCGTCGGCGCGGCGATCGGAGCCACGGGAGACTACCTCGAGCGCGCGCAGGAATTGGCGCGGGAGAAGGCCGACGTCCTGGCGATCGACACGGCGCACGGCCACACGTCGCGCGTGATGGAGGCGATCCGCGACGTGAAGCGGAAGCTGCCGGACGTGCAACTCGTGGCCGGAAATGTCGCCACGGCGGAAGGCACGCGCGATTTGATCGCGCTGGGTGTGGACGGGCTCAAGGTGGGAATCGGGCCGGGATCGATTTGCACGACGCGCATCGTCACCGGAATCGGCGTGCCGCAAATCACCGCGATTTTGGAGTGCGCGGGAGCGGCGAAGGGCTCGGGAGTGCCGGTGATCGCGGATGGCGGGATCAAATTTTCCGGCGACATCACCAAAGCGATCGCCGCCGGAGCGGCGTCTGTGATGATCGGCGGATTATTTGCAGGAACGGAGGAATCGCCCGGCGAGACGATTCTCTACCAGGGAAGAACTTTCAAATCCTACCGCGGCATGGGCTCACTCGGCGCGATGGAGGCTGGATCGGCGGACCGCTACGCGCAGGAGGGCTCCGAGCGCGGCAAGACGGTGCCAGAAGGCATCGAAGGCCAGGTGCCGTATAAAGGGCCGCTCGCGGCGCTGGTGGATCAGCTTGTCGGCGGGCTCCGAAGCGGGATGGGATACACCGGCTCGATGAATCTCACCGAGCTTCAGGAAAAGAGCCAGTTCGTGCGCATCTCGCAAGCCGGGCTGAGAGAAAGCCACGTCCACGACGTGATTATCACGCGCGAAGCGCCGAATTACCGGCTGGAATAATGCCGCGAGATCCGAAAACAATCGCCGGATGCGGGCGTCCCCGGGGCGCGGGGGAAGCGCGGAAATGCCGTGGCTAAAACGGTGGGGGCCGGCGCTGGCCTGGGCCGTGGTCATTTCCGGCTTTTCCACCAGCCTGTTCACGGCGCAAAACACCGGCAGCGTCATCATCCCCGTCCTGCACTGGATTTTTCCGGGTTTCTCGCCCGGCACGCTCTCCGTCATTCATTTTGCAATCCGCAAATGCGCTCACTTCACGGAATATTTTATTCTCAGCTGGCTCATTTTGCGCGGCCTGCGCGGTGAAATGAAAGTGACGAAAGTTCACTGGGCGCTCTTGACGATTTTTCTCGTGTTTGGATACGCGGCGCTGGACGAGTTTCATCAATCGTTCGTCCCCGGCCGGACCGCGGCGTTTCGCGACGTGCTGCTCGACACGTCCGGAGGAATCACGGCTCAGGTGGTCGCGGCATTGCTGATGTTGCTGGCGGGCGCCCGCGAGCGTCGCAAGGAGCGGGAAGCCGGCGAATTCGTGCATCGGGATTCCCGCTGAAATTCTGACTTTCCATCAAGGAGCGTGCCATGTCCCGGCAAACCATTCGAACGGCCCTGGCGTGCGCGGTGATGCTGCTCGCGGCAACCGCCGCCCGCGCCGCGGGTCCGGTTCACTACGATCTGAAATTCGAGCGCCCCTCGACTCACCTGCTCGATGTGACCATACAGGACGACTCGCTCGCCGGCCCGGCCGTGGACTTCGCGATTCCGGATTGGGCCCCGGGCTCGTATTACCTCGAGAACTATTCCGCCAACGTGCAGCGGTTTCGCGCGCGAACGCCGGACGGCAAGGAGCTCGCCTGGAAGAAAACGGACAGCCAGACCTGGCGCATCGATCTGGCGGGAGCGAAATCGGTGGTGGTGGAGTATCAGATCTACGCCAACACCCTGCAGAACAACATCGCGCAGTACAACGAACTCCACGCTTTCATCGGCGGCCCTTCAGTCTGGATGTACCAGGTGGACGGAAAAGACCGGCCGGTGACCCTTTCGATTTCCGTTCCGCAAGGATGGCGCGTGGCCACGGGCATGGAGCACACTTCGGCCGCCACTTTCGACGCGGCGAACTACGACACGTTTGCCGATTGCCCGCTCGAGATTTCCGATTTCCAGGAAAAGGATTTCGAAGTCCTGGGCACGAAATACCACGTGATCGTCCACGACGTCATGGGGCAGAAGGATTTCACGCAATTCACCAACGATTTGCAGAAAATCGTGGCGACGATCGTCCCTCTGTTCCAGACGGTTGCGGGAAAAGAAAATCAGGCCGCCCCCTTTCCGGAGTATTACTTTCTGTTTCACATTTGGCCCAAGGCGGGCGGGGGCCTCGAGCATCTGGATTCGACGCAGATTGATTTCCGGACGGATTGGGACAGCCAGGACCCGGCCGGCGGCTTTGCAAACCAGTACGATTTGAAGCTGTTCGTCGCGGCGCACGAATTTTTTCACGCCTGGAACGTGAAGCGGCTGCGCCCGCGTCCTCTGGGCCCGTTCGACTACACCCGAATGGTCCACACACCGTCGCTCTGGATCTCCGAGGGTTTGACGAGCTATTACGGAGAACTCGCGGTTGTGCGGGCCGGGCTGATCACGCCGCAGCAATACCTGGACACGATTGGAAAGCTGATCACCAAATTCGAACAGGAACCCGGGCGGACCGAGCGCAGCATCGAGGACACGAGCTGGGACACGTGGTACAACGGCACGGTCAAACAGGACAACAACCTCCAGAACACCGATTACTCCTATTACGACGGCGGGCAGATCATGGGCCACGTCCTCGACTTCGCCATCCGCCAGGCCACCAACAATCAGAAGACTCTCGACGACTGGATGCGCCTTCTCTATTTGCGGTACGCGCTTCCCAACCCCGGATTCGAGCCCGAGGATCCCGTCCGCGCCGCCAACGAGGTCGCCGGAAAGGACGTCAGCGATCTCTTCCGGAAATACATCAGCGGAAAAGATCCGATTCCCTACGCCGAGTATTTCGCATACGCGGGGATTTCCGTCGAGAAGAAGCTCGATCCCGCAAAACCCTGGATTGGAGCGGCCACCGACAAGGGCGACGATGGCAAGGCCGTGGTCAAGAACGTGATTCCGGGGAGCCCCGCGGAAGCGGCCGATCTCGAAAAAAACGACGTGATTCTCGCCGTGGATGGGCGGACGGCGGATTCCGACGAAGCCGCGCGCATCCTCTCCGCGCATAAGCCGGGCGACACCATCACTTTTCTCGTCGAGCGTCTTGGCCGCGTGCAGGAGATTTCCATGAAGGCTATTTCCAGCCCTTACTACACCTACACCCTGAAGCCGATGGACAAGATGACGCCGTCGCAAAAGGCGATTTACGATTCTTGGATTGCAAAGATGTAGAGGCGGACGGTTAAAGAGCAAACGGCAACGCGGGATTGCCCGCTGGGCAAACGGCTATATACTTCCTGCGGTACGCGATATCCACCTACAACATTCTTCGAATGTGGAGCGATCCACGAGGACGAGGGTGGTGAAGGCAACCCCCACCTCAAGAGTGAGCGTCGAGGAGCGCGAAGGGGAACGCAAGAAGCAAGGACTGCCGCCGCGCGTCGGCATCCTCCCTCACTCCGCCGTCGCCGCCGAAGAAGAGCGTTGGGAGGCGGAGCAGGAACGAAAGAAGCGACGTGCCAAGAAGCGCCCGAACGCCAAGCGCCGCGCAGGAGGACGCTCATGACACGCATCACCCCCGAGGAACGCGGAGAGATTGAGAGGCGCAGCAAGCAGCGGGAGGAACGGCTGCGCAGGAAGTATCCCGAGGTCCACGGCAAGGTTGTGGACTTCATCACCCACACCATCGATGACGGAACGCTGTACTTCACCGTCCGCTTCGAGGACAAGACGAGCTTCTCTCTCCGCTACGCCTGCGACATGTTCGCCGTTGGAGCTGACCTCAGCGATTGGCAGAGTGGAGACTTCCACATCCTTCGCGAGTACATGAAGCCGATTCCGAGATGACCCGATGGACGGCTGTTTTTTATTAGCTGCGGGGTTTTCCTGCCAGCCGCTCGGCAGCCTTCTGGAGCTTAGCCGCGTCCGCGCGGTCAATGATGGCCTGCATCCCTTCCTCGGTCAGCTTCTCGCCCTGGGCCAGCTTGTAAAACGCATTGAGCAGGATCGTACGCAGCGCCAGGACTTCCGCCAGCACGATTTCCTCGGTGCGCCTTCCGTCCGCTTCGCGCAGCAACACCTCGCGCACCCATTCGCCGAGAGTGCGGCCTCAGGCCAGGGCTTCCAGCCGCGCGTATTCTTCTTCACTCACCTTCGTGCCGACGGATTTTCTGCGGAAAACTGACTTCACCATGCGAACCTCCCTGCTCCAGGATCGAACCGCGCAGCGTAGCAGGAAGCTTTCAAAATCAACAAGTTCGCATGTAGGAACTTCCGGCGCTCCCGAGCGCCCGAAAGCGCGCATCCCGCGTGTTTTGTTTGGTTACCCTGCGGGAACCGCAGGTTGCTGTGCAGCACCCATTCTGGGGTGATCTGATGAAAGCGCTGCTAGCGCTTCGTGGTCGCGATACGTTGTTGTCGCGCCACAGGAGGTGCAAGAATGCAGCAGTTCATCGGATGCGACGCACACAAGAGGTTTTCGGTATTTGTGGCTGTGGATGAGCGGGGGCGGGCCACCAAGCCAGTTCGGGTTGAACACAGTCAGCGACACTTTGCTGATTTCCTAAAACAGCTTCCAGCTCAAAGCGAAATCGCCGTCGAATCGACGGGTCATTGGTATTGGCTCGTGGACGAGATGGAACGCGCCGGCCATCATGTTCATCTTGCGAACCCGATGGAAGCCAAAAAACGCATGGGCAGGACGCACAAGACCGACGCGCTCGATGCCAAGGGCCTAGCGATCCTTCTGCGGAACGGAACCCTGCCGGAATCTTGGATTCCACCAGGCCCTTTGCGAGACCGGCGAGAACTGCTCCGCACGCGCATGGCTCTACGTGATTTGCGCTCCAGCCTCAAGCGCCGCATTCACGCCGCCGTGGATCGCTATGGCCTACATACGGATTCCATCGCCGATCTTTTCGGAAACAAGGGGCATGAGTATCTGGCCTCCCGTTTGGCTGAGTTTCCGCCGGAAACGGCGCGCATGGTGCAAATCCAGCTCGATGCTCTGGATGAGCTGGCTCTTCACCTCGAAGCCATCGAGCGGCGAATCCATGTGGAAATCACGCCCGGTCCCGAGGTCCAGCTTTTGAGGAGCGTGCCCGGCGTAGGCGAGATTCTCGCTCCCGTCATCTGGCTGGAGATTGGCGATGTGCTGCGCTTCCCGCGCGCAGAAAATCTAGCCAGTTACGCCGGGCTCGTGCCGCGAGTATTTTCCAGCGGTGGCCACACCCGTCTGGGCGGCCTCTCGCGTTTCGTCAACCAATATTTGAAATGGGCTTTCGTCGAGGCCGCGAACTGCGCCGTGCGACTCAAGTCCCATCGCCATTCCCACATCGGCTCTCTCTATCAGAGGCTGTTGGCAAGGCGCGGGCATGGGCGCGCCATCGTGGCCGTCGCCCGGCATCTTGCCGAAGCCAGCTATTGGATTCTCCGCAAGCGGGAGCCCTACCGGCCGCCGCGCCGCAAAACAGATTTCGTCCAGGAGCGGGTAAGCGCGAGACACGTCTGACCCTTCTCCAACGGACCGCCGGGGAACGAGGTCTCGGGGTGAATGCGAAACCCGCAACCGATATGCTCATGCCCGAAGCAAGGGCGAATACATGGCTCACGACGAAACCGCACGCGCGAGCAAATGGACGACGGAACAAAACCATTCTCGGGAGGGTCCAGCCGGGGTCATCCTTGCAGGGCTCAGAAAATACCCTGGTAAGGAAAAATCAAAAGCTCCTCTGTCGCTCGGCAAGCGTCCCTGAGTAGGCGCGTCCCCACCGGTGTGCCCACCAAGGGCAGTTCCACTCAGAGAACCAAGGGAAAAAACCAACACCACCCTTGACAGAGCGCAGCACTTTCATACATGACGTGTCATACCAACTCCCGGTGCCGCAGGCACCGCATCTCCAGCGCTCCAAGGCGCTGCCCGTTAACCGCGCTCCTCGGGCCGAAATTCACTCCATCCCGGCGGGCTTGAGCGAGGGATGCTCGGCGTACAGCGGGTTCAGAACCTCAAGCAGCATCTCGGCCATGATCCGCCCGACCGCGCGCCGGTAAGCCGCGAACTCCTCGGGCGAACACTGATCCCGGACCGCGTCCCACTCCCAACGAGCATCCAGGCTAGCGGTGTTCTGGTGCTCCGGGCGACACGAGCGCGACCGTATCCCGGGACAGGTCCAGTCGAAAAACTCGACCGACGCGCATGGCGTTCGGCGGGCCCACACCGGGTTCGCCCCAATCCTTTACTAACATTTCGGTGTTGCTTTCAAGTCTTATGGAGGTCACCGCGCCCATCATCGTGCTTGCGTTGCTGATCTTGCCCTTCTTGAATGAGTCGAAGAGTAGCTCTGCCAGATAGCCTTTATCGGCTTCCTCGATCGAGAACACGGTGGTCTCCTCCGGAGATGAAGAAGAAAATACGACCAAGACGCGCTGCGGAGAATTCCCGCTCGGTTGTGTGACGAAGAGCCATCCGCCCTCCGGTGAATTTCTGCCCCCAGTTCTTCGGAAGCCAACCCAATGATTGAACGGCAAGGGCGGCAGAATGAGAGCCTTGTGCGGGACGGCAAGACGCATCGGCACGTCACAGTCGAGCGACTTCAGTGCTGAATCCAAAGCCTGAAGATTCTGCACAACCTGGAGACTGGCGTCTGACGCAAACAGTTTGTCGAGATCGAGGTAGTCCCATCGCAGAAAACTGTATGCAATGACAGCTTGAGAAAGGCTGCGTATGCGAATCTGTTTGGAATTCAGATCGGGTGTTTGTGCCGAAGCCAGCGACAGCCCTACCAACACACCCAGAACGCACGCTACGCAGAGGCAAATATTATTTGCACTTACAGCCAGATCGCTTGTCCGCCGCATCGCACCATCCCAATAGAGGGTCATAATAAAAATAGACAGTATGCCCTTGTATGGTTACCGTTCCCGAAGGCTGTAGCGGCTGGGGGCGATTCACCAGAGTCGGCTTCCCGTTGATGCATTTGGTGCACTTGTGCACGATCTGGCAACCCTGGCCGTTCACGCACATATAGTTTCCACCGCCCGACCTGTCGGTCCCGCTCGCATTTGTGATGTTGTTCCACGCTGCTTGGTCTATCGGGTCGGTCTTCGTCGAGCCGTCCACGGCATTGCACCCTCCACCGTTGAGCGCGCAGGCTGCGCCGATGCTGGCTTTTACATCGCCAAGACCAGGAGGCGGCGGATATCCGGGCGTCGGTAGCCATGCCCACTTTCCAACCTCCCCAAATGTCCACGTGTTCGCGTTGCCGCCGCCCTGCAAACCCAGGGGATCTGAGAAGTCCACAGGGTTGTTCCAAACATAGCGGTAGAAGTTGACATCTGCTGCGAATTGCTTTGGGTCTTCGCTCAGGAACCTGCCGCTCGTCGGATCAAAATAGCGCGCCCTATCGAAGTAGAGACCGGTCTCGGTATCAAAGTCCCGCCCGGCATAGCGGAGGAAGTTCGTAAGCGAGCCGGACGAGTTCGTGATGTTGCCGAACGAATCGTAAGTGTATGTTTGGGCCAGCGCCCCGGCTGTATTGCTGAGTGAAGTGACCGACCCGACGCCGTCCTGCTCATAGTAGCTAACCGTGCCAGAGCGTGACTCCGCCAATGGCTCGTCGATATTCCAGCCGTCGGTATACCGGGCAACCACACCGCCGCTGCCGTTCACCGTCTCAACAAGATTGTCGCCATCGTAGGCGAATATGCTCGTTGCGTTGGGAGAGATTTTCTCGATTCTTCGTCCGAACGGATCGTACTTAAATTGCACGGTCCCGCCGGTGCCGGGCAGCGTCACGCTGGTGAGGCGGTTCTCGAGGTCCCACGCGTAGCTTGTGGTGTTCGATCCTACAACTTTGGTCAATGTGTTCCCGTTGTTGTCGTAGGTGTAGCTGGAGTTCGAATTCGAGGTCATTTCGTTCGACACGTTGTAGCTGTACGACGCCACCCCGAGCGAGCTCAGCCGATTGCCCACAGGATCGTAGCTATAGGACTCGGTCGTATTGCCCCCCTGGGTCGCGTTCAGGAGTTCGTAAATCGCATCATAGCCGAAATTCGTCGTGGCCCCGCCTGCCTGACCGGCAGGCAGGCCCGAAAGGTCGTTGACCTTGGCCGTGCGGTTACCCGCAGCATCAAGTGTGTAACTTGCGCCGTCAATGGTACTCCTTGACCCCAAGACGCACTATGGCGCGCCTTGGGGACCCCGTTGGTAGCGTTTTTCGAGCGCCCTCGCCGGGCGCAGGCGATGCAGCACGGAGAGAAGCCGCGACAAACTGTCGTAGTTGTACGTCGTGGTGATGCCGTTGGGCCGCGTGAGCTGCGTCCGCCGGCTGAGCGAATCGTAGGAGAAGCCGTAGGTTCCCGTCGGATCGTTGACCTGAAGAATCTTCCCCACCAGGTCATACGTGTAATCGACGGTCGTGGAATCAGGATAGGTTTTCTGAGTCAGCCGGTTCAGGGCGTCGTAGACATGACGTAGACACAGGCGGATGAGGGCTGGTGAAGCTACCCGGCCTGATGGAGTCATGGAAATGGAAAAAGGCCCGAACGGGAAAACCGTCCGGGCCTTTTGCGTTATAGAGAGCTAGCGCGTGCGGCTATTTCTTAGCGCCGGCGAGCTCTTCCTCTTCTTCCTTTTCGTCCTTGGGAGACGGCTGCTCGGAGGCCTTGCGCGCCTTTTTGTCCTTTTTCTTCAGCTCCGAGCCGAGGAACTCGAGGATGGCGAGCTCGGCGCCATCGCCGATGCGCCATCCCGTCCGGATGATGCGCGTATAGCCGCCGGGACGGTCCGCAAACCGCGGCGCAAGATCCGAAAAAAGCTTTTTCGTTGCGCCGGGAGTCATCAAGAAAGCGGCCGCCTGCCGCCGGGAGTGGAGCGTATCGCGCTTGCCGAGGGTGATCATGCGCTCGGCGAGCGGACGCGCCGCGCGCGCCCGGAGGATGGTGGTCTCGATGCGCTCCTTTTCGATCAGGTTCGTGACGAGATTGCGGAGCGTGGCGCGGCGATGGGCCGGGTTGCGCCCCAGTTTGAATCCGGATTTCAGGTGTCTCATGTCTTCGTCCCGTGGCCTACAGAGAAGGCGCTTCGCTATCCACCGGCGGCAGAGCCGTCTGGCTCGGCAGCGGCGGCCAGATGATGCGCCCGTGTTCGTCGAACTTCATGCCGAGGCTCAGGCCCATCTTCTGGAGGATGTCCTTGATCTCGTTCAGCGACTTGCGTCCGAAATTCTTGGTCTTGAGCATTTCGGATTCGGTCTTCTGCACGAGTTCGCGGAGGTTCTGGATATTGGCGTTCTTCAGGCAATTGTAGGAGCGCACGGAAAGCTCGAGTTCCTCGACCGAGCGGTCGAGATATTCGAGGCGGGGGTCGCTGTAATTTTCCACGACTTCCTCGGGAAGATCCGGCGTCTCTTCAAAATTGATGAAGATGCTCATGTGATCCTTGACGAGCTTGGCGGCCAGGCCGATGGCGTCTTGCGGGGTGATGGCCGCGTTCGTCCAGACCTCGAGCGTCAGCTTTTCGTAATCGGTCATCTGCCCGAGGCGGGCGGCCTCGACGGCGTAGTTGACCTTGCGAACGGGCGAGTGGACCGAGTCGATCGGGATATAGCCGATCGGCAGGTCCTCGTCGAAGTTGCGGTCCGCCGCCACGTACCCTCGGCCGTTCTTGACGCGCAGCTCCATTTCGAGCTTTCCGCCTTCGCTGACCGTGGCGATGTAGACGTTCTTGTCGAGGACGGCGATATCCGCGTCCTCTTCGATTTTTGCCGAGGTCACCGGTCCCGGCGTATCGACGATCAGGGTGATGGTCTTGGGCTGGTCCGTGTTCAGCTTGAGCGGCACCTGCTTGAGATTGAGGATGATGTCGGTCGCGTCTTCCACCACGCCCGGAATCGGCGAAAATTCGTGAAGCACGCCCTCGATCTTCACGGCCGTAATCGCCGCGCCTTCGATCGAGCTCAGCAGAGCCCGGCGAAGGGCGTTGCCCACCGTCGTGCCCCATCCGCGCTCGAACGGCTGCGCCGAAAACTTGCCGTACTTGTCGGTCAGAGTCTCGGGCTCGGCCGCGAGTCTCTTCGGTTTCTGAAAACCTTTCCACATATCTGGCACTCCTCCTGGCCCGCTTTGGGCGGGCCCGCCAATCATTCCATCTTCAAAAATGCGGCCCTTTCGGCCCGGTGTTACTTGGAATAAAGCTCGACGATGAGCTGTTCGTTCATCGGGGGCGTTTGCACGTCCTCGCGCCGGGGCATGGCGACCACGCGAGCCTTGAAATTCTCGCGGTCGATATCGAGCCACGGAGCCACGCCCTGGCTGCGGGCCAGATTGCGGGCCTCGAGAATCATCGCGTTTTCGCGCATCTTGTCGTTGAGCGAAATCTCCTCGCCCACCTGCACGAGATAGCTCGGGATATTCACCTTCTGGCCCTTCACGCGGATGTGCCCGTGCAGGACCAGCTGGCGCGCCTGCGAGCGCGACCCCGCCAGCCCCATGCGGTAGACGACGTTGTCGAGACGCCGCTCGAGCATCACCATCAGGTTTGAGCCGGTCGGCCCCTTGATGCGCACGGCTTTCTCGAAATAGTTGCGGAACTGCCGCTCGAGCAGGCCGTAGGTGCGCTTCACCTTCTGCTTTTCGCGCAACTGCACGCCGTAGCCGACCATTTTCGCGCGGCGCGCCTGGCCGTGCTGACCGGGAACGAAGTTGCGCTTCTCAATCGCGCATTTTTCCGTAAAACACCGGAGGCCCTTCAAGAAGAGCTTCTGCCCTTCTCTCCGGCACAACCGGCAAACCGCTTCACGATGTCTTGCCAAGTGCTTCTCTCCTTTTGCTTCTCTGCAAAAAAGCCTGCCGTCCTACACGCGGCGGCGCTTCGGCGGACGGCAGCCGTTATGCGGCACCGGCGTGACGTCCTTGATGGCGTTGATGTGCAGCCCGGAAGAAGCCAGGGCGCGGACCGCGGACTCGCGTCCCGCTCCCGGGCCCTTCACCCGGACTTCGACGGATTTCATTCCGTACTGGTCGCGGGCGACTCCCGCGGCGGTCATGGCCGCCTGCTGCGCGGCGTAGGGCGTCCCCTTGCGCGATCCTTTGAACCCGGATGCGCCCGCCGAAGACCAGCTGACGGTGCGGCCCTCGGGATCGGTGATGGTCACGACGGTGTTGTTGAACGTCGCTTGGATGTTCACCACGCCGTGGGGAACGATCCGCTTTTCCTTTTTCTTGCGGAATTCCTTCTTCCGCTTGGTCGTCTTTGCGCCCGCTGCCGGAGCAGCGGCTGCGTCCTGCGTTTCTTTTGCCAAAGTATTCTCTCTCCTCTTCGATTCCCCGCCGGTTCCCGCCGCTTACTTGCGGGCCATCACTTTCTTCTTGGCGGCCACCGCGCCCTTCCGCGGCCCCTTGCGCGTGCGGGCGTTCGTGTGCGTGCGCTGCCCGCGAACGGGCAGGTTGCGGCGGTGCCGCAGCCCGCGGTACGCCTGAATTTCAATCAGGCGGCGGATGTTCATCTGGTTCTCCTTGCGGAGATCGCCCTCGACGCGGCCTTCGGATTCGATCGCCGCGCGGAGGTGCGTGACTTCATCCTCCGTCAGGTCCTTCACTTTTTTCGTGAAGTCCACATGCGCTTTTTCGGCGAGTGACTTCGCGCGCGCCTGCCCGATGCCGTAAATCGCCGTGAGCCCCACCCAAAGACGCTTGTTCGGCGGAAGATCGACGCCTGCAATGCGAGCCATATTCTTTTCTCCTTACCCCTGGCGCTGGCGGTGCTTCGGGTTGGTGCAAATCACCCGGACCACTCCGCGCCGATGCACGATCTTGCACTTCATGCAGATTTTCTTTACCGATGCCCGAACTTTCATTTCTGCTCCGTTCCTTCCGCCGCCGCTACTTGTACCGGTAGACGATCCGGCCGCGCGTGAGGTCGTAGGGCGAAAGCTCGACGGCCACGCGGTCTCCGGGAAGAATGCGGATGAAATTCTTGCGCATCTTCCCCGAAATATGAGCCAGGACCTGATGCTTGTTCTCCAGCTCCACGCGAAACATCGCGTTGGGAAGCGGCTCGATCACGGTGGCCATCACCTCGATCGCGTCTTCCTTCCCGCTACCTTCTCCCGGCTTTTTGTTTTCCTGTCCCGACTTTTTGCTCATGAGCTCCTGTTCAAACCACTCCCGGCCGCGATGCCAGCCTCACCACACCGGTCCGGAGGCGGAATCGGGCCGCGTCAAAATCCATGGCCCGTTCGACGTGACCGCGACGGTATGCTCGAAATGCGCCGAATCGCTGCCGTCCGACGTCACCGCCGTCCACTCGTCGTGCAGAATCCTCACTCCCGGACTCCCGGCGTTGACCATCGGCTCGATGGCCAGCACCATGCCCTCCTGAAGCCGCGCGCCCTGCCCCGCCGACCCGTAATTCGGAAGCTGCGGATCCTCGTGCATCCGCGTCCCAATCCCGTGCCCCACGAATTCGCGAACCACGGAGAACCCGTTCTTTTCCACCCACTGCTGCACCGCGGCGGAAACATCGCCCAGCCGGTTGCCGAGCCGGACTTTGTCGATTCCCTGCTCGAGCGATTCGCGCGTCACTCGCAGGAGTTTCTGCCGCTCCGCGCTCGCTTTGCCCACGGGCACGGTCAAGGCCGCGTCGGCGAAGTACCCGTCCAGCTCGACGCCGAAATCCATCGACAGAATGTCGCCGTCCCGCAGCTTCCGCGAAGGCGACGGGATCCCGTGGACCACTTCCTGGTTGATCGACGTGCAGACCGAACCCGGATACCCGCGATATCCCTTGAACGCCGGATGGCCCCCGCTTTTTCCCACGTACTTCTCGGCGAACTCGTCCAGTTCCTTCGTCGAAACTCCCGGCCGGGCCATCGAACGCATCTCTTCGAGCACTTGCCACACGATCAGGCCCGCCCGATGCATCTTGTCCAATTCCGCCGGCGATTTACAGATGACCATCGCTTGCGCCCGTCCGTTTCGCAATTTCCAGAAGCACCCGCTGAACCTCGTCGACGGGCGCCATCCCATCCACCGTCTCGAGCGCATCGGACCGCTTGTAATAATCCACCAGCGGCGCCGTCTGGCGCTCGTAAGCCGCCAGGCGTTCCCGGACCACTTCCGGCCGGTCGTCGGGGCGCTGAATCAATTTGCCGCCGTCGAGATCGCAGACGCCCGGCGTTTTGGGCGGCCGCTCGTAGATGTTGTACGTCTCGCCGCCGATGCTGCACGTCCAGCGGCCCGCCAGCCGCCGCAGCAACCGCTCCTGGTCAACTCGAAATTCGATTGCCAGGGGCTTGCCGAAACCGCGGCTGCCGAGAATTCTCGACAGCGATTCGGCCTGCGCGATGGTCCGCGGAAACCCGTCGAAGATGAATCCTTTGGCGGCGTCGGGCCGACCCAGGCGCTCTTCGACCAGCGCCAGCACCAGCGCGTCGGGAACCAGCTCGCCGCGTTCCATGATCGGCTGCGCCTTTTTCCCGAGGTCCGTCCCGTGCGCGATGGCGTCGCGCAGCATATCGCCCGTGGACAGATGCGGCACCGCATACCGCTTGGCCAGCCGCTTCGCCTGTGTCCCCTTGCCCGCTCCGGGCGGGCCGAGGAGTATTAAAGGTCTTCGGAGGCCCATGTTCACCGCCAAAACGGCATCAACTGCGACGGCCCCGGACTCTGCCCTTCCTTACGAACCCATCGTAATTGCGCATCACCAGCTGGGCTTCCAACTGCTGCACCGTGTCCATGGCGACGCCCACGACGATGAGTAGCGACGTGCCTCCAAAATAAAACTGTACGTTCAATCCGTAGAGCACGAAGCCCGGCATGTGATTGTCGAACCAGGCTCCAATCGGTCCCCACAAGTGCTGGAGATGGATTCCGGAGATCAGCCATTCCGGCAAGAGGCAAACCAGGGCCAAGTACACGCCGCCGACGAACGTGAGCCGAGTCAATATCCGGTTGATGTACTCCGACGTGTTGCGCCCGGGACGAATGCCGGGAATGAATCCGCCGTACTTGCGCATGTTGTCCGCAAGCTCGGTGGGATTGAAAATGATGCCCACATAAAAGAAAGCGAAAAAGATGATCAGCGTGACGTAGATCAGCGTATATAGCGGCTCGCCCCAGGAAATCATCTTGGCGAAAGACTGAAACGCCGACGTTTTGCCCGCCGAACTCTGCCCGTTCGCGAAAATCAGCGCCAGCGTCTGCGGAAACGTCAGCAGCGAGCTCGCGAAAATCGGAGGAATCACGCCGCCGGAATTCACGCGCAAGGGCAGATACGACATTTGGCCGCCCATCACGCGGCGGCCCATCACCCGCTTCGCGTACTGCACCGGGATGCGCCGCTGCCCGTTTTCCACATAGACAATGAACGCCACCACCGCCGCCATCAGCACGATCAAGGCCAGCAAGGCGATGGGCGTAAACGAGCCCCACTGCCGGTCGGCGGCTTTCGTGTAGAGATCCTCGACGGCGCGCGGTAGCCCCACGACGATTCCCGCGAAGATGATCAGCGACATGCCGTTGCCGATCCCGCGATCGCTGATCTGCTCGCCCAGCCACATGATGAATGCCGAACCCGTCGTCAGCGTCAGCATGGTCATCAGCGTGAACCGGATGCCGGGATGATAGACCAGCGGCGTGCCGCTCAGATTCTGCCGCTGCAGCGTGAGCGCGATCGTGAACGACTGGAAAGCGCTCAGGATGATCGTCAAATACCGGGTGTATTGCGTGATCTTGCGCCGCCCGAGCTCGCCCTCTTTTTGCAGCCGCTCGAGATACGGCCAGACCACGACCATCAACTGCAAGATAATCGACGCCGTAATGTACGGCATGATGCCCAGCGCGAAAATCGTCAGCCGGCGGAAATTCCCGCCGCTGAATAGATCGATGATGCCGAGGACCGAACCTCTTCCCTGCTCGAACAACTGCGCCAGCAGCGCGGAATTGATCCCCGGCGTGGGGATAAACGCGCCGATGCGATACACCGCCAGCAGCCCGAGCGTGAACAACACCCGGTTCCGCAGGTCCGGCGAGCTGAAGATGTTGCGAAATGCCTCGACCAGCTTGTTCATTGCAGAATTTCGGCCTTCCCGCCCGCTTTCGCGATCTTGTCCTGCGCGGATTTGCTGAAGGCGTGGGCGCGCACGGTCAACGCGACTTTCAAATCGCCGTCGCCCAGAATCTTGACGCCGTCACCCATGGCGCGAACCACTCCCGTGCCCAGGAGAAGTTCCGGTGTGACCGTCTCGCCCGCCGGAAACGCGTTCAGCGTCCCCACGTTGACGATCGAAAACGTCTTCGAAAACGGCGCCCGGAATCCCCGCTTGGGAATCCGGCGGTGCAACGGCATCTGCCCGCCCTCGAATCCGGGACGCCGCGAATACCCGCGCCGCGACTGCTGCCCCTTGTTTCCCGCGCCGGACGTCTTCCCCATTTTCGAGCCCATCCCGCGGCCCACCCGCACCTTGCGATGGCGCGACCCGCGCGGCGGCTTCAAATTCGAAAGTGTCGGTTTCTCAGCCATGCTAGCCCTCAATCTTCACCAGGTGATGCACCTTGGCGATCATCCCGCGAATCGCGGGGTTGTCCGGGCGCTCCACCACTTGATTCATGCGGCGGAATCCGAGCCCCCGAATCGTCTGCCGCATGTCATCCGGGCAGCCGATGAAGCTGCGCACCCATTTGATTTTCAGCGTACCGCCCGTCGTCTTTTTCTTCGTCGTCATCGCAATCTTTCCCGTCGAACTCTTTTCGCGCCGCCGGCTCAGGAAGCCGCGGCTTCTTCGCCGCCCTTGCCGCGCGATTCCGCGACTTTGGCGGCGTCCTTCAGATGCAGCAGGGCGTCGAAAGTCGCCTTGATCACGTTGTGCGGGTTCGATGTGCCGATCGATTTCGTCAGCACGTTCTGAATTCCCGCCACCTCCATCACCGCGCGCACGGGACCTCCGGCGATCACCCCGGTTCCTTCGGGAGCGGGCTTCAAGAGGACTTGCCCGGATCCGTACCGGCCGACGATCTGGTGAGGAATCGTCGAGCCCTTCAAATTGAGCTTGATCATGTTCTTCTTGGCTTGCTCGATCGCCTTGCGGATGGCCATAGGGACTTCGCGCGCCTTGCCCATTCCAAAGCCCGCGTGCCCGCTCTGGTCGCCCACCACGACGAGCGCCGAGAAGCTGAGATTTTTTCCGCCTTTCACCACTTTCGTGACGCGGTTGATCGAGACGACCTGATCCTTCAAGCTGGCCGGATTGGCGTCCACCGGCCGGCGAATTGCGAGCGTGTCTTTGAGTTCTTGTTTCGGCATAGGATTTAGAACTTCAGGCCCGCCTCACGGGCCGCATCGGCAAGCGCTTTCACGCGGCCGTGATACAGATAACCGCCGCGGTCGTAAACCACTTTCTCGATTCCCTTGGCCCGGGCGCGATCGGCGACGATCTTCCCGACGATCTTCGCCGCGGCAATGTTCCCTCCGCCCTTGATCTGCTGGCGGACGTCCGCGTCGAGCGAGCTGGCCGAGACCAGCGTCCGGTTCGACTGGTCGTCAATCACTTGCGCGCGGATGTGCTTGATCGACCGGTAGACGGCCAGGCGCGGACGCTCCTGCGTCCCCGACAGCTTCTGCCGCAAACGCCCGTGAATCCGCTGGCGGTGCCCTTCCCGTGAAAGTTTTCGTCCTGCTGTTGCCACCTGGCTTCTCCCTTCCGCCTTACGCGGCGGTCTTGGCTCCGGCTTTTCCGGCCTTCTTCTTCAGGCGTTCGCCGGTGATGCGAATTCCCTTTTGCTTGTACGGGTCGGGCGGACGCAGGGCGCGAAGATTGGCCGCCACCTGTCCCACCTGGTTCTTGTCCGCGCCGGAAACCGTCAAATGCGTCTGCTTTTCGACCGCAATCTGAATTCCTTCGGGAATCGCAAACTCGATGGGATGCGAATAGCCGAGCGCCAGAACGACGTTCTTCCCTTTCACTTCCGCGCGGTATCCGACGCCGACGATGTCGAGATCCTTCTTGAACCCGGTGGTGACGCCCGTGACGGCGTTGGCCACCAGCGCCCGGGCCAGTCCGTGAAGCGCCCGCTGCTCTTCGCTTTCGCGCTTCGCCACCAGCGTCGAATCTTTCTGCTCGAAGGCGATTCCCCGGGGCAGCTTGACCGACATCTTTCCCTTCGGACCCTGCACGTCCACCGCTCCGTCCCGGATGCCGATCTTCACGCCCGAGGGAACGGGGATGATCTTATTTCCGATTCGCGACATGGCTTTCTCGATTCCTCGTCGTTCGTTTTCCCGCTACCAAACTTCGCACAACAGCTCGCCCCCGATTCCTTCCTTGCGCGCCGTCTGCCCGGTCATCAAGCCGCGCGGCGTGGAAAGGATCGAGACGCCCATCCCGCCCACGACCGGCCGGATTTCCGTCTTGCCGACGTAGCGGCGCGATCCCGGACGCGAAATCCGCTTCAGGTCGGTGATCACGCTGCGGCGGTCCTGCGTGTACCGCAGGAACAGGCGCAGCGTCTTGTGGCCCTTTTCCTCGACGACTTTGAAGCTCGCGAGGTAGCCCTCATCCTTCAAAATGCGCGCGATTTCCACCTTCAGCTTGGAAGAAGGGACGTCAACGCGCGGGTGCTTGGCGCGCGCCGCGTTGCGAATGCGCGTCAGCAAATCGGCGATCGGATCGGTCGTCATTCCTGTTCCTCTGTCTTTCTCGAATCCTTTGCGTTCGTTACCATGTCCCGCCGGCGCGCTACCAGCTCGCCTTCACCACTCCGGGAATTTCGCCCTTCAGCGCCAGCCCTCGGAAGCAGATGCGGCACATCTCGAACTTGCGGAGGTATCCGCGCGGCCGCCCGCAAATGCGGCAGCGGTTGCGGCGCCGGATCTTGTATTTCAGCTTGCGCCGCATCTTGGCAAATTGGCTCGTGCGTGCCATCGTCTCTCGCTCTCCTTGCGCCGGTTACGACCGGAACGGGACGCCCAGCTGCTTCAGCAGCTCGCGCGCCTCTTCGTCGTTCCGGGCGGTCGTCGTGATCGTGATGTTCATTCCCTTGATTTTGTCCACTCGCGTGTAGTCGATCTCCGGGAACACCAGCTGGTCCTTCAACCCCAGCGTGTAGTTCCCCCGGCCGTCGAACGAATTCGGCGGCAGCCCCTTGAAATCGCGCACCCGCGGCAGGACGATCGAAGCCAGGCGGTCGAGAAATTCGTACATCCGCTCTCCGCGCAGCGTCACCATGCAGCCGATCGGCATCCCCTTGCGAATCTTAAAATTCGCAATCGATTTCTTGGCCCGCGTGATCACCGGTTTTTGCCCGGCGATCTGCCCGAGCTCGGCCGCCGCCGTATCGAGCAGCTTCACGTTGGCGCTCGCTTCGCCCAGGCCGATATTGAGCGTCACTTTCGCGACGCGCGGTATCGCCATCGTGTTCTTGTAGCCAAAGCGCTTGGATAGCGCCGGCATCACTTCACTGCGGTATTTCGTGTGCAAACGGCTCGTCATCTTTTAGAACGCCTCGTCTTTGCTCGGCTAAACCTTAGAACGCCACGTCACTGCTCAGCTCAATCTTCGAACGTCTCGTTTTGGCTCGGCGGAATCTTCAAACGCTCCGCCAGCTCTTTTTCCCCGCGGCGCCCGTTCCGCGGCGCCTAATTCTCAAACGTCGTATTGCACCGCCGGCAAACCCGCACTTTCGTGCCGTCGGGCAGCCGCGTATGACCCGCGCGCGTGTGCTTCCCGCAGCCGGGGCAAACCAGCATCACATTCGACACGTGAATCGGCCCTTCTTTGTCGAGAATGCCGCCCTTGATGTTCTTCGACGGGTTCGGCCGCGTGTGCCGCTTGATGATGTTGACATGCTCGACGGTGACCGTGTGCTTCCACGGATTCACCGAAAGCACTTTGCCGGTCTTTCCTTTCGACCGCCCCGCCGTCACTTTCACGGTATCGCCGTGGCGGATCGACATCGGAACCGGTTTTGTGTTCGTTTCTCTCATGGCTACCACACTTCCGGAGCGAGCGAGACGATCTTGGTGAACTTCTTGTCCCGCAGCTCGCGGGCCACCGGCCCGAAGACGCGCGTTCCAATCGGCTCGTTCGCGTCATTGATCAGCACCGCCGCGTTGTCATCGAACCGGATGTAGGTTCCATCCTTCCGGCGGTGCTCCTTGCGCGTGCGCACCACCACGGCGCGCACGACCTTGCCCTTCTTGATCTGGCTGTCCGGCGTGGCTTCCTTCACCGCCGCCGTAATCACGTCGCCCAATTCGGCCACCAGCCCCGCATCCCCTCCCACCGGAAGGATGCAGGTCAGCTGCCGCGCGCCCGAATTGTCGGCCACCGTCAGCCACGTTCTCATCTGAACCATTGTCGTGCTCCTCGATTCCTGGGCCCGGACGCCCGGGCCAATTAAGCGACCCGCGACGACCGCGCGACAACTTCCTTCAGCCGCCAGCGCTTCAATTTCGAAAGCGGGCGCGTCGAGACGATGCGGACCGTGTCGCCGATGCGCGCTTCGCCCGATTCGTCGTGCGCGTAGTATTTCTTCGCCGAACGGATCACCCGGTGATACAACCCGTGTTCGGTCGTTCGCGTGACCTTCACCACGATCGTCTTCTGCATTTTGTTGCTGGTGACCACTCCCACCAGCTCCTGGCGCGCGCCGCGCGCCGCGCCGGATTGTTCGCTTCCCTGATTCACCACGGCTGCCATTAGGCTTTCCTCAATTCTTCTTCGCGGAGAAGCGTCTTTACGCGCGCGAGGTCGCGCTTCGCTTCCCGCAGTTTTTTCAATCCCTCGGCTTGTCCCGTCGAGAGCTGGAATCGCAGGCGAAAAATCTGTTCCGCCAGCTCGCGCTCCTGGGCCTGCAGCTCGTCTTTGCCCTTGTCGCGGAATTTCTCGGCTCGTTGCGCCATTACAGTTCTCCCGCCCGGCTCACGAATTGCGTGTGTATCGGCAATTTGTGCGCCGCAAGCTCCATGGCTTCCGTCGCCGTCGCCAGATCCACGCCCGACATTTCAAACATGACGCGTCCCGGCTTCACCACCGCCACCCACTTTTCCGGCGGCCCTTTGCCCTTGCCCATTCTGGTTTCCGCCGGCTTTTTGGTGAACGGTTTGTCCGGAAAAATGCGGATCCAGAGTTTGCCGCCGCGCTTGATGAACCGCGTGATGGCCACGCGCGCCGCTTCGATTTGCCGGTCGGTAATCCACGCCGGCTCGAGAGCCTTCAGCCCGTATTCCCCGAACGCCAGCGATCCGCCGCGCCAGGCCTTTCCCGAGCGCCGGCCGCGCTGCTGTTTCCGGTACTTCACTTTTTTCGGCATCAACATGGTCGTTTGCCCGTGTCCTTACGCTTCGCTGCCCGGCCCGGGCTTGCCCCGCGCGGGAATTTTTTCGCCCTGATAGATCCAGCACTTCACGCCGATCAGCCCGTAGGTCGTTTCCGCTTCCGCGGTCCCAAAATCGATGTCCGCGCGCAGCGTCTGCAGCGGCAGCCGCCCCTGCAGGTACCACTCCTTGCGCGCGATTTCGGCGCCGTTCAGCCGGCCCGCCACACGCACCTTGATTCCCTTGCAGCCGAAACGCAGCGCCGAATCCACCGCCTTGCGCATCGCCCGGCGGAACGCCACGCGCTTTTCGAGCTGCAGCGCGATGGATTCGGCCACGAGTTGCGCGTCCAGTTCCGGCCGGTGCACTTCCTGAATGTCGATGTGCACCTCGCGCTTCGTCCGCTTCTGCACTTCGCCCTTCAGCTTGTCGATTTCCGAGCCTTTGCGGCCGATGATGATTCCGGGGCGCGCGGTGTAAATCCGCACCACCAGCTTGTTGGCCGCCCGCTCGATATCGATGGCGCTGACGCCGGCCGATTTCAGCCGGTCCTTGAGCTGCTTGCGCAGCACCACGTCTTCGTGCAGCAAGTCGGCGTATTCGCGCTTGGCGAACCAGCGCGACTTCCAGGCTTTGTTGTAGCCCAGGCGAAATCCATACGGATGAGTTTTCTGACCCAAACGGCCCTCCTACTTCTTCTTTTTCTGCGCTTCCTTCGCGCGTTTCTCGATCGCTTTCCGCGCCTTGCGGACCGCGCCCTTCACACCCTTCGACGCCTCGGCTTCGGCCGCCGCGGCCGCCACTCGCCCTTGCGCCGCGCGATGATGCTCCGCCACGCGCACCACGATGTGCGCCGTGCGTTTCTGGTAGCGGAATCCCCGGCCCATCGGCGCCGGACGCATCCGCTTCCACCGCGGACCTTCGTTCACGTAGCATCCGCTGACGAACAGCGAATCCACGTCGAGCGATTCTCCCGCGTCATCCGCCTTGCGCTCGGCGTTGGCGATGGCGCTGCGCAGCGTCTTTTCCACTTCCCGCGCCACACGCTTCTTGGTGAACCGCAACCTCTCGAGCGCCGCGCCCGCCTGCTGGCCGCGAATCAAATCCACCACCAGCCGCGCCTTTTGCGGCGAAACACGCACGAACTTCGTCTGCGCCAGCCCTTCAATCTGCGTTGGTGTCAACGTTGCCATGTTCTCCGACCTTGCCTAGGACTTTGCCGGCGGAGCTGCCCCCGCCGCTGGCGCCGCCGGAGCGCCGGCCGCCGCTGCGGCCTTTTCGAGTGCCGCCTTCACGGCGTGCCCTTTGAACGTGCGCGTCGGCGAAAATTCCCCCAGCTTGTGTCCCACCATCTGCTCGGTGATGTACACGGGAATGAATTTTTTGCCGTTGTGAACCGCGAGCGTGTGCCCGACCATTTCCGGCAAAATCGTCGAACGCCTCGACCACGTCTTCACCACTTTCTTTTCGTTCCGCGCGTTCATGGCCTCCACCTTCTCCTGCAGGTGCGAGTCGACGAACGGCCCTTTCTTGAGCGAACGCGGCATGAGTCTCCTTACTCCTCCACGCGGCGCAGCTTGATGTACTGCGCGCGGCGAATTTTCCTGAACCCCCGCACCGGCCCCGGGACGCGGTGCGAAAGCGGGCAGAACGGGCAGACGAACCTGGTTCCCTGCGCGTTCGGTATCTTTTCCACAATCACCGCCCAGCCCGGACGGCACAAGCGAAACATCACCTGCGGCGGCGGAGACAGTTTCGATGCCAGTTTGCCGGCCGGCTTGGCCGCCGGTTTGGCCGCGCGCCGGGAAGCGGACTTGGCCGGGCGCGCGCTTCTCCGGGGAGTGCGCCGAATCGTACGTGTGGCTGCCATGGAATAACCCTCGATTCCCCGCCGCGCCGGTTTCATTTTCCTGCTCTCTCCTGTTGCAAAACTCTTACGGCTTCCGCCGTTCGACGATCATCCGGTCGCTCGGACGCTTCTTTCTCGTCTTCGCTCCCAGCGTCGGAAATCCCCACGGCGTCTGCGGATGGTTGCCCTTCACCCGGCCTTCACCCCCGCCGTGCGGATGGTCCACCGGGTTCATCGCCACGCCGCGAACCGTGGGACGCCGCCCCTTCCAGCGCGTTCGTCCCGCTTTGCCGTAGGTGATGTTTTCGTGATCCAGATTGCCGAGCTGCCCGATCGTCGCCATGCAATCGACGCTGAACTTCCTCACTTCGCCCGAAGGAAGCTTCACCAGCGCCACCTCGCCTTCCTTGCTCAGCAACTGCGCCGCGCCGCCCGCCGCGCGCACCACTTGCCCGCCCTTTCCCGGAAACAGCTCGAGGTTGTGGACCATTGTTCCGGGCGGAATGTGCCGGATCTGCAGCGCGTTTCCCGGAAGAATGTCGGCTCCCTCGCCGTTCTGCACCGTCATACCCACTTCGAGCCCGATGGGCTGGAGGATGTAGCGTTTCTCGCCGTCGGCATAGTGCAGCAAGGCGATTCGCGCCGAGCGGTTCGGATCGTATTCGACCGCGGCCACCTTCGCCGGCACTCCGAGCTTCTCCCGCCGGAAATCGATCACCCGGTATTTCCGCGGGTGTCCTCCGCCGCGGTGCCAGACCGTGACTTCGCCGTGCGCGTTCCGCCCGCCGGAGCTTTTCTTCGATTCCACCAGCGACTTTTCCGGCGTCTGCTTGGTGATCTCACTCTTGTCGATCATGGTGAGAAAACGCCGCGCCGGGGTGTACGGTTTAAATGTCTTCAGTGCCATCGTCGCCTCTTGCCTTCGCTTGCCAATTCCGGGGAGCGCCGCCGCCCCCGCCGGTTGCCGTGCTACAAATTCTCGGCGTACTCGATCATCTTCTGATCCGCCGCGAGCCGTACATACGCCTTCTTCCAGTCCCGCCGGTGGCCTTCGGCGCGTCCCCGGCGGCGAAACTTGCCGTGAAAATTCGCGGTGCGGACGTGGTCCACCTTCACCTTGAACACGCGCTCGACCGCCTGCTTGATTTCCGTCTTGGTCGCGTCCGAAGCGACTTCGAAAACCACGGTGTGCTGCGTTTCCTTCACGCCGAGGCCTTTCTCGGTGATGATCGGACGCCGGATGACTTGAAAAACCCTGCTGGCCATGGCTTATCCCTTTTTCCCTTTGCTCTTCGCCGCCGGTTTCTTGGCCGCCGGCTTTTTGGCCGTCTTCGGCGAGGCTTTCTTTTCCGCTTTCGCCGCTTTTTCCGCGGGCTTCGCTTCCGCCGCGCGGGAGGGAGCCGCGGGAGCGGGCTCGATCTGCACCGGCGCTTCGGGCTTGCTCGCCGAAAGCGCTCGGCTGATTTTTGCCGCCGCTTCGCGCGAGAGCACCAGCCGGTCGTGCCGCAGCAAATCGTAGGGTTCAAGCGCCGTGGCCGGAACCAGCGTCACGCCCTCGAGATTGCGGCTGGCGCGTTCGAGGTTCAGGTTCGACCCGTTCTCGACCAGCAGCATTGTCAGCGTTTCCTTGTCGAGCTTGTCGAGAGCCTCGCGAAACGGCTTGGTCTTGTGCGATTCGAGCTGCCAGCTGTCCACCACCGTCAGCTTCGCTTCCGCCAGCTTGGAAGAAAGCGCCGAGCGCAGCGCGCCGAGAACCATCTTCTTCGGCAGAGCGTAATCGTAGCTGCGCGGAACCGGCCCGTGAACCGTGCCGCCGTGGCGCCACAGCGGCGAACGAATCGAGCCGATCCGCGCCCGGCCCGTGCCCTTCTGCCGCCACAGTTTCTTTCCCGACCCGCTCACTTCGCTCTTGTCCTTCGTCTTGTGCGTCCCCGCGCGCCGGCCCGCCAAGTAGTGCCGCACGGCTTCGTGCAGCAGGTTCGGATTCACGCGGGCGGCAAAGACGTCATCCGCCAGCTCGATGGCGCCGACTTTCTTTCCGTCCAGATTGATTACGTCCACGACAGGCATGTTTGTCTCTTCGCTCTCTCTGCTTTAGCTTCCCTGCTTCTTGGTCTGCCGCCTGGCCGTTTTCGCCTTGCGGATGTAAATGTAAGCGCCGGCCGGCCCGGGAACCGCGCCGCGCACCAGCAGCAGGTTCTCGTCCGCGTCGATTTTCACCACCCGAAGGTTCTTCGACGTCTGCGTCTGATTTCCCAGGTGTCCCGGAAAATGCTGCCCTTTCCAGACCCGCGAGGGAAACGAGCTGGCCCCGATTCCTCCCGGCGCGCGGTGGAACATCGAGCCGTGCGTGGCGTCGCCGCCGCGGTAATGCCAGCGCTTGACGCCCCCCGCAAATCCTTTGCCCTTGCTCACGCCGCTCACGTCCACGAGTTCGCCGACCTGAAATCCGTCCACCAGGACGCGGTCGCCCGGCTTGGTTTCATCCTTCGAATCCTCGAGCCGGACCTCGCCGAGATACCGCATGGGCGCCACGCCGGCTTTCTTGAAGTGGCCGGTCAAAGCCTTGGACAGCCGCTGCGGCTTGATGAATTCCACCAGGCCCAGCTGCACGCCGTCGTAACCGTCCTTGTCCTTCGTCCGCCGCTGGACCACCACGCACGGGCCCGCCTGCAACACCGTGCAGGGCTGCGCCGTGCCGTCCTCGGCGAACACTTGCGTCATGCCGATTTTGATTCCGAGTATGCCGTTGACCGCCATTTCGTCCGCTCTTTCCTTTGCCTGGCTTCCCCGGGTCGCAAGACCCGGCCGGCCTTATTTCGCCGCGTGTTCCCGGCCGAACGCCTTGATCTCGACGTCCACGCCCGGCGGCAGATCGAGCTTCATCAGCGCGTCCACCGTGTCCGGCGTCGGCTCGAGAATATCGATCAGCCGTTTGTGCGTCCGCATTTCAAACTGCTCGCGCGATTTTTTGTCCACGTGCGGCGAACGCAGCACTGTCCAGCGGTTGATGACCGTGGGCAGCGGAATCGGCCCGGCCACGTCCGCGCCGGTCCGCTTCGCCGTGTCCACGATTTCTTTGGTTGACTGGTCGAGCACGCGGTGATCGTACGCTTTCAATCGAATCCGAATTTTTTCTCCGTTGGGCATGGGTTACTCGATGATCTCGGTGACGGCGCCGGCTCCCACCGTGTGGCCGCCTTCGCGGATCGCGAACCGCAATCCCTTCTCCAGCGCCACCGGCGTGATCAGCGTGATCTCCGCACTCACGTTGTCTCCCGGCATCACCATCTCCACTCCCGCCGGCAGCTTCACGTCTCCCGTCACGTCCGTCGTCCGAAAATAAAACTGCGGCCGGTACCCCGTAAAAAACGGCGTGTGCCGCCCGCCCTCTTCCTTCGTCAACACGTACGCTTCCGCCTTGAACTTCGTGTGCGGCGTGATCGAGCCCGGCTTCGACAGCACCTGCCCCCGCTCCACTTCATCCTTCTCCGTCCCGCGCAGCAGCAGTCCCACGTTGTCGCCCGCAATCCCTTCATCCAACAGCTTCCGGAACATCTCCACGCCCGTCACCGTCTTCTTCATCGTCGGCCGGAAGCCCACAATCTCGATTTCTTCGCCGACTTTCACCTTCCCGCGCTCGATTCGTCCCGTCACCACCGTGCCGCGTCCCGAGATCGAAAAGATGTCTTCAATCGGCATCGCGAACGGCTTGTCCACATCCCGCTGCGGCAGCGGCACGCTCTTGTCCACCGCGTCCATCAAATCCAGAACGCTCTTCTCCCACTTCGCGTCGCCTTCCAGTGCCTTCAGCGCCGATCCCCGAATCACCGGCACCGTGTCGCCCGGAAACTGATACGTCTTCAAGAGCTCCCGCACTTCCAGCTCCACCAGTTCGAGCAGCTCAGGGTCTTCCACCACGTCGCACTTGTTCAGAAACACCACGATGTACGGCACGCCCACCTGCCGCGCCAGCAGGATGTGCTCCCGCGTCTGCGGCATCGGCCCGTCCGTCGCCGCCACCACCAGAATCGCTCCGTCCATCTGCGCCGCGCCCGTGATCATGTTCTTCACGTAGTCCGCGTGTCCCGGACAGTCGATGTGCGCGTAGTGCCGGTTCGCCGTCTCGTACTCCACGTGCGACACCGCGATCGTGATTCCCCGCTCCCGCTCTTCCGGCGCGTTGTCGATCGTGTCGAACGCCCGGAACGACACTTTCGGGTTGTTCTTCGACAGCACTTTCGTGATCGCCGCCGTCAACGTCGTCTTTCCGTGGTCAATGTGCCCGATCGTCCCCACGTTTACGTGCGGCTTGCTCCGCTCGAATTTCTCTTTCGCCATGTCTTTCTCCGCTCCTCGTCCAGCCGTTCTGACTTCGAATTCGTGGTTATCTCTTCGGCTTGTCGCCGTTCTTTCCGCCGATGATATCGTCCGCGATGTTGTTGGGCGCCTGCTGGTAGTGCGAGAAGTGCATCGTGAAGCTCCCGCGGCCCTGCGTCCGGCTGCGAATGTCGGTCGCGTAGCCGAACATTTCCGACAGCGGCACCAGCACGTTGATGATTTCCGTGCCGCCGCGCGATTCCCGCCCCTGCATCTGCCCGCGCCTCGAGTTCAAGTCGGCGATTACCGGCCCCATGTAATCTTCCGGGACCACCACTTCCACCTTCATGATCGGTTCAAGCAGCTTCGGGCTGGCTTTCCGGCAGGCTTCCTTGAACGCAATCGAACCCGCGATCTTGAACGCCATTTCCGAGCTGTCCACTTCGTGGTAGCTGCCGTCGATCACGGTGACGGCGATATCCACCATCTCGTACCCGGCCAGAATCCCCGTTTCCATCGCTTCCTTCACTCCGTTTTCGATCGGAGGAATGAACTCCCGGGGAATCGCGCCGCCGAAAACTTTGTCGATGAACAGCAGCCGGTGCTCTTTGTCGAACCGCCACTTCGCGCCCTTGCCGGCCACCTGCTTCGCGAGCGCGTCGAGTTCGTCGGTCGACATTTCGTGCAGATCGCCGCGGCCCGCGTCGGGCAGCGGCTGCACGGTCAGCTTGACGTGGCCGTACTGCCCGCGCCCGCCCGTCTGCTTCGCGTATTTTTCTTCGCCTTCGGCTGCCTTGAGGATCGTCTCGCGGTAGGCCACTTGCGGCCGCCCGACGTTGGCCTGCACGTTGAATTCGCGCATCATGCGGTCGACGATAATCTCCAGGTGCAGCTCGCCCATCCCGGAAATCAGCGTCTGCCCCGTATCGTGATCGGTGTGCACGCGGAAGGTCGGATCTTCCTGCGCCAGCTTTCCGAGCGCCGCGCCCATCTTTTCCTGGTCGGCTTTGGTCTTCGGTTCGATGGCCACGGAGATCACCGGAGCCGGAAATTCGATGGCTTCCAGAATGATCGGCTTGGCTTCGTCGCACAGCGTGTCGCCGGTGGTGATGTTTTTCAGCCCCACGCAAGCCGCGATGTCCCCCGCCTCCACCGACTCGATCTCTTCCCGCTTGTTCGCGTGCATGCGCAGCAGCCGCCCGATCCGGTCGCGCGTCTTCTTCGTCGAGTTGTAAATGCTCTGCCCGGTCTTCAGCACGCCGGAATACACCCGGATGTAGGTCAGGTGGCCAACGTATGGGTCGGTCATGATTTTGAACGCCAGCGCCGCGAACGGCTGGTCGTCCGCCGCGCGCCGCAGCACCGGCTCGTCCGAATTGGGATCGACGCCTTCGACCGGCGGAACATCCACGGGCGACGGCAAATAATCCACCACGGCGTCGAGCAGCGACTGCACGCCTTTGTTCTTGAACGCCGAACCCGCCAGCACCGGAACCAATTTCAAGGCGATCGTCGACCGGCGCAGAGACGCGCGCAGCTCGGCCGGCGTCAGCGTGTGCTGCTCGAGATATTTCGTCAGGATCGCGTCGTCGTGCTCGGCGATGTACTCCACCACTTTGTCGCGGTGTTCTTTGTAGAATTCCGGAGTCAGCGCCGAGGCGTGAACGGCGGTTTCGATTTCCGGCCGAGTCTTCAGGTACGCGGCGTCCCACAATTTTTCGAGCGGCAGGATTTCATATTCCGCTCCGAGCGTTTCGTCCTTCCAAACAATGGCTCGCTCTTCGATAAAATCGATGATCCCGATGAAGTTGTCTTCGCGGCCGATGGGATACTGCAGCGGAACGGGGTGTCCGGAAAGGCGCTGGCGCATGGTACGGATGGAATGGTCGAAATCGGCGCCGATCCGGTCCATCTTGTTGATGAAAGCGATGCGCGGAACGCGGTATTTGTCCGCCTGGCGCCACACGGTTTCCGTCTGCGGCTGCACGCCCGCCACCGCGTCGAAAATCGCCACGGCTCCGTCCAGCACGCGCAGCGACCGCTCCACTTCCACGGTGAAATCCACGTGTCCCGGCGTGTCGATGATGTTGACTCGGTATTTCTTGTCGAAGCGCGTCCAGAACGCGGTCGTCGCCGCGGACGTGATCGTGATGCCGCGCTCCCGCTCCTGCTCCATCCAGTCCATCGTAGCCGTGCCTTCGTGCACTTCCCCGATCTTGTAGGTCACACCCGTATAGAACAGGATGCGCTCGGTCGACGTCGTCTTTCCGGCGTCGATATGCGCCATGATCCCGATGTTGCGGGTATTCTCGAGTTGGACTTGCCGCGCCATCTCTGTTCCGGCCCTGGCTCCTCGCTCCGTTTACCAGCGGTAATGCGCGAAAGCCTTGTTGGCTTCCGCCATGCGGTGCACGTCTTCCTTCTTTTTCACGGCGCCGCCGCGGCCGTTGGCCGCATCCAGCAGCTCGCCCGCCAGCTTGTCCACCATCGACTTGCCGGCCCGGTCCCGGGCGTAGGAAACCAGCCAGTGGATCGCCAGCGACTGCTTGCGGTATGGATTCACTTCCACCGGCACTTGGTAGTTCGCGCCGCCCACCCGCCGCGTCTTGACCTCGAGAACCGGCTTGCAATTCTCGACGGCCTTCTTGAACAGCTTCAGAGCGTCGTCGTTCGCCGTCTTGGCCAGCTGGTCCATCGCCTCATAGAAAATCGTCTGCGCCGTCGACCGCTTGCCGTCGTACATCATGCTGGAAATAAATTTCTGAACCAGATCGCTGCCGTACACCGGATCGCCCGGCACCTTGCGTCGCAGAACCCATCCCTTGCGTGGCATCTTCTCTGTCTCTCCTGCTTCTCGCTCGGACTGCCCGGCCCCTACTTCTGCGCGGCTTTTGGCCGCTTCGCGCCGTACTTCGAGCGCCCCTGCTTGCGATTTTCAACTCCCGCGGCGTCGAGCGTGCCGCGAATCACGTGATAGCGGACTCCCGGAAGATCCTTCACGCGGCCTCCGCGAACCAGCACGATCGAGTGCTCCTGCAAATTGTGGCCGATCCCGGGAATGTAGGTCGTCACTTCGGCGCTGTTCGTCAAGCGGGCGCGAGCGACCTTGCGCAGCGCGGAGTTGGGCTTCTTCGGCGTTTGCGTGTAGACGCGGACGCACACGCCGCGCTTTTCCGGACATCCCTCGAGCGCCGGAGATTTCGTCTTGGTCCGGATCTGTTCCCGGCCGTTCCGCACCAGCTGTGAAAACGTCGGCACGCTTCTCTCCCTCGAATCGAAAAAATGCGCGGATTCCGCGCTGCGAGCGTGGTTCCATCACGCTCGCACACAAATCTGCGAGTGTATGAACAGAAAGGTCGCCAAACCCGAAGGAACTACCAGGTACTCCGCGCGGACGCTTCACCCCGAGGAGTGAACTGCATCAGCCAAAAGCGGAGAGGCTCACACGGCTTTGCGGGGCTGGCGCCCCATTTCGGCCGCTCTTCCCGTCCCCGTTCCGTCCTTCATTGTTCCGGGGTAAGGAAGACTTCCCAATCACCACCAGGGCCAAAGGCCCCTGCACAACCGGAAAAGTATAGCAAAACTTTCCTATGTGTCAACCGCATTCCTTGTGGAAAATCCCCGAGACGTCGCGCAACTCCCTTCCCTATGAGTCTCTTGTCGAACCCCTCCATGCCAAATCCGCCCAAGGCATCCTCCTCTCCTCGATTCCCTCGCCGTAGATCGGCGGAACATCTCCCGACGATTCGACGCCCGCGCGGCCGCCACTCAAAATCGTCCCTATTTCTAACTTCCTTATTTTCAATAGCATAATATTGGGTCCCATTTTGGAACTCGCCCCCAGCCTTCCCCCCCGACCCGAATAGATCCCTCCCTCATGCCGCTCAGTCCTCCGGATTACGACCACGGCACCTTGCAGTAGGCGCGTCTTTACGCTTTCCTTGAACCTCACTACACTCAATGCTTCAAATTCGGCCACCGGAGTTGTAATGAAAGTTGCAACCAGATTTTTCTTCGCCGCGATTTTTCTCCTCGCGTGTCTCTCTCCTGCGAGCGCGCAGCAGCCGGCCGCCTCGCTGCCGCCGAAAGTATCCGCCGCTTCCGCGGCGAGCGCGGACTATTCGCAGGAGCCCTTCGTCGTCGAGCAGTTGCAAAACAAAGTTCGCTTCGAGGATGACGGAACAGGGCAGCGGGAACAGATCGTCCGCGTTCGCGTGCAGAGCGACGCCGGAGTGCAGCAATTGGGAGAACTCGTCTTCGGCTACAGCGCCGCGAATGAATCGATGGATGTCGTCTATGTCCGCGTCCGGAAACCGGACGGAACCGTGGTGGCCGCCGGCGCCGACGCCGTGAAAGACATGACTTCCTCCGTGGCGCGCGACGCTCCGATTTACAGCGATTACAAGGAAAAGCACATCACGGTTCCGGCGCTTCATGCCGGCGACACGCTCGAATACGACATCGTGACCCACGTCAACCAGGCGCTTGCGCCCAACGAATTCTGGTACGAGCAGAATTTCGTCAAGAACGCCATCGTTCTCGACGAAACGCTCGAAGTGAATCTTCCCGCGGACCGCACCGTCACCATCAAGTCCGCCGCCTTTACTTCGATCGACGGAAAGGTCGAGCATCCGGCTCCGGCGCTCAAGGATGCCGCGACGCCGGCCCCGGCCGTCGCTTCGTTTTCAACCGCGAAAAAAGACGGCCGGGTCATTGACACCTGGAAATGGTCCAACCTCACGCGTCCCCCGGACACCGACGATTCGACGGAAAAGAAAACCTCGCCGAAAGAATCGAAAGAGCCGGACGTGCAGCTGACGACGTTCCGGAGCTGGAAGGAAGTGGCCCGCTGGTATGCATCGCTCGAAAAAGACCGCGTTGCGCCGACTCCCGAAATCCGCGCCAAGACCGCACAGTTGATCGCCGGAAAATCCACCGAACTCGATAAGATCGAGGCCATCTACGACTTCGTCTCCACCAACATTCGCTACGTCAGTCTCTCCTTCGGCCTTGCCCGCTACCAGCCCCACGCCGCCGGGGAGGTGTTTTCAAATCTTTACGGCGACTGCAAGGACAAGAGCACGCTCCTCGTCTCCATGCTCGAAGCCGCGGGAATCAACGCGGATTCCGTGCTGATTCCCTACGACCGTACGCTCGACCTCGAGGTTCCTTCGCCGCTGCAATTCGATCACGTCATCACCGCCGTTCCCGGCGCGCTCCCTGAAAAAGACCAGCTCGTCTGGATGGATTCGACGGCCGAAGTGGCCCCCTTCCGGCTTCTCGTCCGCAAGCTGCGCGACAAATCGGCGCTTCTGGTCTCTTCGGACGGCTCGGGGATGATCGTGAAGACCCCCGCCGATCCGCCCTTTCTCTCGACGCAACAGGTGGAAATCACGGGCCAGGTCAGCGACCTCGGTAAACTGACCGCCAAGGTCCACTACACGCTGCGCGGAGACAATGAGTTTGCTCTTCGCGCCGCTTTCCGCGGCACGCCCCGGACGCAGTGGAAGCAATTGGGGCAGACGCTGGCCACTCTCGACGGCATTCGCGGCGAGGTCACCTCCGTCGAACCCAGCGATCCGGCCGACACCCGGAATCCATTCGAGCTCGTTCTCGAATTCAACGAGCCCAATTTCCTCGACTGGTCGAGCAAGAAAGCGCAAGTCGCGCTGCCCCTTTTGAATATCGGAATGCCTCCGGCCGACGAAGACTCGGCCGATCCGATCAAGCTCGGCAGCCCCCTCGACGTCACCGTGTCCCTGAAACTCACCCTTCCCGCCAATTTTTCGGCCCAGCCTCCCGTGGCCATCGCCGTCGCCCGCGACTACGCCGAATTCAAATCCAGCTATCAATTCCAGGACCACGTCCTGACGGCTTCGCGGACGCTCAATTTCAAATTGCGCGAAATTCCCGCTTCCCGCTTGAGCGACTACCAGGCCTTCGAACGCGCGGTGGAATCGGACGAATCGCAGGGCCTCGAAGTCGAAAACTCCACCACCGGCGCTCCCGAAATTCCGTCCACGGCCAAGCCCGAGGAACTTTTCGAGGCGGGCTCGGCAGCTCTGAATGCCGGCAATCCCACCGCGGCAATTCCGCTCTTCAAACGCGTGGTCGAGCTCGATCCAAAACACAAGGAAGCCTGGAACGATCTCGGGCTCTCCTACCTTCGCGTCGGAGAGTTCAGCGACGCCGCCGATGCGTTTCAGAAACAGATCGGCGTCAATCCCTACGACGAGCACGCCTACGACTATCTCGGGATCACCTACCAGCAGCAGCAGAAATTTTCGGACGCCATCATGGCCTACAACCGGCAAATCGACGTCAATCCGCTCGATCCGATCGCTCACGCGGCTCTCGGCGGCGTCTACCTGACGCAGCATCGCTACGCGCAGGCCGTCCCCGAACTTGAAAAGGCGACCATCCTTTCTCCCGACAGCGCCGAACTTCAAATCAGTCTCGGCCAGGCCTATTTGAATACGGGTGAAAAAGAAAAGGCGCTTCAGGCCTTCGACAAGGGCGTGGGAATGGCGCAAACGCCCGTCGTCTGGAACAACGTCGCCTACGCGCTCGCCGATCACCAGATTCAGCTCGATAAGGCTCTGCAATACGCGCAGAGCGCCGTCACCGCCACCGAAGCCGATCTTCGCAACGTGGATCTGGCTCATCTCAGGATTGAAGATTTGGAACGCGTCGAAAGTCTCGGCGCCTATTGGGACACGCTCGGCTGGGTTTACTTTCAAAAGGGAGACTTGGTTTCAGCCGAAAAATACATCCGCGCGGCCTGGCAACTCAACGGGCACGGCGAAGTGGCGGACCATCTCGCTCAACTCGAAGCGAAACAGGGGAACAAGGACCAGGCCGAAAAGATCTATGCCGAGGCTATCTCCGCGCCGAATTCCGTTCCCGAAACGCGCGGGCGCCTTGCCGCTCTGCTGGGCGTGGATGAAAAAGACAAGAAGATTGACGATCTCGTCTCCGCCGCAAGCCAAAATCTCGCTTCGCTGCGGGATATTCCCGCGGGCTCCCTGATGAAGACGGACGGCTCGGCCACATTTTTCCTTCAGGTGGCTCCCGGCGCCAATGGTCACGGGCTCGTCGAGTCGGCGAAATTCTACAAAGGGCAGGACGCCATGCGCCAGGCGGCCGACCGGCTGCACGGATTTGACCTCGGCCCCGTATTCCCGGACAGCGCGCCCACGAAGGTCGTTCGCAGCGCCACGCTCACCTGCCGCGCCGCGGCGAATTCCTGCACGCTTCGCCTGGCGCTTCCCGAGGACGTCCGCACCGTGAACTGAGGTTTTCTCCGCGCCCTCGCTACGCGCTTCCCTTCCTTCAAGCTCGAATGAATGCGCTGGCAAAGTGTGAGTGGCAACAGAGGGGGCTCGCGCTGCGTGGACCGGGAGGGGACCGCCGTCCGGGGGAAATTCGCGGCTACTTCAGTTCGAGGACTTCCTTTTCCTTCGCCGCGGAAAGATCTTCGATCTTCTTCGTTTCCGCCTGCGTCACTTTCTCCAGCTCGTCGAGCGACCGCTTCTTATCGTCCTCGCTGATCTTCTTTTCTTTCTCGAGCTTTTCGATTGCTTCCTTCATATCGCGGCGGATGTTGCGGACCGCGGTTCGGTGGTTTTCGAGCACTTTGTGGATGTGTTTCACCAGCTCTTTGCGCCGGTCTTCGGTGAGCGAGGGTATCGGAACGCGAACCACTTTGCCGTCGTTGGCCGGATTCAATCCCAAATCCGACGTGCGAATCGCCTTGTCAATCAGCGGCACCGCTCCCGGATCCCACGGCGAAATCACGATCATCGCCGGGTCGGGCACGGTCAGCGTTCCCAGCTGGTTCAGCGGCATCGACGTGCCGTGATAATCCACGCGCACCCCTTCGAGGAGCGAAACGTTCGCCCGGCCTGTCCGCACTCCCGCCAGGTCCCGGCGAAAATCCTCGACGGCCTTTTCCATGCGCGCCTTGGCTTGTGCCAGCGCGTCCTTGCTTGTCGCCACGATTGTCATGGAAAGTTCGCCTCCCCTGCCGGAATGCTACGCCGCGCCCACCGTCGAGCCCACTCGCTCGCCCAGTAGCACGCGTTTCAAGTTTCCGGCTCTGTTCATGTCGAAAACCACGATGGGCATCTTGTTGTCCATGCACAGCGAGATCGCCGTCGAATCCATCACGGCCAGCCCCTTTTGCAGCACTTCCAAATACGAGATTCGCTCGAATCGCTTGGCGTTCGGCACTTTCTCCGGGTCGGCGTCGTACACTCCGTCCACGCGCGTCGCCTTCAAAATGACCTGCGCTTTGATCTCCATCGCGCGCAGCGCCGCCGCCGTGTCCGTCGAAAAATACGGGTTCCCCGTCCCGCCCGCGAAAATCACCACCCGCCCTTTTTCCAGGTGCCTCGCGGCTCGCCGGCGGATAAACGGCTCCGCCACTTCGTGCATCTCGATCGCGCTCATCAGCCGCGTGTGGCAGCCCGCCTTTTCCAGAGCGTCCTGCAGCGCCAGGCCGTTGATTACCGTCGCCAGCATGCCCATGTAATCGCCGGTCGCGCGGTCTATGGCCAGCTCCTTCTGCCGCGCCCCGCGGAAAATGTTTCCTCCGCCCACCATGATCGCCACTTGCACTCCCAGGTCGTACACCCCCTTCACTTCCTGGGCAATGCTCTGAATCGTCGGCGCATGAATGCCGAAATCCAGCGGCCCGGATAGGGACTCGCCGGATAGCTTCAATACAATCCGTTGGTAGACGGCTTTGCCTGGCTGGGAGAGGTTCGAACCTTCAGAATCGTTGTTGGTCATCGTGGAATCAACGAGCGCCAAGGCTCGCTGGCATTCTATTGCGCTTTCCCTCGTTTCGCACTTCGTTTCTTGCGCGCTTCTTCGCGCGAAATCCCGTTTCCCCGGGACGCCCTAGACGGCCGGAACCGCCACGCCCGTCTCTTCGGCGCCGTCGGCGGGCGACGCGATTCCCTCCGATTCGCCCACCTTGAAGCGCGAAAACCGCCGGATCGTGATGTTCTCTCCGATTTTGGCGATCAGCTGGTCGATCAGCTCCTTTACCGTTACTCCTTCGTCCCGGATGAAGTGCTGCTCGTAGAGGCAATTCTCTTCGTAGAACTTCTCCATCTTCCCGTTGATGATCTTCTCGATCACTTCTTCGGGCTTGCCCGTCTGACGGGCTTGTTCGCGATAAATGTCCCGCTCGCGGTCCAGCACATCCTGCGTCACTTCCTCGCGCCGTAAAAATCGCGGATCGAGCGCCGCAATGTGCATCGCCACGTCGTGGCACAGTTTCTGAAAATCTTCCGTGCGGGCCACGAAATCGCTCTCGCAATTCACTTCCACCAGCACGCCGATTTTTCCCCCGGCGTGGATGTAACAGCTCACCAGCCCTTCCGTCGTCGCGCGCTGCGCTTTCTTCGCCGCCGCCGCCTGTCCCTTCTTGCGAAGGACGTTGATGGCCTGCTCGACGTCGCCGTTCGTCTCGATCAGCGCTTCGCGGCACGCGTTGAACCCCGCGCCGGTTCGGTCCCGCAATTCCTTCACGAGTTGCGCGGGTATATTGGGTTTTCCAGGTGTCGCCATGGCTCGGCTCGGTTCCTTTGTGAGATGGGTTTCTTCGGACCGCCCCGCGGATTCGCCGCGGAACGCGGCCTCCGCCGGGGCTTCGTGCCGGATTGAACTCTACCGGGAAGAGGTGTCGTCGTTCGCGACCGGCGTCGGAGTCTCCACTTCCTCGGCTGCTTGAGCTATTTCCAGATCTCCCTCGACGAAATCCCCTTCTTGCTTCTCGTACTCTTCGTAGGCGCTCGTGTCCACGTATTCCACGCCGCCTTCGGTGACGCCTTCCGCCGCCTTCTGGTCGGCGATCTGCGTCTGCTCGAACGACTCGCGCCCGGATAGGACCGCGTCGGAAATCTTCGATGTGAACAGCCGGATGGCCCGCAGCGCGTCGTCGTTCCCGGGTATCACCCAATCCACCAGGTCGGGATCGCAATTCGTGTCCACGATGGCCACCACCGGAATTCCCATCCGCCGCGCCTCGCGCACCGCAATCACTTCGGCGTTCGGGTCGATCACAAACATCGCGTCCGGCAGCGACGCCATGCTCTCGACGCCGGCAAAATTCTGCTGCAGGTGTTTCAGCTCGCGGTCCAGCCGCGCCGCTTCTTTCTTGGGCAGCGCCGCCATGCGGCCGTCTTCCGTCATCGCCTTCAGCAGCTTCAGCCGCTTGATGGATTTCTGCAGGGTCACCCAATTCGTCAGGGTTCCGCCCAGCCAGCGGTGGTTCACGTAGTACATTCCGCACCGGTTGGCTTCTTCCGCGGTCGCTTCCTGGGCCTGTCTTTTCGTCCCCAGGAACAGCACCGTCTTGCCTTGTCCGGCAAGCTCCGCCACGTAGCGCGCGGCCTCGCGGAACATCTTCAAAGTCTTTTGCAGGTCAATAATGTGAATTCCGTTGCGTTCGCCGAAGATGTACTCCTTCATCTTCGGGTTCCACCGGCGGGTCTGGTGGCCGAAATGAACTCCGGCCTCCAACAGCTCCTTCATCGTAATTTCGACTGCCAAATTGCCTCCTTAAGAAAGGGACGCTTCCACACCCGCTTTCGCGGGCCAGCGTCCTTTTTTGCCGGTTCCTTCCCGGCCGTGAAATTTGCTCCGGCTCCCGCGCAACGGAAGCCGGCAGCATGACTGCCCGAAAAATCTAGCGCTTGCTGTACTGGAACCGCCGCCGCGCGCCCTTCTGTCCGTACTTCTTGCGCTCCTTCATGCGCGGATCCCGCGTCAGAAATCCGTTCTTTCGCAGGCTCGGCCGCAGGTCCGGGTTGAGGATCGCGATCGCCCGCGACAATCCCATCCGCACCGCTCCCGCCTGTCCGCCCACTCCGCCGCCCTTGACCGTCGCCCGCACCTGGAGCTGGTCCTGCGTCTGCGTGAACTTCAGCGGCTCGACCGCCGCCGTGTGCCACGCGACGTTCCGGAAATATTCGTCCACCGGCCGCCCATTCACCGTGAACGACGCCGCCCCTTGCTTGATGTATACCCGCGCCACCGCTTCCCGGCGGCGGCCCGTGCCGTAGAACTGCTTTCCTCCGGCGCCTTCCATTGGACTCGATGCTGAACTCAACGTTCCTCCTCATTCCCACCGGCTCTTTCGGCCGGCTGCGGCGGAAAGCCGCATAATACCCGCGCCCGCGCGGACTTCCCCGCGCAGCGCGTCAAAATTCGTGAAATCCCCGGGTTACAGCGCAACAGGCTGAGGCTTCTGACCGGCGTGGCGGGCAAGCGCTTCACTTCCGGCATACACTCGCAGCTTCTTGGCGCGGTGAGCGCGCAGCTTGTTCTTGGGCAGCATCCCCAGGACGGCTTCGCGCACCACTTCTTCAGGACGGCGCTGCAACATCTCTCGCACGGGCGTTTCTTTCAATCCGCCCGGATATCCGCTGTGACGGTGATACACCTTCTGGTCGATCTTGTTTCCCGTCAGCCGAATCTTTTCCGCGTTGATCACCACCACGTGATCGCCGCAATCCAGATGGGGAGTGAACTTCGGCTTGTCCTTCCCGATCAGGATCCGCGCCACACGCGTCGCCAATCGCCCCAATACCTGGCCGTTCGCGTCCACCACGAACCACTCTTTCCCTTCCATCAACTCTTCGGCCTCTCGGCCCTTTGGCACATACGTCCGCATCTGCTCGGTCACACCTTTCCCTATGTAGACAAACTCTGAGTCTAAAGTACGCGGCCGATTCTGTCAACGAACTCCTGGCCGCCCGCTCTGCCTTCCTCCGAAACTTCCGAAGCGAACTGCCCGCCCAGAAAAAAAAGGGCCGCTTCCGGAACTCGCAAAAGCATCGAGCTCCCAAGCGGCCCTCGATCGCTCGATTTTTTCGGAGACTACGTGCCTTCGGACCACGAAGCCAGGTAGTGCTCCTGCTCCGGCGTCAGCTTGTCGATCTGGAATCCCATCGATTCCAGCTTCAGCTTGGCGATCTGCTGGTCCAGATGCTCGGGCACCGCGTACACCTGCGGCTTCAGGTCCTTCGCGTTCTTGACCATGTACTCCGCCGAGAGCGCCTGGTTCGCGAAGCTCATATCCATCACTGCCGCCGGGTGGCCTTCGGCCGCGGCCAGGTTGATCAGCCTTCCGTCGCCCAGCAGATAGATCTTCCGGCCATCTTTCAGCGAGTATTCGTCCACAAACGGCCGCACTTCCTTTTTCCCGCTCGAAAGTTTCTCGAGCGCCGGAATGTCGATTTCCACGTTGAAGTGCCCCGAGTTGCTGATCACCGCTCCGTCCTTCATCCGCTCGAAGTGATCGTGCGCGATCACCGACTTATTTCCCGTGACGGTCACGAAAACATCGCCGACTTTCGCGGCTTCGTGCATCGGCATCACCCGGAATCCATCCATGACGGCTTCGATCGCCTTCGTCGGATTCACCTCCGTGACGATCACGTCCGCTCCGTGTCCCTTGGCGCGCATTGCCACGCCGCGGCCGCACCAGCCGTACCCGGCGACCACCACCTTGAGTCCCGCCAGCAGCAAGTTCGTCGCCCGGATGATTCCGTCGAGCGTTGATTGCCCCGTCCCGTACCGGTTGTCGAAGAAATGCTTCGTCAGCGCGTCGTTCACCGCGACAATCGGAAATTTCAGAGTCCCGTCCTTGGCCATCGCCCGCAGCCGGATCACTCCCGTCGTGGTCTCCTCTGTGCCGCCGATTACTCCCTTCAGCAGGTCGGTCCGTTTGGTGAGAAGCTGGGTCACCAGGTCCGCGCCGTCGTCCATCGTGATTTGCGGCTTGTGATCGAGCGCCGCATTGATGTGCGCGTAGTACGTCGCGTTGTCCTCGCCCTTGATCGCAAACGTCGGAATCCCATAATCCTTCACCAAGGACGCCGCCACGTCGTCCTGGGTCGAAAGCGGATTCGACGCGCAGAGCACCACATCCGCTCCCCCGTCCCGCAGCGTGATCATCAGGTTGGCCGTCTCGCTCGTCACGTGCAGGCACGCCGACGCCCGGACGCCCTTCAGCGGCTTGTCCTTGATGAATTGCTTCCGGATCAGCTGCAGCACGGGCATGTGCTGGTTGGCCCATTCGATGCGGCGCTTGCCCTTGTCCGCGAGCGCGAAATCTTTTACGTCGCCGTTCAACTTAATCGTCGTTTCCACGAAGACTCCCCTTTGCGTTGGATGCGGATAGCTCCGGCTTCTGAATCCCGGTTCCCTTCCGCCTGTTTCGAATCTTTATCCTGCGGTGTCCGCCAAAGCCCCGTGCCGCGGCTCTCTTTAGGAAGATACGGCGACCGTTCCTCGAACTCCGGCTTCCTTGCGAATCGCTTCGGCCTTGTCCGCCCGCTCCCATGTGAAGCCCGGCCCGCTCCGCCCAAAGTGCCCGTACGCGGCTGTCGGCAAATAAACCGGCCGCCGCAGATTGAGCGTCTCGATGATTCCCTTCGGCGTGAGTTGGAAGAACGCGCGGACCAGCTCGGTGATTTGAGAATTCGGAATCGTTCCCGTTCCGAACGTGTCGGCCATCACGGAAACCGGCTCCGCCACGCCGATCGCGTAGGCCAGTTGAATCTCCACTTTGCGCGCCAGCCCCGCCGCCACGATGTTCTTCGCCACGTAGCGCGCCATGTAGCAGGCCGACCGGTCCACCTTCGAGGGATCTTTCCCCGAAAACGCTCCGCCGCCATGCCGGCTATAGCCGCCGTAGGTGTCCACGATGATTTTCCGGCCCGTCAATCCCGCATCCCCCATCGGCCCGCCGGTAACGAACCTTCCCGTCGGATTGATGTGAAATTTCGTGTTCTTGTCGAACATCTGCGGAGGGATTACCGGCTTGATGACGTGGTTCAGCACCGCCTCATGCAATTCGGCGTTCGACACCTTCTCGCCGTGCTGCGTCGATATGACCACGCAGTCCACGCGGGCCGGCCGCCCGTCCTTGTATTCCACTGTGACTTGGGATTTTCCATCGGGCCGGAGGAAATCAACGGCGCCGGACTTGCGAACTTCCGATAGCTTGTGCGTCAGCTGGTGCGCCAGTTGAATTGGCATCGGCATCAGCTCGGGCGTCTCGTCGCAGGCAAAACCGAACATCAGTCCCTGGTCGCCCGCCCCTCCCGTGTCCACGCCCATCGCGATGTCCGGAGACTGCTTCTTGATCGTCGAAATCACCGCGCAGGTGTCCGCGTCGAACCCGTACTTGGCGCGCGTGTACCCGACTCTCCGGATGACTTCCCGGGCCACATCGGAGAAATCCACATACGTCGTGGTCGTGATCTCTCCGGCAACCACAATCAGCCCCGTGGTGACCAGCGTCTCGCACGCCACTCGCCCATTCGGGTCATCCTTCAGAACCGCGTCCAGAACCGCATCGGACACTTGGTCGGCGATTTTATCGGGATGCCCTTCGGTCACCGATTCCGAGGTAAATAGGAACTTATCGTCAGCGTGCGCCAAATCAATCTCCTTCAACCGTTAGGGTTGCCCTCACACAGCCTAGGGGCAAAATCTCGCAGAAAAGTTAGCTCCTGACGGTAACATACCGCCTGAAAAAGAGTCAATTCAGCGCAGTAAAACGCTTGTTTGCAAGGCTGAACGGACGAATCCGGCCCTCGAAATGTACCGGCGATTTCTCGCCGTCTCCAACTATTTGCTTCCGGTCTGTCCGGGATCCTAAGCGTTGTCCCGCCGAAACAGGAGGTAGGCGCGGATGAACGGGTCAAGGTCGCCGTCCAGCACCTTCTGGACTTCGCCTCGCTCCACCTTCGTGCGGTGATCTTTAATCAGTTGGTAAGGCTGCAGCGTGTACGACCGGATCTGGCTTCCGAAGCTGATTTCCGGCTTCGAAGCGTCCAGTTTGCGCATATCCTCGCGCCGCTTTTCGATCTCCCTCTCGTACAGCTGTGATTTCAGCAGCTTCATGGCCAGCTCGCGATTCTTATGCTGGCTCCGCTCGTTCTGGCACTGCACCACGATTCCCGTCGGGATGTGCGTGATCCTCACGGCCGTCTCGACCTTGTTCACGTTCTGCCCGCCGTGCCCGCCCGCCCGGAATGTGTCCAGCCGGATTTCATCCGGCTTCACTACGATCTCGATCCGGTCGTCAATCTCGGGAATCACGAACGCGGACGCAAACGAAGTGTGCCGCCGCGCCGCCTGGTCAAATGGCGAAATCCGCACCAGCCGGTGCACTCCGCTCTCTCCCGCCAGCATTCCGTAGGCGTTTTCGCCTTCGATCTGAACCGTCGCCGACTTGATCCCCGCCTCTTCTCCCGGCGTCGAGTCCAGCACCGTCGCGCGAAACCCCTTCGATTCCGCCCACCGCAAATACATCCGCAGCAGCATTTCCGCCCAGTCCTGCGATTCCGTTCCGCCCGCCCCCGGCTTCACGGTGAGGATGGCGTTCAGCCGGTCGTTCTCCCCCGCCAGCAGCGTCTTCGTCTCGAGTTCCGAGACGTAGGAGTCCACGGCGTCAATTTCCTTGGCCGCTTCGGCGAGCACGGTTTCCCGCTGGCCCGCGTCGGTCTCCTCCTGCGCCAGGTGCAGGTAGGTCTCGATGTCGCCCGCCTTGGCGTCGAGCGACTTGGCGCTGCTGATCCGGTCTTCCAGCAGTTTCCGTTCCTGCAGGATCGCTTGCGCCTTCGATTGGTCCTTCCAGAAATCCGGGTCGCTGGTTTTTTCTTCGAAAGAGGCTATCTGCTTCTCGGCCGACGGAGCGTCAAAGATAGCTCCGGACAAGTCCGATCCGCTTGTTGAGTTCGCTGTAGCGTTGCTGGAGGTCTTCGATTTGCATGGCCAAAATTCTACAAGTGAAACGTGAATAAGGGAAGCCGCCGCACCCGTTCCCGTTTTCGCGTCAAGCGCCGGTCCCGGCGAGCGGCCGCTTGAAAAATGTCAGCGCCAAAAGCGCGATAGACGCGGCGACGCACACCCACGCCAGCCAGTCCCCGAATCGTACGTACAACGACTCGTCCGTCCGGAAACCGTACGGCGCGTCGAGCTGCCCCCGGACATCCGGCTCGAGCTCCGCGACGATCCGCCCGTAGGGATCGATCGAAACCGTGAACCCGTTGTTCGTGTCGCGCAAGAGCCACCTCCGGCTCTCCACCGCGCGCACCCGCACCATCATCAAATGCTGCGCTGGCGCCGACGACCGCCCGAACCATCCATCGTTCGATATGTTGACCAGCAGCGTCGCGCCCCCCTTCGCAAACCGCCGGATCTCGTCGGGGAATATCGATTCGTAGCAGATGAACACTCCGATTCGTCCTCCGGGTATCGCGCCCACGCGGTACTCCGTCCCCGGAGTAAAATCCGAAATGTCGGCCGTCAGCCTCTTCGCGAAGGTCAGATATTTTCGCAGCGGGACGTATTCGCCGAACGGAACGAGATGAATCTTGTCGTAGGTGAACACGCGGCGTCCCGAGGGATCCAGCAGCACCGCCGAATTCGTGGCGATCCATTTTCCCCCGCCTTCCAGCTTCCAATCCACGATTCCCACCAGAAAATATTGATCGGCCCGCTGCGCGATTCGCACCGCCCGCTGCTGAAAATTCAAATCCTGCAGGCTGAATGGCGCCGGCACTTCCGGCCAGATCACGATTCCGGGCGTTCTCCGCGCCGCATTCACGCTGATCTCTTCGAGTTCGTTCATGTCCGCGGCGTGAACCTGCAGCCAGTTCGACGGGTACTCTTCCGATTGCGGAAAATCCGTCTGCACCAGGTGCGCGATGTGGTCCACCTTCGCGAGCGGCACCAGATACTTGCCCTCAGTCCCGGCGAGAATCAGCAGCGCGCTCGTCGCCAGCAAAATCTTCCACACGCTCCCTCGCCGCACCAGCACTGCGTAAGCGAACAGCGAACCATACCCGGCCACGAGCAGCGACAATCCGTATATCCCGGTCACCGAAACGACTTGCAGCAGCGCCAGGCTTCCCGTCGCGGCATAGCCCGAAAGGCACCAGGGAAATCCGAGAATCGGCAGCCGGGTGCGCAGCAACTCCACTGCGACCCACAGCGCCGGTGCGAGCCCGCAAGCGAACCCCACGCCCTTCCGCGACACCTGCGCCACACCCCACGAAAAAATCGTCAACATCAGCCCGAAAGTTGCCGCGAGCAGCAACACCAGCCCGGCGGAAGTCAACGGATCCACGTCTCCGTACTTGTGCATCACCGTGTCAATCCAGGGAACGCACACCGGATAAAAGGCGAGACCGTGGAGAAATCCGTAGAGAGGAGCCTGCTTCGGCGGCGCGCCCACCGACGCCAGCACCAGCAGCCCGACCGAAATCCAGGCCAGCAACGCCAAATTATAGTTGGGAAACGAAAGACCCAGAGCGACGCCGCTCGCGATCGCCAGCAGCGCCCGCGTATACCAGGAAAAATTCATTCAGCGCTTGATTATAGGACTGAACCCCGCCTTGACGAGAGCCTGTTTCGCCGCTTCCGCGGATTTTTCGTCCGGATAGGGACCCACCTGCACCCGGAACAGCGCGTCTCCCGACGGCGCCACAACAAACGATGGAAATCTCTTCTGCTGCGCGGCGTCGGCCAGCGCCAGCGCGTCGTTTTCACTCTTCAACGCCGCCAGTTGCAGCACCACCGCTCCCTTCGGAATAAAGGGCGACTTGAATTTCGCCGGAGTCTTCGCATAGGCCGCTATCGGCTTTTCCGGAACGGGCCGATTGCCGGCGGACTCTCTGCCCGCCCTTGCGGACCCGGCAGCCGGAGAGCTCGCCGCCGGCTCCAGCCGATCGTTGTCCTTCTTCGAATCGAAATCCCACTCGCCGCTCGTCGCCGGCGCTGCATTTCCCGACTCTTCCTTGCTCTTTTTCGGAGCCGCCTCCGGAATCGCAGGCGCGCTTCTCACCGGCGTATCGGCCGCATGAACGGACCCGCTGAATTGCGTCCGCCCCATGACATACCCGAGCGTGAAAAACACGCCGCACAGAAGCACAACGCCGAGAAATAGCCCCACCAGGTGCCGGCTTTCCAGCACTCGGTCGCCGCCCCCTCGTTTTCCTCCTCCTGCCATTCTCTTTACTTCTTCCCCCCGAGCGTATTCGCCCACTGCGTGATGATGTCAATCGGCAGCGGGAAGATCACCGTGGTGTTTTTTTCCACGCCGATCTCCACCAGCGTCTGCAGATACCTCAGTTGAATCGAAGCCGGCTCCTTTTGCAGCACATTGGCCGCTTCGGACAATCGCGCAGAAGCCTGGTATTCGCCTTCCGCCGCGATCACCTTGGCGCGCCTCTCGCGTTCCGCCTCGGCTTGGCGGGCGATCGCCCGCTGCATCGACTCCGGAATATCAACCTGTTTGACTTCTACCTTCGTTACCTTGATACCCCAGGGCTCCGTATCCTGGTCAAGGATTAGTTGCAGCTTGGCGTTAACTTTTTCGCGCTCGGACAGGATTTCGTCCAGCTCGAACTGCCCCACCACGCTGCGCAGCGTCGTTTGCGCCAGTTGCGACGTCGCGTACAAATAATTCTGCACCTGCGAAATCGCCAGGTTCGCCTCCACCACGCGGAAATAGCAGACCGCGTTCACCTTCACCGATACGTTGTCTTTCGTAATCACGTCCTGCGGCGGCACGTCCAGCGCTTCGATCCGCAGCGACACCCGGATCAGCTTGTCGATCGGCGCAATCACCAGCTGCAGCCCCGCTCCCTTCGCTTCCGGTAGCATTCGCCCCAGCCGCAGAACCACCCCGCGCTCCCACTCCTTCAATACGTATATGCAGTTGAAGAGCCAGATCAGAAAGATGAGAACCACAATCGCCAGGAATACTGTGATCGCATCCATGAATTCCCTCCCCCATGACTCTTGAAATCAAATCGCCCGCTTGCCGTGCTTCCGCTTAGGATTTCGATTCTACCCGTTCCACTTCCAGCATGAGCCCCGACACTTTCTTCACCCGCACGCGTTCCCCTTTTGTCAGCCGGCCTTCCCGTTGCGGCACGGCCCGCCAGAGCTCGCCGTGAATGAAAATCATCGCCGGGCCTCCGTCCGCCCCGGCCGGTTCCACCACTTCGCCCACCTGCCCCACCATCTCTTCCTTGCCCGTCGCCTGCTTCCACCGGAAGGATCGCATCACCAGCCGCATAATGATGATCACGATCACAGCCATTGGCACCGCCACACCCAGCGCTACCGGCCAGCTCACGCCGCCTCCTGTTATTGGGGACCGGACCAGAAACAGCGCCCCCAGCACCATGGCGATGATTCCTCCCACTCCCAGAACTCCGTGCGTGGGAAATTTCGCTTCCAATACGAACAGCGCCAGCGCGCACACGATCAGCAGCAATCCCGCGAACGACACCGGCAGCAGCTGCATCGCGTAGAGAGCCAGCACCAGGCAGATCGCTCCGAATACTCCCGGCGCAAAAAGTCCCGGATGCGTCACTTCCACGTAAATCCCCAGCACTCCCAAGAGCAGCAGCACGAAAAACGCATCGGGTTGCACGATGCGCGACAGGAACCTCTCCCGCGGCGTCATCGAGATCGCGACGATCGCGGGCTGCGCAAGATTCAGCGTCATCGTGCTCCCGTCGAACCTCGTGATGCTCCGCCCGTTGATTTTCCCGAGCAAATCCTGCGTCGACGCCGCCACCACATCGATCAGCTTTCCGTCCAGCGCTTCCTTGTCGCTGAACGCCTTCGCCTCCGTCACCGCCGTCTCCGCCAGCTCCACGTTCCGCCCTCGCTTCTCCACGTAGCTGCGCAGATACGCCGTTGCGTCGTTCAGAATCTTTCTGTTCAGCGTCTCGTCCACCTTGATCGGCTGGCCGCCGATCTCGAGAATCGGCGACGCCGCTCCTGTCTCCGTCCCCGGCGACATCGCCGCGATGTCCGCCGACAGAAGTATGAAATATCCCGCCGAAGCCGCGCGCGATCCGGTCGGCGACACGTAGACCGCGACGGGGACGTTCGATGTGAGGATTGCGTGCACGATCTCCCGCATGGCGGTGTCCAGCCCGCCGGGCGTATTGATCGTGATCAGGACGAGGTTGGCCTTCCGTTGATTGGCTTCCGCGATTCCGCGCGAGATGTACTCCGCCAGAATGGGTTCGATCGGGCCGTCAATCCGAAGTTCGACCACCGTGGACCCGGCCGCATTCGATTCCGTCGCCGCCGCCCGCGCGGTTCCCGGCATGCAAATCGCCAGCGCGGTGAGAGCGCACGCCATCCCGAGCCAGCGTCGCAATGCGAGGAACGCCATTCTGGCGCGTATTATAGCAATACTTGCCCGCGAGTCTCGAAACCTTTAGGAAAGCGTCTCGAACGAAGAGGTCTGCTGAAGCCCGCCGGGCGGAACACTTTTCCGGCGGAAAATCGCTGCGCGCCGCGAACAAATCCGGCCGGCGTCAGTTCTGTACCATCTTGCGGTTTCGCTCGTACGACGGCGGCACCACCAGCACTTCCTGCACCCGCGGATCCTTGATCACTTTCGCGAATGCCGGGTCGGTTTCCGCCGAGAGAAATTGCTGATATTCCGCGTCGCGCGCCAGCTTCAAATAGTGCGCCGCGTCCTCCGCGTCTCCGCCCTCCGCGTACGTCTTCGCCACGATGAAGTAAAAGAGCCCCGGATCCGTCGTCGTCCGCTGCTGCAGAATCGATCCCGAGCTTCCGTGTTGCGCGAACACTTCCGGGTCCACGGCGATCGCTCTTTGAAACGCGTCAATCGCCAGCGCGTATTCCTTCTTTCCGAAATAGGCGTATCCCAGGTTGCTGTACACCGCCCCCAGGTCGTCGCGCAGCTTCACCGCCTTTTTGTAATACCGGATCGCCTTCCCGTAGTTTTTCTTCGCGTATTCGATTGTCCCGAGATTGTTGATGGGACTCACGAAGGTCTTGTCCGCCTTCATCGAGCGCTTGAAGTAGTGCTCGGCGGCATGGAAATCTTCCAGCTGCTCGTACCCGACGCCGATCTTATTGAGCAGCGGGCCGTCCTCGCGGTCGCTTCTGAGGATGCCTTCGTAAATCCTCACGCCGCCGGCGTAGTTCTTCTCGGCCATTTGGATGTCGCCGCGCAACTCGGCCATCTCCCGGGGCGTCATCGGAGCCGCCGCCGTGGGCGTCGTCGTTGTCTTTTGTGTTGCGGTTGAGGATTGTTGCTGCCCGCCGGCAAATTGAACGCAGAGAACCACCAGGGGAACTACAAAGAGGGCTTTGGAGTTCATAGCCCGTCTCCTTGATTGAGTCGAGCCACCAATCGCTCAATCACCAAGTGAAGCTGCGGTTAAGGCTTGGGATTCTCCGCAGGCTTCTTACTGCCCCCAAAGATACCAAAAATACGGTCAAGTAGCCCCTTTTTCTTTTCAGGGTCCTGCCCTGCCTGGGACGGGGTATTCCCCGCGTTCGCCCCCGCCGCCGGTTGCTGCTTTCCGCCCGGCAGCGAAGGATTCGGCGTCCCGTTTCCGTTCGGCGGCTGCACGCTCGGGTTGGGTGATTTTCCCAGCAGCCGCGAAAGCCACGTCGTCGGCGACGAGCCCGCCATCTGTTCTCCGCCGTGCAAGCCGCAATACTGCGTCGGTTCGCTTCCCTCGATGAAATATTCCTCGGCTGTTTGCGGGCATTGCGGGGTTGCCAGTTCCCCTGACGACGGGTCAATGGCCTCTTCTACCACTCCCGGCGGCGGTTCGAAATCCTGCGTGTCGTGATACGCGGGCAAGGCGACCGCCCGCTTCATGAATTCAGCCCACATCGGCGCCGCCGCTTCGCTTCCCGATAGCCCCAGGTCGCGATTGTCGTCGAAGCCCACCCAAACGACGCAGAGCAAATTCGACGTGAACCCCGCAAACCACCCGTCGCGCGATGTTCCCGTCTTCCCCGCCGCCGGAGCGTCGAACCCCATCGCCCGAACCGTCGCGCCCGTCCCTTTATTGATCACGTCTTCCATCAAGCTTGTGGTGAGGAACGCCACTCTCGGATCGAGCACTTGCCGCGTCTGCGGCGTGTTTGCCTCGTCCACCGTCCCATCCGCTCCCACCACGCTGCGGATGAACAGCGGCTCCGACCGGTTGCCGTCGTTCGCGAAAATCGTGTATCCCGCCGCCACGTCGAGCGGCGTCATCTCATACGCGCCCAGCGCCATTGCCGGCGTCGCCAAAATATTCGTTCCCAGCCCCATCTGCCGCACCACGTCCACCACCCGCTGGTAGCCCACCAGTTCGGCCACCTTGATCGTCGCCACGTTCAGCGAGTGGATCAGCGCGTCCCGGACCGTCACCGTGCCGTAAAACTCTTCCCCGTAATTGTTCGGCGTATATTCCTTCCCGTCGAAATCAAATGTCGTCGGCACGTCGTCCACCGTCGTCGTCGGCGTCACCACCGGCGTCATCCCCTCCGCCGCGTTGTCAAACGCCGCCGCGTACACGAACGGTTTGAACGCCGAACCCGGCTGCCGGTGCGCCAGCACGTGGTTGAGCTGGCTCTGCCCGTAGTCACGCCCTCCCACCAGCGCCCGGATCTCTCCCGTGTGCGGATCCAGCGCCACCAGCGCCACCTGCACCTTGGGCACCGGCTCCCCTTTCTTCTTCCACAGCGCGTACCTACGCGCCAGCAGCTTGTCCACGTCCTCGACGCCGATCTGCACCGCCTGCGAAGCGGCCCGCTGCAAATCCGGATCGAGCGTCGTGTACACGCGGTAGCTCTGCGTCTCCAGATCGCTTTCCGAGAATTTCTCCAGCAAGTGGTCTTTCACCATGTCCACGAAATACGGAGCTGTGCTCGTGTCCACTCCGCCGTTCGTGAATTTCAGCTTTTCCTTTTTCGCCGCGGCTTCCTGCTCCGGAGTGATGTACCCGTCTTCCACCATTTGCCCCAGCACGCGGTCGCGCGCGTCCGCGGCTCGTTCCGGATGGTTTTCCGAGCTCGAATAACGGTTGGGCGCCCGGATGATCGCCGCGAGGAATGCCGATTCACCCAGGTTCAGCTCGCGGATGTCTTTTCCAAAATACGCTTCCGCCGCTTCCCCGAATCCCCGGATCGCAAAGCTGCCCCGGTTGCCCAGATACACTTCGTTGGCGTACAGCTCGAAAATTTGCGGCTTCGAGAATCGCTGGTCGATTTCGAACGCCATCAGAATTTCCTTCACCTTGCGGCTCCACACGCGCTTTGTGGTGAAGAAGAAACTTCGCGCCACTTGCATGTCGATCGTGCTCGCTCCCTGCGCTTTCTGGCCCCGCAGCACGTCGTAGAACGCCGCTCCCCCCACCCGCACCAGATCCACCGCTCCGTGGTCGAAAAATCTTTTGTCCTCGGCCGCCAATATGGCGTCGATCATATTCTTCGGAATGTCGTCGTACCGCACCACCCGCCTTTTCTCCCGCGAGCTGTCGAACAGATTGGTGATCAGCTCCGGCTCGATTTGCGCCATTTCCATGTTCTGGGCGCTCTTGAGCGGCGTGATTCTGACGATCGAATTTCCCGCGAAATCCACCCGCAGCGAGTTCCCGCCGTGGAAATAGGAATCCGCCGACGGCATGATTTCCACCCGAGGGCCGTTCACGTGGAACACTCCCGTCGCTCCCGGAACGCTGCTCTCCTGGTATCCCGCGCTCAGCAGGTAGTCGGCCAGCTCTTTCGGCCGCATCGTTTCGCCCGTATAGATCCGGCCCGGCATCGAGTAGACCCGCGAAGTGTTTTGGAAGACTTGTCCGGTGAGATGCTGATCGATCATTCGCCCGAATTGCAGGTAGTAGTAGGCGAATACACTGGTGCCGGCGAGTAGGACGCCGAGCGCCAAAATCAGCAGCGCTATGCCAACGCGGGACGTCCAAAATCCCCGGGCAATTCGAATTCGCAAACCGTGCCTCGCCTTCGTTAGTGGAGTGAGGAAACTGCAAGCAGGGCGCCGCGGCTGGAGGGCGCGGCAATTCCAGGTTGGCTAGGCCCGGATCCTCCACTAAGTTGGAATTCTAACTCAAAATAAATGGTTGTCCGAGTGGAGATGAAACTGCATGTTGTACTGATAGACGATCAGGTCGATCGGAACCGAATAATTCACCGTGATTCCCACCAGCCCTTGGTCTGAAGTCACTGTAATCGCATCTTGCTTCGCCGGGATTCCCAGCTCCTGGATCTTTCGCCAGACGTCTGCTTGGACGTCATCGGCCGTCTTTCGGTTGGTGACGGCGAAACGCACTTCGGACTGCATCATGTCCTGCAGCTGATAGTTCGTCACATAGGGCGGGAAAATCTTCAGGGCGACAAAAACCATGCCCCCGATCAAACACAGCGTCATCAGCAAGTTAATCTTGGATCCGCCCCGCTGACTCCTACTCGAAACCCACATAAAAAGACCGTTCTCCCAAGGTATAAGAAGTCCGAGAAATCCCCGCGAAATCAAATGGTAACACCGCGTCCCCGCGTGGGAAGTCCGCAGATGCCTCCTTGTTTGCGATGAGTAAATATTGGCTTGTAAGGGGAGTAAGCCGTGGGGAATGCCCGTCGGCCGAACAGTTGCGCCTCCGCCGGGTCAAACGCTCGTCCGCGCCTGGCCATGGCGCTCGCTTCAATACGCCCGGGCGAAAATCGCTCTTTCCGGCGAATTTTTCCCGCAGTAAATGCACTTTCCTTCCCCGCCGGGCTGTTCGAGGGGAATGCACCGCATTGTGGCCTTCGTTTCCGCCTTGATCTTTTCTTCGCAGTCCCCGCCACCGCACCACCACGCGAAAGCGAATCCCTTTTCCACGGCGGCTTTGAATTCTCCGTAGTCGGCCGGTTCTGCCGTATTGGCCTTGCGGAAGGCAAGCGCCCGGTCGTGCAGCGCCTGCTGAATTTCATCGAGCGAGTTCTTGACGGCGGCCGCAATCCCCTGCTGCGGCACGAACGATTTTCCTTCTTTTCCCGGCTTGTCGCGCCGCGCCAGCACCACAGACCCTTTCGCCACGTCTTTCGGTCCCAGTTCCATGCGCAGTGGAACGCCCCGCATCTCCCAATCGTTGAATTTGAATCCGGGGCTCAGCCCGTCCCGCTCATCCATTTTCACGCGGATGCCGGCTTCGGCGATTTCCGCCCGCACTTTTCGCGCCGCATCCATCACCTGTATTTTCTCTTCATCTGTCTTGTAAATCGGCACGACCACCAATTGATAGGGCGCCAGGCGCGGCGGCAGGATCAGCCCCTGGTCGTCGCCGTGCACCATGATGATCGCTCCGACGAACCTCGTCGAAAGCCCCCACGAAGTTGTCCAGCAGTGCTGCAGCACTCCGGTCTTGTCCAGATAGCGAATCTCGAACGCCTTCGCGAAATTTTGGCCCAAATTGTGGGATGTTCCGGCTTGCAGCGCCTTTCCGTCGCCCATCATCGCTTCGATCGAATATGTCTGATCCGCCCCCGCGAATCTTTCGGCGGCCGATTTTCGCCCGGGGATCACCGGCACGGCCGCTTCGCGCACCGCGAAATCGGTGTACACCTCGAGCATCTGCCGCGTTTCCGCCTCGGCCTCTTCCGCCGTTGCGTGCGCTGTGTGCCCCTCCTGCCAGAAAAATTCCAGCGTCCGCAGGAACAGCTTCGTCCGCAATTCCCACCGCACCACGCTGTTCCACTGGTTGATCAGCACCGGCAAATCCCGGTACGACTGGATCCATTTCGCGTACGCGTGCCCGATAATCGTCTCCGACGTCGGCCGGATCACCAGCGGCTCCTCCAGTTTTTCGCCGCCTCCGTGCGTCACCACGGCCAGCTCGGGCGAAAATCCCTCGACGTGCGATTTCTCCTTCTCGATGAAGCTTTTGGGGATCAGCAGCGGAAACGCCGCGTTTACGTGTCCCGTCGCCTTGAATCGGCTGTCGAGGGCCGCCGTGATGTTTTCCCACAACGCCCATCCGTACGGCCGCACGATCATGCACCCGCGCACCGGCGCGTAATCCGCCAGCTCGGCGCGCAGCACCAGCTGGTTGTACCATTCCGAAAAATCCTCCGCGCGTGTGGGAAGCTTCAAATCCGCCATTCGAGTGTTTGCTCTTTTCTCGGCCCTTTTCCCGGCCCTTTTTGATTTGGGATTTAGGCCAGTCTCTGCGCGCGGCTCGCGCCCGGCCGAATTGTAAAGGTTAGGGAACTACCATGGCGAAGTCAATCGGCCCGGAAGAAGGATGGAAAACGATTCGGCGGCTTCTTGCTGCGGCCGGCTCGCATTGGCGAGGCCATCCCCAAAACCGCCCGCTTGCCGGCTCTTCCCATCATCGGTGTCGACCTATTTCGGCGAAGCGAGCGCTCCCGTCGCCCGCTTTTCAAGCGCGGCAATTGCGTTCAATATAGTTTCCGCCGACGACTCCTCTCCCATCACGGAGTTGACCATCAGGTGGAACCGGTTCCGGTCCGGCCATTCCACCCCGAAGTACTGCTTGATGAACGCCGCTCGGTCCTGGTCCACGGTTTCCGCCAGCTGCGCCGCTTCCTTCTCGCTCTTCCCTTCGGCCCGCAGCCGCCGCACTTTCGCTTCAAACGGCGCGTACAGGAAAACGTGAAACGCGTCCCGCCGAGCATGGAGATAGTAAGCCGACCCGCGCCCCACAATCACGCAGTTCCCGCCCTCGGCCGCTCCGTTCACCACCTTCTCGGCGACCTCCCGGATGCAGTCCGTATCCACGATCTTCGCGCCCGGCGCGTTTATGCTGCCTTCGTAGCTCCCCCGCAAAAAACCCTTCAGCAGCCGGTAATACAAGGGATCCTTCTTCTCTTCGTGCTCCTCGACGACGCCGCAGTCGCACCCCATGTGCCTGGCGATCTCGTTCGTCAGCAATTGGTCCCACAGCTTCCAGCCCAGAGCTTGCGCCACGCGTTTCGCGATTTCCGTGCCCCCGCTCGCGTATTCGCGCTCGATGGTTATCACTCGGATCATCGGTCTTTCACCTCGCCGGCCCGGCGTCTCGTGTTTCCGCTCTCCCACGTGGCCCTACTATAACCCATCTTGCCGCTACTCCAGGACGACCCGCCCTCCGCCGGGGTCGTTCCTCTTCAGCGCGAACGACAGCAGGAACATGACCCCCGAAATCACCGCCAGCACCACGAATGTGTCCACGTATGCCAGCGTCGTCGCCTGTGTAATCAGTTCCTGGTACACGATCCCGTAAGCCTGCTGCAGCGCTCGTTCCGCCTGCATTCCCGATGCGATCAGGTGCGCCGCCAGCGCCCGCGCCGTCCCTTCGAATCCCGTTGTCCCCGGAGTGATGTCTCCCACCAGCCGCGCTTGATGGAATTGCGCCCGCCTCGCGATGATCGTCGTCACCATCGACGTTCCCACGCTGCTCCCGATGTTCCGCATGAAATTCACCAGCCCCGCCACGCTATTGCTTTTCTCCGGCGGCATCCCAATGTACGAGGCCAGGTTGATGGGCACGAACAGAAACCCCAGCCCGAAAACCTGGATTAGCCGCAGAATGCTGGCGCTGTAAAAACTGATCTGCAGGTCCAGCTCCCGGCAGGAGATGTACATCCCAATCGAGAGCGTCAGCCACCCGAACGCCACCAGATACCGCGCTTGCACTTTGGATGCGAGGATTCCCACGACCGGCATCAGAAATAAAAGCAGCAGCCCTCCGCCTGATAGCACCAGTCCCGCCGATTCCGCCGTGTAGCCCAGCAGCGACTGAAGGAATAGCGGCATCATCACCAGGCTCGAGAACAGCAGCACTCCCAGCGCAAACATCATCCCGTTGGCGCTGAGGAAATTCATGTTCTCGAACATGTGCACGTCCACGATCGGGTGCTTGTTGAACCATTCCCAAAGGACGAACGACACCAGCCCCACACCCGCCAGCACCGCCAGCGTTAGAATGAAATGCGAGCCGAACCAATCGTCCTCTTGCCCCTTGTCGAGCATCACCTGCAGCGCACCCACGCCCAGCGCCAGCAGGCTGATTCCGATGTAGTCCAGTTTGAGTCCCGCGCCCGGTGCGCGCTTCACCCACGGTGGATCATCCACCAAACGGTAGACCAGGAAAAATGTGAGGATCCCCACCGGAAGGTTGATGAAGAAAATCCACCGCCAGGAATAGTTGTCCGTGATCCATCCGCCAAGCGTCGGACCGATTGTCGGCGCGATAATCGCAGTCACGCCGTACAGCGCGAATGCCAGGCCGCGCTTTTCCGGAGGGAATATGTCCGCCAAAATCGCCTGCGCCATCGGCTGCAGTCCCCCTCCGCCCGCCCCTTGCACAATCCGGAAGAAGATGATGGCGCCCAGGCTCGGTGCGATTCCGCACAGCAGCGAGGCCGCCGTGAATATCGCCAGGCACGACATGAAGAATCGCTTGCGCCCCAGTACGCTCGCGAACCATCCGCTGATCGGCAGCACGATCGCGTTCGACACCAGATACGACGTCAGCACCCAGGTGCTTTGGTCGTTGCTCGCTCCCAGGCTCCCCGCCATATATGGAAGCGCGACGTTGGCGATGCTCGTATCCAGAACTTCCATGAACGCCGCCAGAGCTACGACCACGGCAATCAGCCACGGATTGAATCGGGGGCGCCAGACCGGAGGGCCGGGCGTATTTGTTCCGTCCGCCGGAGTGGCGGACTCGCGCAGGGCGTCTCTGGGCTTATCCGGGACGTCTGCCATAGTTTGTCATTATAAATTGACCCGGCCAATTCCCGCGCCGGAAACTCCGACCCGCCCGGCGCAAATTTCGACTGCCGGTCGCCCGCGAGAAAGTTCCGCCCCTTCAGCCGGTCCCGCGGTGAAATTCAAATGCCGCATGCTCCGACCCGCGCCCGCGCCTTCGCTACTCCTTCACCACGCTACTCCTTCACCACATCGATGTAGTAAAGGTCCGTCGCCACGTCGAATTTATCTTTCTTCAATGGAGTTTTCATCGTCTGCCAGTACGTCGTGCCCTGGATGATTTCCCAGTCTCCCTTTTTTCCCACTCGCACCGGCATCGCGAAATCCGGCTCGTCCGCTTTCCACCGGTACGCCACCGTTCCCGCCGCTTCGTCAAATTTCAGCTCGAGCGTTGGAATCGCCGTATGCCGCAGATACTGGTCGAAGAGCGGCGTCAAGAACATTCCGGTTTGCCGGTTGAAATATTCCACCACGTCTTCCGTCATGATGTTCTGATATTTGAAGTGCTGGTAGAAATCGTGAATCAGCTTCCACCAGCGCGCATCGTCGTTTACCACGTTCCGCAGGGTATTCAGAAAAAGCGCTCCCTTGAAGTACATGTCCTCCGGCGGCGTGGCCGCGATCCCCCGCTCGGCGATTACCGGCTCGAGGTTCCGTACCATCGCCTTGTACCCGTTCACGTACTTCAGCGCGTCCTCGTATCCGAACGTGTATTCGACGTACAGGCATTCGAGATACGTCGTCCAGCCCTCGTGAATCCACATGTCGGACCGGTCCGCCGCCGAGACGCTGTTCCCGAACCATTCGTGCCCGCTCTCGTGAATGATAATGAAGTCGAATTTCGGGCTGACCCCCACCCCCGTCCAATCCCGCCCGTAATATCCATTCGTGAAGTGGTTGCCGTACGCCACCGCGCTCTGGTGCTCCATTCCTGCGTAGGGCACCTCGACCAGTTTGTAGCCGTCCTCCGGAAACGGATATTCGCCGAAGTAATGCTCGTACGCTTCCAGCATTCCCTTCACCTGCGTGAACTGCTTCTTCGCCTTTTCCAGATCTTCCGGCAGCACGTAATAATCCAGCGACAGGTCGCCATAATGGTCGGAAAAATGGACGTAGTCGCCGATGTTCAGCGCCACATCGTAATTATTGATGGGGTAGTGGACCATCCAATCCCATCGCGTGTACCCATCCCCCAGATCCGTCTTCCCCATGAATTTTCCGTTCGAAACATCCACCAGCCCATTGGGCGCCTCCACGCTGATCCGCATGTTTTCCACTTCGTCGCGCCACTGATCCTTGTTTGGCCACCACACGCTCGCTCCGACGTCTTCGCACGCGGTGTAAATCCACGGCCGTCCTCGCGGATCCTTTCCGAACGTGAACCCGCCGAATCTCCCCGTATGCTCCGGGTGCCCTGAGTAATAGAAATCGATTGTGTACTCCTGTCCGGCGCGAAGCGTTTCCGGAAAATCAATGAAGACCGCGCCGGAATCGCGCACGTACTCGAGCGGCGTCCCGCCCCAAAGAATTTTCTCGATCTGCAGCGCGGGATGCAGATCGAGCTGGATTCGCGTCCCGTCCTGAAGCATCTTGAACCGAATTGAATTTTTCCCGCTGATCGTCTGCTTGTCCGGATCAACGCGCACGTCCAGATCGTAAGAAAGCAAATCGTTGTTCTCTCGATACGGCCCGTAGGCGCCGCGTAGAATCTCCGCTCGCGTCGGTGCTGCATTCGCTTCCGAATCTTGTGTTGCCGCTCCCGGGTCCCCTCCCGCGCGGCCCGCTGCCGGAAAATCCAACCGCGAAGCGAACGCCGCCGGCAGCGAGTGCGCCCCTGTCGGCTCCGCCAGAATCCGCGGAGCCCCTTGCCCCCATACGGAAGCCGCCGATCCGAGCAAAACCAAAATGAGCGGCGTCAAACACCTGCGCATTCCGAATCGAAACATTCCCTTAGCTCTCCCGGAAAGCTGGATCTCAAGTGCGTCTCGAAAAGTAGCACGCTGTCTTTCGCCGTGCCACTTTCGCACCGCCTTCCCTGTTGCCGGTTCTGCCACCTCAGTAGCGTCGTGCGATGGAATGGAATATGCTGGGGCATCCGGGCATGGAGGCTCGGCATCACTATCCTCCATGGGAGTGTTCATGAGACCCCGAATTTTCCTTCGCCCCCTCTGGTTCGTTGCCATGCTTGGAGCGGTGGCGATCCCTGCGTTCCCACAGGATCAATCGGGGCCCATGCCCGCCGTTCCGCCCGCCTCGCAAACCAAGCCATCCGCTGCTCAACAAGCTCCTTCCACATCGTCACCTGGCGCGACATCGGCCCCCTCCACCGCCGCGCCTGCCGATGACCCCAAGCTGGTTCGCCGGCCTCCGCCGCTTCCTGCCGGCTCCGTCCCGGCCGTGACGCCCGGACCGAAAGTCGAAATTCCCACCGGCACGCACATCTCCCTCGTGTTGCACAACGCTGTTTCAACGCGCAGCGCTCGCCCCGGCGATCCCGTTTACTTCGAAACCATCTTTCCGGTGATGATTGACGGCAAGGTAGCGATCCCCGCCGGCTCTTATGTAAGCGGTGAAATCACGGACTCGAAGCGCGCCGGCCGCGTAAAGGGACGCGCCGAGTTGATGATCAAGCTCAACACGCTCATCCTCCCCAACGCCTACATGGTCAATCTCAATGCGGCGCCCAGCGGCGCGGGAACAGGCGGCGGAGAAACGGTCGACAACGAAGGCCAAATTAAAGGTGATTCGGACAAAGCGTCCGACGCGGCAACCGTAATTAAAGGAACTGCCCTCGGGGCCGGAATCGGAGGCTTGGCCGCGCAAAGCGGCAAGGGCGCCGGAATTGGAGCGGGTATCGGCGCCGCCGCCGGTTTGATGACCGTTCTCCTCACCCGCGGCCCGGACGCCGAACTCCCTCGCGGTTCCACCGTCGAAGCCGTTCTCGAACGCCCGATTTTCCTCGACGCGGCTAAGGACCAGTTTTCCTCGCCCGGCGAAGCCTCGTCCTTGCCCGGCCCGCCAAATCGCGAGCCGCAACGCATGAAGGTTCCCTTCTAGAAATCTCGAATCCTCTCGCGGACGGTTGTTACCTGGCGAATCGCTTCGGCGAAAAAATCTCCGCGTCGAATTCCGTCTTCCCCGTCACAATCCATTCACGCAGCAGCTTTGCCGTAATCGGCGCGAGTAAAATTCCGTTCCGGTAATGCCCTGTCGCGACGAATAGTCCCTTCACATCCGCGGGGCCGAGAATCGGCAATTCGTCCGGCGTCCCCGGCCGCAAGCCCGACCATCTCTCCACGATCTCCGCGTTCTCGAGTTCCGGAATCATTTCTGTCGCGGCCGAAAGAATCGTTCGCATGCCCTCCGGTGTCACGCTTTTTTCGAACCCTGCGTCCTCGAGAGTGCTGCCGGCGATGATTCGCCCGTCCTTACGCGGAACCAAATAGCCGCGATCTGTCCGCACCACGTGCCGCAGCCGGAAATTTTCCTTGCACAGCGACATCATTTGTCCGCGCACCGGCCGCGTCGGCGCAATCTCCCCTCGCGTTCCCAGGATTTCGCCCGAGAAGGATCCCGCGGCCAGCACCACTTGCCCCGCGGAAATCTTCTCGCCTCCCGCGACCACGCCCCGGCAATGCCCGGCCTCGATGGCGAGCCCCGACACCGGCGTGTCCGGCAGAATCCGCACTCCGCGCTTTTCGGCCCCGGCAATCACCGCCTGCGTCAGAGCCCGCGGGTCGATCCTCGCCTCATCCGGATTCCACGCCGCGGCGCCGATTTCCTCGCTAATGGAATTCTCGAGCTTCCGCGCGTCCGGCGCGGATAGCGGCTCGATCGAGAGGCCCAGCCCGCGGTATTGCGCGACCGTGTCGTCCCGTTCGGATTCCGCGTTCGCTCCACGAAACAGGTGCAGCGCTCCTTCCCGCTCGAAATCGGTGTTCATTCCCGACGTGCGTTCCACTTCGCCTAAAAATTCGGGATAGATTCGCAGGCTTTCTTTGGCCAGGGGAATCAGCGGAATCGCGGGAAACCCGTCGGGAGCCGGAGACAGCATCCCCGCGGCGGCCCAGGACGCCTCTCGCCCCGGCGATTGCCGGTCAAAAAGGACCACCTGCAATTTCTCGGCGGCCAGTTCGAACGCAATCGAGGCTCCGATGATGCCGCCGCCGGCGATGGCCACATCCCACGTCTTCATCGTTTTATTCTAGCAGCAATGAAATGTCGCACGTGCGGCGCCGGGCGGGAAGAAATTCGCTCGCAATAAAAACAAATGATCGACTAGAGGGAATTGACGAGTTCGACGGAAAGCAGCCGCGCCTTCTGCGCCAGATTTTGCGCGCGCGCCAGGTCGCCGCTCTTGCTCGCGTCGAGCGACTCCGCCAAAAAGCTGCGGATCTTGTCCACCAGGTCCTGCTGCGCCGCGCTCAGCGGCTTGTTCACCGCCTGCTCGAGGTTCACCTTGGCGGCCGCGATATCCTCGTTCGTCTTTCGTTCGAAGTTCGCTTGATCTCCCGGCGACATTTGCGGCGAAATCTGGGGAGCGGCGGGATGCGCGGGCTGGTCGGAGGAGGAATCCGCCGATTGCTCGCTCGTGGACCTCTTCGGCTTTGGCCTCGGCACGTCCGGCGACGTGCTTGCGGCGGGCAGCTTCGCGGGCGCGGGCTGCGTGTCGATTTTCGGAGGAGCCGGAGCCTTGCTCGGAGGTTTATTCTCCACCGGAGCCGCGGGCGGCGTGGTGACGGGAGGAACCACTTGCGTGTTCCGGTGGCTGCACGCGGAAAGCCCGAGGCACAATTCGAGCGCCAGGCATACGGGCACAATCCGACTGTACACTTTCGGGCTGGGCATTTATGGGCTCTTTTCGGCGATCGGCTGGCCGGAATCTCTCATCCGGCCCGCGGCCAGGTCGCCGGACTGAAGCAGCGGCAACTGCACTCGAAATGTCGTGCCGCGCCCCACTTCCGAATCGAATTCTATCCTGCCATTCTGCAATTGCACAAATCGAAATGAGTTCGCCAGCCCGATCCCCGTTCCGCCGGGCCGGGTGGTGAAAAAAAGCTGGAAAATCTTCTTTTGATCCTCGGGCGATATTCCTTGCCCCGTGTCGGAAACCGCCACCACCGCGAATTCCCCCGTGCGCCGCAAACTCAGGCTGATCCGCCCTCCTTCGGGAGTGAATTCCGAGGCGTTCAACAGCAGGTTCAGCACGGCTTGGTGCAGCAGCTGGCGGTCGGCGCGCACCGGCGGAAAATTTTCGGGGATGTCCACGCGCAGTTCCACTCCCGCCTTTCGAATCGAGGGGTGCGCCGCTTCCAGCACTTCCTCGAGCAGCGCCGCCAGGTTCGTCTCCTCGAGCTTCAGCTCGACCGGCCTCGTGAAATTCAGGAATGTTTTCACCGCCCGGTCCAGCCGGTCGATTTCGCTGTCCAGCATTTTCACCGCTTGCTGCGGTTCGGGAGCCACCGGCATGTTGCCCTTCAGCACCTCCAGCCAAAGCCGCATCGAGTTCAGCGGGTTTTTCACTTCATGCGCCACCCCCGCTGTCACCCGCCCGAGAGCGGCCAGGCGCTCGGACACTTCGAGCTGCGTTCCAATCTCCTCGATCGACTCGACATCGCGAAGCGTCATCAGCGTCCCCATCCTCGCTCCATGTTCGCGGATGGCCTGGACGGTCAATTCCACCCGCCGCGATCCGTCGCGCCCCTCCAGGATCGCTTCCGCCTTGTCCACCGGCGCGATTTCCTCGTCCACAATTTTGATCGCTTCGCGCACCGCGTGCCCCGGAGGAAATATTTCGCTCACGCGGCGCCCCGCCAGCTCCTCCGGCCGCCCTCCGATGAATCGCTCCACCGAGGGGCTCACCAGCACCGCCCGCCCCGCCGAATTGAACAGCAGCATTCCGTCGGCCAGCCCGCTCATCACTTGGTCCAGGTTCTCCCGCAAGCTGCTGAAGACTTCCCGCACCTCTCGCAGTTGTTTGCCGATCCCCACGATTTTCGTGCTCACTTGCCCGAGTTCGTCGCCGCGGTGAACCGGCTCAAAATCGAATTCCCCCGCGGAGATTCGGTCGAGCTGCTTCGAAATCCTCTCGATCGGAGACAGCGAAAAAGTCGTCACCAGAAAAACGAGCAGCGTAGACAGCAGGACCGATCCCAGCGCCCAGAAAGCCGCCGTCTTCAGCGCCGGAGTAATTTCGTCGCGGATCAGCGCCGACGACAATCCGATCCGGATATCGCCGAACGGACCCGCGCCCAAATTGAAGGGATAGGTGTATTCGTAGGTCTGCTGCGGACCGTACAGCGACTGGAGTTCGCGGAAAAAATCCGAACGCACCAGCGACGTCACTTTGGGGCGCACGGGTATTTTCTGGTCGCGCAGCGTGGCGTCGCTCGAAACCAGAACGACGCCGTCCTGGTCCGTGATCGTCACTTCATAAATCGTCGGCGAATATCCCACCGCCGATTCCATCACCGAATTCAGCGGGCTGCTGTTGTCAAACGCGCGCTGCACGTACGCGCGCAGGTCCGCCTGGCTGTCCGAAGCCGGCGCGTCCCCGCGTTCGGCGGCTTCCCCCAGCGCTTCCTGGCAAGCCAGAAACAGCTGCTGGGCCACAAATTGGGCGCGATCGCTCGCCTGGCGGAGCACCTGCCGGGTCAGCCGGGCCAGATAGAGCGTCGATACGGTGGCTACCACCGCTAGAACCAGCAGTGAAATGGCCAGCGTCAGCTTAGTTTTCAGGCTGAGACGCATCGCTCCGTCCCGCCTCATATTCCTTCAATTTGTTATGGAGGGTCTTGAGGCTGATTCCGAGAAGTTCGGCGGCCCGCGTCTTGTTCTGGTTCGTCGCCGAAAGTGTTTGCAGGATTAATTCGCGTTCCGCCGCGTCCACCGTCGTCCCGACCGGAAATCGGATTCCCGCGAGTCCGGCCGTGGCCACCGTCGCGTGCGCGTGTCCAAATTCCGGGGGCAGATGCTGCCTCCCGATCGTCTCTTTGTCGGATGCGATCGCCGCCCGCTCGAGCACGTTGCGCAGCTCGCGCACGTTTCCCGGCCAGGGATACGACATAAACAGCTCCATCACTTCCGCGCCCACCCCCGTCACCTTTTTTCCGTGCTTCTCGGAGATATCCGCCAGCAGGCTTTCGATCAAATGCGGAAGGTCGCTTTTGTGCTCGCGCAAGGGCGGCAGATGAATGTGGAATACGTTCAGCCGGAAATAGAGGTCCTGCCGAAGCTGGCCGCTCGCCACCGCTTGCTCCGGATTTTTGTTCGTCGCCGCCAGCACGCGAACATCCACCGGCGTCTCCACGCGGCTTCCCAGCCGCCTCACTTTGTGGTCCTCGAGCACGCGCAGCAGCTTCGCCTGCGTTTGCGCCGGCATTTCCCCGATCTCGTCCAGCAGCAGCGTTCCGCCCTCGGCCAACTCGAAGCAGCCGATTCTTCTTTCGGCCGCGCCCGTGAACGCTCCCTTCTCATGCCCGAAAATTTCGCTCTCCATCAGCGATTCCGGAATCGCGGCGCAGTTGACGGCCACAAACGGCCGCCCCGCGCGCGGCGACAGCATGTGGATCGACCGCGCGACAATTTCCTTTCCCGAGCCCGTCTCGCCCGTGATCAGCACCGCCGCCGTCGATGGCGCAGCCGTCTCCACCTGCCGCATCACCTCTTGCATCTCCGCGGAAACTCCGACCAGCGCGCCGAGCTTTCCCGCGTCGCGCAATTGCCGCGTCAGCGCCGCCACGGCCTGCTGGTCGCGCACGCGCCCGAATGCCCGGTCCAAGAGAGCTTGCAGCACCGGAGGCTTCAGCGGCTTTTCGATGTACCAGAACGCCCCCGCTTCGATCGCCTGCACCACGCGCTCGTCGCTTCCGCGTCCCGTAATCACAATCACGGGGATCTGTTGGATCGCCTCGCCCAGCTGCCGGATCAAGTCCAGCCCGTTCATTCCAGGCAATTCCACATCGGCCAGGATTACGCCCGGGCGGAATTCCTGGAATTTCGCCAGCGCGTCTTCCCCGCTGCCCACGCCCAGAATTTCGCAGTTCCAGCGGCGGAGGAGCGCTTCGTATCCCTTCCGGGCGTTTTCCTCGTCTTCGACGATCAGAATTCTTTGCAGGGGAGGATTGGCTGCGCTCATCAGGTCTCGAATTTAGCAGCAGTCCGCGCGAATGCCAAGCGAGCGCGAGAAGACGGCGGGCGGGCCTCGCCAGACTCGGCGCATGTCGAGCGACCCACTCGAACCGCCTGGTTTTTCCGGCGTTCGGATAGAATGACAGCGATGCAAAACCCAGGGACGCGCGAGAAAGAGGTGAGGATGCCAGAGACGCATCGAGCCGTGATTGTCACGGGGTCGAGCCGGGGAATCGGTGCCGCCATCGCCACGCTGCTCGGCGCCGGCGGATTTCCCGTCCTGGTGAACTACGCCGCGAACCGTTCCGCCGCCGATCAAGTGGTCCAAGAGATTGTGTCGGGCGGCGGCCGCGCCGTGGCCGCCCAGGGCGATGTCAGTCAGGAAAAAGAAGTCCTTCGATTGTTCGAAACGGCCGAGCGCGTATTCGGCCCCATCGGAGCCATTGTGAACAACGCCGGCGTCACCGGCGGCTTCTCGCGCGTGGACGAAATCGGCGCGGACACTTTGGCGCAAGTCCTGGCCGTCAACATCGCCGGGACAATTTTGTGCTCCCGCGAAGCCGTCCGGCGGATGTCCTCGCGCCACGGTGGCGCCGGCGGCTCCATCATCAACATTTCCTCGCTCGCTGCGCGGACCGGCGGCGCCGGCGAATGGGTCCATTACGCCGCCACCAAAGGAGCCGTCAATTCCTTCACGATCGGTCTGGCCCGCGAAGTGGCGGACGAGGGAATTCGTGTCAACGCCGTCTCTCCCGGATTGATTGAGACGGACCTTCACGCGGCCAACGGCGCGCCCGACCGCCTCCACCGTCTGGCCCCTTCGATTCCCATGAAGCGCGCGGGAACGCCGCTCGAAGTGGCCCAGGGCGTTCTTTGGCTCCTTTCCCCCGCCGCCTCCTACACCACGGGAACGATTCTCGAGATCGGAGGGGGAAGATGACGCCAGGCCATCGTCTCGGGACACTCGATCAAAAAGCCGCGTTCAACGGGTGTAAAGCAACAGCGGGCGAATGAGGACGAGTTCAAGCTTGGTTTCCGCCGGGAGCGCGATCTCCTGTCCGAGTCCCGACGTGATGAGGAAAGCCGTCAGCGCGCCGATGGCCGCGCCGCTCGCGGCTTCCTTGCCGTTCTTCGTCGCCACTCCGGTTGCCGCTCCCGCCAGAGCTCCCGCAGCCGCCGCGAGTTCCGCGTCCTGGCGTTTGCTGCTCGCGGCCATAATTTCGCCTTCGTGGTCGTAGGCGACGCGGACCGAATGCGTCCCCGGAGCGTCAATCAGCTCCGCCACCAGAGGCAGCGGCCCGCGCGGCGAGGCGATCTCGTCGAACGTGAGCCACAATCGCGCGCGCCCCACTTCGTGCGCCGATTCGCACTTGTCCACGTGGCCCCTCACCACCGCACCCGGAGGAAGCACGCGTCCGTCGAGCGTCGTCAAGGGTTCGATCAACTTTGCCTGGAACGGCTTCCCCGCCTTGTCCGTCTTGGTGTCGAGCGAGTCTTCGAGTTCAATTACGAATCTCGCGCCCGCCGGCACGGCGCCCGGCGGAGCGGTCGCGTTGCCTGTCGGAGCGTTGCCGTCCGCTTGAATCGGCGGGCTCCCGGATGCTCCTTCGTCTTGTTGGGCATGAGCGCCGCGCGCCAGTGTCGTGAACGTCATGGCGAACGCGAGCGCCAAAATCATTGTGCTGCGTTTCATCGAATTTCTCCTAACCGTCGTGACGTGGCTCTTCACCCGAATGCACGGCACCTTCCACCCCGCCTCGCCTTCGCTGCGCTCAAATCAAAGGATTTAAACGGAAAAGCAATATCCGTTCCCCCCGGCAAAGAGGCGGAGAAAGCGTTCACTGTCGGAATCATCCGGCGGCGTTTTCCCCGCTGCCGCCCTCGGCCCGGCGGGCGAAAATCTTCTTTCGGTCCGGTGAAGGCTTGAACTATAATCCGCCCCGCTCGTTCGGTCTCCCTGAACAAGGGTTCCCAGACACTTCGCGATTCGGCCTCTTTCGAGGCCAATGATCAGGCCCGCAAACGTCCGTACGGCGTGCGGGCGTCATGCCTCGGCAAATCGCACCGGGTTAATTCGGACCGAACCACTGGCGAGGAATGCGGAGGAGGAATCCATGAAATTCAGGGCGCGCATCGCTCTAGGTGCGTTAGTGTTCCTGTCGGCCGCCGCCGTGGGATTTGCGGACGGAGATAAAAAAGCGCCGGCGGATTCCGCGAAGTCGTCCAACGCTGCCTCCCCGGCCGCTGAAATTTCCTCTCCCACCGCTCCTTCGACGGCTGCCGCGCAGAAGCCCGATGCCTCCGCCGAAACTCCGATGGAAGCTCCGAGTTGGGACCCGATGCCCGCTTCATCGGGCAATCCCGGTCTGCTGACACTCGAAACCGGCGAGACATTGTCGAAGGGCTCGTTCGACCTGGTGGGCGGCGTCGGCAAGATTTCGCGCATGCCCGGAACGGTGACCGTGCTGCAAGTGCAGCCGGCCTTCGCTTTCGGCCTCACGAATTGGCTTTCGTTTTCCTTCGAATTCAACGCCTGGAATCACATCCACGTGGATACGCCCGCGGAGCTCAGCCTCGCACCTGTGAACTCGATGAATCCCCAGTATATGAATACGATCTATCCTTCGGTTCTTCCGGCCACCGGATTTCCTCCGGGCTATGTCGAGGACTTTCCCTTTGCCGCCAGCAATCATGGCGGCGTCGGCGAGGTGGATCTCGGTTTCAAGCTCGGCCTGCTTTCCGAACGCCGCGGCAACTGGATGAGTTTTTCCGTGAGCAACAATTTTTTCATTCCCACCGAGCGGGGCTACACGTCCCTCATCAGCAATCAGGTGCAAAACGGCCGGTTCAGTTACGCCGTCGGATTGCAGGCAAGCAAAGCTCTGATGCATCACTCGTTCGTGGGTGTGATGAACGCCTCGTATCAGATCCTGCCGAGCACGACGTTTTCCGTCGCGGGAGCCAGCACCGGTCTGCTCTTGCAGCAGGCGAATCAATTGCAAGTGGGCGCCGGATTTTTGATGTTTCCCGACAAGAGATTTCAGGTCATCAGCGAATACGACGGGCTGATTTTCGTCGGCAAAGCCATCCCCAACACCACCCTCGGCGCGCGCGATCCGGTCGACTCCGTGTACGGGATTCGCATCTATCCCGCCCGGCATGTCGCCCTCGATGTCGGTTACCGTTACACGCTTAACCTGACGAGCGACAAGGATCGCAACGGTTTCGTCGTAAAGCTGGCCGTCGCTTCCTGGCGGCAAAAACCGGCTCCTCCGGCTCAGGCCGATCACGTCTTCGCCACTTGCTCGGTGAATCCTTCCACCGTCGCCGCCGGCTCCGACAGCCTTGTCGAAGTGACCGTGAATGCCAGCGACACCGCGGGCCGTCCGCTGACGTTTGCTTGGACTACGTCGGGCGGCGCCGTTTTGGGCACCGGCCCATTTGTCCGCTGGGACCACGCGGGAGTCGCGCCCGGAACGTATACGCTCTCGGTTCGAGTGGACAATGGCGCGAGCCAAACCACGTCGTGCTCCACGCAAGTGACAGTCGCTCCCTAGAAGCGAAGAGTCACTTGAAGTCCAGTGTAACCTCGAAAAACAGGCCGCGATTTTTGTTCCCGAATATGGACTGACACCTGTTTCAAACTTGCATCGCCTTTTTTATCATGCTGTTACCCATCTAAGTATTTTTACGGACTTGTAAATATTCCCGAACTAAACCTACACTGCGGCGAAGCCGAATCGAACGAGTTTGCGTATCGATTTGCTTTTGAAGGGAATGCGCGGTGTTCCTACTTGGTCCCATCCTTGCATCCGGAATCGAAACAGAGACAGAAGTTTGATGGAGGGGACAGCATGGCAATCGCATCGGGAACCGAACTGGCGAAACTGTCGGCGCGCCCGATGGTTGCCACGGTAATGATTGTTGACGACGAAGACTCGACACGCGAACTGTGCCGTGAGGTTGTCGAGGAGACAGGGCTGCGCACGCGGACGGCCTCGACCACGGAAAAAGCTTTGGAGATGCTCGAGCAATTGCCCGTGGAGATCGTCATCACGGACCTGCGCGTGCCGCAGCTCGGCGGCCTGGAACTCCTCCGGCGGGTCCGCGAATCGTATCCGCAGACCGCCGTCATCGTCCTCACGCAATACGGCACGATCGAAAGCGCCGTCGAGGCCACGCGCATGGGGGCCGCGGACTACGTGACCAAGCCCTTCCACGTTCCGGAGCTGCGCGCGAAGCTCGATCGCGTCGTGCGGCTGCTGGAAATGGATGAGGAGAACCGCGTGTTGCGCGAACAGTTGCGCACGCGACCCGGTTTCGGCGGCCTGATCGGCGTCTCGCAAAAAATGCAGCGCGTCTACCGGATGATCGAAAAAGTGAGCCAGCACAACTATCCGGTCCTGATTCTCGGCGAAAGCGGGACCGGGAAGGAGCTGGTGGCGAAATCCATTCACTACATGGGCGCCCGCCGGAACAAGCCTTTCATTCCCGTCGATTGCTCGGCGCTGGTTCCCACGCTCATCGAATCCGAACTCTTCGGCTACGCCAAAGGGGCCTTCACCGGCGCGGTCCATTCCAAGATCGGGCTGATGGAAGCGGCGGGAGACGGCACGCTGTTTCTGGACGAAATCGGAGATCTGCCCATCGATCTCCAAGCCAAACTTCTCCGCGCGTTGCAGGAGCGTGAAATCCGCCCGGTCGGCTCGACGGACCGCGTGGCCATCTCCATCCGCGCGATCGCCGCCACCCACCGCGACCTCGAATCGGCGGTCCGGCAAGGCAGCTTTCGCCAGGACCTTTTTTTCCGCCTGAACGTGGTGCAGGTCAAAATGCCGCCGCTGCGCGAGCGCAAGTCCGATATTCCCCTGCTGGTCAGCTCCTTCCTCGAGAAATTCAGCGACGAGAGCGGCCCGGTGCGGACGATTTCCGAAGACGCCATGGCCCGGCTGATGGCCTACGATTGGCCGGGCAACGTGCGCGAGCTCGAAAATGCCATTGAGCGCGCGATTGCGCTCGGGTCCGGCCCGATTCTGCACGTCGGCGATTTGCCCTCGAACCTGCAATACGGGACGGGAGAGCGGACGCCCCAGAACGACGAAGTCCTTCCGCTCGATGAACTCGAGCGCCGGGCCATCCTTCGCGCGCTGCGAGAGTCCGGCGGGGACAAACTGGCCGCCGCCAAGTTGCTGGGAATCGGAAAAACGACGCTCTACCGGAAATTGAAGCAATACGCTTCCGCGCGGGAGATCGAAAAAAACTGAAGTTCGCCTCCGCTGTTTAGATTCAGCCAGTTACATTCCTAGACGGGAACCTTAGGGTATCGTTGTGGGAATCCGTTCCGCTGCCGCAATGCCGTATCTCCCCTCAACCAACTCATTAGAAAAGATTTGAACGAGCCACCTCCGTGGTCCCGCTAATGCAGGAGTTTCACGCGAGGGTTCGTAAGCGGCTGAATCCAGCCGGAAGGATTCGGTGCCGCGCCACGGATGCCAACAGAACTCGCGGCGCCGGCCGGCCGATGTTTTTCTTATACGGCGGAAAGAGTAGGAGGCGGCTGTCGATGAAAGAAGGACGCGAAGCGAGGCCGGCGCGAAACGCGGGCGCGCGAGCAGACGTCCCGCGCGTGATGGGCGCCGCGTCGCGTAAGGATGCTTCCCTTCGGGATGAAGACCGGTTTAACGCGGTCTTCGAAACAAGCTCCGAGGCCTTGGTGATCGTCAGCCGGAGGGGGATTTTCAAACGCGCGAACCGCCGGGCCGAACAGCTTCTGCGCTCCTGCAATCCTTCGCGCGGTTCAACCCAACTGGAATCTCTTTTTCAGAAATCGGTTCCGGTGACGCGACGGCTGCGGACGGATGAGAATTCATCGGGAGAAGCCGCGCATTTCGAAGCCGTCCTCAGGACGGGGTCTGCACTTCGTTTTACGTTGCGTTCCATTTTAGCGGGCGGAGGAGATCTGCTTCTTTGCCTGGAAGATCCCGGGGCGGCGAACAACGGAGGGCAGGCGCAAGCCGAATTGCAGGCGCTCGTGGAATCGGTGGACGCCGGGACGCTGCTGCTCGACCTTGCGGGAAATGTGCGGAGCATGAACGCGCGTTTCCTGCAGCTCTTTTCTCTCGAACCGCAAACCCCGCTCGACCCGCTGCGCTGGGAAGACCTGGCGGCGCGGGTGGCCGGCCGTTTCCAGAATCCGGAATCCTTTTCGGCGCCGTGGAAAGCGTTTCAAGGCGGAGGTTCCGCGGCGATTCACAGCGAGCTTGAAATCTCGCAGCCGGCGCGGCGGATCTTGAAGCGTTACTCCCGCGCGGTCCTCGATTCCAGCGGCCAACGGGCGGGCTGGCTGGAACTCTTCACCGACGTCACGGGCGAACGGCAGATTCAGTCCAAAATGATTCAGACCGAAAAAATGGCGGCGCTCGGGCTCCTGGTTTCGGGAATCGCCCACGAACTGAACAACCCGCTGACCGGAATCATGGGATACGCGCAGCTCCTGCTGGGGCAGAATCTTCCGCCGGCGCAGCGGGCGGAGGCCGCCAAAGTATGGGAGGAAGCGGAGCGGGCGCGGCACATCGTGAAAAATCTGCTTTGCTTCGCGCGGGAGAGCAAGCGGGAATACACCCGCGTGCAGATCAATGAAGTCGTGGAGCGCACGCTGGCGCTGCGCAGCTACGAACTGAAAGTGGAAAACATCGCGGTGGATCGCGATCTCGATCCCGAATTGCCGGAAACGATGGCCGATCCGCACCAGCTGCAGCAGGTGGTGCTGAATCTTCTGGTCAACGCGGAACAAGCTCTGCTCGAATCGTGCGGGCAAGGCCGGATCATTTTGAGGACGCGCCGGCTGGGTTCGCAGCGCGTGGCGCTGGAGGTGGCCGATGACGGGCCGGGAATCGCAACGGAAAACCTCAACCGGGTTTTCGATCCGTTTTTCACGACAAAGGCGCCGGGAATCGGAACGGGGCTGGGGCTGTCGATCGTCTACGGAATCGTCCAGCAGCATGGAGGGGAAGTCGCGGCGGAAAACCTGACGGGCGGAGGAATGCGGTTCACCGTCGAACTGCCCTTGCAGCGGGTTGCGGCCTCCGCTCCGGCCGCGGAAGGAGACGCAGCCTCCGGACCGCGGCGGCAGATTTCATCGGGACGCATTCTGGTGGTGGAGGACGAGCCGACGGTCGCGCAACTGATCGCCGACGTGCTGCGGGAAGAGGGCCATGCGGTCGAGGCCACGCTCGACAGCCAGGAAGGGCTGACGCTTCTTTCGCGCCGCCGGTTCGACCTGGTGATTTGCGATTTGCGGATGCCGCGGCTGGACGGCACGGCATTTTACGACGCGCTGGTGCATTCGGGCAGCCCGCTGCAGCGCTCCATTCTGTTCGTCACCGGCGACACGCTCGCGGCGCGCACGCAGGAGTTTCTCGACGGGCGGCGGCTGCCGTACCTGGCGAAACCGTTCCTGGTGGAAGAGCTGAAACTCGCGGTGAACCGAATCCTCGAGACGAACGGCGGCGAGGCCGGAGGGACAAGTTCGTTCGGGCGGGACCTGGCGACGCAGGCGGCGTCGAAATGAGCTTGGTCGCAATTCGAACGGAGGTTTTTTCCGAACCGCTGGCGCTGGCCGGAATCGCGCGGGCGGAAATTGCGCTGCGGCTGGCGACTCTGATGGAGAAAACACCCTATTCACGGCGTTTTTCCGCGGTTCCGACGCTCGCGCAATTTCAGGAGCGGGCGGCGCGAGGCGCGGGGCAGGTTCTCCTGCTCGATGAAGACCTGTTGGGCGGCGCGCCGATGGCGGACGCGCTCGCTTCCCTGCCGCACGCCGCGCCCGTGATTTTTCTGGGAGCGCCAGAGAGGCAGGAGGAAGCCGCGCACCTGGTGGCCAGGAGAGAGATCGAATTCGTGACCAAGGCGGGCGACTTCTCGTGCATGGCCGCCGCCGTGGTGGCGCGAGGCATGGAAGCGGCGGCGAAGCTGGACCGCGTCTCGCTGCCGCGCGGGGTGGAAACTTCGGCGGACCTATCGGAAATTTTCCGGCACGAAATCAACAATCCGCTGACGGGAATACTTGGAAACGCGGAACTGCTGCTGACGCATCGCGACCGGCTGCCCGCTCCGGATGGACAGCGTCTGCAGACGATCGTCGAGCTGGCCGTGCGGCTGCGGGAGACGATTCGCCGGCTGAGCAACGATTGGGAAGCGAGCGCGCAGGCGGAACGATCGCTGTAAGGCGCCGAGCGTGCAGCAGGCTCTCTTCCGCGGGAAGTTTTTCCGCGAAACCGGGACCGTTCCCGAGCCGGAGCGCGATCAAAGAGCGGAATTTTCCCCGGCGAACGCCACCTCGCAGACTCAAAAACCAGAGCACGGCACGGCGAACAAATAGCGAAAACAGAGCGAGTTTTTCTGCTGGATGTGCATCACATTTGGAACCCAGATCTGCGCCAAGACCGGCTCTTTTGGCGCGTCGCCGTTTCCACCCTGCGCCGAGGTCAGGCGGCGTTTTCGGTTCGCGGTTTTTGCCCCGCTCGCTGCCTTGCGTTTGGGTGCGGCGCGCCCTTCGCGGGAGCGCGACTCGCGAGATGCCGGTTGCAAATGCGGCGGAGGCGACTCTAAGATCCCAGCGGGTGACGCGATGGCGGTGCGAACGATATTGCAACTGGGCGATCCGGGATTGCGCGAGGTGGCGCAGCGCGTGGCCGATGCGCGAGCGGGGGAAATTCGCGAGCTTGTTGCCGACCTAGCGGACACGCTGGCGCACTGGCGGAGGGCGACCGGCTACGGGCGCGGGATTGCGGGGCCGCAAATCGGAGCGGCGCTGCGGGTGATTTTCCTGCGGCTACCGGGCGAGGACGGATGGGCGCTCGTAAATCCGGAAATCGTGTGGCGGAGCGAAGAGAAAATCGTGGTGTGGGACGCGTGCCTGAGCTTTCTTTCGATTTTCATGCAGGTGGAGCGGCATAAAGGGGTGAGCGTGCGGTACGAGACGCTGGAGGGGGAGCGGCGGGAAATTCGCGCGGGCGAAGAGCGCAACCTCTCCGAATTGCTGCAGCACGAGATCGATCACCTGGACGGCGTGCTGGCGGTGGACCGGATGACGGACATCCGGACGCTGTGCACGCGGGAAGAGTTTGAGAAGCGGTACCGCGCGGCAAGCCCTTACGCGGAGACACCCGTCTAGACGGGCTGCCTCGCGCCTGCCGCGAGGACGGTTAATAAGGAGAGCGCTCGCAGACGGAGCGCAGGCGTTCAATCCCAAGCCGGCGAACGATCTCCTGAGGGTTGAATCCTTTTTTTTGAAATTCAGCGGCGACGGCCTGACGCGCGTTTTCAAGGGCGGCTTCATCGCGCCAGACGGCGGTGGTGAGGAAATTGTAGCGGGTGTCTCCTTCCTTTTTCTCGAAGAGAAATCCCTCGACGAACCCGGGCAAGGATTTGAGGAAGAGCTGGACATCGCGAGCGACGCCGAGGAACGCGGCTTTGGATTCCTCGGGGACGACGAAAGCGTCGATCAAGACTTTCTCCATTTTGAGCTCCTTTCCGCTCGAGGCGGGAATTTCGACGGGGCTTCGCGCGCCATTCAGCGAAACGAGAGAGCGTGCTGGTGGGACCAATCGGCAAAGGTCCTGGGTTTTCTGCGAGTGACCTGCTCGACAACGGGAGAAACCTGCGAGACCCTGCCGCTGCGAATGACGGAAGCGAAGGGCAGGAGCGCGTCAATGATGAAGGACGGCAGGCCGAGCTTGAGCATTCTTTCGCGCGCCACCTCGTCGGTGATGGGAACGTATTCGATGGGCTTTCCGACGGCATCGGAGAGAATGCGCACTTGTTCGCCGACGCTGATGGCTTCGGGGCCGGTGAGTTCGTAGATTTTTCCTTCGTGGCCGGACTCGGTCAGGGCGCGAGCGGCGACGGCGGCGATATCGCGGGGATGGATGTAAGCCACTTTTCCATCGCCGTAGTTGGAGAAAACTTTTCCCTGGTCTCGAATCGAGTCTCTCCAGAAAAGAGCGTTGGACATAAAGCCGCCCGGGCGGACGATGGTCCAGGGGATGCCCGATTCGCGAATCGCTTTTTCACCGGCCGCGTGCCAGGCTCCGATTCCGACGGTCGCACCGACACCCGCGCCCATCGCGGAAAGCTTGACGATGCCGCGGACGCCCGCCGCCTTCGCGGCCTGCGCCAGATTTCCCTCCTGGATTCCGGTTTGCGGCCCGAAGACGAGCGAGAAAACTTTTTGGGCGCCGGTTACAGCCTTTTCGATCGTTTCCGGCTCGGCGAAATCGCCGGCGACGACTTCGACGCGGGGATCGAATTGAGCGCCGGCGGGATTGCGCGTCATCGCTCTGACGGATTCTCCCGCGTCCAACAACTGCTGCACGAGCTCGCGTCCTACCGTTCCTGTAGCTCCCGTAACCAAAATCATGTCCATGCCTCCCGTAGAAGAAATCAAAAGCGACCGGCGCGCCGGAGAAGAAAAGCGGCGAGTTGCCGAATCACAAGGAAAAGGGTACAACCTCAAGTAAAGTTGAGGTCAAGAGGAAATTGAGATGAAAAACGAGGCCAGCGGGATAGCGAGAGAGCTGAGCGTGGGGGAGGTGGGGAGGCGAAGCGGGGTGGCCGTTTCGACGCTGCATTTCTATGAATCGAAAGGACTCATCAAAAGCTGGCGGAACCGGGGGAACCAGAGGAGGTATGCGCGGGAAGTGCTGCGGCGGGTGGCGCTGATCAAGGTGGCGCAACGGACGGGAATATCGCTGGCGTCGATCCGGGAAGCTTTGAAGGGGCTGCCGAACGGGCGGACGCCGACGGCGGAGGATTGGAGAGAGTTGTCGGCGAAGTGGAGGGCGGACCTGGACGAGCGAATCAACCGGCTGACGCGACTCCGCGACCAACTCGACGGCTGCATCGGGTGCGGGTGCTTGTCGCTGGGAATCTGCCCGCTGCGGAATCCGTGGGACCGGTTGGGGAAGCAAGGACCCGGGCCGCGATTGCTGGATCCGGAGTAAAGTGGAAATTTGGCGGGCGGGAAAGGCGGATACGCGGCGGCGGGATGAAGGGCGCCCGGCGAACGGCGGCATGGCGCATCCCGCTATTTACATCGGACGCGAGTTTCCCTACCATGGCCGTGCCAGCGGCCCGTTCCCGGAGGCGGCCCGCGCGCGAAATTCAATCCGACTCACATGGCCCGCCCGCCCCGACTCATCGTCATCGAACCGAACGGCGTCCGCCGCGAAACAGCGGTGACAGCCTCGCCATTCCGCATTGGGAGGCAGACCGGCAACGAGCTGCTGCTGCGGGACAGCCGAATCAGCCGGCAGCAGGCGCAACTGGTGTCGGACAACGGGGCGTGGTTCATCGAGGATATGGGGAGCCGCCACGGGACGTTCGTGAACGGGGAGAAGACGTTGCGGCAGGAGTTGAAAGCGCAGGACCGGATCGATTTCGGGATCGCCGATTCGTACAAGATGATATTTCTCGGCGAGGGAGCGACGATCGAGGAGCTGGTGGAGCGGGTGGAAGCGCCGCCGCCGGAGCAATCGGGATCGCGCGAGCTGTATCACCTGGGAGTGCTGCTGGATGTGGCGCGGACGCTGGGGACGGGGCTGTCGCTCGAGGACGTGCTGACGACGGTGGTGGACGCGGCGATCCAGGTGACGCAGACGGAGAGAGGGGTGCTGTTTCTCGCCAACCCGGACGAAGAGCTGGTGATGAGCGTGGCGCGGGATTCGCAGAGGACGACGCTGCGACCGGGGCAGGTGCAGGTGTCACAGTCGGTGCTGAAGCGGGTGGCGAATTCGCGGCGGGAACTGATCGTGAGCGACACGGGAGAGGATCCCGGGGTGGGGCAGAACGAAAGCGTGGCGCGGCTGGAGCTGCACACGGTGATCGCGATTCCGATCAGCAAGCTGCCGCTGATCAAGACGCTGGACGCGACGATTTCGACGCAGCAGGGCGAGTTGCTGGGAGTGCTGTATCTGGACAGCCACAAACCGTCGAGCGCGTTCACGGAGACGGACCGGGAAGTGCTGCGGACGCTGGCGAACGAAGCAGCGACGGTGATCGAGAATGCACGGCTGTTTTCTTCGGCGCGGGCGAAGGCGCGGCTGGACCACGAGATCGAGATCGCCAGCGAAATCCAGCGGCAACTACTGCCGAAGTCGCTGCCGAGCCTGCCGAACCTGGCGGTGAGCGGTTCAACGCTTTCCTGCCAGTCGGTGGGAGGCGATTGTTTCGACGTGATCGAGCTGGGCGGTGGGCGATTCGGATTTTTCGTGGGAGACGTGGCGGGAAAAGGGATTTCGGCGGCGCTGCTGGCGACGCTTTTGCAGGGAGTCTTTTTCACGACGGCGGCGATGGACATCGCGCTGCCGGGAATTTTTTCGCGGGTGAACCAGTATTTGTGCGACCGGAGCGGCGAAGACCGGTACGCGACGGTTTTTTACGGCGTGCTGGACAAGTCGGGACGGTTCGAATACGTGAACGCGGGGCACGTTCCTCCGCTGCTGCGGCGGAAGAGCGGGGCGCTCGAGGCGATGGGGTCGGCGAATTTTCCGGTGGGAATGTTCTCCGAGGCGGAATACCAGAGCTCACGGGTGCAGCTGGATCCCGGGGACTTCATCGTGATTTACACGGACGGAGTGTCGGAAGCGGCGAACCCGCAGAACGAACTGTTCGAGGAATCGCGGCTGCGGGGAATCCTGGAAGCGTTCACGGGATCCACGGTGGAAGACCTGACGGGAGCGGTGCGCGAGGGCGTGAAGGGTTTCGTGGCCGGCGCGGCGCAATCCGACGACATCACCATTCTGGCGATTCAATACAAGGGCAACGTGGCGTGAGACGAAAGGCCATCCGCCGCGGGGCCCCGGCGACACCCCGGCGGAGGAGCACGGCATCGTCAGGGTCCGCCTCTTCGGTTTCCATCCTCGAAGGAATCCTCGCAAAACTAAATCCCGAAGCCGAGCCGGGGGATCTGGCGGGGCAGATGACGAAAGCGCTCGCTTCACCCGGCAAACTGGCAGGGGCGCGGATGTGGCACATGGTGGAGGGAGTGCCGGCGGTATGGGGCGAATCGGGCGCGCTGCCGAAGCCGGATGCGGTGCGAGTGGCGCGGTTCCTCCGCGGGCAAGCGCCGAAGAACGGAGGGAGCCGGCTCTTCGCACTCGGGGAGGAAAAATCGCCGGCGGGAGTTCTGGAGACCGCGGGAGACGCAAAGCGAGGCGGCAAAGGAGCGGAGTGGCTGGCGGTGTTTTGCCGGTACGCGCAAGTGGCGCTCGAGAGCAGCCAGCGGCGCCACGCGGTGATCGAGCTTTCGACGGTGCTGGAAGCGACAAAAAGCCTCAATTCGACGCTCGACCTCGGCGAGTTGCTCCACATTATTCTGCAGCTGACGACACGGCAGACGGGAGCGGAGCGCGGGACCGTGTTTCTGGTGGATCACGAGCGGAACGAAATCTGGTCGCTGATCGGGCTGGGACTGGACCAGCACGAAATCCGGTTGCCGGCGTCGCGCGGAATCGCGGGGTGGGTGGCGCAGCACGGAGAGATGGTGAACCTGGCCGACGCATATGCGGATGCGCGATTCGAATCGGAAGTGGATTTGCGGCTGGGATTCCGGACGCGTTCGCTGCTGTGCATTCCGATCCGGAACAAGGCGAATGCGACGATCGGCGTCTTACAGCTGCTGAACAAGAAATCGGGCGCGTTCACGGCGGCGGACGCGACGCTGCTGCACGCGATTTCCGACCACGTGGCTATAGCGCTGGAAAACGCGCAGCTCCACCGCGAGCTGATTCACAAGCAGCGGATGGAGCGCGATCTGGCGCTGGCGCGGAATATCCAGCTGGGTTTGCTGCCGGACCGGCCGCCGAAGATCGAAGGATTCGACATCGCCGTATCGCACCGGCCGTGCCTGGAAGCGGGCGGGGATTATTACGACTTCATTCCGCTGGCGGCGGACACGACGCTGGCAGTGGTGGCGGACGTGGAAGGAAAAGGAGTGGGGTCGGCGATGGTGATGGCCAACCTGCAGGCGACTTTGCACGCGCTGCTGGCGCACCTGCATTCACTCGAGCGGCTGGTGGAATCGCTGAACGACATGATTTTGACGGACACGCGGGGACAGAAGTACATGACGATGTTCGTGGCGCTGCTGGACCAGACGCACCGCGCAATTCATTACGTGAACGCGGGACATGTTCCGCCGGCGGTGGTGCGGGCGTCGGGAGCGGTGGATTACCTGACGGAAGGCGGGATGGTGGTGGGACTGTTCCCTTCGGTGCGGTTCGAGCGGGGGCATGTGAGGCTGCACAAAGGCGACGTGATGGTGGCGTGCACGGACGGAATCACGGAAGCGGCGGATAAAAATGATGAGGAGTTCGGGAGGGAGCGGCTGTCGGAGCTGGTGGCGAAGCACCGGGAGCTGCCGGCGGAAGAGATCGTAAGCAAGGTGCTGACCGAAGTGGACCAATTTTCGCGCGGGGGGACGCATGAGGACGACCGCGTGATTCTGGTCATAAAGGTTGTGTGAAGGCGCGATTTCGCAATCGCATTTAAGAATAATTCCCCGAAAAATATAAGACTTGCTCGAGGCCTGCCGAGTTGGTGTGCGAAATTGCGCGGACGGCCCGAAGTCCGCCCCACGACAGCGAACTCCCCCGAGGGCGAACCGGCCGCCCGGTGCTGTCCATCCCCACATTGGGTATAGCGTAAGGATCTATGAACCGGTGGAAGAATAATGGCGGGTGCCGAAATTCCAGAGGGAGATGGCGGCGGTGAGAAAGACGGCGGCGACGACGGGAACGAGGGGAGCATATTCGGGAGTGACGGAGCGGCCGAGCAGGCGAACGCTGGGGTAAAAGGATGCGAGGCCGAAAGGAATGATCCAACAGAGAACGAATTGGACGGCACCGCTATAGATGGAGAGCGGGTAGCGGCCGAAGGCAATGATATTCCAGACGGGAGGATGGACGCCGATGCGGTCCTCGAACCAGAAGGAGACGGCGCTCAAAATGAGGAAGACGGAAACGTAGATGACGGCGGCGCAGATGCCGTAGAAAAACAACATGGCGAATTTCAGCAGGGTCCAGCGGACGCCGAGTTCGTGGGTGGCCCACACCATGCAGAAGATTCCGGTGGCGATTTCCTGGAAAGACTCGATGCGGAAAGTCTCGAACAAGACCTGGAAGAGGGAGGAGATGGGGCGGAGGAGGATGCGGTCGAATTTTCCCTCGATGATGTAGTTGTTGCCGAAGTCGTAGAGATTGAGGCTGATGATGTTGAAAATGCCGTAGGGAATCTGAGTGAATCCCCAGAGAAAAATGACTTCGTAGAGGTTCCAGCCGGCGAGCTGGACGGCCTTTTTCAGAAGAATGACGACGAAGCCGAGGGAAAAGACGGTGGCGGCAAAGCTGGTGGCCAGGCTGATGAGAAAATCGCCGCGGTAGCCGATGCGGACCTTGGCGTACTGGGTGAAGTATTCGAACAAGAGGGAGAAATAGCGGCGCGCTTCGACAAGAAAGGCGGGGAGGCCGCGCCGGATTTCGTCATTGGGAAGAGGAGGAGCCGCAGCAGCCACTCGATTACCCTCCTTGAATCGTGATTTTCTGGACAGCGCGGTCCCACCAGAGGTGAGCCGCGAGCAACAGAGCGAACACCCAGAACCACTCCGTGCCGAGAGCCGCGAGAGCCTGGCGGTGGCCGAGCTTGCCGAGATAAATCTGCAAAGGCGTGTAGGCGATATGCTCGAAGGGAAGCCAGGCGAGGACGGATTGAATGCGAGCCGGGAAAAAGGACATGGGAATGAGCAGGCCGGAGAGGAGCTCGATGAGCCAGTATTTGGCGCGGATGAGCGCGAGGATGGATTTCAGGGGAATGGCGCAGGTGCCGATCATGAAATTGATGGCGCCCATGAGGAAAAAACTTCCGATGACGGCGAGGACGAAGAGCCAGAAATTCTCGCGGGAAGAGGGCGCCTGCACGGGAAAGACAAGGGCGACGACAATCGCGGTGGGAAGGGTCAAGAGAGCGAGGCGGAAGGCGGATTCGCCCATGGCGCGGGCAATCCACATCCATTGGACGGAGACGGGCTTGATGAGGTCCATGGCGATCTTGCCCTCGATGACTTCGTAGGCCATCTCCTGATCGATGGTGTTCCAATAAAACGAGCGGATGATCCAGCCGACGCTGACGTAGGTGAGGATTTGAGGAAGGCTGTAGCCGCCGATGCTGGAGGTGGAGCGGAAGACGGCGCTCCAGATGAAATAGTAGACGGTGACGTTGAGGAAATAGGTGACGATGCCGGTGAAGTAGCGGAGGCGAAAAGCGAGGATATTGACGAAGCCGACGCGGGAAAATTCGGCGTAAGGGAGAAGGGCGTCGAGGAGAGCGGTCACGCGGTCACCACGCGGAGGGCCTCGCCGGCGTAGATGCGCTTGATGATTTCCTCGATGGGCTCGTCTTCGATGGTGAGGTCGCGGACCTGTACGGTGGCGAGAATTTCGCGGATGAGGTCGTCGGTGGCGACACGAGTGCGGTCGAAGCGGATGCGGCAAGTGAGTTCGTCCACCTGATCGAGTTCCATGCCGTCCCGGGCAAAGGCATCGAGGCAGGCGATCTGGGCGCGGTCTTTCAAGACGAATTTGACCTGCTTGGTGCGGAGCAACTGCTGTTTGAGCTCCATAAGATGGCCGTCGTAGAGGACGCGGCCATGGTCGATGATCATGATGCGGCGGCAGAGCTCCTCGATGTCGTCGAGGTCGTGAGTGGTGAGGAGGACGGTGGTGCGGAATTCGCGGTTGATAGCGCGAAGGAAGCGGCGGATGTGGTCTTTGGCGACGACGTCGAGGCCGATGGTGGGCTCGTCGAGAAAAAGAAGAGGCGGATTGTGGAGGAGGGCGGCGGCGAGGTCGCAGCGCATGCGTTCGCCGAGGGAAAGCTTGCGCACGGGAGTGTGGAGATAGTCGCGGATGCCCAGAATCTCGTTGAAGACTTCCATGCGGGAATCGAAGTCGCGCTGGGAGACGTCGTAAATGGTCCGCAGGAGCTTGAAGGACTCGACGACGGCGATATCCCACCAGAGCTGGGTGCGCTGGCCGAAGACGACGCCGATGGTCTTGACGTACTGGCGGCGCTGGCGGTGCGGAACGAAGCCGTTGACGAGAATCTCGCCTCCCGAAGGAACCAGGATTCCGGTGAGCATCTTGATGCTGGTGGATTTTCCGGCGCCGTTGGGGCCGATGTAACCGACCATTTCGCCGCGGTCAATGGAAAAACTGACCCGGTCAACGGCGGAGAGGGTGATGTAGTCGCGGAAAAAAAGATTTTGAATCGAGCCCCACACGCCTTCCCGGCGTTTGAACGTGCGAAAGTGCTTCGAAAGATCCTGCACGTGGATGAGCGGGGCCGGATTCATGGATGAAAGGATTTTATCACTGCCCGCCCCGGCCGGGTGGCGAGGTGCGCCGCGCCAGCCGCCGTCCCCTCTCTTCTCCGCTATCCCCTTGGACGATAGGGTGAAGGATTGGATAGCGGGAAGAGGCGGATGGATTCAAGGGGCGAGTCCGCGACGGAGATTATTCACCCATGACGCGGACGAGAATGCGTTTCGGGCGGGTGCCGTCGAGTTCGACGAAGAGGACGAATTGCCAGGGGCCGAGATCGAGGCGGGCTTCGGAAAACGGGACGATGACCTGATGGTGGAGGAGGAGAGCCTGGAGGTGAATCGAGGCATTGCTCTCGAAGCGGCCCTTGTGTTTGTAATCGTCGCGGGAAGGCGCCAAATCGGTGAGCCAGGCGTCGATATCCTCAAGGAGGCCGGGCTCGTCGTCGTTGACGACGACGGCGGAATTGGAATGGAGAGAGGAGACGAGGATGATGCCGTCGCGGAAGGCGCTCTTCTCCATGGCGGCCTTCACTTGGGAAGTGAGGTTGACAACTTCCCGGACTTTCTGAGTTTGCAGAGTGATGTGCTCGGTGTAGATCTTCATCGGCTCCCTCGGGAAGCGGAGGCGTATTGTAGCGGAAAAAATTCGGGGGATGCAAAGAAGCGGAGGGAGGAAAACGGGGCATCCCGACTGGAAGGGGAAACATCCACTGGGTATGGCCGACGAACCGCGCCAGGGCCTTTGCATAGGCAATGCAGGAAAGGGTTTGTTACAATTTGCCGACTCTAGGGGCGGGGGCGCGCAATGGCGCGACCCAACATGGCTGAAAAAAACACACGGAAAAGATGGCTACTCGTCATCCTCGCGGTCGCGGTGGTGTGGGTGGTCATCGCGGCGATCTCGGGGCGAAACCATTCGCCTCTGGTTACGGTGGTGGAAGTGACGCGGGAGCCGCTAACGTCGTACGTGACGAGCAACGGCAAGGTGGAACCGGTATCGCCGTACGTGGCGCGGGCGCTGTATCCGACATTTGTTTCCAGCGTGAAAGCGACAGAAGGGCAAGGAGTCCGCAAGGGCGAGCTGATATTGACGCTCGACGATTCCGACGTGCGGGCGCAACTGGCGCAGGCGCGGGCAACGCTGCTGCAGGCGCAGGTGGAGCTGCGCAACGCCCGGGCCGGAGGGCCTCCCGACGAAATCGCGCAGCTTTCGGGCGATCTGGAAAAGGCGCGGGTGCAAGTGGCGAACCTGACGAGGCAGCAGAAGTCGCTTGAGAAGCTGGTGGCCGAACAGGCGGCGACGCGAGACGAGCTGGCGCAAAATCGGGCGGCGCTGGCGCAGGCGCAAGCGAATCTGGGAGTGCTGGAAGCGAAGAGGAAGGAGCAGGCGAGGCGGGCGTCGGAAAACGCGGCCGCGGACGCTCTGGCGGTGAGCCAGGCGCAGGATCAGGTGCGCGGGCTGGAAGCGAAAGTAAACTCCGCGACGGTGATCTCTCCGCTGAACGGAACGCTGTACTCGCTGCCGGTGCGGACGGGAGATTTCGTGAAGCTGGGGGACGTGGTGGCGGAAATGGCGGACCTCGAGCACGTGCGGGTGCGGGCGTTCGTGGACGAGCCGGACCTGGGGTCGCTGGCGAAGGGGCAGGAGGTGCAGGTGACGTGGGACGCGCATCCGGGCGAAGTGTGGTCGGGGCAAACGGAGGATATACCGAAGCAGGTGGTGTCGAGGGGAGCGCGAAGCGTGGGCGAGGTGCTTTGCTCGGTGGAGAACCCGAAGCTGACGCTGATTCCGAACATCAACGTGACGGTGCGCATACTGGTGGCGAATTTGCAGTCGGCGCTGGTGATTCCCCGAGGAGCGGTGGGATTCGACCGGGGGCAGAGGTACGTGTTTGTGTTCAACGGAGAGAAACTGCACCGGCAAAACATAACCGTAGGGGCGGCGAGCAACGTAAAATACGAAGTCCTTTCCGGACTGAAGGAGGGAGACAAAATCGCGCTGCCCGGCGAAGCGATTTTGCGAGACGGCATGAGAATTACACCCGTGGTGAGCCAATGATTCGTTCCCGCGTCCGATCCTGGACGGCCATTTATTTCTTGCTGACATTCATTTTGGTTCTTATTCCGGCGGGATTGCGTGCGATTCCGGCGGCGGCAGCAGGATTTCCCGACGATGCGGCGCTCTTGCAGACGGCGCAGCGGCAGTTCAATTCGGGGAGCTATGCGAGCGCGATCACGACGCTGCAATCGGCGATCTCGCAAACGCCATCGGACGGCGAAGCGTATTACTGGCTGGGGCGGAGCTATTACGAATTGAACGATTTCGACAGCGCGATATCGGCGGGGGAAAAATCGATCGCACTCGATCCAAAAAACTCGGTGTATCACCAATGGCTGGGGCGGATTTACGGAGGAAAGGCCGACCGGGACCACAGTTTCTTCTTCGCGCGAAAAGTGAAAGAGCAATTTTCGGAAGCGGTGCGGCTGAATCCCTCGAACGTGGCGGCGAGACGCGACCTGGAAGAGTACGACCTGGACGCGCCGTGGATCGTGGGGGGAAACAAGGACGAGGCCAAGGCGCAGGTGGAAGCGATCGCGGCGATCGATCCGGTGCAAGGGCATCTGGCGCGGGCCGTGCTGCTGATGGCGGAAGGAAAGAAGGTGGAACCGGCCGAGGCGGAATACCGGCAGGCGCTGGCGGCGAAGCCGAAGACGCTGGAGCCGTATTTCGAGGCGGCGGATTTCTTCGCGCGCCAGAACAAACCGGCGGGGATGGACGAAGTGATTCAAGCGGCGGCGGCGGTGAACTCGACCGATCCCCGGCTGTCGTATTACCGGGGCGTGGCGCTGGTGCTGGGAAATTCGGACGCGGCGCAGGCCGAAGAAGATTTGAAGTCGTACATCGCGAGCACGCCGCCGAGAAGCGACTGGCCTTCGCACGCGGCGGCACGCGTGTGGCTGGGGCGGCTGTACGAAGCGCAAGGCAAGGTGCCGGAGGCGATCGAACAGTACCGCGCGGCGCTGCAACTCGATCCGGGATTCAAAGAAGCGCGCGCGCGGCTGCAGCAGCTGGGAAAGAACTCGCAATAGAGCAGGCGCGCCGCGAGCCGGAAACTTCCGGCGCGACGCCCGCATCCGATGAACTGGCGCCGACCATGAAGAGCCTCCGCGACACTCCCGCGTTCTGGGTCGAGACGTGGTCGCTCGCCATGCAAGCCCTGCTGGCGAACAAGGTGCGGGCGGCGCTGACGATGCTGGGAGTGGTGATCGGAAGCGCGTGCATCGTGCTGGTCGTAACCGTGGGATTGGCGGGCCGGCGGTACATCATCCACCAGATCGAGGGCGTAGGAGCGAACATCGTATTCGCGGATCTGGTGCGCTCGAGCAATCCGGGAAGCACGTCGCTTGCGGATGAGATTTCGCTCGACGACATGGAAGCGGTCCGGCGGGGCGTGCCGCACGTCCGGCAGGTGGCGGGGACCAACAATATTCCGGTGACGGTGGCGGTGAGCGGGGTGGAACATCCGGTGAACCTGGTGGGGGTGACGGACGGGTTCCAACAAATTCGCAATCTGGTGATCGTCGAGGGGCGGTATTTCGATCCCGACGACATGGCGACGCGGAACAAGGTGTGCCTGCTGACGCAGGATCTGGCGCGGCTGGTGTTTCCCGGGCAGGACCCGGTGAACCAGGACATCCGGGTGGGAGAACTTCATTTCACGGTGATTGGAGTGTTTCGCGAGCGGATTTCGACATTCGGGCAGTCGGAGATAACGCGCGATTCGATCCTGATTCCCTTCTCGCTGATCAAAGATTACACGGGTGAAAGCTACATCGAGACGTTTTACGCGCAGGCGGACAAGCCGGACGACGTGGCGGCGGTGACGCGGGGAGTGGCGGAAATGCTGCAGAGCCGGCACCGGCCGGGCGCGGAGTATCAGGTGGAGAACCTGACGGGGATTCTGGACACGGCGAGGAGCATATCGACGGCGTTGACGATTACGCTCATCCTGATCGCGCTGATCGCGCTGATCATCAGCGGGATCGGCATCATGAACATCATGCTGGTGACGGTGACGGAACGAACGCGGGAAATCGGGATTCGGAAAGCGATCGGAGCTCCGCGAGACGCGATCCGGTATCAATTTCTGATGGAGGCTTTTGTGATCAGCGCGACGGGAGCGCTGGCGGGGATCGGGATCGCAACGTTCATACCGGCCCTGATCGATTACGTGGCGAGCTATTTTCCGGAAGTGGGGACGGTGGACATTCCGATTTCCTGGCTGTCGGTGCTGGTGGCTTTCGTGGTTTCCAGCTCGACCGGCTTGCTGTTCGGATACCTGCCGGCGAACCGGGCGGCACAGATGAATCCGACGGAGGCGCTCCGGTATGAATAGACGGGAGCGTTTCATAGCGGCGGCGGTGGCGTGCGCGGCGGCGATGACGATGGCGCCGGGTGCGCGCGGGCAGGACGCGGAGAAGCTGACGCTGCGGCAGACGGTGACGCTGGCGCTACAAAACAGCCGCGACTTGGCGCTGGCGAAAGTGCAGTACAGCATCGCGCAGGGAGAAGTTTCGGTGGATCGCGCGGAATTTCATCCGAATTTGTACACGGGATCGGGCGCGGCGTATACGAGCGGGTTTCCGGCGACGCCGGGAGGGAGCGGGCCTTCGATTTTCAACCTTTCGTACACGCAGGAGGTGTTCAACCTGCCGCTTTCGGGGCAGATCAAGGCGGCGCAGGACCGCGCGGGAAACGCGAAGCTGGAAATGGACCGAGTGAGGGACGACGTAATCGTGCGGGCGGCGTCGGTGTATCTCGATTTGGCGAACGTGCGACATGCGCTGGAGCTGATGAGGTCCGAACAGGCAAGCGCGGAAAAAATTCTTCAGGTGACGCAGGATCGGGCGAACGCGGGGCAGGCGCTGCCGATTGACGTGACGCGGAGCCAACTGACGGCCGCGCAGATTCAGGAGAGGATTCTGAAGCTGGAAGGACGGGAAGAAAACCTGAGCGAACAGCTTCACAACCTGACGGGGGTCGCGGAGGACCGGCCGATCGAAACGGATACGGAAGAGCCCACGTTCGCAACCGACCAGCAAGAAACCGAACTGCTGGCGATGGCGATGAACACCGATCCGGGGATTCAGGAAGCCGTAAACGAGCGGAGCGCGCGGCAGCACATTTTCAAGGGAGCGAAGGGCGGATATTGGCCGACGGTGAGCGTGATCGGCGAATACCAGGTGCTGACGAAGTTCAACAACTACTCGGAGTTCTACAAGCAGTTCCAGAGGAACAACGTGACGGTGGGGATCCAAGTGCAGATCCCGATATTCAGCTCGAGGACGCGGGCCAACGTGGCGCTGGCGAAGAAACAGCTGGATGAAGCCGACCTGCTGTTGAGCAACAAAAAGGACGAGGTCCGGCTGGACGTGGAGCAAAAGGTGCGAGGGGTGCGGGAGCTGGACGCCGAACGCGAGGTGGCGCGGCTGGAACTGAAGCTGGCGCAGGAGTCGCTGGACCTGGTGCAAGCCAAATTCGACGACGGGCAAGCGACGCTGGGCGATCTGGAACAGGCGCGGCTGGATGAAAGCGTCAAGTGGGTGGCGTTTCTCGACGCGGACCTGGCGCGGGAGCAGGGACAACTATCGTTGCTGGAGGCAACGGGGCAGCTCGCCAAGGTGTTCCAATAGGATGAACAGGCGGGCGAAAGGCGGCTTTGGGTCGCCAGGCAAATCGGGTACACTAGATGGATAGGCTTACAGGCCGTTGATAACGCTGAGATTTCTGAGGGGGAATCTTACATGCAGTCTGTGATGAAAACTTTGTTTTTAAATCCGCCGAGTTTCGAGAAATTCGACGGAGGAGCAAGCTCGCGGTGGCCGGCGACGCGGGAAATCGAGTCGTATTGGTATCCCGTGTGGATCGCGTATCCGGCGGGGATGCTGCCGGGGAGCCGGCTGCTGGACGCGCCGCCGCACAAGGTATCTCCGGAAGAGACGGTCCGGATCGCGCAAGATTACGACTTCGTGGTGCTGTTCACGTCCACCGTAGGATTTTTCAGCGATCTGCGGATGGCGCGGTCGATGAAGGAAAAGAAGCCGGACATCAAGATCGCCTTCGTGGGGCCGCACGTGCAGATCAAGCCGGCGGAAAGCCTGCTGGCGAGCCCGGACATCGATTTCGTGGTGCGCGGGGAATTCGACCACGCGGTGGTGGAGTACGCGCAGGGCAAGCCGGTGTCGGAAATCGCGAACGCGAGCTACCGGAAGGGCGACGAGGTGGTTCACAACCCGTCGCGGCCGCTGATGCAGACCGAGGAGCTGGACGCGCTGCCGTTCGCGACGGACGTCTACGAGAAGAACATCCAGATCGAGAAGTACAACGTGCCCTTCCTGCTGAATCCCTACGTATCGTTCTACACGGCGCGGGGATGCCCGGCGCTCTGCACGTTCTGCCTGTGGCCTCAGACGCTTTCGGGGCACGCGTGGCGGACGCGTTCGGTGGAAAACGTGGCGCGGGAATTCCGCCAGGCGCACAAAATGTTTCCGCAAGCGAAGGAATTTTTCTTCGACGACGACACGTTCAACATCCGGAAGGACCGCGTGCTGGCGCTCTGCAAGGAGTTTAAGCCGGTGGGCTTCCGGTGGTCGTGCACGGCGCGGGTTCACGGGGATTACGAGACGTTGAAAGCGATGGCCGATGCGGGATGCCGGCTGCTGATCGTGGGATTCGAATCGGGCGACGACCAGATCTTGAAGAACATCAAGAAGGGGTCGACGGTCGAAATGGGGCGGAAGTTCGTAAAGAACTGCAAGAAGGTGGGAATCCACGTACACGGCGATTTCATCATCGGGCTGCCGGGAGAAACCAAGGATACGATCGAGAAGACGATGGATTTCGCGAAGGAGCTCGACTGCGAGACGATTCAAGTCTCGATGGCGCACGCCTATCCGGGAACGGAGCTGTACAACCAAGGAATGCGCGAAGGGTTCCTGGCGGGCGAAGCCATCACGGACGCGCTGGGGCACCAATTGCCGCACCTGGAGTATCCGGGGCTTTCGCGGGAGTACATGGTGGAGGCGGTGAACCGGTTCTACGACAGCTACTATTTCCGGCCGCGGGTGGCGTGGCGGATCGTGCGCGACGCGCTGTGGGACGCGCACGAGCGGAAGCGCCTGTACCATGAGGCGGTGGACTTCATGAAGCTGCGGCGCGACCGGTGGAAAGTCGCACAGAAAGGCGTCGACAAGAAGGCACTGGTCACCGTTCCCGCCGAACCGCGCACACCGGCCGGGATTGTCAGCGAATCGCACGGCGCATGACGGCCCATCGCAACCTGCATCTTAAGACGTTTGCCCTGATTTTTTTCATGGTGATATTCGGGCCGGTGGGCGACGTGTTTCTAGGCAAGGGGATGAGAAGCATCGGGCCGCTCGACAGCTGGGCGCCCGCCGCGCTGTTTCATTTCTTTTTCCGTGCGTTCACATCGGGAATGGTGTGGGCGGGGATTCTGTCGCTATTGGCGTTTTTTATCAGCTACACGCTGGTTCTGACGTGGGCGGATTACAGCTACGTTCAGCCGGCATCGTCGTTTGCCTACGTGATCGTGGCGCTGCTGGGGCATTACGCGCTGCATGAGACGGTGACGCCGCTGCGGTGGTTCGGGATCGCGATCATCTGCGTGGGAGTGCTGATCGTGGGGCACACGCCGCCGCGGACGACGGAAGCCGCACATCCGCACAAACCCGCGCACGAGGAGCTATCCGCAGGCGAGGCGCGGGCGGCGCATCCCGCAGCGATCGAGACAGGCGCGCCGGTGGGCGCGCAGAATTTGGAGCAAGCCTGATGCTTCGGGAAATCATATTGCTGTTCTTCATCGTGATAGCGGGAACGGGAGGGGAGATGTGCCTGTCCCGGGCGATGAAACAGATCGGTGAAGTGCACGATTTCCGGCCGGTTTCCATCTTGCGAGTGATGGGTCGGGCGATGATGGTGGGATGGATGTGGGTGGCGCTGGTACTGATGGCCACGGGATTTTTCGCGCTGCTGGGGATGCTGTCGCTTGAAAACGTGAGCTTCGTGATACCGGTTTCGGCGATGAGTTACGTGGTGGGGGCCTACGGCGGGTCGCTGCTGCTCGGGGAAAAAGTGACCTCGCAGCGATGGCTGGGCGTGTTGCTGGTTTGCCTGGGAGTGACGCTGGTATGGACGGGCAAAGGATGAAGTAGTGTCGGCGTTCGCGGTTGTTCGAGACGCGGTGCTGGGGGCCGCGCTGGCCCCGTTTGCTTTTTACGTTTTCGCTCTCATCGCGGCGCGCGGATTCTTCCGCGGCCCGGCCGGTTCCGCACTGAAAACCGATTACGCTCCTCCCGTCAGCATCCTGAAACCGATCCACGGATTCGACCGCGAGACGTATGAAAATTTCGCGAGTTTCTGCAGGCAAGATTATCCGGAATTCGAAATTCTGTTCTGCGTCTCCGACGCGGACGACCCCGCCGTTCCAACAATCGAAAAAATCATCGGGGATTTTCCGGGGCGGCCGATTCGGCTGCTGATCGGAGCGGAGCCCGTCGGCGCAAGCGACAAGGTGAACAAGCTGTGCCGGATGGCGCGCGAGGCGCGGCACGATATTCTGGTGGTGAGCGACAGCGACGTGCGGGTGGAGGCGGGATTTCTACGCGAAGTGGCGGGCGCGTTCGCCGATCCGAAGGCGGGGGGAGTGACGTGCCTGTATCGCGGGCTGACCGACGATTCGTTTGCGGCGAATCTGGAAGCGCTCGGGAATTCAGCGGATTTCGCGCCGGGAGTGCTGGTGGCGCGGCTGCTGGGCGGAGTGAATTTCATGCTGGGCGCAGTGATGGCGACGACGCGAGAGCGGCTGGCGGAAATCGGAGGGTTCGAAGCGCTGGCCGATTATTTTTCGGACGATTACGAGCTGGGAAACCGGATCGCGGCGGGCGGGCACCGGATCGAACTGGCCCGGCGGGCGGTGGGCATCGTGTACCCGCGGCAGACATTGGCGGAGGCGATCCGTCACCAGCTTCGATGGAATTTGAGCATACGATTTTCGCGGCCGATGGGACATGCGGGAATGATTTTCTCGATGGGGCTGCCCTGGGCGGCGCTGGCGGCGGCCGTGGCGCCGCGAGGGACGGTAGCCGCCGAATATCTGGCGGGGTACCTGGTGCTGCGGACGTGGGTGGCGTGGCAAGTGGGAGTGGTGGGAATGAACGATCCGCTGGTGGCGAATAAATTATGGATGCTGCCGATCCGGGACGCGTTCGCGTTCCTGGTGTGGGTGGCGAGTTTTTTTCCGCAGCGGATCCACTGGCGCGGGCGTGAATTTTTCGTGCGGGAAAAACGGCTGGTGGCGGCGCCGCCGCGCGGTTGACGAATTCCGAACCGCCAAGTAAAGTAGATGGAGGTCGCGCCTGCGGCCTTTTTTATTGTTCCGGGACCTCTGCTGGGAGGTCGTTCAATTGGTAGGACATCAGCCTCTGGAGCTGACTATCCTGGTTCGAGTCCAGGCCTCCCAGCCAAACTCTTAAAATCGCCGAAAAACCAGGAAAAACGCGCAGAATTTCGCCGCGAAGAGGCGGGATAGACGCTCCTCGGCGGTCGGTGATAAGCTTTCGCGGCCAGCTGACGCGAGGCCGGACGGAAAATCGGTCGCCGAAATCCCGCGAAGCCCGCCAGGACAAAATCCGATGGAAGCCGATTCCACGCGCGCACAAAATACAGGAAACGGTTTGCGCGCGCTTGCGCAGCCGGTGGCGGCCCCGCTGACGCGGGCAGCCATCTTCCTGGTGGTGACGCTGAATCCCGAAGCCGGGAGCCGCGAGATCGTGCGGACGTTTTGCGCGGACCTATCGGGGCTGCTGCGCGCGGTGGAGTTCCGCGACATCGAAGGCGCGCTTTCCTGCATTCTGGGAATCGGAGCGGAAGCGTGGGACCGGCTGTTCGGAAAGCCGCGGCCGGCGGAGCTGCATGCGTTCCGGGAAATTCGCTCGGGAGACCGGCACGCCGTGGCGACGCCGGGCGATTTGCTGTTTCACATCCGGGCGAAACGGATGGATTTGTGCTTCGAGCTGGCGACGCAAATCATGGCGCGAATCGGAAGCGGCGTGACGGCGGTGGACGAAGTGCACGGATTCCGCTATTTCGACGACCGGGATCTGATCGGATTCGTGGATGGAACGGAGAATCCGAGAGGGCAAGAGGCGGTTGACGCCGTGCTGATCGGCGAAGAGGACGCGGCGTTCGCGGGCGGCAGCTACGTGATCGTGCAGAAGTACCTGCACGACCTGGCGGGGTGGGACAAGCTCTCGACGGAAGCGCAGGAAAAAATCATAGGCCGGAAGAAGCTTTCGGACATCGAATTGGATGATTCGGTGAAGCCGACATCGGCGCACAACGCGCTGACGACCATCGTCGAAGACGGCAAAGAAGTGAAAATCCTGCGGGACAATATGCCGTTTGGGCGCGCGGGGGAAAATGAAATCGGGACATACTTCATCGGATACAGCCGGTCGCCGCGCACGATCGAACAGATGCTGGAAAACATGTTCATCGGGCGGCCACCGGGAAATTACGACCGGCTGCTCGATTTCAGCCGGGCGGTGACGGGAAACCTGTTTTTCGTGCCGTCCACGACATTTTTGGACGATGTGACCGGGGACGAGGCAGCCGCGGCGAATTCGAGCGAACCCGCGGCGGCCGAACCCGATGCTTCCAGCGAGAAGAGGCGCGAAGGTTCGCTCGGCATTGGCTCTCTTAAAGGAGAAGATTCCCATGAATAACCTCCATCGCGAGCTGGCTCCGATCTCGGACGCCGCGTGGGCGCAGATAGAAGAAGAAACGTCGCGGACGCTGAAGAGGTACCTGGCCGGGCGCCGCGTGGTGGACGTGGAGGGGCCGGGCGGGACGCCGCTTTCGGCGGTGGGGACGGGACACGTGCGGGCGATTACGGCGCCGGGCGAAGGAATCGTGGCGAGGCAGCGGGAGGCGAAGGCCCTGGTGGAATTGCGCGTGCCCTTCGAGCTGAACCGGCAGGCGATCGATGATGTGGAACGCGGGGCGAATGATTCGGACTGGCAACCGGCCAAGGATGCGGCGCGACGAATCGCGTTCGCGGAGGACGGAGCGATTTTCGAGGGCTATGCAGCGGCCGGAATCGGGGGAATCCGCCAGGAAACCACGAATCCGGTCATGACGCTTCCCGGGGACGTGCGGGACTTTCCAGACGTGATCGCGCAGGGATTGAGCCAATTGCGGCTGGTGGGCGTCAACGGGCCGTATGCGGTGTTGCTGGGCGCCGACGCCTACACGGAGCTGGCGGAGACGCGCGACCACGGCTATCCGGTGCTGGAGCACGTCAAGCGGCTGGTGAAGGATCAGATCATCTGGGCGCCGGCAATTACGGGAGCGTTTGTGGTGACCACGCGCGGCGGAGATTTCGACCTGCGGATCGGACAGGACGTCTCGATTGGTTATCTGAGCCACACGGACGCCGCCGTGAGGCTGTATTTGCAGGAGACGCTCACCTTCCTGATGCTTACCGGAGAAGCCGCCGTCGCGATGGCGCCTCCCGCAAAATCGTAGACGGCGCAACGCCGTTTGCGATGTCCGATCAAGAAGTCCGAAGACGATGACCACCACGGAAACAAATTCCGGCGGAACAGCCGCTCTCGATTGGGCCCATCCGATCGTCCGGGAGTGGTTTGTGCGGAAGTTCGGGACGCCGACCGAGCCGCAGGAGCAGGGCTGGCCGCACATCCTGGCGGGAAAAACGACGCTAATTTCGGCGCCGACGGGCTCGGGGAAAACGCTGGCGGCGTTTCTGGCTTGCATTGACCGGCTGGTGCGCAAAGCGCTGGCGGGGGAGCTGACGGACCGGACGGAAGTGCTTTACGTCTCGCCGCTGAAAGCTCTCGGGAACGACATCCAGAAAAACCTGGAAATTCCGCTGGGTGAAATTTTGCGGATGGCGGGCGAACGCGGGCTGCTGATGCCCGAAATCCGGACGGCGGTGCGGACGGGCGACACGCTGATGCACGAGCGGCGGAAGATGCTGGCGCGCCCGCCGCACATCCTGGTGACGACTCCGGAATCGCTCTACATCCTGCTGACGGCGGAGAAAAGCCGGGAAATTCTGAAGACGGTCGAAACGGTGATCGTCGACGAAATACACGCCGTAGCGGACGACAAGCGGGGGGCGCATCTGGCGCTATCGCTGGAACGCCTCGGGGCGCTCGCGGCGCGGCCGTTCGTGCGGATTGGATTATCGGCAACGCAAAAGCCGATCGAAACGGTCGGGCATTTCCTGACAGGAAGCGAGAGGCGCGAACCCGAAATCGTGCAAATCGGCCACCGGCGGGAGATGGACATTGGCGTGGAGGTTCCGTCGAGCGAGCTGGGACCGGTGACCTCGCATGAGATGTGGGACGAGATTTACGACCGTGTCGCAGGGCTGGTGCGGGAGCATCGCTCAACGCTGATATTCGTGAACACGCGGAGGATGGCGGAGCGGGCGGCGCACAACTTGGAAGAGCGGCTGGGGAAAGACGCGGTGGCGACACACCACGGCAGCCTGGCGAGGCGACTGAGGCTGGCAGCGGAAAATAAACTGAAGGCAGGCGAAATTCGGGCGCTGGTGGCCACGGCGTCGCTGGAACTGGGAATCGATATCGGGAATGTGGATTTGGTCTGCCAGATCGGGTCGCCGCGCTCGATTGCCGTGGCGCTGCAGAGAATTGGGCGAGCGGGCCACTGGCGGGGGGCGATTCCGAAAGGACGAATCTTCGCTGGGACGCGCGACGAGCTGGTGGAATGCGCGGCGCTGGCGCGGGCGATACGCCAGGGCGAGCTCGACAGCATCGAAATCCCCGAATCGCCGGCGGACGTGCTGGCGCAGCAGATGGTGGCGATGTGCGCGGTCGAGGAGTTCGCCGAGGACGATTTGTTTGCGACGGTGAAGCGGGCCTATCCCTACCGGAATCTGACGCGGGAGAGCTTCGATGAGATCGTGGCAATGCTGGCGGACGGTGTGGTGGCGGAGCGAGGGAGGTATGGGGCGTACCTGCACCGGGACCGGGTCAACGGGCGAGTGAGCGGAAGGCGGGGCGCGCGGCTGACGGCGATCACCAACGGAGGCGCGATACCGGAAAACGCTCTTTATACGGTGGTGGCGCAGCCGGAAGGGGCGGTGGTGGGAACGGTGGACGAGGATTTCGCGGTTGAGAGCTTGCGCGGAGACATCATGCTGCTCGGCAACTCGTCGTGGAAAATCCAGCGCGTGCAATCGGGGCAAGTGATCGTGGAAGACGCGCACGGAGCGGCGCCGAACGTGCCGTTCTGGCGGGGAGAGGCTCCGGCGCGAACGGCGGAATTGTCGGGGCAGGTGGCGGAGCTGCGAACACGAGTGGACGAAATGTCCCGAGGGATCGTGGGCGGGCAGCCGGCGTGGAGTTCGCCGGAGGCGCGCGAAGCGATCGAATGGCTGAAGCGGGAGTGCGCGGTTGACGACGCCGGGGCGGAGCAGATCGTGGAGCACATCGCGGCCGGGCGAGCCGTCCTGGGCGCGGTGCCGACGCAGACGACGGTGGTCGCGGAGCGATTTTTCGACGAAGGCGGAGGAATGCAGCTGGTGATTCACGCGCCGTTTGGTGGGCGGATCAACAAGGCATGGGGGCTGGCGCTGCGCAAGCGGTTCTGCCGGTCGTTCAATTTCGAGCTGCAGGCGGCGGCGACCGACGACGGGCTGAACATTTCGCTGGCCGAACAGCACAGCTTCCCCCTGGCCGACGTGTTTCATTTCCTGCACCCGAATTCCGCGGGACAAGTGCTGGAGCAGGCGGTGCTGGGTTCGCCGATTTTCGGGACGCGCTGGCGATGGGACGCATCGCGGGCGCTGATGCTGCAGCGGTTTCGAGGGGGGAAGAAGGTGCCGCTGCACATCCAGCGGATGCGTTCCGACGATCTGCTGGCGTCGGTATTCCCGGACGCGGCGGCGTGCCAGGAAAACATACAAGGCGAAATGCGGATTCCCGAGCACCCGCTGATCCGCGAAGTGATGAAGGACGCGCTGACGGAGGCGATGGACCTCGATGGGTTGAAAAACGTGCTGGGAAAGATTTTGGACGGGGGTATCCGTTGCGTCGCGGTGGACACGCCCGCGCCTTCGCAATTTTCACACGAAATTTTGAACGCGAACCCGTACGCGTACCTGGACGATGCGCCGCTGGAGGAGCGGAGAGCGCGGGCCGTCGAAATGCGGCGGATGCTGCCGGAGGCGGTGCTGGGCGAAATCGGGAGGCTCGATCCGGGGGCGATTGCGGAAGTGCGGGAACAAGTTTGGCTGGACGCGCGCGACGCGGACGAACTGCACGACGGATTGGTGACCTTGATCGTGTTCCCCGAGCCGGCGGAGGCGGGAGATTGGCGGCGCTTCTTCGAAGAGCTGGCCGGGAAACGGCGGGCGAGCCGCGCGATTTATGAGAGGCGAGGGTATTGGGTGGCCGCGGAAAAGGCGAAAAGCTTCTTACGGATTTTTCCGGAGGCGCGATTCGAGACGCCTGCCGCGGAGATCGAAGACCAGGTTCCATCGCGAGAGAGCGCCGTGCTGCTGGCCGTCACGGGATGGATGCAGCACTCCGGGCCAGTGAAGGCGGGAGAGCTGGCGGCGCGGATGGGAATCGCGGCGCAGGATGCGGAGAGCGCGCTGCTGCGGCTCGAAGCGAGCGGGGCGGCGCTGCGCGGAACGTTTACAGGACGCGCCGCGGGAGAAACGGAATTTTGCGAGCGGCGCATTCTGGCGCGGATTCACCGGGAGACGCTTGGAAAACTGCGGCGGGAAATTCAACCCGTGAGCGCGGCGGAGTTCATGAGCTGGCTGCTGCGGTGGCAACATCTGGCGCGAGGAACGCAACTGCTGGGCGAGCGGGGAACGATGGAGGCGCTGCGACAACTGCAGGGGTACGAGGCGCCGGCGAATGCTTGGGAGCGGCAGATCCTGGCGCGGCGAATCGCGAATTACGATCCGGGGGCGCTCGACCGCCTGTGCCTGACGGGAGCCATTGGGTGGGGTCGGCTATCGCCGCATCCCGCGCTGCTGAACGATTCGAAAGAAGGCGGCCATCGGGTGGTGCCGACGAGCGTGGCACCGATAACGTTTTTTGCTCGGGATGATGCGGACTGGATGGTTCCGCGTGGCGCAAAGACGAATGCAGAGCTGACGCGAGGATTGAGCCCGGCGGCAACGGACGTGCTGGGGAATCTGCGGGAGCGCGGGGCTTCATTTTTCGCGGATATCGTTCGCGGGACGCGGCGGCTGAAATCGGAGGTTGAATCGGCGCTGTGGGAGCTGGTGGCCGGGGGAATCGTCACGGCCGATGGATTCGACAATCTTCGTTCGCTGATCGATCCGAAGCGGCGGTCGGGACACGGGCACGGGCGAAGCGCGAGGCCGCGGCACAGCGCGGGGCGATGGTCCGTGCTGCCGACAGGGGGAGCGGAAGAGCGGACGGAGGCGATGGAAGCGACGTGCCGGCTGCTGCTGAACCGCTACGGAGTGGTGTTCCGCGAGGTGCTGACGCGCGAATCGATTTTGCCGCCGTGGCGCGAAGCGCTGATGACGCTGAGAAGGCTGGAGGATCGCGGAGAGATTCGCGGGGGAAGATTCGTCGGCGGATTTTTGGGAGAACAGTTTGCGCTGCCTGCGGCTGTTGAGTCGCTGCGAGCGAGCCGAGCGCGCGGGGCGACGGGCGAAACAATCGTGGTGTCGGCGGCGGACCCGCTGAACCTGGCGGGGATCGTGGTGCCGGGCGAGCGGGTGGCGGCGCTTTCCGGAAAGCAAGTGGCGTTTCGAGACGGAGCGGCCGTGGAACCACCGGAGCGGGCGCCGGTGGAGATTTCAGCGGCAGGGATGGCGCGAGGGGCCGTCCGGAGCAGCTAGAGCGGAAGAGATTGCACCGCTAATTTTTTGCGGATCCCGGTTTTCCGGCGACGATTTTCGCGAGCGCCGCGCCCGACGGCATCGTAACCGAAAATTTCGCATCTTTTTCATCTAGACATTCATCAAACCATCGAATTCGCACGGAAGGCCCGGGCGATTCGCCCGGCCATTTTTCAAGGATTCCGAGGAGGATCAAGTGAGCCGTTTTGCTGGCAAGGTGGCCGTCGTAACCGGCGGAAACAGCGGGATTGGGCTGGCAACAGCCCAGCGCCTACAGAAGGAAGGCGCGCGGGTGGCGATTTCCGGACGCAGCGAGAAAACGCTGGCGGAAGCATCGAAAATTCTCGGCAAGGACGCGCTGGTCGTCCAGGCCGACGTCGCAAAGATCGGAGAGATCGACAAGCTCTTTTCGGCGGTGAGCGCAAAATTCGGAAAGATCGATATATTGTTCGTGAATGCGGGCGTGGCGACGTTCGCGCCGTTCGCGGGGTTTACGGAGGCGGCGTACGATCAACTCTTCGACATCAACGCCAAGGGCGCGTTTTTCACGGTTCAAAAGGCGTTGCCGCATTTGAATGACGGAGCTTCGATCATTCTCAACACGAGCGTGGCCGGGAGTATCGGGAACGCGACGGGAATCGCCTACGGAGCGACGAAGGCGGCGATGCGGTCGTTTGTGCGGGGAATGGCGGCGGACCTGGTGGGGAGAAACATCCGGGTGAACGCGGTGGCGCCCGGGCCGATTGAAACGCCGATCTTCGAGCGCGTGGGACTGCCCAAGGAACAAGCGCAACAGTTGGCCGAAGGATTCAAGTCCGTGGTGCCGATGAAGAGGTTCGGAACAGCCGAGGAAGTGGCGGGAACAGTGGCATATCTGGCGTCGGCGGATTCGACCTACGTCACGGGTGTTGAGATCAACGTGGACGGCGGAATCGGCGAAATTTAAGGCGTTGCCTCCAGAAGAATGGTCCGGGTGGAAATTTTCACCCGGACTTCGGTCCCTCCAAAGTTTCATTCCCTGAAAGACCGGCTTTAGATTAGTGAAATCGAAATTCGATCCGCCTTTTGCGGCGGAAAATTTATGCATTCCAATCGCCGCTGCGTATTTTCCTGCGCGTCACGATGACAAAACCCAACAGCCCAAGGGTGGAAAGGAGGGAGATGGCTCCCCCCGCCGTCCGGTCCCACGTCCGAGCGAAGAAGATTTCGACATGGTGCCGGCCGGGCGCCAATGGAAGCATCATCCCGCCAGTCGTATCGCGGCTCTGCAATTTCACGGGCCGTCCATCAACGAATCCCTGCCAAGCTGGGTAATTGAGCCTTCGGAGGACGAGTGTCTCCGGAATCTCTGCGGACGTGTGGAATTCGATGCGTTCAGCGGACCATTTTTCTATTTCTGCTGAATCCTTGCCGAGCGGAATCAACTGCCCGGACTGTCCGACGATGAGGGCCATGCGGGGTCCCGATTGCGGCAGGCCGGAGCGGTCGGAGCCGACCGGCGCATATTCGTCCGTGCCGTCGTAGCCATTGCCTGCGCGGACGGATTCGATGACGGAGTGAGCGTCTTCCATGTCCCACCACGCGTCGCTCCCGATGAGCACCCCCGCCGCGACGATTCCGGCCGCCATCAGGACCAGCCAAGCGCGGCGCGGTCCTCGAGCGCCGGAAAACGCGATCCCTGCGAAAAGCGCGAAGACGAGCCCGAGCGGCTCGCACCATCGCCAGGGGAACTGGAGGAATTGGAGCTTCGGCAACCAATTCCAGGCAAACGCGCTCGCGGGAAACATTAGAAACGTGGCGGCGGCTGCAAGCGCGGCTCCCGACCACCACAATTCGCGAAATTGGCCGCGGTGGCGGGCGGCAAAAACGGCGGCAATGGCGGCTAGGAGAATCATGCCAAGCGCGAGATACGACATCTTTATGTTGAAAAGCTCGAAATCGGGATCGGCGCCCCAAGCGAAGAGAAAATTCTGCGACGGCTGGAGTACCGACGCCACCGCTTCCTGGATCTGCACCCATTTCTGCTCGGATGCGGCGGGAAGGATGTAAAACGCCGCCAGGGCGAATCCCGTAGCAATGCCCAGGGCCGCGGGGGCGAGCGGCCTGGGATTGCGCGCGGCGAGGCAGGCCACGACCAGGACGAGGCAGAGTGAATATGTGGCAATCACGCCTGCGGGAGCGTTCGAGAGCCAGATCGCGGCGAAAGAAACGGCGAGCATCGGCATGGCGCTCCATCCCCGGCGAATGATGCGAAGGGCGCTGCAGAGCAAGAGAGGGAAAATTGCCGTCGCCAAGAGCTCGGCGTAGTCGCTGCGATAATAGGCATTCGCGACGCGGTACGGAATCACGGCGTAGAAGACGGCCGCGGCGGCGGCCGCTGCAGGCGGCATCCAATCGCGCGCGAGGCGCCAAGCGCCCATTCCCGCGAGGACCGTGGCCAGCCAGATAAATACGGGCGGAACAGCCAGCCAGGGGATGACGGCACCGAGAAGTGCGCCGAGAATCCAGGAAAGCGGCGGATAAAAGATAAATCGCGGCTCGCCGAATCCCCAGTTGGCCCATTCGGCCCATCGCGGAAACAGAATCCCCTCGCGCCACTGGCCGCGGACGTCCATCCAGGAAGCGAGGTGGAATTGCAGGTCGTGCCCCGAGGCAATTCCCAAGAAAAGCATCGGAGCGACGACGGCCGAGGCGGCCAGACAGACAAGGAGCAGGACGCGCGGCGATGGCCACGCTGCGCGCGGACGGCCGGGCTCTTCCAGAGCCATATATTGAGGCAGATTTTGGGGAGTTACGCTCATTTTTGGAGGGTGAGGAGTAGGAGAATACAGAACCCGCGGGAGGTTGGCCAGCGGAGTTCGTGCCCGGAACAGGATAGTTTGGGCTTGGGGGATTAGCTCAGGATTGCGTGTACGCCTAGGGCACGGGCAGCCCTGCCCCTCCTCTGAGGCCGCTATACTGCTATGGGGAGGCTATTTTGGGTCCCATAGAGGCGGCCGCGCGGAAAGTGCCATCCTCGCTGCGCGGGAAGACACTGATAATTGTATTTGTTACGGTCATCGGCCTGGTGGGAGGACTCTACCTGCTCGCCCGGCAAGTGCTGCTGCGGGGCTATGCGCACCTTGAGGACGAGTCGGCGCGGGAGAACATCGGCCGTGCCGAGAGCGCCCTGGCCAACCAGCTGGCGATGCTTGATCGGAATACGAACGAATACGCCTCGTGGGATGAGACCTACGACTTCCTGAACGGGCGAGACCCGGATTATCCCAAGTCAGAGTTCCCTGTTGATACTTTCCGGCAGCTTAACCTGAGCTTTGTCGCGATCTTTGACAGCGACGGAAAGCCCGTCTTCGAACGAGCGGTAGACACCACATTTGAGCACGTGCAACCACTGCCGGAAGGGCTGGAAGCGCATCTGAAGCCGGGTTCCCTGCTGCTGTCTCCCGGAGTCTCCTCTGGGCACGTTAGCGGGATTCTGATGGTTCCTTCGGGGCCGATGCTGGTCAACTCGAGGCCGATCCTGACGAGCGACGACCGCGGCCCGACGGCCGGGACGCTGATTTTCGGGCGGCTTCTGGACCAGGATGATGTGGAATACCTCGGACGGGTGACGCATCTTTCGGTCGAAGTGGTGCGCGCGGATTCATCGGGGAGCGCCGCGTCGCCTGCCGGCCCAGAACGGCCCGCGCCGTGGGGGCTGGAAGATTCGGGCGCACTGGTTCAGCCACTGGACGGAAATTTCCTCGTCGCGAGCACGGTGCTGAACGACATTTATGGAAAGCCCGCCCTGCAGATGCGCGTAACGGAAATGCGAACGATCCTGCAACAGGCGCGGACCAGCCTCCTCCAATTCCTGCTGCTGATGCTCGCGGCGGGGCTCGTGTTCGGGTCGGTGACTCTCTACCTGCTGGAGAGGGTGGTGTTGTCACGGGTCGCGGAGCTATCGGAAGGGATCGTGCAGATTGGAGCGAGCGGAGACCTTTCCGGGCGGGTGCCGGTGGAAGGAAAAGACGAGATCGCTTATTTGGGGGAAGCGGTCAACAGCATGCTGGAGGACCTGGACCGCTCGCAACGCGACCGGCATGAAGGGCGAACGCGGCTGCATTTGATGATGGAGAAAATGCCCGCGGTGCTGTGGACGACGGACACGGAGCTGCGGTTCACATCGAGCATGGGGAACGGACTAGAAGCGCTCGGGCTGCGGGGGAATGAGCTGCCGGGGAAGTCGCTGTACGAATATTTCAAGACACGGGATCCGGAATTTCCGGCGATCGCGGCGCACCGGAGGGCACTGGAAGGCGAGACGGTCACCTACGAGCTGGAATGGGAAAAGATGATCTTCGATTCGCACGTGAGGCCGCTGCGGGACAGCGAAGGGCAGCTGCTGGGCGTGATCGGAGTGGCGCTGGACGTGACGGACCGGAAGCGTTTGACGGATCAATTGCGGCAATCGCAGAAGATGCAAGCGATAGGAGAGCTGGCCGGAGGAATCGCGCACGATTTCAACAACCTGTTGATGGTGATGAAGGGGCACGCGGAGATCTTGCTCGACAATCTTTCGGGAAGCTCGCCGCTGCGGCATAACGCGGAGCAGGTGCAAAACGCTTCGGACCGGGCCGCATCGCTGACGCGGCAACTGCTGGCGTTCAGCCGGCGCCAGGTGCTGCACCCGCGCGTGATTGACCTGAACGAAGTCGTTTCGGGAATGATTCAACTGCTGTCGCGGACGATCGGCGAGAATATCGAAATGTCGTTTCAGCCGAGCCTGGAACTGGGCCGGGTGAAAGCCGACCCGACGCAGATGGAGCAGGTGCTGCTGAACCTGGTGGTCAACGCCCGCGACGCAATGCCGGATGGCGGGCGGCTGACGATCGAAACGACGAACACGGAATTGGACGGGTCGGCTTCGTCGTCGCACGCGGGAATGGCGCCGGGGCGTTACGTGATGCTGATCGTGAGCGACACGGGATGCGGAATGGACCAGGCGACGCAGGCGCGCATCTTCGAGCCATTCTTCACCACGAAGGCGCAGGGCAAAGGGACGGGGCTCGGCCTGGCGACGGTGTACGGAGTCGTGAAGCAGAGCGGCGGATTCATCTGGGTGTACAGCGAGGTGAACCAGGGGACGACGTTTAAGATTTATCTGCCCGAGGTCACCGAAGCGATTCAGGCCGGGACGAGCGAAGCGAGCAGCGGGGCGGCTCCGACGGGGCATGAAACGATTTTGTTCGTGGAAGACGAGGACAGCGTTCGCGAACTGGTGAGCGATTACCTGAAGGGAGCGGGATACCAGGTGCTGGAAGCGATCGACGGCGAACACGCGCTGCAGATCGCGACGGCCTATTCCGACCCGATCCACCTGCTGATCACCGACGTGGTGATGCCGCGAATGAGCGGGAGAGAGCTTGTGGCAACGATATCCTCGCAGCGGCCGGGATTGAAGATCCTGTTTATTTCGGGATATACGGACGACAGCGTGTTCCGGCACGGAGTGCTGGAAGGCGGGGCGCCATTCCTGCAAAAACCGTTCAACCTGAAAGCGCTGGCGGGAAAAATCCGGGAAATCCTGGAAAACCGGTTCGTTCCGGCCAGCCAGTCCAACGGCTGAAGCAATTCAGGGCGCTGCGAGAAAATCTCAGGTCAGGATCACCGTCTGGCCGGTGAGGTCGAAGCGTTTCCGGCATTTGATGTTGCGGCAGGCGACCATGTCGTCCACACGGACCATGTAGGTGCGCGCCTTGGCGAAGCGCGCGCGGTCGTCGTCATTCGCTCCCGGAGGAATCTGGGATTTTTTCGTGCGGACCTTCCAGCGAATGGGGTAGGTGCCTTCCTGGCGGCAATGGGGGCAGATCAGCGGGATCTGCTTGGTTTCTTCCTTCTCGTCGTAGAACCTTTTCTCGTCCATGAAACCTTTCCGTTCAAATAGTTCGGCGCGCCTGAATGGGGGGCTCGCTCGACACTTCATCTTGCCCGAATTCGGCGAGGGTTACAAACCGCAAGCCGGCGTCTTTCCAGCGCGGCAGCCAATATTCGAGAGCCTGCAGCGTATGTTCGCGGTCGCCGCGCAAGACGCGGTGATCGCCATCGTGCAGGAGGACGATATCGCCGCCCCGAGCCCGCCGCAAGCGGTGGATCACGGCTTCGGGCGGCTGCGGCGCCCAATCGCGGGCCATTCGCGACCACATGACGATTCCCTTCCCGCCATTTTTGCGCACGAGGCCGCCGAGAAAGGGACTGCGAAAACCATAAGGAGGGCGCATCCATTGGGGCGCCGCTCCCGTGGCGGTTTCGATGGCTTCATCACAACGGCGCAGCTCTTCCGAAATTTTTTGCGGAGGAAGAAAAACGAGCGAAGGATGCGTGTGGGTGTGATTGCCGACGGAGTGGCCGCGCCGGGCGATCTCGAGGGCGAGCGGCTGATCTTCGCGGACGAAGCGGCCGATCAGAAAAAACGTGGCGCGAGCGCCGTGGCGTTCGAGCAGTTCCAGGAGCCTTGGGGTGAGCGAGGGGTTGGGGCCGTCGTCGAAGGTCAGCGCGAGCGATCCGGCGCCGGGCGCACGGCGAATCGTGGCGCCCCATAGCTGGGAAGAGGGCGCGACGGAGCCCCAAGCGGCAACGCCGGCGGCCGCGGCGCCGGCAGCGGCGATGGCGAGATATTCCGTCAAAGGAGACATTCCCATTCCGTAAATCTTCGCATGGCCGCCCTTGCGCCGCCATTCAATCCTGAGGTGCGAATTGCGGTTCGGTTCTGTTAGTATTCTCCCCCTGTCAACGCGCAGCATGTTCCCCTTTGGTTCCCAACAGCGGGCTCTGCCAGCCGGCGTCCGAGTGGCCGCCGCGGGATTTCTTCTTTTTTGGGCACCGGTGTACTGGCACTACTGGGGCCTGGACAATTTTCTGTTTCTTTGCGACCTGGCGCTGATGTTCGGATGTCTTGGGCTGGTGTTGCAAAGCCCGCTGCTGATCTCGAGCCAAACGCTGTCGATACTTTTGATCAGCGTCTTCTGGATCGTGGATGCGGGCTGGCACGTCGTGTCCGGCCATAATTTGTTCGGGGCGACGGATTACATGTTCGATTCGCAATATCCGCTGTGGTTGCGGCTGATTTCGCTGTTTCACCTCGTGCTTCCGCTTGTCTTGCTCTGGGCGCTCGACCGGACGGGATACGACCGGCGCGCGTTCCGGTTTCAAGCGCTGGTTGCGCTGGCCGCGATTCTGGCTTCGCGGACGGCCAAAGCGTCGTTGAACATCAACTTCGCATATACCAACCCTTTTTCGCACCGCCAAATCGGAACGGCTCCGGTTCATTTGACCGTGACATTTTTGGCAGTTGCATTCGGCCTCTACCTGCCCGCGCACATCGGTTTGCGGAAATTATTTGCACCGAGCGTGCGTACAAACTCGTGAGGGTTTTTCCACCCGAACCAAAGGCACGAGAAACGCAGACTGGAAAGGACGATCGTGACGCTGCGCGCGACCGATTTCGAGTTTCGCTACCGGTTCTGGATGATCGGGCTCATTTATCTTTTGGGCTTCAGCGCGTACCGGATCGACCCCGTGAACGTGGTGGAATACGCCGTGGGAAAAATCACCGGCCACGGCACGCCGCAAGCCGAAATTCTGGCTCATGCGCTCTTTGGGGTGGGGGCGCTAATCATGTTTTTCGCGGCAGCGCTGCGAACCTGGGCGGCGGCCTATTTGAAATCGGACGTGGTGCAGGATCCGGCGCTGCACGCCGAACGACTGGTGGCCGACGGCCCGTACCGGCACCTGCGGAATCCGCTGTACCTGGGAGGCATTCTGGTGGCGTTCGGCTTCGGATTCCTCGCCGGCCGGGTGGGATTCGTGTTTATCAGCGCGGGGTTCGCGATTTTCTTTTTGCGGCTGATCGGGCTTGAGGAATCGCGGCTGGCGGCGACGCAGGGCGAGACGTATCGCGAATACCTGGCGAAGGTGCCGAGCCTCTGGCCTTCGCTGCGACCGCGCGTGCCGGCGGGAGGAGTTCGCCCGCAGTCGAGACAGGCGTTCGCGGGAGAGATTTTCATGTGGGGATTTTTTGCGGGGATGGCCGCGTTTGCAGCGACGCTGAATGAAGATGTGATCTGGATCATCACGGCGGCAGCGCTGGCGCTTTATATCCTGAGGAGTTACGCGCTGTTCTCGCGGCGGAAAGCGCGGCACTCGCAATGAAGAAGGGCTATTCCGGCTGGCGGACGGCGCGGAGGTCAATTCCGAGCTGCTGGCATTTCTTATAGAGATGGCTGCGCTCGAGGCCGAGGGCTTTCGCGGTGTTGGTCATGTGATTGTTGTGCTTTTTCAGCTCCGCCAGAATCGTCTCGCGTTCAAACGCCTCGACGCGCTGCGCGAGGACTCCCGAAGCAAGATTTCCCGAGAATGGAGAGGCTCCGCCGGCGGCGCCGGATGGAATGGCGGCGGAAGCCGTCCCGGGCGGCAAGGCTCGCGCCACGGCCGCCGCGTCCACCATATCTCCCCGGGCCATCAGAAGAACGCGCTCGACGACGTTGCGCAGCTCGCGCACATTTCCCGGCCACGAATATTTTTCGAGCTCCTCGATCGCTTCGGGCGAAAACGCCTTAGGCTTCCAACTGTTCTGCTCGGCGAGTTGCCGCGCGAAATGCCCGGCGAGGACGCGAATGTCTTCGAGCCTTTCGCGGAGCGGTGGCAAAAAAATGGGGAAAACGTAGACGCGGTGGTACAGATCCTCGCGAAAGCTGCCGTGCCGAACCTGATCTTCGAGGTTGCGGTGCGTGGCGACGACGACGCGGACGCTGACGGCGAGAGGATGGTCGCCGCCGACGCGCTCGATTTCCCCCTCTTCGAGCACGCGGAGGAGCTTGGCTTGCATGGCCACCGGCATATCGCCGATTTCGTCGAGAAATAGCGTTCCGCGGTGGGCCTGCTCGAATTTTCCGATGTGTTTTCCCGCGGCGCCGGTGAAGGAGCCCTTTTCGTGGCCGAAGAGCTCCGATTCGAGAAGCTCGGCGGGGATGGCCGCGCAATTCAGGGTGATGAAAGGCCCGGATTTCCGAGGGCTTTTTTCGTGGAGCGTCCGCGCAATCAACTCCTTGCCTGTGCCGGTCTCTCCCCGGATGCAGACGCGCGTTTCGGCCGCGGCGACCTGCTCGACCTGCGCCATCACTTCGCGCATGGCGGCGCTGGCCCAAACGATGTGATGTTTTCCCAAGCGGCGCCGGAGATCGCGGTTTTCTTCCTCGAGAGTGTGGAGGCGAAGAGCGTTTTCGACCGTGAGGAGCAGTTTTTCGGTCGAGATGGGCTTTTCGAGGAAATCCACGGCGCCCAATTGCGTCGCGCGCACGGCCATCTGGATGGTGGCCTGCCCGGACATCATCACGGCGGGCGATTCGACGCCCGCTTTTTTCAAATCCTCGAGGAGAGCGATTCCGTCGCGGCCGGGCATGACCACGTCGGAGAGGAGCAGGTCGAACTTCTGCGATTTGGCAAGTTCGAGAGCGCGGGCGGCGTTGTCGCAGACGGTGGCTTCGTGTCCGGCGAGGCGGAAGGCGCGGGACAGCGAGGCGAGAGTGTTCGCGTCGTCGTCAATGATCAAGATATGGGCTGGCACGGCGAGTTACGCCTCTTCTTCCTGCTTGAGAAGCATCGGAAATTTCTGCGGGCGCCTGGGAGGGTGGCTGGGAAGCTCGATATGGAACGACGTTCCCACACCGCTTTCGCTTTCGACGGAAATGCGCCCGCCGTGATCGCTGACCACAGCCTGTACGATGGCGAGGCCGAGGCCCGTTCCGTGCTGCTTCGTGGTGTAGTACGGCGTGAAGATCCGCTCGCTTTCCTCGGGCGTCAATCCTCCGCCGGTGTCCGAGACTTCGACGAGAACGGTGCCGTCCTTGTGCGCGGTGCGGAGCATGAGGACGCCGCCGGCGGGCATGGCGTCCATGGCGTTGAGGACGAGATTTTCCATGGCGCGGTGGAGCATGGTCGCGTCCGCCTGAATGGCCGGAAGCTCTTCGTCGAGGTGGAGCTCGGGAGTGATGGGGGGGCGGCCGACGGCGCCGAGTTGCGCTTCGAAGAGCTTTACGACGTCGCGGACGACGTCGTTGACGTTGACGGCGGCGAATTCGGGCTGGGGCATTTTCGAGAAATCGCTGAAGCGGCCGACGATGCTTTTGAGGTTCTCGATTTCGGTTAGCAGTATGCGGGTGGATTCACGGAAAACTTCGTCGAAGAGCTCGGGGTTTTTGTCCTTGGCGCGCTGCATGTTTTCGACGGTGGTTTGCAGAGGGAAGAGCGGATTCTTGAGCTCGTGAGCGAGGCGGCGCGCCACTTCGCGCCAGGCGGCGACGCGCTCGGCTTGTATGAGCCTTTCGCGCTGCTCGATGAGCTGATGGGTCATCTGGTTGAAAGATCTCGCGAGGCGGCCGACTTCGTCGCGCCCGCGAACGTCCACATGGGCGCTCCAGTTCCCTTCCGCCACTTCCTGCGCCGCCGTGACGAGCTTGGTGACCGGCCGGGTGACGCGGGCGGCCGCCCACCAGCTCAGGAGAGCACCCAGGAGCAAGCCAATTCCGGCGACAATCAGCGCCAGATAGCGGATGCGCCTTTCAAGGAGGACGACGTTGCGGAGCGAATTGCCGACGAGGAGGACACCCAGCAGCTCTTTCTGCCTGCCCACGAGCGGCAAGGCGTGAATTTCCTCGGCGCTGGCGGGGTCAAAGGTCCACTGAATTTTTTCGGTGCGGGGCTGTGGCGAGGCTTGCTCTTTTTCGATGAGCGAAGTAAAGCGCTCGGGTTCATTTTCGGGAGTTCCCGCCGAGACAAGATCGTTCGCCTGGAATCCCTGGTCGAGATTCAGATAGAGGAGAGCGCGCATGCCGGGGGGAAGGACGAGGGAGGACAAAAATCCCTTGTCGAGGCGCTCGCCGCCGACGATGTAGATGGCTTTGTCCGCCACAGGCACCTGGGTGACCGCCATGAGGCCGAGAGTGGGGCCGTCCTGAGTGTCCATTTTGGTGAGGAAAGAACCGGTGGAAGCCCAATCCTCCGGCTGAATCACCCAATTCATTTTGGAGTTGAAATGGGCGGGCCATTCGGCGGAGGAAATAATCGTGCCGTCGCTGTTGACGAAATCGAGAAAATCGAGCTGGTGTGATTGAGAGACGCCGCGCGCGTCGTAGACGTAGACCGAGGCGTCGCCCTTCGGAAGGCTGAGGTCCACCGCCATGTGAATCGTGGCCTCTTCGCTGGCGATAGCCTTCACGCGGTCTACGACCTCCTCGCCGCGGCGGTCGAATTCCCTCTGGAACTGGGCGACCAAAGCGTCGCTGTGCTCGCGGTTGAGGTCGTCGAAAGCGCGGCGCGTGGCGACCGTCACTCCGGCGGCGACGAGCCCCACAGACAGCAGGAGGGCGAGAGTGAAGACCCAGAAAAGTTTGGCGCGAAACGTCACTGCGGCGCTCCATCGAGCCAGACGTCCGCCAGCGGCCAAGTCTCGCCAGGCCCGGGCGCCTGCCAATCGCGCATACGCGCGCTCAATCCATAGACCTGGGGCAAGAAAGCCAGCGGGATAATCTCACGCGTGTCCACAATCGCGCGTTCGCATCTGTAGATCCGCTCCGCCGAGTTGGCCGGCCCGCAAGCGTCCGCGGCCGCCTGGGCGAGGCCCGGAAACGCCGCCAAGAAATTCGCGAGCGCGGCATCGGGGCGCGGGGAAGGCATGCGCCAGCGGATGATGCGGGCGTCGAATCCTGGCGGGACGGTGGCAGCGCCCAGGGCGGACGTACCCTGTATGGGACCCGCCGTCATCGCAATGCCCGCTTCCCGCGCGTCGACCACAATTCGCTCCGCGACCCGCTGCTCGACCGAGTCGCCGGAATCATATCCCAACAGCAGGCGGATGGATGGTTGGTTTTGCGCGCGAATTTCCTTCACTTGCTGCACGGCGCCGGCGGGGGCGGAGGAGGCGGAAAAGAGGAAGGCGGTCCCGCTCGACCATTGCGGCAACAATCCTCCGGCAGGCTCGCCCGTCTTCTGGAGGACGAAATTCACAATGGCGCCGCGGTCGAGGGCCTGGGCGATCGCCTGGCGGACAGGCGAGGAGGGAGCGTTTGAGCCGCCGGTGGCGAAAAGGATTGCCAGAAGTTCGTCCGGCTGCGAGGTGTTCACTCGGACGCCGCTTTCGGCCGCGCTGCGCGCCTGGTCGGCGGGAATGCGGATGAAATCGGTCTTGTCGAGCTCGAGATCGAGCAAGCGGTCCTTCGCGGACTTGCCCATGGTGAAATCAATGGCATCGACGAACGGCCTGCCCTTGGGAAAATCGCCATTCGCAGCGAGTGTGAGGCGCTTTCCGGGCTCCCAGGCGGAGATGCGGAAGGGTCCCGCAGCGGGTTGCGCCGCAGGCGCGCCGGAGCGGTCGTTAATGAGAGAGTCGATTTCCAGCTTGGCTGCGGCCTCTTCCGGCGAGACTGCGGCGACAGACAGGTCGAGGGAGTGAATCACGGCGCCAATTTCGATGCGGAGTGTTCCGCCGTATCCAGGCCTGCGCGCCGTCTTGGCCGGAAGAACGGCCAGAACCAGAGCGAGTGCCAAGAGCAGGCTATTGGCTGCAAGTCGCCGTGACAATGTACGCCTCGTAATTTCCGGTCGCCAGATTTCGAACGATTGCGCGGGCCGTGTTCCCCTGATCCTGGCGCGTCAGATAGATTACCGGACCGTCCATGGGCATCGGATCGCCGGCGGGAATGACCGTTGCTCCCGATTCGGAGACGATATAGGGCTGAATCGAATCGGGCTGAGTCCAATCGCCGTTGCCGGTGGAAAGGACGATCGAACCCTGGCCGCATGTCTGCCAGAGTTCCGCCGCGGTGGCGCCTTCATGGCCGGGGAAATCCCACCAGGGGACGACGGAAAGGACATTGTGTTTCCAGGGAGTGCATTGGATCTGCTTTGGGTCGTCGAGCGGGCCGGAGCAATGAACGGCGGGAAAATTTTGGGCGTTCGGGTTGCCGTCCCACACCCAGACTTCGTTTGTGGTGGTGTCGAATCTTCCGGTCACCGTCCGGAGCCAAGGCGAAGAGCGGAGGGTGGCGACCGTGGAAGGAAGCTTGTCCCAGTGCGCATCCGAGGATTCGTAAAACACAATTTCGGTGGGGTCGAGAACCACGCGGTACGAGGGGGAGCCCGCGGGATTATCGAAGACAGCAACGTCGAGAAACCGCGACGGCTGTTGCCAGACCAGCCGCTTATCGAGAGTGATGTGCTGCTTGGCGTTCTGTTCGGGTTTTCCCGGGGATTTATCCACCGAAACGATGGCGACGGAATTGGGGCCGGCCGCGGGAGAGCCGCTGAATTCGGCCGCCCAGACGAAGGCGGTCCGGCTTTCGGAGAGAGTGAGGATCAGTTGCGCCGCTCCCGCCTGCGAGGAAGGAACGATCGCCAGATGCCGCGCCCTGAGGCGGCTTTCGAACAGGGCGCGAATGGCGGAAGATTCGGCGGAACTTAGCGAAGAGATATTTCTCATATCGATGGACACCGCGCCGGCGCCGCGGGCGGCGATTGCAATTTTTTCGGCCAGCGTTCCCACGGCGTCGCTCCATTCTTTCGGCAGCACGGCTTCACCGCCCGCACCCGAAGCGGGCGCGGCGGAGGCCTCCGGCGGAGCCGGCGCCTGCGCGAACGCTCGCACGGGAGCGAAGCAAAAAGTCAAAACGAAGAGGAGAGACGACAATGAGAGGAATCGCCGCGGCGGCCGCATCGGGTTGCGCGAATTCGCCAAATTCTTTCGCGAAACATCATCTTAGCACCCTTTGCCGCTTCCTTTTTTCCGCTGTGCTCTCCGCGCCAATCGCGAGGCGGATTTTTCGCGACGCGCCCGCAGGCAACGGCTTGCTGAAAAGCCCGCAGGAATTCGAGACGTGCAATTCCACTTTCAAAATGTTAGCTTCGAAGAAGGCCACTTAAATGCGCGCTGCGTTACCATTGCCGCCGCGCCGGGAAGAGTTCGCATCCACTAGGCTTCCCTTCCGATCCAGCGTCGGCAGAGCGGCGATTTCAAACCGGGGCAATCCGCTTAAAAGGATGGCCCGATTCTTTTCCCGCCGGAATGATTCCGGCTTTCCCCGTTTCGCCGCGTATTTCGATTCGTCACTTGCTGCCGGAGGGCCGCGAAAGCGGAATCGCGCCTGCGCCCATCGCGGATTGCAAGACATCGTTGGTGAAAAAATATTTTCCATCGGCCGGGACGAGCATGATCTGCACTTTGTCGGAGAGGCGCTGCGCGACGGTGTACTGAACGAGAAGCGGATTGGCGCGAAGGGCGGCGCCCTCGAGCTGCAACTGTTCGGCTTCGGCTTGCGAGGTCACGCGGGTGCGATTGGCTTCGGCGTCGGCGAGACGGGCGTCGGTCTCGAGCTCGGATTTGCTGCTGATCTCTTTTGCCTGAGCGTCGGCTTCGGCGTTGGTGATGGTGACGGCCTTTTGCGCGTCGGCGAGCAATTCCTGGCGCTGCTCTTCAGCCTTACCGTCAATGACTTTCGCGTCGGCCTGCGCTTGAGCGAGGAGGGCCTGGCGCTGCTGCTCGGCCTTGCTGTCGATCACTTTCGCCTGGGCGTCGGCCTCGGCGTTCTGGATGGTCGCTTCCTTGCGGGCTTCGGCCTCGAGGCGCGACTGCTCGATCTGCTTCTGCTTGAGAGGGAGAGTGTACTGCATCGAGTCCGAGTCGGCCTTGGCCATGATGACGCGCGAAGCGGCGTCCGCCTCGGCGCGCTTCACTTCGCGGACCTTGGCGGCTTCGGCTTGGGATTCGGCGATCTTGACGCGCTTGGCTTCGATTTCGGCGTCAACGGACGTCTGGTCGTCCTGCTGCTCTTTGAGGAGCAATCCTTCGAGGCCCTGGGCGTACTCCTGCGGGAGGTCGACCTTGCGGAGCATCACTTCCTTGACGACGATGCCGTCGCCGGCGAGACGCTGGGTGATCTGCTGGGCGGCGCGATTGCGGAATTCGTCGCGTTTGGTGGAGAACATTTCGCGGACGATGTAATTGGGGGCGAGATCACGGAAGACGCTGGTCGCCACGGGCGCGACGATTTCCTCGTCGAGAGGCTGGGGCAGATTGACCTGAATGTAATTGAGCTTTTGCGCGTCAACGCGGTAGCGGACGGTGACACCCAAACCGACTTCGAGGCCTTCCTTCGACTCGACGGTCAGCTCTTCGTGCTTGTCTTTGGTTCCTTCGGTCGAGCCGGTGAAGAAGACGCGGTCGCGGACATCGTACATTTGAACGCGCTGCGTCAGGGGAAAAATGAGGTGCGTTCCGGAATAGAGTGTGCCGGGAAGAACGCCCGAAATCTGGCTGATGCGAACCGCGGCCGTCCCGTCGGGCACAACAATGATGCTGGCGCGGAGGAACGAAGCAGCCGCCGCGAGAGCGACCAATTTCGCCGCGAACCGCCAGCGGATTGGACGCCTGGGGCCAGAGGGCATCGCGCTCCGCACGCTGCGTGGAGCGGGCTGGGGTTCTACGGGGGCGCTTCCGGCGAGGCCCGGCTGTACGACGGGGGTTTCGGAGGGGACGGGAGCCTCGTCTCGCCGGAATATTCGGAACAGGCGGTTGAGTTCGAAAGCGACGAATACGTCGTAGGCGATTGCGCCCGCGGCGGTGACGAGAAATCCGAATGTCGCGAGCCACAACACGAGCTTCAAAAACAGCATGGCATCCTCCCGTGGCCCTGCCTCGATCGGCGGGGCGTCGAAACTGGTTCGCCGGGCGACGGCGTCGCCGCGCCCCGGCTGTGGGAGCTCGCTGCGGCGGTAGCGAGATTCCCATTGAGTCCGGAGGCGGGGCGAAGCCGTCCGCAGGGGTTTTACCGGCGTTACAACGTCTTGCCTCGCGGCGGTGCGCTGCGCGCGGGCATCAAGAGCAAAAGCGCTCGAAGGCTGATCCATTCGAGCAAGAGAGCGACGCCAATCGAAACGGCGATGGCCGTCGTGATGGTTGCGGCTGCGAATACGTGGGTCATGGGCGTCCTCCTGCTGGGCTTCGGCGGGAAGAAGTGCATGGCGGGTTCCAGCGGCCAGACGCAGAAAACACAGGCGGTTATGGGCGGAGCGAAGTGGGAGAATCGTGGGAGAGGAAACACGGCGTGGCCGGCGTGCCACTTTCGGAGAGAGGAAATCACCGGCGGGCGGAGGGATTCGAAAGGTGCGGCCGGTAGGAACTGTTTGTTAGAATCCAGCGCGAGGTACGTTCATGCGACAGCCTGCTGAAGGTTCGGGATTCCGTCTCGGAAAAATTCTGGGAATCCCGATTTATGTGGATATGAGCTGGTTCATTATTTTTGCGTTGATCACGCTGACATTGAGCCAGCAATTCAGCTCGCTGCATCCCGGCTGGACTCCCGCGCAGCACTGGATGATCGGGATACTCACGAGCGTGCTTTTCTTCGCCTCGATTGTTTTCCACGAGATGAGCCACAGCGTGGTGGCCATGCATTACAAAATCCCAGTGCAGTCGATCACTTTGTTCGTGTTTGGGGGGCTGGCGCGGATCGGACGGGAGGCGGAAAACGCGCGGCAGGAGTTCAACATCGCGATTGCGGGGCCGCTGGCAAGCTTCTTTCTGGCGGGATGTTTCTGGCTGATCGCCCACTATGGCGGCGGAAATGAAATGGTCCACGCCGCGTCAACGTGGCTCTCGGAAATTAACGCCATTCTGGGGCTGTTCAACCTGGCGCCGGGATTCCCTCTGGACGGCGGGCGCATCCTGCGCGGGATCGTGTGGGGCATCACGAAGGATTACACGAAGGCGACGAGGTTCGCCACCGTGTCCGGCAAGGCGATCGCGTACGCCATGATTCTTTACGGGGTATGGATTGCGCTGGTGCTGCAGTTCCCGGGGCATTTCCTAAACGGATTGTGGCTGGCGTTCATCGGATGGTTCTTGCTGTCCGCGTCGCAGGAAAGCTACGTGCAGGTGGCGATCCGCAGCTCGCTTACGGGAGTGCGCGCGGCGGACATCATGTCGCCGGAGGTGCCGGCGATTGCGCGGGATACCTCGATCGAGGAGTACATCCACGAGGTGCTGCGGACCGGGAGGCAGTGCCACATCGTGATGGGACCGGACCGGCCGGTGGGGTTGGTGACGCTGCAGGCGGCGGCGACCATCCCGCGCGACGAGTGGAACATGAACTCGGTGCAAGCGGTGATGCTGCCGGTGGAGAAGATCCCCTACGTTTCGCCCGATGAGCCTGCGGTGCGCGTACTGGACCGGATGCAGAGCCAGGAGATCACGCAGATGCCGGTGGTGTCCGACGGACACATTGTGGGCATGATCGCGCGAGACAACATATTCAAGATTTTGCAGACGAGGATGCACGTAGGGTCACTGGCGGGACAATAGAGGGAGGATTCGCAAAAGCCGGTGTGGCGAAAGAGCGAATCGCAAGAGAATGGAAGAGGAAGAAAAAGTATCGCGGCGGAAATTCGGCGGGCTTTTGACGATCGGGGGCATCGCGGCTGCGATTGCCGCGCTGTGGGGCCTTCGCCGGTATCTTCACGCCGAAGCGAATGAAGCCGTGGTGATCGCGGAGACGGGTTCGCTCGCTCCGGGCGGGTCGCTGGTGTTTCAGTATCCGACGCCGGAAGCGCCTTGCCTGCTGATTTGTACGAGCGAGGGAAAGTACGTGGCGTACAGCCGGATCTGCACGCACGCGGGCTGCCCCGTGTTTTTCCACCCCGAAAACAACGACATCGAATGCCCGTGCCACGGAGGCGTTTTTTCGGTCGCCGACGGGCACGTGTTGGAAGGACCGCCGCCGCGCCCGCTTCCGCGAATCGAAATCGAGGTGCAGGGGCGAAACATTATCGCGCGGGGAATCGCGAAGAGTTAGGCGGACGCCGGCGAGCCATGAAAAGCGCAGGGTGGGAGACGCGGTGGGGGGACTTTTTCCGGATTGCCGCCGACGCTTGCACAATCATGGCGAAATTCGCCCCGCGGAAATTGCTGGCGATTGCGGCCCTGATTGTTTTTGGGTTGGGGGCCGCGTTTCCGCCGCCATTGGCCGCCAAGGCGCTCAAGAAAATCGCAACGATCGAATTGCCGGGGCCATCGGGCAAGGCGTTCGGCTCATTGGCAATCGATTCCGAAAATCATCTCTTGTTTTGCGCTCACGCGGGCGCGGACAGCCTCTACGTGGTGGATCTCGCAGGCGAAAAACTTCTGCACACGATTTCCGGATTGCCGGGGGTGCGCGGGGTGGCATACGCCGCGGACTCGAAGAAGATCTACGCTTCGCTCTCGGGGATGGACTCAATCGGGGTAATCAGCGGGACAAACTTTGAAGTCCTGAAAAAGATTCCGACGGAGGCAAGTCCCGGTCCGATGGCTTACGCGGCGGGGTTCGGGAAAATCTTCGTCTCCGACGAGCTGGCGCGCGCGGTGGCTGTGATTGACGTTGCGAGCGACACGGTGGTGAACATGGTGCGGTTCGAGAGCCGGACGGCGGGGATCGAGTATGATCCGGCGGCGAAGCGAATCTACGTGAATCTTCCCGACGCCAGCCAGCTGGCCGCGATTGACCCGGCCACGGAGACGGTAGCGGCCAGGTACGCACTGGGGCGGTGTTCAGGAAATGAGGGGATGGCGCTCGATGCTGTGCACCGCCTGGCGTTCCTTTCCTGCGAGGAGGCCAACCTGCTGGCTGTTTTCGACCTGCGAACAAACCAGGCCGCCGCGTATCTCCCGATGGCAGCGGGCGGGGCGGGAGTGGCGCTGGACGCGAAGCTCGACCGGATCTATGTCGCCTGCGCCAGCGGGACGATCTCCGTGTATGAAGAGAAGGGGTCGCGCTGCCGGAGGATGGGCGATGTTTCGGCCGCCCATTCCGTGCACAGCCTGGCAATTGATCCCTTGACTGGGAGGATATACGTGCCGGAACAGGAAGAGGATGGAGTGCCGGTGGCGCAGCTGGCGGTGTATGAGGAGAGGCCGTAGGGGTGGAGCGGGCCAATAGAGAACTGCGGATTCGCGCGGGGATTCGCCTCGAAAACGCCGCAACTTATTTGCCGGACGGGTGTTACACAAGTTGCAGCAGCGCATGTGAAACCAATTCAGGCGCGCTCACATCTTTATAGTTGAGGCAGGTCCGGGGCGTGACCCGGCAGGAGAATCGAAAACATGAAGAAAGCAATCGGAATCGGGTTGCTGGCTGGGATTTTGGGATTCGCGGGATTGGCGGGCGCCGCGCCAGAACATCGCCCGGTCAAAATCGTGATGTCTCCGGCGTCAAACGTCCCGACGGCCGATGTGATGAAGAATTTGGTGAATAAGTGCCCGAACGTGACGATCACGCTGAACCCGAAGGAATCGAATTACATGCTGGATGCGCGCGGATGGACCGGATATTACCGGTTCACTCTGTACCAAAAGGGCGGGTCGGCGACATTCAGCACGAGGACGCAGTGGCTGAGCAATTCGGTGAAAGACGTCTGCCGATTCATCAACTCGCAGAATTAGAAAGCGAAGGCGCTAGGGGCGCCGGCGCAGCGGCGGAAATTTTCCGGTAAAGGCGCCCTTGCTCTCGATGACGGTGAGAATCGTATCGACGGGCAGGTTTTCGAGAAGGTCGGTTTCGCCGCTGGGCCACCAGATTTGCAGGCGGTCTATGCGGGGATGCGAGCCCAGGCCGAAGTAGACACGCGGATCCTGCGAAGACAGATAGCTCATTCCTCCCTTCATCTGATCGAAGCTGGTCAAATCTCCCGCGACGATTTTGATGTGAGCGCCGTTGGCGTCGCGATTGCTTTTTGTGCCCACCAAATGCAGGCCGACCCAATGATTCGCTTTCGCCGCGGGAGAAGCGGCGCCTTCATTGCGGAATAGCTGGGCGTCCTGCCCGTTGTTGTTGACGAGAAAATCGAGCCAACCGTCGTTATCGTAATCGCCGACGGCCAGGCCGCGGCCGACGCGGGGAGCGCGGAAATCGGCGCCCTGCGACCTCGTGGAATCGACAAAGTTGCCTTCGCCCGTATTCCGGTAGAGCTTTTTTTCCTGAGCGAAGGCGAGCTCGGGGTGAAACAGGGAAATATTGTCGAGAATATCGCCGTTGACGACGAGAAGATCGCGCCAGCCATCGTTGTCCCAATCGAAAAAGCGGGCGCCAAAGGCGCTATTGAGGAGGTCGGATTGGCCGATACCACAGGCAATGGTGTCGTCGGTGAAGGTGCCATCGCCGTTATTGCGAAAGAGGCGGTTGAGTTCGTAATCCGGATGGCTGATGAAGAGGTCCATCAGCCCATTGTTCATGATGTCGGCCGCATCCACGCCCATGCCGGATTCGGGATGCTTGTCTTCGCTGAAAGCGGGCCCGGCGGTGGAGGCGGCGTTGCGGAAAGTGCCGTTGCCGTTGTTGAAGTAGAGTGAGTTCGGCTGGGTGTCGTTGGCGATGAAGATGTCGGGCCAGCCGTCGTTATTGAGGTCGACGAGGACGACACCAAGGGCTTTGCCGTTGTTGTTGACGAGGCCCGCCTTTCCGGTCACGTCGGTAAACGTGCCGTCGCCATTGTTGTGATAGAGGCGTGGCGAAGCGCCGTGAAAAGAACCGGCGCGGCAGTAGGTGGCGACGCCCGCATCTTTCGCGGAGAGAGGCGGGGCCTGAGTGCAAGGGACAGGATGGTCAACGTCGTACTGGACGTAGTTGGCGACGAGGAGGTCGAGCTTGCCGTCGCGGTCGTAGTCGAACCAGCCGGCGGCCGTGGCCCAATTGCCGTCGTCGCCGACACCGGCTTTGGCGGTGACGTCGGTGAAAGTGCCGTCGCCGTTGTTATGGAGCAAGACGGAATGGCGATAGCCGGTCAAATAGATGTCGGGATATCCATCGTTGTCAAAATCGCCGACAGCAACGCCGAAGAAGAAGAGACCCCCGGTGCGGATTTTGCTTTGCGGGGTGACGTCGGTGAAAGTGCCGTCGCCATTGTTGCGGTAGAGGGCGGGCTGCGGAGGCGTCTTCGGATGGAAGAAAGGCGTGTAGCCGCTGTTGACGAAGAAGGCGTCCATGTAGCCGTCCTGGTTGTAGTCGAGCCAAGCGACACCGGCGCCCATGGTTTCGAGATAGAGACGGCCGGGAGAGGCGGCGCGTTCGTGATGGAAATGAATGCCGGATTCGGGGGTGACGTCGCGGAACTCGACGCCGAACGGATTTTCGAGGTTGGGGCGGTGCTGCAATTGAATCTGAGAAGACCAAGGGAAAACACGGCGGAGAAGCGGGGTGGAAAGATCGGAAGTGAAAAGGAAGCCGAAAGAGGAGGCAAGAAGGGATCTCCGAGTGAGGAAGCAAGGCCGGTTCATTGCGAAACAGATTCTAGCAGGGTTGAGGAAGGGCGGCGCGCAGGGAGCGCGAGAGGGCGGCGAAGTTTGTGCGGGGGAAAAATTTCACAAGAACGACAACAACAGGAAGTTTTATCGGGAAGGCACGGGCGAGAAAAATTGTTTGTACAAGTACAATTTGAGCTTGACTCCGGCGGCGAGCGAGGGCTAGCCTGACGCGCGAGTTTGCCACAGAGTGCGGAATGACGCGGTTGATTCCAGAGACGGAAGAGCCTTCCTTGATCCCATCACGATTTGAAGAGAAGAGTTATGCACCCCGAGTTTCGAGGGAACGCCGAGCGGCGCGGAAGCGGGCGCGCGCGTGGATGCCGGCGGCAATAATCCTGGGTGCGCTGGCGTGGTGCGGGATGGCGAGCGGCGCGAAGAAACCCGCCGCAGCGGCGGGCGGGGAGAAAGCCAAGAACGTAATCATAGACACGGACCCGGGAACGGATGACGCGATCGCGCTGATGCTGGCGCTGAATTCGCCGGAGCTGAATATCCGGGCGATCACGGTGGTGCCGGGCAACGTAACGTCGGAGCAGGGGCTGGAGAACGCGCTGCGGATGGTGTCGCTGGCGGGGCGGTGCGATATTCCCGTTGCCAAAGGCGCGGAGCATCCGCTGTTTCAGAAGCTGATCACGGCGCAGTTCTGGCACGGGAAAAACGGGCTGGCGAATGTGGAGCTGCCGGCGAGCAAATGCAAGGCGGACCCGGAGTGGGGACCGGACTTGATCATCAAGACGGTGCACGAGCACCCGCACGACATCACGCTGATTCCGATCGGGCCGCTGACGAACATCGCGCTGGCGGTGGAGAAAGATCCGACGATCGTGCCGCTGGTGAACCGGGTGATCCTGATGGGTGGATCGATTTCGGGCGGAAACGTAAACGCGTCGGCGGAAGCGAACATTTACAACGATCCGGAAGCGGCGCAAGTCGTGTTCCAGGCGGGATGGCCGATCACCATGGACGGGCTGGACGTGGGAAACATGACGCTGTTCACGCAGGCGGACGTGGACAAGCTGAAGAAGACGCACGGCCCGATGAACGATTTCATGGTACAGGTGACGCAGTTCCTGGTGGATCTCTCGGAAAAGTACGGTTCACCGGGCGCGCCGATGTACGACCCGCTGGCGGTGGGCGATGCGGTCGATCCGACAATCCTGAAGACGAAAGCCATGCACGTGGATGTGGAGACGCGGGGAGAGTTCACGCGCGGGGAGACGGTGGCGAACCGGCAGAACGCGTACGAACACAACGTGCTGCACGGGGACCATTACGAGATCGAAGGGCTGGTGAGAGTGAAGCCCAACGTGGACGTGGCCGTGGGAGTGGATGCGGAAAGGTTCAAGGAGCTGTTCATTTCGCGCGTTCAGGGAAAGTAAAGCCGAAGCCCGAGCGCGGAACAGCGCGCGGCGAAAAGGCAGGGATGAGCGGAGCGCATCTTCGGATATGAAATGGGGGCCCTTGGATCGCAGACGATTTCTACAAGGCGTGAGCAGCAGCATGATGATGGCCGCAGCGGGCCCGGCTGAAGCCGGCCTGGCCGCGGCTTCTTCATTTTCGCAGGAGAAAACGCCCATTCGCTGGCCGAAGCCCATCGGAAGCCCCGTGCTGGAAAGCATCCGCCCGGTAATCGAGAACGCGCGGGACGTGCATGCGAACGTGGCAAAGATCGTGGAGGTGGCGGGATGGATGGCGTACGAAGAGCTGCCCATGCCGGAATATCATCTGCCGCTGGGAGCGGGAGCGAACAACCCGAACGAAGCGATCGACTTCATCATGGTGGCAGACGTGGTGGACACGGCGTTCACCGATTTCACGACGGACGTGAAATTTCAAGTGGACTACGCCGGGCAGCACTGGTCGGATTCGGAAGCGGAATTCGCGTGCATCAAGCGGGCGATGGACCAGGGGATCCCCATCCTCGACGGGAAATACCTGGCGCAATTGACGCGGCCAGAGATGGCGAAGATTTTCGCGGGGAACATCGAAATCCCGATGCTGGACGAGAAGCTGGAGCTGTGGCGGCAGGTGGGGGCCGCGCTGGCGGAAAAGTACGACGGAAGATTCCACAACTTCATCCGGTCGTGCTCGCCGCGGCTGTACGACAACGGGAACGGGATGGTGGAGCGGCTGGTAAAGGAGTTTCCGCGCTTCAACGACGTGAGCGAGTATGACGGGAACGAGATCAAGCTGTACAAGCTGCCGCAACTGGGGCTGTGGTTCGTGTATACGAGCCTGCACAAATCGGGGGAGTTCGCGATCGAAGACATTCATTCGATGACGGCGTTCTCGGATTACATCGTGCCGGTGGGGCTCCGTCTGATGGGAATGACGACGTATTCACAGGCGCTGGAGCACACGATCGACACGCACCAACTGATCGCCCGCAATTCGCCGCAGGAAATCGAGATCCGGGCGCACACGATATACGCGACAGCGCTGCTGGCCGAGGAGATCAACAAGCTGCGGGAGCCGAACGAGCAGATCCTGATCCCGCAAATTGACGCGCGCATCTGGACGCACTACCACACCACGAACTGGCCGCATCACCTGACGAAGACCATCATGTACTGACGCTTTGCGGGGCTCTCGAAGAACCAGGAGAGGCCGGAATGCGGGAGAACGCGTCGCGGGCGGGGGATTTCGGCGGGACCGTGGTGGGCGCCCGACGCGCGCGAAAGGCGAAACGCGGGCTCGATTTCAGCCGCCCGACGGGTTCAGAGGTAAAGGTCCCAAGGAGCAAGTGCCCGATGAAATGGAAAACGATTTTTTCAGCCGTGGTATTGCTGTGCAGCGCCTGCGCGGCAGGAGCTCAGGCCAAGAGAAAAGTGATCCTGGACCAGGACGCGCGAGGACCGGCGACGACGGACCAGCAGTCCATGATGATGTTCTTGCTGTCGCCGAACGTGGACGTGCTGGGAATCACGGTGGTGAGCGGCGACATGTGGCGCGATGAAGAAGTGGCGCACACGCTGCGGATGCTGGAAATTCTGGGGCGGACAGACGTGCCTGTGGTACCGGGAGCCGTATATCCGCTGATCAACCGGGAAGACATGGTGGAACGGTGGGAGAAGCTGTACGGGAAAGTGAATTACAAGGGAGCGTGGAACCGGAAAGCGACCGGGGACGGGATTCGAGGCGGATATCACGGACCGTTCGTCGTGCCGCACCTGGTGGAAGGCGACCCGAAAACAAAACCGTCGGAAGAGGACGCGGCGCATTTCATCATTCGGATGGTACATAGATACCCGCACGAGGTGACGATTTACGCGGCGGGGCCGCTGACAGATATCGCGCAGGCGATCAGCATCGATCCCGCGGTGCCGGATCTGGCGCAGGAGCTGGTGGTGATGGGAGGAAGCATCGCGCCGGAAGTGCCGCTGAATTGGGGAACGGAAAACCGGCGGGAGTTCAATTTCTGGTTCGATCCGGAAGCGGTGCACATGGTGTACACGGCGCCGTGGCACAAGATCACAGATATTACGGTGGACATCTCGGTGAAAACGAGAATGACCAAGGAGATGATCGCGGAGATCGCGAAATCGAAGGCGCCGGCGGCGCAATATCTGGCGAAATACGCCGATGTGGAGTACATGTGGGACGAACTGGCGGCAGCGGCGTGGCTTGATCCGAGTGTGATCACGAAGGAAGAGCAAGTGTACATGGACATGGATTATTCGCACGGGCCGGGATACGGGAATACACTGGCTTGGGAGCCGGGAAGCCAGCCGGGACTGGGCGAGCAATTGGTGAACGTCCCGGTGGATTTGGACCTGGCGAAGTTCAACCAAATGTTCATAGACCTGATGACGCGGCCCACGCCCGGAGCGCATCCGGCGGCGGGAACGAACTGAGGAGAATCATGGCGACGCAAGCGGAGGTGGTGGGAATCGGAAGCTGCACGGTGGATTATTTTGCGATCGTGCCGAAGCTGCTGGGACCGGAAGAAAAAATCAACGCGAATCGGATGGAAATACACGCGGGGGGAGTGACGGCGAACAACCTGACGCAAGTGGCGCGGCTGGGAGCTTCGACGGGATGGCTGGGGCTGATTGGCGACGACGAGAACGGGCGAATCATCCAGAAAGCGTTCCAGGACGACGGGATGGATCTTTCGGGGATTGAAATCGAGAAGGGGGAGTATTCGGCGCTGACGTGGATTCCGGTGGACATCGCGGGGGAGCGGTGCATCTACATGTTCCCGAATGTCACGGGAAAGATTTCAGTGTATCAAGTGGACAACAGGTTCGCGCCGCATATACGAAAAGCGAAGCATTTTCATACGGAAGCGTCACAACTGCCGATCGCGCCGGTGGCGCAGGCGATGAAAGTGGCGCAAGAGGCGGGCGTGCGGGTGATTTTCGACCTCGACGTGTCGCCGAGTTTTTTCGCGGCGGCGAACCTGGGGACGCAGGAAGAGCTGACGGCGGCGCTGAAGCTGGTGGACGTGCTGAAGCCGTGCAAGGCGGCGGCGCGGGAAATGACAGGCGAAGACCAGTATGAAAAAATCGCGGCGAAGCTGTTGCGGCTGGGCCCCAAAGTGGTGGCCATCACGATGGGAACGGACGGCTGCCTGATCGCGACAAGGGAAAAGAGCGCGCACGTTCCGGCGTTCAAAGTGGACGTAGTGGACACGACAGGAGCGGGCGACGCGTTCATGGGCGGGCTCTCGTACGGGCTGCTACAAGGGTGGGAGATCGAGCGGGTGGGGATGTTCGCGAATGCATGCGCGGCGCTGTGCTGCACGAAAGTGGGGGCGAGGGCCATGTCGAAACGGGATGAGGTGATGGCGTTCATCAAGTCGAAAAATCCGGCGGCGGCGGGATTTTGAAAGCCGGCGGGGCGGAATTCAGAGAAATCTGAAGAGGGGAGCGCAATGTTCACACCGCAAAGCTTCGGCGTGGCGCTGTTGATGATGATTGCGACGGCAATTTGCTGGGGCTCGTGGGCCAACACGTTCAAGGGAGTGAAGAATTACCGGTTCGAGCTGTTCTATTGGGATTATGCGGTGGGAATCTTCCTGGCGGCGCTGATCTTTGCGTTGACGCTGGGAAGCATGGGGCACAACGGCGCGAGTTTCCTCGACAACGTGCGGACGGCGGACGCTTCGAACATCGGCTGGGCTCTGCTGGCGGGAGTGATTTTCAACCTGGCGAACCTGCTGCTGGTGGCGGCGATCGACATGGCGGGGCTATCGATTGCTTTCCCTGTGTCGATCGGCATCGCGCTGGTGGTGGGGACGGTGCTGAGTTACGCGCTGCAACCGAAGGGAAACCTGGAAATGGTTGCGGCCGGGGTTCTCTGCGCGCTGGCAGCGGTGATTCTGGACGGGAAAGCGTACGGAGCGCTGGGGACGGGACAGGAAGTGACGCAGAAAAGCATCGTGACGTGCGTCGTCTCGGGAGTGCTGATGGGATTGTGGGCGCCATTTTCGACGCGGGCGATGACCCACGGGAACACGCTCGGCCCCTACAGCGTTTGCGTTTTCCTGACGCTGGGCGCGCTGCTTTCCTGTTTCATTTGGAACATTTATTTCATGAAGCGGCCGCTGGTGGGCGAGCCGGTGGGATTCGGGGGATTTTTCCGCGGACCGGCGAGCGGACATTTGCTGGGATTGCTGGGGGGAGCCATCTGGTCAACGGGAACGGTGTTCAGCCTGGTGGCGGCGAGCCTGACGGGAGTGGCGATATCGTACGCCATCGGGCAATCGGCGCCGATGGTGGCGGCGCTGTGGGGAGTGTTTGCGTGGAAAGAGTTCGCGGGAGCGAACCGGGCGGCAAAGGCATACCTGGCGCTGATGTTCATTTTCTACCTGCTGGCGATCCTGCTGCTAACGCGGGCGAACAGCACGAGCTAAGACGGGAACGGGCGCAAGCCTGGGCTTGGGCCGGTGCGTTCAATCAAGGGGCGGGCGGCGGAAACCTCCGCAAGCGGATTCGATGAGAGCGGCGACGGCGAGAACCGCTTCGTCTTCCCAAGGGCGGCCGACGATCTGGACGGCGATGGGGAGCCCTTCGGGGGAGCGGCCAACAGGGACAACAGCGGCCGGATTCGAGAGAAGGTTGAACCACTGCGAATAACACATCGCCTTCAGATATTTGACGCGCGCTCCTTGCACCGTCCATTCGCGTTCACCGTGGCGAAAGGCGGGAATGGCGCAGGCAGGACAGAGCAGGATCGGAAAGCGCTCCATCCTGGCCAGGAAGGCGGCGCGGACGGCGTCGCGCTGCAGGAGCATGTCTAGAAATGCTTTGGAGGTGAGAGCAGGTTCGGCGTCAACGAGCTCGCGGAACGCCAGGTACATGGGGCTTAAATCGCTTTCGCGTCCCGCGACAGTTGAGTCCATCGCCAGCTGAATGGCGCGTCCGAAAAGGGTCCACCAAAGATTCCAGATGCGATCGAAACCGCCGGAGGACCATGCGTCCACCTGAAAACCTTGCTCGCGAAGCGCGGCAGCGGCGGCGCGGACCGCGGCAGTGGTTTCCGGGGTGACGGGGATGACGCCGTCGTCCTCGAGGACGGCGACGGGAAGACGGCGAATTTCGTCGAAGCTCCAAGAGCGAAGCGGGACAGGAGCGGAGACGGGATCTGCCGGGTCGTAGCCCGCCATCACGCGAAACAGCAATTCGACGTCGGAAACCGTTCGCGCCATCGGACCCACGACTCCCATTTGCGTAAACGGACCGGCGGAAGCGGGAAAGTGGCCGCTCGAGGAGACGCGGCCGGGAGTGGGCTTGAGCCCGCAGATGCCGGCGAAGTGGGCGGGAATGCGAATGGAACCGCCGCCGTCGCTGCCCACGCCGCCGGCGGAGCAGCCGGAAGCAATCGCGGCGGATTCCCCACCGCTCGAGCCGCCGGGAGTGCGCGAGAGGTCCCAGGGATTATTGGTGCGGCCGTAAAGAAGATTGTCGGTTTCATAGGCCATGAGAAATTCGGGGACGTTGGTGCCGCCCAGAATGACGGCGCCGGCGGCGCGAAGGCGGGAGACGAGAGTCGCGTCGGTGTGAGGAGTGTTTCCTTTTCGAAGCAGAGTGCCGCATTCGCAGGGGAAACCGGCAACGTCAACGGAACTCTTCATCGAGATGGGGACCCCGTGAAGAGGGCCGAGAGAATCGCGAGTGGAGCGCTGGGCGAGTTCGCGTTCCGCGAGGCCGGCGCGGGCGCGGGCACCCTCCGCGTCCACATGAATATAGGCATTGAGGCGGGGATTCAAGCGATCGATGCGGGCGAGATAAGCGCTGGTGAGCTCGACGGGAGAAATTTTCCGCGATTTGACCGCTTCAGCCAACTGGACAGCAGAGGAAAAATTTGGGTCGTCCATATGCCTCGAAAGGGCCGCGCCTTCTCCGTGGGACGCGCAAAAGCAGACCTACAGTCTATCATCTGATTTGCCTCAGGGACCCGCCGCAAGCCCGCCAATAATGGAAAAGCACTATTGAAGAGTTTCGCCGGATGTAGAAACTCGACGGCGGTTCGGGGTTGTCATCCAGATCAACCATAAGGCGGGGGAAAATTGCGACACTCTCTGCGGGGGAGAAGTGTATCCGGAAGTTGGGGAAAAAATCACGGAGGCGGACGAGCGGTCAGGATAGCGGCGCGATGCGTTTGGCTGGCGGCGCTGCCAATTCTGTTTCTTGTGCCGGCCGGAACGGCGAAGGCGCAGGACGCGGGAACGCCGAAACCTGCGATGACGGCGGCGCAGTCAACCCCCGAAAAAAAGAAAGATGAGGCGACGGCGACGAAGCACAAGCTCGGGCCGCTGGATGTGACGGTTGACTGGCGGACACGCGTGGAGGGATGGGACTGGTTCGAAGCAAACACGGGAAACAACAATTACGCGTTTGGGCACTCGCTGCTGCGGCTGGGGATCGGGCAACAGAGCGACCGGCTGGACTGGAAAGTCGAAATCGCGCAAGTGACGATTTTCGGATTGCCGAGCGACGCGGTTGTGGCGGCGCCGCAAGGACAACTCGGACTCGGCGGAACATACTACGCGGCGAACGGAAACCACGACAACAACGCCTACGTGTTTCTGAAGCAAGGGTACATGGTGTTCAAGGCGGACGACCAAAAGGTGCGGTTCAAACTGGGGCGATTTGAATATTTTGACGGCACGGAGGTAAAGCCCAAGGACGCCGATCTGGCGAAGCTGATCAATACAAGAGTTGCGCACCGCCTGATTTCGAATTTCGGATTTTCGGCGGCGCAACGGTCGTTCGACGGAGCGACGTTTGCCTGGGACGAGGGGCCGAACAACGTGACGGTGTTCGCGGCGAGGCCGACGCGCGGCGTGTTCCAGGTGGACGGGATGGGCGAACTCGACGTGGATGCGTACTACGGGGCCTATACTCGGTCCGTCGCGACGGCAAATAGCGCGGGAGAGCTGCGGGTCTTCGCGCTGGGTTACATTGACCACCGGACGACGGTGCTGAAGACAGACAACCGGCCGCAATCGGTGCGCGCGGCCGACACCGGCAAGATCGAAATCGCGACGTACGGCGCGGATTATGCGCACGTGCTGCACACGGAGTCCGCGGGAACGTTTGACGCGATGGGCTGGGGAGTGCTGCAGGAAGGGTCGTGGGGAGAGCTGAGCCAGCACGCCAGCGCGTTTGTGGGCGAATTCGGCTGGCAGCCGGAAGTCAGCCATCTGAAGCCCTGGCTGAGCGCAGGATATTCGTTCGGGAGCGGCGACGGAAACCCGAACGATTCGCGGCACGGAACGTTCTTTCAGGTGCTGACGACGCCGCGGCTGTACGCCCGGTTTCCGTTCTACAACATGATGAACAATGAGGATTTCTACGGAACGCTCGACGTGCATCCGGCCAAGAGGCTGTTGCTGCGCAGCGAATTGCACGCGCTTCGGCTGGCCAACGCCGAGGACCTCTGGTATCTGGGAGGCGGCGCGTTTCAACACAAGACGTTCGGATACACGGGGCGGCCGAGCAGCGGGGCGCGAAGCCTGGCGAACGTGTGGGACATCAGCGGCGATTATCAACTCACGAAATTCTTGGGCTTGACGCTCTACTATGGGCATGCGTGGGGTAAAAGCGTGATGGAAGGCCTCTATCCGAAGAATCCGAACGCGCAATTCGCTTACATCGAGACAAATTTCCGGTTTTGACGGGTGGCGTCCGATGGCTTGTGAAACAGGGCGCCGCGAAGTGCCGGAAGAAGAGATCCGGGAAATTACGGAACTAGTATGAAACCACTATTGATAGAAAGCGCGGGATTGGGAATAACACCACGGAATTGGAAAGTGTGATTTCACCAGAACGAAGGCAATTGTGGGGGGATATATTGAAACGGGTTCTGCCCTATCTTGTTCTCGCGCTGGCACTTACCGCGCTCTTGCTTTACGCCTGGCCAACGCCAACCATTCCCTATGAAATCGTAGTCGGCATGCACCTGTTCCTCGGGGTGTGTCTGCTGGTTCTGGCGTTTTTCCACCTTCCGGCGCTGATCCGGAAAGGGTCGGCCATCGAACGCGCGGGTTGGATCGTGCTGCTGGCGGGCGGAGCGGTGGGCGCGGCGGTGATTTATACGGGAGCGAGGCGCCAGGAATGGGCGGTGGTGTACTCGCATGTGTTCGCAAGCATTTTGGGCTGCGCGCTGCTCGCCTCGGCGGCGGCAGGACGTCGCGGCTGGCTAGCAACGGGACCGGCGAAAGCGGCATTGCGGACGGCGCTGACAGTGGCTCTGTTCGCAGGAGTATCGGCTGCGGCATGGTGGGTGAGAACCGTGCCCTGGGACCGGGCTTACGTCATCAAAAATCCGGAGATCGCGCCGGCGAGCATGGACGATGAGGGAGCGGGCCCGAAGAGCCAATTCTTCCCGAGCTCCGGAGAAACCGCGACGGGAAAGACCGTGACGCAGGATTTCTTCATGGACTCGCAGGCTTGCGAGAGGTGCCACTCCGACATTTACAAGCAGTGGCAGAGCTCGATGCACCACTTCTCGTCGTTCAACAACCAGTGGTACCGGCAAGCGATCGTTTACATGCAGGGCACCATCGGAGTGCGGCCATCGAAGTGGTGCGCGGGGTGTCACGATGCGGCGCTATTTTTTCCGGGGAATTTCAATACTCCCATCGCTCCCCGCGTGCATATTCCCGCGGCGCAAGCGGGTATCGGCTGCATGGTGTGCCACTCGCTGGTGCGAATCAAGAGCACAATGGGAAACGGCGATTACGTCCTGAAATATCCGGCACTGAGCAAGCTGGTGGCGACGCAGAACCCGGTGTTGCGGCGGCTGATTGATTTCATGATTGAAGAGGATCCGGAGCCGCACCGGCGGACATTCCTGAAGCCGTTCATGCGGACGCAGACGGCGCAATACTGCTCGGTGTGCCACAAGGTGCACCTGGATGTTCCCGTGAACGATTACCGGTGGACGCGCGGGTTCGACGACTATGACAACTGGCAAGCGAGCGGGGTTTCGGGATTTGGAGCGCGGTCGTTTTATTATCCGCCGAAACCGATGAGCTGCCAGAATTGCCACATGCCGGAAGTGCGGTCGGACGACGCCGGGAACATCAACGGGTTCGTCCATTCGCACCGGTTCGTGGCGGCGAACACGGCGGTTCCCTTCGCCAACGGCGACAAAGTGCAACTGGCGGACGAGGAGAAGTTCCTCGAAGACAAAAAGGTTCGGGTGGACATCTTCGCGATTTCGCCCGACCGGCCCGTCGGGCCCGTCGCGGCAAATGAAGCGGCGGTGGCGCCGCCGCAGCCGGCGATCGAAACGGAGTTTGCGGTGGGCGAGGAAGCGGAAACGCCGACGCCTTCGGGCCCGGTTCCCACAATCGCTCCGCTTCCGGTGACCGCGCCGGTCAATCGGGTGCATGCGGCAGTCCGCGCGGGAGACACGGTTCGCGTGGACACCGTCGTAAGGACCCTCGGAGTAGGCCATTTCTTTCCGGGCGGGACGGTGGACGCGTTTGACTGCTGGCTCGAACTGAAAGCGACGGACGACCAGGGCCGGATTATCTTTTGGAGCGGCGGCGTGGAGGATAACGGGCACGGCCCCGTGGACCCGAGCGCGCATTTTTACCGGGCGTTGTTGATTGACGCGCACGGAAATCCCATCGTGCGGCGAAACGCATGGGCGGCGCGCGCGACAGTGTACGCCCATCTGATCCCGCCGGGGGCGGCCGACACAGTTCATTTCCGGCTGCACATCCCGAGGGACGAAAAGGGACACATACATCTGGAAGCGAAACTGAATTACCGGAAATTCATGTGGGTCAACACGGAGTTCGCGTTCGCGGGCGTGCTGCACGACGACAAGCCGGGCGACTTCGCTCCGGGGTACGACGACCGGCGCGTGACGTACGACGGCGATACCTCCGACGATTCGGGAAAAATTAAAGGGATTCCGGACCTGCCGATCGTGGTGATGGCGCGCGACCAGGCGGATTTGGACGTGCTGCCGCCCAACGCGCCCGAGCCCAAACCCCAGACCGAGTTCGACGCCAAGGAGTGGCAGAGGTGGAACGATTACGGCATCGGCCTGCTGCTGCAAGGCGATTTGAAGGGCGCGGAGACAGCCTTCGAGCAGATCACCAAGGGGGACCCGAGCAATCCGGACGGCTGGGTGAACGTGGGGCGGGCGCGAGTGCTCGAAGGAGACATGGCGGGAGCGCTGGCGGTGCTGGAAAAGGCGCTGGAGATTTCTCCCAACCTGGCGCGGGCGAATTACTTCTACGCCCGCGTGATGACGCAGAACGGGAAGTACGACGAAGCGATCCGGCATCTGCGCCTCGTGCTGAAGCAGTACCCGGAAGATCGCGTGGTGAACGACGATCTGGGGCGAATCCTGTTCTTGCAGCACAAGTACGGCGAAGCGGTGAAGTCGTTTGACAACACTCTTTCGATCGACCCGGAAGACCTGGAAGCCAATTACAATCTGATGCTGTGTTACACGGGGCTTGGAAATTCAGCGGAATCGAAACAGTTCGAGGTGCGCTATTTGCGCTTCAAGGCCGATGAAGCCTCGCAGACGCTGACGGGTCCGTACCGGGCGAAGCACCCGCTCGACAACCTCGAGCGCCAGCCGATTCACGAGCACGACTCCGGGCCGGTCGCCGAGTTCCTCCCGCAGAAAGCGAAGGAGCGGAAGGTGGCCCGATTGCCGCAGCGGCGCGCCAGGCTGGCCTTCAATAGCGCGCAAGGGGGAGGCAAGTGAGCGAGTCCAGGGGAGGCAACAAGCCGGCGGTGGCGCTGGTCTTCGCGGTAGCGATGGTCCTGGGCTTGTATCCGGCGGCGGGAAAGTCGCAGAGTTCCGGATCCGGCAAAGCGGGAATGAGCAAGATTCACTTTGAGGATGTGACCCGCTCGGCGGGAATCCACTTCGTGCACAACAACGGCGCGTTTGGAAAAAAGTGGCTGCCGGAGACGATGGGGCCGGGCGTCGCGTTCATCGATTACAACAACGACGGATGGCAGGATATTTTTCTGGTGAACGGCGAGGACTGGCCGGGACATCCGCGGCACGGGGCGACAACGTGCGCGCTTTACCGCAACAATCACGACGGGACGTTCACGGACGTGACGAAACAGGCGGGACTGGCCGTGCCGATGTACGGGCTGGGCGTCGCTGTGGGCGATTACGATAACGACGGGTATGACGACCTTTTCGTCACGGCGTACGGGCAGAACCATTTGTTCCACAACAACGGGAACGGAACGTTCACCGACGTGACAAAAAAAGCGGGGCTGTGGGGGCCAAACGAACTGAGCACCGGGGCGGCGTGGGTGGATACCCAGCGCAACGGCCGTCTGGATTTGCTGGTGGCGAATTACGTGCAGTGGTCGCCGGAGAAAGACCTCTATTGCACGATGGATGGAAAGACGAAGTCGTATTGCACGCCGGAATCTTATCCGGGAACGTCGGTGCGGCTGTGGCACAACAACGGAAACGGGACGTTTACCGACGAGACGAAAAAGGCGGGACTCTATGACCCGACGTCGAAGAGTCTTGGAATTGCGATCCTGGACGTGAACCAAGACGGCTGGCCGGACATCCTGATCAGCAACGACACGCAGCCCAACAAGCTCTACATCAACAATGGCAACGGGACATTCACGGAGAAGGGCGTGCCGGCGGGCATCGGGTTCAACGAAGCGGGAGTGGCGCGCGCGGGCATGGGAGTGGATGCGGCGGATTACGACCGGTCGGGATATCCGAGCGTGATCATCACGAATTTCTCGAATCAGATGATGGCGCTGTATCACAACGAGAAGAACGGGCTGTTCGTGGACGAAGCTCCCGAGACAAGCGTGGGGCACGACACGCTGCTGACGCTCGGATTTGGCTGCTTCTTTTTCGACTACGACCTGGACGGGTGGCTCGACATGTACGTGGCCGACGGGCATCTGGACCCGACGATCGAGCGGGTGCAGCAGCGCGTGCACTACGCGGAGCGGCCGCACCTGTTCCGGAACCTGGGCGACGGGAAATTCGTGGACGTCGCGAGCGCGATGGGAACGGCGTTCGATGCACCGCGAGTGGCGCGCGGGGCCGCTTACGGCGATATCAACAACGATGGCGCGCTCGATATCCTGGTTTCGACAAACGATGGGCCCGCTTTTCTGTTCCGGAATACGGGGACGACGAACCATAGTCTGCGAATCAAGCTGGTGGGAACAAAATCGAACCGAGACGGGCTGGGTACCGTGGTAAAAGTCACGACGGGGAAGGATACGCAGTCGCGGACGCTTCACAGCGGATCGAGCTATCTTTCCTCGAGCGAGCTGATCCTCACATTCGGACTGGGATCGCACACCCGGGCGGATCTAATCGACGTGTACTGGCCGAGCGGGCAAGTGGACCACATCCAGAACCAAGCAGCCGACCAGATCTTGACAATCCGGGAAGGCTCCGGAGTCATCGCGACAAACCCCCTGGCAAAGCGATAGAATCGCAGCGCGCCCGCTGAGCGGCATCCGGACGCGAGCGCGCCGTTCCTCCAGTCAACCACGAAGAGGGTGAATTGAACGGACCTGGGAAATTGATTCTGTTCATCGCCGCCCTGGGCGGATCGCTTCTGGCCGCAGCCCCGCAGCAAACCCACCACAGCTCGAAGAGAACCACCCCGGCGGCGGAAAAGCCGGCGGCGGAATCGAGCGGGGAGAGTTCCTTCGCGGAAATCACCCGGGAAAACAATTACGGCGTGGCGCTGATGAACCGGCAGCAGTTCGAGGCGGCGCTGGCAAAATTCACGCGGGCGTGCATCATGGACCCGCAATCGGACGTGGGCTGCACGAACATGGGCATCGCCCTGCTGAACATGCAGAAATTCGACGAAGCGCAGAAGCTCCTGGAAAAAGCGGCCCAGCTGCACCCGCGGAACCCCGTGCCATGGTTCAACCTGGGGCTGATCGAAAAGGCCGAGGGGCAGCCGCAGGCGGCGATTGCGGATTTTCAGAAAGCGTCGGAACTCGACCCGGACGACGCCGATTCGCACTATTTTATCGGGCTGATGTACGCGCAGCAGCAGGAAAACGACAAGGCGATTCCCGAATTCGAAGCGGCGCTCAAGATCAATCCCTTTCACCTGTCGGCAGAATTCGGACTGGCGCAGGCGCTGATGCGCACAGGGCACATGGACCAGGCGAAGGCGCACCTCGAACGGTTCGAGCACATGAACGCGGAGAAGCTGGGACGGCCGATCAGCTTTACGTATGGGGATCAGGGGAAATATTCGCTCGCGCAGCAGATGGCGCCGATTCCGGAGGCCGTCCCCGCGCTGCTGCCGGTGCATTTCAAGGATGTGACGCCGACTTCCGGACTGCCATGGAGAGCGGAAACGAGGGAAGCAACGCAGAGAGTGGAGCCGCGGAGCTCGATGCGGCGGGCGACGCACGCGTTGAAGGAGTCCACGGAGGAGACGCTGGCGCAATACCTGGGAAGCGGCGCTTGCGTGCTGGATTACGACGGCGACGGCAAGCCGGATATCTTCCTGGTGAACGCGGATGGAAAGGGAGATGCGGGGCTGTACCGGAATCTGGGGCACGGGCGATTCGAGAATGTGACGCTCGCGGCAAAACTCGGGATCCACGGCCAGGCGACGAGTTGCGCGGTGGGCGATTACGACAATGATGGGCACCCCGACCTGGCCGTGGGCTTCAACGGGCGCGTGGCGCTCTACCGCAACCTGGGAAACGGGGCGTTCCAGGATGTGACCGAAGCGGCGGGCATCCATGTGGATGGGCTGGTGCTGGGACTCACGTTTGTGGATTTCGACCACGACGGCGATTTGGATTTGTACGTCACGCGATTTGGAGATTTTCCGCTGGGCTATCCCTCCGTGCCGCTGAATTTCCCCAAGGATGCACCGGGGCCAGGCAACATGATGTGGCGGAACAACGGAAATGGGACGTTCACGGATTGGACGAAGGAGACGGGACTCGCGGGGACATCGCCGAGCGTGGGAGCGATTGCGAGCGACGTCAACAACGACCGGGCCATCGATCTGGTGGTGACGGGATGGCGAATCGCGCCGACGATTTATCTGAATCCGCGGGAAGGCGAATTCCGGCAAGCGGCGGTGTGGTCGAGCGAAATGCCGGGACCGACGGCGGGAGTGGTGGCGCTCGATTACAACAAGGACGGTTGGATGGACTACGGGTTCACGCACTGGGCGCCGCCGGGCGTGAGCCTGTGGCGGAACAACGGCGGGAAGTCGTTGGACCGGGTGCAGTTGCCGGACCTCGAGTGGGCGCGCGGCTGGGGGATTGCGGCGCTCGATTACGACGACGACGGATGGGTGGATATCGTCGCGGTCGGCGAGAATTTCGCCGGCGAGGGAAAAATCGCGCTGTTTCGCAACGAGGGCGCGGCGGGATTTCGCGACGTGACGGCGGAGACGGGGCTCGACAAAGTGGTGCTGCATAATCCGCGCGGCGTGGTCGCGTTCGACTACGACGGCGACGGCGCCACGGATCTGCTGATCACCCAGCAAGGATTGCCGCCCGTCCTTCTGAAAAACGAAGGAGGCAACCAGTACAAGTGGCTGCAAATCGCGCTGAAGGGAACGAACGACAACAAATCGGCGATCGGAACGAAAGTCGAGCTGTACGCAGGGGCGCTCCAGCAGAAGTGGGAAGTACCCGGAGGGTCGGGATACCTCGGGCAAGGGCCCACGGAAATTACAGCGGGGCTGGGCGTGGAATACAAGGCGGATGTGGTGCGGATGTTGTGGCCCACCGGAGTGTTGCAGGATGAGCTGAATGTCTCGACGGAGAAGAGGACGGATTTTGTGGAAATCGACCGCCGGGGAAGCTCTTGCCCGATTGTGTTCGTGTGGAACGGGCAAAAATTTCAATTTCTTTCGGACATCATCGGGCCGGGAATCGTGGGGCACTGGACGGGGCCGAACCAGCGCAATTATCCCGACCCCGACGAGTATCTGAAAGTGGCGGGAACGGACGTCCAGACGCGAGACGGAAAAATCGAATTCCGGATGATCGAGCCGATGGAAGAGCTGGATTATCTCGATCAGGCGCGGCTGATCGCCGTGGACCATCCGTGGAACGTCGAGGTCTACCCGAACGAACACTTTGCGAGCGAGCCTCCTTTCCCGAAATTCAAGGTGATCGCCAGCGAGGATGCGCATTCACCGGCGGGGGTATGGGACGATGCGGGGCACGACCTGCTGCCGCTATTGAAGGAGCGCGACCGAAAATACGTGACGGACTTCCCCTCCACTCCTTACGCCGGATTCGCGGCGATGCACAGCATCGTGATCGATTTGGGGCCGTGGAATCCGTCGCATCCGCTCCGGCTGTTGATGGACGGGTTCACGGATTATTTCAGCGCGAGTTCGATGTACGCGGCGTGGCAGGCGGGTATCAAACCTGTCCCGCCGTATGTCGAGGCTCTGACGGATCCAGGCAAATGGCAACGCGTGGTGGACGACATGGGTTTTCCGGCAGGACTTTCGCGGACGATGGTGGCGGACCTGACAGGGAAATTGCCCGAAGGGACCAGGTTCATCCGAATCTCGACGAACCTCAAGATTTATTGGGACCGGATTCGAGTGGATAATTCGCCCGCCGATTTGCCATACAAGCTGACGCAGGTTCCGCTGGCGAGCGCGACGCTCGGATACCGGGGATACCCGCGAGTGGTGGAAGGCAATCCGGTGGACGACCTGACTTACGTTTATGAGGACGTGAGCTCGACAGGTCCGTACACCCGGCAAACGGGCAACTACACGAGATACGGCGACGTGACGCCGCTGCTGACGGAGACGGACGACAAATATGTGATCTTTGGCTCGGGCGACGAAGTGAAGGCGGACTTCGATCCCTCCAGCCTGCCGCCGGTGGCGGAGGGATGGGTGCGCGATTATTTCTTCTACGCGGACGGCTTCGCGAAGGATATGGATTTCTACGCGGCTTACGGAGACACCGTTTCTCCCATGCCGTTCCACACGCCGCTTCCCTTCCCTTATCCACCGGGAGTTGCCTACCCCGAAGACAGGTCCCATTTACAGTATGAGTTGGAGTACAACACGCGAGGAGTCGCTGGCCCATCCGGACCCGAATACATCTTCCAGTATAAGCCGGTGAAGAATATGACCAGCCAGCCGTCGGGCCGCTAGACGAGGTATGGATCTGGAAGAAGGCCGCCGGAGGCGACCTTCGGGGGCGCGCCAAGCGGCGGCGGCTTGATTGCGGGCGCGGCGGCGTGCTAAGTTTTGTCTTTTCATACGATAATTCATTAAAATTATCTGACGATGTCCTCCTCCATTTCCGAGAAGACAGATGCGAGCCGGCCGGTTACCGAGCGCGTCTACTGGCGCGTTGAGGGAAGCCTTCTCAACCTGACGGCAGTCCGCCCGGTGGGCTTCTTTGCCTGGAATGCGCAGAGCTTTCTGGAGCGCTGGGCCCGGCGCGGAACCATGGCATTTTTGGCGGTAATGCGCCCGGTGCTGTATCTGACGAATCGCGTGTTCGCGACGCGGGTGCTTCACACAGTCCTGCGGGGTGTGAGCCGCGACCGGCTTGACCTTCTGGGCGAGGAATATTTCTGGTACCGGTTGCGGCCGAACTTGAAACAGCGCGGAGTGGAAGAGCTGAAGAAAGTGGTCGAGAGCGGGGCGGAAGTTGTTCTGGTGAGCCAGGGACTCGATCACGTGATGCGGCCGCTGGCGAACCATCTCGGCGTCCGAAAGATTGTGTGCAACCGGCTGGATTTTCGCGACGGGCTGGCAACCGGACGCTTGCTGGAACCGGTGATTCGCCCGCGTGGCGCATTGGCGAGGCTGACCGGGGGCGGGGCGGACGGCCGGGTGCCGCGGGATAAGCTGATCCATGTGCTGGCGTTCGAGAAGAACCCGGAAATACTGGAGCGAGCGATTCAGCCGGCGGAGCGGCCGGACCCGAAGGTGCAGGTTCCCGTCGTCCAATTTGAGGCGCGACCCTCGAGGCCGCCTCTCTCAGTGCATGCAGCTCTCGAGGGAAAGCAGATTCTCCTCATCGGAGGGACGGGATTCATCGGCAAAGTCTGGCTGGCGGGCATTCTTTCGGAAGTCCCGGAAATCGGGAGGATGTATCTGCTGGTTCGCCGGAGCCGGTCGAAATCCGGGCTGGAACGATTTCAGAAGATAGTCGAGGAATCGCCGGTATTCGAAAATCTGGCGGAGAAGCACGGCGATAAATTCGGCGATTTTTTGCGGGCGCGCGTGGAAGTGGTGGAGGGAGACGTGAGCCAGCCGGATCTGGGGCTGGCGCCGGAATGGAAGCAAAAGCTTGGGCGGACGCTCGACGTGGTGGTGAACAGTTCGGGGCTGACGGATTTCAATCCCGACATCCGCGACGCGCTGGCGATGAACGTTCGTGCGACCGGGCACGTCCTGAAATTCCTGGAAGAATCGGACCACGCCGCGCTGCTGCATCTTTCCACTTGCTATGTGGTGGGGCGGCGCGACGGGCGCGTCCTGGAACGTTTGCCTCGGAATTACACGCCGCTGGGCGTCCGGGATTTCGACGCCAAGACGGAGTGGGAATCGCTGGAAGCGCTGGTGCGGGAGACCGAGGCGCGCGCGGAATCAGCGGAAGTGACGGAAGAGCTGCGCCGGCAGGCGGTGGGCAAGGAACACGCGGCGAAAGATCTGCACGGAGCGGCGCTCGACAATCAGGTGCGCAAGAATCGGGTGCGCTGGCTCCGCCAGACGCTGACCGATGCGGGAACGCGGCGCGCCGCAGAGCTTGGCTGGCCGAACACCTATACGTACACAAAGAGTCTTTCGGAATCTATGATCCGTGAATTTCTCGACGCTCACCCAAGGGCGGCCGTGGCCGTCGTGCGGCCGGCGATCGTGGAATCGTCGGTGGCGTCGCCATTTCTCGGCTGGAATGAGGGGATTAACACGTCGGCATCGCTCTCTTATCTGCTGGGGACTTTTTTCCGGCAGCTCCCGACGAAGGAAAGCAAATGTCTGGATTTGATTCCGGTGGATATGGTCAGCCGGGGGATGACGCTGATCGCCGCGGCGCTCGTCGAAAGGCGGCACGAGCGCGTGTATCAGCTGGCGACTTCCGCCGCGAACCCGTGCAACATGCGGCGGTCGATCGAGCTGACCGGGCTGGGGCATCGAAAGTTCTACCGGTCGCAAGACGGTCTGCGCCACCGGCTGCGGCTGAAATTCGACGCGATTCCGGTGTCGAAGACACGCTATGAAACGCTGTCGGCTCCGGCGCAGAAAATGATCGTGCAGGCCATCAACCGGAGCGTCGAGCCTCTGGGATTTGTGAGGCCGCCGCTGGCGAAGCGGGAACGCGAACTCGAAAAGGTGATCAAACTGGTGGCGCTGTTCGAGCCCTTCATTTTGGACAACGACCATATTTTCGAGGCGTCGCATATCGAGCGGCTGAGCGCCGCACTGCCGCCGGCGGAGCAGGAGACGTTCGGCTACGATTCGCGCGCCCTCGATTGGTGGGACTACTGGATCAACGTGCACATTCCGGCGCTGCGCAAGTGGTGTTATCCTCTCATCGAAGGACGCCAGCCCGAAGAGCGCCCCAAGCGAAACGTGCCGCTCGGGACACGGGACGAACCAAGCCGCGCCGAAGCGGCCGGCGCTTCTCCCGCCCGGACGTCCTGAAACCCGACCGTGACTACCCTCCTGACCGGCTCGACCGGATACATCGGCGCTCACATCGCGTGCAACCTGCTGTCGAATTCCGCCGAATCCCTGAACCTGCTGGTGCGCGCGCGGGACGACGAGGAAGCGCGGGAGCGGCTGTGGCATTCGTTCCAGCTGCACCTGGATCCGCGGCGATTCGATGAATTGCTGCGCGCGCGGGTTCGGATTTTCCGCGGCGATTTGACGAACACCCGGTTCGGGCTCGATGCGGATGAATACGCGGCGATGGTGCGGACGACGGATTCGGTGATTCACTGCGCGGCGTCACTGAACCGCAAGTCGGAAAAGAGCTGCCTGAACGTCAACCTGCGCGGGACGCTCGAGGTGGTGGAACTGGCGATGCGGGCGCGCGACCAGCACGGGCTGCGGCGGTTCAGCCACGTCAGCACCGTGGCGGTGGCCGGGCACCGCGCGAACGAGGTGGTGCAGGAAGATCAGGCGATCGATTGGAACCGCTCGGACTACGATCCTTACGCGCGAACGAAAAAATTCTGCGAGCACATGGTGCGAGAACTCCTCCACGACGTGCCGCGGACGATTTTCCGTCCGAGCATCGTCCTGGGAGACAGCCGGCGGCCGGAGACGAATCAGTTCGACATGGTGCGGGCCTTCGTCTTCCTGGCGGGGCTGCCGGTGCTTCCCTTTCGCGGCACGGACCAGATTGACATCGTGCCCGTGAATTACGTCGCCGACGCCGTGTCGAGGCTGCACCTGAAGGACAAGCCGGAACATGAGATTTATCATCTTTCGTCGGGAAGAGATTCGGAAACGTTCGCCCAGCTGACGCGAGCTCTTTCGCAAGCGCGAAAAAAGAGCCCGCCACGATTCGCGCCGCGGCTCGAAGGACCTTCCTCGAAGATGATTCACGCCCTGGCGGGCCGCGCGGGGAAATTGGGAGGGCTGGCGACGCTGCTGAAAGTCTTTCTGCCCTACCTCGTATGGAATACGGTGTTCGACAACACGCGGGTGGTGGAGGAAATGGGAAGTCGGCCGGCGCCTTTTTCCGAATACTGCTATCCGCTGCTGCAATTTTCCCGCGAAAATCATTTTCAGTATAAATACCGGGATTGGGCGACGGCTTCGCGGGAATTCGCTTCCTCACACGCCGCCGGACCCGCCGCGGCCGCGGCTGAGGAACTCCGCCGATGATGGATTTGATTCTCGGAGGATGGGTGAGCGGGCTGATCGAGCTGAACAAGCTCGAATGGATGCTGGGGGCTGGCCGCGCCTGGCAGCCCGGCGAAAAGCTGAAACTGCTGTTCGCGGGGTACAACGGGACGCGGAACACGGGATCGGACGTGCGCGTCGAGGAAATGATCCGGCAGATCCGCCGGATCTTGGGATCCGACAATCTCTCGCTCAGCGTGATGTCGCAGAATTTCGATTTGACGCGGGGCTATTTCGGCGACGCGAAGCAGGTGCACCTGCCCGACGTGTTCCCTCCTTTTTTGCACTCGCAAGTGCGCAAGAACGACGGCGTGGTGGCCTGCGAAGGGTCGATGTTCAAGAGCAAATTCGCCAACGCGCTGACGGCAATGATGATCGGAACCCTGGGAATCGCCAGCGCGCAGAACAAGCTGAGCGTGGGATACGGCGCCGAAGCCGGCCACATGGATCCGATGATGCAATGGATGTGCCGGCGGTATTGCGGCGACTCGCTGATCATCACCCGGAATGTGGAATCGCAGGGGGTGCTGGGAAAGCTCGGCGTGGCGACGGAACTCGGGACGGACACGGCATGGACGTTTGAGCCGCGCGGCCCGGAATACGCGGAAAAAGCGCTGCGGCAACAGGGGTGGGACGGAAAGACACCGGTGCTCGCGGTCTGCCCGATCAATCCGTTCTGGTGGCCGGTAAAGGCGTCAATCGGAAAATGGATGGCGCATTCGGTGGCGGGGGCATACGAAAAAAGTTACTACCGCACGATTTATTTTCACCGCTCGGGCGCGAGTGTGGATGCGGCGTACGAAAAATATCTGACGGCGATGGCGGAGGGCGTGGCCGCTTACCGGAAGTCCGCCAAGGTGTTTCCGATTTTGGTGGCGATGGAGATGCTGGACCGGGATGCGTGCGAGCGCGTGGCGGAAAAATTGGGCGGGGCGCCGGTGTTTTGCTCCGACGAGTACGACATGTACGAGTTGGTGGGCATTCTGCGGGCGTGCCGGAGAATGGTGTCGTCACGGTATCACGCGATCGTCACCTCGATGCCCGCCGGAGTCCCGTCAGTCGGAGTGACGATGGACGAACGCATCCGCAACCTGATGCGGGAGCGCGGCCACGAACGCCTGCTGATGGACGTGGACGAACCCGAGTTGGGAGGAAAAATCCTGGCGGCTCTGCAAACCCTCGACGCGCAAGCCGAAGAGATCGGCGAATCGATGGGCCCGGTGGTGGCGCGCAACCTGCAAGTCATGTCGAGAATGGGGCGCTATTTTGAAGAGCAGGTGGCGCGGAGGTTTCCGGAATTCCCGTTGCGCCGGGGCGTGCTGAGCTGGGAGGACTACCTTCCGCAACTGAGTCCGAACCTGCTGGCTCTGCTTGAGGCGCACGCCGGAGTTCTCGCCTGATGACGTTCCTCGAAGCCATTTTTGACCGGCTGCAGACGTCCGGGACAGCCCCCGTCCTGCGCGAGATTCGCGGGAGCGAAATGGTGTCGGCGACGGGAGGCGAGCTGCTCGGCATGGTGCAGCAAGCGCGAGTGTACCTTCGCGCGCGCGGATTGCAGAAAGGCGACCGGTGCGCGCTGCTCGCTCCCAACAGCATCCGCTGGGCTGCGCTCGACCTGGCCATCATGGCCGAAGGGCTGATCGCCCTGCCGCTTTACGCCCGGCAGGCTCCGGCGGAGCTGGTGGAAATGATGCAGGACTCCCTTCCCGCTCGAATCTGCTGCCCCGATGCGGTGCTGGCCGCGGAGATTAACCGTCTCTGGCCCGGCGCGCCGAAAATTTCGCTGCCGGACACGATTTTTTCGGGGGACGCTGCCCCGCCCGAGCCGCCCGTTCGACACGCGGACTCGGATGCGGTCGCGATCATCTACACGTCGGGCACGTCGGGCGAGGCCAAGGGCGTCTTGCTGAACGCCGGGAACGTGAATCACATGCTGCGATGCACGGCGGGACGCCTGGATCAATTGATGGGGGCCCGCACGGACCCCGACAGCGTGTTTCACTACCTGCCGTTCTGCTTCGCGGGATCGTGGATTCTGCTGCTTTCGGCGCTCTCGCGGAACAGCGTCCTGACGCTTTCAACCGATCTGACGAAACTGGCCGATGAATTGAAGCTGGCCGCGCCCCACTATTTTTTGAACGTTCCGACGCTCCTCGAGCGAGTCCGCACGCGGATCGAACAGACCATTCGGGAACGCGGGGGAATGGCCGCTCGGATATTCTTCCGCGGCCAGGACACCGTCATCCAACGCCACTGGAACGGGACGGCGGGAGCCGCGGACTCATTGTATCTGGCAATGGCGAAGCTCGCGATATTTCCGACGATTCGCAAGAGCCTGGGCCCGAACTTAAAGGCGCTGATCTGCGGCTCGGCTCCGCTGGCCGTGGAAACGCAGCTCTTTTTTCAGATGCTCGGCATACCGGTGCTGCAAGTGTACGGGCTGACGGAGACCACGGCGATCTGCACGATGGACGACCCCGCGCGGAACGTTCCGGGGCGCGTCGGGCCGGCCATTCCGGGGATCGAGATGCAGGTCTCGGACGCCGGCGAGATACTCGTTCGCGGGCCGAATATTTTTCCCGGCTACTGGAAGCGTCCTGAGGCGACAGCGAAGGCGCTCGAAGGAGGATGGTTCCACACGGGCGACCAGGGCGAAGCGGACGCTTCGGGAAACTGGAAAATCACGGGGCGGCTGAAGAACCTGATCATCCTGAATTCGGGGCACAACGTGGCGCCGGAGCCGATCGAGGAATCTCTGGCGGCGAAGCTGCCGGAGGTGGAGCACGCCGTGCTGATTGGCAACCAGCGCGGGTACCTGGCGGCGCTGCTCGCCACGGCGGCTTCGGACGGATTGCCGGACGCGAGGATTCAAGCGGCCATCGATTCGGTGAACGACGGGCTGCCGCATTACAAGCGGGTGCGCGCGTTTTGGCGCGTTCCCGAAGCGTTCACGATCGAGAGCGGCCTGCTGACCGCCAACGGAAAACTCAAGCGCGACGCCATCGCCGCGCGGTACGCCGCCGAAATCGAAAAGCTGTACGAGAAGAAAACCGCATGACGAGCGAGAAGCGCAAGACGCTTTCCTGGAGCAACGAGGCGGGCGCGATCGAGATGGTGCTCGAGCGCGAGCCATGCAACGAAATCGGCACGGCGATGCTGGCCGACCTCGAAGCGTTCGCGACGGCCCTCGATTCGCTCGAGCCGCAGGCCCACGCTTTGATTATTTCGAGCGCGCGCAAGGAAGGATTCTGCGCCGGCGCCGATTTGCGCGAGCTGTATTTCGAGTCGCAGAAGAGGACGCCGGGGGAACGGGTGGCGCCGCTGCGCGACTTTCTCGAGCGAATTCATCGCGTGGCGAGCCGGATTGACGATTCGCGATTGACCACAATCGCCGCCGTTCACGGCGTGACGTTCGGCGGCGGATTCGAGCTGGCGCTGGTGTGCGATTTGATCGTCGCCGACAAGATGACGCGGTTTTGCTTTCCCGAGCTGCGGCTGGGACTGATTCCCGGATTCGGCGGAATTCCGCGGCTGAAACGAGACCTGGGAAACGCGGTGGTCCGCGATCTGCTGCTCACGGGCCGCAGCATCAACGCCGCGAAAGCGCAGGCGGTAGGGCTGGTCAGCCAGGTTGCGGGCGAGGGCGACGCTTTGCGCGTGGCCCGGGCCACCGCGGCGCAGCTGGCGAAATTCGACCGGCACACGTCCACCGCGGCCAAGCGGTTCATCAAGCCGATCCCGCACGAAGAGTTGCGGCGCGAAATCGACCTTTTTTGCGAGCTTTTTGCGCGCCCGGCGGTGCAGGAGGGATTGCGCAAGTTCGTCGAGAGCACGGAAGCGATGCCGTATTTGCCTTGAACGGCGGCAGGGCGAAGGCGAAATTGCTCCGCCGGTTGTGGCAAGATAATACAAATGGGGACACTGCAGAGCACAACCGAGGAAATCCTCACGCTGGCGGCCTCGCATTTCAAGGTTCCGCGCGAGGAACTGCATGCCGACGACGATTTCTTCAAGAAGCTCGGCATCAACAGCCTGCAGACGCTCGAACTTCTGACGCGCATCGAACAGCATTTCCACATCGAGCTGCCCGATTATGAACTGCAAGGCGTGAGCGATTTTCGAACCCTCGCCGAACGCATCCAGTCGCGTCTCTGATGCTCGATCTCAGCAAATACAATTCCTTGGGGGATGCTTTGCGCGCGGCGCTGGAGCGCTGGCCGGACGAAGTGTGCCTGATCGAGGCGGACCGCGAGCGGGAAAAAACCCGCTACACCTACCGGCAATTCAAGGAAGCCGCGCTGCCGCTGGCGCGAGCGTTGCAGGAAGCCAGGTTTGCGGCGGGAACCCGCGCGGCGATTTTGATGACCAACCAATCGAAGTGGCTCATCTCCGCCTACGCCGTTTTCTTTTGCGGCGGCGTGCTGGTGCCGCTCGATTACAAGCTCACGCCGGAAGAACAGTTGAAGCTGCTTTCGCATTCGAAGGCCGAATTTCTGATCACCGAATACCCCATCTGGCGCGGGCTGGCGAAGGCGGCCGGAGCGGGCGGATTGGCGCTGCGCGGCATATTGGCGACGGAAGCGCCGGCGAATGCGGAGTTGCACGGCGCCAAGCGCTGGGAGGAATTTCGCGGCGCGGGTGAACCCTCGTTTGTGGCGCGCGAGAGAAAGGATCCAGCTTGCATCGTCTACTCGTCCGGGACGGGAGGACGCCCGAAGGGCTGCGTGCTGACGCACGAAAATTATCTCGAGCAGTGCGCGGCGCTGACTTCGCTCTACCCCTTTTGGCCCGGCGTCCGCTACCTGAGCATTCTTCCCACGAATCATGCAATCGATTTCATGGTGGGATTTATCGGGCCGTTTACGTGCGGGGCGGCGGTGGTTCACTTGCGGACGCTTCGCCCGGAATTCATCCGCGAGGCGTTCACGCGTTACAAAATCACTTACATGGCGCTGGTTCCCATGGTGCTGAAAAGCCTGGAAAAGGGATTGCGCCAGCGGTTCAGCGAGCTTCCGACAGGAAAACGAAAGATGCTGGATGCGCTTGTGGGGGTCAATCGTGCGCTGACGAAAGGGCGGCCGAGGCCGCGGCTGAGCCGCGCGTTGCTGCCGCAAGTGCACCGGGCATTTGGCGGCCAACTGCTGGCGATGTTCGTGGGCGGCGCATTCACCGAGCCGGCAACGCTTCAATTCTTCTACGACCTTGGCATTCCCGTTGGAAACGGTTACGGCTGCACGGAAGCGGGCACCGTGATCACCGTGAACGATTTCAAGCCGTTTCGCGCCGACACGGTCGGAAAACCGCTTCCGGGCGTTGAACTGCGAATCGCGGATCCCGACTCCGAGGGGATCGGAGAAGTGTGGTCGCGAAGCAGGATGGTGATGTCGCACTACCTGGACGAGCCGGAAATGACGGCGGAGACGATTGCGGACGGGTGGCTGAAAACCGGCGATCTGGGGCGGATGGACGCGAAGGGCCATTTGCAGCTTTTTGGGCGCAAGAAAAACATGATCGTCACCGAAGAGGGCAAAAATATTTATCCCGAAGACATCGAAACCTATTTTGAGAACCTGCCGGTGAAGGAGTTTTGCGTTTTTGCTGCCAATTACCTGTGGCCGGCGCGAACCATGGTGGGCGAACAACTGGTTCTCGTGGTGCATCCGGAAACGGGGCAGAGCGCGAACCCGGCGTTGACCGGGGAGATTGGCGAGCGAAACCGGCGTTTGCTGAATTACAAGCGGATTAGCGGCTACGTCGAGTGGCGGAAGGATTTTCCGCGCACAGCCTCGATGAAAATCAAGCGCGGCGAGCTGGCCGAGCAGATCCGGGCGGGGCTCGACCGCAGCGCGGTGGTCTCCCTTTGAGAGGGGCGCATTCACGCGCCGCGGAGAATTTTCAGCGATGAAGCCCCGCTTTGTGGCCATCGTAAATCCCGCCGCGGGAGGAGGGCGCGGCGGCCGGCTGGCTCCGGCGGCGCTCGAACGCGTCCGGCAGGCGGGAGTGGAACTCGAAGTGGCCAGGACGGCGCGTCCCGGCGAAGCGGCGGAAATCGCGCGCGAGGCCTATCGAAAAGGCGCGCGGAATTTCCTGGCCGTGGGTGGCGATGGCACGGCCTACGAAATCGTGAACGGACTTTTTCCCGAGGCGCTCGCGGGAGGCAAGCCGACGCTGGGATTTTTGCCGTTGGGAACGGGCAACTCGTTTTTGCGCGATTTTTCGACGCGCGGTGTGGAGCACACCATCGAATGCCTCCGGCAGGACAAACGGCGAAGCTGCGACGTTGTCCGGCTGAGCCATGCGGGAGGCGAAGTTTACTTCCTGAACCTAGTCAGCTTCGGGTTTCCAGCGGACGTCGGCGAATTGGCCAACCGCAAGTTCAAAACATTGGGGGAGCTGGGCTACATTCTCGGAGTGTTTGCGCGGCTGATCCATTTGCGCCACGCGGGATTTCCGCACCGGCTGGATGGCGCGGCAAATTGGGAGCGACGGCCGGTGCTATTCCTCGCATTCAGCAACAGCAAATTCACGGGCGGGAAAATGATGATCGCGCCGAACGCGAATCCGTGCGACGGGCTGATCGAGTATGTGCGGTGGTCGCCGATCGGCCGGCTGCGGCTGATTTGGACGCTCCCGCAGCTGTTCACGGGCGCGCACATCGGGCATCGTCTCGCCTCCCGCGCGGGCGCGAAGCGGGTGGAGCTGGCGCTCGACGGGCCGGTAAACGTGATGGTTGACGGCGAGATCCTGCGGCTGGACGTCCGCTCGCTCGAAGTGCTTCCCGGCGCGCTGGACGTGCTGGCATGAAGAGAGCGTGGCTGACGGCACGGTCGCTCGTATTGTGGGCGGTAAGTGGAGTGCATTTCGGCATCGTATGCATGCTGCTCGTGGCGCTGGGCGCGATCGTGGATCCGCGCCGCAACGACAAGCCGCAGCGCTGGTTTTTCCGCAACATACTGCGGCTCGCGGGCGTGAAGTTCGAGGTGCGGCGGTCTCCGGGCTTCGACCCCCACCGGACGATGATCTTCGCGTGCAATCACGTGAACCTATTCGACCCGTTCGTCATCTACTCGGCGATCCCCCAATTCGTTCGCGGTTTCGAGCTCGAATCGCATTTTAAGATTCCGATTTACGGCTGGATGATGGGGCGGTTCGGAAACATACCCGTGCCGGACACACCGGGCCGCGACGCTCTGTCCAAAATGACGGAACGCGCGCGGGCGGCGCTTGCCTCGGGCGTCAGCCTGATTGTCTTTCCGGAAGGCTCGCGAACGCGGGACGGCCACGTGCAGGAATTCAAGAAAGGCGTCCTTGGGCTTGCTCCGAGGCTTGGAATACCCATCACGCCGATAAGCATTGTCGGGTCGTACGAATTTTTTCAGACGGGCAATTGGATGCTGTACCCATCCAAGATCACCGTCATCTTGCACGATACGATCGAGACCGCTGAAATCGAGCGCGGGAACGTCGCGGAATTCTGCGCTCGCGTGCACGACATTGTCGCCGCCCCAGTCGAAGAGGCTCTGAAAGGTTGGAAGCGTCCGGATCTGTGAAAGGGCGCAGCGGTCAGGAGCGCTGGGAAGCCAAAGCAGCTTCCAGCGTTCGCCCGGCGCGCAACTCCTGCCAGGTGTAAATCACGCGGTGGATTACAGTCAGAGTGGATAGGGTGGCGATGACCCATAGCACCGGAGCCATGCGCTTGAACGCTCCGCCCAGAATCAGCAGGACGAGCCGTTCGGGCCGCTCCATGAAGCCCACCTTGCACGAGGGGATCAGCGATTCCGCCCGCGCCCTCGAATAGCTGACCATAAAGGAGCTGGCCATCGCGACGGCGGCCAGCGTCATATAGAAGCCGCGCCCGATCAGCGTGTAATACACGACGAGGCCCATGTAGAGAGCGAGGTCGGAGTAGCGATCGAGCGTGGAATCGAGGAACGCGCCAAACGCCGTGACGCGCCCGACTCGGCGCGCCACCTGGCCGTCGGCCATGTCGAGGAAACCCGCGAGAAAGAGCACGGCCGCGGCCTGGTGAAATTTCCCCATGGCAAACAGCGCCGCCGCCCAGGCATTCACCGCCATCCCCAGGAACGTGAACATGTTGGGCGTGAGACCCGTGGCGGCCAGAGCGCTGACGACATGGCGCAACAGCCAGCCTCCACCCTCACCGATCCAGTATGTTGCGGGCTTACCCTTAGTTTTGGTGGTCATGTACGGTTTCCACCATCATACAACGATCCGCGACACGGGGAGAACGCAAGGAGAGGGCGGGGCACGAAAATTTGGGCGGGCGAGTCCTAGCCGCCGGCGATGGCGCCTATCACCATGAAGGGCTCTGAGCCGTTGGCGACAGCTTCGGGCAGAGGGGCGTCGGGGGGCTCGTGGGAAAGATCCTCGGAACAAGCGAAGAAACGCAGGAAGGGGCGGCGCTGGAGAGTGTCGTGGTCGCGAATGGTGCCGCAGAGGACCGGGTAGCGGGCTTCGAGCGCATCGAGAATCGCGCGCTGCGTGACCGGACCCGTGACCTCGACCGTCACTTCGTCTCCGGAACGCGTGAGCTTCCTTAAATGCGGCGGGAGCACGACGCGTATCATCGCAGCGTCTGCACCTCGACCGAGAGAACGGCGGGGAGATCGTGAACGATGGGCATCCACGAGTCTCCGGCGTCGGACGAGACATATACCTGGCCGCCGGTGGTGCCGAAATAGACGCCGCATTTATCGAGAGAATCCACGGCCATCGCGTCGCGCAGCACGTTGACGTAGCAGTTGTTTTGCGGCAAGCCTTTCGTGAGCGGCTCCCATTCGTTGCCGCCGGTCCGGCTGCGGTAGACGCGCAATTGGCCATCCATCGGAAAATGTTCGCCGTCGCTTTTGATCGGGACGACGTAGATGGTTTCGGGCTCGTGCGCGTGGACATCGATGACAAAACCGAAATCCGTGGGTAAATTTCCGCTGACTTCCTTCCACAAATCGCCGGCATTGCCGGTTTGCATCACGTCCCAATGTTTCTGCATGTAGAGAATGCCGGGGCGCTGCGGGTGCATGGCGATGTGGTGAACGCAGTGGCCAATTTCGGCAGTGGGGTCGGGAATGTATTGCGAGCGCAACCCCTGATTGATCGGCTTCCAGGTCTTGCCTGCGTCATCGGTGCGAAATGCGCCCGCCGCGGAAATGGCGATAAAAATCCGGTCCGGATTGCTCGGATCGAGGACGATGCTGTGCAGGCACATTCCGCCGGCGCCCGGCTGCCATTTGGGGCCTGTGCCGTGGCCGCGAAGGCCGCTGAGTTCCTTCCACGTCTTTCCGCCGTCGGTGGTGCGAAACAGGGCCGCGTCCTCGACTCCGGCATACGCCGTGTCGGGATCGTGGAGCGAGGGCTCGAGGTGCCACACACGCTTGAATTCCCAGGGATGTTGCGTGCCGTCGTACCACTGGTGCGTCGTGAGCGGCTTGCCGGTTTCCGCGGAAGTGTCGTAGCTGAATTTGTTGCTTTTCCCCTCGGGCATCTCGCCTGAAGAGGGCACCTTTTCCCCTCCGGGCACGTCCCACGTCTTGCCGCCGTCGTTCGAGCGCTGGATGATCTGGCCAAACCAGCCGCTGGTTTGTGAAGCGAAGATGCGGTTCGGATCAGCCGGGGAACCTTTCATGTGATAGATTTCCCAGCCCGCGAAATGAGGGCCGCTGACCTCCCACTTGTCGCGTTTGCCGTCGGACGTGAGGATGAAGGCCCCCTTGCGCGTTCCCACCAGCACTCGAACTCCGCTCATCTGCGTTCCCTCCGTCTTGAATTTCGTTTGCGAGCGCTTTATTTTCTCGGCGCCGTCTTCCACAGCCCGATCATGCGTCCTTCCGGATCCAGGAAGAGCGAGAAAGATCCCATGCCCGGCACTTCCTGCTCTTCGATGGCGATTTTTCCGCCGGCTTCGACCACGCGCTTTCTGTATTTGGCGAGATCGTCCACATCAACATACATGGTCATATTCCCGGGCCAGGGTTCGGGCTTGTCGGGCTTCAGAATGCCGCCGTTGATCCCGCCCTGAGCGCCGGTGGTTACAATGCGGTAGTTGAGTTCCGGATGGTTGTCCACTTTCCAATCGAAGACTTTCTCGTAGAAGGATGCGACTTTGGCCGGGTCCTTCGACATGAACTCCCAGTGCACCACGGCATTCCCCATATATTTCTCCCTTCGGTTTTTGGAATCGGCTCCCGGCTATTCCGTCTGACTGCCACCAGAGGCGGAGGCCGCGGGGGCGGTCCCGGAATTGCGGACCGCATCTTCCCCGTCGAACCGAGGGAGCAGCGGGCTGGGGTCCCGGTCCCGCCAGCGACGCCGGGTCTCGGCCAGAACGGCCTCGCGATTCTTGGCCATTTCGAGGATCACCGAACACGGCGCCGAGGTCTCTTCGAGCTGGGCGCCCCAAATCAGGAGTTCAAGCATGACCGGGGCAAGGTCAATTCCCTTCTCCGTCAGCCGGTAGTTCACCTTCCGCCCATCTTCCGGGTCCTTCTCGGTCGAGATAATACCGGCGGCTTCGAGCTTCCTTAGACGTCCGGCGAGAATGTTCGTCGCTATCCCCTCGCCGGCGTCCAAGAAATCCTTGAAATGGCGGTAAGCCCGCACCATTAAGTCCCGAACAATCAGGAGCGACCAGCGGTCACCCAGGATCTCGAGCGAAGCGCTCACCGGGCAACCCGACCGGGCCGTAAACTTCCGTTTCATTCTCCAAGAAGGTATCAAATATCACTTGCCAATTACAAGTGATGGTAGCACTGGTAATTCGCATTCATCGACCGAGCGGCAAGTCATTCGAGGCTACGGCTTCCGCAGAGGCATTTCCGGGACTTTGCCGGTCCAGGCGAGCGGGGTGCCGGTGGCAGCCTGAACTTCTTCAGGCGAAAAACCTGGCGCCACTTCGCGAAGGATGAGTCCCTTCGACGTGACGTCTATTACCGCCAGGTCGGTGATGATGGTGTTGACGCATTCGATGGCCGTTAGGGGGTAGGTGCAAAGCTTCACAATTTTCGGAGAACCATCCTTCGCCGTGTGCTCCATCGTTACGATCAGCCGCTCGGCGCCGACGGAGATATCCATGGCGCCGCCGATTCCTCCGGCCCCTTTCGCGCCGGGGACCCGCCAATTTGCCAGGTCGCCCTTTTCGGAGACTTGTAAGCCGCCGAGAATGCAAACGTCGAGGTGCCCGCCGCGCGTCATTACGTGCGCATCCACTTGCGAGAAAAAACTTGCCCCGGGCATGAGCGTGACCGGGACTTTCATCGCGTCCACCAGGTCGAAATCCTCCTCGCCGGATTTCGCTCGCGGCCCCATGCCGAGAATTCCATTCTCGCTGTGAAAATAGATCGTTCTTCCGGCGGGAACGTAGGCGGCAGTCAGGTTGGGAATACCCCAGCCGAGGTTCACGCAGGCGCCATCGGGCAATTCGAGGGCGGCGCGGGCGGCAATCTGCTCGCGTGTGAGGCGCGGCTTAGACATAGCGGAGACCTCGGGCGACGACGATGCGGTCGACGAAGACGAACGGCGTGACGATCGCCTCCGGGTCCAGCGAGCCCACTTCGGCGACGTTTTCCACTTCCACAATTGTGGTCCTCGCCGCCGTGGCCATCACTGGATTGAAATTCCGCGCGGCCTTGCGGTAGAGGAGATTTCCCAGACGGTCGGCGGTCTGCGCCTTGATGAAGGCGTAATCGGCGCCCAGCGCCTTTTCGAGAATCACTCGTTGGCCGTCAATCACGCGCTCTTCTTTTCCCCGTGCCACTTCCGTCGCCACGCCGACCGGCGAGTAAAATGCGGGAATCCCCGCGCCGCAGGCGCGCATACGCTCGCACAGGATGCCCTGCGGAACCAGCTCGAGCTCGATGAGCCCGGCGTCGTACTGCTCCTGAAAATATTTCGCGCCGGGGCCGGGAAACGCGGAAATGACGCTCCGGACCTGGCGGTTCTTGAACAAAACGCCGGCTTCGCCGTCCCCCGTGCCGCAATTGTTGCTGATGATTTTCAGGTTCTTGGTGCCGCGCCGCGCGAGCGCCTGGATCAAGTTATTGGGAAATCCGGCGCCGCCGAATCCTCCGAAGAGGATGGAAGCGCCGTCTTGAATATCGGCCACGGCTGCGTCGGCTGAAGGGAAAAGCTTCTCTTTGTGAGCCATCTCGAGTGAGGACTCAAGAATTGTATCCAAAAAGTGCCCGGGGTGGGGGTCGAACCCACACGACGCGTGAGCGTCAGGGGATTTTAAGTCCCCCGCGTATGCCATTCCGCCACCCGGGCTGAGCGCCGTAAAACATAGCATAACCGCGGATTCGCTTCACCCGTCCGGGAAAGCATACGGGCAGCCAGAGGCCAAGATTGCAGTCCCGTCGTGCCGTGAAGCCCGCGCCTCAAAGAAGCGGCTGAAGAAATTTATAGCTGATTTTTAATTCCTCGAGGGGCGGCAAGTCCCCCGAATCCTGCTCGACGTACATGTACCGGACGCGATTCACGCGGGCCGCGCGGATAATCGCTCCCCAATCGAGAGTGCCCATTCCGACGGGCGCGAAATGGGCCGCCTGCTGGTTCAATTCCTGCGAGTAAGGAAAGCCGGCCAAGCGGTCCTTCAAATGCAGCAGTTGAATGCGAGTCCCCAGGCTTTCGAACAATTGCAGGGGGTCAAGCCCGGCTTCGGCAACCCAATAGCAATCCATTTCCAGCGCCATCAAGTCGGGGTCCGTTTGCGACATGAGAACGTCGAATCCGGTGGTGGCGCCGAAGCGGCGAAATTCGTAATTGTGGTTGTGAAAGGCAAATCGCATGCCGCGACCTTTCACTTTCGCGCCCCACGCGTTGAATTGCGCGGCGGCCCGCTTGAACCCGTCGAGCGAGTTCCACATCTCCCGCGGGAGGATGGGGCAAATCATGTAGTCCAATCCGAGCGCGGCCGCGTAATCGATTTTCGATTCGAAATCGTCGTAGTCGAAATGGCCGCTCGGAAGAGCGAGACCGTGATCGCCAATCATCTGCTTCAATTCCGGCGCGGGGCGCGTATAGAGGCTCGAAAAGGTCTCGACCTGCGTATAGCCGATCTTGTGGATGGCGGAAAGGACGCTGGGCAGGTCGCGTACCGCCTGCTCCCGCACCGTGTACAACTGCGCGCCGAGAGGCTTCCGGGGCTCGCCCGCAAAAGCTGCCAACGAAGCGCCTCCGGCCGCGACGATGGTGGACATCAGAAACTCACGCCGGCTTTTCATGGATAAGTCTCGCTCTCCTTCCTCAAATCAATCCATCAGTTTGCAGGATGCGGCGCTGAATTGTTTCGCGGCTCCCCGTGGCCGTCTACGGCAGGCGCTCGTAACTCACATATGCGAATTTCTTCGAATCCGGCGACCAAGAATTGACATTGATGGTTCCCTGCCCGCCGAAGAATTTTGCCAGCACCGTGATTCCCGAACTCACGGGTTTCACGCCGGACGCGCTCGAGGGCATGGGAATCATACGCAGCTCGACATTGGTTTTCACATCGTGCCCCGGCGTCCCATGAGGGAACGAAAGGAAGAGAAGCCATTTTCCGTCCGGCGAAGGGTGCGGAAACCAATCTTCCATTTCGTCGCTCGTGATCCGTTCGGCCTTGGCGTCGTTCGCGCCGGCGCCGTCGGGCGGCATCCGCCAGATGTCCCAGCCATCGATTCGTTTGGAATTGAAATAGATCCACTTCCCGTCGGGCGAGTAGTCGGGACCATCATCGAGGACCGGCCGAGAAGTGAGTCGCTCTTCTGGTCCTCCAGCGGCCGGCATGCGGAAAATATGGAACAAAGGGCCGCCCGCCCTCTGTGCTGACGCTCCGCGCGCGGCCACAAACGCCAGCCAGGCGCCGTCGGGCGACCACCCGTGAAAATAGCTCGGCTCTTGCGGGGTCATGAGGCGGGGATGAGCGCCGTTGACTGCGGCCACGAAAACTTGCGAGCCTTTTGAATCGGCGTACGTCGCCGAAAAAGCCAACTGCTTGCCATCGCGCGTGATTCCATGATCGTTGTTGCACTTATAGGCTTCGGGGATCGCCAGTTTCTCGGGATTCGGGGAGCCGTGAGCATCCAGCGGGATCCGGTAGAGCGCGCCGCCGGAATTCGCCAGCAGATATTTTCCGTCGGGTGACCAGTTGGGCGCTTCCCATAGCTTGTCCGCCGTGTAAATGACGCGGATTTTCCTGGCCGCCAAATCGAAGACCGTGATCCGGCTTCGAACGTTCGACGAATTTTCGTTTTCGCGGCTCGCCTGCCGGGGGATAGCCAGGGCGGTCGCCAGGAAGACGGCGGAGGCGAGGACAGCCGCAGGTAGATACGTCTTCACTCTCGCCGTATTCATTCGCTTGCTCCCATCGCTGCCTCCGCCGGCGCTTGAATCTTGAGGTCCGAAGATTTGAGCCGCATTGCCAGGCTGTAGCGCCACGCCTGCGCCTCTGTGACACGGAAATAGCATACTCGCCACACGCGGGAGCATCCACACCAAGAAAAGTGGTAGCCTAATCGCTTTGCGGCCGCCCGGGAGGCGCAGACGGATGCGAAAACCAATTGTCGTGGTGGGCAGCATCAATCAGGACCTGGTGGGAACGGCGGACCACGTGCCGCTGCCGGGCGAAACCGTTATCGGGCGCGACTTCACGCTCTTTCACGGCGGAAAGGGCGCAAACCAGGCTGTCGGTGTGGCCCGACTGGCCTGGCCGGTGCACATGATCGCGAAGGTGGGCGATGACGCCTTCGGGGCGCCTCTGAAGCGGGCGCTGAAGTCGGCGGGCGTGGATGTTCGCGGCGTCAAAGCCGTGAAGGGCTCATCCGGCGTGGCGCTCATCAATATCGGCGGCGACGGGCAGAACAGCATTCTCGTGATTCCCGGCTCGAATTGGAAAATGCAGCCCGCGGACGTCATCAAGAACGCGGCGCTGCTTCGCCGCGCGGGAATGTTTCTGGCGCAGCTTGAAATTCCGCTCGCCATCATTGAAACGCTCGCTGTCTTTGCCAGCCGCAATCAAATTCCCTTTATGCTCGATCCCGCTCCGGCGCGCGAACTTCCCTCCGGGCTGCTGCGCGACGTCACATGGATCACGCCGAACGAAAGCGAAACGCGCATTTTGTGCGGCCTGCCTGCAAGCGAGCCGATCACCCCGGAAACCGCCGCAGGGTGCGCGGAAATGCTGCTCGAACGCGGGCCGGCAAACGTCATCATCAAAATGGGCGTGCAGGGATGCCTGGTAGCCACTCGCGACGGCCAGCGCTTGAACGTCCCGGCGTTCCCTGTGCAAGCGGTGGATTCAACGGCGGCGGGCGATGCGTTTAACGCCGGATTGGCTGTCAGCTTGCTTGCGGGAAAAAGCTTGAAGGACGCGGCGCGTTACGCTTCCGCCGTCGCCGCAATTTCCGTCACGCGCCGCGGCGCGCAGCCCTCGATGCCCAAGGCCGACGAAGTCGCTCGATTCCTCAAGAATCAAAAAGCCACGTAAGACGGGGCGCCATGCGGCCGTTACCGGCTCGAGGAGACACGCCGCTTTTCGACCGACGCTTCATCGCTGGTTCGGCTCTGCAGGCAGTAGAGAACCAATTCGACGCGTGAGGAAATTCCCAGCTTTTCGAATATGCGAAACAGATAATTTCGAACCGTGTGCTGGCTGAGCTTCAATTCCTTGCCGATCTCCCGATTCGTCAAACCCTCGGCCACCAGCCGGACGACTTCCTCCTCCCTCTTGGAAAGTAGGACGGCCCCTTTCGAATCCTGAATGCGGACCGGCATGGCGTCGCCGAGCGCCGAAAGCACATATTCCAGCTGCTGGCTGTTGGCCCACACCTGGCCCTGGTGCACCGCGTGGATGCATTTGAAGAGCGTTTCCAGAGGCTCGTCGCGAATCACCACGCCGTGCGCCCCGCAGCGGAAGACTTCCACTATGCGGTCCCGCTCGCGAACATCCAGCAGCAGAATCGCGCGAGTCTTCAATCCCAGGGCGTGCAGCGCGCGAAGTAGCCGAAAGCCGGTGAGCGGACCGTCGGCCAAGTGCGCGCTGATCACCGCCACGTCCGGCTGCATTTGCTTCACCAATTCCAGGGCGCGGCCGGAATCCACGGCGGATCCCACAACGCTCACGCGGGAACGCCGCGACCGCGAGGCGCTCTCGATCAATTCGCAATTCATCCGGTTCGCTTCCGCGACAATAACTGTTGCTGCAGGCCCTTGCGATGGCGTCAATTTCTGCATTTTTCCCTGACGGTCACGGCCTGAGACGTTTCCGTCATTGTAGGCATTTGCCGGGAAGGGCCACAATTCGTATGAACACGAATCGTGCACTCGTATTTCTACGGATGCCGGGACTGCGGCTGACCGCAGCCCCCATTCGGCCGGCGCTAAGTACACTCATCCCTTGCCTCTTGAGTACACTTCGCTCTCGGGCAATTGCCTTTTGGCTATATTGCCCCAGTGGTATTCGGACACTCCTTCACCAGAGACGATTCGCCACATTTCTCGGGAGACGTTGCGCCACTTGTGGCCCTCTCCCCTCCGGCATAGGATGCGCCCCCCAGCTCGTTTACTCGGATAGGAGCTGAAATGGCGTTTTCCAAAGTTTCGCCGAACCGATTCCCCGGGGACGAAATTCATGCGGTCGATTCACGGAAATCCGTGCGGTACATCCTCCAGGCCGAGGCCTCGTGCTCCTGGCTGGACCAAGCCGGGCAGGAAAAGGCGTGCAAAGGAGCCACGCGCGACGTCAGCCAGCGCGGCGCTTACGTTCTGGCCTCCGATTGCCCTCCCCGGGGAGCGCCGGTCCGTATGGCCATCTCGCTCCCTCCGCTTGCGGGCGAAGCGCGGGCGCTGCGGATCGAGGCAGAGGGGATTGTCCTTCGCATTGACCGCCTGAGGCAGGGATTGTTGGGCTTTGCCATATCCAATCAACGCTTGATTCTCTGCGATCTGTAGAGATTTCGGACAAGCAAGCGCGGGCACGAAGAGAGGAGATAGCCGGACGCCATGGGCGTTCCGGCGAACGACATGAGCGCTGCCGTTCAGACCGTTTCGCTTCCCGAGGCGCCCAACCCGGCTGCCGCGCATGCGGCTTCGGCGCAGCCGGCGGGCCACTGGTATGCCGCTTGGACGCGAAGCCGCCACGAAAAGAAAGTCACCTCGCAATTTCGCGAACGCGGTTGGGAGTCGTTTCTTCCGCTGGTTCCGGAGATTCATTGGTGGAGCGATCGCCGGAAGATTGTGGACATGCCGCTATTCCCCGGGTACACGTTCTTGCGTTCGCCGGCTTCCTCGCCAATACGCGAACAGGCCGTGCGGCTTCCAGGAGTGGTGTCGCTGGTGGGATGGAACGGCGTGCCGGTTCCGATTCCGGACCGGGAGATCGAAAACGTGCAGTCGTTGCTCGCGCGGCGCGTCCGGCTGCGTCCGTATCAATTTCTGCCCGCGGGGCGGCGTGTGCGCATTCGAGGGGGAGCGCTCGAAGGGATTGAAGGAGTCTTCGTGAGTTCGGGCACGGAGCGGAATCTGGTTGTCTCGGTCGAGTTGATCCAGCGGTCCGTGGCCATGCGGCTCGAGGGCTATGACGTCGTTCCGGTCTAGAAGTCTTTCTCGCGAGGAGACCGCCATGGAAGGTCAGGCGAAAAGCGTATGACGCGAAACATGATGCTCGGGGCGGCGATGGCGCTCGGGTTGGCGCTCTGCCCCGCCGGAGTCCGAGCGCAGGAGGATCCGGCCGGGGTTCCGGCGCCTTCCTCCCCGGCGTTGCTTTCCTCGTCCTCTGCGCACCCGTCGCTTCAACGCCGCGACGCACGCTACCGCCTCTGCGCCAGCGATGTGATTGCCATCAGTTTTCCCCTCACCCCGGAATTTGACCAGACCGTGAACATTCAGCCCGACGGATTTGTCAGCTTGCTGGGAGCCGGGGACTTGAAGCTTGAGGGGCTCACTCTGGGAGAATCGGAAAATGCCGTCAAAACCGCATATTCGAAAATCCTGCGCGATCCCCTCTTGACCATCGAGTTGAAGGATTTCAACAAGCCCTATTTCATCGTCGGCGGCCAGGTGGCCAAGCCGGGGAAATATGACTTGCGCGGAGAGACCACGGCGACGCAGGCCATCGAAATGGCCGGCGGGTTCAATACCTCCGCCAAGCACTCGCAAGTGCTGCTCTTCCGGCGCGTAAATGACGCGTGGGACGAGGTGAAGGTGCTCGATGCAAAGCACATCCTCGCAGGCAAGGACGTAAACGAAGATCCGGAAATCCAGCCGGGGGACATGCTGTACGTCCCGCAAAATTTTGTCTCGAAGATCGATCGCTTCATCCCCCGCTCCGGCGTGGGGGCGTATTTCCAGACGAATTGAGGTGTCCACAGTCCATGGATGAATTGGCAGTGCGACAGAGGGACCGGTCGGCGCTTCTCCCCGTGTCGCTGCGCGACGCGGTCTCTCCCGTCTTTCGCCAGCGGCGCCTGGCGGCTTGGCTTTTCTGCGGCATTTTTGCGGGCGCTCTGCTGGCGGGACTTCTGGCGCCGCGAAAGTACCAGGCGGAAATGAAAATCCTCGTAAATCGCGAGCGCGTGGATCCCGTTGTCACGCCGGACCCGTCCGTTCCGGTCGCCGCCGAGCCGCAGCCGCTGGTGAGCGAAGAGGACATCAACTCGGAAGTGGAGCTTCTGAAGAGCCGCGACCTCCTCGAGCAAGTGGTCGTGGCTTCCGGGCTTGAAGATGCGAGCGAATCGTACTGGGGCCGCGCGCTCGAGCGCGCCAGCGACTTCCTGCACGGCGCGAATTTCGGGCCGGCCACGCGGATGGCTCGCGACGTCCAGACGCTCGAAAACCGCCTGGTCGTCGATCCGCTCAAGAAAACCACTCTTATCCGGGTCGCCTACTCTTCGCGGGATCCGCGTCAGGCCGCGCGCGTCCTGCAAACGCTGGCCACTCTCTATCAGGAAAAGCACGCGGCGGTCCACCGCCCGCCCGGAACGTTCCAGTTTTTTGATCAGGAGGCCCAACGCTACCGCGAGGAACTCGCCGCCGCCGAATCCCGCTTGATCGAATTCGACAACCAGCAGGATTTGATTGACGCCGCGGCGCAAAAGCAGGTCGTCCTGCAGCAGCTCGGGCAATTCGAGTCGGAACTTCAGGAAGCGCAATCCGGCGCCTCGGTGATGGAGCGGCGAGCCGCCGCCATCCGCCAGGAGGAGAGCTCAACCCCTCTCCGCCAGACCACCGGCGAGACAACGCTCGATAATGCTCCGCTCCTCGCGCAGCTCGAGGGCACTTTGCTGGGGCTCGAGCTGAAGCGCAGCGAAATGGTCTCCCGGTATTCGCCGCAATATCCCCCGGTCCAGGAGCTCGAACAGCAGATTGCCAGCGCCCGGAGCGCTCTCGCCAAAGCGCTGCAAAATCCGCTTCGCCAGGTAACCACGGACCGCTCTCCCGCGCAGGATTGGATGGTCACGGAGCTGGTGAAGGCGGAAACCGATCGCGCGCAGATGCAGGCGGAAACGGCCGCGAAGGCGCGCGTCGTGGCGCATTTCGAGGCCGAAGCGCACCGTCTGGACGAGCAAGGAGCGGAGCAACAAATGTTGCTGCGCAACGCGAAGACGGCCGAGGAAAGCTACCTTCTCTACGTCCGGAAACGGGAAGACGCGCGGATTTCCGACGCGCTCGACACGCGGCGCATCGTCAACGTTTCGGTGGCCGAAGCCGCCACTGTACCGGCGTTTCCGACGCTCCATCTTGCGTGGATCCTCCTCGGCGGCTTTTTGGCCGCCGGCGCCGTCAGCATTGGCGGCGCCTGCGCGGTCGACCGGCTCGACCCGCGCTTTCGCACGCCCGAGGAGCTCGGACGCTTTCTCGATACGCGAGTGCTGGCCGCGATTCCGCGGGGGCCGCTGGATGGCGGCACGGAGAAATAGCGCATGTTTCTCGAACATTTCGGACTGGTCGAGCAGCCCTTCGGCGTGACGCCCGATCCGCGGTTTCTTTGCCTCGGACCAAAGCACCGGGAAGCGCTCGCCTCGCTCGAATACGGCACGCAGACCGATCGTGGGTTTCTCGCTCTGATCGCCCGCCCCGGAATGGGCAAGACGACGCTGCTTTACCAGTATCTTGAGCTGCAGCGCCAAATCGCGCGCTCTGCGTACGTTTTCCAGACCGATTGCACCTCGCGCGACCTGCTTCGCCACATCCTTCTGGATCTTGGCCTCGACTCCGCCGGGAAAGATCTTCCGGCATTGCGCGAATCGCTGAATGGAGTCTTGCTCGAGGAAATGCGCGCCGGCCGGAGGTTCATTCTGGTGATTGACGAAGCCCAGAATCTCTCCGAGAAGGTCCTGGAATCCGTTCGCCTGCTTTCGAATTTCGAGACGCCGTGGAAAAAACTGATGCAAATCGTGATTGCCGGCCAGCCTCAATTGGCGGATCTCCTGGCGCGGCCTTCTCTGACTCAGCTTCGCCAGCGCCTCTCCTCCATCATCCGGATCGAGCCCTTCACCCCCGAAGAAACCCAGCAATACATCGAGCATCGCCTGTGGGTGGCCGGCTACCAGGGGCCGAAGCTTTTCACCATTGGCGCGCAACTCGCCATCGCCGAATCCAGCGGAGGAATTCCCCGCAACATCAACATGATCTGCTTCAACTCGATGTCGCTGGCCTACGCGCGCGGGGTGCGGCGCATCGATTCGAAAATCGTCCGGGAATCGCTCGGCGATGTGGAGATTGAGTCCTTGGCGTCCGACGCGAGATTTTCGCGTTTCGCTCCGGCGCTTCCGAAATCGTTCACCGCGTTGCAGCTCTTGGATTGCCGCCCGGATATGCCGGCTGAAAACGGGCGCGATGTTCTCGCCACCGCCCCTCCCGCCAAAACTTCAAGATCTTGGCGCTCGCTGCCTCTTTCCCTTTCGGCTGCGTGCGTGATGGCATTCGCATTTCTTTCGGCTCCCATCGCCATCGCGGGGTGGAGCGCCGCTCCAGCCGGCATATTCCTGACAACGTCCGCGGCTCTCCCGCCCGCTCCGGCTACCGCCTCGGCCGTTCCAGCCGCATCGGCCGCGGCCGCCGGTCCGAATCCCACGGCGCCTTCCTTCAAGGTTCCCTGGCACGCTCCCGCGCCTTATGTGGAAGTCGTGCTGCCGGCCGGGACCACGCTGCGTCATTTGAGCCTCGAGTATCTGGGGCGCTTCGACGCCGCGACACAGAGCGCCATCTGGGTATTGAACCCCGAGATAACCGATCCGAATCGCATTGCCGCGGGGCAAACTGTCCGGCTTCCCGCGCCCCTGTGGCGCGCAGCGGGCGAGCGGACGCCCAATCCTTCCAAGACTCCCTCTCTTGAAACACGCGAGGTCCGCCCATGAGCAACAACTTCGAAATCCTGCAAAAGGCGGGCGAATCCGCCGGAAATTTTTCGTCTCCACCCAATCCTTCGCAGGCAGGGGCTGCACAATCCTCTCTCCGCCCGCAGCCTCCCCTGCCTGCGCAGGGAGAAGTAACGAAGCTCGTCCAGCGGCTGTTTGTTCTGCCCGGCGAAGCGAAAGCGCCCGGCGCCGTCGCCTTCTGCGGGGTGGCCGAAGGCGATGGATGCAGCTGGGTTTGCGCCCACGCCGCGGAGGTTCTGACGTCTCAAGTTCCAGGCAAAGTCTGCGTTGTGGACGCCAACCTGCGAGCGCCCTCCCTTCACCGCCATTTTGAAATGGAGAACGCCCACGGGTTTGCGGAAGCCGCCAAGAGCACCCGCCCCATCGCCGAATTCGCTCGCCGGATGGCGGGCAGCAACCTTTGGCTGATCACTTCGGGCGTGGTGGGCCGCGAGCCCAATGGCGCGTTGAATCCCGCTCGTTTGCGCACTCGCCTGGCCGAGCTCCGCGCCGAATTCGAATTCGTTCTCATCGATACGCCTCCGCTCGGCATGTTCAACGACGGCATCCTGGTTGGCCAAGCTGTTGACGGCGTCGTTCTTGTCGTGGGCTCGGATTCCACGCGGCGCGAATCCGCGCTGATTGTCAAGCAAAGCCTGGACGCCGCCAGGGTTCCCATGCTGGGCGCCGTTTTCAACCGGCGGACGTATCCGATCCCGGAGAAGCTTTACCGGAAGCTGTAGCATTCGCCACGGGGCAGTCGGTTTTCCACTCAGGTCAGGTCGAGTCCGGCTTCCGGGAATTGATCCTGGGAGTCAAAGGGCGAAGCTGCGTCTCCGGCGCCGCGGCGCTATGTTCCAGGCCAATCGGCCGTATCCGAATGACGTAATATGAGTATGGCGTTCTGATCGAAGGAAACGGGGTCACCCTGATGAACACTTGGAGCGCGGAATACGCAAGCAGGACCGAAACCTCGGCGGCGGGCGCCGTCAAGGCAGCGGCCGCGGGAGCCTGGCAATGGGCGACGGCGGCGCACCGCTTCCTGCTCGTCCTTCTGACGGAAATTTTCCTCGCGGCAGTCTCTTATAGTTTGGCGGTGGTCGCACTGGCCGATACGCGCGAACCCGGCTGGTCGCTTCGCGTCCTTTCCGCGACAATCCTGCTGCTGATTTTTTGCCGATTCGCCGGGCTTGCCAGCGTCCGCCTGTACCGCCGCTCGCTGCATTACGCCAGCATTCCCGACCTGATCTCGATCGCCAAGGCAGTCTCGTTCACGACGGCGCTCTTTTGGGCGCTGGCCGCCTGGGAATTTCACGCGCTGCGGATTCCCGCTGCTGTCTTCCTGCTGGATTGGGCCTTTCTTCAGATTCTCTGGGCCGGCTTGCATTTCGGAGTCCGTGTGGTGAAGGCGCAGCAGGCAGCGGGCCGAAAATCCGGCAAGCGCGTTCTGATCGTCGGCGCCGGCAACGCCGGGATGATGCTGCTCAAGGAAATGGCGCTCGATTCCGATCCTGATTCCTCCTGCCGCCCCGTGGCGATGGTGGATGACGACTCCTCGAAGTGGGGCCGCAGTTTCTTCGGCGTGCCGGTCGTCGGAGGCACTCGGGATCTGGCCCGCCTGGCCGCGGGATGCGATGCCGAGGAAATTCTGATCTGCATTCCCAGCGCCACCCCTTCGCAAATGCGTGATATTTTGGACTCCTGCCGCCTTTCCGGCGTGCCCGCGCGCACCCTTCCCACGCTTTCAGAAATCGTGGACGGGCGAGTCTCCCGCCGCGACCTGCGTCCGCCGCATATCCATGACCTCCTTCAGCGCGACGAAATCCGCATGGAGCCGCAGGAAGTCCGCCGCATCGTCGGCGGCAAGACGGTGCTCGTCACCGGGGCGGGCGGCAGCATCGGTTCCGAGCTTTGCCGCCAGATCGCCGCGGCATCTCCGCGGAAGCTGCTCCTGCTCGACAAATCCGAAAACAGCCTTTTTTATGTGAACCTGGAAATCTCTGAAATTCTCGACTCCCAGCGCGTTCAGCCGGTTCTCGCCGACCTCGTCTGCCGCGACCGCGTTCGCGAAATCCTGGAAACCGAGCGCCCCGACATCATTTTCCACGCCGCCGCCCACAAACACGTCGGCCTGCTCGAGCTGCATCCCCAGGAAGCGATTCGCAACAATGTGCTGGGAGCGCGGATCCTCGCCGAAGCCGCGCTTCAAACAGGCGTCCCCCGCCTCGTCAATATTTCCACCGACAAAGCGGTCTACCCGCGGAGTTACATGGGGCTTTCCAAGAAATTGGCCGAGTTGTGCATCCAGGACCTGGCCCGCACTCATCGCGCCGCATACATGAACGTTCGCTTCGGCAACGTCGCCGGGAGCACGGGAAGCGTCCTGCGGCTATTTTGGGACCAGATTCAGAAGGGCGGGCCGATCCGCGTCACGGACCCGCGCGCCACGCGGTACTTTATGTCTGTGCCCGAGGCGGTCCACCTGATTCTCCGCGCGGCCTCGCTGGGCGCCGGAGGAGAAACTTTCGTTTTCGACATGGGCGAGCCGCTGAACATTTACGAGCTCGCCAAAACCATGAGCCTCTTCGCCGGGCTCAAACCCGGGCGGGATCTTCCTATCGAATTCACGGGGCTCAGAGACGGCGAAAAAATCGTGGAAGATCTCTGGGAGGGTTGGGAACGCCCGCAGCCCACATCCGCCGCCGGAATTCTCGTCGTCACCGAACCCCATCCGCTCTCTCCGGGGATTCTCGGGCATATTGCGGCAATGGAAGAGTGCCTCCTGCGGGACGACCAGCAAGGGCTGCTCGATTGTCTCGACCGCGTCGTACCCGAATTTGCGCCTTCGCGGTCCGGCGCATCCGGGCGTCAATCCGTTTCCACCGGGCCCCTGCCGGGCGCTTCCTCGCGCCGCGTCCCGGCGGCCCTATCCTCCATGGGGGCAGCATGAGAATTCCTCTCGCGCGTCCCGACATCACGGAACGCGAAGTCGAAGCCGTCACTCGAGTGCTTCGCTCGGGCCAGCTCAGCCTCGGCCCGCGACTCGAGGAGTTCGAGGAAAAGCTGGCGGCATTTTCGGGCGCCCGCTACGCCGTCGCCTGCAACAGCGGGACATCCGCTCTGCACCTTTCCGTCAAAGCTCTCGGAATCGGCTCCGAAGACGAAGTGCTGACCTCCTCGTTCAGCTTCGTGGCTTCCGTGAATTGCCTCCTGTTTGAACGCGCCGTCCCCGTCTTCGCCGATATCGATCCCCGGACTCTGAATCTCGATCCCTCCGCGGTTCGCGCCGTGATTCTCCGCGACTATCGCTGGAGCGTCGACAGAAAGCATCTCGTGAACCGCCACACCGGCCGGACGCTCCGAGCCCTTCTCCCGGTCCATGTGTTCGGCCTTCCCTGCGACATGCGGGCGCTGGTTTCCATCGCGCGCGAATTTCGCCTCGCAATTCTCGAGGATTCCTGCGAAGCGCTCGGCGCCGAGGTGGATGGCCGGCGCGCGGGCACGTTCGGCGATGTGGGCGTCTTCGCGTTTTATCCCAACAAGCAGATCACCACGGGCGAGGGCGGGGCTCTGGTAACCGACGACTGGCAAATCGCGCGCCTCTCCCGCAGCCTTCGCAATCAGGGACGCGACGACCGCTCCGAATGGCTTCGCCACACCCATTTGGGCTACAACTACCGCTTGAGCGAGCTCCACTGCGCCCTGGGAATCGTCCAGCTCGAACGCGCGAACGAATTGATTGCCGCGCGCGCCCGCGTGGCCGCCGCGTACTTGGACCAGCTCGCCGGAATCCCCGGCTTGTCTCTTCCGGCGGAATCTCCCGGCGTTCGCCGCAGTTGGTTCGTTTATGTGATACGGCTGCAGGGTCCCGCCATCCGATTGTCGCGCGACCGCCTGCTCGCTGAACTTCGCCGCCGCGGCATCGGCTGCGCCGCCTACTTCCCGCCGATTCATCTCCAGCCGTATTTCCGCGAGCACTGCTCGGCTCCGCGCGACCCGCTGCCGCACACCGAAGCCGCCGGGCGGGAATGCCTCGCGCTGCCTTTCTTTTCCTCCATGACGGCGGAGCAAGTCGAAGAAGTCAGCGCGGCGGTGCGAAGAGTTCTTTCCGTCGCGTCCACGCACACGCGGGGGCCAGTCCGCCGCTTGCGCGCCGCCGCCTCCGGAGCTTCCTAGAAAATCCCGCTTCGCCGCATGTCCGCATCAAAATCCATTTCTGCTTCTTCTGCGCCCTCCGTCCCCGCCGCCGCGGGTGCGCTCGCCGGTGCGATTCTTTGCCCGCTTTGCGGGTCTTCCTCCACGCAATTTGCGTTCCGCGACGCCGGCTGCGCGCTTCGCTCGTGCCCGGAGTGCGATCTGTTTTTCGTCTCGCCCTATCCCTCCGGCAGCCGGCAGCACTCGCGCGTCTCGTTTGGCCAGTATGAAGCAATCGAACTTCTCGATTGCCGGCGCCGCTACCTCGGCGAAAAGTTGTATTACGACCGCCACTTTTCTCTCATCGCCCAGGAATGCTCCGGAGCCTCTTCTTTTCTCGATGTCGGCTGCGGCACGGGGCGCCTTCTCGAGCGTATCGCTTCCACTCGTGCGCTCCGGCGGCTTGCAGGGATCGAACTCAACGCGCAGGCCGCCGCCTTCGCCCGCCGCGTTTCCGGCTGCCAAATTTTCGAGGTTCCCTTCGAGCAGTTTCGCACCGAGGAGAAATTCGACGTTGTCGCGCTCATCAACGTCTTCTCCCACATCCCGTCTTTCCGCGGCTTATTTGGTTCTCTGCGGTCCGTCCTCGCCCCGGGCGGCAAAGTCCTGGTCCGCACCAGCGAAATGGCGCCAAACGTCAGCCGGTGGAACCAAATGCACTGGGGAATTCCCGACGACCTCCATTTCCTCGGCCTGCGCACGCTCGAGTTTGCCTGCAGGCAGCATGGATTCCGCATCGTGCGCCACATTCGCGTTCCCTTCGAAGACGAGTTGTTCCGCGAGTCGCGTTGGCGGCAGACGGGCCGCAGCCGCGTCGTCAACGCCGTCAAATTTTTCGGACTTCACGTTCCTGGAGCGCTCGCGGCATCGAAAGCGATCTACGCCGCGCTCCTCGGCCGCCGTCTCTTCGTTTCCTTCGTCGTTTTGCAAGCTGTCGAACCTTCGGAAGCGGCCCCATCCTGATTCGATTCGGGTGAAACCAATGGCCACCACTAGTCCCGCGCTCGCGCCCGGTAAAGCAACCTCTCTTCGCTCGCCCTTTCTGCTGCGCTCTCTTCGGGCGCGGCCGCGTCTCTACAGCGCCGTCTGCAAGGCGAGGATGCTCTATTCCCGGCGCATCGCCGCCGCGGGAGCCCGCCGCGTCTTTCGCGAAAACACGCCGAATTTCGCCATGGGCGATTTCGAACGCGCTCAGGTCGCTTCGCTCCGCTCGCATGGCTACGCCCTCGCGTCCGGTTTTTTTCCACGCAATCTGGCCGATTCCCTTTTCTCCTGCGCCGACCGGCTGTTCCGCTCCCTCGAGCTCGACCCCGACCGCTCTTACTCCGTGCAGGCCGGACGCCTCCGCGATTTCTCCGGCCTGACGTACGCCGAGCTCGCCGCGAGCGAAAAGTTGATTGCCCTTCGCGACCCTCTCGTCCAGATGCCCGGGCTTTTGCCCGTGGCGTTTCACGAAAGCATTCTCAAGGTCGCCGGAAATTTTCTGGGCTACGTTCCGCCTCTTTGCCGCGTCACCGTGGTCCGCGATTTCCCGCACAATCGCCCGCTCCATTCCAGCAATTTCCACAAGGACAACGACGAATCCGATTCCCTGCAGATCTTCATTTACCTCGTAGACATTGATGATTCCCGCGGCCCGCTGATTTACATTCCCGGCTCGCATCGTTACGACGCCCGCTCCTGCCGCCCCCGCCTTTCCCGCGACCTGGGCATCGACGCCAACGACGGCCGCCTGAGCGATGAAGAGATCTCCCGTGTCTATCCCGTGAGTTCCTGGGCCACGCTCCGCACCGTGCGCGGCAGCGTCGCCTGGATTTACGGCAACGGCATCCATAAAGGGCCTGCTTGGCCGCGTCCAGGCGACCCCTCCAATCAGCCGCGCACCGCCATCAAAATCGATATCCACGGATACAAATCGGGCGTGGTTCGCGACCTTCGCGAAAATCGCATCGGCGAATCGGCCCTCGCTCGACTGACTCCCTTGCAGCGCCTGTTCGTCCACCCCGCTCCCGTTCCCGACGAGCTTCCCGAACGCGCCGTTGCCGCGTCCGCCGCTGTCTGAATTTTCCGGTCTTTCATGCACATTCGCGCCGCCGCTTCTCGAGCCACCTCTCTTCTCGCAAAGAACCCCGCGCTTTTCTGGCGCGTTGCCGTCGCCAAGGTGTCTTCGGCGCGCCCGCTGCCGCCTTTGCCGGCGCGGAAAGCGATCGGCAGCGTCCAATTCGAATACGATCTGGTGGACTATCGCGGCACCGCTCCCATGTATTTCGGCTCGTATGCGCTTTTGGTGGTCGAAGCGATCCGGCGATTCCTGCGTCCGGGCGGAGTTTTCTTCGACGTGGGCGCGAATATTGGCTACCTGTCGGCCGTCGCCGCCGATCGCGTGGGTCCGCTTGGCCAGGTGCACGCCTTCGAGCCCGTGGCGCGCTACTTTTCGCGCTTGCAATCCCTCGCCGCGGGGAATCCCCAATTCACAATCATTCCCAATTTCTGCGCCGCCGCGGAGTTTCCCGGCACGTCGCGCATTTTCCTCACTCGCGAGCCGGGCCAGAATACCCTCGTCGCTGGCTACAAATCCGGCGCGGAGGTGACCGGCGTCGCTCCGGTTGCCGCTATTCGTCTCGATTCCTACATCGAGGAAAAGGGCATCGCTGAAATCTCCATGATCAAAATCGATGCGGAGGGCTTCGAACTTCCCATCCTGCGCGGCCTCGAGCGCTATTTCCGCTCGACCCGGCACCGACCGGTCATCCTCACCGAGATTGCGCCCCGCGCCTATCCTCTTCTCGGCAAGCGGCTCCACGAACTCCGGGACTACATGGCTCGATTCGGATATTCCGCGTTCGACCTGATTGATGCGCGAACTCCAGTTGACGTCACGGCGTTGCGCACGGTGGACGACGTTCTTTTTCTCCCGCGGGGTTTTCGCCGATGAGTTCAGCCTCCGCCGTTCCCGGGACGCCGCATCGAGTTTCGAGCGTTTGGCTGTTTCTTCCCGCCGTGGCCGCCGGTTTTGCCGTCTTCTCGCTCGGCCGCTCTCCCGCGATGTTGCTCGCGGGCGTTGCCGGCGTCACCGGTATCGTTCTTCTTCTTCGCTATCCGGAATTTGCGCTTGCGCTCTACATCGTCATCGGCGACATCAAGGGAGATAACCGCATCTCCTCGCTCGTTCCCGTGGACCTCACTCTCGCCGTCGGCGCGGTGCTTCTTGCCGGCATATTTCTCAGCCTGCTGCGGCGCATGCGCCCCTTGCCTCTCCCCCGCGTCTTCCTGGTCTTTGTCCCGCTTGTGGCCTGGATGCTGGCGAGCTTGTCTTACACGCCCGTGGCCGAGGCGGGGGCGGAAAAGCTGGGCCGTTTTCTCACGGTCACAGGCATCGTGATTGTCGCGCCCTTTTTCGTTCTCACCACGCCGCGAGCCATGAAACGTTTTTTTGCGGGATTCGCAGCCGGCGCTTTCGCGATTTGCGCCTATTCGCTCACGGGTTTGGGCGGCGACGAGCGCCTGGCTTCTCCGAGCGACAATACAATCGGACTGGGCCACGTCGCTTGCTCGCTCTTCCTGGTTCTCTGGTTTCTCTTACTACCGGGGCGGCCGTTTCATCGCCGTTGGCTGGCCTACCCTCTTCTCGCCGTTCCGGCGTTGGCTCTGATCGGCTCCGGCTCGCGCGGGCCGGTGATCGCCTTGTTGATCCTCGTCCTTCTGAGCCTCTATCTCCACCGCCGCCTGATTGCCGACATCGCCGTGCTCGCCCTCCTGGGGCTTTTCGCTATCCCGCTTGCGGGCCTGCCGCAGGCTTCCCTCGATTACCTCGGCTCCGTGCTTGGCTGCCACAATTTTGCGGACGTTGTCGCCTCCCGCGCCGACCTGGTCTCCTTCGCGTGGGACTTGCTGAAGCAGCATCCTCTGCTCGGCGTCGGACTCGAAGGCTACCGCTTTCATTCCCTCAACGCCGGAGTCTATAAATGGCCGCACAACATTTTTCTTGAGGTTGCCTGCGAGCTGGGGCTTCCCGCTTTCGTTTTGCTCGCCGTCATTTTTGGCGGCGCTCTGCGCGCGGCTTTGCTGCAATTGCGCGACCGATCGAATCCATTTCCCGTGCTTTCGCAGCTTGCCGCAGCTCTTTTGCTCGCGGGCGTCATCAACGCCACAAATACCGGCGACATCAATTCCGATCGTTTGACGTGGCTGTTTGTCGCCCTGGTCTTCGTCGTTCGCGGACTTGCGGACCGCTATTCCTCTTCGCCAAGCCTGTCCGCCGCTTCGCTCGCCGGGAGCCGCCCGGGCACGGCGTTACCCACAAGTTTCGTTTCCGCAGAGCCCGTCTAGCCCTTTCGACGCGATCGCTCGCAATGTCCTCCTTCACACCCGCCCAGATACCTTCGACTCCGGTGATAGCAGCCGTCCCGGCCGCGGCTGGCGCGCTTACTCTCCCGGTCTTTCCGCGCCCCATTTTTTGTCATTTCACGCTTTCTCACTCCGAATTGAAGAGCCGCACATTTCACCGCCAATGCTTGCCACTCGCCGCGGCCGGATTTCAGGTCCGCTATCTATCGCCCGCCGGCTGCGACTCTCGCCATGCCGGTATCGAACTTGTCCGCCTCCCGCGCCGTACCGGGCGCCTGCGCCGCATTCTGGCCTGGCCGCGCTTGCTCGTTTCGCTTCACCGGCAGCGCGCCGCCCTCTATCACTTTCAAGACCCGGAACTGCTGCCCATCGCGTTCGCGCTGAAAAAAATCCTTCGCAAGCGCGTGCTCTACGACGCTTACGAGGATTTTCCGGCCATGGCGTTGCAAAGCTCCTCCATTCCCCGGTTCCTCAGGCCACTTGTCTCTCGCGGGGTCGCCGCCATCGAACGCTTGGCCGCCCGCTCGTTCGACGGCATCGTCACCGCCGATCCGCTCACGCTCCGGCGGCTCGCTCGAGCGGGAAACAGCCGCAAAGTCGTGCTCTACAATTTCCCGAACCTCGATTTTTTCCCGCCTCCCGCCGAATCGCTTCGCCCGAAGGAATTCGAGCTCGTCTATCGCGGCGGGCTTTCCGAGCGCGCCGGCACCTATCTGCTTCTCGAGGCCGTCCGCATTCTTCGCGAGCGTGGCCGCGTGGTCCGTCTGCTTCTCATCGGCTACGCGGACGGCGCATCCTCGGAGTGTTTTCTCCGCGACCGGATTTCCGCCGCGGGGCTCGCTCCTTTCACGGAAATATCGGGCCGCATCCCGCACGAGCGGATGGCTTCCGCTCTCGCCCGGGCGCGCATCGGCGTCAGCCCTTTGCTGGCCACCTCGAAATTTCAAATCAATATTCCCGTGAAGGTTTTCGAATACTGGGCCTGCGGCCTTCCGGTCATCTCGAGCGATCTGCGTCCCGTGTGGCCGTTCTTCCGCTCGGTTCACGCGGGACTTCTCTTCCCCGCGGGTGACGCTCACGCCCTGGCCCTCTCCATCCAATGGCTGCTCGACCACCGCACCGAGGCCGAAAGCATGGGGCGGGCGGGCCGCGCCGCCATCGTCCAGCGCTTTTACAATCGCGGGGAAGCGGCGCGTTTTTCCCGCTTCTGCCGGCGGATCATCGCCGAGTGACCCTTCAAGCCCGCTAATCCGCCATTATGCTCGAACCGCTTATTCGCTCGAATCTTCCCCGTCTTCAGTCGCTCTACGACCGCGCTCCCTCGCCCGCGCGCGACCTCCTCGCCAGCGCCCGCGGCTGGTTCCTCACGCGACTCCGGTACGGGCGCGGGACGTCGGAGCTACTCGAAGAGCTGCGCCGCCACGAATCGTGGCGCCCGACCGACATTTCGTCGTATCAACTCAGCGCGCTGAGCGCCGTAGCCGATTTCGCCCGCCGCACCGTTCCTTTCTACGCCTCCTATTCCCAGGCCCCGCTTCGTTCGCTCGACGATCTTCGCGCCTTGCCCGTGCTTTCGCGCGAAACTCTTCGCCGCAATACCGGCCTGTTCCTCTCCTCCGGCGTTCCGCCCCACCGCCGCATCCGCGCGGGAACCACCGGCACCACCGGCGCCAATCTGTCCGTGGCCTACACCGAAGACCTCGCGCGCGCCAATTGGGCTCTCTTGCTCCGTCAGTGGGCCTGGGCCGGGGTTTCGCCTCGCGAGCCTCGCGTCACTTTCTTTGGCGCCCGCGTGGTGCCCCCGTCGCGGACCACCCCGCCGTTTTGGACGCGCAACCTTGCCGAGCGCCAGACTCTCGCCAGCATTTTTCATCTCTCGGAAAAAACCGCCCCTCACTATCTCGATTTTCTCGAATCGCACGCGGGCGAGGTTCTCGAAGGCTTCCCTTCGGTCCTCGCCATCCTCGCCGATTTCGCGCTCTCGCGCGGCTTGCCCGTCCCGATGCGCGTCGTCTTCACCAGCGGCGAGCCTCTCTATCCCGAGGCCCGCGAAAAAATCTCGCGCGCTTTCGCGGCTCCCGTTTTCGATAGCTATGGCATGACGGAATATTGCGGCTTGATCCAGCAGTGCGCCGCGGGAGGAATGCATCTGATTCCCGAGTTCGGCTATCTCGAGATTCTCGACGACCGCGACGAGCCTGTTTCTCCCGGCGAAGAAGGGCACTTCGTCTGGACCGGTTTTCTCAACCGCGCCATGCCGCTCCTCCGCTATCGCATCGGAGATCGCGGACGCTGGCAGACGGGCAGCCCGTGCGCGTGCGGACGCGCCTTTCCTCTCGTCGTCCCCACCATTACCCGCGAGAGCGACATCCTGCGTTGTCCCGACGGCCGGCTCTTCTCCCCGCGCGCCCTCAATCAACTCCTGAAACAGACTGCCTCTCTCCGCTTCTGCCAATTTGTTCACGCCGCTCCCGGGCGCGTCGTCATCCACATCGTTCCCGGCGGCCGCCGCGCGCCCGAAGAGGCGGCCCTTCTTCGCGAAAGGCTGCAATCCCTGCTCGGCCCGCAAATCCGCGTTTCTTTCGAGCTCACCGCCGACCCTCTCTCCCGCCCCGGCGGAAAAATTCCTCTCATCCTCAATCAGGTGCGTCCATGAACGAAACTCTTTTGATCGTCAACGCCGACGACCTCGGCATGAGCCGCGGCGTCACCGACGGCATTCTTCTGGCCTTCAAACACGGAATCCTCACCAGCGCTTCTCTCATGGCCAATATGCCCGCGGCCGAATATGCGCTCGGGCGGCTCGAGTCCGCGCCGGGTCTTGGCGTTGGATGCCACCTCAACATTTGCCAGGGCTGGCCGCTTCTTCCCCGTGCCGAGGTGCCCACGCTGGTGGGACCGTCGGGCTGTTTCCATCCGCCCGCGGAGATGGCGCGCCGCCTCTGGCGCTTTCAAGTAAATCCACACGAGATCGAGGCTGAGTTCCGCGAGCAAATTCGCTGGATGAAGTTTCGCCGTCTGTTTCCCACCCACGCCGACTCGCACCATCACATGCACCTCTACCCCGCCGCCGCATTGCCCTTTGCGCGCGCCCTGGCTCGCGAACACATCCCTTGCGCCCGCACTTCGCGCTGCTCTGTGTTTCCCCGTTCCGCGTCCTTCGGCGGGCCGCATGAAGGCGGGCCGCTTCGCCGCGTGCTGGTCGGTTCTTATCGCGCCGCCCTGCAATCCACGGTCTTCCGCCGGCTCCTTTCCCCCGATTGCCGCATCGCTTTCGTTTCGCGCGACCGCAACAACCTGGCGCTTCTTGGCGCGCAATGGCGCCTCGCCCTGTGGAACCTTCCATCGGGAGCATTCGAGCTCGCTTGCCATCCCGGCATGAGCGACCCTCGCGAGGAAAACCAATTCGACGCCATTCGCGCGCAGCGCGAGCAGGAATTGTGCTGGCTCCTGAATTCCGAATTGCGCGATATCATAGCCGCATGTGGAATTCGCCTGATCACCTACGACGGCCTTCGGGCGCCGGCCGCGGTCCGGACCGCCGCCGCTCGCGTGGCTGCCGCATGACTCCTGCCTGCGCGACGAAAACCCGCGTGCCGTGCTGATCCTCTTCTGCATCTGCGCCGCCGTCCTCCTCTACGTCTATTTCGGCTACCCGGCCCTGCTCGTCTCGGGCCTCTTGGGACGCCGCAAGCCGCTCGCCCAATCGCCGCTCGCCGCTCTCCCTCTGATTTCCGTGATCGTCGCCGCTCGCAACGAGGAATCCGTCATCGAAGACAAGCTTCGCAACCTTCTCGCCTCCGCCTATCCGGGCGACAAAATGGAAATCCTGGTCGGCAGCGACGGCTCCTCCGACCGCACCGACGAAATCGTCCGCCGGTTCCACGGCCAGGGCGTCGGCCTGCTTTCGTTTCCCGAGCATATCGGCAAGAGCGCGATCCAGAATGGCCTCGTCAAGCTCGCTTCCGGCTTGATCCTCGTTTTCACCGACGCCGACTGTTTTTTCCCGCCCGAAACGCTTCCCCTGCTGATTTCCAATTTTTCCGACCCCCGCGCGGGTCTCGTCACCGCGCGGCCTCTCTACGAAAACGAGACCGAAACGGCTGTCACAAGAAATGAAGGTCTCTACCTCCGCTACGAGTCTTTTCTTCGCAGCGAAGAAAGCGCCCGCGGAATTCTCGCCATGGCCTCGGGTTCCCTCTTTGCCATGCGCCGCTCTCTTTGGCTTCCGCTGGCTCCCGATCAGGGAGACGATTTCGCGCTCCCTCTCGCCGTCGCTTCCGCTGGTTTTCGCAACGTTCTCGAACCGCGGGCCGTGGCCGTCACGCTTCTCGAACAGAAGCAGCCCGATTCCATGCGGCGGCTCAAGTCCCGCATCATCGCCAAGGATCTTCGCGGCCTGCTTTCGCGCGCGGCCCTTCTGAACCCCTTCCGTCACGGCGCGCTGGCCGCCGGGCTCTGGTCGCACAAGCTTCTTCGCTGGCTCGTTCCGTTCTTCCTGGTTGCGCTCTTCGTTTCCAACTTGTTTCTCCTCGACCGCGCCGTTTTTCGCGCCGCGATCGTCCTTCAAGTCGCCTTTTACGCGCTGGCCGCCCTGGGAGCGGCCGTGCGCAATCGCAGCCGCTTCTTCCTCTGGTCCGTGCCATTTTCGTTTTGTCTGGTGAATCTCGCCGCGCTCGTCGGCGCTCTGCAGTGCCTGGCGCGGCGTCCTGCGGGGCAGTGGACTCCCGTCCGCCGCCCCTCTCGCGCTGCCTGAACGCCTTCCAACCTGCAGCCGATCGGTTTCCTTCCCTTGAAAACCACCCAAATCCTCGACAACGCTCTCACTACCTTTGCCCAGGTAATCGGCAGCGCCGCCGTCCTTTTTTTTCTCTACCGCTTCCTGATCCGCTCGATCGGCGTCGAGCGGCTCGGCATCTGGTCGCTCGTTCTGGCCACCACTTCGATCGTCACTCTCGCCAATCAGGGTTTTTCCACCGGCATCGTGAAATTCGTCGCGAAATATGCCGCGCGCAACGACTCGGCTCGCGTGTCCTTGCTCGTCGAAACAGCCCTCTTGTCCATGGCCGCGGCCGTCGGCGCAATTTCCTTGCTCCTCTATCCCGCCGGCTCGTGGGCTTTGCGAATGATTCTCCCCGCCGCTCGATTTCCTGAAGCGCTGGCCATTCTGCCCTTTGCCCTGGCCGCTCTTTGGCTGAATCTCTGCGCGTCCGTCCTTCAGGCGGGTCTTGCTGGACACGAACGCATCACGCACCGCAACTCCCTGGTTCTCGGCGCTTCCGCCGTTTACCTCGCGCTCGCCCTGCTTCTCGTCCCTTCCCGAGGTCTTCTCGGCCTGGCCCAGGCGCAACTTTTCACTGCGACTCTCTCCTTTGCCGTGGCGTGGATTCTTCTCCGCCGCCGCATCCCGCGGCTCCCGCTCGTTCCTCATCGCTGGAACGCTCCGCTTTTCCGGGAGATGTTTTCCTACAGCCTTCAATTCCAGCTCATCACAGCCGGACAAGCGGCCCGCGAGCCTCTCACAAAAGCTCTGCTCGCGAAATTCGGCGGCCTCGTCATGACCGGGCTTTACGACATGGCCATGCGCTGGGTCATCACGTTTCGCGAATTGATCGTCCAGGCCAACCAGGTCCTCGTTCCCACCGTCGCCGGGCTTCAGGAGCGCGACCCGCAAACGATTCCGCGCGTCTATCGCGATTCCTACCGCGTCGTTTTCTACCTCTCGATTCCGCTCTTCGCTTTTCTCGTCGTGATGGCGCCCGTCGTCTCGCGCATCTGGCTCGGACGCTGCGACTCCGTTTTCATTTCGTTTGTCGCGCTTCTGGCCGCGGGCTGGCTCGTCAATATCCTCTGCAATCCGGCTTACGTTGTGGATCTGGCCACCGGCGAATTGCGTTGGGTAGGCGCCGGATGCCTTCTCACGCTTTCGATGAACGCGGTTCTCGGATATTTCGGAGGAAAGTATCTGGGAGGCTTTGCCATTGTCGCCGCCGCTTCGGGTTCTTTGATCCTCGGCTATCTCGTCATTCTCATCTCTTACCACCGCGCCCACCGCGTTTCATTTTCCTGCTTGTGGCCGGCCGATAGCTCTCCTCTTGTCGTCGCCGGCGCTCTTGGCGCCGCTGTTTTCCTTCCCTTTTTTCATTCTTCCTGGGCCTCCTCGCTCTTTTCCGCGCCCACTGCGTCCGGAATTCTCTCCGCCCTGTTCCTGATGGTCCTCTTTCCCATGTGGGCTCATCCGATGCGAAAACGCCTGCTCCAATGGCTGGCATCGCGTTTGCCCGCCTAAGCCGCTCGCTCCCCGCATGTACACCCGCGCCTCCGCCGGCATTCTCTGGCAATCTCCGGGCTCCGAGCCTGTCGCGGCTCGCATCGCGATGGCCGGCGATTTTCTGCCCTCCGGCCGCCTCGCTCTTCCCGCCCGAAGTTCATGGAGCGAAATGGCGGCGCTTGCCGCTCCCCTGTTCTGCGACGTGGATACGGGCATCGCCAACCTCGAGTGCGTCCTCGACGCCGCGGAACTCGTTCCCCGGCCTCTCAACGGCCTCGGCGACGTTGTTTCCGCTCCGCGCGGTGCTCTCGATTTTCTTGCGGCGCTTCGCCTGAAAATTGCCGGCGTGGCCAATAATCACGCCTTCGATTTCGACTCCGCCGGACTCTCGCGAACGCTTGCTGCCGTTTCAGATCGCGGAATGAAGCCTCTTGGCGCGGGGCGGACTCTTCGCGACTCTCCCGGCGTTTTTGTCTGGAGCCGTCCCGCCCCGGTAGGTCCTCGCGTGGGGTTTTGGGCGGCCGCGAAAGCGACTCACGATCCCTCGACGCCCTATTTCGCCGGCGTTGAGCCCGCCACTCTTGCTCGTGGCCTGAAAGCCCTGCAAATGCTTCGCCGCCAGGGCGCGCAATTCTGCGTGGCCCTGCTTCATGCCGGGTGCCTCCGCACCGATTATCCCGACCCGGAAGACGCGCGCCTGATCGACTCACTCGCTTCGGCCGGGTTCGACATCGTCGCCGCCTCTCATTCGCACCGCATCTCGGGGTATCGACGGCTATCCGCCCACGGCAGGCACGCATTTTCTTTCTACGGTTTGGGCAGCGTTGTATCCGGCTTTGTCTCCTCGCCTCTCGAATCCGAGGGCCTCGTCGTCGTCGCGGGCCTCACATCGCATGGAAAGCTCGCGAGCCTCGAAGTGCGTCCCGTTTCGCTCGCTACATCCGGTTGGGCGGAGCTTCCCACGGCCGAATCCGCCGAACGCATCTTGGCGCGGTTCAAATCGCTCTCGCGCCGGATCGTTGACGGCTCTTTCGCCGCCGCATTCTATCGGGACATGTCCAAAGACATGTTCCATGTCTACTGGCGTGACGTGCGGGCCGCCTTCCGTGAATCCGGATTTCGCGGCCTGGTTCGAAAGGCCGGCCGGATGCGCCTGCGCCACGTCAGGCGGCTGGTTCGCGCGGTCGTCGGATGAGCGCGCTCACAGTCATCACCCCCGCGGTTTCTCCCGCTGTCTCGGCCGCCGTTTCCTTCGGCGTCACCATCGCCCTCACGCCGCTCCTCATCGCCCTTTCGATCCGATTCCGGATTTTCGATCCTCCCGGCCCGTTGAAAATCCATTCGCGCCCGGTGTCGCGCATCGGCGGCGCCGCGCTCATGCTTGGTTTTCTCGCTGGCGTCCTGGCTTCCGGCCAGCGTCTGCCCGATCTTTTTGGATTTGCCTTTTTGGCTCTGGTGATGCTTTGGCTTGTGGGATTTCTCGATGATCTTTTCGAGCTTCCCGTCATCGTCCGGTTCGGGGTTCAAATCGCGGCCGCTCTTCTGCTCTGGCTCGCGGGTTGGAGGCTTCCTGTGGCGGATTCGGGGTGGATATCCTGTCTGGCTCTTACTTTTTTTTGCCTCGTCTTCGTCAACGCTTTCAATTTTCTCGACGGCGCGGACGGTCTTGCTCCGAGCGTCGCTCTTGCCATCGCGTTGGGATTTTCCGCGGCTTTCTGCCGGATTTCCGGACCTCCTTCGCCGGGCCCCGCCATTGCCGCCGGCGTGGCGGGAGCTTGTGCCGCGTTCCTGGCTTTCAATTTTCCTCCGGCGCGCATCTTTCTCGGCGATTCGGGCAGCACCCTGCTGGGCTTCGTCTTCGCGCTCCTCTCGCTCGAATTCTATCGCACGGCGGGCGCCGGCCTGATCGATGACCCGGGCCTCTCGCTTTTGTCCGCAAGACACGCCACAACTGCCATTTTCTTTCCGGTGCTCGTCTCGCTTCTTCCCCTTCTCGATTTTGGCTTCGCCGTTTTTCGGCGTCTGCGGCTAGGAGCTTCGCCGTTCGCGGGAGATCGGCGGCACTTTTACGACCTGCTTCTTGCCCGCGGCTGGGCCGCGCGGCATATGGCCGTGGGATGCGCGGGCATCACCGTGGCTCTCGCCGCCCTCGGGTGCATGGCTTTGCGGATGGATTGGAATGAAGCGGCGGGGCTTTTCTTTTGGACTGTGGCTCTGTTGGGAATGGCCGCGGGATGGCTGGGAGCGGCGCGCTCGGAGGATCGCGAGGTGCGGGGGTCCGGTGCGCGCCAACCGCGTTAAGTCTGCGACGATAGAATCGTGCGCGTGCCGCGGCGGTTGCGCTCGTCCGGCGTGGTTTTCTTCAGCAGGTTTCCCAGCTGCACCAGAAGTTTCCTCAGCTTGGCCCGCTCTTCCAAATCCATTTCGACAACTTCAAACGCCCGCGCTTGCGTGTTCGCGTCGCGAACGATGGCCTGTGCTTTCACCGATTTCTGGCTGGGATTCAGCCGCATCCCCACGATCGTTCCCGGATGCAGGCTCGCTTCGCAGACGGCCACTCCCCCTCCCAGCGTCATCTCCGGAATTTCCATCCGGCAGTTTTCTTTCAGGTTCGTCGTCGTGGCCGGCACGGGGCGCTCCAGGCGCATTCTGGGGTACCGCCGCTGGCGGATGGCGGGCGAATTGGGGTCGGGATCGAGCACTTCCAGCGAGAGTTCGGCCACGCTCAATCCGCTCTGCGGAATGAAGCTCCTCGCCCAATCCGGATCGATTTTCTCCATGGCCTGCGCGGCCACCAGCCGCAGCTCGCTCGGGTTCGACCAGCCGAACACTTTCCTCGCTTCCGCGATTTTCCGGAGCACCGCTTCCGCCCCGCCGGTTCGCAGGCGTCCCAGCGCCTCGATGGCTTTCAGTTGCAGGTATGGAGTTCCATCTTTCGGCAAATCGCCTTCGGCCAGCCGGACCAGCTTCATGTCCGAGAATTTTTCGCTGCTCAAACCGATTTCATCCACCGCGAGAGGACGAATCAACGAGTCGATCAAATCGAAGATGTTCAGCAGCACGCGGCCGCGCTCCGGAGAACCGCTGGCGGCGATTTGCCGCACCAGGCGGTCGTGTGACGTCCGCTTCCACTCTCTCAACTTGGCGGGCAACAGCTCTTCCAGAGTTTCAAGGTCGGTGCGCGCCAGCAATCCCACCGCTTCGAGCGATTCCGCCGCCTGCCCGTGGCGGAACTGTTTGCGAAGATGCTCGAGCCCCTCCGGGCCGAGATTTTTCATCATCGAAATCAACAGCTCGCAATCGTCGCGGAAACCCGACCGGCTGAATCGCTGGGCCAGGTGTTCGGCGGAGGGGCCCGGAAGCCGGCGCAATAGATCCGTCAACCCGTTTGGAACGCTTCTCTCTTTCACCGCTTCTTCGATGAATTCCGGCAAACGGTTTTCGACGGAAAGTCTCGGGCGAAGATTCTTTCCAACGCCCGGGCGTTCCGTCTCGACGTAATCCACCAACTCGACGGCGCGTTGCACGGCCGGATACGCGCGCTTCTTGGTCGCCTCCTGCGTCAGCCGGACGAACGCGGCTCCCACCAGGCTTTGAAGTTCGGAGTCGGTTTCTTCCGCCAGTTGAACGCCCGCTTGCCGGATCGTGCTCACCAGCAGCCGGTCGCTCAGCTTCGCGAAAAGGTTCGCGAGTTCCGCCACTCCCATCGAAGCTTGGCGGCGTGCTTCCGGCGATTTCGCCGTCATGCAGCCCGCGTAATTTCCCAATACGTTTTCGGCGGCGTCCGTTTCACCCTTGCCGATCAGTTCCTCGGCGTACTCGCGCACTTTTTGCGGTGGAACGCACCAGGCTTCCGACGATTCGAGCACGGATTTCTTTTTTTCTTCCGGCACTTGCGTCCAGAATTGTTGGGCGAGCAAATCCACGTGCGACTGCACTTCGATCCCCGCGCGCGCCATTTTTTCTTCGTACACGCCCAGGATTTTGCGGAGTCCGTCGAGCTCCTGAGACATGTCGTCCAGCATCGTGCGCACGGTGTTCACTTCGATGTCGCCGCGTTCGTAGCTTTCCAGCGCGAATCGGATCGCGATGTGTTCCGCCAGCTTCATCAGCGTCGGCCGGTCGGAGGATTCCGTCGGCGACTGCGCCGCCAGCGCCGAAAGCGCCTGGCTGATCGTGAACCGCGCCCGGCGAGGCAGCGTCGAAAGCCGCGATTGGAACGCGCTGGGGTCGAGCCTGTCTTTGGCTCCGTCGGTTGTCCGGGCGATCTGCGCCAGCACTTGCAAAATGCCCTGCAATTCATCCTGATGCAGGGTCATCAATCCCGTTTCCACGGCCATCGAGCCCGGAGCCACGTTGCGCGCGTTCCGGTTTCCGCGAATTCCGGCGGTCGCGGATGTCCAGCGCCCGCCCGTGCCCGTCACGTCTCCGCTGCCGCCTCCCGACGGCACTTGCCAACTCTTCGGACCTACCGCTCCCCCGCCTGCCGCGCCCCCGGCAGGAGCCGACGACCCTTGTGCTCCGGCTCCCCGATTTCCGGGACCCGATCCTGGACCAAGTCCTGGTCCGCCGCCCGGACCTGTTCCCGAGCCGCCGCCGGGGCCCGATCCGGGTTCTCCCGTCGCGCCTCCGCCTGAAAATCCACCGCCCGAGCCAGTTTGAATGCTCTCGCCGCCTCCCGCGCCGACGACGGGGATACCTCCACCACTAATCCCTGAATTTGCCGGACTCCCGCTTCCTGTTTGTGGCGCCTGCCCAGAATCTTTGCCGAGCCAAAATCCGCCGGCGTTTGGATCCAATGGCGTGCCACCGCCGGATTCCGATCCGCCGATGATGTTCCAACTTCCCGCGGACCCGCCGCCAGGCATTCCGCCGGGGGCGCCTGATCCCGAAGCTCCGCCGCTCACGAGCGGCGCGCCACCGGTCACACTGCTCCCGCCTGCGGCACCGCCGCCTCCTGATTCTTTCCCGAGCCAGAATCCTCCCGCATTTGGATCAAGCGGCGCTCCGCCGCCGCTGCCCTCCGTGTTGACGATGTTCCACGTTCCTCCGGAGGAATTTCCCGTTCCCACTCCCCCGCTGGCCGATCCGCTTCCGCCCCCCTGCGAAATCACAGACGCCGGGCCGCCGACTTGAAGACCTTCTCCCGCAGTGCGTCCTTCGCTCGATCCCCCGATGCCGGATGTGTAATATCCCGGAGTTCCTGCGCTCAAACCTTGTCCCGAGCCGCTGGGACTCGCGATTTCGACTCCGCCTGCTGAGTATCCTCCGGGAAAATTTCCGGCGCCGCTCCCCTCTCCGCCTCCGGGTCCGGGACCTCCGGAACCAGAGCCGCCCGAACCCCAACCCGTTCCGCCTCCCGGTCCGCCTGACCCTGATCCACCGCCTGGGCCCGAGCCGTTTCCTGAGCCGGACTCGCCCGTGCCGGAACCAGGTCCACCACCCTTTGTGCCTTCGGCGGCGACGATGAGTTGCAAGAGCTTTTCGGGATCACTGAAGAGTTCGTCGGCTTGCGCGGATCCCATGCCCAGCGTGCGCGCGGTGAGTTGCGCGGCAATCGTGGACTTGGCCACGGCCGAGTCGGCGGGGACAAAGCAAACTTCGTTCACGTGAATGTGCGGATCGCCCTCGAGCGCGGCCTTCAATTGCTCGGCAAGTTTCTGCGGTTTTGTTCCAGAACCCGTGGGAAAACCGCGAACAAATCGCGCCAGGCTCGCTTGCGTCACCTTGGGCGAGAAATGAATGCTGGAAATTCCGGACGCCGAAAGCATGCGTGCAAAGCTTTTTTCGGCCGCCGCGGATTCAATGGGAGTTCCGTCGAGCAGAAGCTGGTCGCCCGTCACGGCGAGCAAAACGCCCGCATCGTTGTCGGAGCCGAGAGCCATTCGGAGTTCGCTCCAGGCGGTCTCGTACTGGCGGGCGGTGCGCGGATGGCCGAAGTCGTACATGCGCGCAAACTTCAACAGGATGTTGAGGCTGCGGATGAAGGCCCGGGCTGCGGCAGCTCTTGGGTTCGAATCCATGACGAATATGCGTGGGGCCGGTGGGCCCGCCTCGTCTTGAAATGATGGGACTTGTGAGGGAAATCGGCAATGGTACGCGTGTCCTGTCGGGTACTACCGGATAGTGCCAGCGGGAATTTGACCCAAAGGTCCTGGAACTTATTTCGGGGGGGGGTGGGAACGGAGCCAAGTCTCTAGCTGCTTGATATGGCCGAGGATAGCGAGTGCACCCAGCTCTCTGAGGCGGGTACCACGCTCGCGGTATTCGTGGCTACGGGGAGGGAGGACCCCGAGAAACGGGACCCCGGCTGACTTGGCGGCCGCGGCGTCGTCCACGTTGTCGCCGAGATAGAGCGCGCAGCAGGGATCGCGCCCGGCGAGAATCTGGAAGAGACCTTCTGGAGAAGGCTTCGGCTGAGCGACTCTCTCGACGGTGATGACGGGATCGAAGAAGGGGCGCACGCGGAAACGGTCGAAGGTGTAATCGAGCTCGTCGAGCACGCGCCCCGTGAATATCGCGAGCTGCGCGCGCCGGGCAAGGCGGCGAAGAGCCTGCTTGGGCAGGAGCCACTCCTCAAAGCGCACGTTGCCATCGTGATTGCGGCCCCAGTAGAGCTCGAGGAACTTGGCTCGCACCTCCTCGAAGGAAATCTTGGCACCCAGAGAATTGACCCAGGCGTGCGAGAGCTTCCAATCGTCGTTGTAGCCGGGACGATTTTTCCACTCGTGAAGCTCGCGGAGAGTGACGCGCTTTCCCGTGAAATGGCGGACGACCTGCAGGACGGTGAGCAGGTAGGTCTTTTTCGTGCCGACGAGGACGCCGTCAACGTCGAAAATGATGACGCGAGGAAATTTTTCGCGGAAGGCCGCTTGGGATTTTTTCAAGGAAATTTTCCGGCGGGAAATTGCGCTCAGGAGGGATGTTCCTCGGTGCTTTCGGGCGCGGAAGGCGCATCCGGGGATTCTTCGGCGCTTGCCGCGGAATCATCAGACACTTCCGACGACCAGCCTTCCCCCGCGGAGACGGGAGGCAGCGCGGCTTCCGAATGCGCTTCCGGTTCCGCCGCGGACGCGGAGGGAGCGGCAGGCGGAGCGGCCGGGGCGGCGGAAGCTTCGGCGGCGGCTCGCAAGGATTCGGCACGCGCGGCGAGGGCGTGGACGAGCAGGTCAATCACCGTGTTGGCGCCGGAAGCGTCGGGATCCTTTTGCGGATTGTAGGAGGCGACTTCGATCGCGGCGAGATTCTTTTGCGTCATGAAAATTTCGAGCGCCTCGCGAACCTGCAACAAGGAGAGGCCGCGCTCGCCCGGATAATTCGTGGCCGGGAAATCGGCGATCACGTCCACATCGAAGTGGAGAACGAATTCGCTGCGCGTGGCGTGAATGCGCTCGACCGCTTCCCTGGCGGCGGCCGCCGCTCCCTTGCGCTGTATGTCCGAAGCCAAATAGCGGCGCAGCGGCGAACGCGCGAGAAATTCTTCTTCGGGAGGGTCGAGACGGTCCACGCCGAACAAGACCAGGCCGGGTTCGCGGACCAGAGGCGGTTCACCCCAAAAGCGGACCAACTCCGCCGCGCCGCGTCCGATCAGGTGGGACACGACCATGCCGTCCACACATCCGGAAGGAGTGGTGGCAGGCGTGTTCAGATCGGCGTCGCGGTCGATGTAAATCATCCCCGGGTTGCGAAAGTAGCGGCGAAGGCCGGCGACAACGGCGAGGGCGATCGAGCAATCGCCGCCGAGAATCAGAGGGAGAGCGCCGGACTTGACGGCGGATTCGACCCGGGGCTTGAGCGCCTCGAGAGACTTGAGAACGGCGGAAATATTGCGGGCGCGAGGGCTTTCGTTGTCGGGCTGGGCCAGCAGGACGGGATCATCGCCCAGGTCCAAAACGTCGTAGCCAATCGAGCGAAGGCGATCCGCCAAACCCGCCTCGCGGAGAGCGCGAGGGCCGAGTTCATGGCCCGGGACGAGAGCCGCCGCGCTGGTGGGCGCTCCCAAAATCGCGATTTGATTTGGCCGGCGGACAATTTTGACCGCCACGATTCGACTCCTCAAACCGAATTGGCGTACGGCTTACCTAGCGCGCTCCTTGCCGCGCCGCCAATTCGGCGGGCAGAGTGAAGCGCACGTCTTCGCGAATCAAATCGAGATCGCGCTGGTTCGTGAACCCAAAATTCGAAAGGCGCTGGCTGACCTGCTCGACAAGAACCTCGGGAGCGGATGCGCCGGCCGTGAGGCCGAGCGAGGTGACGCCCTCGACCCATTCCTCGGCGATGTCGTTGGCGTCTTCAATCAAGCGGGCGGTGACGCCGGCGCGCTTGGCGACTTCGACCAGGCGATTGGAATTGGAACTATTGGCCGAACCGACGACGAGAATCAACTGCACTTCCCGAGTGAGAGCCTCGACGGCTTCCTGGCGATTCTGCGTGGCGTAGCAGATATCGTCGGAAGCGGGCCCGACGATCGAAGGAAAGCGCTCGCGAAGGCGAGCGACGATTTCCTGGGTGTCGTAGAGCGAGAGAGTGGTCTGGGTGAGAAACGCGAGGCGGTTCGGATCGGGAACCTGCAACTGGTCCACTTCCTCGACGCTGCCGACGACGATGGTCTGGTCGGGCGCCTCGCCGGAGGTGCCGACAATTTCCTGGTGATCGCGGTGACCGATGAGAATGAGAGTGCGGCCCTCTCGGGCGAATTTCAAAGCCTCGAGATGAACTTTGGTGACGAGGGGGCAGGTGGCGTCAATGATCTTGAGGCTGCGTTCCTTGGCTTCGGCGCGGACGCGGGGCGGAACGCCGTGGGCGCTGAAGACGAGAGTGGCGCCCTCGGGAACCTCGGCAATGGATTCGACGAAAATGGCGCCACGGCGGCGAAGCTGATCGACGACGTAGCGATTGTGAACAATTTCGTGGTGAACATAGACGGGCTGGCCGTAGGTCTGAAGAGCCAGATCGACGATATCCACGGCGCGGACCACACCGGCACAGAAGCCGCGGGGACGCACGCGGACGAGAGTTTTGGCTCCGTGGTTCGTTCCCTGAATGTGTGTAAGCGTCAAATTCCTCTCCCTAAACAAATTATTTTACACGACCGAGGAGCATTCGTGCCAGAAGGATTGGCGAGAGTTGCGCCGGCGGAATAACGGTTTGGGTTTGCAGTGGGCGCTAAAAAAGCCGGGCAGGAAGAAAAAGCGAAGGCGAATTTAACACCCCGGATGTGTTGCGAATAGAACCGGCGCGCGGTGTTTGTTTTCTGCAAGTTACGCGGATTTCTATTTCCGAGTGTGTTGCGATTAGGAGGGAGCGGAGCGAGGGGTTCGCAAATCCCGCCGGGGAAGGCGTTCGCGCGGGTAGCGGAGGAGACGCCTAGAGATTTCGAGGAGTCGCGATTGTAAAGGGCGCAAAGAGAATCATGCGAGGCGGCAAATGCGGAGGCTGAGATGTCCAGGGGCGGGGCGCAGGAAGGGCCTCGTGCCCCGGAGGGCGTCTGGCTCGCCACCATGCGCGACATAAGTCACTCGATAGACGCTAGCATTTTCAGAGGGGAAAAACAAATCTCGACGGCTGTGGACTTTTGCGAATCGGCGAATTAAGACTCTCGCTCGGCGGATTCGATCGGACTGGAGGCGTAAGCGCTACCCTGACAGCGAATCGCAGAGGATCATTTGCGGGTTAGGGTGACGCGGGCGAAAGGGGTCAGCTTGCCGTTTTTCTCGCCGTCCATGATCCATTTCCATGCGCCGGAAGATGCGTCCTAAGCGAAAGTCGTGTGGAAATTGCCTTCGGCGCTTTTGAAGAGGAAGAGGATCTGGTCGCCGGAGAGCGTTCCGCGGCCGATTACGGGGGAATTCAGGCCGGCGCCGGAAGTGGTGTCGAGCCAGAGAATGGTGTATTCGCGCGCCTCGGGATCCCAGCCGATGAAAACGATGGCTTCGTAGGCGGGAGAGCCGGCGGGAGATTTTTCCCGGGAGACTTCGTGGAGACGGAGGTATTCGCGGTTGAGGACCCAACCGGCGTCGACATCGTGAATCGTCTGGCGCCCGGCGATCGTTCCGGAGAGGACCCAGTGGCCCGTCATCCGGTCGAGGAAGGCATCCTGGCGGGCGGAAGGCTGCGGCGGCTGTTGAGCGCGGAGCGGGAGAGCGAGCGAAAAGAACAAGGCGAGAAAACCGAGAGCGGATTTCATGGTTCTCTCCAAAGGTGAGTGTGGGGCTTGAGTGAAGAGATGATACGGCGGGAAGCGAGATGTGTCCAGCATCACGCGGCGCGATGCGCAGGCGAGCGGTAGAAAAACGTTGCGGCGGGAGGCAAGTCCCGCCGCAAGAAGTTTTAGGTCCGCGAAGAGAAATCAGCGAGAGCGCGGATGATCGTCATCGCGCCCGTGCGATTCGTGCTGCGGTTGATTGTGAGGCTTCGCTTCGGGACGCGCGTTGTTGTGAGGCGCTCGAGTTTGCTCGGGCCGCGTGTTGTTGTGTGGCTCTCGAGTTTGCTCGGGACGCTGGTTGGGTTCGCGGTTGCCTTCGGGGCGAGCCGTGTTCCCCGGGTTGTTGCGAGGCGGATTGGAATTGCCGGGGCGCTGCTCGCGGGGAGTTTCGCCGCGGGTGTTTTCCGAGTTGCGCACGCCGCGATCCTCAGTTCCGCGGTTCGTCGGAGGATGAAATTCAGTGTTCGCGGCGTGAGAGGCAACGACGCCATGGCCGGAGAATTCTCCCGGCCGGGACGTCGCAGCAATCGGCGGGCGACCGTGGTTATTCGAGGCGAGCAGTTGACGGTTGTCGCGAGCCGTATCCACCTGGCGCGTTTGCTCCGCCGTCGGCCCGAAGCGGCGGTCTCTCTCAGCGGCAAGCTGCGCAGAATTCGCGCGGGCGTTGACGCCGCCGACTCCGCCGTTGTAGCTGACGCGGTTGTCGTTGTGGACGATCACGGTGCGGTTGATATAGGTGTTGTGGATAATCGTGGTGTTTACGTGAGTGACAGCGGTGTTATAGGCGAATACGCCGCCGCGCCATTCGCCGCCCACAAAACCAGACCCGAAATAGCCGAAGCCGTAGTTAATCCCGCCATAAAAGCCGACGTGGGGACCCCAATAGCCGGCGTGCCAGACGTACACGCCTCCGCCCCACCCCCAGTAGCCGGGAGTCCAGAGCAGGCCCGGCGCAGGAGCAGGAACCCAGGTGCCGGGAACCCAGTAATACCCGGCCGGACCCCAAGCCCAATAGCCAGGAGTCCAAATATAGCCCGGAGCCGGACAAATCGGCTGAGGGTAAACGGGGATAGCGGGTGGTCCGACGTGGACCGAGATGCCAACCGCGACTTGAGCCGAGGAACTGCTGGGGAGAACCAGGAACAAGGCCGCGAGGGACATTATAAGAATGAAAGGTATCTTGCGCACTTTCGCCCCCTTGGAACGAGATTGAGCTGGTGCCTTTCCTATTATAAAACACGAAGAGGAGGAGAAAGTTGCAGTTTGTCGGGATTGAGACTGTTCGGAAGGACAGGGGGAGAGGCCGGGAGTGGTGAGAAAAGGAGGCGAATGGTGAGTCGTGGCGGCGGGTGGCCGAGTACAGAGCGGGCACTGAATCTGCGATTGCCTGGAGCGGAGGCGGGACGGCCCTGGCCAGCTTACCGCGGGCAAGCCGCGGAAGTCATGCCCGGGATGGCGTTCGAACGGGCAATGAGCCGGGCGGGGACGGGAGACCGGGAGCAAAAACTCATTTTCGGGAGGCCAGGGCGTGAAAGCCGTAGGTTTCGTAGCGGGAGGTAAGGCGGCCCTCGCGAAGGCTGATTACGGTGAAGCCCTCGGGAGTCCCCAGGCGCGGACCATGCCACCAATCGCCGCAGACGGCCCCGCTGGTGATGTACTGCGTTCCCTTGTAGCTGACATTTTCGTTGATGTGAGTGTGGCCCTGAAGAACGGCGAGAACGTTGCAGCCCTCGAACAGATCGAGAACATCGGGAGTGTTGGCGACGGTGAGAGTGTTGTATTCGCGGCCGGCGGAGATGACCTGAGCGTAGGTGGCGAAGGCGGTGACCATTGGGCAGTGAACAACGCCGATGATGGGAGTGCCGGGGCCGGCGGCTTTCAGGTCGGCGGCGAGCCAGTTGAGCTGGTCGTCGTCAATGCGGCCTTCCCATAGGCGATCCCGGGTGAGATGGATGGAGTCGAGAACGAAGAAGTGGTAGCCCTTGTGATCGAAGGAGTAGTACGTGCGGCCGTAGAGGTCCTCGAACATTTTCTTGCCGTAGCGAGGATCGGTGGGGAGAACGCCGCTGCCGGTGAGGACGCCGAAAGCGTCGTGATTGCCGATGGCGCGATGAATGGGAACGGGAATGAGCCGCTCGGTCTTGCGATAGAGATTGTAGACGAGATCGGCGCGGGGGAGGCCGACGCCGAAAGCGTCGAAGACGAGGTCGCCGCCCATGAGGGCGAATTCGGGTTCGAGCGAGGCGATTTTGCGGAAGCACATGTCGCAGCCGTTGGCGGCGCCGAGTTCGGGCTGGATGTGCGTATCGGTGAAGAAGACGAAATCAAACGAGCCGGGAGCGGGACCAGTCGGAAAAGCGAAAGGAGGAAGAGCGGCGGCGGCCCCGGCGGCAGCGGCGGTTTTCAGGAAGCGGCGGCGATCGATGGGGCCGGGGGACAAACAAACTCCTTCGGCAAATTAAAGAGCGAGAAGAATTTTAGCATTTTTGAAGGAAACTGAGAGCGGCCCGCCAGGAACCGCTCCCAAGGAGAGAAAACGAGACGTAAAAATCAGTGAGCCGATTCGGAGTGTGTGTTGCGCATCGATTTGCGGCCGAATTCCTCGATAGCGGCCAAACCGCGGCGCGTGGGGCCGGAAGCGGCACGGACACCGGCCTCGGCCAGGCCAAATCCCCAGTCGCCAATCGTGCCGACGACGTAGAAAACGCCGGCCAGGATGAGGCAAACGACAAAGCCGAGAACAAAAAGAAGTTCGGCGGCGATCAGCTCGCGAACGAAATAGATTTGCAGGATGAGAAAAACGGCAGTGACGGTCAGAGCGCGTTTGCGAACCACCGGATTTTCAGCGAGATTCAAAACCCAAGTTTTCAATTGCCCCAAGATCTTTTGCATTCCCCTTCCCCTTTACTAACTTCACTACTTTGGATGCACGGGGCGTGCCAGAAGCGTCAGTGGCAAGCGATTGAAAAAAGGGAGGATGCGGAATCGTCAAAAACGAAAAGCGGAGGAAAAGGAAAATCACTTCCCTGAAAGGCCAAAGCTGTTGCACGGAGTGTTCAGGCGGGGGATGACGAAAAACGGCGCCGGAAATTGGCCGGAGAAGAAATGGTTCGCCGCGCATGCGCTGCAAACCAAAGGCGAAAGTTCGATGAGACAGGTTGCGAAGCAAAGGCGAGAGCCGGAAGGCTGAGACGAGCAGATCTGCCCGCACCTGGGTAGCGCAGGCGTGACAATTTTCCCCGGATTCAGCGAAGGGGCGGAGTCAGCGGCCTTCGAATGGATAACGGTCTTGCGCGAGGACGGCGGCGGCAAGACGGCGGCGGATAGCAGTGACGTCAATGGGAGCGTGCTTGGAAAAGCGGCGGAGGACGGCGAGCTGAGTGAGAAGCGTGTCGCCCTCCTCGGTGGCAGCGAGAGAGGTGCGGGCTTCTTTTTCGATGCGGTCCATGGCGTCGTAGACGAAAGCGCTGGCGGCGTCGGCCTGGAGTGGCGCGGTCGAGTCTTTGCCGGCGGCGGCGCATTTCTGAGCGCGAAGGAGCGAGGATTCCATGGCGTAGATGTCCATGACGATGTTGGAGAGAGCGGCGACGATTTCCTGGTGTTCGCCGAGCTTTTCGCGGAATTTTTGAACGGCGGTTCCGGCGGCCAGAAGAAAGATTTTCTTGGCCTGGGCGAGAGCGCGTTCTTCCCCGGCGAAAGGACCGGAAGCGGGCTCTTCGAAGGAAGGGCCGGCGAGAACCTCTTCGCCGAGCTTCATGGCGGCGGGGATGAGCGGGAGAATGCCGCGCATGGCGCGTTTCATGAGCATATCGATGATGAGGAGGCGGTTGATTTCGTTGGTGCCTTCGAAGATGCGGTTGACGCGGCTATCGCGATAGGCGCGGGCGACGGGATAGTCCTCGTGGAAGCCGTAACCGCCGAAAATCTGGACGGCTTCGTCAACGCAGAAATCCACGGTTTCGCTGCCGGCGACTTTGCTGATGGAACTTTCCACGGCGTATTCCTCGAGGACGGCCATGGCTTGCTGCGTCTTGTCGCGGCCGGGAGCGGGAGAAGAGACGGCGGATTCGATCATTCCGGCGGTGCGGTAGATCATGGATTCGACGGCGAACATGCGGACGACCATCTGGCCGAGCTTCGCCTGGATGAGGCCGAAATCGGAGAGGTGTTTGCCGAAGGCGGCGCGTTCTTTGGCGTATTTCGAGGAGGCTTCGAGAACTTTTTTGGAGCCGCCGAGGCAATAGGCGCCGAGGGAAAAGCGGCCGGCATTCAAAGTGTTGAAAGCGACGATGTGGCCGCGGCCGATTTCGTGGAGCAGATTTTCCTTGGGGACGGGTGAATTTTCGAAGAAAAGCGCGACGGTGGAGCTGCCCTTGATGCCCATTTTCTTTTCTTCGGCGCCGGCGGAGAAGCCGGAAGTGCCGCGGTCGACGATAAAGCAGGAGAATTTTTCGCCGTCGACCTTGGCGAAGACGATGTAGACGTCGGCGAAGCCGCCATTGGTGATCCACATCTTCTGGCCGTTGAGGATCCAATTCTTGCCGTCGGGAGAAAGGACGGCGCGGGTCTTCGAGGCGAGCGAATCGGAGCCCGCCTGGGGTTCGGAGAGGCAGTAACAAGAGATCAGCTCGCCGGTGGCGATTTTCGGAAGATATTTTTTCTTCTGCTCTTCAGTGCCGAAATAGACGATAGGGACGGTGCCGATGCCCGCATGGCCGCCATGGGTGACGGCAAACGAGGCGTAGGCGGCGAGTTTTTCAGCGAGGATGGTGGCGGCAACTTTGTCGAGGCCGGCGCCGCCGTAGGCTTCGGGAATTCCGCCGCCCAGAAGGCCGATTTCGCCGGCCTTCTTGACAACCTGGGCCATCAGGCCTTCCTTGTGCGCTTCGAGATCGGGGATCAGCGGGACGACTTCGTTGGCGACGAATTCCTCGGCGGTCTGGCCGATGAGGCGCTGGTCGTCGGTGAGGTCCGCGGGCGTGAAGATATCCTGAGGCGCGGGAGAAGAGATGAGAAAAGAGCCGCCGCGAAGAAGATCTTGCGCTGCCGGAGTAGTGGCCATGGGCGCCTCGCAGAAGTGGATTCGACCGCAGTGATATTTTCTCGCGAGAAGAGGGAAAGCACAATGGGCCGGGAGGACCGGTTGCCAACGCCTGGCTAGGGCGGCGCGAGGGAGGAAAGGGGCGGAGGGGCTTGACCCGGCGCGGGAGTGCGCTATTGTGGAGCACAATTTTCGAGCCGGACGCAGGAAACTCCATGGAACAGAGAACCCGCCGGAACCCCATCCATCGGGGAGAGGAATTGCCATGAACACAAAGACGGTTGCGATCGCGGGGATGATTGCGGGGATATTTTGTTGGTGCGGAAACGCGCCGGCTCAGGAAAAGAAAGAGGGAGCGAAGCCAGCGGCGCAGGCGGAGATGGAAGCGCCAAAGCCGGGGCCGGAAATGGCGAAGCTGAATTACCTGATCGGGTCGTGGACGCTTTCAGCGGAATACGTGAAGTCGCCGATGGTGCCGGAGGGAGGAAAACAAACGGGATGGTACAAAGCGCGGCTGGGGCCCGGGGGATTTTCGGTGATCGCCGATTTTGAGGCGAAAGGTCCGCTGGGTGACGAGATGGGGCACGAAATCATGACGTGGAGTCCGGACAAAAATGCGTACACGGTGGTCACGGTGGGAAACAGTTTCCCCGGCACGGTGATGGGAACGGGAAAATGGGAAGGAGCGAATCTGGCGATCGAATCGTCCTTCGACGCGGGCGGGAAGACGATTCACATGCGCGCGGTTTACGCCAATCCCACCGAAAAGAGCGTGCATATCGACGAGTATTACCAGGGGAAAGACGGGGCATGGCAGCTGATGTGGAAGGGCGACGCGGTGAAATAACTTCGGAAAAGAAAAAAGGAGGGACTCGCATGGCGACAAATATCGCGATCAACACGATCCTCGGCGCGGTCCTGGTTTTTGTATTGAGCTCGATCTGGCACGTGGCAACGCCGCTGGGCGAAGTGGGAGTGCGGAATCTCCCTCACGAGACGATTCTGTCGTTGGCCCTGAAGACGGGGATCAGCGACCCGGGATTTTATTTTTTTCCGGGGATCAACCAATCCAAGGAATTGTCGAAAGAGCAACAGCAAGCGGAGCAGGCGCGCTATTTGAAAGCATACGAGCAGGGACCGACGGGGATATTGATTTACAGTCCCGGAGGAGTGGAATTCAATTTCGGAAAGTTGCTGGTGAACCAGTTTCTGCTGGGACTCGCGCTGGCGTTTTTGATCGCCTGGGTTCTGGCCGCGACGGCAGCGGGCACGACATATGGGCAGCGAGTGCTGCTTGTGGGGGGGATCTCGGCGTTTGGAGCGCTGCTGGTTCCACTTCAATATTGGAATTGGTACGAGTTTCCGGCGGACTACACGATCGCGTACGCGGCGGGACTTTTCATTTGCTGGGGATTGACGGGAGTGGTGATGGCGTGGATCGCAGGGAAACAAACGAAGGGAGCCCGGGCTTGAATGGGCAGAGCGAGTTTGGCGACAGGAAAAGCTTGGGTGCGAAGAACCAAGGGGCTTGGCTTTGGCACGTTGCTTTGCGACACCGCCGGATAGTTTGCGCGCGCCGCGACCGGCGGAGTGCCGCTTCAAAACTTTAAACCAAGGGAGCTGGCGAGGCGATGGCGCTGCACGAGCACGGCGTCAGGCGGCGCGTTCGAAGATGCCGGCGGCGCCCATGCCGCCACCCACGCACATGGTGACCAAGCCGTAGCGGCCGTTGCGGCGCTCGAGTTCGCGAATGATGGTCGCAGTGAGCTTGGCGCCGGTGCAGCCAAGCGGATGGCCGAGGGCGATAGCGCCTCCATTCACATTTACACGGGCGGGGTCGAGGCCGGCAAGCTTGATCACGCTGAGAGCCTGGGCCGCGAACGCTTCGTTCAATTCAATCACGTCAATCTGATCGAGAGTCAAGCCGGCGATTTTGAGCGCCTTGGGAATCGCGAAGGCGGGTCCCACGCCCATTTCCTCCGGCGGGCATCCCGCCGTCGCAAAAGAAAGAAATCGAACGAGAGGCTTGAGGCCGAGGGAGCGGGCGCGCTCGGCGCTCATGACGACGGCGGCGGCGGCTCCATCGGAAGTCTGAGAGCTGTTTCCGGCCGTGACGGTGCCGCGCGTGTGAAAGGCGGGCTTGAGCTTGGCGAGAGCTTCCAGAGAAGTGTCGGCGCGCGGGCCTTCGTCCGTGTCGAAATTGATCTTTACGGTTTTCGGCTTGGAAGAAGAGCCGTTGGATGAAGCTTCGAGAACGTTGTAAGCGACTTCGACGGGCGCGATTTCGTCCTTGAATTTTCCGGCGGCGATGGCCGCGAGAGCCTTCTGATGGCTGGCGAGCGAAAATTCATCGGCCTGCTCACGGGTGATACCGTATTTTTTCGCCAGGTTTTCCGCCGTGAGTCCCATGCCGAGATAGGCGTCGGGATAGTGGTCCATCAGCCAGGGATTCGGCGCGATTTTGTTGCCGCCCATCGGAACCATGCTCATCGATTCGGCGCCGCCCGCCACGGCGACGTCACCTTGACCGGCCATGATGCGCTCGGCGGCCAAGGCGATGGCCTGGAGGCCAGAAGAGCAGAAGCGGTTGATAGTCATGGCCGAAGCTTCCACGGGAAGGCCGGCGCGAAGCGAGGCAATACGGGCGACGTTCATTCCCTGCTCCGCTTCGGGCATCGCGCAGCCGAGAATCACGTCTTCGATTTCTTTCGGGTCCAGACCCTTCGCGCGGGAGACCGCTTCCTTGATGACGTGGGCCGCCAGATCGTCGGGGCGTGTGGTTCGAAGAGTTCCTTTGGGGGCTTTGCCCACAGGCGTGCGGACAGAGCTGACAAGAACGGCTTCGCGCATCGTTCACCTCGCTGAGAAGCGGCCATCGAACCGCTTCCCCATCATACCGATTGGATGCGCCAGGAGGAAAGAAGCATCCGCCCGCGGCGATTACTGATGGTGGAACCGAATTGTGACGAGCATTTGGACGGAAACGGGCTGGCCATCGAGGGTCGAGGGTTGATATTTCCAGCGGCGAAGAGCGGCGAGAGCCGCCTGGCGGAGCATGATGGGGCCGGAGACAACGTGCGCATCGGCCACAGAGCCCTTTTTATCAATCACGGCCTGAATTACGACATCGCCCTGAACGTTCACTTCAAGGGCGTTCTCGGGATAGATCGGTGGAGGAGCGAAGACGAGATGCGGCTCTTTGACTTCTCCGCCGACTTTTACAGGGCCGTCGGGCCGCAAGCTGGGAGTCGGAATGGAAATGCTGGAAGGAGCGGAAACGGAACCGGGCAGAGCCGCCCCTGAAGCGGAAATCGCAGCAGAGGAATCGACAGTGGGCGCTTCGGTCGTTGCGACCTCGCCCGTATGCTGAGCGGCAATCGGATGAGAATCAAGAGTTTCGGTCACCATGGCGGTGGTCACGGCCGGCTTCGGAGCAGGTTGAAAATGCACGACCGGCTCGGTGGAAGCGGGGACGGAACCAGACGGCGGGGCGACGCCAGGATTGGTTCTTGCCGGAGCGACGGGCTGTGCGGAAGCAATCGTAGTGGAGCCGGCGCCGACGGTGGACGCCGTGATGGGAACACCCGTGACGGAAGTGTCAGCGGGCGGATCAGGCAAAGGATTTTGCGAAACCTGCGACGCCGCCGGGGCTGCCGCGGAAACATGCAGAGGAGTGTGGGGGCGGAAGAAAAAATATCCACCGGCGCCGGCGACGAAAAGCCCTCCGACGCAGGCGGCGACGAGAAACCAATTCCGATGAGAACCATCGGGAGATGATGCCGAGCCCGACAAAGAGGAGTCCAAACGGGCGCCAAACATGGGGCGATCGGAGTAGGCGGAACTTGTGAGTTCCGAAGTTTCAGGCGTGTCCGGCGCGGAAATCCCGAGAGTGTGCGACTCGGCGGGAGTCGCAGAAGATGAGGCCGCGGAATCGGACAAAACACGGGTGTCCGTGTCGCCAATCAAGTCCTCGAGAGAAAGAGAAGGCAGCGGAGCGGGCGGGTTGGAAGACTTGACCGTTCCGATCGCGGCTGTGAGCTTCGCTTCATCGAGAGGAGGTTCGGAAACCGGAGCGGCAGGAGCGGCGCTTTTTGGCTGAGAAGCCGGCGAAACATTCTTGACGATTTCGGACGCGGCGGCCTGCACCTTCTCCTGGGTGCCGAAGCTGGTGAACGCGGAAGTCGGCAAAGGCGGCTTGACGGGCGCCGGCGGGACGACGGTGGCGGCAGAAAGATTCTGAGCCGGCACAGGCGGCGCCGATTTCGGCGGAGCCGGAGGAACCGCAGCGGGCCGCAGAGATTGCGTTGCAGGCGGCGCAGCCGGGGCAGGAGAAGCAGGCGGGCGGGATGCGGCCACAGGAGACGCCGCCAGCGCTTCGCCGGGGAAGCTGACGCCCCAGTAGCCGGTCTGCCGCGATGTAAATTCAACTTCGACGTAGGCCGAAAGCTGGCCGTTGGCGCGAACCTTGACGACGCGGCAAATGGCGTCCTGCCGGGTTTTTAGGTTGGTGAGGACGAGCATCTGGCCCGCGGTGACGGAAGTGGTCAGCCGGAGAACCGCGCCCTGCGGGAAAACGATCATCGTGGAGGTCTGTTCCTCGAAGGGTTCAGTGCGCGGAGGAAGGCCGCGTCCGACTTCGGTGACGCGCGAGCCGTGAACTTTTACATGAACCTCGAGAGAGAGCGCGTCGCCGCGCAATTGCGGGGGCGCCGCGGATTCGCGGGACGTGTGAGTGGATTCTGACGCGGGAGTTGCGAGATCGAGTGTGTCCTTTATAAGTGGAGCCATGAAATGAATGCCGGCCTAAAGCCGCCCCCTTCCGGAACTATCCGGGTTAGAAGTGAATTTTCGGAGGGCGAATAGCAGGGCGGCAATAGTACGTTGGTACTGCGATGGAACGGCACAGGCCGGAGAGAAGAAAAGCGCAAAATTCGCGTTTGAAAGGGTTTGCAAGATTCGCAGGAGACGTCTCGCGGACAGCATCGGCCACAGGGACGCGGAAGGAGTAGAACGAACGGACTAGGACTCGCACCGGCGGGAGGAACGAGGGACGCGGGCGATTGCGCGCCAGGCAGCTCCAGTTCCGAAGAGAGCTTGGACCCGGCGGCAAAATAAAAATCCCCGGAGAACCTTGCAAGGATTCTCCGGGGATTCCGTGGATGCGTGAGGAGCGATCAGAACTGGTCTTCGATCTCTCCGTTGGCGATGCGGTTGCTGTCCAAATCAATCAGCAGATACGTGGTCGGGTCGACATAGTAGTAGTTCAAGTTGTAGACCGCGGTTCCGGTGCCGGGGATGCTGACAGACAGCTTCATCGTCCCCTGCCCGTAACTGCCGGAGGTGCTCGAAAGGCTGCTCTGGCCGGTCAGAACGGGACCTCCCTGCACGCTGCCGTAATTGTTGATGTTGAAATTGCCAGAATTTACTGCAGTCCCGGAAAGCGAAAGTTGAGCCAAGGCGTCCTGCTGATACGAGCCCGCCGTGTTGTGGAAAACCCCTTGCCCCGTCAGGTTGAAAGCGAAACTGCCGGTGGGAGCAACGGGGGTTTGCTGCTGAGCGTAAGACAAGCCGCTGGCGACGAAGTTGTTGTCGATTTCGACCATGACCGCGGAAGGCGTGCTGATCGAAGTCGGTATGCTGACCGCCGTTTGATACACGGCGAACTCGTCGACGTTGGTGGCCGGCGTCGTGCAGCTGGAAGTGAACGCGAGGCTCAAATCGATCCGGCCGGTAGGGGGATCCACGGTGAAGACGCACTTGTTGATCGTGAGGCTCTTGTTGATGGGGTTCCCACCGGAGTTGTTGGCAAAAACTCCGCCCTGAACATCGCCGTTGCCGTCGGATGAAAAGACGCCGGCGGCCGAGTAGGCGCCCTGGGTGGAAGTGCCGCCCAAGCTGAAGGTGTTATTGCCCTTGGGGAGAGTGCTGACCGGGAAGCCTGTGCCGGTCAGACCGGAATAAGCGTCGCCACTGGTGAAGGCGTTGCCGTCAATCTCGACTAGATGCAAGTGCGTGTGATCGACGACGTAGTAGGCGAACTGGACCTCCGTCCCGGAAGGAAGAAAGGAGCCGAAGTTGGTGGCGTTCAGATAAATCGTCCCACGGCCGTTGGCGAGATTGGTAAAGGCATAACCACCGCTGAGAGACGTATCCGGTTCCGTCGGCCCGTTGCCGCCATTCACGTACCCAGCGTCGTTGACGTCCACGATCGCGTTGGTGTTCGGAATCGTCCCTCCTCCGGAGGTAAATTTGCCGCCAAAAGTGAGGGGATCAAAGTTGAGATCCGCGCCGCTGAGAGAGAAAACGTAGGGACCGGTGACGGTGAAATCGGCGGTGTTTTGCTGATCGAGCGTGCCGCTGCCCGTGGCCGCGTTGTCGTAGCGGATGAGCAAGCCGTGAGTATTGGTGGTGAGCGCCGCTTCGAGGATTACGGAAGTTCCGTTGACCGAGAGGTTGATCTGCGTCCGGCCGTCGGCGCCGACGGTGTAAGTCCCGCCGCTGATAGGAACCTGCGAGTTCACGCCTCCCAAGTCTTCCGCGTCCTCCAAGCCACCCGACTCGATATTGCCGTCACCATCGGCGGTGAAACTGCCGGCGACGGTGAAGAAGCCGCTGCCGTCGTCGCCCGTGTAGGCGAAGGCGTAGCTCTGCGACAGAGAAGAATTGGAATAAATAATCACGACGTTGGAAGTGCCGGTGTTGCCGCCATTCGTCGCGGTGACGGTAACGGCTTGGCCCGGCGGGGGAAACAGGGGCGGAGTGTAATTGCCGCTGGGGTCAATCGTTCCCGGATTGCCGCCATTGGGCGAAGTGACAGACCAGGTCGCCGTGACGCCCTGACCATTGAGCAGGGCCGAGAAAGTGAAATTCTGGCCGGCGGGAAGGGCGATGGCCGCGGGACTGATGGTCAAGGGCTGCGCGGCGACGATGTTCACGGTGAGAGTTCCCGTGTTGGAGCCGGAAGTGGCGGTGAGGAGGACGGAACTTCCCGAAGTGGGCGCGGTGAACAGCCCCGTGCCAGTGATCGTTCCGCCGCTGGCCTGCCACGACGCCGTGACCGCGACGCCATTCAAGTATGCCGAAAACTGCGCCGTTCCTCCCTGAGGAACGCTCGCCGTGCCGGGAAGGATCGCGAGGTCGGTGACCGTGGGTGTCTTGCCGCCGCCTCCGCCGCCGCAGCCGCTGAGGACGCCGATCAACCCAAGAGCCAGAGCAGCCGCAATCGCCGGCCCGCGGGAAAATCTGCCGGGACGCATCAGAGGCCTCCCTTCATCGCGGCGGTGGGAGACATGGAGCCGCGAGGGATCAGAGAGCGGACGGGATAGCCGCGTTCGTTGCGAAGAATCACGATTCGCGTCGAAGTGGTTAAGAGACGAACGAGGAAGAGGCTGCCGCTGGCGGAGGATTCATTCATGCCGGTGAGCGCGACGGATTCGCCAACGGAAAGATTCAAGGCGTCGAGGCTGGCCTTGTTGAGCGGGCCGAGATGGGCGTCAACAACGCCGCTGGTGGTTTGAACCAAAATGTGGATGCCGACAGGAACCCGGCCGCTCGAGGTGTCGATCTGCTGAATCGTTCCTCGCACTTGGACTTCCTTGGACATGTCGTAGGGGACGGGCATCTGCGCCGGAGAGGCCGCGGCGGACTGGGCGAAAGCGGCAGGGAGAGTGATGGAGGCAAGGGAAAGGGCTAGGGCGGCCCCGAGTCTCAAAAGGTTGCAATGCGAAATCTTCACGGGCGTCATTCTCCTTTAATGATTCGATAGCTCACTGATTGGGAAAGCTCCTGCCGATTCTCAGGTTGCCGGAGCCTCCCCTAAACCTCACTGGCTCCCGGGTGCGAAGGATTAGATGCACCCATCCCCATGGATAGGTACCCCAAACCTCGGAAAAAGTTGCGGCCAATCGGCCACGATTATACGCCTCGCTCATTTCGATGAAGGAGGCGAAACTAAAATTGATTGGCCAGGACCCCGATGCTTATCCGGTGGACATCCTGGTCGAGCAGCAAGGTCGTGGTCGGAGAAACGTAGTAAAAACTCAAGTTATACGTCGAAACGGGATTTGTCAGCTTGATGACACCGGTGCCGCGTCCGTTGGTCGACGGCGAGACGATGCTTGTATCGGCCGTACTGACTGCGTCGCTGGGATACGTCGCCAGGTATACGTTGATGTCGAAATTTCCAGAGGTAATGGAGGAGCCGGCTAAAGTGACCTCGCCCGAGGCGTCCGGCTGAAACAGAGACGTGTTGGTGTTGAAGGCACCCTGCCCCGCGAGGCCGAGAGCAAAGTTGCCGGAATAGGAAACGGGCGAACCCGATTGGGGGAAGAGGTATCCAGTGGAAACGGCGGCGGAGTCGAGTTCAAGGAGCTCCCAGGGACCCTGGGAGGAAGCATAGAGCGAAAACTCGGACACGCCGGAAGCGCCCAAAGTGCAGCTTCCGCTGGCGGTGGAGAGGATCAGATCAATGCGTCCCGAGGCCGGATCCACGGTGTAGGAGCAGGAAGCCAGCGCGGCGTTCAATTGCGTGGTTCCGCTGTTGTTGACGTCGAGAGCGCCGCTGGTGACGCTCCCCGAACCGCTGGAAACGAACACCCCGCCGACGGCGTAGGGCCCCTGCGAGGAGTTGCCCCCCGCCGCGAAGGAATACTGCGACCCGGCCAGAAGAGCCGTGGAGAAGGAATTGCCGGAGACTCCCTGATAGACATCGCCGCCGAGAAAAGCGTTCTTGTCAATTTCGACGAGGTGGAAATGGGTGTTGTCGACCACATAGAAAGCGAATTGAAGCGAACCGATGGTGTTGCTGGTAAGAGTGAGGATGCCGCGTCCTGAAGTGGCATAGAGAGGATCAATGGAGATGGTGCCGCCAAGCGAAGTGTCGGACGCGTGCACGGTGCCATTGTTATTGTCATCCACGATGGAGCCGGGAGATGTGATTCCGTTGGGGCCGTCGGCGACAAAACGGCCGGCGACGGAGCGAGGGAGGAACGAAGTATTCTCGCCGGAAAAGGCAAAGACGTAGGGGCCGGTGATTTGAGAAATGACGGAAGCGTTCAAATAGTCGGCGTTTTGCTGGTCGAGCGTGCCGCTTCCCGTGGAGGCGTTGTCGAAACCGATGAGAAACGCGTGCAGGTTGGTGGTCATGGCAAACCGGAACGAGTTACCCTGCGAATTCAGGCTCGTAGTGACCACCGCCTGGCCGCGCCCGTCGCCCCCAACCACATAATTACCGCCGGTAATGGGAACCTGCGTGTGTACCTGGCCTCCGCCCCCGGAGCGCATGATGTCTTCAACGCCGTTGGTGATGGTGCCCTGTCCGTTGGCGACAAAACTTCCCGCCACGCTGTAGAACCCGCCCGAATCATTGCCCGAATAGGAAAAAGCGTAAGGGCCCTGCAGCGAGGCATCGGAATAAATTATGACCGCGGTGGAGGTAGCCGTGGTGGTTCCCGAGGTGGCCGTGATGGTGACCTCGCCGCCGGGAGGAGGATAGGGCGGAGCGGTATACAGGCCGCTGAGAGGATTGATGGTCCCGACGTTTCCGCCGCTTGCGGAACTGACCGACCAGGTGACGTTGCTGTCCGTGGTTCCGTTATTCGTCGCGGTAAACTGCTTCTGCGAGCCGGCCGAAATTGTGGCGCCTGTGGGCGAAACCACAAGCCCAACGCCGATCGTGATCTGAACGTAGGCGATGTTGGATGTAACCGTGGAAGTATCGGTCGTGTCGGAAGGATTCTTCGGGGCGGTGGCGGTGATCTGGACGACGCCGTTGTTGGTGGAAGGGACGTTGAGGGGCGCTGTGAAAACGCCGACTTCGTTGTCCGTGCCCGACGCGATGATCGTTCCGGTGGTGGTGCTGCCGCCGGAAACCGTGTTGACGTACCAAGTGACGGTCGTGGAGGTAATTGCACTTGGGTTCGACAAGGTGACCGTGGCGGTAAAGTCCGCTTCCGTATTCACGGCAACGTCATTGGGAGCCGAAACGCTGCCCGCCGGAGCGATCGTTATCGATTGCACGGTGGCGTTGCCACTGCCGCCTCCGCAGGATGAAAGCGCGCAAAGAGCCGCGAAGGCGAGCAAACCTAAGCAAGAACGGGCCAACACCCGCATCAAAATCCTCCAATAGTAGAAATCAATCCCGACAGGCGGGCGTGACGCGCCGGGGGAACCCGGCCCAAGAACTGTACACGAAAGGAGGACGCAATCGCGCAGCAATCCAATTCTGCCCCGCCGCGAGGCCCCCGAAATCCTGAAATCATCCCACCCCTGTGCCGCTTCCTCAAGTATTACCAAAAGACGCGCGGCCAGTTCCCGGTCCAACCGCATAGACAACCAGCCCGCGCAAAGCACAACCCTACGAGTATCTCAGATTCGGCCGCTTTTGAGACGCCGCGACCTGCGAAAAGGTTGCGCCGGGCGCCGGTCCCGGCCGGTCCCAAAACTCCCTAATTGCGAAGCGGCTTGCCCGTCTTCAAAGTGTGGGCAATACGCTCCTGAGTCTTGCGCTCGCCGCAGAGGCTTACGAAAGCTTCCCGCTCGAGGTCCAGAACGTACTGCTCGGAAACGGTCTGCGGGGCCGTGACATTACCCCCAGCCAGAATCCAGGCCAGCTTGCGCGAAACGATACCGTCGTGCTCGCTGGCATATTCCCCGCGAATCATCATGTGAATCGCGAGCTTCGCCGCGGCCAGAAATTCCTCGCCGAGAACCTTGATTTGCGCCGGGGCCGGCGGATGGTATCCGGCGCGAACCATGGCCAGGGCGGTCTGCTTCGCGTCGGCCACCTGGCGATCGCGATTCATCGAAATCAAATCGGAGGAACGCAAATAACCCAGCGAACGAGCCTCTTCACCGCTGGTGGATACCTTGGCCATGGCGATGTTCTCAAAAATCGGCTTGAGCGCGTGAAACAGGTCGAGGTCGTCGCCGGCTGCCGCCGCGTCTTCATTGGCGCGAATGAGCATTTCCTTCGTCCCTCCGCCTCCGGGAATCAAGCCCACCCCCGTTTCCACCAAGCCGATGTAAGCCTCAGCCGCCGCGTGAATGCGGGCGCCGTGAAGGCTGATCTCGCAGCCGCCGCCAAGCGCCATTCCCTGCGGAGCGACGACGACGGGGCGCGGCGCGTATTTGACGGCCATGTTGATGCGCTGAAACTGGCGGACGCCCAGATGGATGTCGTCCCACTCGCCTTCTTGCGCGCCGATCAGGAGCAGCATCAGATTGGCGCCAACGGAAAAATTGGGCGCCTGGTTGGCGATCACCATGGCGTCAAATTCCGAATGCAGCCGGTTGATGCCTCCCTGAATCATGGCCACCAGATCGGCGCCGATGGAATTCATCTTCGAGTGGAATTCGCAGCAGAGGACGCCGTCGCCCAAGTCGATCAAGCTGGCGCCCGCATTTTCCTGGACCACCGGGGTGCGATCCTTCAACGATTTCAGAACGATGATTCCCGCGGGCTCCTCGACCGGTTTGAGCGAACCCGAGTTGAAATCGAAATAGCGCGCCGTTCCCTTCTCGTATTCGTAAAAGGATTTTTTCGGAGAAGCCAAAACTTTTTCAACGAGTGGCGGAAGCGCCGCGCCCTGCTTTTCCAGCGCGCCCGCCAGGCGCTCGACGCCGATCGCATCCCAAATTTCAAACGGCCCGAGCTCCCAGGCAAAACCCCAACGCATGGCGCGGTCGACGTCCGTGATCGCATTGGCGATTTCCGGAAAACGGCGCGCGGCATAAAGCGAGGAACCGCTCAGGCAGGCCCAGAGAAACTGGCTGGCTTTGTCGCCGCCCTGCCCCTCGAGAGCGGGGCCGGCCAGAGCTCGCAACCGCGTACGCGTGTCGTCAATCTGCTTGCCGGCTTCGATCGAACCAAACTTTGCCTTCTGCCGCGGGCGGTACTCCATGGCGCCAAGGTCCAGGGTAAGAATTTCGGACTCTCCGCCCTTTTTGACGCGCTTGTAAAATCCCTGTCCGGATTTTTCGCCGAGCCATCCGCGCCGGAGCATCTCTTCGACGAAAGACGGAAGCCGGTACATTTCGCGCGACTCGTCGTCCGGCACGTTTTCATAGATATTGCGGACGACGTGGGCGAGGACGTCGAGTCCGACGATGTCGGCCGTGCGGAACGTGGCCGATTTCGGCTGGCCGATCGCGGGGCCGGTGCAGGCGTCCACCTCCTCGATCGTCATATCGAGCGCCTGCATCTGGCGAAGAACGTTGAGCATGGCGTAGGTGCCGATGCGGTTGGCGATGAAATTCGGCGTGTCCTTGGCGCGGACCACTCCCTTGCCCAGCCGCCGGTCGCAAATTTCCTCGAGCGAGTCGAGGACCTCCGGCCTGGTGCGCGGGCCTGCAATCAACTCGACGAGCCTCATGTAGCGCGGCGGATTGAAGAAGTGAGTTCCCGCCCAGTGCTGCTGAAAATCGTTGGAGCGGCCTTCGGCAATCACGTGAATCGGAAGCCCCGAGGTGTTGGAAGTGACGATAGCGCCGGGTTTGCGGACGGACTCGACGCGTGCGAAAAGGCTGCGCTTGATCTCGAGATTTTCCGCCACGGCCTCGATAATCCAGTCCGCCTGGCCGCACCAATCCAGATTGTCCTCGAGGTTGCCGGGGGTAACGAGCCGCGCCGTTTCCGGGGTGAAGAAGGCCGCCGGGCGGGACTTGCGGGCCGCGTCGAGCCCCGCGAGAACGATGCGGTTTCGAACCGCCGGATTATCGAGCGCCAGATTCTTCCGCTTTTCTTCGTCGGTGAGAGTCGAGGGAACGATGTCGAGCAGATAGCAAGGAATACCCGCATTGGCGAGGTGAGCGGCGATGCGCGCTCCCATGGTTCCAGCGCCAAGCACTGCGACTTTTTCGATTCGTTTGTTCACGCGCAGCCGTCGTTACGGTCATCTGAGGTTACAAAAGCGGTACCGAAGGGTCAACCGTAAACCCCCCATGCGCTCGCCGTTGCGTTAGAGTATTCCTAGCGAGAGGAATGGCAGATGGGGACAACCGTCAAATGGCTTGGGAAGGCGCTGGAGGGTCTGCGGTCGTTCGCCTACGAACAGGAAGGAGAACGCCCGCGGGTGGGCCTGGCCTTGGGCGGAGGTTTCGCGCGGGGCATCGCTCACGTGGGCGTCCTCCGGACGCTCGAAGAGTATGAAATTCCCGTGGATTTCATCGCCGGCACCAGCGTGGGAGCGCTGATCGCGACTGCCTACGCCAGCGGGTGCACTCTCGATTTCATGGCGGAGCAGGGCTCGCGCACGCGGTTCAGCGATTTCGGCCGGTGGAAGCTCTCGCGCAAAGGGATGGCTTCGAACGAGCGCCTGGAAGAATTCCTGCACCGTTTCACGCCGGCGAAATTTTTCGAAGAGATGAAAATTCCGCTGGCCATCGTGGCCGTGGATATCCTGACGGGCGAATCGGTGCACTTCACCCAGGGCGAAATCGGCCCGGCTCTGCGTGCTTCCTGCGCGTACCCGGGGCTTTTCATCCCCGTGGAATATCAGGGCCGGTGCCTGGTGGACGGATTTTTAACGGAGACGGTGCCGACGCCGGCGGCCCGGGAGTTGGGCGCGGACATCGTGATTTCCGTGCACCTGGAACCAGGCCTCCTGAAATCGGAACCTCGCAACTCGATCGAGGTCATCAGCCGGTCATTTTCGATCATCCAGACGCGCGCGAGCCAATCGTGGCGGCGGGAGACGGACGTGCTCATCGAGCCAAACGTCCATCACGTCCTGTGGGACGAATTCGCCAGGACTCCGGAGCTGATCGAGTCGGGGCGAAACGCAACCCGGGAAGCGATACCGAAAATCCGGGCGTTGATGGCGCGGAAGGGCAAGCGGAGCCGCCGAGCGCGTCGTTGACCCTCTTCACGTGGCTGCGCGTCGGCGGAAATTCAGCGGAGCCGAGCGGATTTTTGCGCTGCTAACCAACATTTTTGGGATGCGTCGAAATAGATGTGAGGGGCCAAGCTTTCCGGCCTTGACCGCTGCAACGCCCCAGTCATTTCCGGAGAGATGGCTCCTCTTTTTCTTCCGCGGATCCGAATTTGTGGATGATTGCTGTCCGAATTTTGGGATTTTCGCGACCCTGCCTATTTTTCCTCCGACAGTTCCACCGTCACTGGCTGGCCATCCCCCTTCCCGCGCTTCGTAAACCACTCGCTCATGGCGGCGGAAAGCCTTTCGGGGTCAACACCGAGCCCGGCTTCCAAGCGTCCTTCGCCAAGCGGGAGCGTGTCGTCAAATTCGGCCGAGCCGGTGAAATTGCGCATGCAGAAACTGTCGAGCCAGTCCAACGGGGCCGGGCGCCGGTCGCCGCCAATTACAATTTCGGCCTTGAGTTTGCGGGCGTACATAACTCGCGAAATATAACATAGCGCAGGAGGTTACGAGAGCTCGCGTGACCTCCCCTGCCCCGGAACCCAGGCGGCCGCCTTGCATTTGCCCACACCGTGGCCTAAACTTTTGTTCTCCGCAAGCTGCGGTTTGTTCAAGCCTGAAATTGACAACTCAGGCAGAACAACGGCCCTCTGCACTTCGCTTTGGAGGACTCAGTGGCGTCCGCTCTCGAAAAATGGGTTGATGAATCGGCGCGTTTGACCAAGCCCGCAAAAGTGATTTATTGCGACGGCTCGCAGCAAGAGTACGACGGGCTGGTGGCGGAAATGGTCGCCGACGGCTCCTTCATCGAACTCGACCGGAAAACCCACCCGCGAAGCTATCTCCATCGCAGCAATCCCAACGACGTCGCCCGAACCGAAGGGCTGACGTTCATTTGCACGCGCAATCAGGAAGACGCCGGCCCGACGAACAACTGGATGGCGCCGCAAGAGGCGAAAGACCGCGTGCGGCCGCTTTTCGAAGGCGCCATGCGCGGCCGGACTATGTACGTCGTGCCCTACATCATGGGCCCGGCGAATTCGCCCTACAGCATCGTCGGCGTCGAAATCACCGATTCGCCCTACGTGGTGGCGAGCATGCGGGTGATGTCGCGGATGGGCCGAGTGGCGCTCGACCGCCTGGGAAGCTCCGATCATTTCGTTCCCGGGCTGCACTCGATTGGAGATTTGAATCCCGAGCGGCGATTCATCCTTCACTTCCCCGAAGAAAAGCTGATCTGGAGCGTGGGTTCGGGATACGGCGGCAACGCCCTGCTGGGGAAAAAATGCCTGGCCCTGCGCATTGCCAGCTGGATGGCCCGCGAAGAAGGTTGGATGGCGGAGCACATGTTGATCCTGGGACTCGAGGATCCCTCGGGGCAGTTGACGTACATGGCGGCGGCCTTCCCGAGCGCCTGCGGCAAGACGAACCTCGCGATGATGGTCTCGGCGCTCGAAGGACAGGGATACCGCGTGTGGACCGTGGGCGACGACATCGCCTGGATGCACATTGCCGAAGACGGACAATTGCGGGCGATCAATCCCGAGGCCGGATTTTTCGGAGTGGCGCCGCACACAAATTTAAAAACAAATCCGAACGTGATGGCGGCGCTCTCGCACGACGCGATCTTCACCAACACGGCGGTCACGCCGGACGGCAAAGTCTGGTGGGAAGGGATCGGGAGCGAGCCACCGAATGGACTGATCAACTGGAAAGGCGAGACGTGGGCGCCGGGCTCGGGTACAGCGGCGCATCCCAATTCGAGATACACGGTCGCGGCCGGACAAGCTCCTTCCATTTCCGCGCACTGGCAGGATCCCGAGGGAGTGCCGATCTCGGCGTTGATATTCGGCGGCCGAAGGGCGCATGTCGCTCCGCTCGTGTATGAAGCGCGCAACTGGCAACACGGAGTTTTCATCGGGGCGACGATGGCTTCCGAAACCACGGCGGCCGCGACCGGCGCCGTGGGAGTGACTCGGCGCGACCCGATGGCCATGCTGCCCTTCTGCGGCTACAACATGGCGGATTATTTCCAGCACTGGCTGGAGATGGGGAGCCGGATCCGCAAACCGCCGAAGATTTTCTACGTCAATTGGTTCCGGCGCGACGCGAAGGGAAAATTCCTCTGGCCGGGTTACGGCGAAAATGTGCGCGTGCTCGAGTGGATGCTCGGGCGAATCCGGGGAAACGCGGAAGCCGTCGAGACGCCCATCGGAATCGTCCCCGCGCGCGATTCGCTCGACTTGAGCGGCCTTTCCATCCCGCCCGCGGCGGTGGACGAAATGCTCCGCGTGGATGTGGGCGAATGGGGCGAGGAAGCCGAAGGAACGGTGAAATTCTTCGAGAAATTCGGAGCCCGGCTTCCCGAAGAGCTTCGCGCCGAGCACAAGGGGTTGACCGACCGCCTTACCGTCGCCGTGAAATAGCCGGGCGACTTGCGAATTTCAATCCACGGGAAATTTTGACCTCCAGCGGAATTTCAAGCGAGAAAATACGACGGCCTTATAGTGCGGTCTGAATTTCCGCGTCGATCGAAAGGTGCGTCTGCGGATAGCCGCTGACGCCGTAGGCCTCTCCCGCGGATTTTGTGAAGTGGAAAAAACGGCTGATCTGGTAGTCGTCATCGAGCGCGCTGAAGACGCGTTCGGCTTCGTCGTGAGGAAGGCCGAAAGAGGCGATCGCCACCGCGCGGCCGTAACCTCCCCCCACCGTCAGGTATTTCTCGACTAGTTCGCGTAAACGCATTGTCAAATCCAAACGTAGGCGCCCGATTCGCCGTACGGAAGGTTCATATAGTACACGCTTGCCTCTTCCATTTCACCGAATGCATTCCACAGCCGCTCGGCGCCGTGCTTGGCGCAGAGAGGTTCGCCGGGAGCGGAGCGGATGCTTTCGACATCGTCGAGCGTGGGAACGTCTTGGCGCGAAAACCAGATCCATTTGGCGGGCGCTGCGCACCGGCTGCAGGAGCGTCCATCGGGTTCGAGACGCTTGCGGATCGCTTCGGCCACTTCCGGGACAATTCCGGCGGCTTCAAAATCAGCGGGATCCAAGAAAAAATATTGGGACACGGATTCGGGGTTAGGGTCGAAGGCGGCCACACGCCCCGGAAAGGACGCGACTTCCTCGAGAGCGGCTTCGGCCAGGCAATCGAGGCAGAGCATGACTTCCGGGCGAGGCGGCGTCCGGCGCTCCGCTTTCTTGCCGCGCAGAAAAAGCATGTCGGGAATGAGAGTGGCGATCCAGGGGTGACCGTGGCGCAGATGAATGCACTCGGGCGCCGTTCCCTTCAGCTTGGCCCACCAGTTGCGGCTGTTGGGAAGAAACGTGATGCCGGGATAGGCTTCTTCGAGAGGAATGCGCGCCAAAATTCCGCCGCTCCGTGACTCCTGACGGTGATGGTAACAGATTGCGGCCGGGGCGGAACCGGCGGGCGGATTTTCGGCGGGAGTGGGAATTTGTGCGGCCCGGCGGCATCGGATATCATGGACGGCGCCGCGAACGATCGCGCCATCATCAATTCATTTCAAGGAGGATCGAAAATGGCCGTCACGGTGGGTATGGCCGCTCCGGATTTCACGTTGAAGGATCAGAGCCAGAAAGAAGTGAAGCTCTCGGAGTTCAAAGGCAAGAAGAACGTGGTCATCGTTTTCTATCCGCTCGATTGGAGCCCCGTCTGCACGAACGAGCACACCTGCTTCGTCAACGACCTGAAGAATTTCGACAAGCTAAACGCCCAGGTGCTCGGTGTGAGCGTGGACAGCGTGTGGTCGCACAAGGCGTTCGCCGAAAAAATGGGCATCCACTATCCCTTGCTGGCGGATTTCCAGCCGCGCGGCGCGGTGGGCGAGAAATTCGGCGTCTATCTGGCGGACAAGGGCATCACGGGAAGAGCCATCGCCATTGTGGACCGCCAGGGAAATCTGGCATGGTTCAAGAACTATGACATTCCGTCATTGCCGGAGATCAAGGAAGTTTCCGACGCTCTTGCGAAGCTGAATTAAGCGGGGCCGGCGATTAGTGCGTTTTCGGCAGGGGCTGGGCAAACGCCCGAATGTAATCCACCAGCTCCCAACGCTCCGTTTCTGTCAGCTTGTCCCTAAAACTGGGCATGGGACGCCGTCCCGCGCCGATTCTCCAGAATATTTCGCCGTCCGTGAGCCGGCTCATCTGGCCCACGTCCGTAAAATCGGTGGGCTCGACGCGCAGGCGGTGGGCTTCGGGGCCGTCGCCGTCGCCATTATTTCCGTGGCAATGCGCGCAGCGCAGCTGATAGATGACCTTCGCCGCGGCAAGCGTCTCCGGGGTGGCGGGCACGGGATTTTCCGTCGCTTTGATTTGCGGCGGAGCGTCCCAGGGAGGACCGGTATCGAGGAAGGCCCACACAATCGTGCCGACGGCGACGAGCAGGATGACAATCAGCAGCACGACCAGGCCGGCTCCCGATTTCTTTTTTCCCGCGTCGCGGCCCGGAGTCACTGGATTGGAGACACCCTCTGGAATTTTTTCAACCGTGTCGAGTCTGGCGCAAACGCTAGGCGCTTCCCGCGAAGATCGAGTATACCAGCCAGGCGTTCATACCCAATATTACCGCGGTCGAGGCGTAGGCAAGATAATTCGTCAGCCGGCGGTTGACGTGCGAGCCCATCACATCCTTGCGCCGCGTCAGCAGGAGTAGAGGAATGATGGCAAAGGGCAGGCAGAAGCTCAAGATGGCCTGGCTGAGAACGAGCGTCTTGAGCGGATCGAGCCCCCAGGCAATCACCAGAATAGCGGGAATCATTGTCAGCAGGCGGCGCAAAAAAATGCTGATTTTGAAATTCATGAAACCCTGAAGGATCACCTGCCCGGCCATCGTCCCGACGGTCGAGGAAGAGAGCCCCGAGCAGAGCAGCGCCACGGCAAAGGCACCGGCGGCGAACCGGCCGAGAAGCGGAACGAGAGTCGAATGCGCCGCTTCGATGGAATAGACGTGCAGGCTGCCTCCGAAAAAGACCGCGGCGGCCATGACCACCATCGCGGAATTGATCAGCCACGCGCCATTCATCGCCAGCAGCACGTCCATGAGCTCCATCTTGCGGTGGTGGTGGTGCTCGCGATCGGCGGGATCGCGCCGGGGCAAAACGAGCGCCGAGTGAAGATAAATGACGTGAGGCATCACGGTGGCGCCAAGCATCGAGACGGCCAGGTAGATCGAAGTCGAATGAATGTGAGGGATGAGGGTGTTCGTCAGGATGGGCATCCAAGCCGGTCTGCTGAGAAAAACTTCGATGGCGTAGGAAATTCCGATAATGCCGACGAACAGCATGATGGTGCGCTCCAGCCATTGGAACCCGAACTGCTCGAGCGCCAGAATCGCCATGACGCAGACGCCGGTGATAACCGCGGCCGGCAGCATCGGGATGCCGAACAGCAGGTAGAAGCCGAGGGCCGCGCCGAGAAATTCGGCGAGATCGGTGGCCAGAGCGGCGATTTCAGCCGCCAGCCAAAGACCGACCGTCACGGGCCGCGAGAATTCCGCGCGGCAGTTTTCCGGCAGCGTCCGGCCGGTGGCGATGCCGAGTTTGGCCGCGAGGTATTGCACGAGAATCGCCATGGCGTTCGACCACAAAAGCACCCACAGGAGTTCGTAGCCAAAGCGGGCTCCGCCCTCCAGATTCGTCGCAAAATTTCCCGGGTCCATATAGGCCACGGAAGCGACAAACGCCGGCCCGAGATACCACCACGCCTCGCGCTTCGCCCGGGGCTGAGCCGAGACGGCCGCGCCGGTCGATGCCTCCACCACTCCGGAACCTGCGCCGGGTACGGAAGAACTCACCATAGTTAACCTAGATAAACTCCCTACCTAAACTACAATTAACCTGCGGGCGAGTCAACGGCAGGCCCGCAAATAGTTGCCAAATTCGCATCGGTGGATTCACGCCGCTCTGCTATAGTGAGCGTCCGCAGCTTTTCCGAGGAGAGCTTTCATGCCCGAACTTCCGAAGCAGCAGGTGCAGATCAAGGCGGATGAAAAGGAATTGCTCGGACAATATTCGAATCTCGCCGTGGTCCACCATAACGGCGAAGAATTCACGCTGAATTTCATCTACCTTTTTCCCACGGTCGCGCAGGGTAAGCTGGTCGCCAGCCTGATTTTGAGCCCGGCGCACGCCAAGCGGCTGTCCATGGCGCTGCAGGAAAACGTCGCGCGTTACGAGGCGCAGTTCGGAAAAATTCCCGAAGGGGCGGGACCGGGACCCATGCCCGATTTGGGGTTTGTTCAGTAACGGCCGCGTGATGCCCCGCGGCTGCGGCTTTCGTCACGTAAGAAAAGCGCGCGCGATCAATTCGCAACGGCGCCGATCACCCAGTTCCCGCTTGCTTCGATAAATTCCAGCCCCACGGCGAATCCGGCATTGGGGATCAGTTCGCAATAGGCGACGCGTGCCAGCGACCGAAAGGATCCGGTCATCGTCATCACTGTCAAGCGGTCGTTGATATGCCAACGCCGGCTGCTGATGACGCGGGCGCCTCGCGAGCTCACATTTTCCGTGAACGTGGTTTCTTTTCCCGGCGACGCCGAATTCCCCATGATCTGGACTCCCACTTCCATCGGCACGCGTCGCTCGCGCCGGGACGCTGTGAACGGCTTTGGGACCCCCATCCCAAATCGCATCGGTTTGTCCTCTCAGTTTTAGAGACACGCGGCTACGTGGCCTAATCGAACTTTCTTCGTCTCGCGACCCTTCATCCGGTAAAGCTCCTGATCGGCTGCGCTAAAAAGCCGTTCAATTCCCGTCCCGTTCTTGGGATAGACCGCGGCGCCCACACTGACGGTAACGGGCGGCTGCTCGCCATCCCGCGCCAGTTGCTCGCGGATCCGCCCGCCGACCTGAAGGGCGTCTTCTTCGTTCGATTCCGGCAGAATCAAAGCGAATTCGTCACCGCCATACCGGGCGGGTGTGTCGATCGCCCGGCTGTTCTCGCGCAGTGCGAGCCCCAGTCGGCGAATGGCGCGGCTTCCCGTGAGATGCCCGTATCTGTCGTTGATCTTCTTCAAGCCGTCGAGGTCAAACAGCAACAGAGCGAAGCTTCGCCCGGTCCGCCGCGACCTCTGGATTTCGCTCTCGAGGATTTCGAGCAACCGCCGGTGGTTGGCAAGCCCCGTCAGCGGGTCGGACGCCGCCATCAGGCTTACCTGGTCGAAGAGTTGAGCGTTGTCGAGAAGCGTGCCGCCCAGAACCACGGCGTAGCTCGAGACGAGCAGAAAATGGGCCAGCGTAAAAGGAGCGTCCAGGACTCGCTGTGATTGGCTCATCGCCACATGGCACAACACGTCGATCACGGCCGCCGCCACCAGCGCCCGATCGAGCCACGATTCGGCTCGCCGCAACCGGAACGAATATCCCACGGCGGCAACGGCAAAAATCGCGGCGGGCAATAGATCCCAGGGGCGCGGAATCCATGCACCCGGATGAATTCGCGGCGGCGCGGGCAGCAGGAAATAAAACACGCTGGTCAAATACGCCATCCCTCCAACGATCAGAGTTGCGCCCGCAATTTCCTTCCCGGGATCGCGCGCCAATGGTACGCGCCGTTCGACTGTGAGGGCGATCAAGACGAGGACGGCCAACAGCGTCTGCCCCGCCAGCCAGCTGAGCGACACCTGGTTCATATAGTCGGCCGAAACGAGCGCGCCGCGTACCAGCGTCATGCTGGTTCCCGCCTCAATCAACCCCGCCAAAGCGAACCCGAAAGCAAGAATCAGCGAAATGCGGTCGCGGGTTCCACGGAAGCGGACCAGGGCATTCGCCGCAAACGTGAAGGCAATCAGGCTCCCCGCCATCTGCAGGTAGGTGTCGAGAAAGGGATCGGCCGAGTAAGAGGACGCGCGGAGTACCACCAAAAGACCGGAAAACGCCATCGCTCCGATCACGCCCAAAAGGACGAGACGAAATCGATGGACAAACCCCCAAAACATGCCTGATCGGCCCACAGATCCCCCAAGAAAGAACACCTGCCCATAGAAGGGCAAGCAAGCGGGCTTCCGTTCGTACTGCTAGTTTTAGTACTATATAAACCTATTTTTTACATTGACTTGCGATGACTGTCTCGGAAGGAGCTGTTTGCCCGCGATGCCCTGCGGTCATAAAGCTGTGTAAAAAGGTTACTGGGAGGTCAATCCTCTCCACTCTTTCGGGCGGGGGTTTTTTAGACCTTCGGCCTCAGCGGAGGGAGCTCATGCGCCTGGACGACGCTCTGAAAGTTGCAGCTTTTGTGGCTGCCGTCGCAGAAGGGTTTGTTTTGCGAATGGCCGCAGCGGCAAAGCGCAATGCTCGCGCGGCCCGCAAGCCCGTACGGCTTGCCCTCGGCGTCAACAAGCTCAAATTCTCCCGCGACTAAAATCGGGCCGTTGTTTGTAATCGTGACTTTGGCAGCCATGCACTCCTCCGCGTCCGGCGATTTTTTGTTGAACCGAGGGCGCGCCCGCCAGTCAGTATTTCGGAACCGAAGGGTCAACCTCGTCGGACCACGCAAGGATACCACCCTTGAGATTCCAGAGTTTGCGGAATCCAGCTTTGCGCAGGAATTCGACGGCTTCGGCCGAGCGCTTCCCGCTGCGGCAGTGCGCCACGATCTCCTTCGACGAATCGAGCTCCGCGGCGCGGAGCGCAAGCTCGCCGAGGGGCAGCAAGTGGCCGCCGAGATTGCAAATCTGGTATTCGTGGGGCTCGCGAACGTCAAGGATATAGAGATCGTCGCCGCGGTCGAGCCTCGCCTTCAACTCCTTCGGTGTAATTTCGGGAACGGTGGTCGCGGGCGCTTCGGATTCCTCTCCGCGGATGCCGCAGAACTCCGCGTAATCGATCAGATGCGTGATGGTCCGGTGCTGGCCGCAAGCCGGGCATTCCGGATTTTTCCGCAGCTTGAGCTCACGGAACTTCATCGCCAGCGCGTCAAACAGCAACAGCCTGCCAATCAACGGCTGTCCCTTGCCGATGATCAACTTCAGCGTCTCCATGGCCTGAATCGTGCCGACGATGCCAGGGAGGACTCCCAGAACGCCGCCCTCGGCGCAGGAGGGAACCAATCCCGGCGGAGGCGGTTCGGGATAGAGGCAGCGGTAGCACGGGCCGGTCTGATCGGCGAAAACCGTGATTTGGCCCTCGAACCGGAATATCGAGCCGTAGACGTATGGCTTCCCCAGTAGCACGCAGGCGTCGTTCACCAGGTATCGCGTGGGGAAGTTGTCCGTCCCATCCACGATGAGGTCGTAATCCTTCAAAGTATCGAGAGCGTTCTCGCTGGTCAGGCGCGTCTCAAACGTATCGATCCGAATGTCGGGATTCAGATCCCGCAACCGCGACGCCGCGGCTTCGATCTTTGGCCGGCCGATGTCGCCGCTTCCGAACAGCACCTGGCGCTGCAAATTCGTGAAATCCACGACGTCGAAATCAATCAATCCGAGGCGCCCTACGCCCGCCGCCGCCAGATACAATCCCAGCGGCGCCCCCAGTCCGCCGGTGCCGATGCAGAGCACCTTGGCCTGCTTCAGCTTCAACTGCCCCTCCATGCCAACCTCAGGCATGATCAAATGGCGGCTGTAGCGCAGGATCTCCTCGTTCGAAAGAGTCGCGCCCGGCTGATTCGCTGCCGTGTTTGTGGAGACTTCGATCTTCGATGCCATGGAAAAATTCCCCCGTCTTGAACTTTTCGCGCCGATTCAGGCGCCTCCGGCGATGGAGGGGATGATGCTGATGATGTCGCCATCCCTCACGCCGGTCTGGTCCTTCTTCAGGAATCGGATGTCCTCGTCGTTGACGTAGACGTTGACGAAGCTCCGCAACCGCCCTTCCTCGTTGAACAAATGCTTCTTCAGATCCCCGTACCGCGATGTCAACGACGCCAGCGCCTCGCCCACCGTCGCTCCCTGCACTTCAACGCTCTCCTGCTTGCCCGCGTAGGCCCGCAGCGGCGTCGGAATTATCACCTTGACTCCCATTCCTCTTCCTCCCATTGGATGCGGGTGATGCCGCAAAATATTCGCCCGCGAACTCAGCGATCTAACCCCTCACGAAGTCTTTTCCCGCCGCTGCAACGGCGCTTCACTCCGCAATCTGAACGGCTTCAGCCTCGTAGGCCGCGCGATCGTCGTTCAGCCGCCACGACGTCATCTCCCGCGGCTCGCCTTTTTGCACGCTAAGGATGATATAGCTGTACCACGGCCAGGCATGCTCGCGGTCGTATTCGCTGGGCCTCGCGGGAGCGTCCGGATGCGAATGGTACCAGCCCAGCAATTCGAGCCCCTTCTCACGCGCCGTTTTTTCGGCCAGGCGCACATCGTCCGGGGTCACCTCGAAACGATTGCGCGGAGAATCGTCGCGGCGGTTCGCCAGCGGCAGCAAATCCTTCACCTCGCGCGGGGCATCCGGGCCATCCGCCTCGCGCCCGAGCATCGCGCCGCAGCACTCGTGCGGATACGTCTCCACGCCGTGCGCGCGAATCCGCTGGGCCAGGCTTTCGCTCAACTGGATTGCGGTCACGCTCAATCTTCCGTCCAAAATCTCTCGGAAAGATATTTTTCGCCCGAGTCGGGAAATATCGTCACGATCGTCGTGCGTTCTCCCGCGGCAAAGCGCCGGGCCACTTTCAAGCAAGCCACGGCGGCGGCTCCCGCGCTCACGCCCGCCAGAATTCCCTCTTCGCGCGCCAGTTTCTTCACCATTTTGTGCGCCGCTTCGGTCTCGATTGCCAGATCCTCGTCCGCCAGCGTCGAATCGTAAATTTTCGGGACAATCGCCGTGGCGAGATGTTTCATTCCCTCCAGTCCGTGAAATCCCGAGTCGGGCTGGAAGCTGATGCAGCGAATCGCGGGATTCAGTTCTTTCAACCGCCGCGTCGTGCCGCAAAACGTTCCCGTGGTGCCCAGCCCGGCCACAAAATGTGTGATTCGCCCGGCGGTCTGCTCCCAGATTTCGGGAGCGGTCGTGGCATAGTGAGCCGCGGGATTGGCGGGATTGCTGTATTGATCCGGATAAAAATACGCTCCCGGGTCGGCCTCGAAGATTTCTTTTACGCGCCGGATCGCGCCGTCGGTTCCCTCGTCTCCGGGGGTGAAGACGATTTCCGCGCCGTAAGCTTGCAGGATTTGCTTTCGCTCCGGGGACGCGCTCGAGGGCAGGCACAGCTTCACGCGATAATCCAATGCCGCGCCGATCATTGCATAGGCGATGCCGGTGTTGCCGCTGGTGGCGTCGAGAATCGTCTTGCCGGGACGAAGCGCCCCGCGGCGTTCGCCGTCGCGAATCATGGAAAGCGCGGCCCGGTCCTTCACCGAGCCGCCCGGATTGAACCACTCCGCCTTCACCAGAAAATCGACGTTTGGAAATTCGGCTCCCATGCGCTCGAGCCGCAGCAACGGCGTGTTGCCGATGTGTTCCAGCAGATGCTGTCCGAGCGCGCGGGAGGCGCCCGAGGCTGCCGAAGAGAGCGTTGTTTTCTTGAGTGCGCTCATTCCATCCTGAATTGCCGCAAGGCGATTGGCGATCTGGCCTGCCTTCCACCGTTTTGCCGCCAGGGGCGGGCTGCCGGAAGGCATCACGCAACTCCATGAATCTCGCCAGTTTAGCAGATTGAACTGCGGGTGCACGCAAAATGGAACGTCCGACATCGCCGGGGATTGGCTGCGCGGAAGGGTTTGTCGCAATGTGGGCTGGGGATCATCTCTGCCACCGTCTTGGATGCATTGGCGCGAAATTTCGACCCTGATTTTTTGTCTTTACACGCAAGGGGGAGAATCAATACTCTGGATGCGCCATGTGGTACGTCGACAAACTCTTCAACCAGGCGCAGGTCGAATCGCTCTCCTCGAAGGGTTTCCTGGTCCGAAATTCCGGCGGGGTGGTGCGTATCGAAAAGCACTCCTGCGGAGCCGAGCTCCGGAAGAATACCAAGGGTGCGTTCCAGATGACGGAAATTCCCTGCATCATGATGCAGGGACAGTTCGCTCGCCTTTGGGATGCGGGTTACCAGAAATTCCTCCTCACGTACGACGGGAAGAAATTCCCCGCGCACCGGCAGCAACTCGCCGATCTCCGCCAGTTCAACGAAGAGTTGCGCACGGCTCTCGGGGTTCCCACATATTACAACGAAGCTCTCGGCTCGACTTGCCAGGTCACCGTTTACGACCGTGTAAAAGGCAGGCAGGGCGACATCCCCGACGAGTCCGTTGGCGTCACCGAGGACGAAGCCGAGGCGGGCTGATCGAAGCGAACCGCACGGCGGTCCCTCCCGTTCTCTTCCCCTGGAATTTCCGCCGCTCCATTACGGCTTGATCGTATAAAACTGCTGAAACGGCCCGGCAAAAGGGTAAAACGCTCTCGAGCGGAAAAGCTCGGCGATCTGGCGGATGTGCCCCAGGTCGTGAAACGCCCATTCGTTCATCAAATTCTCGATCGTGATGGTCCCCAGCTTCGAATGCCGCCCGGTTCGTCCCAGCACGCCGGGAGAAAGATAACGCAGCGCCGAAAGGCTGCGGTCGCGCTCGTGGCAGAACGTCCTCAGATTCTCCCGCCCGTTTCCTTTTGAGTATTCGCCGCGCGCGTAGGCTTCATTCTGGTCGTGCGACTCGAGAACGGGGTTGTTTTCCTTCGCCATTTTCTCGACCCGCCCGCGGAACACCACGATTTCCGTATCCGACAAATGAGCCAGCACTTCGCTGATCGACCAGCGGTCCGGCGCCGGCTTCCACGCCATCTGCTCGTCCGTCGCGCTGATCAAAATTTTTTCGATGATGATCGGCGTTTGCTCGAGGACGGCAAATCCGGGAAGCGTGTCGGGTGAAACTTTGGCTCCCATGGCGGCTCCTTGGCTGGGGTTCATCTGTCTTTATACAACGGCGCGGGGCGGCGGGGAAATACGTTGGTTTCGGACACTCTTGCGCGTAGCCGCTCCCCCTTGTATCCGCGGCCCTCGCGTGTTACACGTGAAGCAGGAGACGCGCGAAGGATGGCGGACGCTCTGGCTCTTGTTGACGATCTCTTCTTCCAGGCCAAATTGCTCGAAACCGCGAAGCAGTTGAACGTCCAGTTGCGCACGTTCTCCACTTCGGACGCCCTGCTCGGCGAAGCGGCCAAAAGTTCGCCCCACGTCGTGATCGTGGACCTCAACGCCAAGAACCATCCCATCGAAACCATCTCCCTTCTCCACACCCAGTCTCCGCAATTGCCCCTCGTGGCCTTTCTCTCTCACGTTCAGACGGATTTGGCTCAGCGCGCCCGAGCCGCCGGCTGCGCGAACGTCATGCCGCGCTCCCAATTCACGCGCGAGCTGGCAACCATACTCCTCCAGGCGAAATCACATTCCTGATGGACGCGCGCTCATGGGTGGCCGCTTTGTTGCTTTTCAACCTGACACTTCTGGCCATGCCGGTCGCGGCCAAGGCGCAGATCACGCCCCAGGACGTCGTGGACGGAAAGGAAGTGGATCCCTCCGCCGCGCTGATTTCCGCCCTCACCGCCGCTTGCCGCATGCGTGATTCTAAATTCGCCATTTACCTGACGGCGGACAATGCGGCCGCCTTTCGCGCCCTCCCTCCCGCGCAAAGAATCGCCTTCATGCGCCGCCTCTCACTCACCGACAATCCCGGCCACCCGCTGCTCTCTTCGGACGCCGCAAATCATCCGATTCTCCGGTGTGAGGCGATGGACGGGACTTCCGAGTTTCGCCTGGGAAGCGCTCGCATTCACGAGAATCTCGCCTTCGTTCCCGTTTCCGTTCCCGGAGGCCAGCAGACGAAGTTCGGCATGGTTCGCGAAGGCGGCGGCTGGCGAATTATTTCCCTGGGCCTGGTTCTCTTCGATATCCCCGAGCTCTCCCAAGAATGGGTCGCCGCGGATTTGGCGGCCGGCGAGGACGCGGCGCAAAAAACGCTGCAGGATCTCGCGGCGACGATTCGCCGGTACGACGACGCGTTCGGCCGCCTTCCCGAGTCCCTCTCGGAACTCGGCCCCGCGCCACAAGGGCAGATTTCTCCCGAGCAAGCCAATCTGATCGACGCATCTCTTGCCGACGGCAGGGAGAACGGCTACGTCTTTCGCTATCGCATCGTGCCCGATCCCGCCGGGCCCTCCACCAAATTCGAACTGGCCGCTTCACCCGCCGAATACGGCAAGACGGGCCGCCGCTCGTTCTTCCTCGACAGCCAGGGAAACATGCACGGAGGCGACAAGCACGGCGCCGTCGCGACCATAGACGATCCCGTGCTCTCCGCTGAAAAAAACGATTGAGCCGCGCACCGTCGGGTATAATTCACCGCGGAATATTCTCACAGGCTTGTTTGGGTGTCCCGAGGAGAGGCATGCAGCAAACAAAAGTGCTGGCGGACCGGATTTATGCTGGCGACGGGTTGGCTCCTGATATCTTCCGCATCCTCGCCGCCAACGTCCTGCTGATTCTCTGCGCGCAAATTGCGATTCCCCTTCCCTGGACGCCCGTGCCCATCACTGGCCAGACGTTCGGCGTGCTGCTCGTTGCCGTACTGCTCGGCTCGCGGCGGGGCGCCCTGGCGCTGACGCTTTATCTTCTTGAAGGCGCCGCCGGACTTCCGGTTTTTGCTCCGTTCGGAGCGCCCGCTCCCGTCCGCTTTTTCGGCCCGACCGCCGGGTACCTGCTGTCCTATCCCGCGGCGGCGTTTCTGACCGGATGGCTGGTCGAGCAAGGCGCCGTGAAGAATTTCTTTCGCCTGGCCGCCGCGCTTGTCGCCGGCGACGCTCTCATCTTCGTTGGCGGCTGCGCGGGATTGGCTGCGGCGCTACATCTGGGTTCCGCGGCGGTTTTTTCTCAGGGCGTGCTTCCCTTCCTGCCCGGCGAATTGATCAAGGTGGCGCTGATTCTCGCGGCTGTTCGCGGCGTCGAGTTGGCGCGAAGCGCCAAACCCGCCGCATAGCTTGCGGCGGCAAACCGGAAACTCCGATGCGCAAAGCCTGCTCGACGTTCTTCCCGCCCGCCAACCCGTTTTTTCCTGGAGATGGATGTCGCGATGAAGCCGCTTCTTGAAAACACGGCTCAACCAATTCACCGCCGGCTCGCGCGACTTCGTAGCCGCGCTCTCCCCAGCTTCGCAATTCTTGCGGCGCTCGTTGCTCTATTCTTTCCCCCGGCTGCCTTTCCGTTCCAATTGCCCTCCCACGAGCCGGTCAATCCGTCCGCCTCGGCGCCCGCGCCCCAGGCGGCGGCTTCTCTGGACGAGACAGCCAAGCAGATCGTCAACGAAATGGTGCTGGGCCAATTCGACAGAGTCGAAGCGCAATACGACGAGAAAATGGCCGCCGCGCTTCCGCCGGGTAAGCTTGCGACGGCATGGCAATCGCTGGTCAATGAGGTCGGGGAATTTCAATCCATTTCCGCGACGCGTACGACCGGAATGGGCAACCAGACCGTCGTCATCGTCGTTTGCAAGTTCGAACGCGCCGATTTGGACGCCCGCATTGCTTTCGACTCCGACGCCAAGCTCGCGGGCCTTTTCTTTGCCCCGCACCAGAAGGAGTACGCCCCCTGGGTCGCGCCTTCTTACGCCAACTTCGATTCCTTCACGGAATCTCCCCTCGAACTCGTGAACGGAAAATACCAGTTGCCGGGAACTCTCACGATGCCCAAAGGCGACGGCCCCTTCCCGGCCGTCGTTTTGGTCCAGGGCTCCGGCCCGCACGACCAGGACGAAACGATCGGCCCGAACAAGCCCTTCAAAGACCTCGCGTGGGGATTGGCCAGCCGCGGCATCGCCGTCTATCGCTACACCAAGAGAACGGCGAAGTACGGCACGGAGATCAGCAACGACCCCGCCTCACTCACCGTGGATGATGAAGTGATCCGCGACGCGCAAGCCGCCGTCGCTCTCCTCGCCAAACAGCCGAAAATCGACGCGTCCCGTGTTTTCCTGCTCGGCCACAGCCTCGGCGGCTATCTCGCTCCGAGAATCGCTTCCCAGGACGCGCAAATTCATGGCTTGATTCTTCTGGCCGCCCCCACCGAGCCGATCGAGCAGCTCGCCCTTAAACAGATTCGCTATATCTCGACCCTTGCCGGCATTCCCAGCGCGCAAGCGCAAAACGAAATTAAACTCGCCGAAGATTCCGTGAAGCAGATCGAAAGCCCCGACCTCAAGCACGGGGACACCGTCTCGTTTCTCGGCACCAATTCGCCCGCGTCCTACTGGCTCGATCTGCGCGGTTATAGCCCCGAAACCATCGCCGCCACGCTCTCCATCCCCATGCTCCTGATCCAGGGCGGGCGCGACTATCAAGTGCCGCCGCAAGATTTCGATACGTGGAAAAAGGCTCTGGCGGGCAAAAAGAACGCGACGCTACAATTTTTCCCGGAACTCAATCACATGCTCTTCGCCGGAATCGGCCCTGCCACCCCGCAGGAATACTCGAAGCCGGGTCACGTTGATGCCGCTGTGATCGCCGCCATCGCCAATTGGATACTTCCAGGCTCCGAAAAAACAACTGGTGCTCCGCAAAAACCCGCCAACTGACCGGGAAGACTCCTCCCCTCCTGTCTCGCTTTTTTCTGGCAATCCGCCACGACGCCAGATACGTACTAGGTATGGAAGTTTTGAGGAGCTTTCTTATGCCAGCACGCATTCTCTTGACTCTTGGATTCACCCTTGCACTTCTGGGCTGCGCCGCCGATGCCGCTCCGGAACGCCCCATCCCGGCGCCGAAATTTGACGCCGCTCGCCCGTCCGCATCCACAAAAGAAACGGCCGTCTTTGCCGGAGGCTGTTTTTGGGGAACTCAGGCGGTATTCGAACGGTTGAAAGGCGTCATCAAGACCACGGTGGGATATTCCGGCGGCTCGGCCGCAACCGCGACGTACGACCAGGTGGTCACCGAAACGACGGGGCAAGCCGAATCGGTCGAGGTCGTTTACGATCCGTCCCGGATCACGTACGGCCAGTTGCTTCGCGTCTTTTTCTCCGTGGCTCACGATCCCACTCAACTCAACCGGCAGGGAGCCGACGTCGGCACCTCATATCGCTCCGCCATTTTCTACGCCAACCAGGAGCAGAAACGCATCGCCACGGCGTATATCGCGCAGCTCGACGCGGAGAAGGTCTTTCCCAAGCCCATCGTGACGCAAGTGACTCCTTTAGAGGCCTTCTATCCGGCCGAGGCGTATCACCAGGATTTTGCGCTGAAGAATCCCGGCAACCCGTATATCCAAATTTGCGATCTGCCGAAAATCGCCGCCCTGAAACAGCAGTTTCCAGATCTCTTCGTGGATTACAAGGGGAAGTAGGCGGCGGCCGCGAACCAGAGCCATCCGTTCACGATGGGTTAGAAGGGCAGCCGGGGCGCACGCCCCGTCCGCTCTCCCGCAAGGCTGCCGAACCACCTCACGGGGCCCTTCTATACCCCCATGCCCGGCTATGGTATCCTTCCTACGTCTCAATAACGGCACTCACGCCGGAAGACGTCCACACCCTGATTGACTTCTCTCTGCACCGGGCATCGAAACGTTCGCACAGTTCCCTCTGGCCCGGGACATCGAGGTGGGGGCTTCGCGTGAACCGCAGGAAGGCTCGAGGAAATGTCGACCCCAGCTCCGACAACGAAGCCCACCGAGATTCGCCTGGCCCATTCGCCCGACAGCGACGATGCGTTCATGTTCTACGCCCTGGCGACCGGCAAAGTCCGTCTCCCCGGCGTGAAATTCGTCCACACGCTATGCGACATTCAGACGCTCAATCAAGAGGCTCATAACGAGCTCTACGATGTGACCGCTCTCAGCTTCTACGGCTATGCCTTTGTAGCGCACAAATACGTTCTGCTCGATTGCGGCGCGAGCTTCGGCGAAGGTTACGGCCCCATCGTTGTCGCTTCCAAGCCCATAAAAAAGACCGAGCTGGCCGGCCGCAAAATCGCCGTCGCGGGCGAACTCACCACCTCGTACCTCGCCCTCAAGCTCTTCGAACCCAACGTCGAAACCGTCTCGATGCCTTTCGACAAAATTCTCGACGCCGTAGCCTCGAAAGAGGTCGAGGCCGGCCTCTTGATCCACGAAGGCCAGCTCCTTTACTCCCAAGCGGGCCTTCACAAGGTAGTGGACCTCGGCCAGTGGTGGCAGGAAATCACGGGGCTGCCTTTGCCGCTGGGAGGGAACGCCATCCGCCGCAGCTTGGGACCCGATCTGGGCCGGCAAGTCGCCCGCGTCATTCGCGATAGCGTCGCCTATTCGCTCGAGCATCGCGACGCCGCACTCGACTACGCTTTGCAGTTCGCGCGGGAGATGGACCCGGTCCTGGCGGACAAATTCGTCGGGATGTACGTCAACCACTGGACGGTGGATTACGGCGAGGAAGGCCGCCGCGCGGTTCGCGAGCTATTCTCCCGCGGAACGAAGGCGGGATTGGTTCCCTCCGGCGTAAGTCCCGAATTCCTAAGTAGTAATGGCGAGTGAACCGACTTCACGATCTACTCCCAATTTCGCTGCGAATTCTCCGATAGAATTAAAGGCATGCCCGGATATTCTGCGCCATCTGCGGCCGCTTTTTGTCCAAGTTTCCGCCTTCCGGGAGCCCTCCTGACATGAGAAACCTGATCCAACAAGGGCTGGCTCTCCGCGAACTCCTTCGCCAGCGTGTGTTGATCCTCGACGGCGCGATGGGCACGATGCTCCAGCAGGCGCATCTGACCGCCGCGGACTTCGGCGGGCCGAATCTCGAGGGCTGCAACGAAAACCTCGTCCTCACCCGCCCGGACGTGATTCTCGACATTCACCGGAAATACCTCGAGGCGGGTTCCGACATCATCGAGACGAATTCGTTCCAAAGCAGCCCGATTGTCCTGGCGGAGTACGGGCTGGAGGCGCGCGCCCGTGAGATTAGCCGGCGCGCGGCCGAACTCGCTCGCCAGGCCGCCGATGAATTCTCAAGCCCGGCCAAGCCGCGGTTCGTCGCCGGCTCGATGGGGCCCACCACCAAGGCTCTCAGCCTCACGGGCGGCGTGACATTCACAGAACTCCGGCAAAGCTATCACGAACAGGCTCTCGGACTTCTCGAAGGCGGAGCCGACGCTCTGCTGATGGAGACCTGCTTCGACACCCGAAATATTAAAGCGGGAGTGCTTGCCGTCCTGGATGCCAGCCGTGAAATCGGCCAGCCCGTGCCGCTGATGATTTCCGTCACCATCGAAGCGATGGGCACGATGCTCGCGGGACAATCCATTGAGGCGCTCTGGTGCTCGCTGGACCATCTGGACCTGCTGTCGCTGGGGCTGAACTGCGCGACGGGGCCCGAATTCATGACCGACCACCTGCGCACGTTGCAATCGCTTACGCCCCGCTATGTCTCTTGCTACCCCAACGCGGGCCTTCCGCTCGAGGGCGGCGGGTACGGGGAGACGCCCACATCGCTTGCCGAGCAGCTCGAGCGCTTCCTCGACCGGGGCTGGCTCAATATCGTAGGCGGCTGCTGCGGCACCACCGAGCAGCACATCCGCGCCATCGCGCAGATGGCGGAGAAAAAGGCGCCGCGGCGCCCGCCCGAGCCGAGCCATCGCGCCGTCTATTCCGGAATTGACGTAATTGAAGCCGAGGACTCGACGCGCCCGCTCATCGTCGGCGAGCGCACCAACGTGATCGGCTCGCGGGAATTCAAAAAGCTAGTCGCCGCCGAGCAGTGGGAGGAAGCCACGGAAATCGCCCGCCGCCAGGTGAAAAGCGGCGCGCACATCGTGGACGTGTGCCTGCAAAGCACGGAGCGCGACGAGCAGAAGGACATCCAGCCCTTTTACGAAAAGCTCATTCGCAAAATCAAAGTCCCGGTGATGATCGACACCACCGATCCCCGTTCGATCGAGCTTTCTCTCACCTATTGCCAGGGCAAGAGCATCATCAATTCGATCAACCTCGAGGACGGCGAGGAAAAATTCGAGCGCGTCTGCCCGCTGGCGCGGAACTACGGCGCCGCCCTGGTCGTCGGCTGCATCGACGAGAATCCGGTGCAGGCTCAGGCCTTCACCCGCGAACGAAAACTCGAAATCGCCGAGCGCTCCTACGGACTCCTCACCGGCAAATTCGCCATCCATCCCGAAAACATCATCTTTGATCCGCTCGTTTTTCCCTGCGCCACCGGCGATGAGAATTATGTGGGCGGGGCCGTCGAGACGATCGAAGGGGTCCGTCTGATCCGCCGGAAAATCCCCTACATTCGCACCGTGCTGGGGATTTCCAACGTCTCGTTCGGACTTCCCGCCGGCGCGCGCGAAGTGGTGAATTCGGTGTTTCTGTACCATTGCACCAAAGCGGGCCTCGATCTGGCCATCGTCAACGCCGAGCGCATCGAGCGCTATCCCTCGATTCCCGAGTTGGAAAGAAAGCTGGCCGAAGATCTGCTGTTCAACCGCCCTCCGGCCGATGTTCCCACCGATCATCCACAGGCGGAGCTTCTTCGCACGGCTCCGGCGGATTGGCGCGAACAATCGCGCGAGCAGAAAATCGCGGTCAATCAATTTCACATCGCCGCGATTTCCTCCCATTTCCGGGCGGCGGGCGGGCGCAAAAAGTCCTCCGCCGCGGATCTCCCGCTCGACCAGCGCCTGGCCAATTACATCATCGAGGGCACGAAAGACGGCCTGATCGGCGATCTCGAACGGAAGCGCGCCGAGGGCGCCACCCCGCTCGACATCATCAACGGCCCGCTCATGGCCGGAATGAACGAGGTCGGCCGCCTCTTCAACAACAACGAACTCATCGTCGCCGAAGTGCTGCAGTCCGCCGAAGCTATGAAAGCCGGCGTGGCGCATCTCGAGCAGTTTATGGAGAAGGCGGACACCGAAAAACGCGCCCGCGTCGTTCTGGCCACCGTGAAGGGCGACGTCCACGACATCGGCAAGAACCTCGTTGAAATCATTCTCAAAAACAACGGCTACGACGTCATCAACCTCGGGATTAAAGTGCCGCCCGAGGAATTGATCCGCGCCCATCGCGAGCATCGTCCCGACGCCATCGGACTTTCCGGCCTTCTCGTCAAGAGCGCTCAGCAGATGGTCTCGACCGCCATCGACCTGCGCGAGGCGGGCATCGAAGTCCCTCTTCTGGTCGGCGGCGCCGCGCTCTCCGAAAAATTCACGCGCACTAAAATCGCGCCGCAGTATTCCAGCGCAGTCTGCTACGCCAAGGACGCGATGACCGGCCTGCGCCTGATGAACGAACTCTCCGATCCCGGCCGCCGCGAAGCCGTCTTGGAAAGCAACCGCCACCAGGGCGTGATCGCCCCCGTCGAGGAAGCCCCGCGCGCCACGGAGCCGGCGGGAGAGGAGCGCTCCCCACGCGTCCGCGCGGACATCCCGATTCCCGGCGTCGCGTATCTGGACCGCAAGGCCCGCGCCGTCCCGGACATTCAGGAAATCTGGAGTTACGTGAATCCCTACATGGTTTTCGGCCGCCATCTCGGATTTCGCGGAAATTTTGAGAAGGCGCTCGCCGAGCGCGATTCCCGCGCCGTCGAGCTGTTTCAAAACATGGAGGAAGTGAAGCGCCAGGCGCTCGCCTTCATGAAAATCTCAGCCGTCTGGCAATTTTACGAGGCCGAGCGCCGCGGAAATTCCATCGCGCTCTTCGCTCCCGGCTCATCCTCGCCGCTGCACACGTTTTATTTCCAGCGCCAGCGCGTGGGCGACAAGCTCTGCTTGAGCGATTATGTCCTTCCCGCCTCGGGCGGCGCGCGCGACCATCTCGCTCTGTTTGTGGTCACCGCCGGAGCGGGCATTCGCGACCGCGCCGAAAAAGCCAAAGCCTCCGGCGAGTATTTTTACTCGCATGGATTGCAGGCGCTGGCTCTCGAATCCGCCGAAGCCTGCGCCGAATGGCTCCATCGCCGCATTCGCGAGGATTGGGGTTTCCCCGATCCTCCCGCCATGACCATGCAAGAGCGGTTTACTTCGCGCTATCGCGGCAAGCGCTACAGCTTCGGCTATCCCGCTTGCCCCAATCTCGACGATCAGGCCGGCATCTGGCTGCTTCTCCGCCCCGAGGAAATCGGCGTGCATCTCACCGAAGGAATGATGATGGACCCGGAAGCCAGCGTCAGCGCGCTTGTCTTCCATCATCCCGACTGCACCTATTTCTCCGTCGGCGACCAGCCCGACCCCGCGCCGGAATGAGTCAAATTCCTTGACCCGTCCCGCGCTTTAATCTACCGTCAGCCTGCCGATCTCAATCGGGATTCGCATGAAAAGCGCGCCATTCCGCATCCTTCTCTCGAGCGCGGGCAGCTACCCTCGCTCCGGCCCGGCTGCCGAGATGCGCCATCTGGAAGAGACGGTGCAAGCCTTCGAATCCGGCGAGCGCACAACCGCCGACCTGGTGGACGCGCAAAACTCGATGGCCCGCCGGGCGATCTCCGATCAAGTGGCCGCCGGGCTCGATATCATCACCGACGGGCAGGTCCGCTGGCTCGATCCTGTCTCTCACTTTGCCCGAGCCCTCGACAACATCCGCCTCGACGGCTCCCATCCCTTCCTTGGCACCCCGCAGTCTTATCGCCAACCCGTGCTCACCGGCCGGCCTCTTCGTCGCGGTTCGCTGATCGCCCATGAATTTCATTTTGCCCGCAACGCTCTCGGCCATCTCCCCACTCCCAAGGGCAAAGCGGGAAAACTGTCCCTCAAACCGGTCCTCACCGGCCCGTACACGCTGGCGAAGCTTTCCATCGCCGATCCCGCCGCGCGCGACGCCGCGGATTCTTGCTCTTCGCTGGAAGGCCGCGTCGAGGCCTTCTCCGACGCTCTTGCCGGTGAGATCAAGTCTCTCGTCGAAGCCGGAGCGGACCTGATCCAGATTGACGAGCCGGCCGCCGCCGCTTTCCCTCAAGATTTCGCTCTTGTCGCCGTGGGCCTTTCGGCTCTGATTGCCGCGCGCGATCAAATGCCGGCTGAATTCCGCCGCTCGCTTCTCGCGCTCTACATTTACTTCGGAGATTCGGCTCCTATTTTCGAAAAACTCCAAGAGTTGCCGGTGGACCTCCTCGGCCTCGACTTCGCTTCGAGCCCGCGCTTGTCCGATATCGTCGCGTCATCCGGATCCTCGAAGCCGCTCGCTCTCGGCCTCGTCAGCGGCCAGGATCCCGCGCTCGAGGATGCCGCCGCCGTCGCCGGCCGGCTCGAACGCCTCTTGCCGCGCATTCCTTCCTCTCCCATACACCTCGGCACTTCCTGCGGTCTGGGATTTCTCACGCAAGCCGGCGCGACCGCGAAGCTCTCGCTGCTGGCTGAAATTCAGCGCCTCGTCGCCGGCTAGCTTTTTCCCGGCGCATTGCCAGCGCTGCCGCTTTGGACAACTTTTCTTCTTCCCGCTCGAGCTCCGTCCCCTCCGCGCTTAAGATGAAAGGCCATGTCGCCCAACAATCTCTCGTCCCTTCCTAATCACCAGGACATCCCAGCTCCCGTCGATCAACCCTTTCGTGCCGTTGAAAGCGATCTCCGCGGCCACGTTCCCTTTAACAATCTCTCGCGGCACATGAAGTATCTTCGCCGCCGCCACCGCGCTCACGGCCCTTGGCACATCCTCGCGATTCTCTGCGGCGCTCTCCTCGCCCTGGGCATGGCCGGGTATCTCTCCCGCTGACGCCCCGAGTCTCGTTTCCAGAAGTTGCGGGAGCGACGGCAGGGGTGTAGCATTCCTGCGATGGGCCTGCCCTCCTCCGCGCCTCAGATTGATCCGGACGAGCCATCCATGGGTCCGCACGATTCATCTTCGGACAAACCGGAATTTTCTCCCGCCGGCCCTCCGCCCGATGCCGCCGAATTCGACGCCCTTCCTCCTTCGCCCGCCCCGCGCGGCCTGATGAAGCCCAAGCTCCGCGTCTATCACTGGATCCTGATCGCGCTCCTTCTCGGCGGCCTCGTCGCTCTGCTTCTCGTCGGCGTCGCTTCGGAATAGGTTTCTTCCCTGCCGCCCCGGCGCTTCTCTCCTATTGACGCCCGCGTCATTTCCGATGACCATACTGTGTCTGCACTGAGGGTGAAATGGACCGCGTCCTCTCCACGCTTCGTTTCGTTAAGCAGCCTCTTGGTTCTTCGCTCCTCACCGAACTCGCTCAGGCGGGCGTTACCAGCATCGAGCTCTACTGCACGCCCTTTCATTTCGACTACCGCTCTTCCGAAGCGGTCCGCGAGCTTGCCGCGCGCCTCAGCGAGCACCGGATTTCCGTGTGTTCGCTCCACTCCCCCACCGAACGCGACCTTGCCCCCGGCCGCGACACCGGAGTTCCGATCTCGATTTCCGACCCCGAACGCATCCGCCGTATTGACGCCATGGACGAAGTCAAACGCGCCCTGGAATTCGCCGAACTCATTCCCGTCCGCTATCTTGTCCAGCACATCGGAACGGGCCGGCAATCCGCCGACCCCCGAAAATTCGACGCCGCTTTCAATTCCCTCGAGCATCTTTCCGTCTTTGCCAAGGGTCTCGGCGTCCATATCGTTCTCGAAAACACCGCCGACGAGCTTGGCTCGCCCGCCTCGCTTTTGCAGTTCATCCAGGAAACCCATTTGCACGATCTGAAGCTCTGCTTCGATTCCGGCCACGCGCAGATCGAAGGCGGCGTGGCGTCCGGCTTCGAAATCATGCGCGACCTTTCCGTCCTCGTTCATCTCCACGACAATCACGGCGAAAAAGACGAGCACCTTCTCCCCTGGGAAGGCGCCATCGATTGGAACGCCGCGCTCGAAGCCCTGGCTGCTTCCCCCGTTTCTTTTCCCGTGGTTCTGGAGCCCAAGGAGCAGGCGGCGCTGAAGCCCTCGCTCGAGCAGATCCGCGATACTTTCGACAAGCTCGAATCTCAGCTCGACAGCCTCCGCTCCAAAGCCGCCCGCACCTGATTCTCCCCCTCGTTTTTTCCGCTGGCGCCTGATCGCTCTCCCGAAATTGAACCGCTTCCTTTTCCTGCCGATATGAATTGGCATGGATAGCAGCATCCGCCCCGCGCCCGAGCCCCGAAAAGCCATGATGGCGCTCGCCATGATCTCGTGGGGCGACCAGCAAGGGATGGTTCACACTCTTCCTGCCAGGATCGAGGATATGTCCGCCTCCGGAGCGTGCATCCGGGTCAAAATCCCCATCGAAATCGGGACGCGGATAAACGTCAAATGGTGCCGGGGAGAATTTTCCGGCACAACAAAGTATTGCCGCCCTAACGACTGGGAATATCTGGTGGGTATGCAACAAGATACGGTCGCGCTCCATGCCCCCGCGAAAATCGCCAGCCGTCCGCAGCCGCCCGCCTCTCGCCCAGCGTTCACGCCGGGCGGGCATCCGCCGGAACCCGTCAAAATCCACGCCGTACCCGCCCAGCAAAGGTCCGCCCGCCGCCAAATTCTCGCTCCCATTCCCGCCCCCGCTCCACCCGCTCTTCTCCCCATCACATTTCCACCACCCGAGATTCACCGCCCCGTGGTTGGCTTTGAAATTGCCTCCGATAAATCTCCGCGCGACTCGAGGTCTCGAGACGCGGGTCGAAATGCACCTGCGAAGTTTCAAAACGGTATAGCTACCCTTCTTGAGGAGAGGAATGACATGCAAAACAAATGGCTCAATATGGGATCTCGCCGCCAGCAGCAGGATGCTCCGAAGGGAGACAACAACGGCTCCTCGCTCGGCCGGAGCCTCTCTCCCGCGGACGCCGATTCACCGGCTCCGTCGTCGGGCGTGGATGCCGACGCAATGCGCACAACTCCTCGGGGAGATCTACTCCCTCTCGAGGATATTTACCGCTCGGCGGGCATCGTCGCTCCCCGTCTCGGCTACAGCATCACGAAGGTGGTGGAGATGCTCAATAGCGACCACCTCCGCGGCCTTACCGACGAAGTGAAGCGTGCCTCGGTCCTGATGGCTCTCAATGCTGCCGGCATTCCCCTCGGCGATATCTTGCAGGACGCCGCGCAGAGGCAATCCGCCGTCGCTTCGTATGAGTCCGACCAGCGCAAGAAATTCGAAGAGTATTGGGCGCGGCGCGCCGAGGAGAATTCGCTGCTGCAAGCGGAAATGGAGCGGGTCACGCGCCAGTACGTCGAGCGGATGAACCGCAACTTGAATGAAGTCTCGCAAGAAAAAGACGCTTTTCAAAAGTGGCAGGTCGCCATGCAAGAGGAAGTCCAGCAGATTTCCGCCGCCGTTTCTCTATGCGCCCAGCCTGCCGCCTTCGACGCGCCGTCGGACCAGCCCTCTCCAAGCGCCGGCAAAAGCCTCGCCGTCAAATCCGCCTGACCCTCGATTGCCGTCCAACCCGCTTCTCGCTCGTACTACTCTTCACTGTGCGGGGGGCGGGGTCGCCGCCATCGCCGCGGCCACTTGGCTCGCATCCAGCGTCACCGGGGCGTCCATCACCATATCGAATTGATACCCAGTATGAAGCACCACCCAATTCAAACCCTGGTTGTGCTTTATGGCGAGCACCAGCAAAACGATCCCGACTACGGGGAGCGCGACGAACAGCGCGATCTGCCCTCCAGACGGGCCCACCGACTTCAGCGGTGGCGGCTGCTGCTGGGGTTCCGCCGCTGCCAATTCAAATCTTTGCCCGCTTCCGGGAGTGAAGCTCGCCAGCTCAAATCCTGTCTCTCCGGCCTCGAACGGCTGCGACATCGCCACCGAACTCTCGATCGGCGCCACGTATCCATTCGCGAAAATCATCTTTGTGAAATGCGCGCGCAAGGTTGGGGTCGGAGTGTTGTAACCCGTCACCGAGTCAATCTCGCCCTCGACGAACGTGTTCACGGGAATCATCACTTGGGCGCCCACCGTCACCGGAAAGGTGACGACCGCGCGGATTGGGTCTCCCGCTTTCATCGTCTTTCTCCGGACTGGATTCGCGAGGGCCAGCGGGACTCGCGTACCCGCCGGCACCACCAGCGTCTGCGGCGGCGCGCCATCCGGCGCCTGCGTCCCGGCTTGCGGCTGGGGTTGCGCCGGCGTTGACTGCGCGGGCTCCGTCTGTTGCTGACTCGCTTGCGACTGCGCCGGAGGCTTTACAACGGGAGCCTCCTGTCCCCAGGAAAGCGTGCCGATCAACAGGCCGATGAAAGCTGCTTTGCGCATGGTTCTCCCTCCGCTTCAACGCGGCTTTTGCCGCGCAGTTGTTTGAATTGCCTGGAAACCTTTATGGCGCGCTCGCGGACGCGCCCGGATCGAAATACACCGCCAATGCTTGCCCCGCGAACCGCAGCGAGTTCAACGTAATCGTCCCGTCCGGATTGGTGCGCGTCTCCGGCACGGTTGACGCCGCTTTGCCGTCGAGCATCAGAATCCGCGCCGAAGCGGTCGCCACGGTTTTTCCTTTTTGCACGATCTCGACTTGCGCCGAGGGCGCGGGTCCCGCCCACTTTGCTTCGTAATTTCCGGCCGCCAGCCGTGTCCCCCCGACTATCACAGGCGATGAAATTTCAAACGGCCCGGTGAAGACCTGCACTTTTTCGTTCCGCGTCACCACGGGAGGCGCGGGACAAAACCGTCCGGGTGTGCCCGGACTCCCTGGAATAACGGTGTCCGGGGTTCCAGGCGTTCCGGGTGTGCCGGGAATCACGGTGTCAGGCGCGCCTGGAACTCCGCTCGGAATTACGGTCGGAGGCGTTCCGGGCGTTCCCGGTGTGCCGGGAATCACTGTATCGGGCGTTCCCGGCGTGCCCGGAATCGGGCGGCAAAAAGCGGCGGATTTCGCGGGTATAGCCGGAGGAGCTTTCGTGTCCTTCAAGGCCATGGCCACGTTTTGCGCGTCGAGGACCACCGGAATCTGCACGACCATTTGGAACTGTGCGCCGTTGTCGAGCAGGATTTCGCTGCTTGAGCTGACCTGCACGTAGGGCGTGGCCACCGCCGCAGCCACGTCGCTTGCCGCCGCGTAGGCGGCAATCGCCGGATCGTTTGCCGCCGTCACGTTTGGGGGTTCCGGCAACGACACCGTGTATCCGTTCGCGAAAATCAGCTTCGAAAAATGCATCTGAAATTGCGCGTGCGGCGAGAGCCAGCCGGGCTTCGTCAGCGAATCGATTTGACCCTGCACGTAGGTACCCGGCGGAATCGCAATCTGGTTATTCACGAGCACCGGAAAATCCGTCACGGCGTAGATGGGGTCGCCCGGCTTCGCCGATTTGGTCCACACCGCGCTCGTCAGCGCCAATTCCACGTGCGTTCCCGCGGGAACCGTGATTGTTGAGTTTTGCGCGGGGGTGCTAGGCGTGGGCGCGCCGGGAGACGTCGCGGCCGGAGGCGCGGGCGGCAACGGTCCCGCATTCTGCGCGGAGCTGGTCACTACGCCCAAAACTTGTGATGCGAAGAGAAGCGCTGATAGCGTCGGTGTGAAGAATCGCATGGGTAACTCCCCGCATTCGCCTGCTGACCAGCCTCACACTCACGGACGCTGCCCGGCCCTTCCCGGTTTCACTTTTCTCGACAGCCCGTTCGCGCATTGAGTTTCTCGAAGTTGAAAAAAACCCCGTAAATCGCACCTTTTCCTCTGTTTCAGGCGAAAACGGCGCGCCGGCAACTCCTTGTTTCCTGCCACTTTGGGGACACACGCCTGATCATTCGCCCGTATCCTGATTTGCCCGTCATGGAAAGTTTCTTGGCCAGATAATGAGGATTGGTGAATCGAAAACAGGAGCCCGCAAAAAGCAGCAAAACAGTTTTTCCAACCGACATGCTTCCGGCGAATCCGCCTTCCCGCCGCGCCACATCGCCCCCCGGCGCCCCGGATTCTCGCACTCCTCGGGCTGGGAGTGGCTTTTGGGATAGTGCTTTAGTGGGCTTCCACGTCCTCCGATGACTCGGAATATCGCCTCAATAGCGTGATTGAAAAAACGAGAACCAGGACCAGAAATCCCAGCAGCCCCAGCTCAATCATGCTCGCCCGGAAAACGCTCGCCGCTTCGGGCGTCCATCCGCCTCCCTTCGAGAGCGTGGCCGCCTCGAGCGTGATCACCAGCATCCGCCGGATTGAAGCGATCAGCCCCACCACCAGAAACGGCTCCGTCACCAGGACGTGCGACCGGATCGAAATTCTCACCGTGTGCAGGATTTCCACCAGCATCAGCACCACGAGCAATTGGTCCAGCACCTCCAGCGTCTGCTGCACCATCGTCCAGTGCACGAATCCCTGCCAGAGCATCAGCCCGGCGTTGATGGCCGTGCCGATCGCCGTCACGAACAGCAACAGCGCCAGCAAGCCGTAAATCACCATCTCGGCCTTGGTCAGGTATTCCCCGAATTGGATGCGGAACCCTTCCTGGTTCATTGCCGCGCATCCTACCAGCCCGCCTCTCTTCTTTCAATCCATGCGCGTTGACAAAACCGTTCTGCCCGGACCGCGTCCTGCAAAATCTCGCCGCCGGGCGGTTCTGCGGTGACCTGCCTTGATCGAAACCACTCCAAAAGTTAACCCGCTGGATAGTGGCATCGGTTGTGCGGAACGACGTTGACCGTCTCTGCTTGTGACATAACGCCCGGCGCGTTACTCCAGCCCCGCAACGGAATGCTGACTTTTCCAAGCTTGCGCGAACGATGACTTGGACGCCCTCAATCCTTGAGGTCGACAAACCGCGCCTCGACCAATCTCTCAATGATCGCGAAAATCATCGCCGTCGAGACACCGAACATCAGCATTCCCGTCGCTGCCTCCATGGGGCCCAGCAATCTCCAAGACGGTGACATGATGACGTCGCCGTATCCCAGCGTCGTATAGTTCACGGCCGAATGGTAATACGCGGCTCCGAACTCATGGAATTCTCCGAGCATCACGAATAATCCCGCCCAGAGCGCGATTTCCGCCAGGTGAGCGAGGAGCGCGTAAAATATCCCCCGCCCCACGATAGTCAAATCGATCCAAAACCTCTGGCCCACTCGCCCCAATTGTCTCTCCCGGCGGACAAAGTTCACGGTCGCGCTCAAGGGCACCGCATGCACAAACACCGTGGCCGCGAAAACAATCGCACCTGCGCCCAGCGGCGCCAGAATCGGAATGTGTTGCATCTCCATCCTCCCTATATCGTTGGACAGTTTCGTCTTGCCCGAAATCCAAAGTCCACACACAGCTCGATTTGCCTGCCATGATATGTTGGTATGTTGGGTTTGGGGAGATTGAACGACATGCGAGGCTTCAACACAATTCGCGAACGCGTCGCATCGGCCGCCAGAGCCTGGCTCTTGCGCGCCCGCACAGCCTCCGGTCTGGCCGTGTGCCAGCTTACGCCTTCTTCCCGCTTCCTTATCGCAACACATCCGGAAACCGGATTCCTCGTAAGTGCCAGAAAACAAACGACCGGCACTCTTCCTATTCGCAACACTTTCGACCCCTCCATCAGGAGGCCCGCCCGATGACCCAGGAAGCCCAAGCTCCCGCGCCTATCGTCACCATCGACCAAGCCGGCGCGCATGCCGGGCAAACCGTCGTCGTCCGCGGCTGGCTTTATAACTTGCGCGAGTCCGGAAAGCTCCTCTTCCCGATTTTTCGCGACGGCACCGGCGTCATCCAAGGCGTCGTTTCTTTGAAAGAACATCCCGACGCGTTCAATGCGCTCAAGGGCCTCACGCAGGAATCGAGCGTCATCGTCACCGGAAAAATTCAAGCCGAGCCTCGCGCTCCCGGCGGCTACGAGATCCATATCAGCGCGATCGAAGTCGTCCAGCGCGTTCCCGATTCCGAGCCGTATCCGATCCAGCTCAAGGAGCACGGCGTCGATTTCCTCCTCGACAAGCGCCATCTCTGGATCCGCACGCCGCGCCAGGCCGCCATCCTGCGCATCCGCGCCGAAGCCGAACTCTCCGCGCGCAATTTCATGAACGCGCAGGGCTACACGCTCACCGATGCGCCCATTTTCACTCCCGCGGCCTGCGAAGGCACCACGACGCTCTTCGAAGTGAATTACATCGACGACCAGAAAGCCTATCTCACGCAGTCCGGGCAGCTTTACGTCGAGGCCACCGCCGCCGCGCTCGGCAAGGTCTACACCTTCGGCCCCACGTTCCGCGCCGAAAAATCCAAGACGCGCCGCCATCTCACCGAATTCTGGATGCTCGAGCCCGAAGCCGCCTACGCGCACCTCGAGGACATGATCCAGCTCGGCGAGGGCCTCGTCAGCGCCGTCGTCCAATCCGTCGTGAAAAACCGTTCCCGCGAACTCGCCGCTCTCCAGCGCGACGTCGCCAAACTCGAAAAAATCGCGCCCCCGTTTCCGCGCATCAGCTACGACGACGCCATTCAGGTCCTGCAGAAGGCCGGCAATCCCGCGAAGTGGGGCGACGATTTCGGCGGCGATGAAGAAACCATTCTCTCGAAGGAGTTCGATAAGCCGGTCGTAATCCACCGCTATCCCGCCGCGATGAAGGCTTTCTACATGGCCACCGATCCCGCGCGCCCCGATTTGTCTTTGAGCTTCGACATGATCGCCCCCGAGGGATACGGCGAAATCATCGGCGGCGGCGAACGCCAGTCCGAGTACGACACGCTGATTCGCCGCATCCGCGAGCACAATCTTCCCGAGGAGTCGTTTCAGTGGTATCTCGACCTGCGGCGCTACGGCAGCGTGCCTCACTCCGGCTTCGGTTTGGGCCTGGAACGTACCGTCGCCTGGATTTGCGGAACCGAGCACATCCGGGAAGTGATTCCCTTCCCCCGCATGCTCTACCGAGTTTATCCTTAACCTTCCCTCCTTCGTCCGCATGCCGCGCGAAGAGAAGGCCAAAATGCCGGAAAAAATTCGAATCATCGGAGTTCCGATGGACTTGGGCGCCAGCCGCCGCGGCGTCGATATGGGTCCGTCCGCGCTGCGCGTCGCGGGTTTGCAGACCCGCTTGAAGCAGCTCGGCCGCCAGGTCGAGGACATCGGCAACCTCCCCGTCCCGCAGCCCGAAGAACAGCACTACGGCGAGAAAAACGCCAAGTATCTCGGCGAGATCTCCGAGACCTGCAAAGGCCTTGCCGGCGAAGTCCGCAAGACGCTTGAAGCGGATCTCGTCCCACTGGTTCTCGGCGGCGACCATTCCATTGCCGTCGGCACCGCCGCCGGGGCCGCCGCCCATTTTCACAAGCAGTCGAAACGCATCGGCATTATCTGGCTCGATGCCCACGGCGATATGAACACTCCTGAATCCTCCCCCTCCGGCAACGTGCACGGCATGCCTCTCGCCTCCATCATGGGATACGGCCCGGCCGAACTGACCGAGCTTGGCGGCGTCAAGCCCATGATCGAGCCGCGCAATGTCGTTCTGGTCGGCATACGCGACCTCGATTCCAAGGAGCGCCGCCTGGTGAAGGAATCCGGCGTTCACGTTTTCACGATGCGCGATATTGACGAGCGCGGGATGCGCGAGGTGATGGCCGAAGCGCTGCGTTTCGCCGGCGACGATACGGCCGGAGTCGCCGTCAGCCTCGACATGGATTTTGTCGATCCCTCCGACGCGCCCGGCGTCGGCACGCCCGTGCGCGGCGGCGTCACCTACCGCGAGGCGCATCTGGCTCTCGAAATGATCGCCGACAGCAAGAGCATGGTTTCCTTCGAAGTCGTCGAAATCAATCCGGTGATCGATCTTCACAACACCACCGCCGCTCTCGGCGTCGAGCTGATTCTCTCCGGGCTCGGAAAGAAAATCCTGTGACGCGCGCGCCGATTTCGCGGAGATCCGCGGAGGCGGGCCGATGACCAGCGCCAAGAGGCTTCGCGTCGGCATACTCTTCGGCGGGCGCTCGGGCGAGCATGAAGTTTCTCTCGCTTCGGCGGCGTCTGTGATTCGCGCTCTCGATCCGGAAAAATACGAGGCGGTTCCCATCGGCATCGCCAAGGACGGCCGCTGGCTGGTGGGCTCGAGCGCGCAAAAAATGCTGCCCGAAATTCTGAAGGGCGGCGAGCGCGTCGTCCTTCCGCCCGATCCCAGCGCCGCGGCGCTCGTTCCGCTCAGCCCCTCCTCGGGGCAGCCGAGCACGCTGGTGGACGTCGTCTTCCCGGTGCTTCACGGGACGTTCGGCGAGGACGGCACCGTGCAGGGACTCCTCGAGCTTGCCGGGCTTCCATTTGTCGGCGCGGGCGTGCTGGCGTCGGCCGTCGGCATGGACAAGGACGTCCAGAAACGCCTGTTCGCCGAAGCGGGCCTGCCCATCGTTCCGTTTCTCGCCGTGCGCCGCCCGGAATGGGAACGCGACTGCGGCCGCGTGTTGCGCGAAGTGAAAAAGAAATTTCGCTTCCCGGTTTTCGTCAAGCCCGCCACGCTCGGCTCGTCCGTGGGGATGACCCGGGTGAATTCGCCGCATGAATTGACGCCGGCGATCGATCTGGCCGCGGAATACGCGCTGAAAATTCTGGTCGAACGCTGCGTGAACGCGCGCGAAATCGAAGTCGCTGTTCTGGGCAACGACGATGTAAAGGCTTCCATTCCCGGAGAAATCGTTCCGCACCGCGAATTCTACGACTACACCGCAAAATATCTGGAGGAAGGCACTCGCCTGCTGATTCCCGCGCCGCTGACCAAAACACAGGCGGCGACGTTCCAGGAATACGCCATCCGCGCGTTTCGCGCCATCGACGGGACGGGAATGTCGCGGTGCGATTTCTTTCTCGACCGCCGGAACAAGAAGATCTACGTCAACGAACTCAACACGATTCCCGGGTTCACTTCCATCAGCATGTATCCGAAGATGTGGGAAGCCTCCGGCTTGCCCTATTCCCAATTGATCGACCGGCTCATCGAGCTGGCTCTCGAACTTCATCGCGAAAAACAGCGGACCAAGTATTCCATCGATCTGCCCTCCGGGCCTTCGGGCGCGCTGGGCGCCTGAGGGGCTTCCCGCGAATTCGCGGCTTGACCCGGGCGCCCCGGCTACTTAAACTAACCAGTTAGTTGAACCGTGCCGAAAACGAAAAGGAGCGGAAACATGGAGTACCGGAGGCTGGGAAAGAGCGCGCTGGTGGTTTCCGCCGAGGGACTGGGATGCATGGGAATGTCCGAATTTTACGGCGCCACGGACGAACGCGAATCGATCGCCACGATCCATCTGGCCATCGAGCGCGGCGTCACGTTCCTCGACACGGCCGACGTGTACGGCATGGGGCGCAACGAGGAGCTGGTGGGCCGCGCCGTCGCGGGCCGGCGCCACCAGGTGATTCTCGCCACCAAGTTCGGCATTCTCCGCGACCCGAAGCATCCGGAACGCCGCGGCGTGAGCGGGAAGCCGGAGTACGTTCAGAAATCCTGCGAAGACAGCTTGCGGCGGCTCCGCGTCGCGGCCATCGATCTCTACTACATTCACCGCGTGGATACCGACACTCCCATTGAAGAGACCATCGGCGCGATGGCGCGCCTGGTGGAACAGGGAAAGGTCCGCTACCTGGGCCTTTCAGAGGCCGGCGCGAAGACAATCCGCCGGGCCCACGCGACTCATCCGATCACTGCGTTGCAATCGGAATATTCCCTGTGGTCGCGCGATCCGGAAGACGAAATCCTGGGCCTTTGCCGCGAGCTGGGCATCGGGTTTGTTCCCTATTCCCCGCTCGGGCGCGGATTTCTCACCGGTCAAATCAAACGGTTCGAGGATTTCGCCCCGGACGATTACCGCCGGATTTCTCCGCGGTTTCTGGGAGCGAATTTCCAGAAAAATCTGGACCTGGTGGCGCGCATCGAGGAACTGGCGGCGCGGAAGGGATGCACGCCGGGGCAACTGGCTCTCGCCTGGGTGCTCGCGCAAGGCGGCGATCTCACGCCGATCCCCGGAACGAAGCGCCGGAAATATCTCGAAGAAAATCTCGCGGCGCTGGAGATAAGTCTCTCGCGGGAAGAACTCGCTCAAATCGACGCGATCGCTCCGAAGGGCGCGGCCGCCGGCGAGCGCTATCACGAAGAGATGATGAAGCGCGTGGGGATCTGAGTAACAAATCATGCGGCGAGAACGTAGACACATAGAGAAGCTCGGAACAGCGCGGCGGATTCTGGCCGCGGCGGAGCAGCACTTTGCGGCGCAGGGAATGGCGGGCGCGCGGACCGACGAAATTGCGGCGGCGGCGCACGCCAACAAAGCGATGCTCTATTACTACTTCGGCGACAAGCGGCGGCTGCATCGCGCCGTGCTGGAAAACATGTTTCGCCAGCTTCGCAAAGGCGTGATCGCCGCGCCACGAAAATCGGGCTCTCCCTCGGAACAGGTGAAGGAGCTGGTGAGCGCCTATTTCGATTTTCTCGCCTCGCACCCCAACTACCCCCGGCTGGTGCACCGCGAGGCGATGGAGCAGACCAAGAACTTCGACTGGATCGTTCGCGGGTACCTCCGGCCGTTTCACGAGCGCGTGGTGGAAGCGATCGAGGAAGGGGTGAAGGCCGGGGAGATTCGGCACGTGGACGCGCACGATACGGCATTCACGCTGCTGGGCATGACGACTTCCTATTTCGCCGCCGCCCCGATTCTGAGCGAAATCGCCAGGCGCGATTTGCTTTCGCCGGCGGCGGTGGCGAAGCGAAAAGCGGCGCTTCTGGATTTCATTCAACACGGACTCAGAAAAGAAAAAGCGAGGAGCCGATGACGGGCAAGAAGTTTCTGATGGTTCTCGGACTGATTTTCCTTATCGCCCTGATCGTGTACGTCACCACAACGCCTTTTACCCACTCGATTCCCCTGATCGGCGTCGTGGACGGCAATGAAGTGATCGTCAGCCCGCAAATCACGGGGCGGATGATTCGCCTCACGGTGGACGAGGGTTCCTACGTTCACAAGGGCGATCTGATCGCCCAGCTCGATCCGAAGGAGCTCCAGGCGAGCCTGGCGGCCGCGCGCGCCAACATCTCGACTCTCGAGTCGAGCGTGCAGGAAGCCCGGCATAACCTGACGTGGACCGACGACCAGACTGATGCGGCGCTGACGATCGCGCACGCCGGCGTTTCGGTGACCAAATCCCAGCTGGAACAAGCCCGCGCGGAGCTCTGGCGCGATCAATCGGACTTCGATCGCATTCAGAAGCTCTTCGACAAGGGTGAAATTTCCGCGCAGAGCCGCGACCACGCCCAGGCGGCCGTGGAAATCTCCCAAGCCAACGTGAAGGCGCTGACGGATTCGGTGAAGTCGCAGGAGGCGGCGATCCAGCTGGCCGTGGCCAATCGCAAGCAAGTCAACGTGAGGGAAAGCGCCCTTTCGAGCACCGAAGCGCAATTGGAGCAGGCCCGCGCCTCCGAGGCGCAGGCGGCCGTGCAGCTGGGCTACACGAACATTTATGCGCCGCTAGACGGAATCGTGTCGGTGCGCGTGGCCAAGCAGGGCGAAGTGGTGGAACAGGGATCGCCGATCGTCGTGATCGTGGACATCAACCATCTGTGGGTGCGCGCGGACGTGGAAGAGACCTACATCGATTCGGTCTCCTTCGGGCAGTCTCTCGAAGTGCGGCTTCCTTCGGGCAACACGCTCGAGGGGACCGTTTTCTTCAAAGGAGTCGAGAACGACTTCGCCACGCAACGCGACGCAAGCCGGACGAAGCGCGATATCAAGACATTCGCCATCAAAGTCGCGATTCCCAATCCCGGCCAGCGGCTGTTCACCGGAATGACGGCGACCGTGTTGCTGCCCGCGCCTCCGCACAAAAGCTGGTACGCGCGCCTATGACCGCTCCCAATGCGACTACGGCCTGCGCCATTGACGTCCAGCACCTGGTGAAGCGCTTCGGAGATCTGGTGGCGGTGAACGACATCAGTTTCCGGGTGGAGGACCGGGAGATCTTCGGCCTGCTGGGGCCGAACGGCGCGGGAAAGACCACGCTGATCCGCATGATGACGACGCTCACGCCTCCGACTTCGGGCACGGCCGTCATCGCCGGGCACGACATCGTGAAGGATCCAAACGCGGTGCGGCATTCCATCGGAGTGATTCCCCAGGCTTTCACGTCCGACCCCGAATTGACGGCCGAAGAGAACATGCTGATCCACGCCAAGCTCTATGGCGTGCCCGTGAATGTGCGCGCCAACCTGATACAAGGGCTGCTCGAGTCGGTGGACCTGGTGAAATTCCGCAACGCGCTGGTCCGGACGTTTTCCGGCGGCATGCGGCGAAGGCTTGAAATCGCGCGCGGCCTGGTTCATTCGCCTCAGATTCTGTTTCTGGACGAGCCGACGACGGGGCTCGATCCCGTCTCGCGAACCAACGTGTGGGAAATGATCCGGACTCTCCGCGAAAAATCGGACCTGACGATCCTGCTGACCACGCATTACATGGACGAAGCGGACAAGCTTTGCGACCGCATCGCCATCGTGGATCACGGCAAACTCGCCGCTCTGGACACTCCGACGCAGCTGAAAGACAGCGTGCCGGGAACCGACGCGGTCGAGGCCGAATTTTCCGGCGCGCCGCCCGACTGGATCGAGCAATTGAAAGGGCTCGCCCAAGCCGCGGGAGCGAGCGTGCGGGACGGCGTGGTGCACATCGCCTCGCACGATGGACCATCCACCGTGGCGGCGCTGATGGACCTGGCGCGCGCCCGGGGAGTGATCGTCAAAAGGGTCACGGTGCAAAGCACGACGCTCGACGACGTCTTTCTGCACTATACGGGAAGAGAGTTGCGCGACACGGCGCACGACGGTGGCTATGACGTCAGCCATCTGTACCGGTAAGGGCCCACGGGGCCGGAGGATTTGCGGTTCATGAATCTTTATCGAGTGGTGGCGCTGATCGAGCGGGACATGCGGAAATTCATTCGCAGCCCCGCCCTGATGATGAGCTCGATGATTTTTCCTCTGGTTCAGCTGATCGTGCTCGGCTACGCCTTCGGCGGAATCATCCATGGAGCGGTGGTGGCCGTGGTGGACGAGGATCATTCGGTCCTCTCGCGGCAAGTGGAAGAAATGTTCGCGGCCATCGAGACCGGGCCAAAGACGTTCCGGGTGGTGCATTACGATTCCCTGCCGCAGGCCGTGGACGATTTGCGTTCGGGTTTCATCCATGGCGTGGTGGACATCCCGGTGGATTTCTCGCGGCGGTATTACCAGCATGACCGCCCGCGATTGGTCTTCACGGAAGACAATACCGACCAGTTCCTGTCGAACACGATTCAACAGCGCATCGAGCAAATGGTGGACAACCTGAATATCTCCGCGGTGCAGCCGCGGCTGGACGCGCAGGTCCAGATGAACACGGTCGAAATCTATCCGTACATCGAATACGTGAAATACCTGCTGGCGGGCTCGACGGCGATGGCGATTTTCATCGTGGCGATGATCGGAGGGGGAATCACGTTCATCGACGACAAGGCGCGCGGCCTGCACGAAGGATATCTGGTGACGCCGATCCACAAAGGCGAACTCGTGATGGGCCTGATCGGCGCGGGAGCGGTGAAGGGGCTGATGTCGGGAATGGTGCTGGTCATCGTGGGCGGATTGATCGCGGGAATTCCGGACCTGTGGAATCCGGTGCGGCTGGCCTACCTGGCGCTGGTGGTGCTGGTGGCCTCGGTGGCCATGATCAGCTTCATGTTTCTGGTGATGGTGCGCGTGGACGATCCGCTTGTGCCGCGGGCCATTTTCGGCGTGCTGAATACCCTGCTGTTTTTTCCTTCCGGAGCCGTCTATCCCATCCAGGGATTTCCGCCCTGGCTGCGGTGGATTTCCGTGATCGATCCCTTCACATACACCGTGCACGCGCTGCAGAATCTGACTTTGAAAAGCACCGGCATTGAAGGCATTTACAAAGACGTGCTAATTTTGATTGGTTTCGCGAGCGTGATGATCGCGGCCAGCATGGCGCTGTTCAAGCGGCAAATCTAAACGCGAGGAGAATTCGTGAGCCTTTTCGACTCAGCCGAAGAGCATCGGCCTTCCAAAATTCGCCGGTACATCATCACAATCGTCGCGGGCGTTGTGATTCTCTTTCTGGCTCTTTGGTATGGGTTGGGACTGCGGTTCTACAAGGAAGACGGGACAATTCATCACTTCATGAATACGGTTGTGGCCGGAAATTTTCCGGAAGCGTACAAAATCTGGAAGCCGGAGCCCTCGTACTCCTTGAAGGATTTTCAGGATGACTGGGGCGAAAGCGGATATTACGGGCCGGTTCACAGCTACAAGGTGATGCACATCGGGCAGGAGCATAATTCATCCGCCGCGGTCATCACCGTGGAGGTGAGCCCTTACTCGCCCTTCCCGCAGGAGAACGACATCGTCAAGCAGTCGAAGACGAAAGAGATCAAACTGTGGGTGCAGTTCAGCGACCAGTCCATCAGTTTCCCTCCGTTTTAACTACAGGTTCGAATCCGCATTCCGAGGCAGGCGGAGGAGTTCGCCGGCGGCTTCGATGACTTCCCCGGCGGGAATTTCAGAAATCCGGCGCTGGCTGCGGATGAAAACGCTCTTGTCCCCGCGAACGGCGCGAAATTCGGCGCCGGTTGAAATCACGCGATGTTCGGCTTGCCAGGGATGCCACTGAGCCGGATTCGTCGCGCCGAAAATCACGACACATGGTTTTCCGGCCGCCGCGGCAATGTGCGCCGGACCTGAATCGTTGCCCACAAAAATCGAAGAGCCGGCGGCCAGAGCGATCAATTGCCGCGCGTCGAGAGAATCGGCAGCCACAGCGATGCCGTGCAAACCGGCATGGACTTCGCGCGCGACTTCATCGTCGCCCGGACCGAGATTGACGACCGCGGCCATCTGATGAGCGTCGCGAAGCCAGCCCGCCAGCTCGGCAAAACGGGCGACGGGCCAGCGCATCTCCGGCAAGCGCGCGCCGGGTTGCAGCAGAGCGTATCGCGCGCCGGGCGCGATTCCCTTCCCTTTGAGCATCCGCTCGACCGATTCGACCGCGTCGCTGCGCGGAAATACGCGGGGGCGCGGGACAGGGCCTCGCGGCAAGCCGCAAAAATAAAATTGCGACATCCGGTGTTCGGCGGCGTGAACGAACGCGCGGCCGTAGAAATCCCAGGCGTCGGGCACCTTCACGTTGTAAGCGAAGTCATATTGATAGCCGCTCCATCCAATGCGCGCGGGAGAACCCGAGAGCCCGGTCAAGATGGCGCTGCGAGGCCCGCCGTGCTGGTTGAAGACGGCGGCGAATTTCTTTCGGCGGATGGCGGAGGCGGTCGCGGCGAATCCGCGCGAGAGCATGATCTCGGAAACGTCCGGATTCCCCTCGAGCACGGCCGCGCACCACGGCTCGGCGAGAACCGCGAGCTTCAGATCAGGCCGCCAGGAATGGAGTGCCGCGAGGGCCGGCGTCTCGAGAACAAGGTCGCCGAGCGAGCGGAGGCGAAGAATCAGTATTTCAGCGCCGGGCGGAAGGTTGAGAAGAAGTGAAGATGAATCACTCGGCTTCAATGCGAGCGTCGTCCACGAGCATCACGGGAATGTCGCCGCGAATGGGGTAGACGCGACGGCACGTCGGGCATTTCAGCCCTTGCTGATCCGGCGTCAGTTTCACCGGCGTCTTATCCTGCGGGCAGACCAGGATGTCCAGAAGCTCTTTCGAAACGGCCATGCAATTCCTCCCTGTGTAGGCACTGTAGCAGAGCGCGCGGCGCGGAAGCAACGTCGCGGGGGAAGCGAGGGATATCAGGAGAGCGAGGCCGTTTCGACTTCGAGACTGCCGCGCCACTCGAGGGAAGCGGAAAAATCGGCGGGCCAGACGGCGAGAATCTGCGAGCCTTGATAGATGCGCTCGAAACCGTCCTCGGATTCCGACACGGTTTCGATCGGCGCGATCCACCATTCGCGGGCGCTGGGAGCGCAGAGGCGGATGGCGAGTTTTTGCCACTCATCCACGAGATGCAATGCGGAAGCAGGCGCCACGGCGGACCAGCGCAAAGGGTGGCGTTCGCCGGCGATTTCAAAATAACGGTCGGGAGAAGAAGGAGCGAGCAGATTGAAAACCATTTCGATTCCGACGAGCAGCGGCTGGGAGGAGTGCGCGCGGCGGGACACCGACACGTCCAGAGCCAGGCGGAAGCCGTTCGCGAGCGAAGAAAGCGAAAAAGCTTTTTCGGCCGTCCAGCCGGAAGGCTCCGAAAGAACGAGCGACGGATTGGCGGGGCAAAGCGATTGGACGGAGTAGCGGCCGGCAGCGAGAGAAGCGTTTTCGTCCAGGCGGGAAGCGGAGAAATCGTCGAAGGTGCGCCCGGCGTCGAAAAGAAGCAGGCGAAAACAGTGGCGCGGCCAGCGGTCGTAATGCAGCCAGCGTTCGAGCCCTTCTTCCTTGCTGCGCGTTTGTTCGTGAATCGAGACGACGCCGGCCGGAGAGCCGCCGGCATCCCGAAGGCGAGCGTGATAGGACTCTTCGCGGCGAGCCAGAGAATTGATCATGCTGGTTTGCGAGGTGCGGCATTCGAGGGCGCAAACCGTGGCGCCGTCGGAAGGCTTGATCAGGGCGGCGCAGCGGTCGGAGGTGAGATAGAGCTCATCCTGCCCATCGGCGTCGAAATCGGCGAAGGAAACTGCGGAGTAATGGCGGGAATTGTGGAGCAGGCTGTCGGCGATTGTCTCGGCCTTGACGAGCGATTGCCAGAGCGCGGTGCGGAGGTGCGGCGTGTAAAGCCCGCCGAAAACGCCGTGCCAATAGGCGTCGTTGCACTGGCCGCGGTAGAGATGGGTTTCGGCTTCGTCGAGCGAGATGCGGAAAATCCTTCCGTGGCGGGAGGATTCGGCGAGGCGAGCGATTTTCTCGGAGACGTGAAGCATTTTCTTGTGCAGGAGATTCGCCTCCGGATACTTGGAGAAAAAGCTGCGCCAGGTGCCGCCGTGAAAGAAGGGCTTGGCGGTCGGATGAGCTGAAAATTCCTGGATCAGCGCGCGGTAGCGGCGGCGGGCGGGTGTGGGCAACGCCCATTCCATCATTTCGCCGTAGGAGGCGGCGGGAAGGTCGGCGCGGCCAAGAGGAGCCCGCGAATCGAGCGAGGCGGAGGGAGAAACCACATCGAGCCAGTCCGAATTGCGCTCGAGCGCGCTGAAAAAAGACTCGAGCCAGCCCTCGACGTAGCAAAGCGCATGCGTTCCCGGCCAGACGCCGAATTTTTCCAGGTCGTCGCCCATGAAGGCCGCCGCGCCGGGATGTTCCGCCGCGGCGGCGCGCAGGTGATTCAAAGTGTCGTCAACGGAATGGAACGGAATCAGGTAGCGGAGATTTTTCAGGCCGGGGAGGACTTCGACGGCGGCGCCCTGGTCTTCGGCGAGATAGGAGCCGTAGAGCTGGCCGGGCTCGAATCCGGCGGCGAGGAAATGATTGTCGTCCACGAGGGTGTAGCGGACCCCGGCCGATGCGAGAATCGAAGGGAGCTGGGGTTCCCAGACGCGTTCGGCAAGCCACGCGCCCGCGGGACGCCGGGAAAAATGCGATTCGAGATAATCGGCGAGACGCGCGATTTGCCGGCCGCGGTCGCGCTCGGGGATCGAGATCAGAATGGGTTCGTAGAAGCCGCCCCCGACCATCTCGACCTGGCCGCGAACCGCCAAATCGCGCAGCCGGTGAAGATATTCGGGATGGGCGCGCTCGATCCATTCGAGCAGCGAGCCGGTGAAATGCATGCCGAGGCGAATCGAGGGGTGACGCGCCAGAACTTCGACAAAAGGAGAATAGGATTTCTGAAACGCGCTTTCGAGGACATCGTCAAAATTGCCGACGGGCTGATGAGCGTGAAGCAACAGGACGATTTGAAATTTCGACACTCGAGGTCCTCAGTGAAGCATTTCAGAATAACCCCGGAGCCGCGAGCGGCACAAATCGGGGGCTGGATGCGCGACGCAAGAATGAGTACGAGGAAAGGGCTAGGCTTGGATTTCGGAGCGTGTGGCGGATGCGGAGCAGTATTTCGTCAAGCGTTCGGCCAATTTCGAGATTGCCTCATCCAGCGACGCATTCGAGGCCCCCTCCGGCGAGTAGATGACGACCAGAACATCGCGCGCCGATTCGGTGATCATGCTGCGAGTCGAGTCGCTAATCGGGCTTCCAAACGGTCCGGCGGGATCGGCTAGAACGGGGCGCCCTTCGAGACGCCAGGTCTGCTTGCCGATGCCCTGATACGTCTCGCCCGGGGCGCCGTGCCGAAAGGCGATAGGAGGCGCGATCCGCGAGCGGTCGTAGCACCCGTAAGGCCAGCCGGTTTCAATCGAGCCCAAATTGCCGATGTCGACCACGTTCGAGACCCGATAGAGGCCCTTCCCTTGAACGACGCGCCGGAGAAGCGCCTCGGAAGACGGCCTGTATTTGGATGGGTCCATCCCCCAGGATCGGAACATGGCGCGGACGGCCCGAGTGAACGGCGCTTCGGCCAAGGTTTCCTGCGTCCACTGGCTCCGCTTTGTTTCGCAAATCCCCTGCAGCAAGGCGGAGAGCTCGGCATTTCCCGCGGACACATGGACCGAGTCCGCTTCCACCACGCCGAGCTTGACGCCGGGAAGCGAGATTTGAATCCGCACGGGAGGATGTCAGTCCTGGGGATCGACAATCAGCTTTCCGGTCATTTTCTTGTGTCCCGATCCGCAGAGTTTGCAGCACTTGAAAGAATAGGTGCCGGGATCGTGAGCGGTAAATACGATTGTCACTTCCTCGCCTTTTTTGAGTTTGTAGCAGTCCTGCCCTTCGACAAACGAAAGTCCCGGGGGCGTGTTGGGAGCGCGGCCATCGCGAAAGGGATCGAGATGTATGCCGTGCGTGCGGTCCAAGGAAGTGACGAAGAGCTCGACGGTGGCCCCTTGCCTCACGTGAATTTCGGGGGGATCGAATTCGAAATCCTTCGCGGTCATGTGCAGCACAATGGGAGGGGCATTCGGCTTTTTCGCCGTGGGGAAATCCCGTGCCGTTCCGGGCAAAGCCAGCAACGCAAGAGTCGCAATCCACAGAGCAGTTCGCAAAGGAACCTCCCAAATTATTTCCGCCGCATTGAAAGGATATGCCGGGTCCGCCGAAAAGAAAAGGCAGGTGCGAAGACAGGCGCGAGATGACAAAATGAGAGGTGGCGGATGGAAGGCGGGCGCGGATCGGCGCTTTCCCGCGGCGAGCGGGAACGCTGTAAGGAACCGAGCGGGAAAGGAACGCAAGCGATGCCAGTAACAAAAGAACAGGTGATGGAAGCCTTGCGGCAGTGCTACGACCCGGAAATACCGGTCAATATTGTGGATTTGGGCCTGATTTACGAAGTCCAGACCGAGGAAGAGGGCAAAGTGCGGGTGAAGATGACGCTGACCTCGCAGGGCTGCCCGGCTGCCATGTCAATCCCCGACCAGGTGAAGGCGCGCGTCGCGGCGATCGAAGAAGTGAAGGACGTAAATGTGGACGTCGTGTGGGAGCCAGCGTGGAATCCGGGTTTGATCAGCGAGAACGGACGAAAACAGCTCGGATTGGAAGTCTGAAGGAACGCCGGAAAACCCGGCGCCCGAGAGCGCCCGCCCGACGCAAGTAAGCCTACTTTTTCTTGAACCAGTCGGCATTCACCGGAGTGAAGGCGGTCCACTTTTCAGGAAGATCTTCCAGGGCAAAGATCGCCGTAACGGGGCAAACCGGAACGCATGCACCGCAATCGATACACTCCTCGGGATTGATGTAGAGCTGCTTTTCGCCTTCAAACGCAGGCTCGTCTTTGCGCGGGTGAATGCAATCGACGGGGCAAACGTCAACGCAAGCGGTGTCTTTGGTTCCGATGCAGGGTTCGGCAATCACGTACGCCATGTACCAATCTCCTGAGAGCAAGAGTAAAGCCCGGCGCGCACAAATCATACGCCGCCCGGGACTGAATTATTTTTTATATCATCAATCCCAGGTCCAAACAAGTAGCCGAGCGGGACGCAATCGAGCATTGAAACGAGAGAGCCAAAAGTGAAATTGCCGCGCGGAGGCGGCCCGTCCGGGCGCGCGGGTTGCTCGAGAAGCGTTTGCGCGGCTAGAATGATTGCGATGGCCGGCGAAGGGAGCCCAATGCGCTTGGAATGGAAATCGACGCTGTGGCGACGCACGGGGAGAATTGCGGCGATGCTTTTTGCCTGGACCCTGATGTTGACCTCGGCCGCCGGCGAACACGCGGCGCCCGCCAGGGCGGGTCAAAAGACGGGAAACCATGCGGCGGCAGTTCAAATGCCGCTGGTGGACCTCGCCGGATATCAGCGATTGGTCGCGAAATACAGAGGCAAGCCCTTGCTCGTGACGTTTTGGGCCACGTGGTGCGAACCGTGTGAGACGGAATTTCCCATGATGGTGGAACTGGCCAAGAAATACGCCCCGCAGGGCCTGGTGACCATCGGCCTCAACATGGACGACGACTCCGATATAAACGTGGCTCACCACTTCCTCGAACGCCACAAGCCCGGATTCCCCAATTACCGGCAGAAGCCGGGAATCGATCTGGACGCCTTCTATCGTGGCGTGAACCCAGAGTGGAATGGAGCCATGCCCGAAACGATTTTTTACAACCGCAACGGCTCGATCGCAGGCCACTTCATCGGTGTGCAACCGCTGGAAATGTACGAGCAGGGGATTCGCACGATACTTGCGAGCCCTGTCGCGACCAGCAGGATTCTTGGTTCTCCTGCGACTCCGGGCGGACAATAGACCCATCGCCAGGACCGATACCCCAACAGCCGAAGGAGATACCCTGAAATGCTCAACATGCGAGGGACCCGCCTGACGTGGCTCGGCCATTCGGCGTTTCGCATCACGACGCCGAGCGGAAAAGTGATCGTGATCGATCCGTGGATCGAATCGAACCCCATGTGCCCGGCGGAGTTGAAGAAATTCGACCGCCTCGACACGCTGTTGATCACCCACGGACATTTCGACCACATCGCCGATGCCGTTGACCTGGCGAAAAAATTCGAGCCCCAAGTGGTCGCCATTTTCGAAACTTGCCTGTGGCTGGAATCAAAAGGCGTGAAAAACACAACGGCGATGAATAAGGGGGGAACGCAGAAGGTTGGAGAGATCGAAGTCACGATGACGGATGCCGTTCACTCCTGCGGAATTCTCGACGGCGACGAGGTGATTTACGGCGGCGAGGCGTGCGGGTACGTCGTGCGCTTGCCGGGAGGATTGACGCTGTACCATTCCGGGGACACGGCCCTGTTCGGCGACATGAAACTCATCGGAGAGCTCTATACGCCGCAGTTGATCCTGCTGCCCATTGGTGACCATTACACGATGGGGCCTCGCGAAGCCGCTGTCGCCATCCGCTTGCTGGGAGCGCGGCACATGGTGCCCATGCATTTCGGGACATTCCCCGTCCTGACGGGACGTCCTGAAAGGCTGCGCGAACTCACCGAAGACATCAACGGGCTTGAAATTCACACGCTGAAGCCGGGCGACTCCCTGGGCTGAGAGAATCGGACCCATTTTGCCGAATTCAAAAGAAAGGCGGAGCGATGGCGGGAATCCTGGATGCAAAGGTTGAGAAGTATCTGGACCGGTTGTTGCCGGAGCGCGACGCGATACTGGCTGAGATGGAAGAGTACGCCGCGAAGCACAAAGTCCCGATCATCGGGCCGGCGTGCGGGCGCCTGCTCGCTCTGGCAACGCAGCTGGCCGGCGCAAAGCGAATCTTCGAGATGGGTTCGGCCATCGGCTATTCCACGCTGTGGTTTGCCCGCGCCGCTGGCCCCGGCGCGGAGGTTTATTACACCGACAGCGATCCCGCGAATGGCAAGCGCGCCCGGGAATATTTCGAGCGGGCGGGGGTCGCGGACAGGATCCGGCAGTTGACGGGCGACGCCATTGAATCGTTCGAAAAAACTCCCGGCGATTTCGACGTGATCTTAATCGACATCAACAAGCCGCAATATCCGAAAGCGCTGGAAAAGGCCGTGCCGAGGCTGAAAAGCGGCGGAGTGCTGATCACGGACAACGTTTTGTGGAGCGGAAAAGTGGCGCGCCCGGGCAAGGACAAGGAGACGCGGGCGATCCAGAAATTCAATGAATCCATGTATGCGCTGAAAGAGCTCTTTCCGGTGATTGTGCCGCTGCGCGACGGCGTGGCGATTTGCCGGAAGGCTTGAAACGGACAACGTCGAGGTATTCAGGCGGCAAAAAAAGCCCCGGTGAAGATTCGCCGGGGCTTTTTCATTGGATGAACGTTCGTTTGACGCCTATTGCTGGTTGATCGTCAGCGGTTGCGTCAGCCTGAAGTGCAAGCGCGTCTCGGCCGGAAGAGTGAAGTCTCGCTGCCCCGTGAATGCCGCGCCCGCCGTTCCCGCTCCGCCTCCGGCCAGCGCCCCGATTGCCGCGCCTTTTCCTCCGCCGGCCAGAGCTCCGACGATCGCGCCAAAGGCCGCTCCGCCTCCCGCGCCGATTCCGGTCCGCTTGCCGCGGCCCTTCCCCTCTTCCTCATAGCTGGAACTTTGCACCTGATATTTCTGGCCGTTCACGGTGACGGAATCGAGAGTCAGAGCCAGCATAGCTCCGCCCTTGATGCGGCCCGCGGATTGCGCCTGGGTGATGGTTCCCGTGGCATGCGCCCCTTGCGGAATCGCCGTCTGCCCGGCCACGGTGACCGGCGCGGCGAGAGAAGCGACGAAAGCGTCTCCGCTGCTGTTGGTTTTTGTGCTGATGGCCTGGTCGAGCGTGACGGTAAGGACCGTCCCGGCGGGAACCACGATGGGAGGCGGAGGGGGAGGAGGTTGCGGGGCCGGATTGTTCTGGGCCGCGGGCGCGTTGCCGGGCTCGCCGGCGGTATTCGAAGCCGAATTCTGAGATTTGGACGAGCCGCTGCATCCCGCCAAGAAAAGGGCGATTGCCAGGACCGCCCAAGGCGTCGATTTCGATTTATGCATGATTGGCGCTCCTATTCAGGACGTGAATTGGGAAGGCGATGAACCGGGTATCGCGAACAAAAACATTTTAGAACACCCGCCGGGGAGTGGCAATCATGCGTCGCGAAAGGCGGAGAGGCACGCGCTTGGAACTAGCGGGACGCGCTCGCCGCGGACCTCGGCAGCAGATTCCGGAGGAAGAAAGCGAGATTGGCGGGGCGCTCGGCGAGGCGGCGCATGAAATAAGGAAACCAATCGGAGCCGAAGGGAATGTAGACCCGGAGCCGGTAGCCCTCGCGAATAATCTGGCGTTGCAAGTCGGTGCGAATCCCGTAGAGCATTTGAAATTCGAATTGGTCGTTTGCGATTTTCCGCTCGCGGACGAAATCCCGGGTGGCCCGGATCATGTTCGGATCGTGCGTGGCGATCCCATGGTAGATCCCGCTCGAGAGAAGAATTTTCATGAGCTTGACGTAATTGGCGTCCACGTCGGCCTTGCGGGGAAACGCGATTTCCGGCGCTTCCATGTACGCCCCCTTGCAAAGGCGGATGCGGCATCCGGCCGCGAGCAGTTCGCGGACGTCCTGTTCGGTGCGGTAGAGATAGGCTTGCATCACCGTTCCGACGGAGGGATAGCGGGCCCGCACGCGCTTCACGATGTCCACGGTGCGCTGCGTGTAGGCCGAGCCCTCCATATCCACGCGGACGAAATTCCGAAGATCGGCGGCGTGGGCCACGATTTTCTCGAGGAGTTCGCCGCAGAGCGATTCGGAAAGATCGAGGCCGAGCTGCGTAAGCTTGAGCGAAACATTCGCATCCAGCTGCTCCCGCGAGATTCGATCGAAGATGCCGAGATAGCCATCGGCCGCGCGGCGGGCTCCGGCTTCATCGGCCACGTTTTCGCCGAGAAGATCGAGGCTCGTGAGATGCCCGGAACGATTGAGGACGCGGACGGCGGCCACGGCGTCCTCGACCGATTCGCCGGCCACGAAGCGGCGAGCCACGGCGCGGCTGGCCCGGCTGCGCATCATCCACGGAGCCAGGCGCTTGCTTTCCGAGAGTCGAAGCAAGAGAGTTCGCATCAGGCCAAGGGGATGGAACCGCAGAATGGTTGCCGAAGCTGGAATTCCATTTCTTCTCGATTATGCCGCGTCTTGAACCGCGGGACTAGAGTTTGTGCCCTTCCAGATATTTCTCGGCGTCAATGGCGGCCATGCAGCCGGAGCCGGCGGCGGTGACCGCCTGGCGGTAATGATGATCCTGGACGTCGCCGGCGGCGAAGACGCCTTCGACGCTGGTCTTGCTGCCGTCGTGGGTCAGAATGTAGCCCGCTTCGTCGGTCTCGATCTGTCCGCGGAATACCTTGGTGTTGGGATCGTGTCCAATCGCGACGAAGACGCCTTCGACGTCAACGAACTGGGTCGCGCCCGTCGCGGGGTTGCGAAGTGTGACCCGCTCGACGGCCTCTTTTTCGGCGCCGTGAACTTCTTCCACGACAAAAGGAGTGAGGAATTTGATTTTTTCGTTGGCGCGGGCGCGGTCGAGCATGATCTTGGTGGCGCGAAATTCGTCGCGGCGGTGAACGATCGTGACCGTCTTGGCGAACTTGGTGAGGAAGGTGGCTTCTTCCATCGCCGTGTCCCCGCCGCCGACCACGAGAATATCCTTGCCCCGGAAAAAGAAGCCGTCGCAGGTGGCGCAGGTGGATACGCCGCGGCCCAGCAGCTGCCGCTCCGATTCAATGCCCAGCATTCGCGCGGAAGCGCCGGAAGCGATGATCAGGGTCTCGCACTCATAGGTTTCCTTGCCGGAGACGATCTGGAACGGCCGCTTGGAAAGATCCACGGAATTGACGGCGCCGGAGCGAAACGCGGTGCCGAACCGCTGCGCCTGTTTGCGCGCGTTCTCAATCAGCTCGGGGCCGAGAATGCCGTCGGGAAAACCGGGGAAGTTCTCGACCATGGTGGTAAGAGAAAGCTGCCCGCCGGGCTCGTAGCCGTCGAGGACCACGGGTTGCAGGTCCGCCCGCGCCGTATAGATCGCGGCGGTCAGCCCCGCGCAGCCGCTTCCGATTATGATGACCTTGTGCACGTTGCTCTTCTCCCGCGAATTGGATGACGACAGACTGGATGGCGACTCAGGACACAAGAGATGATTGTAGCATTGTCCGCGAAGAGAACGAGGGCGGGGAGAGGCGGTCCGGAGCGGCATGGAATTGCCGGGAATGACGCCCTGCGCGATAATGCCGCGCGGAACCGCCGATGCCGAAAACCATCCAATTATTCCGGCTGATCAACGACACGATTTTCCTGCTCCTCGGCGGACTCGTCATCCTGCTGGCCGTCACCCGGACGGTGATGCTGCCGGCGAGGCCGATGGCGCTGGTGCTGCTGGGAATTTTCCTGATGTACTGGGGAGTGCGCGCTTGGGTCAAGCCGGAGCCGGGAGTGGCCAAGGAGCAATTGGTCGCGCGAGCGGTTTCGCTGCTGCTGGTGGGGCTGTTGGTGGCGGCGATTCCGCTGTTGCCCTTGCGTCATGCGGGAATCCTGCTGGGAGCGGCGGGATGCGTGCTGGTTCTCCGCGGGCTGGCCGGAATCCTCGCTTTCGTCCGGACGCTGTGAAGAATGCGATGCGCGCCGGATTTGCCGCTTGCCATGCCGCCGAGTACCCGATACTCTCCCGATTGCCAAGGCTCCCGGCCCGGGCAGCCGGAGCCCGGATTTCCCCGCCGAATCGGAAAAATCAACCACGCAGGAGGAAAACAACATGCTGAAGGAATTCAAAGAATTCGCGATGCGCGGCAACGTGCTGGACATGGCCGTGGGTATCATCATCGGCGCGGCCTTCGGAAAGATCGTGACGTCGCTGGTGAACGACGTGCTGATGCCGCCATTCGGTCTGATTCTGGGGAAAGTCGATTTTTCGAGCCTCTTCTTGAACATCTCGGGAAAGGATTATCCGACCCTCGCGTCCGCGAAGGCGGCGGGCGCGGCGACGATTAATTACGGCACGTTCATCAACAACGTGATCGATTTTCTGATCGTGGCGTTCGTGATCTTTCTCCTGGTCCGCCAGGTGAACCGGTGGAACAAGCCGGCGCCGGCTGCCGCTCCGGCAACCAAGGAATGCCCCTACTGCGTTTCGACGATACCCGACAAAGCCACGCGGTGCCCGCAATGCACTTCGGAGCTGCGCGCGTAAGCGAACCCTGCGGATCAGAAGCGGTTTCGGATTTTCGTCAGGTGCTGGCGCAGGCGCTCGACCACGGCGCTCGTCTGGCCCTGTGCGATTTCGCGTTCCACTTCATCGAGAGAAAAGTGCACGATGTCGTGATGGTGCACCTCGGTGCCGGGGAGCTTGTCGCTGAGCTCGAGCCAGACCTTGTGCAAGAGATCGATTTCATTCGGAGTGAGGCGCGGCGCGTGCGGCCCGAGATAGAAGATCTGCTCCTGGCCCGTGGGAGTGAAGATTTCCAGGGTCACGCGCGGACGCGGCTCCGGCATCCGCTCCCAGGAAAGACCGATTTCCCGAGCCTGTTCCGTGACGGGCATTTTCGCCGAACTCCCCACGACAATGGTGCTCGACTGAAGATTGTTCGACGTGCGCAAAATGCCTTCCCAAAGATCGTTGGAGGCCGCCACCGCCAGCCGAACGGGCTTCCCTTCCTTCTCCGCGATGGCCAGCACTTTTGTGAATAGAAGTTGTTCCATGGTGCTGAAAAGCTGGTCGGGAGCCAGATCGTATTCCCCGGAAGCGGCGCGGCGAAGCATGCGCACATGAAGGACGACCACCTGGGCCTCGCGGCGGTCGGTCCGCCTCAGCACCGCTTCGAGATGGTAAAGAGCGTAGTAGGTGCTCACGGGAACCAGGATGTTCCCGGGCGCGACGCCCACGTTGACCGGATTTAATTCCGCTTCGGGCGCCAGGTTGAACTGGTCGAGCTCGACATGCGCCGGCGTGCCGGAGGATTTCCGCGTGCGATACTCCGAGTACTCAAAAACGGTAAATAAGAAGATCGAGAAAGTGACGCCGGCGATTGTGGCGCTCGGCTTCGTGAACAGGTTGATTACCGCAATCGAAAGAAGGACGAGGGTGATCAAGCCGAGCCCGATTGGAATCTCGACCCCGAAAATCACCGGATTCAGCGGAACGCGGTATTCCCGATTCTGAGGATGGGTGTAGCGAAGGACCAGCACCGCGATGCCCTTCATCGAAAAGCTCCAGATCACTCCGAAAGCGTAGAGGTTGCCGAGGAAGGTCACGTCTCCGCGGCTGATCAGGATGGTGACGATCTGGAAGAGAACGACCATGTTGATGATGCGGTGCGTGGTGCCAAATCGCGGGTGCGGGTGGCGGAACCAATCGGTGAGCACTCCGTCTTCGGAAACGCGGTTCAGAACGCCATTCGAGCCCACGATCGCCGTGTTCACCGCTCCGGCCAGGATCAGGGTGCCGACCACGACGACAAATACGTGGAACGCGAGTCTCAATTGGAAGCCGCCGACGAGATGCATCGCCAGTCCGCCGATTAAATTCTCCGTGAAGTGCGGGCGGATATTGTCGGGAATAATCATCACGGCGAAGAACGAAACCAGCGACGTGAAAAGCAGGCTGTAGATGAAAATCACCAGCCCGGCCTTCTTCAGATTGGGCAGTTTGGGATGCTCGATTTCGCGGTACACCTGCGCGAGGGATTCTTCGCCGCTCATCGCCAGCACCGAATGTCCCAAGCCGACCATGACGGCGATGATGGTGATGGTGTGAGCCAGTTTCCAGCCGGAAAGCCAGCCCAAAGAATCTCGATCGAGCTTCATGTTGGCGGGGATGGGCGCGGGCGGGAGATGCCACGATCCGCGCACCCACAACGTCAGCAGGCACCACCCGATGAGCATCACAACCATCACCGTCGTGAGCTGCATGATGCGCAGCGCCTTCCCGCTCGATTCCGGCACTCCCTTGACGTTCTCCCACCAGAAATACAACGTGATGAAAATCGCCACGGCCGCGGCGGTGCCGTTGACGTTCAAATGCAACGGGAAATTCGCGTACTTGAACAGTTCGTTCACCACGCCGACCAGATATTGGCCGGCCGAAACGCCGCTGATGGGCCCCGTGAGTACGTAGTCGAACATCAGCGCCGAAACCGAAAACTTCGCCAGCGTTCCGCCCAAGGCTTCTTTGACGACGCGGTAGACTCCGCCGCGGACAAACATGCTGCAGCTCTCGACGTAAATCGCCCGCACGGCATAGCTGAACAGCATGATGCCCAAAATGAACCAGGGAGCCGTCTTGCCGATGAACTGCTCGGCCTCGCCGCCCGCGTAATACGCCGAGGAGGCAAGGTCGTTGAGGACGATCGCCGCCGCCCGCCAAAAGGAAATGAAGGCGAGCATGGCCGTGGTGGCCACCAAGACTTTGGCGGCGGGGCGGCGCGAATTCAGCGAGAAGAAACTATTCGAAGAATCGGAGGTCATGGGTCCGAGATCAAGATATGAACCGGGACTATACGTCGAAAGGTTACAAATTGGAATGCACAGCTATGCCGAAGTTTCTTTGGCAACAGCGCGAAATTCTTTCGCGCACGCTTCGCAGGGGCAAATTTCGCGCAAATGCTCGAAACTGAAAATTCCGGTCGCGTGGCTGTCGGAGAATTCAATCTGTATCGCGTAGTTTCCGACGGCGGCGGCGCCCCGCGCCGTCACTTTTGGCTTGTACATCGGAAGCAGCGTGCTGCTGGGATTCTTGGACTTCTTTTCGCGTTCGTCGTTGCACAGCGCGCAGGGACAGCAATCGCGCAAGTAGGGAAAGTCATAATGGCTCGCATGGCCGTCGGCCCACACCACGTCCACACCCTGCCCCGTGGTGACGTGAACCTTCAAGCTTATTGGCTTTTTACGTCCGTCAATTGGAAGCGGCATGACTCACTTCATTGTAGCAAAGAGCGGCGGGAGCGAGTCAGAGCGAAGGGCAGCAGGAGCCGCGCGGAATGGGATTGCCGTGGGGACAGGTCTTGGGATGATTCAAAAAGGTGCAGATCCGCTGGTCGAGCTCGGGGCTGATGATGTGCTCGAATTTGCAGGCGTGCGAATCCGCTTCCTTTTCGGCGATCGCAAACGTGTCGGTCAACAGACGCTCGGCCAGGCGGCGCCGGCGCACGATATCGCGGGCGCGGTTCAGGCCTCGCGACGTCAGTGCGACCTCGGTCTTTTGAACTTCGAGCAATCCCAGGTCCTGCAGCCGGGCAATCAATCGCCCGGGGTCCTGCCCCGCTCGCTCGCGAATCCGATCGAGAACCGGAGCCACGCCCTCTTCTCCGCACACCCAGACCTGTTCCAGAAGGTGGTCGAATTGAACTTCCTCTTCCGGAGAAAGCGAAGTGATCTGCGCCAAGCGGCCGTGAGAGAGCTCGATACGGCGGTCGGCGAGCTGCCCGATGGCAAGAGAATGAGTCACCATGAGAATCGTGCGGCCCTCGGCGTGAAGGTCGTGGAGAAGGCGGATCACGGACTGTTCGTTGGCCTCATCGAGATTGCCCGTGGGCTCGTCGGCGAGGAGAAGCTTGGGATGGTTGATCAGGGCGCGGGCAACCGCCACGCGCTGCTGTTCGCCGCCGGAAAGTTGCGAAGGGAGATGCTGGATGCGATCGCCGAGGCCCACGCGCTCCAGAGATTCGCGGGCCTCCTTCTCATCCGTGGTGCTGTGGAAATACTGGGCGAGCATGACGTTTTCCAGCGCGGTCAGATACGGCACCAGATGGAATTGCTGGAACACGAAACCGATTTTCTCCGCGCGGAATCGGGCCAGCCCCGCTTCGTCCAGGCGCGCCACGTCCGTGCCGGCCACCACGGCGCGGCCGCCGGTGGAAGAATCGAGACCTCCCAGGATATTGATGAGCGTGGTCTTGCCGGAACCCGAGGGACCCATGATTGCGATCCATTCGCCCTCTTCGACGGAAAACGTAATTCCGTCCAAAGCCCGGACGTTGCCGTATTGCTTGGTCAATCCTTCGATCTCGAGGACCTTAGCCACTATTCCCCCCGCAAAATCACGGCGGCTTTCACGCGGCCGAGCGAACGCAAGGGCAACGCTCCGGCGACGGCGACGCCGAGCACAAGCGCCATCGTGAGCGGCAAAACCTCCCAGCGCGTGGAAATCGCCGCACCGAACACTCTCCGCCCCATCCATCCAGACAATTCGACGCCGACCGCCCAGCCGATTAATCCGCCGGCGGCCGCGAGTATGGCGACCTCGGCGACGAACAAAGTCATCACCCGCGTGATCGAACCCCCGAGCGCCTTCATCAAGCCCACATCCACTCGGCGCTCCATGGTCAAAGCCGCCATGGTCGCCAGGACGCAAAGAGCCGTGAGAACCAGAATCAAGCTTACCGTGGAGATTACCAGCAGGCGAATGCGGTGGAGCAGGTCTCCCGCGCCTTTTGTGACCTGCCGGATGGGGTTAACCTGAAGCCCGGGCAACGCCGATCGAAGCTGTCCCGTGACCCCGGAAATCGCTGCCGGCGCCGGCATGACGCTCAATTGGACCAGGCTGATATGACCCGACAGGGCTGCCATCGCTTGCACCGCGGAAAGATTGGCGAATATCTGATCGTCGGCAGTGTCACCCGAATTGATTACTCCCTGGATGACAAATTCGGACGAGCGCCCAAGATAGTCGATTTGAATCGTGTCGCCCGGCTTCCACAGGAAACGATGGGCCACGTTGCTCCCGACGAGGCAGTGTGTGAGATCCCCGCGGGAGCTTACCCAATTCCCGTCGATTTTCCAGGTGGGGGCCAGAAGGCGGGATTGGTCCAGCCATGTGCCGGTGAGGACAACCGGGGTGCCGCTGACGCGAGCCACGACAAAAAGATCCGGTGCGGCCGCGAGAATGTCACCCGAATGAGCGGACTCGACGGCGTCCATCACGGATTTCTCGTCGAGGAGAGACGGCACGGCTGCCCCCGCATCCTCGGATACCGCGACATTCCGCGGAGCGATCACCACGTTGGCTCCGTAGGTTTGAAACTCCTGCGACAACTTGTGCCGGATGTCGAAGCTCAGATTCAACAGCGAGGAGACTACAGCCGCGCCGCTCACCAGCGCGACAAGCGCCACCACCAGCCTCCCGCGGCTTCCCCGGATCAAGCGCACCAGCAGCCGTCCAAACATCACTCGCCTCGCAGTATCGGCGCCGGCTGGAAGCCCATGGCGCGGCGCAGGGGGATCAGGCTGCCGGCGATCGCGACGACTCCCGCCAAGCCCAGGATCACGGGAAGAAGAATCATGCGAGGCGTGGCGGGCGCCCCGAATACGGTGTCTCCCAATGCCCAGGCAAGCACGACTCCGCACACAAAACCGATCGTCCCCCCGCCGGCCGCGAGGATCAGCTGCTCCACCAGAAAAATTCCGGCCACCAGATAGTTGGAAGCTCCCAGAGCTTTCATGACTCCCACTTCGGCGCGCCGCTCGATTACGGTTGTCGCGGAAGTGGCTCCCACGGCCAGAGCCGCGGCAATAATCGCGGCCAGCGTGACGATCCAGAACAGAGTTCCCACACGGGACAGGATTTCTCCTTCCGTTTCGGCGACTCGGCGGATGGGACGAACATTCGTCCCCGGAAGAGCCGTCTCCATCTGCGCGCCGATCGAGGAAATATAGGGAGAGCAGTACCAGCGGTCGTGCTCCGCGGGAGTCATGGTTGCCGGATCACGCTCGGAAAGACCGTCGGCGGGCTTGGTGAGCGCGCTGACGAAAAGCTGCCGGAATTCTCCCGGATGGTCCGAAAGCTTTTGAGCGACACCAAGCGGGGCGATCAAGGCATGATCCTCGGAACCTCCCGTGGAGACAACTCCGGTTATATAGAGGGGAATGAGCTCCGCCGAGGCTCGACCGGCAGTCGAGCCAGCCTGGACGTAAATCGTCTTTCCGGCGGCGATCTCGCCAGGGTATTGAGCCGCCAATGCCGATCCGGCCACGCCTTCATTCGCGCCGTCGCGAAACCAGCGGCCGCGAACCGTCCACCAGGGATGCGTCGAGGCCAATCCCGTGGTGAAAGTCGTTCCGTCGGGAACCGGAACACCGTGCTCGTACCACGTTCCAATCAGAACGATCGGATGGAGAGAACCGTTCTCGGACAGGCGGAACGAAGCCGGAACATCGAGAAAGGGCGTAAATCCGATGATGTTGTTGCGCCAGAAAATCGTCTTCAATTTTCCCAAGTCATCTTCGGGAAGATACGCGCCCTCATCCACGGGGCGGTAATCCACACCGCCGACTTCCAGAGGAAGGGAGTCCGATTGGGGCGTGACCAACAGGTTGGCTCCCAGACTCCGGAATTCGCGCGCCAAACGGTCTCCGACCTCGAGCGCCACGGAAAGCGTGGCCGTGGCCACCGCCATGCCCACCATCAGCGCGGACGCCGCGAGAATCTTGCGGCGCGGGTTGCGTACGAAGGACTCTCCCACCAGGCGCGCGAACATTTTTAACGGGTGTGAATCATAGACGTCGCATCGGACAGCGCGGAAAGATCCACCACGATCTCGCCATCTTCGAATTTGGACTTCACGCCGATCGGATTGCATCCACCGCGCTGTCCAATCGAAGGAATGTAGATCGCAGCGCCGCAATTCCGGCAAATGAGGTTCTGGCCCTCCAGGCGATAGCCCACCGGCCCGCAAATCTGGCAGGCGTCGAGTGCCACGCCATATTCGCCGTTGACCTTGTGGACCACGAGGAAGCGCGTGACCGTGCCGTTTACGTCGGCGGTAAAGAAGTGCAGGCTTCCCTGCGTGATTTCCGAAATCGGGATGCGGACCTGGGCGTTCACGGCCGTAAGCGGCGTGGCGTCGGGCGGGGCCGCCGCGGCGCGGGCATAGACGAATTCGGCGGTAAACATCAGGACGACGACAATGCAAATCGTGGCGGCCGCAAAACTCCAGCGCCTCTGGCGGCGAAAGATCCATTCGCGCATCCGCCGTTCTGCCGGATTCGCCGAATCGCTCGCCGGGGGGCGCCGCACGCTAAACCATTCGCGAAGAACCGCCAGCGCGGCTGCACCGAGAATCACAATGAAGAAGAACACTTCGTTGCGAACGATGGGGCCGACCGTCGCCATCTCCGCCTTGCTCGATGGCAGCCACATCGCCTCGCTCATTTCATGGATCCCGGTCAGGAAGAGCTGAAACGCGACTACCCACAGGATAAACGTGGTGGCGGAAAAGAAGCGGTGCAGCGGGATTCGCAGCGTGCCCTGAAAAAAGAACAATCCCACGGCCACGGCCAAGCCGATGCCCAGCGCCGTCCCGATCCATACTTGCAGCCCTTCGCTCGAAAGCTCGACTGCCCGGAGAATCAAAATGAGTTCAGCGCCCTCGCGCAAAATCATCAGAAAGACAAAGACAGCGATGCCCCATCCGGCGGCGCGCGAGGTCTTCTGGGCGTAGGCTTCCACGCGCTGCTCGATCTCCTTGCGCAGGCTGCGCGCCACGCGGTTCATCCACACCACCATGGACACCACCAGCACGCCCGCAAAAAGCATCAGCAAACCCTCGAATCCGTCCTCGCTGATCTGCCATTTCTGGAGGAGCACGGCGGCGGCGAAGCTGGCGGCAACCGCGGTCGCCACGCCGCCCCAGGCATAAGCCGCCAGGGAGCGGCGGCCGGTGCGGTTGAGATAGACGAGGACGATGCCGACGATAAGGGCGGCTTCAACGCCTTCGCGAAGCGCAACAAGCAGGGCAGGAAGCATGATCCTCTAGTTGCAACACAGTTGCAACTGACCTTCAAGTCTATCCCACCACTCCCCCAAATGCAACCCGAATTCACCCTTCGGACGGATTCCCCGCTTCCCTGTACAATACCTCTGGGACTATGCCGCTCCGTGGACATCCCCGCCGAACCCTGCTGGCGGGCGCCTTAGCCGCGCTTGTCGCCCTGCCCTCGCTTTCCTGGCCTCATCCCCTCTTCGCCGGCCATGCCTTCACCCAGCCGCCACAGCAGGAGACGAACTCATTCAAGTTTCAGCCCGACGCAAAAAAGGCCAAGGAAGCCTACCGCGAGGGGCTGGAAGCCGAAGACAAGAAAGATTGGACCGACGCATTCATCGACTTTTCGGACGCGGTCAATTTCGCCCCCGAAAATAAGGAGTACTTATACCATCGGGAGATTGCGCGGAGCCAGCGCGTCCAGGCGAAAATGGAGAAGGCGGAGGGCGACGCCGTTTCCGGACGCCTTGAACTCGCTTTAAGCGAGCTGCGCGAGGCTCATGAAATCGATCCCACAAACTCGGTGGTTCGCGCTCGCATCTCGGAGCTTTCGGCCCTCCTGCCCGTCCCGTCCGAGCCCGTCAAGGCGAGCCTGAACGTCGGTCCTCCTGTCCATCTCGATTACCTTCCGGGGAAAAAGAGCTTCGACATACGAGGCGACGTCGAAACCGCCTACGAACAGGTCGCCCAGCAATTCGGCGTGGAAGTCGCGTTCGACGAAGATATCGTTCCGCAGCCGTTTCGGTTGCACGTGGATTCGCTCGATTTCCTGCACGTCATGGATCTGATCGGGGAAGCCACCGGGACGTTCTGGCGGCCCCTGACTTCGCGCCTCTTCTTCGTCTCGCCGGACACGCCGCAAAAACGGAAACAATACGAACTCTCGATCGTCAGGACGGTCCGGCTGCCGGCCTCGGAGAATCAGGAGGAAATGACGCAAGTGCTGCGCACGGTTCGCGAAATTTCCGGCATCACGCGAACTGAAATGGACGCCCGCAACGGCACTCTCACTCTGCGGGGCTCGCCGCGCGCCATGGCCATCGCCACGGGGCTGGTGGACAACCTCGAGCAGCCTCCCGGCGAAGTCATTCTCGAAATCCAGGTCCTGCAAGTGGACCGCAACTACGCGCAGGAACTCGGCATCACCCCTCCGCAAACCGGAACCGTATATGCGATCACGCCGCAGCAGATCAGCGAGGCGGAACAGTCGGTATCGGGGCTGGTCAGCGTCCTCGAACAGATTTTCGGGACGCCCTCCTCGCTCTCCGGGCTCAACAGTTCGCAGATCGGTTCCCTGCTCACCTCCGGGCAGCTGGGCGCGGGCACACTGATACCCCCGCTCGTGGCATTCGGCGGCGGGCTTACCACCTTTTTCTCCACGCTTCCCGGCGCGACCGCCAATTTTTCCACCGTCCTGTCTCTCGTCCACAGTGGCCAGCGGATCATTTTGCGCGCCGACGACGGAAAGCCGGCGACGTTCTTTGTCGGCGACCGCGTCCCCGTTTCTCTCGGACAATACTCCGCCAGCCTCACTGGAACCGCCTCGGGGCTTTCTGGCGTTACCAGCCAGAGCTTCCCCACCACGACGCTTCCGACCGGCAATGGACCGCAATTCATTACCGTCGCGGACCTGCGGGACCAGGGCTCCAGCGATTTGATCGTGGCCAACAGCACCGACAGCACTCTCTCCGTCTTTCTCAGCAACGGCGATGGAACTTTCCAGGACGCCATCAGCCCCGCTCCGGTCACGGGGAAGACCCCCGTCGCAATTGCCACCGGAAACTTCAACAACCTTTCGACGGCGCCAAACCCGGACTCCTTCCCCGATCTCGCTGTCGCCGACCAGGGCGCAAACACGGTCTCGATCCTTCTCGGCAATGGCGACGGGACGTTCAAACCGAAAGTGGACTTGCCGACGGGCATTGGGCCCGACGCCGTCGCCGCCGCCAATTTCCACGACAAGACGAACACCAACCTCGACCTCGCCGTCGCCAATTTCACCGACAACACGATCTCCCTGTTTCCCGGCAATGGCGACGGGACCTTCGGCGCCCCCGTGACCTTGGTAACTGGAGCCGGGCCGAGCTCGATTGTCACCGGAGATTTCAATGGCGACGGACATCAGGACATCGCCGTCACAAACAAAGCCAGCAACACCGTTTCCGTTTTTCTGGGGAATGGCGATGGAACATTCCGGGCCCGGGTGGATTACCCGACAGGCAATGCTCCAGTCTGGGTCTCGGCGGCCGACCTTCGCGGAATTGGAACGCTGGACCTGATCGTCGCGAATAACACGGACGACACGGTTTCGGTTCTGCTGGGAAACGGCAACGGCTCATTCGCGGCTCAGACGACGTATCCGGCAGGAAGCGCGCCTACTTCGATTGCCGTAGCCGATTACAACGTGGATGGGATCTTGGATCTGGCCGTCTCCGATGCGAACGACAACGCCATTTCGCTGCTGCTGGGGCTCGGCGACGGGACGTTCAGCACGAACGTGGAACTATCGGTGGGGACCAGCCCTTCCTCGATCGTCACCGCCGATTTCAATGGCGACGGCCGGGCAGACGCCGCGGTGGCCAACTTCGGATCGAACACCGCGACGGTCATTCTCAATTCCTCGATTTATTCCGCCTCGACCTCTCCCGGAGCGGGCACTCCGTTTCCCGGCGTGCAGTACATCGACGTCGGCGTTAAGGTGAAGGCCACGCCGCGCGTTCATCCAGACAACGATGTTTCGCTGCAACTCAATCTCGATATCAGCAGCGTGACCAGCACGAGTTACAACGGCATTCCCGTAATTTCCAACCAGGCCGTGACCCAAACCGTCCGCGTCCACGCCGACCAGCCCACCTTGCTTGCCGGATTCCTCGAGCCCCAGAGCACAGTGGGAATTAACGGCACACCGGGTATCGCGTCAATTCCCGGTGCCGGGTCCATCCTGAGCAATGGAAGCGTCCAGAATCAGAAGACCGAACTGCTGATTTTGATCACGCCGCACGTCGTTTCTCAGACCCACCGCATCGACCAGGTAATCTACGCGGGGCATGGCGGCGTCGAGGGAGGCGCCGGCGCATCCGAACTCGGGCGCGGATTCGGCGAACCCGCCATGGAAAATGAACGCCAGCGGCTATTCCGGCAGGAACAGCGCATCCCCCCGGAAACGGGTTCCTCCCCCGGGAACCCGCCGGCGCCGCAACAGAACCAAGAGCCGGAAATCCAGCCCCCGCCTCAGGAAAATAACCGTCCCGAATGATGATTTTATGAGGGCGCACCCCGCGCGGGCGCGCGTGACGAACGTTTCAGGAAGCGGTTTCGAGGACCAGCACCGGTTGGTATGTCCGCGGAACAACGGGTTCGGCGATAGCGATCAGTTCCCCTTGCTGGTTGAAGACGCGCAGCCTCGCGGGTTTCCACTCCCCCGAATCGAGCTCCGCCGTGGCGCCCTGCGAAGACGTGAATTTCCCCGGCTGAATTTGGGAAAGAGACAAATTGAATTTCGCTCCGTGCCGGATTCGTTTCTCGACAATGGGCAGCACGGTCGTCCGGGGAAGGTCGCACAAGAGATTTTCGAGAGTGATTACGCGGCTCGCGAGCCGGCCCGCCGAGGCCTCCTCCTGAAGCTCGTTCAGTGAAAGCGCTTGATCCAGCGTGAACTCTCCCACCGCCAGGCGCGTAATTTCCGCCAGGTGCGCCCCGCAGCCCGCGAGTTGCCCCATGTCGTGGGCCAGCGCCCGGATGTAAGTGCCCGCTCCGCATTCGATTTCAAACCGCGCGATGCTCCCCTCGATTCCCGTCAGCCGGAATTCGTGGACTTCCACCTCGACGGGCTCCAATTTCACCGGCTTGTGCTGCCGGGCCAATTCATGCGCTGGACGTCCGTGAATTTTCTTCGCCGAATACGGAGGAGGGGTCTGCTGGATTTTTCCGAGGAACCCGGCCGCAAGCGCTTCGACCTGGCGCGACTCAATGGCGGGAGATGTGTCCGCTCCCTGCGCTTCCCCATCGGCATCGTACGTGTCCGTGGCAAATCCAAATCGCACGGCGCAGGAGTAGCGTTTCCGCCGCCCGGTAAAAAAACGCGCCAGCCGCGTCGCGCGGCCGAGGGCCAGCACCAATACACCCGTGGCCATGGGATCGAGCGTTCCCAGATGGCCAATCTGGCGGAATCCAATCAAGCGGCGGACGGACTCCACGATGTCGTGCGAGGTTCGGCCCGGCGGTTTGTTGACCACAAGGATTCCGTCGACGGGCGCCGGTTTGGGAGTGCGTGCCATGGGGTGAAAATCAATTCGACCGCGGTGTGCGACCTGCGAAGGCGTCTTTCCCTACCGGTCCTCCCTCTCCTTCGTCTTGCGCAATAATTCCTCGATGTGCTGGCCGTATTCTTCGGATTGGTCTTCCTCAAAATAGACATCGGGGGCTCGCCGCAACTGAAGCCGCTCGACCAGCTCATGCCGGATGTAACCCGAGGCGGCCTTGAGCCCCGCGAGTTCCTCGGCTCGCTCCGCGTCCGTGCCGAACAGCCGCACGAATACGCGCACCGTCCGCATGTCGGGGCTGAGCCGGACGTCGGTGACGACCATCGAACCGGCCAGCCGCGGATCCTTCAGCTCGCCCGCCAGCATCAGGTCAATCTCGTTATGGATTTCCTCGGCCAGCCGCTCCGGCCGATGTCCCCCCACCGTCATTCGCTTTCCTCGATAAGTTCCGTTTCCTGCGATACCAAATCCCGGCCCAGCAAGCGTTCCGATTCCGCGGCGATTTGCGAAAGAGATTCTTCCAGGTGGCGCACGTCGCCCGATATGGTCACCACGCCGACGCGCGACCTTTGCCAAAGATCCTGGTGCGCCAACTCGGCGATGGCGACATTGTAGTGTGCGCGCAGCCTGTCTTTCAGGCTCCGCAGCACCTGGCGTTTGTCCTTCAGGGACTGCGCATCGGTGATCCGAATTTCCAGGGTGAGAAGGCCAATGGGCATCGCGCACCCGCAGAATTGCCGGCACTGCTTGCTGCCAATGGAAGAATCAGCTTCGCCGCGCTTCGGCGCTTTCCGAGGCGCGCCCGCGATCCGGCACGGCCACCTCGAGGGCGGCGCTCTTTTCCATTTTGAACGCTTCCAAAATGTCGCCGACCTTTACATCCGAGAAATTCGACACGCCCACGCCGCATTCGTACCCCTGGCGGACTTCGTTGGCGTCGTCCTTGAACCGCCGGAGCGAACTGATCCGTCCGGTGTAAATCACCACATTGTCGCGCAAGACGCGCACGTCGGCGTCACGCTTCAGGATGCCGTCCTGCACGAAGCACCCGGCGATCATTCCCACTCCCTTGACTCGGAATGTATCGCGTACTTCGGCGCGGCCAAGATAGGTTTCCTTGACCACCGGCGCCAGCAGGCCCGCCACCGCCTTCTTGAGCTCGTCCTGCAGCTCGTAAATGATCGTGTGTAGGCGGATATCCACGCCCTCCCGCAGCGCCAGCTCCGCGGCTTTGCGCTCCGGCCGGACGTTGAACGCCACGATGATGGCGTTCGACGCCGACGCCAGCAGCACGTCCGTCTCGCTTACGGCGCCGACGTTGGCCTGAATCACCTTGAGCTTTACTTCGTCGTTCGAAAGTTTCGGCAGCATTTCGCTCAACACTTCCACCGAGCCTTGCACGTCGGCCTTGACGACCACGGGCAACTCCTTCACTTCGCCGGCTTTCAGCTGTTCGTGCAATTGATCGAGAGTCAGCCGCCCCGAGCTTGCCGTTTTGGCCAGAGACGCTTCGCGCTGCTTCGCCTGGCGGTATTCGACGATGTGGCGAGCCTTGGCTTCGTCCGCCACCTGGAATTGATCGCCCGCTTCGGGCACGCCTTGCAGCCCAAGCACTTCCACGGGAGTCGAAGGCCCGGCTTTCTGGATCGGCTGTCCGCGATCGTTGAACATGGCGCGGACCTTTCCGTAAACGGCGCCGACGATGAACACGTCGCCGACCTTCAAAGTGCCGTTTTGAACGAGCACGGTCGCCACCGGGCCGCGTCCCTTGTCAACCCGCGATTCCAGCACGATGCCGCTCGCCGGCGCGTCCGGGTCCGCCTTCAACTCGCGCAAGTCACCGACGAGCAGAATCATTTCCAGCAGCCGCGGCAGATTTTTCTTCGTCTTCGCCGACACTTCCACCATCACCGTGTCGCCGCCCCAATCCTCCGCCATGAGCCCGCGGTCGGCCAGCTGGCGCTTCACGCGCTCGGCTTGCGCTTCCGGTTTGTCGATTTTATTGATCGCCACGAGAATCGGCACGTTCGCCGCACGCGCGTGCGAAATGGCTTCTTCGGTTTGCGGCATCACGCCGTCATCGGCGGCGACCACAAGAACCACGATGTCCGTGACTTTCGCGCCACGCGCGCGCATCCGCGTGAAGGCCTCGTGGCCCGGCGTATCGATGAACACGATCCGGCGTCCGTCAATATGCGCTTCATACGCTCCGATGTGCTGCGTGATTCCCCCGGCTTCGCCTCCGGCCACATCCGCTTCCCGGATGGCGTCGAGAAGGCTCGTTTTTCCGTGGTCCACGTGGCCCATCACCGTCACGACCGGCGGGCGCGCCTGCAGATTCCCCGTCCTCTCTTCCCTGACTTTTTCTTCCTGGACGAGTTGCGCTTCGAAGCTGACCACCTCCACGATGCCGTTGAAGGCTTCCGCCAGGCTCGTGGCCGTGGGCACGTCCAACGCCTGGTTGATGCTCGCAAAGACTCCGCGGTCGAGCAGCGTCTTCAGCAAATCTTTCGCGCGAACGTCGAGCTTCTCCGCCAGATCGCGGACCGTGATTCCTTCGGTCACTGTCACGAGCCGGGGTTCCCGCTGGACTGGCGCGATCGGTTCGGCCTGCGCTGTGCGGCTCGGGCCCGTGCCCGCTCTCATCCGCACCGGATGCAGCTTGCGTTCGCCCTCGGCATAGCGTTTCTCAATTAACGGGCGTCCGCGCTGCGCGGGCGGTTTGCGCGCATACAGCGGCTTCCCAGGCTCGGCCTTTGGCACTCCGGACCCAAGCGGCGCGCCCGGGCGCGGCCCTCCAGGGCCTTGTCCCGGCCTTCCTCCGCCTGGACGCTGCGGAAACCGCGAAGGCGGCCCGCCGCCGGGACGCCCACCCCCGCCGGGACGCGGCGCACCCGAAGGCGCCCCGGAACCCGGACGATATCCTTGTGATGATCCCGGCCTCGACTGTGGAGGCCCGCCTTGCCCGATGGGGCGCGATGGCATTCTCTGGCCGGACGCAGGAGCATTTCCCGCCTGAGCGCTGCCAGGAGCGGCTGCCGCTGGGCGCTGCTGAATCGGCGCTCCTGGCTGGCCCTGCCCCGCCGGAGGCGCAGAGGGCCGCACCGAAGGAACACCCGGTCGAGGTACCGCCGGGCCCGCCGCAGGACGGGCAGCGACCGGCGCATGGCTTGGCGCCGAAGGTGCCGGAACCACAGGCTTTGCCGCTATGGGAGGATGTGCCGCGGGATGCGCCGCGGGGCTGACAGGCGGCGCCGCGGAACCAGCCGAAGCCGGAGGTACAACGGGGCGCACTGCGGGAACACCCGGCCGCAATGGCGTCGCAGCGGCGGGCGGAGCTGCCACGGGTTTCTGTGCCGGCGCGGCGACAGCCGGTGCCGCGGGTGGCGCACTCGTGGCGGGCCTCGCGGGAGCAGGTGCCGTCGGACGAACCGCCGACTTCGGCTTGGACGCCGCGAGCTTCGCCGCCTCGGCGGCGGCTTCCTTTTCCGCTTCCTCGCGAAAGTGCTTGCGCACCAATTCGGCGTGCTCGACGTCAATCGAGCTGGAATGCGTCTTTTTCTCCGAGACGCCGATCTCCGGCAGGAAATCGATCAGGACTTTGGCCTTGATCTCCAGTTCCCTGGCCAGTTCATTGATGCGGATCTGATTGGAATCGCTCATTCGCCTCTCTGACTTTTGCTGACCTATTCTGACGCTCCCCGCTTTTCAGCATCCACTTCCGAAGTGGGTGAATCCGGAGCCGCGTGTTCCGCCGTGGATTCCGGGCTTGCGCCGCCTTCCACGCCTCCCGCCGCCTCTTCCGAAAATTTCTCCCCGGACGTCTCCTGCGAGGATGTTTCTTCCGCCGCATCGGCTTCTTCGGTTACGGCCTCTTCCGCGTGGCCGCTTTCGGACGCAGTTTCGCCCGTGACACCTTCCGCTGAGGCTCCTTCCGCAGAGGCCGCTTCTCCGGAAGCTCCTTCTCCAGAGGCCGCAGCCGCCTCTTGCGCCTCGAAATAAGCCGCCACGGATTGGCGAATCTTTTCCACCATCTTTTCGCCGATGCCCGGAATTTCCACGAGCTGTTCCGGTGTCATGTCGGCGAGTTTCTCCACCGAAGTGATGCCGTGAGCCTCGAGCTTTTCCACCGTCTTCGGACCGACGCCTTCGAGAACCGAAAGAGAAGTGCCCGGAGAAGTCAGAGCGGTCATTTGCTCTTCGATTTCGCGGCGCTTTTCTTCCTCGCTCTTGATGTCGATGTTCCAGCCGATCAGCTTGCTCGCCAGCCGGACGTTTTGCCCCTTCTTGCCGATGGCGAGCGAAAGCTGCGTGTCTTCGACGATCACTTCCAGGCGCTTTTCCTCGGGATCAATAATCTGGACGCGGGTGACCTTCGCCGGGCTCAGCGCCTTCTGCGCGAACGCAATGGTCTCCTCGCTGAACGGGATGATGTCGATTTTCTCGCCGCGCAGTTCGCGGATGATTGACTGCACGCGCATGCCCTTCATGCCCACGCAGGCGCCGACCGGATCCACGTCCTTGTCGCGGCTCTCGACGGCGATCTTCGTTCGCTCCCCGGCTTCGCGCGCCACCGCGCGGATTTGCACCGTGCCGTCGTAAATTTCTGGCACTTCCATCTCGAACAGCCGCTGGACCAGGGCGGGATCGGCGCGGGAAACGATCACCTGGGGACCCTTGGCGGCGCGCTCGACGGCGCGAATCGTCACGCGCAGCCGGTCGCCCACGTTATAAGTTTCAAGCCTCGATTGTTCGCGCTTCGGCAGCCGCGCCTCCGTCCGCCCCAGATCCACTATGATGTCCGGCCCTTCCATGCGCTTGACGACGCAGTTCATCAGCTCGCCCACGCGCGTGTGATACTCGTTGTAGATCGTGTCGCGTTCCGCCTCGCGCACTTTCTGCAGGATCACCTGCTTGGCCGTCTGCGCGGCGATTCGTCCCAGCACTTCCGTGGGCTTCGACTCGATCAATTCTCCGCCGGCCTCGATATCCGGCTGCCGCTTCCGCGCATCCGCCAGCGAGATTTCCCGCAGCGGATCCGCCACTTCGTCGACAACGGTCCGCACCGCGAAGACGTCCACGTGTCCAGTATCCGGATTGAACTTCGAGCGGAGCTCTTCTTCGGTCCGGTAGAATTTCCGGGCCGCCACCACCATCGCGTCCTCGATGGCCGCAATGATGATCTCCGGTTCGATGTGCTTCTCCCGGCTGATCTGCTCGATTGTCTGGTACAGCAGACTCGCCATTCCCGTCTCTCCCTAAAATTCGACCACTAAATTCGCTTTGCGTATGCCGGCAAATGGAATCGAGATCTCCCGATCCTTCACCTGCAGCTTCACCAGGCCGTCCGCGATTCCGGCCAATCGCCCCTCAAAATACTTCAGGTTCTCCACCGGCTCGTTCGTCCATATCTGCGCCCGGCGCCCCGAGAACCTTCCGTAATCCGCCGGCTTGATCAGTTTGCGGTCCAGACCGGGCGAGCTGACTTCCAGAACGTAGGAAGGCCCTTGTACGAGGTCCTCAACATCAAGGATAACACTCAACTGCTCGCTGACTCTCTCGCAATCCTGGTGAGTGATCCCGCCCCCTTGCGGATGCTCGGGGCCGGGCGGCCGGTCGATGTACACGCGCAACAGCCGCTGCTTGCCGACCTTCCACTCCACTTCAAAAACTTCCAGACCTTCCGAGCGGGCTACCCGCTCCGCGGCTTCTCGAATCTTTTCCAAGTCCATCGTTCCGAAGACTCTGGCGTGCCATTCCTGCGCCCGCCGGGACCCGTCCCCTGAGGGCCATCGCGCCCAACAAAAAAGTGGGCTCGCGCCCACTGTTTGCTGCGACCTATCTGGAAGCAACTCAGTATAGTTGCCCGGAGCCAAAAACGCAAGACGCAACGCCAAGCCCCGGAAAAGTCCCGCGCCGTCGCGGCCCTCGCATTCGGGCCGCTCCTTCAAAGCCGTGAAGCCTTAGAAACGACGGGCCTACCCCCGAGTCCGAGGGTAGGCCCGAATCGGCAAGCCGTCTTGACCTGGAAAGCGCCCTATTCTTGCGGCCTTACGGGCGGCTTGGATGTCGTGCCGGTCTTGACAGGATAGCTCTGGTCGTAGAGTCGGATGATTTCCTGCGTGAGGTCGACCTGGTTTGAGGCGTAGACCACGGGCGAATTCTGCGCCGACGAATCGAACACCACCGCATATCCATTGTCCCGCGCGTACTTGTTCAGAATATCAATCATCTTCCGGCCAATGCGGTTGACCACCTCTTGCTGGGCCTCGTTGAAATCGTCCTGCGAATCCTGCTGCTTCCGCTGATAACTCCGCGTCAATTCGTCGCCTTGGCGCGCCAAGCGGGCTTTTTCGTCGTCGCTGAGCGTGGATTGCCCCGTGCGGATCCGAGTCTGCAAATCCTCGATCTGCTTCCGCAAGTTGTCGAGCTCGGTCTGCCGCGGCGCAAATTCCGACTGCAGCTGGGCCGCCGCCTGCTTGCCTTCCTGCGTGCTCGTGATAGCCACTTGCACGTTCAAAACGCCGACTTTGAGGGGAGCCGCTGTCGCGGCGCCGCCGGTCTGCGCCCACACGCCGGGCACCGCCATCAGGATTCCTAGGGCCGGGATTGCCATTCGGATCTTCATTCTCACTCCTTCGCTGTATGAACGTCTAAACACAAATCGTGGATTATAGCCGCCGCCCAAGAAGCAGGTCAACGTGTTTCCGCCCCTGCCTCTCGCCCGCGCGATCTCGTCCTTGCCGCCAAGGGACTCTTCCGCCTGTCGCCATCCCCTGAACATCCCAATAAATTGGACGGTGCGCGCCCCATCCAGTGAGCGGTTCCGCCACTTCCCCCGCCCCCACTCACGGTAGCGGCACCAGCAGTACGCGGTTGTTCTGCTGATCCGCGAGAACCAGCAAATTCAATTTCGAGTCGATTCCCACGGAAAACTGTTGCGAGCCGGCCAATGGAATCACGCGACGAACCTCCGACGCCGTTCCGCACCCGGTCACGCAGGCGAAATCTATAAGCGAGAGGGAGTTGCTTTCGTTGTTCGCCGTCACCAGCGTGCTGGTCTGATAATCGTAAGCGAGCGATGTCGGGTCAATCCCCGTCGCGATCGTGTTTGTCACGAGTGTGGTGGGATTGACGACCACCACGTCGTTGGCTTCACGGTCCGCCACCAGAAATTGCTGGTTCAGCGGATCGAACACAATCCCTGTCGGGTTCGTGAAATTCGGAACCCCTTGCAAACTTGTGTTCGTTTCGAAGTCGATCAAATCCAGGTTGCCGGGCTTCAGTGACGTTCCTTCCGTCGTCGTGATCGCGACGTAATTCAAGTTGGGATCGAAGGCGACCGCTTCTGGCCCATTGTCCAGCGCGATTCCCCCCACGGTTGAGGACGGAGAAGTCAGCGACATCGTGACGAAGCTGTAATAATAGCTGGGATTCAGGTTGGCCGGCGTCGGATTGGCCGCCTGGAAATTCGCGATCACTGCGATTCCCGTGTCCCCATTGACCCCCACTCCCCAGGGCTGGAAACACGCTCCCGACGCGCAGGTATCCACAAATTGGGGCTGAACCACTCCTGTCTCATCAATCAGCGTGGCTTGATTGCTGCCCGTATCGGCCACGATCGCCATGCTCAGCCGCGGCAGCACCGCCACCCCTTGGGGATTTGTTCCCACGGTGATCGGACTCGGCGCCAGCGTGATGCCGTGGTTCAGATCCACGAGCGACGCGGTTCCGTCCGAATAATTCGACACGACCGCAATGTCGTGATCGGAATCCACCGCAACCCCCACCGGCCCTTGCCCGACCGTCACCGGCTGGATTACCGTCAAGTCCAACTCGTTGGATTGCAGGTTTATTCCCCCGCCGGGATTTTCCACGTTCATCGAATAGCGCCGCGGAGCGCCGAGATCGCTTGCCGGAATCGTGGCCACAATTTGCCGGGAGCTGACGACATTCACGTCCGCCGAGGGTAAGGCCGCGCCGTCGAGCAATACTTCCGAAGTCCCGCTGATGAATCCCGACCCGTTCAGCGTCACCTGGATTGGATTTGTCGAAGTCAGCGTCATGTTGGGGCCGGCCTCGGTGATGTGCAGGCTGCGAACCGGCCCGAGCGACACGATCGACGCCGTCCCATCGCCCTGATTGGCCACCACCGCCTTGTTCGTCGCCGGGTCAACCGCCACGGCCTGCGGGAAATTGCCGACAGACACTGTTTCCTGAAGGACATTTCCGGTCGAAAGGTCCACAATCGCTGCCGTATTGCTGTTCTGGTTTACGACCACTCCCAGATTGGAAGTCAAAGACGCGCCGGTCGCGACGTATCCGGTGCCTGCCAGCCTGAAAGTGCCCGTCGTATAGCTATTGTCGAGCAGGTTAAACACGGCAACGGTCGGGGTATTCGGGTCGGCCAAAATCGCCGTATGCGACTCGGGATTGATTGCCACACCCGTAGGGGAAGAACCCCCGAGTGACAACGTTCCCACGACTTGCGCATTCCGCCCGGACGGGTAAATGGGGTCAGCCTGATTCGCCGCGTCGCCCAGGTCCACGAAACTCACGACCCCTCCGCCTCCTCCTGGCGCAATCACGGCCCAATTCAATCGCGAGTCAACGGCAATCGTGGGACTCAGTCCGGTGCTGATACTGTAGGGCGCCGGCCCCGCGCCTACCTGCTCTTCCACCGTAAGGGTGGGCGAGCCATTCGATACTCCGACCTGGAGGATTGTGGCGATGTCGGTCAGTTGGTTCGCGACAATCGCGCGATGCGTCAGCGGGTTGATGCCGATTGCAATGGGAGGAGTCGGAGTCGGCGAACTCACCGGCAAAGTAACCGGCGCGGACACCGCGAACGTGGATAGATTGATGGCCACCACCGAATTCTGCGCTTCATCCACGACGACGGCGACGTTCGGCGAAAGCATGTCGTCCACGGCGATGCTCGAGGGCTGCGTCGCGACATTGGGAATCGTGCGCGTGACGGTGTTCGTGGTCAGATTGATCACCGAAACGCTTCCGTCTCCCTCGTTCGCCACCAGAGCCAGCCCCAGCGCTTGGTCAACGGCCACCGCCGAGGGCGATGCGCCAACCGTCACATTCGCCACCTGCGATGTGGGGATGCTCTGCGGGGGCGGTTCGACGGCCAAATTGGTGGAAGCCATTGACGGCACGTTCTCCTGTTCCGCGTCCAGGTTCTGCACGAACAGAGGATAAAGTCCCGCCGTCCCCAGAGAATTGGCGGGCAGCGTCACCGTCAGTTGCCGGCTGTTGTTATTCGAGTAGTTCACGATCACGCCGGAGGAAGAATCGAGCCCATTAAAGATCGCCTGCGTCGTGGGCGTGTAAAACCCGCCTGTCAGGCTCACGTTCACGGCACCCGCGTTGGTGGATGTGCTCATGGGCGTCGAAGTGAGCAGCGACGGCCGCACGGGCTCTACCGTCAGGCTTAGCGGTTGCGAGACGATGGTCGCTGTCCGCTGCACCTGCAGTTGCAGCGTCCCCGACTGCTGGAAGAATTGCGAAGGCACTGTAGCGCGCAGCAAGGCCGTGGAAATAAAAAACGTCGTAACCGGCGCTCGCGTCACTCCGGTTCCCGCGTACACCGTGTCGTTCGTCTCAAAGCCAGTTCCATTTATGTAAACGTCCTGCTGGGCGGACCCTTCCGGCGCAATTGTGGGAGAAAGCGTTGTAATCACAGGATCGGCCGGTGCCGTCACCGAGACGTTGGCGTCCCCGAAGGAAGTTGCATCCACCACCGATGTCGCCTGGACCGTGATCTGGCCCGAGGGAACCGCTCCCGGCGCGGTGTAAACGGCCGTATTGTTGGAGCTCGGCGTCAGCGTTCCCAGCTGTGGATTGCCTCCGCTGACCGAATTGCCGTTAAGCTCCCACGATACGGCTGTGTTGGTCGAACCCGATACCGTCGCCGTGAATATTATCGATTGCAATTCCTGGACCGTAGCCGAAACCGGCGCGACGGATACGGTGACGCCCGATGTTACCGTCACCTGGGCGGCGCCAAAATAAAGGTCGTTCGAAGTGCTGAAGGCCACGACATCGAACGTCGACGGCTGAGGAACAGACGCCGGCGCCGTGTACGTCACGGAATTGGACCCGGCTACGGTGGTTAGCTTCCCTAGTGTGTTGGTCCCGCAGCTGACAGGTTGATCTCCCGATTTCGGCGGAGGAAGGCAGATCTGCCAATTCACCGTCGAGCTTCCCGATCCGGTGACCGTGGCGGTGAACAGTTGCGTTCCATTCAGGATGACGAGCGCCGTCGCCGGCGATACCGTCACGGACGGCAGCGTGCCGCTGCCGCCGCAACTTGCGGCCAGTATGGCCAACAAAAGGACTCCGCCCGTCTTCCACGCTCGCATTCTTGTTACCTCCAGCCTATTGTTTCAATTTCCCGCGCGCGCCTTCATCTCCCGGCGCGTCCCGCTTCAGCGGTTTTCTGCTAGAACGTTCTCCCCACCGTGAACCGGAACGTCTGCCGCGGCTCGACCAACGAAGCGGGGAGCCGCTGTATCGCTTGATTCAGGTAGGTGTTCAGATCCGGCAGGACCTGGGAGTTCAGCACGCCGATGCTCTTCAAATAATTGATCTGCTCCGGGGTCAAATAGAACCCGCCTTCGGTCGATTCCAACGTCCCCGTCAGGCGCAAATAATTGTATGCGTAGTAGAACCGGAACGGTGCGTTGACCACCGGCAGCTGCACTCCGATTTCGATGCCCGCAGAAGTATGCGGCATGAAGTTCGTATTGCCCAGCACCGGGAGCTTCGACGTGAAATTCAGATTCGGGAAGTAGGGATTCGGATATTGCTGCTGCAATTGCTGCGTCAACTCGGGACTCGCCGCCAGTTGCGACCGCCGGATGATTCCATCGATCCCAAAATCGTTGAACAATCTCAATTCCACCGGCCCGGCGATCGGGATGCGGTACTCCGCGTTGAACACAGACTGAAAATCTCCGCCCGGCCGTTCCGTGAAGTACGTAACCGTCGGGACATTGAGCACGACGGGAGTGGGATTCCCGTTGGTCAGGTGTGTCTGGTCGTAGTACGTGAGCTGGTAAGCGTTCAGGTAGGGAATCTCGACGAACGGAGAAATCGTGTAGAAATCGAATCCTCGCACGTCGTTTTCGCCGCCCAGATAAAACCGGCTGTAGGGCGGGACGTCGTGGCCGTTGTACCCCGTGATCCACGCGGAAAGCAGGCGAAGCCCGATCACGTTGCGGTGATGGTAGACGGGATGGAAATATTGCGCGGTGAACGTGTTCGTGATCGTATCCACATTCCCGCCCAGCACTCCGCCGTCAATGCTGAACCCGTAGGAGAGGCTCTTCCCGTGCGTCGGGTTCATCGGGCTGTCCACCGTGCTGTAGGTGATGGTCGGCGTGATCTTGCTCGAAATGATTCCGTTCAGCGCCGAAGGCCCGGCCAGGTTGGTGAACTTGGTGTAGTCGAACAGCAGCTGCGCCGACTGGCTGTACGCCGAAATGTTCGTCGTGCTCCAAGAGTAAGTCACCCCCACGCGGGTGAAGGAATAGCGGCGGAGCGGGTAACTCGCGAAGACGGTGAAGCCTCTCGAATTCGTCGTGTAGTTTTGTTCCAGCGCCGGATTGAGCGCGATCTGCTGGCCCAGCAGCAACCCCGTCTCTCGCGCCTGGTTGTAGTTGAAATCGTTCAGGAACACGGTGAATCCCGCCGAGATCGGCCGGTCGAACATATAGGGCTCGGTGAAGCCGAACAGCACGTTTTTCTGAATATCGCCGACTTGCGCCGACAACGTCAGCGTCTCGCCCAATCCCAGGAAATTGTTGGTCTGGTACGACGCTCCGATGAAAGTGCCGGCAATCCCGCTCACTCCGCCGCTGAAGCTGATCGATTGCTTCCCCTTCTCCTTCAGCTTCAGGCGAATGTCCACGGTTCCGGCTTTCACGTTCCGCTTCAACTCCGCGTTTTCCGGCTTGATCGTTTCAAAATATCCGAGCTGGTTGAGTCGTAGGATGCTGAGTTCCCACAGCCGGTTGTTGTACACCTGCCCTTCATCGAGCAGCAATTCCCGGCGGATCACTTTGTCGCGCGTCGTGGTGTTGCCCGTGAACTCGATCCGGCGCACGAAGAATTGCTTCCCCTGGTCGAGAACCATGGTCACGTTGACCGTCTTCTTCGCGTCGTTCACGTCCGTCAGAGGTTCCGATGTGAAATCGATGTACCCGAAATCGCCGTATAACTTCTTGTAGTTTTCCAGGGCCTTCCGGATTTTCGTCGCTGAGAAGATGTCGCCCTGGTGCAGCGGGAAAATCCTTTCGAGCGCCGCCGGCTTGAACACCAGCCCTTGGTCGGGATCGGCGCTTCGGAATTTCAGCGTCCCCATCTTGTACTGCTCGCCTTCTTCGATCGGAATCTGGATGTCGGTGCGCTTGCCGTGCCGCGCGCCGACGATCGGCCACGGCCCGGGAATTCCCGACCGGTTTTCGTCCACCGTCTTCAATATGGGATCCTTCACCAGCACCCGGAAATACCCGTTGTCCTGGTAAAGCCCGCGGACGCCCACTTCCAAGTCCTCGTCGAGCTTGTCCCGGTCGAACGTTTTGCTCAGCACTGGAATCGTGAAAAATCCGAGAGGAATCCCGTACGGGCGGTCGTGCCGCATGGCCCGAATCAGTTTGCGGTCGGAAAATTCCTTGTTGCCGATGAACGAAATCTTGCCCACCTTCACTTTCGGCCCTTCGTTGATATTGAAGGTCAGCTTGACCGCGTTGGTGGCCGCAATTCGCTCGTAAGTCGGTTTGACCGTCGCGAACTGCCTTCCGTGCTCGGCCTCCAGCTCCTTGATGACGACCACCGCGCGGATGATTCGCGTCGGGTCGAACTGGCTTTCAACGGACAACCCCACTTTCTTGTCCTTGAAAGCGTCGAGGATATCGGACTCGGTGATTGATTTGTTGCCCTTGTATTCGATTCGCCGGATGATCGGCCGCTCGGACACGTAGAACACCACGATTTTGCCGTTGGGCATGTCCGGCGAGTCTTCCACTTCCAGGCGAATGTCCTCGAAAAATTGGGTGTTCCACAGAGCCTGAAAATCGCGCCGCACGGCGTCCACGCTGTAGGGATCGCCCGGTCGCGAAAAGATGCGCGAGAGCAGCGTATCCCTCTGAATGCGGCGGTTTCCCACGAATTCAATCCGTTGGATTATGTACTGCGGCCCGGAGGACTCCTGCGCTTGCTGTCCCCACAGGGGATAAGCGGCGAGGATGAGTACCAGAGACACCCCGGCGAGGCGGTGAAAAAGACGCAAAAAAATTTTCCTGTAAGCGGCCACAGCTCTATTCAAGGCCGCATTCCCCCGCCCAAGTTTTTATGCTCCCCCGCCGGACCGCTCCCGTCCAGCTCGCGCGTGTAGGATTCTTAGTGGGCCACCGGGGTTGCTTCCGCCACGGGACGGAACGCCAGCCCGTCGCCGGAGAGATAAATCTCCAGCGTCGCCGGCCGTTGCAGACCGCCCTGTATCAGAGCTTCCGACAGTGGGTCTTCTACATACTTCTGCAGCGCGCGCCGGAGCGGCCGCGCGCCGTAATTCCGATCCCCGCAGGTTTTCTCAAGAATCCACTGGCGCGCTTCCGGCGTGACCGCGATCTGCACCTGCCGGTGCACCAGCGTTTCGTTGATTTGACCCACGAGCAGGTCGATGATCCGCAGCAGGTCTTCGTCCGTCAGAGGATTGAATAGAATGGCCTCGTCCAGGCGATTGAGGAATTCCGGATTGAAAACTCGCTTGACCTCGCCCATCACCATGTCGTCCTGGCTCCTCGCCGCCGCTCCACTTTCGTCCGGCAGGAAGCCCAGCCCCGACTGCTTCTGCAATTGCCTCGCCCCTATGTTCGAGGTCAAGATGATAATGGTGTTGCGGAAATCCACCGTATTGCCGAGCCCGTCGGTCAACTGGCCGTCTTCGAACACCTGCAGCAAGATGTTGTAAACGTCCGGATGAGCCTTCTCGATTTCGTCCAGCAAGATCACCGAATACGGTGTCCGCCGGACGCGCTCCGTCAACTGCCCGCCTTCTTCATACCCCACGTACCCTGGAGGCGCCCCGATGAATTTCGACACGGAATGCTTCTCCATGTACTCCGACATGTCGAAACGCACCAGGGATTTCTCGCTGCCGAACAGAAATTCCGCCAGCCGCCGCGCCACTTCCGTCTTGCCCACGCCCGTCGGCCCGAGGAACAGGAAGCAGCCCACCGGGCGTCCCGGCGCCTTCAATCCCGCCCGGCTCCGGCGAATGGCCCGCGCCAGGGCCGTGATCGCCTTGTCCTGGCTGATGACCCGCCGGTGCAGCTCCTCCTCGATTCGCAGCAGTTTTTGCTGCTCGTCTTCCTTGATGGCTGTCACGGCGATTCCCGTCCACCGCGCCACCACCTCTTCAATGTCTTCCCGCGTCACCACTCCTGTCGAGGAATCGTCGATCTTCAGCTTTTCGCGCAACACCCGCAGGTGTTCCTTCTCCTTGCGCTCTTCTTCGGAATAAAACCGCGCCTTCTCGAATTCGTGATTCGCGATCGCCGTTTCCATGCGGTGCGTGATGAATTTCACTCGCTTCTGCACCTCGGATACTTCGTCCGGCAACATCGCCTGGCGCAGTTTTACTCGCGATCCCGCCTCGTCCAGCAAATCGATGGCTTTGTCCGGCAGGAATCGGTCGGGAATATAACGGTTCGACAGGTAGACGGCGTAGCGAATGGCGTCATCCGTGTAGCTGACGGCGTGAAATTTTTCGTACCGGTCGCGCACTCCCTGCAGCACCAGAATCGCTTCCTCTTCGTTAGGCGCGTTCACCTTCACCGCTTGAAAGCGCCGCTCGAGCGAACGGTCCTTTTCCACCGACTTCCGGTATTCGGAGGGCGTCGTGGCGCCGATGCACTGAATTTCCCCTCGGCTCAGCGCCGGTTTCAGAATGTTCGCCGCATCGAGCGAGCCCTCCGCCGACCCCGCTCCCACCAGCGTGTGCAATTCGTCGATGAAGACGATTGCGTTCTGGCTCTCCATCAGTTCCTTCATGATCGTCTTCAGCCGCTCTTCAAACTGCCCGCGGTACTTCGTCCCGGCGACGATCAGGGACAAATCCAGCGACAGGATGCGTTTGTCCGCCAGGAAGGGCGGCACGTCGCCGTCCGAAATTCTTTGCGCGAGCCCCTCGACGATGGCCGTCTTGCCCACGCCCGGCTCCCCGATCAGCACCGGATTGTTCTTCGTCCGGCGGCATAGAATCTGGATGGCCCGCTCCAGCTCCCGCTCGCGGCCCACCAGCGGATCCAGTTGGCCTTCCATCGCCGCCTGCGTCAAATCCCGGCTGAATTCCGCCAGCAGTGACGACTCCTTGGGCCGGTTCACAGGAACCTTCTCTCCGGCCGTCCGCGATAATTCCTCGCGAACCGCGGAAAGTCGCAGCCCGCGCTCCAGCAGTATTTCGGCCCCAAAGGATTTCTCCTCTCGCAGGACCCCCAAGAGCAAATGCTCGGTCCCGACGTGCTTGTGTCCAAGACGCTCGGCCTCTTCGGCCGCGAAATTGAGAATCCGCTTGCACTCCTGGCTCAGCGGCACTTCCACTGATGTCGAAATTCTCTCGCGCACCGTGATGCGCGCCTCGATCTCCTTGCGGATCGACTCGATCGAGCCGTGCGAGCGCAGAAACCGGTTGGCCAGTGCTTTGTCTTCCCGCAGCAGCCCCAGCAGCAGGTGCTCCGTTTCGATGAACGGGCTGCCGTACTGGCTGGCCTCGTATCGTGCGAAGAAAATCACGCGCCGCGCTTTTTCTGTGTATCGTTCAAACACGGGTCACCCACGCTCTCCCAGAGTCTTTGCTTCTTTTCCTTCCATCTCCGCCGCGAACTTTCCGTGTTCGAGAGCCAGAACGCGGTCCGTGCGCCGGGCCAAAGTTCGGTTGTGCGTGGCAAGGATTGAGGTCAGGTGGTGGGTTTGATGGAGCCGCTCCATGAGCTCGAATACGTTCTCCCCGCTGCGTTCGTCCAGGTCTCCGGTCGGTTCGTCCGCCAGCAACACCTGTGGTTCATTTACCAACGCCCGCGCAATGGCCACTCGCTGTTGCTCTCCCCCGGAAAGATCTCCCGCCCGCTGGCTCGCCCGGCCCGACAGCTCCACTTCTTCCAGCCAGCGTCCTGCCGTTCGAAGCGCCTCTTCCATCCCCGCGCCCCGAATCAACAGCGGCATCGCCACATTCTCAGCCGCCGTGAAATCCAGCAACAAATGATGCCTCTGCCACACAAATCCGATTACGCGATTGCAGTACTCGGATCGCTCGGCCTCCGAGAAAGACGCGAGCGATTTCTCCGCGAAGTATACTGTACCGCTTGTTGGAGTGTCCAGCGCGGCCAGGAGGTGCAGCAGCGTGCTTTTTCCGGTTCCCGACGGTCCCACGATCGCCACCATCTCGCCTCGGGCCACCGAAAGATCGATGCTGTCGAGCGGCGTGATTTCTTCCAGCCCCGAACGAAATGTCTTCCGCAACTTTTCGCCGCGCAGAATTTCTTGCCCGGTTTCGACGCCCGCAGAAAAGGCGCCTTCCAATGTCTCCACGCCGGATTGGGCCTGCCTCTGCATTCCCTGCGGACTCTCCCTCAATTTAGATGCCGAACTCGTCCCAACCTATGTCCTTTTGTTACTTAAGTCTGCGTCTTCCCGAAACGGACCCGCCCCGGCCTAAGTCCAAGAAATTACCCTTTTTAGGCGTACCGTTACCCTTCCTCGAATCTTCAACTTGGACGCTCCAACCTCTTCCTCATGGCTCATTTCCCGCCGTTTTCATTTTAGCACGCTCCGCCGCAATGGCTGCGGGGAATGCGTGGTTTTGGGGCGATTCGATACGAGGCTCGAGAAAAACCGAATGATTATTCGAAGCGCAGAATTTCAACCGGCAGAATTCGCGACGCCGAATTGGCGGGAACCAGCGTTGCGGCGAGGCTGATCGCTATCGCCGCCACGGAAATCCACACGGCGTCGAAGCCGTTGGCGTGAAACGGAACGTAAGGAATCGCGTAGACCTCGGGATTCAGCGGAATCAATTGCCACCGATTGGCGATCCATGAAAACGCATAACCGATCACCAGCCCCGCGCCCGTGCCAAGAAAACTCACGAACACTCCCTGCAGCATGAATATCGTCCGGATCTGCTTGCGCCGGGCGCCCATGGCCATCAGTACCGCGATGTCCCGCGCCCGGTCGCTCACCGTCATCGTCAGCACCACCAGGATGTTCAGCCCGGCCACGAATGTGATGAGTCCGATGAAAAGCGCCGTGACCAGTTTTTCCAGGCTCAACGCCCGGAAAAGCGCCCGATTTTCTTGCATCCACGTTGTGGCCGTAAAACCGCTTCCGGCCTTCCGCAACAGCTCCTCGGCGATGCTCGGCGCGTCGTCCAGATGATCCACCCGGATTTCCAGCAAGCTCACCGCATCGCCGATTCCCGCCAGATTTTCTGCCGCTCCGAGACTCACAAACGCCCAATTTGCGTCGTAGTCGTAAAATCCCGTATCGAAAATTCCCGCTACCCGGAACCGCCGCGAGCGGGGCAACATCCCGAAAGGCGTCAAGCTCCCCTGGGGGCTCGTCAGCGTCACGTAATCGCCCGGAGAGATTCCCGCATCGTCGGCCAGCAGCCTCCCAATCACGACCGAGGGAATCCCGTCCGCAGTAGGAGAAAAATCCGCGCTCCCCGCGACCAGGTGTTTCAGCACCCCGCCCGACTTCTCCTCCAATACGGGGTCCACCCCCTTCAGGACAATTCCGCGGGCGTGAGTTCCGAAGGATAGTAGGACGGTGTTGTATATGGCGGGTTCGATCGACGCCACGCCCGGAACCTTCTCCAGCCGCGCCATCAACTGCCGGTAATCGCGAATTCCTTCGGGGCTTTTTGGTTTCAGATTCACGTGAGCTGTCACGCCCAGCAGCCGGTCGCGAATCGTCTGCCGGAATCCCGTGTTCATCGCCAGCGCGATCACCAGAGTCATCACGCCGGCTGTCACTCCGACCACGGCGAGCGCCGACACCAGCCGGAGAACCGCCGGGCGGTTCGGCGACCTCAAGTAGCGAAGCGCCACCAGCCATTCGAATTTCATTTGTTCTCGCCGTTTGGTTCCGAGGGCGCGCCTTCCGGCCGCAGCAGGGGAAACAGCACCACTTCCCGGATCGAGCGCGAGTCGGTCAACAGCATCACCAGGCGATCAATGCCGACTCCTTCTCCCGCCGTCGGAGGAAGTCCGTGCGAAAGCGCGCGAAGGTAATCTGCGTCCACTTCCTTCGGCGCCTCCTGTCCTCCCTTTTCCACTTGCTCGCGGAAGCGGCTCTCCTGGTCGATGGGATCGTTCAATTCCGAAAATCCGTTGGCCAGCTCCATGCCGCAGATGAACAGCTCGAACCTCTCCGCCAGCGCCGGATCGTCCGCCCGGCGCCTGGAAAGGGGCGAGATGGCGGTTGGAAAATCGTAGATAAATGTCGGCTGGATCAGGTGCGGCTCCGCGATCGCCTCGAAAAGTTCCCCGGTTAATTCCCCCTCCGAAAGTTTCGCGATCTCCGCGATCATGTCGCGTCCGCTCGAGCGCGCAAACCGGTTGTAGCGCTCCGCCGCTTCCCGCGCTCCCCCGGCCGCGCCAAGCTCGGCGACCCCCGGCGGCGCGCCCGCGCCTTCCGGCCAATGCTTGGTGATCGCTTCGCGCATCGAGAGCCGCTCGAAACGCGAGAAATCGAGATCCGTCTCGTCGTAACGCACCGTCGTCGTGCCGCAAATTTTTTGCGCCAGCCCGCGAAAGAGCTCTTCGGTCAAATCCATTAATTCCAGATAATCGCTGTACGCCTGGTAAAACTCCAGCATCGTGAATTCCGGCTGATGAATCGCGTCGATTCCCTCGTTTCGAAAATTCCGGTTGATCTCGTAAACGCGATCCAGTCCACCCACCACCAGCCGCTTCAGATAAAGTTCCGGCGCAATCCGCAAATAGAAATCGATGTCGAATGTGTTGTGATGAGTCACAAATGGCCGCGCCGTGGCCCCTCCGAGGATGGGGTGCATCATCGGTGTTTCCACCTCCACATACCCCCGCTCGTCGAAAAATCGGCGGAGTTCGCGGATGATCTGCGCCCGCCGCTCGAATATCGTCCGGGCCCGCTCGTTGACGATCAAATCCAGGTATCGCCGCCGGTACCGCTGTTCCACGTCCGCCAGCCCATGCCACTTTTCCGGCAGCGGCAGCAGCGCCTTGCTCAGCAATTCGAGCGATGTAACCCACACGGTCAGCTCGTTCGTCTTGGTGCGAAACAGATGTCCCGACACTCCGACGATGTCTCCCAGGTCGAGCAGTTGGAACACCTTGAATCCCGCCTCGCCCACAACGTCAAGCTTTACGTACACTTGCAGACGGGTACCCCCGTCCTGGATGTGCGCGAATCCGGCCTTCCCGTGCGGGCGCAGCGCCACGATTCTTCCCGCCACCCGCGCCTCCACCCTTTCCCCGGCCAGCTCCTCGGCCGTCTTACCCCCGTACTTCTCCACTACCTCTTTCGGCGTGTGTGTCCATGCGAACTTGTGCGGAAAAGAATGCTGGCCGAGCGCCTCGATTTCACGTAGCTTCTTGAGTCGCTGGTGATACTGGTCGAGCGGTTCAAATTCCAACGAGGTCGTTCCTTTCGTATGGGGCCCATGGACCTTGGGGATAATTGGGGCGAGCCGTGCGCAGTATAACGAGCCCCTTCCGGCAGCGTCAAGAAATCCGCCGCTTCCCAAATCGGGTGTATAATGCGCGCCATTTGGGGAGGAACGATTGTTCCTGAAACGAAATCGAGGGACAGCCCCCGCGAAACGCAGTGTGGCCCAGGATTGGATCGCCTCGCTTCCTCGCGAAAAAGGCGTTCTCTTCGACTCCATCGTCCGCCGTTGGGAATCCGGCTACGCTATGATGAGCGTGGCGCTCGACGAAGCCTTCTGCCTCCGCTCCCGCGGAAATCTCGTCAACGCTCGCATGCAGGTCGTTGTTGCCTCCGATCTCATGATCCGCCTCGGAGGAGTTTTATCCGCCGCTTGTGAAGTGTTGAGCGACCGCGCCCGCTTCCTTCCCCGATTGCCCGCCGTCGAACCTCTGAACACCGAGTTTTTCCGCGGCGAAACGGCCCAGAGCGCCGCTTCGTGGAACGGCCTGCTTCACTACGTCCTTTTCGGCGATCGCGCCCGCTTTTTCCACAAGCTCCGCATTCTGCGCGATACCTTCGACCGCCTCGTCGAGGAATTTCGCCAATCCTCCGTTGATTTGATCGACGGCTCGTCGGCCGATCCCCGCGTCCTTTGGGATTCCTTTGATTCGCTGCACTATGACTTCAACACCTGCCTCCGGGAGTCCGAAGTCGTTTTGAAGGGCTTTCTATTCGCCCTTCCTCACGACCAGGTCGCCGCTTTTGCCGCCGCCATCAACGATCCTCCGCCGCCGAAGCGCGTTCGTTTGCGCGCCAGTCCTTCCCGTGTTTCGGCGTGAACTCCGATCCTCGCGAGAATCTTCCGGCCTTCCCACACGTCGAATGCTTCTGTGCGCCTATGGACCTTTGCCCCGTTTGCAGAGAAAATAGGATTGCTTGACCATCCTTGTCGGCCGCATGCGCCACCCGAAGGATAGTTGCTCCGTGGTGCGAACCCGCGGAAAACAGGGAGGTTTTGTGTCAGGAACCATGAGGACAACTCTTACCATGCCCGACGCATCGCATTGGATGTTGCGTCACAACGGGTAGCGTGGCCCGGTTGAGACGTATCGAGGGTGGCGAGCTTCCGGAGTCTGACGCCATCCGTTTGGCCCAGCAGGGTGATGCCGTGGCGTTCGAGCGCTTGTACCAGCTCCACAACCGCCGCGTTTATTCCCTCTGTTTGCGAATGGTGGGGAACACAGCGGAAGCGGAGGATTTGACCCAGGAAGCTTTCCTCCAGCTTTTCCGCAAAATTGCCACCTTTCGCGGCGAGTCGGCCTTTTCCACTTGGCTTCACCGGTTGGCCGTCAATGTCGTTCTGATGCGCCTCCGGAAGAAGTCGGCGGTTGAGACCTCGCTCGAAGAAGTCACTGATCCGGATGAGGAATCCGGTGGGCCCCGGCGGGATTTTGGTATGCCTGATTTGCGGTTGACGGGCTCGATTGATCGCGTCAATCTTCAGCGGGCAGTCGAACAGTTGCCACCGGGTTATAAGGCGGTTTTTGTGCTCCACGACGTTCAGGGCTACGAACACAACGAAATTGCCGAAATCATGAACTGCTCCATCGGCAATTCCAAGTCCCAGTTGCATAAGGCCCGCATGCGCCTTCGCGAACTTCTTCAGGAAGTCCTTCGTGACAAGGCTCGTGCACAACGAAAAGCGGCCGGCACTGCGTCCGGCGGCGAGGAATAGCCATGCTTCCCAGCCCCTGTGAGGAATTCAAGAAGCATCTGGAGTCGTGGCTCGAAGAGTCGCACGACCCCTCGATGGAAGCTCATGTCCGCTCCTGCCCGGATTGCACGGGTCTGGTCGAAGATATGGGCGCGATTCGCGCCTCCGCCTTCGAGTGGGCCTATCCCGAGGACGAGCCTTCTCCTCGCGTTTGGGCTTCGCTTCGCGCTCAACTCGAAGCCGAAGGGCTCATACACGCCAAGCATGTGGGCTGGTGGGAACGCGCGACGTCCTGGCTTCCCGACCTTCCCCGCCCCGTCCTCGCCGGCGCCTATTTGGCGGCTCTTGTCGCCGTTGCCTTCGCCGTATCCACTCCTTCGCAGTACCACGCGGATCAGCAGCTTTGGCTCGAATCCGCCGAGAACACTTCTTTGCCTTTGCAGGCCGATTTGACTCGCGCCGAGGAAGCAACGGTTTCCTCTCTCTCGCAATCCAACTCTCCCGTGACTGCTTCACTCGAACAGAACCTCGCCGTCGTTGACAACTACATCGTATTGTGTGAAAAGAGTGTTCAGGACGATCCTCAAAGCGAAGTTGCCCGAGATTATCTGTACGACGCCTATCGGCAGAAGGCGGATCTTCTCGCGCAAATGAGCGAGCGTGGAGTCTACCGGCCGTGAGCTACCTACAACTTTTTCCTTCCCGTTGGAATTGGAAAGCTTCCGCCGTATTGGCCTGCGGCGCATTGTTCGCCGGCGCTGTTCCGGCCTCGGCCCATCATCTTGAAAAACATTTTAAGGTCGGCCCCCAGCCCGTCGTGACCATCAACAACCCCAACGGAAAAATCGTCGTTCGCGCCTGGACCAAATCGGAAGTCATGGTCGTCGCCGACCACTACAGCGACAAAGCCGAAGTCGACGCCGAGCTCTCCGGAAACCGCGTTGACCTCATCACTCATCCGCTTTCGGAAGCCGCCTCGCCCGACGATTTGAGGGCCGATTTCGAAATCAGCGTTCCCGAGGACGCCGAACTCCAGATCCACAACGACGCCGGAGAAGTGAACGTCATGAACGTCCTCGGCGACATGACCGTCGAAACCGTCGCTGCCGGCGTCGATTTGGAGGACGCCGCCGGCTACCTCACCGTCAAGACCGTCGCCGGTTCGTTCCAGTGCGTCCGTTGCGCCGGGCGCGTCGAGGCCAATTCCATTACCGGCAGCTTCCGTTTTCTCGATTTGCGCAGCTATCACGTCCGCGCTCAGACCTCCCGCGGCGACATCTTTTTCAGCGGCGAGTTCCTTCCCAACGGCGATTACATGCTGAAGAACTACAGCGGCACCATCGAGGTTCGTTTCAAGCCCGGCGATTCGTTCGATCTCAGCGCCACTTCCGTCAAAGGCAAGGTCAATAACGAAGCGAAGCTCACCCCGCCCGACCATCAGCAGCATTACGTTCCCAGATTCGGGGATGCTCTGTTCGGCACTTTTAACGCCGCCGGTCGCGCCCGCGTCGAACTCTCCTCCTTCGATGGTACAATCAACATTCTGAAACGCGATTGATTGATCGCTCCTTTTTCCATGCGAGCTGCGGGAGTTCCATGAAGCTGGATTCGCGCTCACACCGTCTGGTGTGCCTCACCGGTTTTATGGGCGCCGGCAAATCCACGGTCGCCCGCCTCCTGGCCCGCCAGACCGGTTGGGAACACATCGACCTCGACAAGCGGATCGTCCTCGCCACCGGGCTTTCCATCCCCGAAATTTTTTCCCGCAGCGGCGAGGCCGCCTTCCGCCAAATCGAAACCGAGCAGCTCGCCCGCGCTCTCGGAGAAGCCGCCGAGGGTGGAAAACGCCGCATTCTCTCGCTCGGCGGCGGCACCACCGTCCAGCCGCAAAATCGCGATCTCTTGCAGGAGCGCCAGGCCACCCTCATCTGGCTCGATTGCCCAGTGGACGAGCTGCTCCGCCGCTGCGCCCAGATCACCGACCGTCCTCTGTTTCGCGACGAGGCCACGTTCCGCTCACTGTTCGAACAGCGGCGTCCCGTTTACCAGTTGGCCGATTTCCGCGTCGAAAGCGATGTCGAACCTCTGCAGATTGTCGAGCGAATTCTCGCGTTGGGCATCTTCCCCAAGGTGGTCGTATGAAAATAGATCTTCCATTGCTCCCGTCCCCCCGTTCTTGGCGTTTCTTCGCTCTGTTGCTGGCGGGAATCTCCTTCGTCGCCCTTTTCTCGCTCTCTCTTCTCGCCGGCGATAAACCCTCGAACTCTCTTTCTCCCGACAAAGGCAAGCTCCGCATCCTGATCAACGGCACGCAGGCGGGCGAGGAAGAATTCGAGATCTCGCGAAGCGGCAGCGGCTGGACCGTCCGCGGCAGCTCCCAATTGGCCACGCAGCAGGGCTCGATGCGCATTTCCGGCAATCTCTCACTCCGCCCAGATGGCTCTCCCCTTCATTACGACTGGACCACGCAGGGTCCCAAGAAAGCCTCTTCGACCATTGATTTCAACGGGACATCCGCCACAGCCGAACTTCATGTCGAGGGCATGCGTCCTTACAGCCAGACGTTTACTTTCAGCTCCCCCCGCATCGTCGTGCTCGACAACAATCTCTATCACCAGTACGACGTTCTCGCCCATCTCTACGACTGGCAGAAAAAGGGAATCCAAACCTTTGCCGTGCTCGTTCCTCAGGAATTGACTCCGGGCACGATCACTCTGGATTCCGTCGGTAAGCAGGATTTCAACGGCAAGAGTTGCGAAGAGCTGGTCGCCAAAACCGAAGACCTCGAGCTCGACGTCTACGTGGATGGTCCCCGCCTCATGGGAATCGTTGTTCCCAGCTCAGGCGTTCAGATTCTTCGCGAATAAATTCCCGGCGTCCTCTCCATAAAAAAAGAGAGGCCCGGGGCGTGATCCCGGGCCTTTGCGTGTGGGTACGCTTGGGGGTGGGAAATCGCTAAAGCTGCGCCCGCCGGACAATCCCCGACGCTGAGGGAGGCTGCGGCTTTTCGATGGCCACTGTCAAATTCATCGTCGCCCCCTTTCGCAGCACGCTCAAGCTGACGCTCTTTTGATCGGCCTTGTCCCGCAGCTCCTCGCGCAGTTCTGAAAGATTCTTCACGGGTTTGCCGTCCACTTGTGTAATCACGTCGCCCGCTTTCAGGCCCGCCTTTGCCGCCGGCGTGCCCTCCCGAACGTCCCGCACGAGAATTCCGGCATCGCCCGGAGCGCCAAAATAGGCGCCAAGTTGTCCGCTCAGATCCTCAGCCTCGATCCCGAGTTTGGGCGTCGAGAAATCCATCGCGTCGGGACCCATCGCGAAAAATCTCACGTCGGGTCCTGGAAACGCAAACGCTTCGCCCGGCCCTTGCATCGTGCCGCGAATCTGTCTTTCCTCCGCCGCTCCGCGATTGCCCACAACCACGTTTAACGTTTCTTGGTTTCCATCGCGCGATACGCCGAGTGTCACGCTCCGCCCGGGCGGCGTTTCTCTCACCAGCCGCCGGAATTGCAGCGTTCCTTCCACCACTTGTCCGTCGTACTCCGTGATCACATCCTTCTCTTGCAGCCCCGCCTTCGCCGCCGGGCTATCCGGCTCGACTCCTTGAACCACGACCCCGCGGACCGCGCTCAGTTTCAGCTCTTTCGCGTTCTCCGTCGTGACCTCGCCAATCTCCATTCCCAGCCAGCCGGCGTCTTCCCCGCCCTGATCGTCCATGCCGGGCATTCCGTTGACTCTCACCCGGACCTGTCGTTCGACTTGCGCCGCCTGGTCCTCGGCTTGCGAGGCCATGTCCTGCGCCTGCGCCGCCAGCTCGGCCGCGCGGGATTCAAGAGCGTCCCGGCTGCTCCCGAGTTCTGCCCCCAGCGACTCCAATTTTGCGACCTCTTCGGAACTCATCACGTTTCCGTCGGCCAGCTGATTCTCCAGACCGGCCAATTGCTTCCGCAGGTTCTGCTGCAGGATACGAGCTTGGCCCTCAATTTGTTCCGCGCACGCATTCAAATCCTTGCAATTCATCTCGCCCGTTGATGTCGAGGGGGTGGCGCTCTTCTGCGCAGGTTTTGCCGCGGGATTGTTCGCCCCTGGATTTTGCGTCTGGCCAAACACACTCCCCGGCGTCAATCCGGTGGCGAGCGCTCCGGCAACGATAAAGACAAGCCCACTGATTCGTGCGTGTTTCATCCGAGTGCACTCCTTTGCGCTTGAATTCGCCCCATTAAACTCCAGGCCGTTGCAACAGCAGGTGGATGCCGCCGTTCACGGTTCGCACCGATATGTTTCCCCCGCCCGTTCCGAGCTGCGCCCGGAAATTGTGGGCGGCCAGGTTTCCGCCCGTCGAGGTCAAGGGCAGGTCGGAGGTCAAATCCCCGTTCATACTCAGCACCTTCACGTTCGCGTGTCCGTTCGACGGCAACCCCAACACCACCGACCCATTCACCGTTTCAATGTCCATCGGGCTTCCGTCCAGCAGTTGCCGCAGCTCCAGGTGCAAATCTCCGTTCGTCGTCTTCGCGTTGAATCTTCCCGAGCTGTTCAGCACTTCCACGTTGCCGTTCACGGACTTCAGATCGCCCGATCCTTCCACTCCGCGCACCAGCACGCTTCCATTCACCGTTTCCACGCTTCCCAGCAAGACTTTGTAGGGAACGTGCACGCGGTATTCGACCGCCACGTCCGCGCCCTGCCCGTTCGGATAGCGCGTCCGCACCGCGACCTTTCCCGGCACGCTGTCCACTTCGATCTTGACTTGCCCCAATTCCCCGGGGTCCGTGTCCGAACTCTTCACCGCGCTCACCTCGACTTCGTTTCTGTCCCAACCCTCCACCTGCACCGATCCGTTCACGTTTTCGAGCAGAAAGCTTCCCCCCGAATTCAGGGGCACTATTTTGTGGAACAACTCGTTCGTGGCCGCCCAGGACGTCCCGGCCATTCCCAGCACGCAAGCGATGGCCGCCACGGCCGCAAACTGAACTCTGCGAATTCCCCGGCCGCTTCGATTCAAGCCTTTCCCCACGCTCTTCGAGACCCCGCGAATTTTACTTTCCATGGAAAACCCCCTCGATTGAAATCCCCTTCATTTCAATCTCTCCGCTTTTCCTCGTCTCGTCCCCGCCCGTCCCCCTGGATTCACCTCAGCCGAAACCTGAACTCGATATTCCCTCGCGCCTATTTCGGCTCCCGGTGATTCTCGTCCGATTGTCCCTGGCCGAATTGCCGGAGTTGCAACTGCAGTTTTTGTTCGAGCTGCTCCATCTGCTGGTGGTACATTTCCATTTGCTTCGCCGAATCGCTCGCGATCAGCCGGATATTTCCCGCCACGGTCCGCAGGTGGAACACCTCTCCGCCGCCGTTCAGCGCTCCTTCGGCGTGCACGATCTGTTCGCCGTTGCCCGATTCTCCGTAGCTCACTTTGATCGGCAGCGCCGGGTCCACGATCAGCCGGTGCCGCTCGCCCAACTGTATTTCCGCGTCAATCGTCGCCTGCAATTCCGGCGGCATGTACACCACAATGTCTCCATCCTTCGATTGCAGATCGCACGAACTTCCGGCGCTCACCGGCCTGACGATCCATGCCGTGATTCCGCCCGCTTCGGTCCACGCCTTCACGGAGCTGTCTACTTTCGTCAGATAAATGCTCCCGTTTCCGGTTTGCAGGTTTGTCGGACCCGTCACGTGGACCACGCGTATTCCGCCTCCGCCCGTCTTCGCGCGCACCAGCCCTTGCGCTTCGCCCACGTCGATTTGTCCGCCCTGCGTCTCCGCCACCAATTCCGCGCCGGCCTGCTCGACCGTCACGTTCCCTCCGCCGGTCTCCAAATGCGCCGGCCCGCCCACGGAGGTCACGCGTATGTGCCCGCCATTCGTGTGCAGGAATGCGCTTCCGCCCACGTTTCCCGCCGTGATATGCCCCCCGCCTGTCTCCGCCACCAGCTCGCCGCCCACGTTCTTCACGAAGATATGGCCGCCGTCGGTGTGTAAATGCGCCCAGCCTGAAATGTTCCCGGTCGTCAGGTTTCCGCCCGCTGTCGTCAGACTCATTCGCCCGTGCAGGTCTTCCACTTGAATGTTCCCGCCGCCGGTCGTCACCTCCAGGTTCATGTCACGCGGCATGTTCAGCTCGATCGTGACCCACAATCCGCCCATCGGGTCCTGCGTCCCCGCGAGTCCGCGCAACCGGATGTCGTCGCGCGTTTCCGACGACTGCATGTGAAACCGCGAAAGCAGCAGCTTGGCGTTCTTTTGCCCCGCCGCGGTTTCGAGATGCACCCGATAGTCCACTCGGCCGGAGTCTTCGGTGTGAACCACCACGCTGCCGAGGTCCATAGCCAGCAGGAGAGTCTGCCCGCCGTGCGCGGGCACACTCCCGGTGAGATCGGAGGTCAACCGCTGGAAGGGTTTGCCGGGGTCCTGCGCGCCGCCGAGAATTTTCCCGTTGCCGAGAAAAAAAAGAATGCCGGCCGCGGCTAGGCCGGCCGGCAACACTCCGTGGATCCAACAATCGCGTCGCACCCGCGCGGCCGTTATTGCCGCCTGGGGGCTCCGCGCAAACAGCCGCTTCGCTCTCACGGTCAGAATTTCTCGCGCGGGCCCAGATCGCGGATCGCGGCCGCGCTCTGCAACCGGATGTATGTGTTGGGATCCTTTTCCATCCGCTCGCGCAGCACCGCGAGCATGTGGTCGTCCGGCGAAACCTGTCCTTTCGCCGCCATCTCCCGAAGCGCGTTGATCGCTTCCACGCGTACGCCCGGATTCCGGTCGTCCACCAGCGCGTCCAGCAGCGTCTGCCGGACCAGATCCTGCGGCTCCGTTCCGTTCAGCGCCTCGAGAGCCTTCAGCCGAACCGCCGCGTTCGGGTCGCTGTGCACCGCGTGGCACAGCGCCGATCGCACGTCTGGATCGTTGTTCCGCGCGCTCAGCAGGTCCACCGCGTCCAGCCGCTCATCCGGATCCGAACTCCTCCCGCTTCCCAGGATGTTCAGCAGCACGCGCTTGATGTTGTCGTTGTCCACCGTTCCTTCCAGCGGCTCCTGCGAACTCATCTGCAGTTCCACTTGCGCCGGCTCGTCGCCCTGCGCCGGAATTACCCGGATTCCCGCCACGTCCGCCGAATGCAAATCCAGGTCGCTGATCGGTATCGTGGAAGCCGCAGGGTTCGGAGAGTTTGTGGCTGTCGTCGAAATTACGCCTGCGTTGGAATTGCTCGCGGAGGGATTCGTGGCTGACGCGGGCCCCCTGCTGCTGTGCGTCGCCAGATACCTCGGTCCCAGCATGCCCACGCTGAACCCAAGAATCAGCAGCAGCGCCGCGCTCCACGCCGGCCGCGGATTTAGCCAGCTCGTCGGCAGCGCCCATCCCAGCCGGCGCCGCAACCACCCTCGATCCTCTTCTTGGTCCAGCGCATCCACCAGCCCGCTTCGGCAGCTTGCCAGCAGCGCCGCGTCGGGTTCAGTTCGCTGTTCGCTCAGCGCGGCCAGCAGCCGCCTCTGGGCTTCGTCTTCGCCCGCGCAGCCCGCGCAGTTCGCCATGTGCTCTCTCACGCGGCCCTGCTCCGATTCCTCCAGCTCATTCGCCGCGTAGAGCGCCAGGAACTCGCCCCATTCCTCGCAGGCTCCGCTCCCCTTCGTTTTCTTGGACTGCTGCTCCATCCGTTCCACCCTCGAAATTTCGTCCCGGCGCCTCAGCGCACCGGTTCCAGCGACGCCCGCAACTTTCGCGTCGCGCGGAACAGCGAATTCTTCACCGTTTCTTCCGACGTTCCCAGCACGTCGCCGATCGCCCGCAACCGCAGCCCCTGATAATGCTTCATCTCGAACACCAGCCGCTCCCGGGGTGAAAGTTTCAGCATCGCTTGCTCGATCTGTTTTCCCAATTCTTGCCCCAGCAGGCTCTTCTCCGGATTCGCGTCCGGCCGCGTCTCCGTCTGCCGGTCGAAAAAGTCCCGGGTCATTCCTTCCGCATCCTCGATCGCGGGCGCTTGATCTTCCCGCCGGCTCGACCGCCTTCTCAAGTGGTCCAGCGCCGCGTTGGTCACGATCCGGTAGAGCCATGTGTAGAAGCTGCACTCAAACCGGAACCGGTGCAAATTCCGGTAAACCCTCAGGAAGCTCTCCTGATAAATGTCTCTCGCTTCCTCGGGCCGGTGCACCAGATTCACCGCCAGCCGCAGCACTTCCCGGTCGTACCGCCGCACCAATTCCTCAAACGCCACGCGGTCTCCCGCCTGTGCCCGCCGGACGAGTCCATGCTCCTCCGACACCTTCAACGCTGCCTGGCTCGTCTCTCTTTCGAGAGCGACGCTCATCCCCATTGTGTCTTTCGCCGGCGGAGGCCCGTCGCCGTGCTTCTCGCTGCCTTCTGGCCGCGACTCCCCTGGCTGCCCGGCGTTTAACCTTTCTATGCTCTCCGAAGGAATAGACGAGTCAGGTGGTCGCTGGTGAGCACCATCGAACGTCCATTTCCCACTATCGGACAGCTGTGGCAATTTTGCTCTCCTGATTCCGATCCCGCAACCTTTTATCTCGTTGTAAAATTTGCCCTTAACGCGAGCGCACAGCTCCGCTCAATCCTTGTCCCCTCGCATATTCATTACGACTTTTCCACAAGATAGTTTCAAAGCAAGGCAGGAACCAATCAGAGCTTCGACGCCAGCCGGATCAGCCCGTACACTCCCGCGCAAACCAGGAAATCCACCAGCGTGCCCCAGTCCTCGCGAAAGCCGCGGTGGCGCAGTGCTTCAGGCAGGTAGGGCACCAGCGAAAGATAATAAATCGCGTTGCCCAGAAGGATCGCCGCTAGATATTCCAGCCAGCGGCGCACCGTCACTCCGAGAAACTTTCGAGACATCATCGCATCGATCTCAGCACGAACCTCTTGGGGCCCCCGGGGAAAGGGTTCCACTATATTGGAATCCCGCCTCCGGAACAATCGTGCCTCGCTTCTTCCCCGCCGGGCCCGCCCGCTTCGATGGTATAAAATGAAAGCAGTTGCAACGCGCGAAGATCACTTGCTTCACTCCCGCGCCCGGAATTCCGCTCGCGCCATGGCCATCACGCTTTCCAGTCCGGTGAAATATCTTCGCGGCGTCGGCCCTCAACGCTCGCTTCTCCTCCAAGAGCGCGGCATTTCCACCGTCGCCGACCTCCTCGGCTACCTTCCCTTCCGCTACGAAGACCGCATCCGTTTCACGCCCATCGCCGAAGCCGTCCCCGGCCAGGTTGCGACTATTCTCGCCGAAGTCGCTCCCGGCGGCGGCAGCACCGTCCGCTTTGCTCGCGGCCGCAGCCCCATTTTTCACGTCAAGCTTCAGGACAAATCCGGCTCCCTTCACGCCCGCTTTTTTCACGGCAGCTATCTCGAGGGCCGCTTGAAGGAAGGCCAGCGGCTCGTCCTGCATGGAAAACTCGACGTCGATCCCTACCGCCCCGCTCGCCTCGAGATGGTCAACCCGCAGATCGAATTGATCGGAGGCGAAGACGCGCCCGCCGATTCCACCGAAGTCGGCCGCATTGTTCCCGTCTACGAGGCGATTGGCAAAATCAGCTCGCGGATGATTCGCCGCATCCTCTACGGCGTCCTGCTCAATCTCGATCCCGAAATTCCCGACCCCATCCCCGCCGAAATTCGCGACCGCTACCGTTTCCCCTCTCGCCGCGAAGCTCTTCTCCACGTTCACTTTCCCTCGAAGGAGGAAAACGTCGAACTTCTCAACACCTTCCGCAGCCCCGCCCAAATCCGCCTCATCTTCGAGGAGTTTTTCTATTACCAGCTCGCGCTCGCTCTTCGGCGCCTCCGCGAACATCGCCGGCGCGGCATCTCCCTCCAGGTTCGCGAACCCAAAATCCGCGAAGCTCTAAAAAGCATCCTCCCTTTCAAGCCCACCGCCGCGCAAAAGCGCGTCCTCCTCGAAATCGCGGCGGATCTCGAGCGCCCCTATCCCATGCACCGCCTCCTCGAGGGCGATGTCGGCAGTGGAAAGACCATCGTCGCTCTCGAAGCCGCGGCCATTGCCATTGAAAACGGCTGCCAGGTCGCCCTCATGGCTCCCACCGAAATTCTCGCCGCGCAGCACTTTCTTTCTGCCCGCCGCATCTTTCAGCCCGCCGGCTACTCCTGCGAACTTCTCGTCAGCGGCCAGAAACGCCCGGATCGCGAACACGCTCTCGCCCGCATCTCCCGCGGCGAGGCCCAATTCGTCGTCGGCACCCACGCTCTCATCGAAGATCCCATCGCGTTTCGCCGTCTCGGCCTCGTCATCATTGACGAGCAGCACCGCTTCGGCGTGCTCCAGCGCAAGCGCCTCATCGAGAAGGGCGAATCGCCTCACGTTCTCGTCATGACCGCCACTCCCATTCCTCGCACCTTGGCCCTCACTCTTTACGGGGATCTCGATCTTTCTGTCATTGACGAAATGCCCCCCGGCCGCACGCCCATCGAAACTCGCTGGTCTTCCGACGAGCAGCTGGCCGGCGTCTGGCAATTTCTCAAGCGCGAACTCTCTCGCGGCCGCCAGGCTTACGTCATCTATCCCGTTGTCGAAGAATCCAAGCAGGAGTTGAAGGCCGCCACGTTGGAATTCGACCGCCTCTCGCGTGAAGTTTTTTCGGACTTCCGGCTCGGCCTCCTCCACGGCCGCTTGAAAAACGAGGAAAAAGAGGCCGTCATGGACAGCTTTCGCCGCCGCGAAACCCAAATCCTCGTCGCCACCACCGTCGTTGAAGTCGGCGTTGACGTCCCCAATGCCACCCTCATGGTCATCGAGCACGCCGACCGTTTCGGCCTGGCCCAGCTTCATCAGCTTCGCGGCCGCATCGGCCGCGGTCCCGAAAAATCCTATTGCATCCTTGTGGCCCCGAAGTCCATCACAGGAGACGCGAAGGAGCGCATCGAAACCATGGTCGCCACCACCAACGGCTTTGAAATCGCCGAACGCGACTTGAAGCTTCGCGGCCCCGGCGAATTTTTCGGCACTCGCCAGCACGGCGACGCCGCTTTCTCCGCCGCCCAGCCGCTTCGCGACCGCGAGCTCCTCGACCTCGCCCGCCGCGAAGCCTTCTCTCTTGCCGAGGATCCCGCCCGCGCCGGCGAAGTCGTCGCCCGGCTCGAAGCTCTCAGCCCTTCCTGGCGCGCGCGGTATCAACTCGCGGCGGTCGGCTAGCCATGCGCGTCATCGCCGGACAATTTCGCAGCCGCCCTTTGAAAGGCCCTGGCAGATTGCGCCTTCGTCCCACCAGCGATCGCCTCCGCGAGACCCTCTTCAACATCTTGGGCCCCGCCGTCGAAGCTTCTCTTTTTATCGATCTCTACGCCGGCACCGGCGCCATCGGCATCGAAGCTCTCAGCCGTGGCGCCCGCGAAATCTACCTCGTCGAGTCTCATCCCGCTTCCGCGCGGTTGATCCGCAAAAATCTTGATTCTCTCGATGTCCATGAAGGTGCCGAGGTGATGGAGTGTGACGCTCTTCGCGGCCTCGATTCTCTCGCTTCTCGCCACTTGCTCGCCGACTTCATCTTTCTCGACCCGCCCTACGCCGAAACCGGCGAGCATCTCCGCATCCTTGAATTCCTGGACTCCGCTCACCTCGTCGCTCCCTACGGCCTCGTGATTGCCGAGCACCTCTCCAAGTCCGTCCTGCCGGAACGCTTCACGCGCCTCGAACGCGTCCGCCTGCTCGAGCAGGGCGACGCTTCACTCAGTTTTTATCGCTTGGCAGCCGCCGCCTGAGCGTCTGCATCTCAGCCCAAGGTATAATCACAGGACCCATGGCGCCCGTCGCGACCCCCGAGCCGTCCTCCGAACCCGCCTTCGAGCTTCCTGTCCACGCGCGCCTGCCTCGCCTGGACCTGGCCGTCGATTGGGGCTCGCCCTGGGCCGAGTTCCGCTCCAGCATCGGCGATCTCTTCCACGGCCCGCCCGCCCCAAAATACGAAGACCTGCCCAAGGATTCGGATCTCCGGGTCGACTGGGTCCGCGACCGGTTCTCCTTTCGCTCGTTTCTCGCCGCGTGCCTCTGGCACGTCGCCATCATCGCCCTTCTCCTGCTTCCGATTTGGGGATTTCTCCCGCAGCCGGATCACAATCTCGCTCCGGTTCATATCGAGCTCACCTACGTTCCCGATGCCGGAGATTTGCCAAAAATTTCTCTCCCCGCCCCCGGCGAGAAATCCAAGAGCGAAACACGCGGGCCGGATCGCACCGTCTCTCGCGGCGCCGACGCTTTCCATCCCCGTCAGACGATTGTGTCCGTCCCGGTCCGCATCACTCACCCGCGACAAACTTTAATCCAGCCCGCCGCCCCCGCCGCTCCTCCCAAAATTGACGTTCCCTTGCCCAACGTCGTTCAGTGGACGCAGTCCTCCGCTCCTCCTGAGCCGCGGCTCCATTACAACCCCTCGGTCTCCGCTCCTCTGATCCGGCGCCGAGCGATTGAAGAAGCCGTCGCTCCGGATATTCCCAACAGTGTGAAGAATCCCGGCGCTCTGAATATCGCTCCCTCCGCTGCCATCAACCCCGCTCCTCAAATGCCTCTCATGCCCATGTCCGCCGCCAGGGCCACCGCCCGTCGTGTCGAAAATGACCGCCCCGCCCCGGCCGCTCCCGACATTAACGTCGCCGCGTCCTCGAATTCCAATCTGCCGTCCATCGTCGCTCTTTCCGCGTCTCCCGCGCCTCCCGCTCCTGTCGTCAATGTCCCGCGAGGAAATCTTGCGGCTCGCGTCTCCATTTCGCCTGAAGGCGCGCGCGCAGGCGCTCCCGGCGGTAATCCCTCCGCCCCTCCTTCCCGCGGCAACGCGTCTTTGAACGGCGCCCGCGGGGAATCGATTGCCGGTGGAAGCGGTGGAAATTCTTCCAATCTTCCCGCGGCGGTCAGCGTCAGCGGAGGCGGCGGCCACACAGGTCCCGGAGGAGGGATTGCCCCGTCCGGCATTCGCAGCGGCCTGATTCTCCGTCCGATGACGGGAGTTCCCGAGCGCCCGCAGCCCATGATGGCCACCCCAAAAACCGCGGCCGATATTGCCCATCTCGACCCGGGCCTCCCGCCGGAGGCGCTTCTCTCCGGCAAACAGGTCTACACGCTTCACGTCAACTTGCCCAATCTGACCAGCGTCAGCGGCAGCTGGATTCTGCATTTCTCTCAATTCGATGACGACGTCGCGCCCTATCTCGATCGCGGTGCGCTTTCTGCCCCCGAAGCCATCCTCGTGGTAGACCCCGAATATCCTCCGGAAGCCATCAAGCAGCACATTGACGGCGAAGTCGTCCTCTATGCCATCATTCGCAAGGATGGCTCGGTCGACAGCATTCAGCTCGTCAAAGGGATTGATCCTCGGTTGGACGGCAACGCAATGAAGGCGTTCTCGAAGTGGAAGTTCAAGCCGGGAACGCGCAACGGCAAGCCTGTGGATCTCGAAGCCGTCGTCCACATTCCGTTCTTCTATCGCAAGCCCGACGACTAGAATCGGCCTCGGAAATTCCCGGATCTCCATTCGGAGTCATTCGGGGATGCTCCAGGCAAGCTCTCATCCGCCGGCGGCGGACCCTCGGAATTGAACGCTTTCAGAACCTCATCCCTGCAGGTATCGTGGATGGCGACAAAATCGTCCCCGCAGAAGGATGGATTGACCATGCAAAGGCGGCATCTGCTTCAACTCTTGTCGTACGCCTTCGGGTCCGGCATATTTCTGCCCCGGGCGGAATCCGCCATCGCCGCGCAGAATCCCGCGCACCCGGCGAGTCCTGCTCCGCCTGCGCCGGCAACCTCTAAACGTGAATCGGAGGGAATGCAAATGGAAAAAGTAGCCGGAATTGGAGGGCTGTTTTTTCGGGCTCAGGATCCCGCATCTCTCGGGCGCTGGTACCTCGAACACTTGGGGATCGAGCTCACTCCGGGAAGCAATGGCGGGCCCGTTTGGCGCCAAGAGGCCGGCCCGACCGTCTTCACTCCCTTTCCCCAAACCACGAAATATTTCGGGGATCCCAGCAAAGTCTGGATGATCAACTTTCGAGTGCATGACCTCGAGAAAATGTTGGCCCAGCTGCGAGCCGCCGGAATCGAAGTTAAGGATCCGCAATCTTTTCCCGGCGTCGGCAGCTTCGCCCGTCTGAATGATCCTGAGGGAAATCCAATTGAACTGTGGCAACCCGCGTAGCTCGGCGTTCCGCGGTTCGCCGGAGAACACTCTGTCGGGGAATCTTTCTTCCCGGCTTCCCTGCCGCCGGCTCCCCTCCTATTTTTCCCGCCTCACGCCACGGCCAGCGTCCTCACCAGCTTCGTCACGTCTTCGCTCGTGTTGTACAGGTACGGCGCAATCCGCAGCGAGTTTTCGCGCAGGCTGACGATCACTCCTTCCTCGCGCAATCGCTGGAACAGCCGCTTCGTCTCTTCCGGCTTCCGCGCTGCCACGCACACAAACGCCCCTCGCCGCTCTTTCTCCGCGGGTGAGACCACTCCGCACCGGTCCCGCGGCAGCCGCTCCACAATTTCGTCCACCAGTTCCCGCGTATGCCGTGCGGCGTTTTCCACGCCGGTCTGCAGCAAAAATTCCAGCGAAGCGTCCATGGCCGCCAGGTGAATGAAGCTTGCCGTTTCCGGCGCGTCCCATCGCCGCGCACCCGGCGACATCCGCAATCCCTCGAGCGGCAGCGAGTCGAAATTCCTCGCTCCTTCGATCGCCATCCAATACACCGGGCCTTGCACCAGCCGGTCCAGCCACTCCCTCGCGACCCAGAAAATTCCCGTTCCGTAAGGCGATAGAAACCATTTGTACCCGCTGCAGACCGCGAAATCCGCCCCCATTTTGCCGATCTCCAGCGGCGTCACTCCCGCGGCCTGCGTGATGTCCAGCAGCAGCGCCGCTCCCGCCGCGTGGCATTTCTCCGCCACGCGCGCCGCATCCAGCAGCGCTCCGTTGTCGAATCGCACCAGGCTCGCGGACACCACTCGCGTTTGCCGTCCGATCTGCTCGATATAATCTTCGGCGCGGATGAATTTCTCGCGCGGAGATATCACTCTCACCTTCACCAGCCCCGCTCTCTCATACGGAAGCCAGGTCGCAAAATGCGCCGGAAATTCTCCCTTGGCCACCAGCACTTCGTCTCCCGGCTGGAAATTCATCCCCGCCGCCACCGCGCACATCCCCGCGCTTGCCCCCGGCGTCACCGCGATCTGTTCCGCTTCCGTCCCGATCAGCCGCGCCGTTTTGGCCCGGATGCGGTCCGGCAATTCGAAATACAAATTCTCCGGCAGCAGATGCGGCAGCTTTTTCCATTCGATCGCGGCTTGCATCGCTTTCGCGGAGACTCGCGGCAGCGGTCCCTGGTTTGCCGCGTTCAGGTAGGCCACGCCTTCAAAATCGAAAAATTCGCGCCGGTAGTGGTTGGCCACGATGCATCCTCTCGATTGGCTCGGATTGAAAATTCAGGAGGGACCTGCCCTCAAAAATGGGTGCGCAATTCGCGGAAACTCGTGAGGATCAGCAGCTTCCCGTTCCCGCTCTCCAGTTCCGCCTTCTCCAGCTCCCACGTCGCCGAATGCGGTATGAACACCGCGTTCAATCCCGCTTGCAGCGCCGGGTTGATGTCGCTCCTCGGGCTGTTTCCCACCATCCACCCGTGCGTCTTCACGATCTTGAACTGCTCCACCATCCGGTCGTACGTCGCCGGTTCCTTCTCCAGCACGATTTCGATGTGATCGAAATACGATTGCAGCCCCGACCGCTCCACCTTCGCCGCTTGTTCCGCTTGCTCGCCCTTCGTCAGCAAGATCAGCCGGTGATGTTTCGAAAGATATGCCAGCGTCTCCGGCACTCCCTCCAGGATGTGCGGCGGTGTCGCCTCCAATTCGTTCACCATTTGCGCGATTTCCTGGATGATCTCGCGCCGCGCGGCGTTTCCCGCCAGCTTCATATACGTCTCTTCGAGCGACCTCCGGAAACTCTTCACTCCGTATCCATGCTGCCGGATGTTCCGCCGTTCCGTCTCGTTCAGGATGTGGCGGATGTATTCGCGCGTGTAGCCCAGGTGCTCCAGTTGCCCGATGAAATGCTCGATCGACTTCTCGAAGAAAATATTGTTTTCCCAGAGCGTGTCGTCCGCGTCGATCAGCAGCGTGTGCCGTGCCATTCCCTCTTCTCCGCTTGCTTCCTCGGCTCGCGTCCCTCGCCCGCCGCTCAGGACGCCTTGCGCGCGCCCGCCACGAGCTGCTCCAGAATGGTCCGCGCCATCTGTTGCAGCTCGCCGAATTTCTTGAGGTAGTCCTGAAAATCCCGGTTCAAATCGAGCGCCGTCTGCGCTTCCAGCTTGTTCCGCAGGATCATGTCCCGCAAATGCACCGGATGCGGGAGCACCGCGTCGTCGCGCAATTCCTCGAGTGCCGTCGCCGGCTCGTAGTGATACATCTTTCCCTCCGCTTCAGCGGACTCAAATGCATTCTACATGTTTTTCGCGGGGCGTGTCAGGCAGCGGCGGGAGGCAAAAATTCGTAGCGGTCGATCCGCGCGGCGATTCCCCGCCGCCCGTTGATCGGTTCCACGCGCAGCACTCGCGCGTAGCACCGGATGTGGACGTCTCCCGCCAGTGTAATCTGCTGCGGCAGCGTCAGCACGAATTCGATGGGGCTTCCGTTTTCCACCGGCGCCTCGATCAGGAAATAAAGTCCCCGGAAGCTCACGTCGCGGGTCTCGCCGCCTTTTTCCGACACTCCGCTGTCCCCGGAGAACCTCACCTTCAACGGCAGAGTCATCGAAAAGCGCCGTGCCGCGCGACGTTCGATCGCTCCATCCATGGATCCTCCCGCGAGTTCGCCTCTTGACTGAAACCTACCACCCCTTCCCGTTGCGGCGCAATCCTTTTCCCGCCGCCTCCGGCGCCGCTCTTTCCCCGTTTGACCTCCTCCATCCGTCCGGCTACGATGATGCCCCATGATTCATCCGGTCCCCCTGGCCGATCGCAGAAAAAACCCGCGCGCCCAACTCCGGATTCCCGTCCGCATCCGCTGGCGCGGCCCTATGGGCATGAGGCTTGAGGTCACTCGCGCCGTGGACGTCTGCCGCTCCGGCTTGCTCGTCGAGCGCGCCGAGCGCTGTGAAGTCGGCTCGCAGGTGTGGGTCATCAGCCCGTTCGATTCCCGCGCCATGGTCCAGCCCGAGACCCCCGGCCGTATTGCCCGCGTCGAGCGTCTCAACGGCAAAGTCGCGCGTGTGGCCGTCGCCTTCGATGGACCTTCGCCCGCCGACGCTCGCCCCGCCGGCCAGGAGCGCCGCCGCCATCCCCGCGTCTCGTTCGCTCTTCCGATCTTCATTCGTCCGGCAGGGTCTCCCTGGCCGGAGGAATCCATGACCCAGGACCTTTCTCCCGGCGGCGCCCGATTTTCCATCGCCCGCATCTTTGCTCGCGGCGATTCGATCCTCGCCAAAATTCCCTGGGGAGAATGGGAGCGCGAAGGGGAAATTCGCGGGCGCGTCGTTCGCGTACAAGCGCAAGACGTTCTTCCGGGGCCATCCCCGCTGTCCGATCCCGCCTCGGGAGTGAGCGCGATGCTCACCACCGTCTCCGTGCAGTGGATTCGCGCGCCGAAGCGCTAACCCCGTTTTTGCCTGGCGGGAATCCGAAGTGCTCCGCCGCTTCCCCTCGCCCCATCGCGACACCCTTGCCCTGAATCCTTCACCTCATCATTCTCCGATTTTGTCCGGCTGCTTGTGTCCGCTAAACTCTCCGATGGAGTTTTTCCATGGTGGATGTCTTCCATCGCAATTTTTTCATAGCCGGTCCCGCGGGGCGCCTCGAAGCTCTGCTCTGGACCGTCTCCAATCCTTCGCCGAATCTCGCCGCCCTCGTCTGCCATCCCCATCCGCTCTTCGGCGGGACGATGCACAACAAGGTCGTCTACCAGGCCGCCAAGACGTTTCACCGCTTCGGCATTCCCGTCCTGCGCTTTAACTTTCGTGGCGCGGGTCTGAGCGAGGGCGTGCACGACCGCGGGCGTGGCGAGCTTGACGACGTCCGCGCAGCCCTCGATTTCCTCGCCCGCGAATATCCCGCGCGCCCGCTTCTCCTCGCGGGATTCAGTTTCGGCTCCTGGGTCGGGCTTCGCGTGGGGTGTGAGGATGCGCGCGTCGCGGGCTTGATCGGGCTCGGAATCCCCGTGAACGCCTCAAATTTCGACTATCTGCGCTCGTGCTTCAAACCGAAGCTCTTCGTGCAGGGTGGAAACGATCAATTCGGCTCGCGCCACAGTGTCGAGAAATTATTCGCCGGTCTCCCGGAGCCGAAAGATCTCGTCTTCGTTGACGCCGTGGACCATTTCTTTGCCGGCCACCTCGAATCGGTGGGCGACGCGATCGGCGTCTGGCTCGGGCGTCATTTCCCCCAGGCGAAATCGTCCCCGCCTTCCGAATGACAAATCAGCTGTTCGGCTGAAACAGTTTCAAAAACTGGTCCCGCGGCGCCGGTTCGACCGCCACCAGCGACTCGTTGGCCTCCACATGCTCCACACGGCTCATTCCCGCCAGCGCCGTCGTCACTCCCGGAGCGGACCTCGAGAACTGCAGCGCCAGCGCCGCATTGTCCGTCAGCCCGAGCGCCGCCCCCACGTACCCCGGCATCTTGCGCGTCAATTGCCCCTGCAACAGCGACGCGCTGGTGACCAGCGTGATGCCCAGCGCGCGCGCCGCCTGCACCATCGCCATCGTTTTCCCGGTCACGATCTGGTTGGCGCGCATCAGCGCTTCCGGCATCGCCAGGTTGAACGGGAGTTGCACGAATCGAAAATGGTTTTCCGCTCCGCCCGCCTCGCGCGCGATCTCCGCCATCGATTCCAGCGAAAGATATCCCGGCGACCTCGGATCCTCGCGGAACGCGTTCCACGTTGCCAGTCCGTACGCGCCGATTTTCTCCCGCGCCACGCAAGCTTCCAGAAATTCAAACGCCGCTCGAATCCGTTCCCGGAATTCGCCCGCCGAAATTTCGCCGAGCTGCGTCTCCGGATTGTGCAGATAAAACACGTCGATCGCTTCCACTCCCAAGTTCCGCCGGCTTCGCTCCAATTGGTCGCCCAGGTACGACGGCGAAATGCAGTGGCACCCCGCGGCGATTTCCTCCGCCTGGAAAATCCCCCGCTCCACATATTCGCGCTGAAAATATTCCGCCGGGTCGTCGGGCATGTCCCCGTCGGGCGATAGAAAGCCCGCCTTGGTGCACAACAGAATTTCCTCCCGGAGAAATCCCTCGCTCAGCAAGGTGCGTAGCGCCGCTCCCACGGACCTTTCGCTTCGCTGGTTGCGGTAATTGATCGCGGAATCGATCACGTTGATTCCGCCCTTTACGGCCACGATCGTCGCCTGTGTGTACGCGCGGTCGGTGGCTTCGTCCGCCTCGCCCAGATATGTTCCGATCCCGATCGAGGAAAGCACCAGGCCCCCCGGAATTTCCCGGAAATGCCCCGCCGCCGAGCGCCCCTGAAATCGCGCCGCATAATGCAGCGTTCCCCGCGGCGTAGCCTTCCCCTTGATTTTTTCGGTGTCGCCCGGCGCTGCCGAAGTCATCCAGCCGCTCCTGTCTGTCCTCGAAAAATTTCGCGCGCAGTATAGCAGACGCTCGCCCCACTCCCGCGCGATTCGCTCCGCCTCACGGCATTCTCTCCGCCGGCGCTTGCTCCCCGGATTCGCCGGCCACCCCCTGCGTCGCCACCAGCAATTCCCGCGCCTCGAACCGCAAATTCGGCAGGCTCCGCAGAAACACGAATCCGCCGATAACCGCGGCCGTTCCACCCAACCCGACCGTCCACGGCGCTCCCACGTGCTCGGCCGCCGCTCCCGCGAACAGCATCCCCAGCGGCGCCATGCCCATGAACATCATCGTGTACGCCGCCAGCGCCCGGCCCCGCAAATGGTCAGGCACCATGGATTGAATCAGCGTGTTGCAGCAGGCCATCTGCAGCATCACTCCGTATCCCACGGGAATCAGCAGCGCGAACGACAGCCAAAACATCCTCGAGCACGAAAACAACACCAAGCTCGCTCCGAATCCCATCGCCGCCCACCCCACCCATCGCCCCAGCCCCTGCACGCCGCTTCGCAACGTCAGCGTCAAGGCGCCCAGCAACGCTCCCACTCCCGCCGCTCCCATCAGCAATCCCAGCCCCAGCGCTCCCCCGTGAAGAATGCGGTCCGCGAAGATCGGCATGAGGACGGAGTAGGGAACCGCGACGAAGCTCACCAACCCAATGAGCAGCAGCAGCGCGCGAATCGGCCGCGCGCGAGACACGAATCGGAACCCCTCCGCGATGTGCTCGAACGGCGACGTATCGATCGTCACCCGCCGCCGCGGCCCCAGCCTCATCAGCAGCAAGCCCGTGATCACGGCGATATAGCTGACCGCATTCGCGAAGAAGCACCACCCCTCCCCCACCCCCGCTACGATGATTCCGGCGATGGACGGCCCGATCACTCGCGCCCCGTTGAACATCGAGGAGTTCAGCGCGATTGCGTTCATCAAATCTTCCCTCCCGACCATCTCCACCAGAAAAGCCTGCCTCGCGGGAATGTCAAATGCGTTGACGATCCCCATCAGCGATGCGAGCACCACCACTTCCCACACCTTCACTCGCCCCGAAAGTGTCAGCCCCGCCAGCGTGAACGCCAATATCATCGAAGACGCCTGCGTCGCGATCACGATTTTGTGCCGGTCCAGCCGGTCCGCCGCCATTCCCCCGATCGGCGCCATCAGGAAGACGGGAATCTGCCCCGCAAACGCTACCGCTCCCAGCAGCAGCGACGACCCCGTGAGCCGATAGACGAGCCACGCCTCGGCGATATTGTCCATCCAGGTCCCGATCAGCGAAATCAGCTGCCCGCTGAAAAACAGCTGGAAATTCCGGTGCCGCAGCGAGCGGAACATCGCCTGCACTCGAGACATCGATTCGAATTGTGGTGCCGTGGCCATCTTTATTTTTCAACTGCCGGTTTTCTCCCATCCTTTTGAATCGCGCGCGGTTCGGCCGGCCGCCGCGATTATGTCGGCGGCGCGGGAGCGGCAGCTCCGGAATCTTCCCCTGAGGTTCCCGCAAGCAGCCGCCCGCACGCCCGCAGAATGCGGCGGTACGGCCAGGCGGCGTCGCGAAAAAAAATCTCCCCTTCGCGCGGTTTCGAATAAAACCACCGGGCAAGCAGCGCCAGATGCTCGGGCAGTTCCGGCGAGGCCTGGCGCATGGCCTGGCGTTTCCGCCAATTCTCTTCTTCGGCCGCGCGGGGATTCGCTGCCGCGGACGCCTCCGCCGCAGGTTCGAGTTCGCCGCGCAGCAGCGTCTCCACCGAGCGCGGCCCGCTCGAATTCTCCCCGAACCCCAAAAAAATGGGCGGCCTCAAAATCCCCGCGTGAATCGGAAACACCAGAATTGTCTTCGGCTCCACGGCCCGCGTCAGGATCACCGCGTCCAATTCGTCCACTCGCCTTGCCGCTTCCGGCAGGACTCGCAGCGCTGCGGAAACCTTCTCAATCCTCTTGTGCAGAGCCGCCGCTCTTTCGAAATCAAGCGATTGGCTTGCATTCTCGCGCTCCCGCTCGAGCGACTCCGTCAGCGAGGCTCCCGAGGTCGCCAGCGCCTCGACCATCCGCGACGCCTCGGCGTCGTACTCCTCGCGCGTGCACCCCGCAAAACACGGCGCCAGGCACATCTTCATCTCCGAATAGATACACCCCGGATAGCTCGGATCGCGCCGGATCTTGATTTGGCAGCGCCGCGTCTTGAACAGATCGAGAAAGCCTTCCGCAAACGCCTCGGCGCCGCGGCGTGAAGGAAACGGCCCGAAATAGAAGCCCCCGTCCGCGCGGATTCGCCGCGTGACGTAGCAGCGCGGGTAGTCGTTGTTCAGGTTGACCTTCAGCAGCGCCGGCGGGCGCAGCCGCAGCAGATCCCTGTACCGGCGTGGAAAATCGATCTTCGCCTGTCCGTACATCGTCACCAACTGTTCGAATTTCGATCCCGTCGCCCGGTACGCGACTCCCGCCGCCACCTCCCTCAGGTTCAGCCGCTTCGACCCGGCCTCCGGCTCCTTCAACACCCTCTCCGCGGCACGGCGGATATCCGCCGTCCGGATCAGATACGGTTCCGCTCCCTGCCGCCGCATGGCGAAGCGGACCACGCCCGGACGCGATGGCAGCGCTCGAAAAAAATCAGCGTCCCACGCGGGATCGAATTCCAGGCGGCCTTCGAGCGGAACCATCCGGACAAGAATACACTGCGGGGCGATGCCGCGGGAGAGAGCGGGGAAAAAAGGAGTGCTGTGGATTGTGCCGATTGTGTTGCGATTAGAATCGAGCCCGACTCTTTGTTTCGAACGAGTTGCGCGAAATTCGGTTTCCTTACTGTTGCGATTGGAAACGGCGCGAATTCCCGCCGAACCTAAAAATTCTCCAGCCACCGCCTTCCTCGCTTTTCCCTTCACACTCCTTCGCTCCTCTCAAGCGGGCCCTGCCCGTTCGATCGAGGCTAGCAGAAAAGGCCGAGCTCGCAGGGACAGGCTTAGAACGGACAGAGTACAGGTTATAGGACCCTGTGCCAGAGGACAGGAGAGGAGACGTTCAATACGATTTGAGGACCCAGGCGGCGATCACCAGGCGCTGGATTTCGCTCGTCCCTTCGTAAATTTCGGTAATGCGGGCGTCGCGGTAATTGCGCTCGACGGGATATTCCTGGCTGTAACCGTAGCCGCCGTGAATCTGGATGGCCTTGTGCGTGACGCGCGTCGACATCTCGCTCGCGAACAGTTTCGCGATCGACGCTTCCATGGAAAATCGCGCCCCGGAATCCTGCTTCCACGCCGCCCGCCGGACCAGCAGCCGCGCCGCATCGATTTCCGTGGCCATGTCGGCGAGCATGAACTGTATCGCCTGGAAATCCGCGATCGGATGGCCGAAGGCTTGCCTCTGCTGCGCGTAGGATAGCGCGGCTTCGAACGCGCCTTGCGCGATTCCCGTGGCCTGCGCGCCGATCCCGATGCGACCTCCGTCCAGAGTCGATAGCGCCACTTTGTAGCCTTCGCCCTCGTCGCCGATTCGATTTTCGGCGGGGACTTCCGCGTCCGTGAACACCAGCTCCGTGCACGCCGTGGCGTGGATCCCCAGCTTTTTCTCTTCCTTGCCCACCCCGAACCCGGGCGTGCCCTTTTCCACCACCAGCGCCGTGATTCCCTTCTCGCCTTTTTCCGGATGCGTATTCACGTAGACGATGGCGGCATCGGCCACGCCGCCGTTCGTGATCCACGCCTTCGTGCCGTTGATCACGTAGCGGTCGCCCTTGCGGACCGCCTTGGTGGTGAGCGCCGCGGCATTGGAACCGGCTTGCGGCTCTGTAAGCGCGTAGCAGCCGATTTTTTCGCCGCTGGCGAACGGAACCAGAAATTTTTTCTTTTGCTCTTCGGTCCCGAATCGCAGGATGGGATCGCCATAGAGGGAATTCTGCACCGAAAGAATCACGCTCGACGACGCGCAGACCCGCGCGATCTCTTCAATCACAATCGAGTAGCTGACGTGGTCCATCCCCGCGCCGCCGTACTCCTCCGGCACGGCGATTCCCGTCAGCCCGAGCGCCGCGGCCTTCCTGAAAAATTCGCGCGGGTAACGCCCGCTCTCGTCCAGCTCGCGCGCATGCGGCTTCACTTCCGCCTCCGCGAATTCCCGCACGCTTCGCTGGAGCAACTCCTGTTCTTCGGTGAGTTCCAGGTTCATAGGGATGCACCAAGAATACAAGACGCCCGGCGGCGCGGGCAATCGCGGCCCGCCTCTCCCGCGAACGCCTCCCCGTTTACCCGCGCTTGCGCAGCACAAACCTTGAATTGCGGGAGTGCCCCACCATCAGGCTCAACAGGTTGTGGCCTTCCCGGCGCGTGATCTCAAATCCAGCGGCTTTCAGGCGCCGGACCACGTCGGGTTCGAACATCCGGTACGTGTGCGCGATGACGAGAAGTTCATCCTGATGGCGGTGCTTCGTCCACAAATGCCATTTCAGAAGGCCCAGCGCCGAAAACGTATCTACGTCAAAAAAGAAAAGCCCTCCCGGCTTGAGGATCCGGTTGAGTTCGCTCAGGAATTTGTCGGCATCCCGCGCGTGATCCACCACGTTGCAGCAGATCACCAGGTCGGCGCTCTCGCTCGCCAGGGGAATGCTTTCCCCGACTCCCACCACATACCGCACCGGCCGGCGCCACTCCGTAATAAAACTCGCGAACGGCGCCGTCGGGTCCAGATCAATGCGCGGATCGGGCTCGACGCACACTCGCACTGGAATTTCCCTCAAATACCCCGAAATGCCGAGCCCCCACGGGCCCGGCCCGACCTCGACGGAAACCTGGGGAATTTCCCGCAACAGCCCCGAGAGATAGCGCGCCTTGACAGCGTTGTGATAGAGAACGTCCAGCGAATCGGTGACGCCTAGCGACATGCCCGCGTAAAAACTCGGCTCCGTCGATTGCGCCTCGCGCCAGCGCTCCAGCGTCACCATGTGGTGATGCCCCGAGAGTAAGAGGCGGAGTTTGCGGTCGGGATAGCGCATGGTGCGCAGTGGGCGAAACACAGCTCTGAGTCGGGCGTTTCTGCGCGATGGGCAGCGGCCTCCACCTGCGAAAGTTCGCGGAAAGTGCGCTGGAAAATACGCTGGTCTTCGCTGAGTTCAAGCTTCAAAAAGCGAGCTCCTGATGTTGAAGGATGGCGCACAAGGATTCTACAACTCTTGCGGCAGGAATCCAGGGAGCCGGAGCGCGGAAAGCGAAATCGCGCGAAAGAATTTTACTCGCCCGCGGGCGTGGCGACCTGAGGGGGTGTGGGAGGCGCGACATAGTTAAACGCAGGAACAGCTCGGGGAAGAAGAGCGACGCGAAAATCGGCGATGTCCTCGTCGAGGATGTTCGAGTAGATGACGAAGAGGCCCACCACGGCTTCGTTGGCTACCGCGACAAAAACGGTAATCAGGCTGGGGACGGCGGAAACGCCGCGAAAAATCGCCGTCAGAAAGCCCACGATCCAGCCGAGCGGGAAAAATACAGCAGCGGCCACAATAATGCGGTAAACGATGGTGCGCCAGGTGAAGCTCCACCAGATGCGAGCCGTGCGGCGAAAAGTGGGAGGAAGAACTTCGGCTCCGGGGCCGCCGTGATTCGAGAGCAATCCTATGCGGAAGTGACGGAAATTTTTGCGGAGAACATAGGCAAGGATGAAGAAGCCGACGATGTAGGGGAAGGCGTAGGAGTCGAAGCGTACGATCGGACCCACCAGGCGGCCGGGGATGTTCGTATATTCGTACGCAATTTTTAAGGAAACGTTCACTCCGATGGAAAGGAAAACGGAAAGGAGAAACGTGGGCCACCAATAGGCCCACCAGATGCGGAGCCCGTGCCCAAGATTGGGCTGGATGTAGCCGTCTTCAGGAGGAGGAGCGGCGTGGGGAGCCTCGAACATGGTCGGCGGCCCGGACATGATCGTGCGCGGATTCTGCCCCACGTTATCTTCGAAGTCAAGTAGTCAAGGTCTAGCTATCGCCGTACACGGGGATGGACGCCCCTTGAACCAGCTTCGCAGCGTCGCTGCAGAGGAAAAGTATCACCCGCGCGATCTCTTCGGGCTTCGGCCATTTCGAAAAATCCGCGCTGGGCATCGCCTGCCGGTTCGCCGGCGTATCAATGATGCTCGGCAGAACGGAATTGGCGCGGACGCCCGTCTCCTTTAAATCGGCGGCCAGCGAATCGATCATCGCCACTGCCGCCGCTTTTGACGCGGCATACGCGGCCGCACCCGCCCCGTGATCCACCGCCGCCTTCGACGCCACGTTGACGATGGCTCCGCTTCCTTGCCGGATCATCACCCTTGCCGCCGCCCGCGACAGCACGAATCCCGACCGCAAATTGAGCGCGAGTTGCTGTTCGAAGACACGCGGGTCCGATTCCCACAGCTTCACGCCCCCCGCGTATCCGCCCACGGCGTTCACAAGAGCGTCCAGGCGGCCGTGGCGCGCGACGATGCTCTCGATCACTTGCGTGACGCCCGCTTCGTCCGTCACGTCCACCTGAAAGCCTTCGAGCGACGCTCGATTTCCCCCCGCGGCGCTTTGCAGCTCCTCGAACGGCCCCGGCCTGTGATACGTCGCGGCCACCCACGCGCCTTCGTCGAGAAACGCCAAGCTCACCGCTCGCCCCAGCCCGCCCGTCCCGCCCGCCACCAGCGCGATTTTTCGCTCCCCGCTCATGCCCCCCGCTTGTTCGCGCTCGACGGACGCAACGCCTCTCGAGTCTCGAGGATCTGATTCGCGTGCCGCGCGGGATGCAGCGCGATGATGATCAAGAATTCTTCGCCGGTGATTTCGCCGAACGTCGGATGCTTGGCGCGATAGAGCCGCAGGTCGCGATCGCACCGCTCGACATATTCGATCGTGCGGGCCCGCGACCTTGAAAAATGTTCCACCGCGTCCGCGAGCGACGCAAACCGCCCCGTCGGCCGCAGCCGCTCGGGCGCCGTAATCCGCTCTTGGCGGAGCGGAGCGCCCTGAATGATCTCCTCTTCGCGATCGCGCCGCCCCGGCTCCTCCACGCGCGGAATCCGCGTCAGCAGGGCTTCGTAAAAATTATCTTCGGAAACGCAGATGTGCTCGAGGCATTCAAGCACGGACCAGCGGCCTTCGCCCGGAGAACGCGCGGCGTCCTCCTCCGAAAGGTCCCGAACGGCCTCGAACACGGCGTCGCGCCCTTCGGCCAGAAGTCGCAAGTCGCGCCGGCGGTCGGATTCGTCCATCGCATTACCCCTCGAGGGCCTTGCGCAGCTTTTCATACGTCGTCGAGAGGTCCTCGGGCTCGACGCGCGTTTCCGCGACCGTGGTCATGAAATTTGAATCGCCCGACCACCGCGGCAGCACATGCAGATGAAAATGGTTTCTGACTCCCGCTCCGGCCGCGCGTCCCAGGTTCATGCCCAGGTTGAATCCCTGCGGGTGATACGTCCCTTCCAGCGCCTTTTGCGCCCGCTGTGCCAGCTGGATCATTTCGGAAACGGTAGCGGCATCGGCGGCGGAAAAATCGGCAAGATGCGCGTACGGAAGCACCATGACGTGCCCACTGGTGTAGGGATAGCGGTTCAGAATGATGAAATTCAGTGAAGCGCGAAACACGATCAGGGCCTTCGCGTCGTCGCCCGCGGACAGCGCGTCGCAAAACACGCAGCCCTCGTCCTTGGAAGCGTCGGCGATGTAACGATACCGCCAAGGCGTCCAAAGATAATCCATTCGCTTCAGCCCTGGGCGCCCGGCTCCGAGCCGGCGGCGGCTGCGGCGCGGGGATTATTCACGTAATCCTTCAGTTCCTTGCTCGGTTTGAAATAGGGGATCTTTTTCGGCGGGACTTCCACTTTCGCGCCGGTCTTCGGATTGCGCCCGGTGCGGCCGCGCCGCTGGCGCGTGCGGAAACTTCCAAATCCCCGGATCTCGATTTTGTCGTCCGATTGCAGCGCGCCGATAATGCTGTCGAAAATGGTTTCCACCACGGCTTCGGACTCCTTGCGGGGCAGCTCCGTGACGCGGGTGACCTCCTCCACAAGATCCGCTTTGGTCATCGTGCGCTCCTTGGCTTCGTGCTCACCCGCAGCGTCTGGCATCAGTCTATAACCTCCTCTCTTAACGATGGTTGGGCCAAGGCCGGTGACGCTCCCAGGACGCGCGCGGCACGCTCTCTGCATATCATCAAAAGACGGCGGCGTAAACGGTTTTTCCGGCGCGGGTGGGTTCTCGCGGGACCGTCACAGGCCCGTGGCGCGCAACGGCTTAGGACATCTGTCTCTTGGCCAAAATGGCGTCGCCGATCGTCGCCGTCGGCGACGATTTCGCGGAGCGGAAGCTCTCGATCTCCTGGCGCTCCACCTGCTTTTGGGCTGCTCGGTAGCTCAAGCTGATCTTGTGCTTTTCGGGCTCCAGGCGAATCACCTTGAACTCGTATTCCTGCCCGGGCGTAAGAACGGCCGTCACCCGGCCGGCGCGCGGCCCCTTCTCTTCTTTTCGCTCGCCCTTTGGACGCCGCTCCTCGATTTCCGAAATGTGGCAAAGGCCCTCGATTCCGTCGGCCAATTCGACGAACGCCCCGAATTCCGTCGTCCGCGCCACTTTCCCCCGCGCCACGTCTCCCACTTTGTGCGCCGAAAACCAGTTTTCCCAAATGTCGTTCATCTGCTTCAGACCGAGCGACAGCCGCCGGTTCTGCGCGTCCACCTTCAGAACTTTGGCCTCGACCGTTTCGCCCTTCTTGAATTTTTCGCTGGGGTGCTTGATCCGCTCGGTCCAGCTCATGTCGCTGATGTGGATCAGCCCTTCCATCCCCTCTTCGATCTCGACGAACGCGCCGAAATCCGCCAGGTTCCGCACCCGCCCGGTGACCACCGTCCCCGGAGGATATTTCTCCGCCGCCGCTTCCCATGGGTCGGGCAGCGTCTGCTTCAACCCAAGAGAAATCCGGCGATGCTCCGGCTTCACCTCCAGCACCGCCACCTCCACTTCGTCTCCCGCCTTGACGATCTTCGACGGGTGCTTCGTCCTCTTCGACCAGCTCATTTCGCTGACGTGCACCAGCCCTTCCACGCCCGGCTCGATCTGCACGAACGCGCCGTAGTCCGTCACGCCCACCACTTTCCCCTTCAGGCGCGTTCCCACCGGGAAGCGCTCCGGCACCGTCGCCCAGGGATCCGGCAGCAGCTGCTTGCGCCCGAGGGAGATTCGCTGCTTGTCCTTGTCGAATTTCAGAATCTGCACCTGAATCTCTTCGCCCGGCTGAATCACGGTCGAAGGATGCGGCACGCGGCCCCACACCAGGTCGCTTACGTGCAGCAGGCCGTCAATTCCCCCGAGGTCCACGAACACTCCGTAGTCCGTGATGTTCTTCACCTTCCCGCTCACCACTGAACCTTCGCTCAGGTGCGAAATCAAATCTTCGCGCTTCGCTTTCTGTTCTTCTTCCAAAATCGCCCGGCGGCTGATCACCACGTTGCCCCGCTTGCGATTCAGCTTCAGGACGCGCACTTCGATGTCGCGCCCTTTCCACGCGTCCAGATCGTGCACCGGGCGAAGTTCAATCTGCGACGCCGGCAGGAACGACCGCACGCCGATATCCACCACAAGCCCGCCCTTGATTCGCTCGGCGACTTTTCCCGTCAGCGTCGTCTTTTCCCGGTACGCCGCCTCGATTCGTTGCCACACCCGGCGCCGGTGCGCCCGGATGTGCGATAGCAGCACGTATCCGTCTTTGTGATCGTGCAGCCGCTCGACCTCGATCGTCTGCCCTTCGCCGAATTCGATCGGCGCGCCCGACTCCACGAACTCCGACGCGGGAACCAGTCCTTCGAATTTTCCTCCCACGTCCACAATCACGCCGGCTTCGGTCACGGCCAGCACCCGGCCGTCGAAAATCTCGCCCTCCGCCACGCTGGGCGCCGGAGCGGAAAATTGGTCGAGGAGTTGGTCCATCGTCTCCCCGGACTCCCCCGTTTCGCTCGCCTCGGCCGGCTCCGCTGCATCGCTGCTCTCGCCGGCAGCCGCTGCCTCTTCGCCTTCCGCCACCGGCGCGGCGCCGCCGGAAGTCGAATCTTCCGATGATTCCTGTGCGCTCGACGCGTTTTCCGTCACGGATACCGTCCCCGCGGGTGCCTCCGCACTCGTCTCTGCGACGCTTAACGGCATTTCCAGCACGGGAGCGGGAGCGGCTACGGGTTCATGGGCAAGCGCCACCGCTACCGCGGTTCCCGCGGTCGCCGGCGCGCCATCGGAACGGCTGGCGTGGCTTTGCGTTACCACCGGATCACCCGGAGCATCGCTCACGGGCGGCTCCAAAGTGACTGGTTGTTCATTGGGGTCGAGTTCGCGTGACATGGGGAGCGGCCTCCAAACTCATGGATACCCTGTGTGCCGAGCCTACGGGCTCGCTTCCTCCAACCTGCTGGGGGTTAGAGCCGAAAGGGGGATTGGCGTCCGCGCTCAACGCCGCATCACAAGAATGATACGCGTGCGATTTGAGGATTGTCAATCGAACGAATAAAACCCGGAATTTTTCTCTTCTCGCGATTCATGCCGGAATCGCCGCGCCCCGCCCCGGCGCCTTCATCCGCGGGAGATTTTCCCGGAGAAGTTCGCGGAAAGGCCCGATTTCCGCGGGTTCGAACGCTCGTTTCGGAAACACCAGAAACAGCCGGGAGGAAAGAAACAGGAGAAACACGCCGGAGGATTCCGCGTAACCCGCGAAATTCTTCCACGGCGATTCGGTCTGCGTCTCGCCCGTCCGCGCGTTCACCCCGGATCGCGAAAATTCCACCGTCATTTCGCGCCGGATTCGCCCGTCCGTCTGATATTTCTGCTTCGCCATGTAGTCCGGATAAAACGCGTAGACGCCGAGCAATCCCACCCCGCAAAGCCCCATCGCCGCCGTCGTCGGCCGGTCGATCTTTCCCCGCCCCGGCAAAAAAAGAAAAATCGCCGCCGCGACCAGAAACGCCCCGAACGCCATCATGGCCTGGCGGCCCGCCCGGCGGTAGAGAGGCAAAATCGTGGCGCGGAACAGTCGCTGCGCCTCCACAAAATCCTTTTCGCTGACGGTGTAACAGATGCGCAAGCGGACACCCTACGGATGGGAACGGCTGATGTTGCGGATCTCTTTCCGGTAATCCGGCGCGGTCACTTCCACGGTCCGGCACATTTCGTACAGCCGCGAACGGATCCTCCGGCCCACCCGGTCCGTCAGCGAGTCCTCCGCCGCCGGGCTTTTTCCCGCGGAATGGCGCGGGGTGGGAATCGGCGGGGCGGGGTCCGCGTCGCTATCCAAAAAATTCGTGGTCAGCAGCGTGATCCGGTTTTCGTTGTACCGCGTGTTGAGGATGTGTCCCACGGTTTCGAGCGCCCAAAGCGATGGCTTGCTCGAGCCCACATCGTCGAGCACCAGCAGCTCCGCCTGCAGCACCGGTTCCAGCACGCTCATCTCCGAAAATTGGCTTTCGGGATTGTAGCTGTCTTGTATCTGCTTTAGCAGTTCGCGGTAATCGTAGAAAATTCCCGTGTGCCCGCGCAGCACGATCTGCTTCAGCGCCGCGACTCCCAGATGAGTCTTGCCCACGCCGCACGGCCCCATCAGCAGCAAGCCGTGCTCGGCGCCCACCGGAAACTCCGCCGCGAACCGCTCGGCCACCAGCTTCGCCTGTGCCAGGCTTCGATTCCACGCCTCCTGCTGCTCTCGCGCGCCCACCTCGAATTCGTTGTCCGTCTCGTAATTTTCGAAGTCGCAATGCCGGTAGCGCTCCGGCACGCGCGCCCTCTGTAGCGCTCGCGTCGTTTTGTCGCCGGCCACGCAGCCGCACGGTACGGCCCACACCAGTTTCGGCTCGCCATACGCCGCGCCCGGACGGTCGCTCGAGAGCGCTTGCGCGCCGGGAGCCGTCCGCTCCACCACTTTCCATCCGCTTCCTTGACAGTGAGGACAATTCTCCAACGCCATGTCGGAAGCATAAGCGGCCCGCGTGCCGAGCGCAAGAAGTCCCGGAGATGTGCAAAGGGAAGAACGCTGTGGAAAATCGGCAACCATCGCCGAATCACGAACACTTCAAAAGAAGCCGAATCCTCGTCTGGATGCTCTGGCCCGCCGTTACTTGTGAACGCGAATCGCCTGCCGCGGATTGGCCCGCACGATCGCCGTGCGCGATTTCCTCTCGTCCGGCACCCGGAGGTTGCGCGCCATCTCTCCGCGCACGAATTCAATGAACGATTCCATTTCCCGCTGCATGTCCGCCATTTTGTCGCGCATGTTCAGGATGATTTCGATTCCCGCCAGGTTCACTCCCAGTTCCCGCGTCAAGTTCAGAATCACTTCCAGCCGCTCCAGGTCCTGGTCCGTGTACAGCCGCGTATTCCCCTGCGAACGCGACGGCGTCAGCAGCCCCACGCGTTCGTACAGCCGCAGCGTCTGCGGATGCAGATGAAACAGCTCGGCCACGGCGCTGATCATGTAACCCGCCTTGGCCTTCTTCCGCGGACGAAGTGGCATCAAAAATCTCCTTACAATGCCGCGCGCGTGAATATTTCATGCCGCGGATCCGTCTTCTCGGCCTCGCTCAATTCGCGCAGCAGCTTGCGCACGTGCTCGTCTTCCGGCCGCGGCACCACCACCTGCACTTCCACGATCTGATCGCCGCGCTTCCCCGGATGCCGTGCCGAAGGCGCGCCCTTCTCGCGCAGCCGCAGCCTCTTCCCGCTGTCCGTCCCCGGCGGAATTCGCACCTGCGACTTCCCGTCAATCGTCGGCACTTCCACCTTCGCTCCCAGCGACGCTTCCGCCACCGTCACCGGCACCACCGTGAACAGGTCGTCGCCCCGCCGGTCGAAAAACGGATGCGGCTGCACCTTCGTGATGATGTAAAGGTCGCCCGGAGGCCCTCCCAGCAGCCCTGCGTTCCCGCGCCCCGCCACCCGAACCCGCGAACCCGTCTGCGCCCCCGGCGGAATCCTCACGTCGAGCGTGTCCACGCGCGCCACGCGTCCTTCGCCGCCGCAGTTCCGGCAGATGGTTCGCAGATGCCCCGTGCCGCCGCATGTCGAGCACGTCACTTGAAATCGCATCTTGCCGCTCACCTGCGTCACCTGCCCCGTGCCGTGGCACGTGGGGCACACCCTGTCGTCGCCAGGCTCGAATCCGTTGCCGTGGCACACGTTGCACACGTCCAGCCGCGAGATGCTGATTTTTTTCACCGCTCCGTGCATCGCTTCGGCGAACGATATTTCGATCTGATATTCCAGATCCGTTCCCGGCTCGCGCTCCGGCCGGCTTTGTGCCGCCGACGCTCCCCGGAAGAACTGGCTGAACAGGTCGCGGAAGCTCGTCCCGCCGCTCGCCCCTCCGCCGAAATCGAATCCGCCGAAATCGAAATGAACGTCCTCCGGCGTCGCGCCCGCGTATCCCCCGCCCGGCGGAGGACCTCCGCCCGCCCCCGGCGCGTTGAACCCGAACTGGTCGAACATCTGCCGCTTCTTCGTGTCGGAAAGAACGTCGTAGGCTTCCTGAATCTGCTTGAATTTTTCTTCCGCGGATTTGTCCCCCGGATTCAGGTCGGGGTGATACTTCCGCGCCAGTTTCCGGTACGCCGCGCGTATATCCTTCACCGAGGCTTTCCGCGGAACGCCGAGAAGTTCGTAATAATCTTGTTTGGTTGTCGTTGCCATGGGTCTTTGCGGCGGAGCGCATTCCACGCTCCGCGAATGGTTCTCGCTAGCGAAAAACAAAACCGGGCCCCGCATTTTTTCCAACGCGGGGCCCGGCGGATTTTAATTCGGCTTCTTCGAATCGTCCACGTCGACGAATTCAGCGTCTACCACGTCGCCTTGCCCTTGCCCGCTCGGCGCGCTCCCGCTTGTCGAAGACGGCCCGGAAGACGTGCCGCCTCCCGCGGAAGCTCCCGCCGCTTGCTGCGCTTTGTAGAGCGCTTCGGCCAGCCGGTGCGACGCCTTGGTCAGGGTTTCCGCCGCATCGTTCAGCTTTTCAGCGCCGCCTTCGGTGAGCGCCCGCCGTCCTGCCTCGACCGCTTCTTCCGCGGCCTTCACGTCCGCTTCTCCGAGTTTCTCGCGGTTTTCCTTGATCAGCTTCTCGGTCTGGTAAACCAGGTTGTCGAGTTTATTGCGCGCTTCCACTTCCGAAAGGCGCGCCTTGTCCTCGGCCGCGTGGCTTTCCGCTTCCTTCTGCATCCGCTCGGCCTCTTCCTTGCTCAACCCCGTGGAAGCCGTGATCGTGATCTTCTGCTCCTTGTTCGTCGCCTTGTCCTTCGCTGTCACGTTCAGGATGCCGTTCGCGTCGATGTCAAACGTCACTTCCACTTGCGGCATTCCCCGTGGCGCCGGCGGTATTCCCACCAGCGTAAATTCTCCCAGCAGCCGGTTTCCGCTCGTCACCGGGCGTTCGCCCTGGAAGATGCGGATGCTTACCGACGTCTGATTGTCCGCCGCGGTCGAAAACACTTCCGACTTGCGCGTGGGAATCGTCGTGTTCCGCGGTATCAGCACGGTCATCACTTCGCCCAGCGTTTCCACGCCCAGCGACAGCGGCGTCACGTCGAGCAGCAGGATGTCCTTCACTTCCCCGCCCAGCACGCCGCCTTGAATCGCCGCTCCCACCGCCACCACTTCATCCGGGTTGACGCCCTTGTGCCCTTCCTTCCCGAACAGTTCCTTCACCAGGTTCTGAATCAGGGGCATGCGCGTTTGTCCCCCGACGAGCACCACTTCGTTGATCTTGCTTGCATCCACTCCCGCGTCCTTCATGCACTGCTTGCAGGGCTCCACCGACCGCCGCACCAGATCGTCCACCATCGATTCGAGCTTCGCCCTCGACAGTTTCTTCACCAGGTGCTTCGGACCGGTTGCGTCGGCCGTGACGAACGGCAGGTTGATTTCCGTCTCGAGCATCGAAGAAAGCTCGATCTTGGCGCGCTCCGCCGCGTCCCGCAGCCGTTGCAGCGCCATCTCGTTGCCCTTGGCTCGAAGGTCCAGCCCTTCGTCCTTCTTGAACTCCTCGATCAGCCAGTCCACGATCCGCTGGTCGATGTTGTCGCCGCCCAGGTGCGTGTCGCCGTTCGTGGCCTTCACTTCGATGACGCCTTCCCCTACTTCCAGGATCGATATGTCAAACGTCCCGCCGCCGAAGTCGTACACCGCGATCGTCTCATCCTTCTTTTTGTCCAGCCCGTACGCCAGCGCCGCCGCCGTCGGTTCGTTGATGATCCGTTTGACTTCCAGGCCCGCGATCTTCCCCGCATCTTTCGTCGCCTGCCGCTGCGAGTCGTTGAAGTACGCCGGAACGGTGATCACCGCTTCCGTCACCTTCTCGCCCAGAAAATCCTCGGCCGCCAGCTTCAATTTCTGCAAGATCATCGCCGAGATTTCCGGCGGCGTGTACTCCTTCCCCTGCGCCAGCACCGCGACGTTATCTCCCTTGCGCACCACTTTGTACGGCACCATCTTCATTTCTTCCGACACTTCGTCGAAACGCCGCCCCATGAATCTCTTGATCGAATAGATCGTGTTTTCCGGGTTGGTAATGGCTTGCCGCTTCGCCACTTGTCCCACCAGGCGCTCGCCGCTCTTCGTTATCCCCACCACCGAAGGCGTCGTCCTCGCGCCCTCCTGATTGGGGATTACGACTGGCTCGCCGCCCTGCATCACCGATACGACCGAGTTGGTCGTTCCCAAATCAATGCCGATAATCTTGCTCATGGAATCCGCTCCTAACCGATTGAAAGCCTTGGCAAAAACCAGGCTGAAACGTGCCTATCATACACGTTGAGTGTATCGTTGTCAAGTTTTTGATTTCTATGTAACTTTCCTTTTTTCTTTATTATACAGACACCCCGCCGCCCTTCACCCCTCCCCTACCCTCAATATTCCTTCCCCATCCCTCCCTGCCTCCTCCGCCTTCGAACCTTCTCCCCCTTTGACGCATCCTACCCACTATCAGTGTCCGCCTTTCTCATGCTCCGCATTCTGCCCCTTGAAGTCTTCCGAAAAACCGATTTCGCGCTACAATGCTCCGCGCAATCCTTGCCAAATTTCAGGAGGAAGTCGTGAGACGTGTCCCACAAGCCTCGACCCGCTTTTTTGCCATCTTCTTCGCTGGTCTGGCCGCTCTACTTCTCGCTCTGGCGTGGCAACCCGGCGCTGCCGCCCAGATCCATTCCCGTTCGCACGCCAGTTTTTCGGGTCACCCGCCTTCGACTTCCATTCTCAAAGCTTACGGCACGCCCAGCGCTCCGATCCGTCTCGACGTCTTCAGCGACTATCAATGCCCTTCCTGCGGCAATTTTTTTGAGAACACCATGCGGCCGATGATCAACGAATATGTCGCGCAGGGGAAAGTCTATATCGTCCATCACGATTTCCCGCTGCAGATGCACCCTTACTCCGGCGCCGCTGCGCGCTGGGCCAATGCGGCAGCAAAAATCGGTGAATTCCAACAGGTGGATGCCGCGCTCTTCGACAATCAGGCGGCTTGGGGCGCCACGGGCGACATTGCCAAGTATGTGTTGGCTGCAATCGGCCCCGCGGATTTCAAACGCGTCGAGGCCATTCTAAAACCGTGCACTTCCCCTCCCCCCACCTCTCACGCCGACGGCTCGATGCCGCAGGCCGACCCCGCCTGCCCCGTCGACGCTTCCATCGTCCAGGACGTCGCTCTCGGCTACCAGATTCCCGTGAGAGCCACTCCCACATATGTGATCTCCTACAAGGGACAAAAATTCCCCCCGGGCAGCGGCGCGGTTTCCTGGGACATCATGAGGCAATTCTTTGATAGCCTCTTAAGCCAGTAGCGTCGATCCGCCGTCAAACTGTGAGGCACAAGGTCTCTCGATAAAATGACCCGAGAATCGAAATCGTCCGCCGCGCGAATTTTCCTGCTGATTGGCCGGCTTATCCTCGCCGGAATCTTCCTCTTCGCGGCTTACGCCAAGCTCAAGCCTCAAACCACGGTTCCCTGGTCCGCTTCTTCGGTCAAGATTTCTCTTTCCATGTTCGCCTTGCAGGTTGATTCCTACCAGCTTCTGCCCGTCAAGCTCGTCTCGCCGGTCGCCCACCTTCTTCCGCCCGGCGAACTTTTTCTCGGCTTATGGCTTTTGACTGGTATTGCTCTCCGCTTTTCCTCCCTTGCGGCTTCTCTCCTTATCGGAGGATTCTTCTCCGTCGTCGTCCGCACCTACGCCATGGGCCTTGAAATCAATTGCGGATGCTTCGGGCCCGGCGAGCGCCTGGGCGTAGGGACAATCGTCCGCGACGCATCCTTGCTGGCTCTGGCTCTGGCTGTCACCATCGTCGCCTTTTGGATTCGCAGCCGGGGTGAACCTTCCTCCTCTTCCGCCCTTCCCGCGCCGCAACGCGCCGATTGACCGCCCTCGCGCGCCGCAACTGGCTCGCTGTTTCTCCCCGGCGAATCCCTTCTCCCCGCGCCGCCCTTTCCAATTGCATCGTTTCGCAATCGCGCCTTCCGGGATAGAATGGCGCGTTTCTTCGGGAGGATAGGAATGCATGCCCGTTCGCTTCGCGCACTTTTTTCCGTTTCCGCTTTCTTAATTCTCGCCGCTGCCGCCGCTTCTCCGTCCCTTGCCCAGCAATCCCCGGGAAAGGAGTTGACGGTCGAGCGCATCTTCAGCGCTCCCTCTCTCAGCGGCCGTCTCACTCGCGGTCTCGAATGGACTCCGGACAGCAAGCAAATTTCCTTTATCCAAAATAGCGGCGACGGCCCCGAGCTTTGGACCATGGACGCGGCGACGGGACAGAAGAACGTCCTCCTCGACGCCGCCACTCTTAAATCCGTCACCCAACCCGAAAAGGAGCAGGCCATACAATCCACCGGCCTCGGCCGCGTTCAGGCCGAGAATTACATGTGGGCGCCCAACGGCCGCTCCATCCTCTTCATTGGCAGCAGCGATCTGGTTTTGCTCGACCTCGCCTCCAAAACCACCAAACCGCTGGTTTCCGGCGACGCCGACGTCGAGGACCCCAAATTTTCTCCCGACGGAAAATGGGTCAGCTTCGTCCGCGATGACAATCTCTGGATCGTCAGCGCCTCAGGTGGCCAGCCCAAGAGCCTCACTTCGGGTGGCAGCGAAGCAATCCTTATGGGCAAGCTCGATTGGGTCTATCCCGAAGAGCTCGATTGCACCACCGCTTACTGGTGGTCGCCCGACTCCTCCGAAATCGCCTATTACGAAATGGACGAACGCCCCGTCACCCGCTATCCGATCATGGACATGAGCTCTCCCACCGGCGCGATGGAATACACGCGCTACCCCCAGGCCGGCGAGCCCAATCCCATCGTCCACGTCGGCGTGGTTTCCCTGGCCACCGCCCAAACCAAATGGATGGACACCGGCGCCGATACGAACGTTTATATCCCGCGCGTCAATTGGCTTCCCGACAGCAAGACCGTCGCCATTCAGCGCTTGAACCGCGCTCAGACCAAGCTCGACCTTCTCCTCGCCGACGCCTCCACCGGCTCTTCAAAAACCATCCTCACCGACACCGACAAATACTGGATCAACATCAGCGACGACCTCTACTTTTTCTCCGACGGCAAGAAATTCCTCTGGTCCAGCGAACGCACCGGCTATCGCCACTACTATCTCTACGACATTTCCGGCAAACTCCTCGACCAGCTCACCTCCGGCGATTGGGCTGTCGGCACCACCGGAGGCTTCGGCCCAGAGGCCGCCGGCGCTCCCGCCGTGGACGAAGCCCGCGGCTTCGTTTATTTCGCGTCCAATAAGGACGACGTCCACGGCCAGCAGCTCTTTCGCTTGTCCCTCCGCGATAAGAGCCTGAAGCGCCTCACGGTTGATCCCGGCACGCACCTTGTTTCGTTCGCTCCCAACGCCGCCGCTTACGTCGACACGTTCTCCGACGTTTCCTCGCCTCCCCGCCAGGATCTCTATCGCGCCGATGGCGCCCGCGTCGGCGTCATCGCCGAAAACAAAGTTCCCGAGCTGGCCGATTATCGTCTCCCGCCCGTCGAATTCCTCTCCGTTCCCGCCGACGACGGCACGAAATTGAACGCCATGATGATCAAGCCCCCGGATTTCGACTCTTCGAAAAAATATCCCGTGCTCATCTATGTCTACGGCGGGCCGCACGCCCAGGAAGTGGTCAACGCCTGGGGCGGACTGGCGCAGCTCTGGAGCCAGATGCTGGCCCAGCGGGGCTACATCGTCTTCACTCTCGACAATCGTGGTTCCTCCGGCCGCGGCCACGTCTTCGAAACACCCATTTACCATCACTTCGGCAGAATTGAATTGCGCGACCAGCTCGCCGGTGTTCGCTTCCTCAAATCTCAATCCTACGTGGACTCCTCCCGCATCGGCATCTGGGGCTGGAGCTACGGCGGGTACATGACGCTCTACGCTCTCTTGAATTCCCCCGGCGTTTTCAAAGCCGGCGTCTCCGTCGCTCCCGTCACCGATTGGCACCTCTACGACACCATTTACACCGAGCGTTACATGGGGCTCCCGCAGGACAATCCCGACGGCTACCGCGACTCTTCGCCCGTCAATCAAACGGCCAATCTGAGGGACCTGCTCATGCTCGTCCACTCGACCGGTGACGACAACGTCCACTTCGCCAACACCGCCGAGTTCCTGAACGAGTCCATCGACAACGGCAAATATCCCACGAATCTCATGATTTTTCCGGGACGCGGCCATGGGATTTCCGATAGGCCCGCGCGCCTGCTCTTGTTTCAGAAGATTACGTTGTTTATTTTGAACAATCTGTGAATACAACTCGAAATGCACCGCGGGACTCGAATATAATTGGCCCGTCGCGCCATCGGCGCGCCTTCGACTTTCGCGGAATTTTCTTGCGGGGTCTCATGATCGGAATCAATCCGCCGGCGTGTCTGCGCAATTCTCTGGCGGCAGGAATGCTCGTCACTCTTCCCTTCGTCTCCGCCGGCGTTGCCTTCGCCCAGGAAACAGCCTCCCAATCTTCCTCCACCGCGATTCCCACCGTCTCCGCCGCTCCCTCCACCGCCCTCCTCGAGACCGGCTTTCGCGATCTCTACAGCCTCGATTTCAGGGGCGCACGCCAGGAATTCCTTTCCTACCAGAAGCTTGTCCCGGATGATCCCATGGGAAAGGCCGCTGAGGCCGCCAGCTATCTTTTCGACGAATTCAACGAGAAGGGTGTCTTTACTTCGGAGTTTTTTCTGAACGACGACAAATTCCTCAAAGGCGTCCCCGGGAGTCCCGAAGACAATCGCAATCTCGATTTCGAGCACGCCAATGACGCCGCCCGCCGCCAGGCCAGGACCCGCCTCAAAGTCAATCCGCGCGATGCCCGCGCTCTTCTCGTCTTGACCATGACCGACGGTATGGAATCCGATTACGACGCATTGATTGTCAAAAAGCAGCTCGCCGCCGTCACCTTGACCAAGCAGGCCGAAGCCGAAGCCACCACTCTTCTCCAGATCGACCCCAACGCCCAGGATGCCTACGTCGCTCTCGGCGCCGGCCATTACATCATCGGCTGCCTCCCCGGTTTCAAACGCGCCTTTCTCTGGTTCGGCGGCGTTCACGGCGATAAGGAGCTGGGAATGCATCAGGAGGAAATCGCCGCCTACCATGCCCACTACTTCCAGCCGTTCGCCAAAATCCTTCTTGCGCTCGCCTATGAACGCGAGCACGAGCCCGGCCGCGCCCGCGTCCTTCTCGGCGAGCTCTCCCAGGAATTTCCCACCAATCCCCTCTTCCTGAAGGAGCTCGCTCTCGTCACCGCCGATCCCAAGCCCTGACGCGCCGGCCCGCTGCTCCCCCCTCCAGCCCTTACCACTTCACGCGCACCCGGTAATCGAGCGTCGCCGACCCGTCCTTTGCCACAGGAATCTCGAACCCAATCGTCGTCGAATCCAGCTTCGTCCACTTGAAATTCGAGTTCTCCACTTCCCAGTCGCCGCCCACCGGCTCGCGCACTTCCACCGTCACCGGCGAGTCCTTGTGGTTGCGCAGCGTGATCGCGTACTCGAATTCCGCCACGTTGCTCGCGATCTTTTTGTAATCCATCTCCTTCCTCTCGCACACCACGTCAAACGCGTTTCCCGTGTAGATCCGCACCTTCTCGTCCTTCGGCGTGTGCTGGATCTGGTCTTCGCCGATGAATTGCACGCCGCCCTTCGAGTCCGCCAAATACACGCGCACCGTTCCCGCCGGCAGCGGCATTCCCAGCTGGCTCTTTTCGTTGTTCTCGAACTTGTAGTAGACCTTCACCGGTTCCGGAATCGCGTTGCCCATCCCCGCCGGGTTCCGGAAATAATAGGGTTGCCCCTCCGCGACCAGGCTTTTCTCGACCGGCACTCCGCTCGCCGTCAGCAGGCTGATCTGTTTCGATTCGTTGTTCTCGATCGAGGTCCTCCTCCCCAGCGTGTACAGGTGATATTCCGAGATCGCCTCTTGCTGAAATTCCTGCCGCGCTTCCATGTTCATGCTTTTCGCGAGCATCGCCCCGGCAACTGCCATGGGCGGCTGCACCTGGTGAATTTCTCCTGCCACGAGCTGCAGTTTTGCGTTCTGGTACGCCACGCCGCTGTTGTTCACCAGCGTCACCCATCCATCCAGATCCGCGTTCTTCTCGTCCCGCGTCACCGTCAGCACGTAATCCGCGCTCCAGCTCATGTTGTTCGCCAGGTACGACGCCTCCACTCTCTGCTTCTCCGCTCCGCGATTCTCCAGCGTCCACACCAGCGTCGGCCGGCTGTACAGATTTCCCGGCAGGTCGGGAAACCGGTAGGAATCGGCCTGCATCCCCGTCACGATTTCGTCCCCGATCTTCCACACCGGCCCGTTGTTGTCCGCCAGCAGCAGCGCCTTTGTCTCCGCGTAGTGCGTTGACCCCGCATCCCGCTCCGCTCGCACCAGCGTCACTTCCCGCCCCACGTATTTCTGCAGCAGCTTGGCCGGGTCGAGCAGGTCGTACTCGTAATTCTGTTCGATCACGTTCAGCTTCGTCGCATCCGTCAGCGACCGGAAATGCACCGTCGCTGGATTGATCGTCGCCGCCACGTCCTCGAATTTCAGCGGAAATGTCCCGGTCGGCAGCTGAATCTCCCTCACGTCCCGCACCAGCGCCAGATTCGAGTTGTACACCGTCACCGAAAGATCCACCTGATCCTTGTCCGTCGTGGCCGCGCCGCTTGCCGTTCCCGTCTTGCCCGCCTCCCCGCCTTCTTGCGCGTTCGCCATTCCGCAGGCAAACGCAAAGAGCAGAAACCCGAACCCCGTCGTCCGCAAGATTCTTCCGCTGATCATGAGCTTTCTCCTCTCAACCGTCGCTGCCCCGTTCCTTAGACACCATCCGCCGCCGCTTTGATGCCCCGCTCCCTTTCACGCTAGTGGCGCGCCGCGTGCCATGATACCCGAGTCGCCCGTCCGCATCGCCGCTTGGCGCACCTCGCGGTTCCTGGGCCGAGCCTTGTCAATCCCCCGCGGAATCGCCTATAGTCGCCTCGATTTTCGCCCGGTTTCCTATCTCCTTCTCGGAGGCAGCCATGCTTCGACGCCTTTCGATTTTCCTGTTTGCCATCCTTGCATTCCCGCTTCTCTCCTTCGCCCAGGCTCCCCAAACCATCGCCATCCGCGCCGGCTCCTTGATTGACGGCACGGGCAGCGCTCCCGTCTCCAACGCCCTCATTCTCGTCGAAGACGGAAAAATCGTTTCCGTTACTCCCGGTGGCTCGCCTCCTCCCGGCGCCCGCCTGATTGACCTTTCCCGCGCCACCGTTCTTCCCGGCTTTATTGACGCGCACACGCACATCCTCCTTCAGGGCGACGTCACCGAATCGGCATACGCCGATCAGTTGCTCAAGGAATCGATTCCCTACCGCGCGATTCTCGCCGCGCGCAACGCCCGCATCGCCCTCGGCCACGGCTTCACCACTCTTCGCGACCTCGAAACGGAAGGCGCCATGTACGCCGACGTCGACGTCAAAACCGCTATCGCCCGCGGCGAAGTTCCCGGCGCCCGCCTTTTTGTCGCCACCCGCGCCATGGCTCCCACCGGCATGTATCCGCTTCTCGGTTATTCCTGGGAGTTGTCCCTGCCTCATGGCGTCCAGGTTGTCGACGGCGTCGAAAACGCGCGCCTCGCCGTCCGCGAACAGATCGGCCATGGCGCCGATTGGATCAAGTATTACTCTGACCACGGTTATTACGTCGGCAAAGACGGCATCCTTCACAGCCAGGTCAATTTCACCGATGACGAAGCGCGCGCCATCGTCGAAGAGGCTCATCGCCTTGGCCATCCCGTCGCTTCCCACGCCAACGGCGCCGACGGCATCGCCGCCGCTCTCCGCGCCGGCGTCGATACCATCGAGCACGGCGCCGGTTTCACTCCCGAACTCTTCGACCAGGCTGTGAAGCAAAACGTCTTCTGGGTTCCCACCGCAATGACCCTCGCCTACGTCGCTCCCGGCCGCGCCGACGTCTGGGCGAAAATGCCCGACATCCAGAAAAAAGCCTTCGCCGTCGCTCTACAGAAACACGTCAAGATCGCCTTCGGCACCGACGCCGGTGCCTTTCCCTGGACCGGTCCGAACGAGGCCGAAGAGTTCCACTACTACGTGGACTATGGCATGACGCCCATGCAAGCGATTCAAACCGCCACTTCCGTTGCCGCGCAACTGCTCGGCTGGGGAGACAAAATTGGCACCCTTGAACCCGGCAAGCTCGCGGATATCGTCGCTGTCCCCGGCGATCCTCTCCAAGACATCCGCGCCCTTGAAAACGTTCAGTTCGTCATGAAGGAAGGCGTCGTCTACAAAAATTCTTTCTGAACAATCCCGCGCTTGGCGGAAGCATCTCTTCACCCAATCTGCTAGGATGAATCTCTGGTGCGCGCCGGCCCCAATTGCCGTGAGCCGGTCAGCCGTGAGGCTTGGGTTTCGGATAAGTGATGAAAGGACGCGCCGTGGAACATTCCAGCAATCGTAATCGCGCGCTCTACAAATTCTTCTCTCTTTGCGCCGTCACCGCCTTCCTTTCTTCTTCCGCACTCGCTGAGGTGGAGTCGCGCGCCGCTTGCCACATTAATTCCTGCTGCCCCGGCGGACAGCCTTGCCCGGTCGCTCCGCCCGCCGCGCCGATTCAGCGCTCTTCCGCCCCGGCCATGAACATGGGCTCTTCGCCCGCTTTTCTCGAATCGATCCTTCAGCATGAATCCGCCGGAACCAGCTCCGAGCCCGGCTCCACTCCCCACGCAATGCTCATGGCCTCTCGCTCCGGCTGGACCTTCATGTTCCACGGTGTCGCTTTCCTCAATGCCATCCAGCAGTCCGGACCGCGCGGCGGCGACAAAGTTTTCTCCACCAATTGGTTTATGCCCATGGCCCAGCGCCACCTTGGCCCCGGCACTCTCACCTTGCGCGCCATGCTCAGCCTTGAACCCGCCACCATCACCGGTGAACGCTATCCCGAACTGTTCCAGGTTGGCGAGACCGCTTACGGCAGCCCCATCGTCGACGGCCAACATCCGCACAATCTCTTCATGGAGCTCGCGCTTCTCTACGACTTGAAAATCGGCCGCAACGCTTTGCTCTCTTTCTACGGCGCTCCGGTGGGCGACCCGGCTCTCGGCCCCGAAGCCTTTCCTCATCGCGCTTCCGCCAGTGAAGATCCCATCGCCCCTCTCGGCCACCACCTCGAGGACTCCACGCACATCTCCGACGACGTCCTTACCATGGGATTCGCCTACAAAATCGCCCGCGTCGAAGTTTCCGGCTTTCACGGCCGCGAGCCCGGCGAGTTCCGCTGGGACATTGATTCCGGCGCTCTCGATTCCTGGTCCACGCGTCTGACAATCAACCCTTCGCCGAACTGGAGCGGCCAATATTCCATTGGCCGTCTCGCGAGCCCCGAGCAGCTCTTTCCCGGAGAAGACACGCTGCGCATGACCGCTTCCCTTTCCTACAATCGCCCGCTTCGCAACGGCCGGGGCAATTGGGCCACCATGCTTTTGTGGGGTCGCAACAAGGATCTTCCCTCCGGCGAGGTCTACAACGGCTATCTCGCCGAAAGCACCGTTCGCTTCGCCGCCACCAATTACGCCTGGACGCGCATTGAAAGTGTCGACCGCACCAATCTCCTCGAGTGGGGCGAAAATCCCTTGCCGCCAGGCTTCGACGAACATTTTCTCGCCCGCATTCAGGCCTATACTCTGGGCTACGATCACGACTTCGGATTCATCCCGCGCGTTGCCACCGCCTTTGGCGGGCAGTTCATGTGGTACGGCGAGCCCGCATTTCTCGACTCGCTCTACGGCGCGCATCCCGTCGGCGGCGTGATCTTCATCCGCTTCCGCCCGAAATCAGGGCGCTGAGCCATCTCCGATACTCGAGGGTGAATTCCGCGCCCCTCATTTCTCTTTTTGCTATACTGGCCAAGCCTGCTCGCCGTGCCGAGACTTCTCGCTGTTCGGAGACGGTTCGCAAATCTAAGCCTGCCTGCCGTGGCGGGCCGGCGCGCATGGCCCAAAAAACCGCTCTGTTGCGCCCCGTTTCTTTTCGCGGAGAGGTGGCCGAGAGGCTTAAGGCGGCGGTTTGCTAAACCGTTGTACGGGCTAAAACTCGTACCGGGGGTTCGAATCCCCCCCTCTCCGCCAGTTTTTGTGCGGTCAACAATCCACGCAAAGCCCCATTTCCCGCCTCAAGACCAAGCCATCGAGCGAAATTTATGCCTTAAGAATGTAGTGGAGGACACAACCGCGCGGATGCCGGATTACTCAGTCAATATCGCAGCGGCATAATTTTTCTTGGCGAGGCGCAACAACGCCTGCCGCTCTTTCAACATTGGCTGGTCAGGGCTGAACGATTCCGTGGCGCACGGCGTAAAGAACGAGCGTTGCCGTTTCGTGGATGTCCAGCTTCTGCATCAGTCTCGTGCGGTGTGACTCCGCGGTTTTCACGCTGATTCCAAGGATGGACGCTGCATCTTTCGTGGACTTCCCTTCCGCGATCAGCTGCAGCACTTGCCTCTCTCGCGCTGTCAGCGGATCTTTGCGTTTTCCTGCCTTCGACCGGTATGCCTCCATCACCGCGTTCGAAACCCCCGGACTCAGATACACTTCCCCGCGCGACACCCTCCACATCGCTTTCACCAGATCGCTCGCCACCTGGCTTTTCAGTACGTAGCCTTTCACTCCCACATCCAGCGCTTCGGAAAGATACTGTTCCTCATCGTGTTGTGTCAGCAGGATCGTTTTCACGTCGGGATGGGAGCGCGCGATTCCCCGGGCGGCGTCAATCCCGTTCAGCACCGGCATGGAAATGTCCATCACCACGATGTCCGGCTTGAGGTTTCTCGTCGAATCCAGCGCTCCTTGTCCGTCGGAAGCCTCGCCGACGATCTGAAAACCTTCGTGCTCGAGCAGCGATTTCAGCCCTTGCCGCACGATCGCGTGGTCGTCCGCTAAAACTACTCGCACTGCCATGGCGCCGCTCCTATTCCGTGGGGACGCGGATCAGGATCTTCGTGCCCTTCCCGGGCGCCGATTCGATCGTGACCGTTCCCCCGATGGCATTCAGCCGTTCCTGCATCCCGATGAGTCCCAAACCTTTCTTTCCCCGGTTCGATTCATGCGCCCGCGCGTCGAAACCCTTCCCATCGTCCTGGATCGCGCAGCACAGCACCCGCCCTTCCCGCCGCGCTTCAATCAATACCCGGCTGGCCATCGCGTGCCTCGACGCGTTCGTCAACGCTTCCTGCACCGCCCGATACATCGCGATCTCCGTGGCCTTCGGAAACCGTCCGCTGACTTTCGCTTTGATCTGGATGGCGAAATTGCCCCGTTTCGCGACCCCTTGCGCGAGAAAACGCACGGCCGCTACCCACCCCAGATCGTCCAGTATCGTCGGCCGAAGCTCGTGAGAAAACCGACGGAGTTGCGTCTCCACCTGGTTCAGCAGTTGCGTCACTCCTCTCAGCTGTTCCTGCTGCTCCTTCGGCAACTCTCGCGACACGTCGGCGATTGCCAAATGCGTCGCCACCAGGAGTTGGCCCGCCTCGTCGTGCACCGCGTGCGCGATTCGTTTGATCTCCTCTTCCAGGAGTTCGTTTAGCCGCCGCAGCGCCTTCGTGGAATCTTCGAACGCCCGGTGCGCCATCTCATAGGGAGAGAGATTTTCCGCCGAGAAATTCGCGGCCGCCCTCATCAATTCCGCCCGCCCCTTCGCGTCATCTTCCTGCTGCATCAGCTCCAGCACCGCCTCATGATGCACGCCGGTCACCTCGATGAGGCTTTTCCCTTCTTCGATCGCTCTCCGCCCCAGCTCATACGCTTCCTTCAGCCCGCTTTCGCCGCCTCGAACCGCGTACGCCGCGAGAGCGCGCCGGTACTCATCTTCATACGTCTTGCTCTGCGCGCTCTTCGGCTTCGCCGCTCCGCTCATGGACGATGTCCCGTCAATCGAACCACCAGCACCAACGCGTCGTCATTCCCGCTGCTGTAATTCTTCAGAATCCGGTCGGCCGCTCGCTGCGGGCTTTCCAGCGCCGATAGACTCTCGGCAAAATCCCCGCGCACCCCGTCGGTCGCAAATACCAATGTATCTCCCGGCCCGATCGGAAGCACAGCCGCTTGCAGCGGCGGCAGCCGCGACCCCACCACCCCTCCGCGCAGCAGCAGCTCCTCCTGCACCGTCCCCTTTCTCGCCCCCGCTCGCATCAATGCCCCTTGAACATTTCCCACTCCCAGCCACGTCATCATCCCGCGCGATTCGTCAATCGAAGCGATACTCATCACCACACCGCGCGTGGACCTCAGTTCGTCGTCGCACCGTTCCACAAGCGAGATGATCGGTTCGTCGGCGCCCTTCTCCAGAATCGCGTTTGCCGCTTTCGCCGCGTTCGCCGCCTCTACTCCGTGGCCGATTCCGTCTACCGTCGCGATCAGAACCCCTTCTTTGTTCTCGCAAATCAGGTAGCCGTCTCCAGACTCCACCTGTCCCGGCGCCACTGACCTCGCCACCCCGTATTCAACCAACGGCGCTCTTATCGTTTCCATTTCTTCGCCGTCACCTTGGTTCCTCGTCCCACCTGCGACGTAATTTCAAATTCGTCCGTCAGTCGTTTCACCCCCGGCAGACCGAGGCCCAATCCCCCCGAAGTTGAGAATCCATCGCGCAAGACCTGGCGGATATCGGAGATTCCTGGGCCCTCGTCGCTGGCCACGATCTCGATCCCCGTTCGATTGGGCCCGTTTATCGTTCGAAGTATGATTTCGCCGCGCTTGGCGTAGGCGAGAATATTCCGCGCCAGTTCTGAAATTGTCGTCGCAATGAGGGTTGCATCCACCGAGCCAAAGCCCAGTTCGCTGGCCAGAGCCCGTCCCTTTTGCCGGGCCGAGACGATATCCTGGTCCGAATTGATGGCCACTCGGATTTCCCCAGCCGGCACGGCGGCCCTCTTTCAGTCTACGCTCTTGGATTTCTCGTTCAAATACGCCAGCCCTTCTTCCAAATCCAATGCTGTCGTAACCCCCTCCAGTGTCAATCCAAGCTGGACCATCGCGAATGCCACCTCCGGTTGAATGCCCACGATCACCGTTTCCGCACCCCGCAACCGGATCATGTGTGCAATCTCCCGCAGCGTACGCGATGCGAACGAGTCCATCACGTCCATCGCCGTGACGTCCACTATCACCCCCCGCGAACGGAATTTCACAACTTGATACACCAATCCTCGCCGCAAATTCTCGAGGTCGGCGTCGGAGAGAGCCGCCTGAAACGTCGCGATCAGGAACTCCCCTTGTTTGAGGATCGGTACTTCCACATGGCCTTTCTTGAATCTCGTTTAGCGGGCTTCCGCCACCGCCATCACTTTGTATCCCAGCAGCCTTTCCGCCTGTTCGATTCCCCCTTGCAGGTCGCCGACCGTGTTCATCTTGCCCAGGTCCACCCCGATCGTCACCAGTGTTTGCGCGATTTCCGGTGACAACCCCGTCACGATCACCGTCGCTCCCAGCAGTCGCGAGGCTTCGACCGTCTGCACCAGGTGGTTCGCCACGGTCACGTCCATCGCCGCCACGCCCGTGATATCGATCACCACCACTTTGGCGCGGTTCGTTCGGATCCCTCGCAGCAGCTGTTCGGTCAATTGCCTTGCTCGCTGCGGGTCAATCACTCCGATGATTGGAAGAATCAGCAGCCGCTCGCGCACCTGCAACACCGGCGTGGACAGCTCGCGGATAGCTTCCTGCTGCTGCCGGATTACGCGCTCGCGTTCCTGCACGAATCCCACCGCCACGGTGTTCGCGATGCGGTTCGCGGCGGGCTCGTACGCGTCCAAAATCCGGTTCAGTTTCCTGAAATCCGCCTGATATTTTGCGAACAGCGACCTGGCCAGCACGTCCCTCAGCAAAAGAACGATTCCCACCACTTCGTGCGTCTCGACGCCTCGCGGAATGATGCGCTCGGACAGGTTCCTCGCGTACGCCTGCAGCGCCTCGAACGTTTCCGTTTCCAGCGCTTCCACATAGCTGTCGTATACCGACGTCGCTTCCGCGAAAATCTCGTCCTTGGTCATCGCCGTCAGCAGCCGCGTCTCCGAAATCCGTTGCACCCACTCTTCGCGCAGTTGCGTTCGGTTCTGTCTCAGGTGCGCCACAAGTTCCCGCAGCAGCTCCGACTGCCCCTCGTTCCCCGCGATTTCCGTCGCCTGATCGTTGCGCCCCTTCGCATCTTTTGTTGACCCCTCTCGCTTGGCCATCAATCTAGCCTCCTTGGACACAGTTCTTCTTTCCCGGGTCATCCTGTCGTTTTTGCAGTCCGGAAATCCTGTTAGCTGTACCATCCCCCGCCGGACGCCTCCATGCCGTAGAACCCCGAAATCCGCCTCGGGTAAACACCTGAGTTGCCGCCTAATCCTCCCAGCCGGCGGGGGTTAGCCTCGCTTCAATCCCGCCCGCCGCTTCCATCCTCGCCCTTTCCGTCGGGGATTTACCCGCTCACCGTTTCCGGCGTGCACTCGATTTTCTCCGCTCCCTTTTTGTACGAAAGTTTCGCGGATCGCCGTTTCAACGTAAATTTCTCGACACTCGTTTAAGGAGACATCATGCCCGCAAAGAGCTCGTACGGTGACGCAGATCTTCCCACCGGCCGTCTCGCAGCCCGTCTGGCCGCGAAATCCCTGAGTCGTCAAGCTTTCGAATTCGCCGTGAAGAAGACCCCCGCCGTGCAAGGGCTCGAGGATCTCCTCTCCTCCGCCTTGGTCGCCGGTGACCGCGAACTCCGCAACATCGTCCACGAAGTTGACGAGATTTCCAAGGCTCTCAAGTCCGGCGATGTCCCCTCCGAGGATCTTCGAGTCGCCGTTCACCCCGCCGTCTGGTGCGCTCTTCGCCACGTGATCGTCGAGCGCGAGCTCCGCTATCTGGCTCTCACCGACGAATTGACCTGCCTCTACAACAGGCGCGGCTTTTTCGCCGCCGCCACCCATCAGCTCAAGTTGGCGCAGCGCAACTCCCACGACATGCTCCTGTTCATCTCCGACGTGGACAACTTGAAAGGCATCAATGATTCCTTCGGCCACCGCGAAGGGGATATGGCGCTTGTCCGCACCGCCGACGTTCTCGAAGACGCCTTTCGCGATTCCGACGTTCTCGCCCGCTTGGGAGGCGACGAATTTGCCGTCCTCGTCACCCAGGCTTCTTTCCGCGATCAGGACGTCATTCTCCGCCGCCTGGCCGGCGTCTTGGAAAAATCCAACGCCGTGGAATCCCGCTATGAATTGTCGTTCAGCGTCGGCGTCGCCCGGTTCGATCCGAAAAACCCGGTCTCTCTCGGAGAGCTCATGGAACAGGCGGATCTGGCCATGTACGAACAGAAAGGAAAATCCGCCAGACCCTGCTTCAATATGGCTTGAACAATGACCACCAGGCCCACGGGAAGTCCCCTTGCCAAAAGTCTTGATTCCCTGTCGCTCGACGGAAGAGCGGAAACTCGCATCCGTCTCGGCGCGCTCGTCTATCTCGTGAAAATGGATGAACCCTTCACCACGGATCTCGTCCGCACGGAAAACGTCAGCGCTCATGGCGCTGGCTTCATCACGAAGAAACGCTGGCTCCTTGACTCGAACCAGCGGATCGCCTTATTGTCCGGCAAATTTCAACTGCAGGCGCGCGTCGTCTATTTTCAGCCGAATTCCGGCGACACCTTTCGCGTTGGCCTCGCCTTTCATGACCCTCCTCCCAATTGGTGGGAGGGCTGCTAAGTCGCGGGCCTTTCGCGGCGCGCCGCTTCACGAAACGCCTCGAGAGTCCTCTTACCCGGCTTTTTCCCCTTCACAATCGCAATAATCCCCGCGGCCGTCCTTTCTCTCAAACGACCTCGTTGCTCCGAGCCGGCATGCTCGGGCGAAGATCCAACCCTATCCTTTGCTTTCAACCCCCGCTGTCGATCGGGATGGGAGGAGGCTCAGGAGCCTGAGCCTCCCTTTGGGGTGTGCACTGGTCGACTGTCAAGCCGAATCGCCAAGCGTGTCCCGGATGGTTGACGATTCGCTCCCACCATTTATACTCAACTTCCGTTCCCTGGATATCCGGCGATTCCCCTACTCGCCCTCTGGAAAATTCCTGAGCCTCTCGCCGCCCCTGATTTTTTCCCGCCCGCTTCTGATATCCTTCTTTCCCTGACGAGGCCACCCATAACCATGCCTTCCCACAATCTCGATCTCTTGAACGTCGCTCTGGTCGGCTACGGTTTTGCCGGCAAGACCTTTCACGCTCCCGTTATCTCCGCCGTCCCGGGCATGCGGCTCACTCACGTTGTTTCCAGCGACGCCGCCAAAGTCCGCCGGGATTGGCCCCATGCCGCCGTCGTATCCTCCATTGACGACGTCTGCTCCAATCCCTCGATCGCCCTGGTCGTGATTGCCACCCCCAACACGTCCCACTTCGAAATCGCTCAAAAATCGCTCGCCGCCGGCAAGCACGTCGTCGTGGACAAGCCGTTCACCCTCACCGTCGCCGACGCCTCCAACCTCCTCGCCCAGGCCGCCGCCGCCAAACTCGTCCTTTCCGTTTTTCAAAGCCGCCGCTGGGACGGCGATTTCTTCACCCTTCGTCGCCTCCTTGACCATGGCCCTCTTGGCGAAATCACTCATTTCGAATCGCACTACGACCGTTACCGCCCCGACGTCAAGCAGCGCTGGCGCGAAACGCCCGGTCCCGGCAGCGGCATCTGGTTCGACCTCGGCCCTCATCTCATTGACCAGGTCTTGCAGCTCTTCGGATTGCCCGAAGCGATTTTCGCCGACCTCGCCTCTCAGCGCTCCGGTGGTGTGACCGTTGATTATTTCCACGTTCTCATGCGCTATGGCGCGCTCCGCGTCATCCTCCACGGCGAATCCTTTGTCTCCGCCGATTTGCCGCGTTTCATCGTCCATGGAACTCGCGGAAGTTTTGTCAAGTTCGGCCTCGATTCCCAGGAAGAGGCTCTCAAGCGCGGCGAAAAGCCGGGCGGTCCCGGCTGGGGCTCTGATTCTCGTCCTGGAACTCTCTACACCTGGAAAGACGGCGCTCTTCAATCCGCCGAAGTCCCCGCGGCGTCCGGCAATTACGTCGGCTTCTACGAAGCCGTTCGCGACGCCATCCTCGGTCGCGCGCCCAACCCCGTCTCGCCCCAGGACGCTCTCGGCGTAATGACCGTTCTCGAAACCGGCGTGCGCTCCTCCGACGAGCGCCGCGAGCTCCCTTTTCAAATGGCCCGCCTCGCTGCGGGATAAATCCCACTCCGGCTCCTCTCGCGGAGAAAGGAACCACCATGTCAATCGAACAGGATATCGAACGGATTTTCCTGCAGGAGAAGCGTCTCCAATTCGAGAGCTTCGATTCCTCGACCGCCTGGGAAATCGGCGCCCGTCTCAAAGCCGCCGCCGAACAACGCGCCGTCTCCGTCGCGATCGACATCTCTTTCCACAACTTTCCCCTCTTTTTCTATGCCATGCCCGGTACCACTCCCGGCAACCACGATTGGGTCCGCCGCAAACGCAATCTCGTCGCTCTCATGCACCGCAGCTCTTACGCCATCGGCCTCTCCCTCGAACGCGACAAAACCACCCTCGACTCCAAAATGGGCCTTCCCTTGCGCGATTACGCTCCCCACGGCGGCTCTTTCCCCATCCTTCTTCGCAACACCGGTTGTGTCGGAGCCATCACCGTCTCCGGCCTTCCCCAGCGCAAGGATCACGAGCTCGTCGTCGCCGTCCTCGCCTCCTTCCTTCGCATTCCGCTCGAAGAAGTTTCTCTCGACCCTCCCGATTCCCGAAAATAAACGCCGGCGTCACCCCTTGCTTCGCGCCATCTCCTGTGCCGGCGCGGCCGTGCCCCACCGGACCCTTGCCGTCATTTGCATCGTCGCGAATAGCGTCAATATCGCGCCGATCGTCACGGTCAGTCCCGTGAACCCTTTGAAAAAGAATGCGTACGAAAACAGCACGAGGTAGATGAACTGCGCCAGCCCCGCTTCCACCGCGGCGAACCTCAGCCCCGCGACAATCCTCAGATAGCTCACCACCAGAAACACGGATACCCCTGAACAAATCACGAACGCCAGGGGAACTGAAATATGATCCACCAGGTAGGCCAGCAGCAGATGGAAAGAAAAGAAAGCGCAAGCCAGGAAGAAGTAATTCATCGGATGCAGTTCGACGCCCCGGATCGGCGTCAGCACGAACATCACGAAAAAGAAAAACAGCAGCGACACCGGCGCGAAAAAGCTGATCCGTCCCGCCAGCGGGCCCGGTTGCAGTTTCTCCGGCATTTCGATCCCGATGTGATACCCCGAGACCAGGCTCGCATATTTCCAATCGAGCTGCCGTCCTCCGGGAACGCGCTGCTCCTCCGTCGGCGAAAGGGTCGCTTCGGGAAAGTTATATCCCGCAAAGTTCGTCGTCACTCGCAGCTGAAAATCGCGGACCTGCGTCACGGAACCTCCGAAATCGTAGGCCCATCTCTCGAGTCCCTGCGACTCGTATTGCACGTGCAACGTGGCCTTCTCCCCGGGCTGCAATTCGGCCGCGGCATACGCCTCCGTCTTCGAATTCCTCACCGGCAGCGCTTCCCCGTTCACCGAGAAAATCAGATTGTCGTAGATCGCCTGTTCCGCCGGCAGGTGCAACGTGAAGGTCACCCTTCGCGCCTCCTCCGACGGATTTTCATACCAATAGTCGCCTGCGAATTCCACGCGGTAGCTGCTGTACCAAAGCAGCCCCTTTTGCCGGTAGTCCAAGTGAAGTCCTACGTTCGCTCGGGTCTTTTCGAGAGGGAGCGGATGCCAGCACCGGACCACTTCGGCGGCCACGGCTCCCTTCCCCTCTGCGCCCGCGGCCGGAGCTACGCTTTCCGTCGTTGTGTACCCCGCCGTCGGTGCCGTTTGGGTTTGGGGCGCGCCCCAAGACGTCTCCACGCTGTCTCGAAGTTGCTCGTCTGAGGAATACGTTCTCGAAAAAATCGTGACGCCTAGGATGGCCCAGGCGATGGAGGTGCAAACAAAAATGAACCCGATCGCGGCGATTCGTTTCACCATGGCTGTGCTCCCTTTTTTTCTGTGAGATGAACCTCCCGCCGCTCCACAAAGGCTCTCTCAACTTCTTCTATATGTCAAGTACTTTGATATGTAAAGTCAGGCCCTCATTTCCCCTCCTTTCCTCCCCCATTTGCGGCGAACCGCTCCTATCCTCTATACTTTCCACGACCGTTCTTGACCCTTCCCTGCTCTTTAGGCGGGAACCAAAAGCATTGGACAACTGTTTCCATGATCGACTTGGCTGATAAAATCAAAAAGAAATTGCAGGACGAAATCAAGGCTCTCGAGCACGAGCTCCACGACGAGCTCCCCAAGGAAATCAAGGTCGCTCGCGCCCACGGCGACCTCTCCGAAAACGCCGAGTACAAGTACGCCAAGGAGCGCCAATCCTACGTCTCCGCTCGTCTTGGCCAGCTCCATCAGCGCATGGCCGATCTTTCCATGCTCAATCTCAATAATCTGCCCAAGGACCGCGCTGCTTACGGTTCCACTGTCGTTGTACTTGACGTTGCCAAGTCCGCCAAAATCGAGTACAAACTCGTTACGCAAGAGGAAGCCGACGCCGCCAAGGGCCTTATTTCCACCAGCTCCCCCATTGGCCGCGCCTTGCTCGGTAAGAAAGTCGGTGACGAAGTCCGCGTCACCACTCCGGCTGGCACCAAGGATCTCGAGGTCGTTCGCCTTTCGACGATTTATGACGATGATCTGTAGCGAGGGGCTCTGCATCCGATGCTGACCCGCTTCATGGGCCGCTACCTCCAATGGCCTCTCGACCGTTTCGCTGCTCTTCTATCCGCTGCCCGTGTTCCCCCGAATCTCATCACTTGGTCCGCCCTCGTCCTCAATCTCTGGGCCGCCATTCTTCTCGCCAAGGGCCGGTTCGCCGCCGGCGGCGGCATCATGGCCCTCGCCGGACTCTGCGATCTTCTCGACGGCCCCGTCGCTCGCCGCCAGAATCGCGTCTCTCTTTTCGGCGGCTTCCTCGAATCCATTCTCGATCGCTACGCCGACCTCATTCTCTTTCTCGGCCTTCTCGTCTACTACTCCCACGTGAACCGCTTCCTCGAAGCCATGCTCGTCGGCGCCTCCATGGCCGGAGCCGTCATGGTCAGCTATGCTCAGGCGCGCGCCGAATCGCTCGTCCCTCCCACCCACGTCGGTTTCTGGGAGCGGCCCGAGCGCCTTGTCCTCCTCATTCTCGGCGCTGTCACCAACCGCGTTCACATCGCTCTCTGGTTTCTCGCCATCGGCCCCAACCTCACCGTCGTTCACCGCATTCTCCACACTTGGCGGCAAACCAAAAATCTCGCTCCCCGCCAGATGCCCACCCCTCCCGAATCCGTGCAAGGTCCCGCCGCCAAGGAACCCGTTCATTCCTCGGCCGCCGCTTCCCACGCCGCCGACCTGGCGGCCGCGCGTCCTTTCCTCACGCGTTCGGCGCGCCGCGGAGGCTGACCCGTGGCCAAATTGCTCGGCATCATCGGCGTTTTGGTCGTTTGCGCGGGGCTCGACCTCCTCTGGCAATCCCGCCACGAAATCAAGTTTTGGATTCTCGCCTACATTTCCGTCTTCCGCGCCATGCTCCGCCAGGAGCGCTCCCCTCTCCAGCGCATTCCCGCCAACGCCGTCGCCGAAAAACGCCGCCACGCCGTTCGCTTCTTCCTCGGTATGAGCTTCGCTTTTCTTCTCGGCCCCATGCTCATCGCGCTCAGCCTCACTCTTCTCTTTTTTTACCGAGGCCTCTGACCCGCCCTCCTTCCCCTGGCTTCTCCTTCGCTCCTGGCAACACCTTTCGCCAACTCCTCTTTCTCCCCGCCCCTTTGCTGTATCATCTCTTCGCTATGCACCGCTTCCGCCAATGGCCCTCCCCGCTTTGAACCCTTCTCTCATCGTCCATGGCGGCGCCTGGGATATTCCGCAGGAAGCCGTCGAAGATTGCCGCGCTGGCATCGCTCGCGCCCTCGAAGACGGCTGGGCCATTCTCTCCGCGGGAGGTTCCGCCGCCGACGCCATCGAAGCCTCCATCGTCGCCCTCGAGAACGACGCCACCTTCGACGCCGGCTACGGCTCTCATCTCACTCGCGACGGCCGCGTCCAGCTCGACGCCATCTTCATGGATGGCGCCACCTTGAAGGCCGGCGCCGTCGCCGCCGTCGAGCGCGTTCGCAATCCCATCCGCCTGGCCCGCGCCATTCAGGAAAAATCTCCCCACATGATGCTCGTCGGCGAGGGCGCCGAGCGTTTCGCCGCTCTCCACTCCATCCCTCTCTGCGACCCGCAAGACCTTATCCTCGACCGCGAGCGCCTCGCCTGGACACGCTGCCTCGAAGATTCTCACGCTGCCGAACACCATGTCGGCCACGAATCCGGCACCGTCGGCGCCGTCGCTCTCGACCTCCGCGGCTCTCTCTTCGCCGGCACTTCCACCGGCGGCACCTGCTGCAAGCTTCCCGGCCGCGTCGGCGATTCTCCCCTCATCGGTTGCGGCTGTTACGCCGACGTGAATTCCGGCGGCGTCTCCTGCACCGGCCACGGTGAAGGCATCATGAAAATTGTCATGGCGAAAATGGCGGTGGACCTCCTCGAAGATCCCCGCGCCCTCGCTGCTCATCGCGAGCCCGGCGGCCCCGTCACCATCGCCCAAGCCGTCGCCGACGCTTGCGTTCGCAAACTCGCCCACCGCTCGCACACCACCGGCGGCCTCATTCTTCTCGACCGCCAAGGCAATCCCGCCGCTGCTTTCAACACTCCTCGCATGGCCTACGGCTTCGTTTCCCCCGACGGTTCTCTCCACGTCCGCCCGCAGTGACCACCTGAATTCCACCCGAAGTTTTTTCGCGCCGCGCCCCGTCGCACGCCCCGCTCTCATCCGCTACGGCGTCCAACTCGAAATTTTCTTTGCTCTCTGGCCTCCGAAAAAATCTTCCCGCGCCCTTCTCCGCTCGCTCCGCTCGGCGCGCCCCGGATTCTCCTAAAATTCACTTGCGCCCGGACCCCCTTTGGATTAACAATCTCTCCATCACTGCAGTTCACTACATATAGGCCCGCGCAACGCCATCTTCCTCACTCGACGTCCCGCGCGGGCCTTCCTTTTTTCTCCTCCACTTGCGCTACAATGTTCCCATCGCCCGCGAGCGCTTTTCTGTTCTACACGGGCGACGCGGCATCTTCCCAAGCCGCGCTCCCGCCATGCCGCAGCCAGGCGAGCCGTTATCGTCTCGCTTCTTTGCCGGGCTTCGGCCCGGCTCCGGGAAATGCTTTGTACACCTTTATGGGAGGCTACTATGCCGATCCGCGACGCTATTCTTCCCGAATTCGATAATGAAATGGCCGGTACCCGCAAAACTCTCGAGCGTGTCCCCGAAGACAAGCCCGATTGGAAGCCCCACGACAAATCCATGAAGCTCGGCCGTCTCGCCGCTCATCTCGCCGAGCTTCCCACTTGGGCCTCCCTGTCCCTCGCTCAGGATTCCCTCGACATCGCTCCCCCGGGCGCCGCTCCCCGCGATCCCGCGGTCATGACTTCCCGCCGCGAGCTTCTCGACGCCTTCGACAAAAACGTCGCTTCCGCCCGCGCCGCCATCGCCGCCGCCTCCGACGAGACGTTCATGCAGCCCTGGACTCTCCTCAAAGGCGGCCAAAAGATCATGACCATCCCGCGCATCGCCGTCGTCCGCAATTTCGTTCTCAACCACGCGATCCATCACCGCGCTCAGCTCGGCGTCTATCTTCGTCTCAACGATATTCCCGTCCCTTCCATCTACGGCCCCTCCGCCGACGAAAACCCGTTCTAGAAATTTTTGGCCGCGCCGTCCCGGGCCCGCAAGGGCCCGGCTGCCTGCTCTGCCCTCTTTCCTCGTCTCTACTTCTCTTTTCTCGGCCTCCTCCCTTTCGTCTTTTCTTTGCCGCTCCCTCGCACTCTCCCGCTTCCCCCCTCATTGAACCCGTCCCACCCCTGTGCTAGCATCCCGCTTTTCCGAGTCATCGCGTTTCCGCCGGGGGGCGGCGCCGTGACGTTTGGTCGCTCGCACAGCTCGATTCTGTTCGTCTCTCTATTCCCCCGCGAAACGCCTACCCGCACCACCGCGCTGCCGCATCATTCCTGCGCCCTGGTTTCTCTCTTTGTCTCGAACTTCGCTTATCGAGGTGAAACATGAAAGCCTATACCACCCCTTGGACCCGCAACGTGGGCATTGTCGGCCACGGCGACACGGGCAAGACCCAGCTTGTGTCGTCGTTGCTTTTCACCGCGGGGATGACTCCTCGGCTGGGTAAAGTCGCCGAGGGCTCCACTGTCACCGACTGGGACGACGAAGAAATCGCCCGCAAAATCTCCATCCAGACCGGCGTCGCCCACGCCGAATGGCAGCCGTCCGGTTCGCCTCTGCCCGAAAAAACCAAAATCAATTTCCTCGACACTCCCGGCTATTCCACCTTTATCAACGAAGCGAAAGCCTCTTTGATTGCCGCCGACGCCTCACTCATCGTTGTCGACGCCGCCGCCGGCGTCCAAGTCATCACCGAAAAAGTTTGGGACTATGCCACCGAATACGACCAACCCCGCGCCTTCGTCCTCAATTGGATGGACCGCGAGCTCGCCGGTTTCGACCGCGCTCTCGAATCGCTCACCCGCGTCTTCGGCCGCGGCGTCATTCCCGTTCAATTGCCCATCGGCTCCGAAAAGAATTTTCGCGGCGTCATTGACCTCGTCTCCATGAAGGCGCTTTATTACACCCCCGATGGCGACGGCAAAGCCCGCGTCGAGGATATCCCCGCCGACATGGCCGAGGCCGCTCAGGCGGCTCACGAAGCTCTCGTCGAGCTCGTGGCCGAAGGCGAAGACGACCTCATGGCCGAATTTTTCGAAAAGGGCACTCTTCCCGCCGAGGATCTCAAGAAGGGCATTCACGAGGAGTTCATCGAGAAAAAGATTCATCCCGTCCTCCTCTCCTCCGCCCTTCACAACATCGGCTCCGACGCCATCCTCACTTTCCTCGTTGATATTTTCCCCTCCCCCGCCGTCCGCGGTTCCGCCGCCGGCTTCAAATCTCCCGACCACAAGGGCGAAACCGTCGAGCGCAAAATCGCCGATTCCGAGCCCGTCTCCGCCTTCGTCTTCAAAACCATCGCCGACCCTTTCGCCGGCCGCATCTCCTTTTTCAAGGTCATCTCCGGCGTCCTGAAAAACGACGCCACCCTTCAGAATTTCAATCGCAACTCTTCCGAGCGCCTTCAGCACATTCAGCTCATGCAAGGCAAGACCGCCGTCGCCGTCTCCGAAATTCACGCCGGCGACATCGGCGCCGTCGCCAAATTAAAAGACACTCTCACCGGCGACACTTTCGGCGATAAATCCTCCCCCATTTATTTTCCCCTCGCCCGCATTCCCGAGCCTTCCATCACTTTTGCCGTCGAGCCCAAATCCCGCGCCGATGAAGACAAAATCGGCACCTCCATCCACAAAATCCTAGAAGAAGACCTCGCTCTCCGCTTCTCCCGCGATCCCCAAACCAAGGAATTCCTTCTCAGCGGCTCCAGCCAGCAGCACATCGAAGTCGTTGTCGCCAAGCTTCGCAAGCGGTATCACGTCGAGCTCACTCTCAAGCCGCCCAAGGTCCCCTATCGCGAAACCATCCGCGGCAAGGCCGACGCCGAGGGCAAGCACAAAAAACAGACCGGCGGCCACGGCCAGTTCGGTGTCTGTCGCATCAAAATGGAGCCTCTCCCGCGCGGCGCTGGAATCGAGTTCGTCGACGACATCTTCGGCGGCGCCATCCCCAAAAACTGGATCCCTTCGGTTGAAAAAGGCATTCGCGACTCCGCCGAACGCGGCTTCCTCGCCGGTTTTCCCGTCGTGGATTTTCGCGCCAGCCTCTATGACGGCAAATACCACGACGTCGATTCCAGCGACATGGCCTTCAAAATCGCCGGCTCGCTCGCCTTCAAGGAAGCCATGAAGCAGGCTCGCCCCGCTCTCCTCGAGCCCATCATGCACGTCGAGGTCTACGCTCCCGATCAATATTCCGGCGATCTCATGGGCGATCTCAGCTCCCGCCGCGGCCGCATCAGCGGCAGCGACTCACGCAACTCCACCGTCTCCATTAAGGCCCAGGTTCCCTTCGCCGAAATGCTTTCCTACGCCAACGATCTGATCTCCATGACCCAGGGACGCGGCAGCTACTCGATGGAGTTCTCGCATTACGATTTCGTCCCCGGTGAAATCGCCGAAAAAGTCATCGCCGCCCACAAGCCCCACCACGCCGGCGAAGAAGAGCACGACGCTGCCTCGGCCTGACCGTTCCTCTTCCTTCTCGCATCGCCTGGGCCGCTCTCTTTCCCGCGGCCCTTCCCTTTCCCCCGCGTTTCGTATTGATATTTTGGTTTCAGCTGCCCCAACTGCACATTCCCGTCCCGTATAAAAATAGTACCCTTGGAATATGTCCATCATCGTGACAATAGTCGTCCTGGTCCTCGCCGCGACCTTGCTTTCAGGCCTGCGAATTGCCCGCGAGTATCAGCGCGCTGTCGTCTTTCGCCTCGGCCGCTACTCCGGTCTCCGTGGCCCCGGGTTGTTCTGGCTGATTCCCCTCGGAATTGAAAACGAAGTTCGCATTGACGAGCGAACCGTCACCAGTCCCATCGAACAGCAGGAAACCATCACCCGCGACAGCGTCACCGTCAAAGTGAATGCCGTCCTCTGGTTCCGTGTCACCGATCCCAAGCGAGCTGTTCTCACCGTTGAGAGTTTTCGCGCCGCCGTTCAGCAGGTCGCTCTCACCAGTCTTCGCAATGTGATCGGCCAGCACGACCTCGACGAAGTCCTGAAGGAACGCGACAAAATCAATGCGCTCCTCAAGAAGAACGTCCTGGAAACCACCGCTCAATGGGGCGTATCCGTCGAATTGCTCGAAATGAAGGATGTCGAAATCCCGCAGGAGATGCAGCGCGTCATGGCCATGGAAGCCGAAGCCATTCGCGAAAAACGCGCCCGCATCATCAAATCCGAAGCCGAACTCGAAGCCTCTCAAAAACTCGCCGACGCCGCCGATTTGATGGTCGGAAATCCCGCGGCCCTCGAATTGCGCCGCATGCAGATGGTCGCCGAGGTCGGCGCCGAAAATAACAGCACCACTGTGATTATGTTTCCCGCGGACTTTGTTCACTTTGCCGAAAGTGTGTCGAAATTCCTGGAAGGAAAATCTGGGGCTTAATCCTGGCTCGTCATCCTTGAAATCAGGTCCTGTCGTTCGGCCGCTCGCCCGCCCGGAACACCGCTTTTCAATCTCCGCTCATCCCCGAACGCGCATTTCCGGCCGCCTTTGCGAACCATTCTCCGTCTCGCTTACTTCCCCGCCGTCGTCGCCGGAGCGACCTCCACGTGATGCGACGGCAGCAAATTCTTCAGAAACGCCACAAATCCGTGCGGCTTCTCGTTCTGCGCAGTTGCGTTCGCCGCCCCATTCGACGCCGCTCCCGTCCCGCCCTGCCCCTTCATCGCGTTCTGCGGCGGCGCCCCTTCGCTTTTCGCCATCGACGGGCACCCGAACCCGTAGCACGGCCCCGCGCTCCTGAACATGCAGCCGGATAGCGCCACCGTGCACGCGCATACTGTCAGCCAGATTCCAACCCGCTTTTTCATGGGTCGCCTCGTTATTTGTTTCGATGTGCGCACGTGCGCCAATTCGAGAGCTGTTATCCATCAGCATCCCATGAATCCCGTCTCTCCCACCCTCGTTTTGCCCTTCTTTCGTCCTACGAGTCACCGGAGAATGGAAGGCGAACCCTGTTCCACAGGACAGGTTCCCGCCTGTGCAACATCACTCCCCCTCCGCGCCTTTTCTTCGCTCCTTATCCTCCCATTCCGCTCACACCAATCCGCCCATTCCCTTTGAATCCTTCCTCATCTGTGGCTGATGTTTGCTTCGGCGAACGGATATAATACCTGTAGATGATCCCCGATACCTACAAACCCCGTTTGAAATTCATGTCCCTCGCCATCGCCGAGGCCAAGCGCGCCGGCGACCGCGGCGATTATCCCATCGGCGCCGTTATCACCCGCCTCATCGGCTCGCGCGAAGTCGTCATCGCCAGCGCCGGCAACCGCGTGAAGACCTCCGGCTCCAGCATCAAGCACGTCGAGCTCGAAACCTTAAAATACGTCTCCAGCGGCTACGGCCGCTACCTCGAGGATTTCGTCCTCTACTCCACCCACGAACCCTGCGCCATGTGCGCCGGCGCTTGCGTCTGGTCGCGCATCGGCGCCGTCGTCTTCGGCGTTTTCCAGGAAGACATCGCCGCCTTCGGCTTAAAAAAAGGCACTGAATATTACAAATGGCGCGCTTGTCTCATTCCCTGTCAGTACGTCCTCGAAAAGGGCAATCATCGCGTCCCCGTCAAGGGCGGCTTTCTTCGCAAGGAATGCCAGAAGCTCTTCAGCTACAAACCTCCCCGCCCCTAGCTCGCCCGCGCGCCTTTTCCTTCGCCACTCCGTCGCTTACTTTTCTTTTTTCGCCGTCGGCGGCAGCATCCCGTTCAGCCGCAGATACATCGCCGCAATCGCGTAGTGATCCGCGTAGTCCGCTCCCACTTCCATCATCAGCCCGCCGCGCGAGATCGTCCGCCCTCCGAAAAACGGCACGGTTTCTCCCAGATTCGTGTCCTCCACTTTCGCCAGGCTCGTCGTGCAGAAATCGAACGACGATTTCAGCGCCGCCACCAGATCGTCCTTGCCCTGCGTGTCCGACACTTTCACGTCCGGCCGCGCCGCACCCGAAATCCTCGAGCACAAATAATAGTTCGCCATCGTCGCGTGCACGATCAAATGCCCAAACGTCATCTGTTCCGGTGTCGGATGATACGTATATTTATCCGCCGGCATCTCTTCCGCCGCCGCCACCATGTTCTTCGCGCTCTCGGCCACGTCGCTCCTCAGCTGGTTCGAGATCGGATTCGCTTCCGCCTTCGCCGTGCTCCCCTGCTCCCTCGTCTTCCCCGCGAATGCGGGCAGCGTGCAACACAGGATCCCCGCGGCAATCGCCGCTTGATATTTCATGCGATTCATCATTTTAGAATTCCCCTTTCGCCCCAAACCATAGCCCTCTCGCCCCATCGAGTCAACCGTGTCCGCCCGCTTCTCTCCCGCCGCGCTTCCCTCCGGCCCGGCCTTTCTCTGCATTCTGCTACCCGAAATCGGAACCTTTGCGTCAAACCTTCCGTCGCTCAATCATTCCAGCGTTAGACTCAGCTTCGCACGCGCCCGGCCGCCGCGCCCCGCCGGCATCGGCTCCCGCGCGCCTTGGCTCGTGGCGAAGTGGCCACTCCGCTGGTCTCGGAGTCCATGCCCATGCTCTCCATCTCGAATCGACTCTCCGTTATTTACTGCAACACCCCGCCGATATTCCGCCCTCGCCGGATCGCCCTGCCCGCCGCCCTTTTCCTCCTCGCTCTCGCTTTTTCCGCCCCGGCTCGCGCCGCCTCCTCCGATACCCATACTTTCGGCAACCCGGACCTCTGGCAGTGGCCGCCCACCCGCGCCTATCACGTCGAAAATTACAAACTCAAGCTCCATTTCGACGAACCCCATGGCGAAATTTTCGGCGACGAGCTCGTCACTCTTCGCCCCTTCGCCGCCCATTTCCGAAAATTTTATTTCGACTGCTCCGGGCTCAATATTGATTCCGTATCCTTGCAATCTCCCTCTGCCGCTCCCCTCAGCCTCTCCTTCTCTCTCGAAGACCCTCGCCTCTGGATCACTCTCGATCGCGATTATGATCCCTCCGCCGCTCTTCAGCTCCGCATCGTCTACCACGGCTTTCCCCGCACCGGCCTCTTTTTCGTCAATCCTGATTCCAGCTATCCTCGCCGCCCGCGCGAAATCTGGACCCAGGGCGAACCAGAATTCAATCACTTTTGGTTCCCTTGCTGGGATTACCCCAACGACATGGCCACCAGCGAAACCATCACCACCGTTCCCCTCGGCCAGAGCGTCGTATCCAACGGAAAACTCCTCAGCGTCACTCGCTCCTCCGGCCAGGTCTCCTACGACTGGATGGAATCCGTTCCCCACAGCTCCTATCTCGTCTCCCTCGCCGTCGGGCCCTGGCGAAAATTCAGCGACATGTATCACGGCAAGCCCGTTGAATATTTCGTTCCCGATTACGTCGACGAAGCCACCGCCCGCCGCTCCTTCCATCTCACTCCCGACATGCTCGCCTTCTTCTCCCTCTCCACCGGCGTCGATTACCCCTTCGAAAAGTACGCTCAAACCACCGTCCACAATTTCATCTTTGGCGGCCAGGAGAACGTCAGCGCCACCACCCTCACCGAATTCACTCTCCACGACCAGCGTGCCGACCAGGACTATCCCAGCACCGGCCTTGTCTCTCACGAGTTGGGCCAGCACTGGTTCGGAGACTACGTTCAGGGCGGCGACTGGGCCGACATCTGGCTCAACGAGGGTTTCGCCACCTATCTCTCCGCTCTCTACACTCAGCACCATGAAGGTTACGACGCCTATCGCTTCGAAATTTACAACGACCAGCTCGCCGAACAGTCCCAGGAGCGCAACGATTACCTCCGCCCCATCGTTGACCTCCACTTCGCCTACCCCATGCAGATGTTCGACTCCATCACTCACGAGAAAGGCGCCGCCGTCCTCGATATGCTGCGTTACCTCCTCGACGGCCCCCAGGCTGCCTCTCACCCCGCTTCGCAATCCGAGCCGCTCTTTCAAGCCCTGCACTACTATCTCGTCGCGCATCACGCCCAGACCGCCCACACTTCCGACTTGATTCAGGCGATTCGCCGGACAACGGGCCAGGAACTTGGCTGGTTTTTCCGTGAGTGGGTCTTCATGGCGGGACATCCCGATTACCACGTCGAAGCCGACTACGACGCCTCATCCAAAATCGAACGCGTCGTCGTCACTCAAACTCAGCATATAGACGCCGCGACCCCGGTCTTCGATATGCCCATTGATCTCGCCTTCTACGGCTCGAACGCCCAGCATCTCCAAATCCAGGTTCGCGACCATCTTCAGCGCCAGGAATTCGACATCCCCCTCGATTTCGCCCCCCAATGGGTCGATTTCGATCCCCAGGGCTTTATTGACAAAACTCTCCACTTCGACCAGCCCCTCGCCTCCCTCGCCGCTCAATCCGCGAACGATCCCTCCATGATGAGCCGCCTGTGGGCCGTTCAGCAGCTCGGCACCGCTCCAAGCTCCGATTCAGACGCTCGCGTCGCCGCTCTCGTCCGCGTTCTTTCGACCGACAGTTTTTACGCCGTCCGCGCCGCCGCCGCAGCCAGCCTCGGCAACCTGGCTACCCCTCAATCCAAATCCGCCCTGCTCTCCGCCTTGCTCCAGCCGGATAGCCGCGTCCGCTCCGCCGTTGTCGCCGCTCTCGGAAAATTTCCCTCGGACCCCGCCGTCTACAATGCCTTCGTCAACGCCCTGCGCAACGATCCCAGCTACGCTGTTCAGGCCGCCGCCGCACGCCAGCTCGGCAAATCCCGCCTCCCCCAAGCTTTCGATGTTCTCCAATCCGAAGCCGCCGCGCGCCCCGAGGTGCATGTCATGCAAGCCACATTGGACGGACTCGCCGCAACAGGCGACCCGCGTGCTCCCGCGATTCTTCTCGCTCAATCCCAGCCCGGCGTCCCCGAACGGATTCGTCTCGCCGCCCTCTCTGATCTCGCCAATCTCGCCGGTCTCCTCCCTCGCGATCGCTCCCCGGAGTTGATCCAGGTCGTCCAGTCGGCCCTGCATGACCCTTTCCTCCCGGTTCGCGAGACGGGAGAGCAAATCGCCGGAGCGTTCGCCCTTGTCCAGTTTCGCCCCTACGTCCAATCCCAAGCCGATTCCGCCCCTACCGCCGACGAGCGCGACACCGCTCGCCAAATCCTCGAACACTTCCATCCCTAGATTCCTTCCCCGGATTTTTTCTTCGCCCTGTCGCGCTTCCCCGCTCCTCCATCCTCTCTCCCGCCTCACGAAAATTTCGGCAGCAGAAATCCCGTCTTCTTCTTGTGCTCCTCGAACGCCGGCCCGAACTCCTTCGCGAGAAACGACTCCTCCTTCTTCGCCTTCATCACCAGCGCCCCTACGAACATCCCGAAACTCACGAGCGCCCGGTACTTCCCCACAGTCAGCGATGTTCCCGCCAGCGCCACCAGTATTCCCGTGTAAATCGGATGCCGGATGAACCGGTAGGGCCCCGTCCGAATCAGCGTGTGATCCTTTCGAATGGTCACGTTCCCGCTCCAATTCCTTCCCAGGTAAACGCGCGCCCATATCGCCAGCGCCACTCCCGCCGCCGTCAGCGCCACCCCCAACTCCACGATCCACAATCGCTCCGGCAAAATCCGCCTGTTCAGCGCCGGAAACCACGCTTGATTCTCGTTGAGTATATAGGCCGCGGCGGCCAGAAACAGGATGTGCAGGATTCTCTGCCCTGCTGGTTCGCGCTTCTCAACTTTCTTCCTCCACAGCGCCGCCACCAGCCACACGGCTCCGAACGCCAGCCACGATACGAAGATCACCCAGTCTGCCTTCGCCATGGCCGCCTCTGAAAGCGTGCCCTGCAGTTTCTCCGTGGCTTCGCTCCCCAGCACGATCCACGCCAGACAACTCAGCGCCACCTTCGCGCACCACCAGCACTTCATCGCTCCCGCTCCGCTCGTCATCGCCGCCTCCTGTCGCTTCTTCCGCTCCCACCCTTCTTCTCTTCGCGCTCGTTCAATCGCCGCAGCCGCTCCACCCACTGCCGTTCTCTTTGTATCTCCTCCGCAATCCACCGCACCACTTCTCCTGAGAACGCTTCGAATTCGAACTTCCCTTCCATGGATTTGTAATGGCTCTCCTCGCTCTCGAGATATTTCTCCCGCGCCGCCAGAATCTGTTCCCTCTTCGCCTTGTCCAGGATCGAGAAAAGCCCCACGCGCAGCCGGAACGCTTCGGGCGATTTCGCTTCGTTCTCCCCGAATGCCCCGATTCGCTCTTCCAGCGTCCGCCGCCCGGCCGGTGTCAGCGCGTACAGGAGCCGCGTCTGCCCTCGCTCCCCGTCCGTCTTTCTCTGTTTCACCCATCCTTCCGCCACGAATCTCCGCAAGAGCGGGTACACGATGTTGTTGTGCAGCTCCTCCCGCCCGTAGATCAGGCCCGCGCGCTTTTTCAGCGCGTAGCCGTGCTTCGGCCCCTCCAGAAGCAGCGCCAGCATTAATAGGTCATTCATGATAGAGTCAGTCTTGACCTAATGGAACGGATTGTCAATGGGAAATTGTCCCCGCCGGCTTCCCCCACCCTCCTTCGCCTTCCTCTCCCGCCTCGCGCCCCTTTCGGGTGTACAATCCTCTCGCCGTACCCCTTGCTGCCCGGCCGCCCTGCTGTCTTGGCGGCCTCAACTCTTCAGGAGGCGCCCTCGATGCCGCCGCTTATCATTCAGGATTTGCCGCTCTCTATCCGCGAGACCAAATCCTCTCTCCGCCGCGCTCTTCCCTCCCGCGCTGAAGTTTTTCGCGACTTGCAAGACGAAATCCGCCGCCAGGTCCAGGCCATCGTCGCCGAACGCGAAGCCGGCCGCTCCGTCATCCCCGAAATTCCCTACGCCGATATCGCCGCCGGCCGCGTCGCTCCCGGCGCCATCGCCCTCGTCAAACAGCGCGGCGCTTGCGTCGTTCGCGGCACTTTCGATCCCGCCCAGGCCCGCGCTTGGGACGCCCAGATCGGCGCCTACGTCTCCGAAAACAATCTCGACGAGCGCCTCGCTCACGCCGCCGAGGACAAATATTTCGGCACTCTCGCTTCCAGCAAGCCCCAGATTTACGGCATCTATTGGTCCAAGCCCCAGGTCGAGGCCCGCCAGTCCGAATCCCTCACCAACGTTCGCGTCTTTTTAAACCGCCTCTGGAAAACCGAAAACAACGGCGTCCAGTATTTCGATCCCTCCCGCGTCCCCGTCTACGCCGACCGCATTCGCCGCCGCCCGCCCGCTTCCGCCTCTCTCGGCCTTTCGCCTCACGTCGATGGCGGCTCCGTCGAGCGCTGGCTCGACGACAATTTCCGCAATGTCTATCGCCACGTCTTCTCCGGCAATTGGCGCGACTACGACCCCTTCGACGCCGCTTGGCGCACCGATACCCGCGAAATTCCTTCCGCCGCCGTCTGCTCCATGTACCGCACTTTCCAGGGTTGGACGGCTCTGACTCCGCAGGGCCAAGGCGACGGCACCTTGCAGCTCGTTCCCATTTCCAACGCCATGGCCTACCTCCTCCTTCGCGCCATTCAGGACGATGTTCCCGAAGACAGCCTCTGCGGCGCCCTTCCCGGCCGCGCTCTCTCCTGCGACCCGAAATATCATTCGCTCCTCTACGACGCTGTCTCTTCGATTCCTCACATGGAGCCCGGCGACACCGTCTTCTGGCATTGCGACCTCATCCACGCCGTCGAAAACGAACACCACGGCAAGGGCTACAGCAACGTCATGTACATCGCCTCCACTCCCTGGTGCGAAAAAAATTCCGCCTACCTCGAGCGCGAGCTTCCCGCCTTCCTCGCCGGAAAAACTCCTCCCGATTTCGCTCCTGACGATTTTGAAGTCGATTTCAAGGGCCGCGCCACCGCCGACGACCTCACTCCTCTCGGCCGCAGCCAATTCGGCATCGCCGCCGGAAATCGCGCCGCTTCCTAGCGTCCGCGCGCTCCGCGCCTTTCACCCGGCTGAAACCCTGCGTGAATCTCCGCAGGGCCGGCCGATTTCTCGCTCCTCATCTCCCCTTGCACCCGCTCACGCGCCGCCTCCCCAATTTGGTACTTGCGCCTCCGCCTCTCCCTGCGTCAATCTGTCCGCGCCATGAAAAAACCGCGTCGCAATCCGTTCGGTGATTCCACCCTCGCCCTTCACGCCGGCGAAAACCGTTTCCACGTCAACGCTCCCGTCGTCGCTCCCCTCACCCGCAGCACCACCTTCACGTTTTCCGGCACCGAAGAGATGAAGCGCTGGGCCGACGGAAAAAGTTCCGCCTACATGTACACGCGCTACGCCAATCCCACTCTCCGCCAAGCCGAGGAAAAAATCGCCGCTCTGGAAGGCGCCGAAGACGCCCTCCTTCTCGCTTCCGGCATGGCCGCCATTTCCACCACCCTTCTCTCTCTTGTCGGCGCCGGCGACGAGCTCATCGCCACCCGCCAGCTCTACGGCGGCAGCTACCGCTTTCTCCGCGACGTTCTCCCTCGCCTTGGCGTCGTTGTGCGCCACGTCGAAAACGATCTCGCTGGCCTCGACCATCTCATCTCTCCCCGCACCAAGGCTCTCTACATCGAGACTCCCACCAATCCCACTCTCCGCCTCGTGGACATCCGCAAAGCCGCCGCCTTCGCTCAGGAATGGGCTATCCCCGCGATCGTTGACAACACTTTCGCCTCGCCCGTCCTCCAAAAACCTCTCTCCGTCGGCTTCCATCTCGTCGTCCACAGCGCCACCAAATATCTTTCCGGCCATTCCGATGTCATCGCCGGCGCCGTCGCCGGCAATCGCGTCCTCGTCTCCAAAATCCGCGACCTCATGATCAATCTCGGCGGCTCGCTCGATCCCGAAGCCGCCTACCTTCTCACTCGCGGTTTGAAAACTCTCGGCGTTCGCGTCGAGCGCCAGTGCAAGTCCGCCATGGCCGTCGCCAAATTCCTCGAAAAACATCCTAAGGTCGCCCGTGTCCACTATCCCGGCCTCGCTTCCCATCCCGACCACGCCCTCGCCCGCCGCCAGATGAAGGCCTACGGCGCCATGCTCGCTTTCGACCTCAAGGGAGGTCTCCCCGCCGCCCGCCGCTTCTGCGACCGCGTCCGCATCTTTCTCCACGCCGTCAGCCTCGGCGGCGTCGAATCTCTCGTCGTCCTCCCTCTCTACTCTTCCCACTACCGCATGTCCCCCGCCGAGCTCCAGCAAGCCGGCGTTTCCCCCGGCACCGTCCGCGTCTCCGTCGGCCTCGAAGATCCCGCCGACCTCCTCGACGACCTCCGCCAAGCCCTCTCCTGAGAATCACAGCTTGCCGCTGTCTACGCTGAGGCCTTTTTCCGCCCTATGCAGCGCTCATCTTGTTTTCTGCCCTTCGGCAACTCGCATTAAAGCTATGTTGCTAAAATGTCTCAATTGAGTTACTCTTCTGTTAACCGACGGTCAAGCATCGGTTGCGCCCTCGGTTCCCCCGCAGGAAGGTAGAAGCAACCATTACGCAATACGTGCAACAGAAGTTACCGCTGCTGCTTATCCCCTCGCTCTTGGCGCCGTGTGTGACCTCTTGGGCATTGTGGGGTACACCCGCCACCTGGATGATTCTTCCCCTCGAATGTGCTCTCCTCTGTCTCGCCCTTTTCGCCTATCGATGGAGATTGTTTCGGCCGATCTTCTGGGTTGTCGCTGCGTTGGTTCCCATGTCTCTGTTCTGTCGCTATTACTACGACGCCCCCGTGACCTCCGGCGTGTTGGAATCCGTCGAGGCGACTCGTTTGCGAGAGGCTTGGGAGCTGATGCGCCTCCATCCCGCTTGGTTCGCTGGCACGATTGTCTACCTCATCCTTGTCATCTGGGGTTTCCTTACAGCGCATCGAGTTCCTTCGCCCTTCACCAATCGCTGCTTAATCGCTGGTTTGCTTATTTCGTTTTTGGCGCTTCCCGTCGGCGTCGTTCTCTGGCTTCATGGCGACCCGCCCTCCAATTTCAGCCCCTCTGCGATCTATTCGAAAACGAAGTACCTCATCCTTTGGCAGTGCTACCCCTTGGACCTGGTCTATTCTCAATACACCCTGATCGTCGGCCGCCGCGCCGTTGAGGAAGCTCGTGCCCGCCGCCAGTCCTTTGTTTTCCCCGGTGTAAGACGCACCACTACCAGCGCGGGCGCCGAAGTCTATGTCGTTTTCATTGGTGAGAGCTCAAGGCGCGCAAGCTGGTCTTTGTTCGGCTACTCGCGCAATACCAACCCGGAGCTCTCTTCACTCCCCCCGGATGAAGCCCGCGGCTTGTTTTTGTTCGACAACGTGCGGTCCAATTCCAACATCACTCTGCTCAGCCTTCCCCTGACCCTCACTCGCGCCACTCCTGACGATCTTTCGCCGGTTCGCGACGAGAAATCCATCGTCAGCCTTGCCAATCAAGCCGGCTTCGATACTTATTGGATTTCCACCCAGGAAAAATTCGGTGGCTTCGCCAACTCGGTCACTTCCATGGCCCTCGAAGCGCACCATGTAAAATTTCTTGCTAGCGATCTGCACCACGGCGGTATCTTCGACGGCCTCGGGACTGGCGCCTATGACCAAGCCATCCTGAAGCCTCTCTCTGATGCCATCGCCCAGAACACCGGAAACCCGAAAAAAATGATCTTCCTGCATACCATGGGTAGTCATGCCGATTACACCGCCCGTGTCCCGAAAGACGCCGAAGCTTTCCACCTGCCTCCCGCTCCGGGCGTCCGGTTTGCCGCGATGGGAATTTCGCGGGACCGTGTGGACGCCTACGACGATTCCATCCTCTACACCGACTTTGTCGTTCGCCAGGTTATCGACACTCTCGCCAAACTCCACTTCCCAACCGCCTTTGTCTATTTCTCCGATCACGGCGAACGAATGGATTGCCCCGCTTTCCCCAACGAATCGTTCTCGCACGGCTTCCTTCCCCCAACGCCCGATGAGCTCAACATCCCCGTATTCGTCTGGCTTTCGCCGGACTACATGCGACTCCATCCGGAAGCCGCTGCGGCCGCCAAATCTAACGAACATTTCCACACCTCTCTGATGGCTCTCTTTGACACAATTGCCGACCTGATCCGAGTTGACCTCGACCGCACCGCCCCCAGCCAGAGCCTTTTGATTTCCTCGCCCGCCCCCGCCACTCTGGATATTCTCCAAGTGGACGGCCAAGTCCGCCTACGGAATATGCCGCTCGCCTCCTGCGGCACCAGCCTCCTTTCGAAGTCTCAGCACGGCGGATCATAAGCCGCTGCTTCAAACCCTTCAGGCGCTTGTCGCCATTTTTCACCCGAAGGCACGCCAGACTCCGCCTCGACACGTCCTCGACGCAATTCCCAAATAACTCACTCTTCGGCAGTGAGTTAAGGCATCCCCCGAATTTCTCTTTGCTTGCGTCTTTTTGCGGGCCTCGCCCGTAGTCAGGTTATGATGTCCGCCATTACTTGCGCCTGGGAGGGGCTCGTGGGGCTTCAAGGCGAGGTCGCGCAGCTCCGGCGAGGTAACCTCGACGCGCTCTCGCAGCTGATTGCTCGCTACCAAAACCGCCTCTATCGCTATCTCCTCCGCCTCGTCCGCAATCCCGCCGAAGCCGAGGATCTTTTCCAGCAAACCTGGCTCCGTGTCGCCGAAAAAATCTCCTCTTTCGACCCCCGCCGCAATTTCGATTCCTGGCTCTTCACCGTCGCCCGCAATCTCGCTCTCGACCATCTCCGCCGCATTCGCCCGCACAGCCTCGACGAGCCCTTCGCCTCCGACTCCGGCTCAGAAACTCCCGCCGACCGCCTCCTCTCCCGCGAAATGCTTCCCCTCGACCGCATTCTCGAATCCGAACGCTCCGGCCGCCTCGCCGCCGCCCTTCTCGAACTCCCCGTCGTCTATCGCGAAGTCGTCTCCCTCCGCTTCGAGGAGGAAATGAAGCTCGAGGAGATCGCTCAAGTCCTCGGCGCCCCGCTTTCTACGGTAAAATCCCGTCTCCGCCGCTCGCTCGAACAACTTCGCCTCTCGCTCGAATCCCGCGGCGGCCCCGGAGAATGGTCATGAACACTCGCGACCTCCACCGCCAATTTCGCGACCTCTTTCCGCTCGCTTCCGCCGCCGCACTCGACCCTCGCCAGGAGCGCCTCCTCGACCAGCATCTCCGCTCTTGCCCCTCCTGCGCCGCCGAATGGGACGCCTGGCGCGCTCTCGCCGACGGCCTCCGCCGCATCCCCACTCCCCAGCCTTCCCCGCGCCTCGTCGAACGCACCCGCCGCCTCGCCGAAGCTCGCCTGTCCGAAGCCGCCGAGCACCGCTGGAATCGCAGCGTTCTCATTCTTCTCCTCGTCTTTTCCTGGGTTTTGACTCTTCTCAGTTGGCCGCTCGTTCGCTTCGCTTCCGGTGGGCTGCTGGGAATGATGGACGTTCACTTCGCGCGCGGCTGGTATGCTTTCGCGCTTTTCATGACTTTGACTTGGCTGGGCGGCGGTGCGGCGGCCGCTCTTCTCTCTCTGCAACACCGCCGCGCAAGGAGGTTCGCATGAGCCGCTTCGTCAATGAACTCAAGGTCATCCCCCCCACGGCCAGGACCATCGCCGCCATCCTCTATTTCGGCGTCGCTACCGCGATTTTCTTCTTCGCTCTTCCCACCGATCCCGACATGAGCAAATGGCCCCGCATCGGCCAGTTCGCTTTCAGCTATGGCATCATGCTCTTCCTCTTTTTCTACGTCCTCCTCATCGGCTACGTCTTCGGCGATGCCAAGCGCCGCCACATGCGCTACGTCATGTGGACCTGGCTCGCCGTCCTCATTCCCAACGCCATCGGCATCATCCTCTACCTCATCCTCCGCGACCCGCTCCCCAAGCCCTGCCCTAATTGCTCCCAGCTCCTCAAATCCGGCTACACCTTCTGCCCTCACTGCGGCGTCCCTCTCCAGCCCACTTGCCCCAACTGCGGTCGCCCCGTTGACCCTTCCTGGTCCCACTGCTCCGGCTGCGGCGCCGCTATGCCCGTCAAACCCGCCCCCGCCGCTTGATCCGCGCTTTCTCGCTTTCCGATTTCACCCGCGGCGAATCCGCAGGTCTCCTCTCCAACGATTCGCCCGCTTCCCCCGCCGCCGTCACCCTCTCACCACCTTAATTCCTCGTCTCCCTCGTCCACCGACATCTCTCGCAAAAATTCCACGGCGTCTCCCGCCCGCAATTTCCTCAGTAATCTTCCCAGCGTCTCTTGTTCTCTTCCTTCCAGCGCTCTCATGTAGCACTTCACCACTTTCGTGTGCTTTGGAAACACAAACTCCAAATGCTTTCTCCCCACCTCCGTCAGCTCCACGACCATCACCGCCCGCCCTCGCTCTGCTCTCTCGTTGTCCGCCGCTTTCGCCAGATTCGCCGCCTCCCGCTTCACCCATCCCCATCGTTCCAAATACCTCACCATACGCACCACTCCTTGCCCGCCGCATCCCACACGCTCCGCCAGCTCCTGCTGGTATTGCGGCCCATCGTGATACAGCGTCTCGAGCAGCCGGAATTCCCTCATCCGCAGATCGAAATATTCCAGTTGTCCCCTCAGCTTCCCCCGCAACCAATCCGCCGTGTCCAGCACTTCCAGGTACGTCCGGAACGCCCGCTTCGTGCTCTCCTTCCGCGGCGTCCTGCCCTTCGCCTTTTTCTCCGCTTCTTCCGCCTTTTTCATCTTCGCTTTCTTTCTTTTCCTGCGCATTCCTCATGCGCTCGATTCGAATCTCCTGCTCCTGCTCTTCCGCCCAGCCGCTCAGCCGCGCCGCCCCCGCGCTCTCTTTCCCTCCCCGCTCCTTCCCCACTCCTCATCTATACCAATCCCGCCTTCCCTCTCTCAAGTCCACACACCCCTCCCGCGCTCTTCTGTCTTTGCTCCCAAACTGTCTCCTTGATTTAAACCGGATACTTCATCGCCCGCCCGAAACTCGCATCACGCAACGCTCCCCGCGAATTCGATCGCGCGCCGTACCTCTTCGACCGCTGCCGGGACTTTTCGTGCAGCCTGAAGCGCCGCGGGCGCGGCACTCCCCTAGCCCACCGCGTAAGCGGTGGGTCAACAGTCGCCGCAGCATCGTACCCATCGCGGTGCCCTTCCCGCGACTCTCGCCTTTTCCCCCTCCTCCCGCTTGCAGGCTCCCAAATCTTTGGGGCTCACGCCTTGCTTTCTGCTTGACCGGAAATTCATGCCAATGTTATTGCTCCATGAGAATCTGGTGATCGGACTGGCTTTTTTGTACCAGCTCTAGGGTGAGTTTCCAGCTGCTTGCATCCCAATGAAATTGCGGCTAGCCGCGATTTCATTGGCGAATTCGTTGGGTGTCCTCTCCCCGAGAGCTCTGTG